>MTLC01000064.1_pt1 | contig 442871 bp, 377 predicted proteins | sample 1982451 | NCBI WGS metagenome assembly MTLC01 (sample SAMN05710165, study PRJNA340218) | biofilm metagenome | isolation source: sample SPH anode biofilm adapted to +100 mV | place: USA | collected 2012-02-03
GGTTGGCGGCCGCCCGGTTCATCTGCTCCGAGCCGCTGGATATCTCATTGGCTGCCGACGCCACCTGGTCCGACGTGGAACGTATCCGCCCGATCATGTTCCGCAGACTTTCCGCCATTTTGTCCATGGCGGCCAACAGTTGTCCCACCTCGTCGCGGGAAGTAGACTCTATGGTGACGGTCAGGTCGCCTTCGGCGATCTTGTTGGCAACTCCGAGAGCGTTATTGACCGGTGTTGTAATACTCCGGGTGATGACTATGCCGAGGATGACACAGAGAATGATGGTAAAAACGATGCAGACGGCAAGGATGGTGAAGGTCCGCTTGGCCAGAGCCCTGAACTCTGGTTCAGTCCCATCCATCCGCTTGTTTGCTTCATCGGACAGGTTCTGTACTCCTGCCTCAAGTTTATGGATGTCGTCCTTGTACTCGTTGATTGCTTTGTTACCATCTTCAGGAGTCTTGATGAGACCGGCTGTTATTTTACCGCGTACCTTGATGAATCCGTTGGTGTAAGTCTCAAGGTCAGCTTTCAATGTCTTCAGCTTCTCCTTTTCCTCAGTCAGGATGACTATTTTTTCCAGATCGGCTATGCGGGCGTTCAGGTGTTCCAGTTGCTCGTTCCACTTTTTCTCGTACTCAGCCACCTTCTCCGGATCGGTGACATTGAGATACATATCCTTCTCGTAGCGCCTGAGGCCGACGACATTGGCCCGTGCCCGGGCGCCATGTTCGGATATGGATGCGTCCCCCCTGATTATTTCGATTGTTTTGTCGGTGCTGGTCCTGACCCCCCAGAACCCCGCCCCCCCAACTACAAGCATGAGAAGCAGCATTATGGTAAAGCCGAAAGTGAGTCGTCCCCCGATTTTCATGTTCTTTAACATAGTATTGTGTCTCCTTTATTTAACTGGAACATTGTCTCGAATAGGTTAATTCCCGTCAGTCAGCAGAAGTGCCCGGTTCAGGTCGAGGATGATAATCAGCCGTCCCTCCAGCTTGGCGACCCCACTGATGTAGTTCTGGTCCAGGGTGATTGCCTCCTCGGGAATCTCCTCGATGATTGCCGACGACAGCTTGATGACCTGGGAGACGGCATCCACCTGCATGCCGAGACGTTTACCGTTCAGTTCGATGACGATGATGCGCTGGGCGTCTGTCGCCTCTCCCGGAGGCATCCGGAACCGACTTCGAAGGTCCACAACCGGGATGATTTTTCCCCGCAGGTTGATCACGCCCCGCACATGAATTGGGGCACCGGGGACCGGGGTTATGTCCGTCGCACGGATGATCTCCTGGACACTGCTGATCTCGACCCCGTACTCCTCACGACCCAGGCTGAAGGTGACCAGGTGGTGGAGCTTTTCCTCCTGTTGAGCAGCTGCGGCCGTGTACGTCGCATCCAGGTCCTGCTGTGCCTTCCCCACGAACTGTGCCAGGATATCCTCCGCAAGTCCCGATTGGGGGAGTACCATCTCATTATTGTCCGGCATGTGCGCCTCCTCTTCTTGTTTTCTGTGTGAGTGATGCTATATCGAGTATCAGGGCAACCCTGCCGTCTCCCAGAACGGTTGCCCCGGATATTCCGGGTACTTCTCCCAGATAATCGTCCATCCCCTTGATGACCACTTCCTGTTGGCCGATGAGATGGTCCACTACGAGTCCACCCCGCTTCTCACCGCTGCCGACTACAACCACATACTCTTCGGCCTCGCTTTTGGACCGGCCAAGACCGAAGAAGCGATCGAGTCGAATGACCGGCAGAAGCCGCTCCCGCAATTGGATGATCTCGCCGTCTGCCACTGTATGTATGTCGGCTGTCGAGATCTTGATGCTTTCAAGAACACCGGAAAGGGGGATGGCAAAGGTTTCCCCTGCCACCTCTATCATGAGGGCATTGATGATCGCCAGAGTCAGGGGGAGCTTGATGGTGAATGTGGTTCCCTTTCCCGGTACGCTGTCTATGTCGATTAGCCCGTTGAAAGAATTGACCGTGTTTTTCACGACGTCGAGACCGATTCCCCTGCCTGAGGTTTCGGTCACTTCCTTGCTGGTGGAAAAACCGGGGAGAAAGAGCAGTTGCATGGCGTCGTAATCATCCATGGCATGTGCCTGTTCACTGTCGATCAGCCCCTTGTTCAATGCCTTCTTCCGCACATTGTCCGCATCGATACCGCCTCCATCGTCCTGGACGGCGATGATGATATGGCTGCTCTCGTGCCGCGCCGACAGGCGGATCGTCCCGGCGGCGGGTTTCTTCTGCTTGCGCCGTGCAGCCGGCTTTTCGATGCCATGATCAATCGCATTACGGATCAGGTGAAGGAGTGGTTCGCCGATTTCGTCGATGACGGTTTTGTCCAGTTCAGTCCCCTCACCTGCGAATTCGAGGTTGATCTCTTTACCATGCTCGCGGGAAAGGTCACGCACCAGACGGGTGAAGCGCTGGAAAACCACCTTGACCGGCAGCATACGTGCCTTCATGATCGATTCGCGCAGGTCGCCTGCGCTCTTGCCGATAAGCTGGCTCGATTCGGCGAACGCCTCCAGAAGCTGCCGGTCCTGGACCGTTTCCCTCACCCGTTTTTCAAGTGCCAGCAGCGAGGTGCGGTGAATGACCAACTCCCCCACCAGATTCAACAGTTCATCGAGTTTTTCGAAGTTGACCCGCAAGGTGGTGGACTTCTGGGTGATGTAAGAGAAATCGTCCTTCTTCATGACCGGCAGCGGGACGGACTTCGCTCCCGCCGTGTCGCCGGTAAAGGCATAATCAAGCGCCATCATTTCATCGGTGAAATCCAGATGCTCCTTGGGATTGGCGGAAAGTCGGCGCAGGGTTTCCCGCAGCAGATTTATGGCACCGTAGAATATCTCATAGAAGGAGGCCGGAAGCGGCGAGGTCCGCTCCGACACCTCCTTGAGTACGCTTTCCAGCTTATGCACGTACTGTTGTACCGGTGCGAGGCCTATCATCCCTGAATTACCCTTCAGGGTATGGAGATTGCCAAGAAGCATTGTCGTTATCGACTGGTCGGGGGGCTCCCCTTCCCGTCGTTCAAGCTCCAGAAGGCCGGCTTCCACCGATTCAAGGTGGGTCGCCGCGTCTTCAAGGAATTCGTCAAGCAGAATTGAGATGTCGATGGTATCCAACGGTCCTCCCCATACTTTGGTTGACTACACAGGCGTTGCACCCGGTATGATCTGCTCGATCAGGGCGTAGAGGTCCGGAGGAGCAAAGGGCTTTTTCAGATATCCTTTTGCCCCCAGCTTGAGGGCACGGATGGTATCCTCCTCCTTACCTTCGGTGCTGATGACGATAATGGGGAATTTCCGTTGTATTCCCAGGGCGGTAGCCTTCTCCAGGAACTGGACACCGTTCATCACCGGCATATTGATGTCAAGCAGGATCAGCTGGATGTTTGTATCCTGTGCCAGCACATCCAGTGCCTCCAGACCGTTCATGGCATCGGCGATCTCGCATTTGTAGCGTGCCAGTACGAGGCGGTACATTTGATGGATAAGTGCCGAATCATCGACCACAAGAACTTTGCTAATCATATATCCCTCTCTGGTTTATTGAGTAGAATGTTTAATCCTGCCGGTAACTTTTGACCGGAATCCCGATTCCCGCGACTGTTGCCAGGAGTTCCTGGATTTCCAGGGGCTTTTTGAAAAAGTGCAGAGCTCCACGTTCGTAGGCGAGGGCTTCGATCTCAGGGGTACCGTAGCCTGTCATGATAATTACTTCGGTAACATACTGCTCCTTGATGAACTTCAGAAGTTCCAGCCCTTCGATGCCGTTCACGCCTGACATTCTGAGATCGGCTATGACAAGGTCGAAATGGGTATTTGCCAGTGCCTCTTCAGCCTGTTCGATCTCATTGCAGGTTATTACTTCAACACCTTCGGTCTTCAAGGCATAAGAAAGGCTGAGAAGTATTGATTGTTCGTCGTCGACAATAAGTATCTTTTTCATGATTTCTGATTTCCCCCCTGGACATTTATGACGAATTTGATAACGGATATTAACGAGACAGCACACAGTATGCCAAGTCGATCCGGACTGCTCCCGATACAAAACCACATTGAATCAGCTGGTTAATTCATCAGAATTGATGCATGGGCAGATACTGTACGGTTTTCATTCAGTTGATGGCGAAGAAAACTGAAGAAATCAGTTTGATTATGTTAACGAAGCGTTACTGGTGGGGGGGTACGGTGGGAAAGAAAGATGATTTCTTTGACTGTACAATTATCGTACATGTACGAATTCAGGACAGTGGGGATAGTTTCTTGAGCCTGGCAAGCAGAGTTGAGCGGCTCATGCCGAGAATGGAAGCAGTTCGGGAATGGTTGTTGTTAGTGGAACAGAGCACCCGCCTGATGTGCTCTTCTTCGACCTGCCAAAGAGGGAGCAGCTTTCCGTTCTCAGCAGAACCTGTTTCGACGGGGTGCAATTCCCTGATGTCTGCGGGAAGATGGTCGGGAGCGATTGGGCCGCTCCCTGCAAGGATAAGTGCCCGTTCGATGACGTTGCGAAGCTCGCGGACATTGCCGGGCCACCTATATGCGCACAGCAGTTCCTCCACGGAGGAATTGAGCCGCATATAGCTCCGGCCCATGGATTCACCGACGAGACGGACATAATAATCCGCCAGGAGCAGAATGTCCCCTCCCCGCTCACGAAGAGATGGTAACTTTATCGGGAGAACATTTATCCGGTAGTAGAGGTCTTCCCTGAATTTCCCTTCGCGAACGAGCTGGGGAAGATCGCGGTTCGTGGCTGCCATGAATCGTGCATCGCTCCTGATATCGATCGTGCCCCCAACACGGCGGAAGAGGTTGGTGTCGAGCACTTTGAGGAGTTTGGCCTGGATGGCAAGTGGCATCTCCCCAAGTTCGTCGAAAAAAATGGTTCCACCGGCTGCAATTTCGAAAAGCCCCTTCTTCAACACCTTTGCATCGGTAAAAGCGCCCTTTTCATGGCCAAAAAGTTCAGATTCCAGAAGGGCCTCCGACAGAGATGCGCAATTGATTTCCACCAGCGGACCGGAAATACCGCTCAGCTCATGAATCGATCTGGCGACAAGTTCTTTACCGCTTCCTGATTCTCCCATGATAAGGACTGGTGTGGTACGGTTCTGGGCGAGGAGTTTTACGAGACGCTGCACCTTGACTATCTGTGGGGATTCTCCGATGGTAGGAGTCCTGGATGATTTTCGCCGGTCCATTCGCCGGGAGTGCGCATCTTCGCGGCTGGATCGCTGTAATGACTCGACGCCGTCGAGTATCATCGCCACATGATCGAAATCGAGCGGTTTGGCAAAATAGTACTCTGCGCCGTGCTTCATGGCATGCACCGCCCTGTCCAGCTCGACTGCATCCGCCATCACCATGACCCGCGTGTCGACTCCAAGGCTGGTCAATGGCTGGATGAGCTGTTCTCCATCGATGTCGGGAAGTTGCTGGGCAACGAAGGCCACGGCGGGGGCAAAACCCTGTGCACGCAGCACCCCTTCCTCGCCCGTATCTGCGATATCTACATCATATCCGCGATCCCGAAGGAACGTGCATAGTCTCTTGCGGGTCAGGTCGGCACTATCAATAACCAGCGCTCTCATTCCTTCTCTCCGTGAAGGGGGATGGAAATAGTGGATAGTGCCCCCCCCTCGGGATTGTTACGGACCGTCAGGGTCCCTCCGTGTGACTCCATGATGATTTTGCTGATGCTGAGCCCCAGTCCCGAGCCGCGCTTTTTGGTGGAAAAAAAGACATCAAATATCTTTTCCAGGTCGTCTTCGGGAATACCGGCTCCCGAATCGGAAACGATGATCTGTGCGTCCTGCAGCCCGGCAACCAGAGTCAGGCTAACATTTCCCCCCAAGGGTGTTGCCTCTATTGCATTTTTGAGAACATTCAGGAGTACCTGCTCAATTTTTTCCTGGTCACCATCAATAACGACTTCCTTGTCGGGAAGGCATGAACTTATTACTACTCCCCGGTCTGCGGCCATGGGTGCATTTATCCGCAGAGTCTCGTCGATCAGCAGTTGTAGCGGGAAAAGCTTACGGTTCAGCTTTGGCTCACGGGAACAGAAGAGCAGATCATCCACCATTCTGTTGAGCCTGGCTGCCTCTTTGAGGAGAGAGTCCATCAATTCCCTTTGGGATGGTGAAAACGCAAGTTCATTGGACAATATCTGTCCGGCGGCGGTCATTCCGAAAAGAGGATTGCGGATTTCGTGGGCGACCCGCGCCACGACCTCACCCATTGTCGCAAGCCGTTCCTTCATCCTCAGATTGTGGCGGATCGCTATTATTTCGGTAAGGTCGACAAATGAAATGATGTTCCCCGTGACTGCCCCGTCGGGAGATTTGAGATCGAACCTTCTGAACCCGACGATGATATCATCGATGTCACGGTGTACTTGTGCCTCACCCCCATCCTGACCGGCACGGATCGTATCACACAAGCCCGGAGCGATGCCCGTCAGGTTTCGACCAAGTATATCAGTTAATTCCAATTTGAAAAAGTTGAGAACGTAGGGGTTAGCCAGCTGGATCCTGCAATCGTGGTCGGTAACGAGAATACCGCTCTGCATATTGGTCAGGACTGATTCGACGAAAGTCTTCCGTTCATTCAACTGCAGGCAGACCGCAGAAAGTTCCTGTTCTGCACGCAGGCTTTCCAGTATTTCACCGAGGAGGGGCTTTGTGACAAAAAAGTACAACGTGGGGAAGAGGATGACCATGAGGAGAAAAACGTCGGCGAATGCTTGCTCTGCATGTGGCAGCGAGGAAAAATAAAGGTGGAGAACCACCATGATTGCAGATTCAGCGAGCAGGACGATCACGATGATCGAGAAGAATATCTTCCACAGGGATGGATGTCTGCCATCCCTGGGAATCGCAGAGATTTGTTGTTCCTTCCGTTCAGTCATCAGGAAAACCTTCACGTTTAGATGTTATGCAGATCGATCATCCTTATATCAGTTCGATAATTGGTTGTGACCGCCTCGGTGGCCTTGGCCATCCGCTCGGTGATAAGCCGTATGCGTCCCACCTCCTGCAGGATTCCGTCCAGTGCCTGCTTAAACTCTTCAGAGGGGTGTCCGATCTCTTTTTGCAGAAGGTGGAGGTAGGCATAAACAGTTGTCAGCGGGTTATTGATCTCGTGGCTGAGCGCAACCGCCATCTCTCGGAACAGGTTCAGACGTTCGAGTTCAACCTCCTGACGCCGTGCCTTGCGGGAAGCGAGATGAACCTTGACCCGTGCCAGCAGTTCGTGCAACGAAAACGGCTTCACCACGTAATCTTCGGCACCCGCGTCGAATCCGCGGACCCGCTCGGACTCCGCATCCATGGTAGTGATGAATATGATGGGGATGTCCCGTGTGGTTTCATCGTTTTTCAACTCCCGGCAAACATCGAATCCGTCCCTGTCGGGCAAACGAACGTCCAGTAGAATCAGATCCGGCACGACCGTCTTCACCGCCACGATCCCCGACCGGGCATCGTCCCTGAAGGTGAGCTCATAGCTCCCCACAAGGATATCCCGTACCAGCATCTGGCTTACCTTGCTGTCATCGATGACGAGAATTTTTTCTAAAGGCGGCATCGCAACGCTCCAGAACCTGTAAAAACTCGTTAATCCTAGCCGTGTTTAATCAGGGTTGTCAACTGCTATTTCCCTGCAAAATAAGGGGAAACCAACAGTCTTTATTGCAGAAACGAGGCAGGTCCTACTTTGCGGCTGACTGTATTTTTTCTCTTAACAAATGCGTAGGTTTAGTGTAAGTATTACAGGTTTTGATTTCACGGCAAAGGACCGAATACCTATGTATACTGTTGCAGACCTGAGAAAAGGATTGAAAGTCACCCTGGACGGCGACCCCTACATCGTCATCGCCTTCGATTTCGCCAAGCCAGGCAAGGGACAGGCCCTCTATCGCACCAAGCTGCGCAACATGATCTCCGGCGTTATCCTCGACCGCACCTACCGTTCGGGCGAGACCTTCGAACCGGCCAGCCTGGAAGAGCGGAAGATGCAGTACCTCTACAAAGAAGACGACCACTACTGCTTCATGGACAATCAGACCTACGAGCAGGTTCATGTGAGTGAAGCCGCCATGGGAGACGCCAAGAACTACCTGATAGACAATCTCCCGGTCAGTATCCTTCTGTTCAAGGAAAAGGCCATCGGTGTGGATATCCCTAACTTTGTCAACCTGCGGGTTACCCAGACCGACCCATGGGCAAAGGGAGACACCTCGGGGAGCGACTCCAAACCGGCAACGGTCGAGTCCGGTTATGTGCTCCGGGTCCCCCCCTTCATCGAGGAGGGAGAATTGATTACTATTGACACACGCACCGGCGAGTATTCGACGCGCGTAAAAGGTTAACGGATTTGGTTCCAGGGGATCAACATGGCAGGTAACTGGTCTCTGGGCAGAAAACGTCAGGTTCTTCAGACCAGAGCGACCATAATCCAGGAAATCAGGCATTTTTTTGTTACGGGGGGGTATCTCGAAGTGGAGACCCCCCTTCGCATTCCTGCCCCCGCCCCCGAAGCCCAAATCGATGCAGTCGTGACTGACGGCTGGTTTCTCCAGACATCCCCCGAACTCTGCATGAAGCGCATGCTGGCGGCCGGTTATGAGCGACTGTTCCAGATATGTCACTGCTGGCGTGCCGATGAGCGTGGTCGTCTCCATCTCACTGAGTTCACCATGCTGGAGTGGTACCGGACCGGGTCGGACTACCGTGATATCATGACCGACTGCGAAGGGGTGATACGTGCGGTAGCGGATAAACTTGGACACGGAAATTTCATCCGCTTCAGGGGAAGAACCATCGATATCGGAGGTGAGTGGGAACGGCTGACGGTAAGGGAGGCGTTTGCCCGCTATGGGGAAACGTCGCTGGAGGATGCGCTGGAGCTCGACCGGTTCGACGAGATCATGGTGGAGTTCATAGAACCCCGGCTGGGAATGATCCGCCCCACGTTCATCTATGACTACCCCGCTTCCCGCGGTGCCCTGGCGCGCCTGAAAGCCGACGACAGCAGTGTGGCCGAACGGTTCGAACTCTACATCGGCGGTCTGGAACTGGCAAACGCCTTTTCGGAACTGAACGACCCTGTCGAGCAGCGCAGGCGGTTCGAAGAGGAATCAGCACACCGGGCCAGGATGCAACGGAAGTGCTATCCCCTTCCCGAGCCGTTTCTTGGTGAACTGGATGCCATGCCCCTGTCCGCAGGGATTGCCCTGGGGGTGGATCGGCTTGTCATGGTGCTCCTCGACGCTGCGCGTATCGATGATGTGGTGGCCTTTACGCCGGAAGAGCTGTGATTCGGTGAAAAGTGAATAGCGAAAAGTAAAAAGTAATAAGCAAAAAGTGAAAGGTTAACTGCCTGAATCCAGGTCTTCGTATTCGATGCATTCCCCCAGATAGTTCCGCAGCAGCAAAGTGTCCCCACGCCATTCTCCGTTATCGGGGAGCAGGGGCACCTTCCCCTTTCCCCCCGGCAGATCGATAACGTAGTAAGGGATGGCAAGTCCCGACGTATGTCCCCTCAGACCTTCCATAACCTCAAGACCCCGCCGCACGCTGGTGCGGAAATGACCTGTCCCCCGGACAAGGTCGATCTGGTGAATGTAATAGGGGCGGACCCGAATGGCAAGGAGTCCCTGCACGAGCCTTTTCATGACGCTAGTGTCATCATTTACCCCTTTGAGCAGCACCGTCTGGTTCCCGAGGGGGATGCCGGCATCCGCCAGTCTTCCACAGGCAGCGGCAGCCTGGGGGGTGAGTTCGCGGGGGTGATTGAAGTGGGTGTTGACATAGAGAGGATGGAAACGTTTAAGAAGACGGCAAAGTTTGGGAGTGATGCGCGACGGCAGGGTAACCGGTACCCGGCTGCCGATCCGGATCATTTCTACGTGGGAAATTGCCCGCAGTCGGGTCAACAGGTCGGCAAGTTCGTCATCGGGAAGCAGGAGAGGGTCCCCACCCGACAGGGTAACGTCCCGAATGGCGGGAGTTACGGCGATATAGGCAAGTGCCGATGCCAGGTCGGTCTTCCGGCAACCGCAACCGACCTGACGCTTGCGCATGCAGAAGCGGCAGTACATGGCACAGGCGTTGGAAACCAGGAGCACCACCCGGTCGGGGTAGCGATGGATCAGGCCGGGAACCGGACTTAGGGATTCCTCGTTAAGCGGGTCGGGATTCTGCCGGTCATCGTAGAGTTCCCGCGGGTCGGGCATGCACTGGCGCCAGATGGGATCGTCCGGCGCCTCGATAAGGGAGAGGTAGTGGGGGGTGATCCGGAAGGGGTAGCGGGCCGTCACCTCCTGCAGCGGCTTGGAGTCCACCCCGAACCGGGCGGCAATTTCTGCCGGATCGATGATGGCAGCAGCCAGTTGTCTCTGCCAGGGTTCCATTGCTTCAGGACCGGAGGGCGCCGATCAGTTCCTTGACATCGTCGATTCCCTGCTCGGCCAGGTAACGCTCCATATCCCGGGCGATGGTCTGGGCAGCGGTCGGATCGAGAAAGTTCGCCGTACCGATCTGGACAGCGGTCGCCCCGGCCAGCATGAACTCGAGTGCGTCGGTAGCTGACATGATGCCGCCAATGCCGATGATGGGCAGTTTTACAGCCCGCGCGACCTGCCAGACCATGCGGAGTGCGACCGGTTTTATGGCCGGTCCTGAAAGACCGCCGGTGATATTGGCGAGGACCGGCCTGCGCTTGGCGAGATCGATGGCCATGCCGGTCAGTGTATTGATGAGGGAAAGTGCATCGGCCCCCGCGTCGGCACAGGCGTTGGCCATAACCACCACATCGGTGACGTTGGGGGAGAGCTTGACGATGACCGGCTTGATGGTGGCATCCCTGACCTGCCTTACCACTTCGAAGGCGGCTTCCGGGTCGGTGCCGAAAACGATCCCCCCCTGCTTCACGTTAGGGCAGGAGATGTTCACCTCCAGGCCCGCCACCTCCGGAATCCGGTCGAGACGTCCCGCCAGCTCGCCATACTCGTCAAGGGTGTTTCCGTAGACGTTGACGATGACCGGGGTGGAAATTGTGCGGAGAAACGGCACCTTTTCGGCGATAAAGGCATCGATACCAACATTCTGCAGACCGATGGCGTTGAGCATCCCGCCAGGCGTCTCCACAATGCGCGGGGTCGGATTCCCCGCCTTGGGACGGATGGAGAGACCCTTGGTGACTATGGCACCGATACTTTCAAGATCCATATAGTGCGCAAATTCTGCGCCGTAGCCGAAGGTGCCGGAGGCGGTCATCACCGGGTTCCGGAGCTTGATGCCAGCTATTTCAACAGACAGATTGGGCGTGTTCATTGCATCTCCTTGCTGAATCTTCGTCCTACAGACGCTGTTCCCATGAGAGATCCGTGTGGTCGAACACCGGTCCGTTCTTGCAGACACAACGGTAGTCGGGTGCCGCTTCGGAATGGTTTCGCCCTTTAACGACGCAACCGAGGCAGGCCCCGACCCCGCAAGCCATATACGCCTCCAGGGACACCTGGCAGGGGATGCCGGTCCGCCCGGCTATCTCCGCCACCGCACGGAGCATGGGGAACGGCCCGCAGGCGTAGATCGTCTTTGCGCCGTCACCGCTTTCCAGAAACCGCTCCAGTACCTCGGTCACAAGCCCCTGGTCTCCCAGGGTGCCGTCGTCGGTGGAGACGTAGGTCTCTACACCCAGACGTTCGAATTCGGTTATGCAGAGGACGTCACCCTTCCCCCGCCCCCCGGCGAAAAGGTGAACCCTGGATTCCTTCACCAGTTCCCTCGCAAGATAGTAGAGGGGTGCCAGACCTACCCCGCCACCGACCAGCACCTTGTCTTCCGACGCATCACCCGCCACGAACCCTTTGCCGAGCGGTCCGAGTACCTCCAGCTGGTCGCCGTGGTGGAACCCGGCCAGCATCGAAGTCCCCTTCCCCACCACCTTGTAGAGTAGATCGAGGAATGGCTGCTGAACGTCGGGATATTCGGTTGCCATGACCCCGACATCGAAAATGCCAAAGGGACGGCGCAAGAGGGGATCGATGGACGCATTCACCCGTACCATGACAAACTGTCCAGGCGTTGCCGCGGTGACAAAAAACGGGGGGGCTGTCAGGCGTAGCCGGTAGTAACCGGGGGAAACCTCAACGTTGGTGATAACCGTCGCTTTAAAATTCATACCCTGTCCTCATCAGCAAAGCGGTATTCCATAAGGATCGCATCTTCGCCGTTTTCGTAGTAGCGCTTGCGCAGGCCGGTTTCCTCGAAACCGATCCGGCGATAAAGGGAGCGTGCGGATGTATTGGAAGTGCGGACCTCCAGTGTAACAGATTCCGCGCCCCCTAGTTTGCAGTCGTCAAGTACCCGCCTGACCAGCAGTTCCCCAACCCCCCGACCGCGGCAATCGCTGTGAACGGCTACATTAAGTATGTGCCCCTCGTCCAGAAGCAGCATGGGGCAGATGTACCCGACCAGGCAACCGTCTTGGTCAAAGGCAACCAGGGGGAATGCATAGGAAGATGAAAGCTCGTCCAGAAAATGGGTTCTGCTCCAGGGGCGGGGGTACGAGACGTTCTCTATCGCCAGGACCTCGGGCAGGTCCTGCTCCTGCATCGGACAGATGGTGATATCGTGCAGTCCGTCGCTCATTTTCACGCATAATAAGCAAACACCGGAGGCTTTGCAAACTCTTTTTTCACGGGAGAATCGGTTTGACATTTCACCTTCGTTGGGGTAAAAATTACGTTCACTTCAGCGGAGGAACCAACGTGAGCACCACGAAAACAACTTATAAAGACGCCGGTGTAGATATCGATGCCGGCAACACTTTTGTCAAAATGATCAAGCCTCTGGTAAAAGCCACCAGCCGCCCCGAGGTCCTCGCCGATATTGGCGGCTTCGGCGGTCTCTTTTCCCTCAATACCGGAAAGTACAAGAACCCCGTTCTCGTCTCCGGTACCGACGGTGTTGGCACCAAACTCAAGCTCGCCTTCATGGCCAACCGTCACGATACCGTGGGAATCGACCTGGTAGCCATGTGCGTCAATGACATCATTGTCCAGGGGGCCGAGCCGCTCTTCTTTCTCGATTATCTCGCGACGGGAAAACTGGACCCGGTAAAGGGTGCAGACATCGTCAAGGGGATTGCCGAAGGGTGTATGCAGGCCGGTTGCGCTCTTATAGGTGGCGAAACCGCCGAGATGCCGGGTTTCTATGCTGACGGCGAGTACGACATGGCAGGATTTACCGTCGGCGTGGTGGAGCGTGAGAACCTCATCGACGGTTCAAGCATCACCGTCGGCAACCGTCTCATTGGCCTCGCTTCCAGCGGTCTTCACAGCAACGGCTACTCCCTCGCACGAAAGGTGATCTTCGACCGGATGGGACTTGGCCTGAACGACCAGCTCCCCGGCATCGGCAGAAGCGTGGCGGACGAACTGCTCACCCCTACCCGTATCTACGTCAAGAGTATTCTCAATCTGCTCAGGGACTTCCAGATTAACGGCATAGCCCATATCACCGGTGGCGGCCTGCTGGAAAACGTTCCCCGCGTTCTCCCCAATGGGTGCAAGGCGGTAATCGGCAAGGGCAGCTGGCAGGTCCCTGCCATTTTCAGGTTGCTCCAGGAGGGAGGAAACATTGACGACGACGAACTGCTCCGCACCTTCAACTGCGGTATCGGAATGGTTCTCGCTGTTCCGGAAGAAGATGCCGATGAGGTTCTGATCCGGCTCTCCGGCCTGAACGAACAGGCTGTCATCATCGGTGAAGTGGCAAAATGCGAGCCGGGCAATGAATTCGTTGAGATGGTATAGCGGAGACGGTATGTCACGAAGGGTAAAACTTGGCGTACTGATTTCGGGCAGCGGTTCGAACCTGCAGTCGATCATCGACCGGAGTGAAGACGGAACCCTCGCCGCCGATATCGTCTGCGTGATAAGCAACAACGCCGGGGCCTTCGGCCTGGAAAGGGCTCACCGGCACAATATCCCCGCACTGCACATCGATCACCGGCTGTTTGCCGGTCGCTCAGCCTATGACACCGCCCTTGTTGAAACTCTTCAGCAGCATGGCGTTGAGCTGGTCATCCTGGCCGGCTTCATGCGGATTATAACCCCGGTCCTTATCGAAGCATTTCCCATGGCTATCATGAATATCCACCCGGCCATCCTCCCTTCCTTTCCCGGTCTTCATGCCCAGCTCCAGGCCCTTGATCACGGAGCACGGATATCAGGTTGCACGGTCCATTTCGTCGACGTGGGGACCGATACCGGCCCTATCATTGTTCAGGCTGCCGTTCCGGTTCTGGACGGCGATACGGAGGAGAGTCTTTCTGCCCGTATCCAGGTGGAGGAGCATCGCATTTATCCCCGTGCCATCCAGCTCTACGCTGAAGGACGCCTCTCCGTGGAAGGCCGACGGGTCGTCATCACCCCTTCCGCCCCGGCATCAGCTGTAAGTCTGGAAAACCCAGCGGCTTAAAAAAACAGGTACAGGTAGAGAACATCAGGCCTTTACCTTTACCTGCTTCTTCCTTCCCACCACCCGCGCCAGTCGAATCCCGTAAAATTCTGCAATAGCGCCAACGGGATGAATGTATCCAGTTCGCCTATCCTTTCCCCCAGCAGTTCATCGGTAAATGCCCGGAACAGAGACAGTTCATCCTCAAAGTGACTCCGGAATCTCCAGCGGAGCTCCGGCATGACAAGGGGATCGCGATCGGCAAAGTTGAGGGTGCACCATCCGTCGTACATCACTTCGCCGGAGTGGTCCACCAGGGGTATGCCATGAAGCCGACAGGTCATGGGCCGGTTATCGTATACCAGACAGCGCCCGTCAGTGCCGAGGAGGACACAGGGGGTCTCGTCGTCTTCCGGCATAAGCTCCTCCCACTCCTCCTCCGGCCTGTAATTGAGGATGTAAGGGAAGTCCAGGTCGGTCCAGATAGACCTGAGCCGCTCCAGCTGATGTCGTGCGTTGACCAGCACGGTTTCCCGGTCCTCCGGGGGGAGTTCAGCTAACCCTTTGTTGAGATAGCAGGCATCGAGCAGGGTAATGTCGAACAATCCCCTGCAGCAAGAGGAGCAACCGCTTTCGCAGGTGATGAGATCGGGGCGGGCGTTGAGACAACGCCTGAACCATTCATCAACTTCACGAAGAAGTGACCCATAACTATCCAATATTACGTCGATAGACATGTCGTTACGTTTTTTATCCTTGAGGTGTTGCGTCATGATGCAGTCATCCTACACAACCTGCCACAGAGCGTAAAATGTAAAAAGAAAGGCGGGATTGCTCCCGCCTTTCTTTGCTGCCAGATGGTACGTTTTGATCAGATGTCGTAGTAAAGATTGAATTCCAGCGGCACCGGACGCATTCTGACCGGGTTGACCTCGGCTTCCATCTTGTACTCGATCCACTTCTCGATAACGTCGGGGGTAAAGACATCCCCCTTAAGAAGGAAGTCATGATCTTCCCTGAGGCAGTTGAGCGCCTCTTCCAGGGTTCCCGGCGCGGATGGAATATCTTTGAGTTCTTCAGGAGAAAGACCGTAGATATCCTTGTCAAGGGGCTGACCCGGATCGATTTTGTTCTCGATGCCATCCAGACCAGCCATCAGCATGGCGGCAAAGGCAAGGTAACCGTTGCAGGAGGGATCCGGGGTGCGGTACTCAATCCGCTTGGCTTTCGGATTGGAGGACATCATCGGGATACGCAGCGAGGCAGAGCGGTTACGACTGGAGTATGCCATGTTGACCGGCGCTTCGAAGCCCGGCACCAGACGCTTATAGCTGTTGGTGGTCGGGTTGGTGATAGCGCAGAGGGCCTTGGCGTGTTTGATAATACCACCGATGTACCAGAGGGCCATCTGGGACAACCCGCCGTATTTGTCACCGGCAAACAGGTTCTGGCCGTCTTTCCAGATGGACTGGTGGCAGTGCATACCTGAGCCGTTGTCGCCATAGAGCGGCTTCGGCATGAAGGTTGCAGTCTTGCCGTTACGGTAGGCGACGTTTTTGATGACATATTTGAACCACTGCAGCTGGTCAGCCATGTCTACCAGTGAGGAGAAACGCATGTCGATCTCCGCCTGGCCGCCGGTGGCAACTTCGTGATGCTGACACTCGACACGGATACCGACTTTCTGGAGTTCCATGACCATCTCGTTACGCAGGTCGTTCTGGGAATCGACAGGTGAACAGGGGAAATAGCCTTCCTTGTGGCGCGGTTTGTAGCCCAGGTTGGGGAACTCTTCGCGACCGGTGTTCCATGCGCCTTCAACCGAGTCAACCATGTAGAAAGACTGGTTGGAGGTAGAGTCGTAACGGACTTCGTCGAAGATGAAAAATTCGGCTTCAGGTCCAAAAAATGCCGTATCGCCGAGACCGGTGGACTTCAGGTATGCTTCCGCTTTGCGGGCGATGTTGCGCGGGTCGCGGCTGTAATCTTCCTTGGTGATCGGGTCGAAGATGTTACAAATGATCGACAGGGTCGGCACGGCAATGAAGGGATCCATTTTAGCCGAGGCCGGGTCCGGCAGCAGGATCATGTCGGACGCGTGAATCGGTTGCCAGCCACGAATGGACGAGCCGTCAAATCCCTGACCTTCTTCGAAGGTATCCTCGTCGAACTCGGTAATGGGCACGGAAACGTGCTGCCAGGTACCAATAAAATCCATGAATTTAAAGTCAACCATCAGTGCGCCATTTTCTTTGGCAAACTCTACTACTTGTTTCGGTGTCATCTACGATCTCCTTTCAGAATGAATACTTCAGACTATTACAGGGCGTCTTCGCCACGTTCTCCCGTCCTGATCCTGACAACTTCCTCCACCGTGGTGACAAATATCTTCCCGTCACCGATGCGGCCTGTCTTGGCTGCCTGTTCAATGGTGTCAACAACCTTGCTCACGACGTCATCGCTGACGATAATCTCCATCTTGATCTTGGGTATAAAATCGACCACATATTCGGCCCCACGGTACAGTTCCGTGTGCCCCTTCTGCCGCCCGAACCCCTTCACTTCTGAAACCGTGATCCCCTGGATGCCGATTTCGTTGAGAGCCTCTTTGACTTCATCAAGCTTGAACGGTTTTATAATCGCTTCAACTTTTTTCAAGAGTCTTCACCCCCCGCTCTGAATTTGAAATGCTGAATTATATGTGGCTTGGCGGCAATACACAAGGTTAATTGCTGCTGGCAATCGTCAGTCATCCGGTGAATCGGGTACATGCAGAATGAATAATCAGCATAGAACTGATACGCCAATGCATTTGCAAGTTGCTTACCAAAAAAACAGCAAATATTTTAGCTAACAATTTAGCCAGGTTATAAATACGAATAGAACTTTTTTTGTGAGCAGTAAAAATCGTAGCACATAATTTAAACAGTTCAAACAAGCACTTGCTCGCAATTTAGTCAGCCGTTGAATCCACGCCAGTGGCATTTCGATCAACAATAGCCAGCAAGGCATGCAGCATGTCCACCCGGGGCATGTCTACCTCCTGGGAAGTCCCGGCTGCAAGCGGCCGGGCAAATATGGCATCGAGTTCAAGCCGACGTCCTTCCATTCGGTCAATCTGCATGGAAGGACGGTAGACACCCATGTCGTCGGTGAAAACAAGCATTCGTTCGGCAAAATCCTCTTCGATTGGAGCGTGGAGTCCTTGGGCGTTGGCAGCGGCAATCACCTCCATCATGATCAACCGTACCAGTCCGCGACTGGTGGGGAAGGTCTGAAGCCGGTCGACCGACTGGTCAAGCAGGGCGCAGAGTCCGTTATAAGGGATATTCCAGACCAGCTTGCGCCACCGGGCCGCACGGAGGTCTGCCACGACGCGGCAGTCTATGCCACCGCGCGCGAATGACTCAGCAACAGCGGCAACCCGGTCTGAGGACGCTCCGGCAAAGGCTCCCAATTCTATCCTGCCGGCACCAAGATGGTAGACGGTTCCCGGTTCGCCGCGATTGGCGCAGAGGAATGCCACACCGCCAAGAATGCGGTCAGGGCCGAAAAGTCCGGCCAGTGCCTCCTCGTTGCCAAGCCCGTTCTGCAGGGTCAGAACAAGGGTCTCCTTCCCGACAAGCGGTGTAATCAGATCGGGAAAACGGTCATTGGCAAAAGTCTTCAGACCGACGATCACCAGATCGACAGGGCCGATCTCCTCCGGCCGACGGGCACCACGAACGCTTGCAAGATGGAAGTCTCCGTCAATTGAGTGGACGGTGAGGCCCTTTTCCATGACGGCATCGTAATCGCGACGCAGAAGAAATGACACATCCTCCCCTGCATGTTGTAACACGGCTCCATAATAGAGACCGAGTGCGCCGGCACCAACAACGGCAATACGCATTGTAATCCCTCCTTAAAACACCTTACGTCTTTATCACCAAGCTGAAGAAAGCATGGGACTTTACCTTGTAAAATAGAACGTTACCCGCTATAGTAGGCGCCATGATCGCCAGGCTCCACATCATGACACCGCACATGATACTCCCTTTCCTCTGTGCAGGACTACTGCTGACGAGCGGTAGCGCAGCCCATGCCGACATTTACCGCTACGTGAATGACGAGGGTGTTGAATGCTTTACCGACGCCCCTCTGAGGGATGGAGCAACCCGTATCATGACTGAAAAACATGCCTCAGTGTCGACAAAAAAGCGGAAAGTGCCCAGCCACCTTCAGGCCACCGGTGTTGGAGAAACAACAGGCAATGCTCCCTCCCCTCAGGCGGGAAGCGTTGCGGCCACGTCGGCAACACTTCCCGTTCAGGGAAGGATTACTTCCCCCGTCGGTCTGCGTCGCGATCCCATCGACGGCACGATGCGCAACCATCAGGGGATTGACATTGCCATTCCCACGGGAACACCAGTCCATCCCGTTGCTCCGGGAGTTGTCGTCTACAGCGGTCCCCGCGGCGGTTACGGCAACATGATCGTCGTTGAGCACGATGACGGCATGCTCACCATTTACGCCCATAACTCCACGAATCTTTCCACCGTCGGTGAGCAGGTGACCGATGGCACTACCATCGCCTTGTCCGGTTCCACCGGACGTTCCACCGGTCCCCATCTCCATTTCGAAGCGTGGAAAGACGGTGCCAACCTCACCGATACCCTCATGGAAGCTGCATCAGAAGGGCGTCCCTATGTCCCGTCCCAGCACGACCGCATCCGCACGGCCATCCAGGCCGACGGCTCAATCCTCTTCACCAACATACACTGAACCCGGGCAGGAGACAGCTGACTCGTGATCGGGGAACCCTCACTTTCCTTGCCTCTTTCGGTCAAGGCGTTTTTTCGTGTATCTGGTCGGCTCGGCATTCCAGGGGTCATCGGGCCAGGGGTGTCGGGGGTAACGACCCTTCAGCTCTTTTTTTACCTCGGGATAAACGGTATCCCAGAAATTGCGAAGGTCCCGGGTAATTTGGATGGGTCGCCCCGCGGGTGAAAGAAGGTGAAGGACCACCGGCACCCTCCCCCACGCCACGACCGGCGTTGCTGCGAGTCCGAAAAGTTCCTGCAGTTTGACCGCGAGAACGGGCGGACCGTCGGGCGGATAGTGAAGCCGGATCCGCGAACCTGTCGGCACGGTTATGTCATGAGGGGCCCCCGCGTCGAGGCGGCGCATCTGTTCCCTGTCAAGGAGTCCGCGTAAGGGTGGAAGGATGTCGAGGCGTGCCATGTCGGCCATGCTCTTTATCCCCTCGAGCCACCCGCCGAGCCATTCCGTCAGGGAATTGCCAAGAGATGAATCGGAGAGGTAAGGCCACCCTTCGTCGGGAAACACCCGTGCCAGCAACATGACCCGTGCCTGGAATTCCCGTGCCGCCGGCGTCCAGGGAAGTGCCGCCACCCCGCCATTCCGGACAATCCCCTTGATGAGGGCGGCCTGCAGTTCGTCCGGAGTGGGCGTTACCTGCCTGCTCCCCAGACAGATGGAACCGAACATTTCTTCCTCTGCTGCAACCACCCTCCCCTGCTGGTCATCCCATTCCACTTTCCTCTGACGGACAACCATCGACGGGAACTCCCGGCGCAAGGTCTCAAGCGACAAGGTACTGGCAAGTCTGATGACATCGTCACTGCCGTCGCCACCTTCGCAGTCGACCGCCACCATGAACGGCTCGTCGTACACAGCGCTCCGGTCCGAAAGGATGGCACCCTTTCCGTTAGCCAGGAGGTAGCGGTCCGAACCGGGATTGCGCTGCCGGGCGATACGATCGGGAAAGGCCCAGGCCAGCATGAGCCCGATCGATTCTGCGTCAAAAAAGTCGTGATCAGCTTTTACGTTCAACAGTTTCCGCAACTGGCGGGCTACCCGGTCAACAGTCTGACAGTTCTGTATGTCAACCGACACACTGTCGCCGGAATGGCGTGCGTTTGAACGCCATTCGGCAAGAAGTTGGCACCGGTCCAGAAGATCGCTCTCACTCTTTTCCTTCCCCCTCACTGGAGATGTGCGACGGGAAATATCCCGTTCCGAAAGTATGGCCGCCAGATCGCAGGACAGAAATCCGGAACCTCGCTCCCGGGCTTTCAGGAGCATATGGGAGAGGCGGGGATGGAGCGGGAAGGCAGCCATCTCTTTCCCGTGGGGGGTGAGATGTCCGTTGGTGTCGAGAGCCTCCAGAAGTTGCAGGAGACAACGCCCTTCGGCCATGGCCGGTGCCGGTGGCTGGTCGAGCCAGGGGAGACAGCCGGGATCGGAAACTCCCCAGGCTGCAAGCTCCAGAACAAGCGGTGCAAGGTCGGTTGCAAGGATTTCCGGTACCGTTGCCGGCAGTAGCGCGCGGTGCTGATGTTCTGTCCAGAGGCGGTAACAGAAGCCCGGTCCGAGCCTGCCGGCCCGGCCGGCCCGCTGATCAGCCGAAGCCGCCGAGACTCTGGCAGTAACCAGACGCTCGATACCCGATGCGGGGTCGAAACGGAGTTGCCGGCTCCACCCGCTGTCAACCACAACAGTAACCCCTTCAATGGTAAGACTGGTCTCTGCGATATTGGTGGCAAGCACGACCTTGCGTCTGTCAGCAGGAAGGATGGCGCGCTCTTGGGCAGAGAACGGGAGATCGCCGTAAAGCGGGACTATCAGTAACGAATCGTTAGCGGACAATGATTGCTTCAGAATGGTCTCACAGCGCCTGATTTCCCTGGTGCCGGGGAGAAACACCAGCAGGTCACCTGATGTTTCGCGCAGGGCACGCTGCACGACGCGGGCGGAATTCCCTGCAATTTCGCCCCCATCTTCACGTTCCGCATACCGGACGTCAACGGGGAAACTCCTCCCCGCACACTGCAGGATAGGTGCGTTCCCCAGCAGTGCGGCAACCGGCTCAGTATCGAAGGTTGCCGACATTACCACCAGCTTGAGGTCGTCCCGTGCTCCAGACTGGATATCGCGGCAGAGGGCAAGAGCGAGATCGGCATGGAGGCTTCGCTCGTGAAACTCATCAAGAATCACAACCCCCACACCATCAAGAAAGGGGTCGTTTTGCAGACGGCGGGTAAGTATCCCTTCCGTGACCACCTCGATGCGGGTATCCGCTCCGATCTTCCGGTCGTAGCGGATTTGATAGCCGACACGGTGGCCGACCTCTTCCCCCAGGCAGACTGACATCCATCGTGCTGCGTTGGTAGCCGCCAGGCGACGCGGTTCGAGCATGACTATTATCCGGTTGGCAAGCCACTCCGCATCGAGAAGGGCAAGGGGTATGCGAGTGGTTTTGCCGGCACCGGGGGGAGCCTGAAGGACAACGGCGGGGTTGCCCCGAAGCGTCGTGAGAAAATCTGGAATGATCTCGTCGATGGGGAGAGAGGACATGGGAAGTTTAGAAAAGATTCAACAGGCTTTGGTAATCAACTCCTGCAAGGGAATCGACGACCCGTATGGCACTGTAGAGCCGCTCTGACGGGTAGCTGTTGCTGACAGCCAGCACCTTGAGGCCTGCTCCGGTTGCCGAAGCGATGCCGGCCGGTGTATCCTCTATGGCAATACAGGCCGATGGGATGATGGGCCGATCGGGAAACGTCTCCGCCAGGCGTTGTACGGCAAGTGCATAGCTTTCCGGATCAGGTTTGCTTGCCGAAACCTCATCGGCGGTTACCACACTGTCAAAGGCTCTGCTCAAACCGAGCTGGGCCAGAATCGGTTCGATGTCGCTGCGCAGAGCACCACTGCAGAGCCCCACGGGAAGCCTGCCGGACAGTGAGGAAATCAATTCAACGACGCCGGGGTAAGGTTCGACACCCGTTGAAATTATCTTCTGGAACGCGCCCGCCTTTTCACCGATCAGACGCTGCAGTTCATCGGCAGACAGCCCCCTGCCATTTAATCGGAAAACCTCGCGAAATGCGTCACGGTCGTCAAAACCGATGTAATGGCCAAGGTATTCATCCCAGTCATACCCAAGTCCGAGCGGAACGAGAATCTCCTGGAACGCCTTGTAGTGCAGTGGTTCCGTGTCCACGATAATACCATCGAAATCGAAAATAACCCCGGCAAGCATCCGATCACCTCTCAAAAAAAAACAGCAACTCTTGCGGACAAGAATCACTGTTCAGGTGGTTAATGGTGATCCCAAGGGGACTTGAACCCCTGTTACCGACGTGAAAGGCCGGTGTCCTAACCGCTAGACGATGGGACCATTAACCGTACCGGGCAGTGGAATACTGTCCGGTAAAAAGTTGTATGGCTGGGGTGCGAGGATTCGAACCTCGGGATGCCAGAGTCAGAGTCTGGTGCCTTACCGCTTGGCGACACCCCAATGAACGTCAATTTCTAGCAGAAAAAGAAGACTGCGTCAAGAGCTTTTACTTGCCGCGAATTCCGTGCCTGCTATTATAGCCTTCATGTTGGCGGGAATGAATTTATGATTACGCTCAGGCAGCGCGCTCTTTAAGGCCTCTTCGAGTGCCGCAGGGTTCACCGCGCCCGTTTTGGCGGCATAGACACCGACCGCGACCATATTGACCATGCGGGCATCACCCAGTTCCATGGCTATTTCGTTCATCGGTACCCTGATGATTTCGATATCGCTGCGCTCGAATGCATCAAGGTTGACAAGGGAGGTATTGACAATGCAGACGCCACCAGGCTTTACCTTTGCCCCGAACTTGTCGAGAGAAGTCTGGTTGAGAACAATCATGACAGATGGATTGCCGATGACCGGAGATCCCACGTCGCCGTCGGCAATGACAACCGTGCACATGGCCGCCCCCCCCCTTTTTTCGACTCCATAGGAAGGAAAGAACGAAACGTTCTTCCCTTCTATGATGGCAGCATAGGAAAGGAGATTGCCGGCCAGCAACGCTCCCTGGCCGCCGAAACCGGCTATGAAAAGATCGTAACGCATGGAAACCTCGTGAAAGGTGAAAGGTAAATGGCAAATAGAAAGGAACTCGTGCAGGACGAACCTTTCACTACTCACTTTTCACCTTTCACAAATTTTCGGTATTCTTGTATACACCCAGCCTGAAATAGTCCGCCATTTCCGAACCGACCCGTTCGTTGGCAGCAAGCGCGTTCATCCCCCAGTTGGTGGGACAGGCGGAAAGTGCCTCGATAAAGGAGAACCCCTTCCCTTCAACCTGGTACCGGAACGCCTTCTTGATCTGCCGTTTTGCATCAATGAGGTTTTTGGGACTGTTGACCGCAACCCGCGCAGAGAAAGCAACCCCTTCAAGTTGGGCGAGGAGTTCCGCCATTCGTATGGGGGCTCCGTCCTTATGCTGGTTCCGCCCGTAGGGAGAGGTGGAGGTCTTCTGGCCGACCAGCGTAGTCGGGGCCATCTGGCCGCCGGTCATGCCGTAGGTCGTGTTATTGACGAAAATAACGGTAATGTCCTCGCCGCGATTAGCTGCATGGATGATCTCGGCGGTGCCGATTGCTGCGAGGTCACCATCACCCTGATAGGTGAATACGAAACTGTCGGGCCTGGCGCGTTTGACACCGGTGGCAACGGCCGGTGCACGGCCATGGGGAGCCTCGACAACATCGATGTCAAAGTACCCGTAGAGGAACACGGAACATCCTACCGAAGCCACGCCGATGGTACGTTTCTGCACATCGTATTCATCCATGGCCTCGGCCACGAGCCGATGAATGGTGCCATGATGACATCCCGGGCAGAAATGGGTCTGAACGTCTTTCAGGCTGACGGGGCGCTTGAATACCTGTTGCATGTCAGAACCTCGTAGACAGGATCGGGGACCGGTGGAAAGCAGTAACCCGTTAAACGGTCCCCTTTATGTTCCCTGTCAGTAGTTTTTTTTGATTTGTTCGAGCAGTTCTTCCGGTGTAGGGAGCGAGCCAGCTCCCGGCGGGCGCCCGTAAAAGCCAACTTCAGCATCACGTGCCACGGAAAGGCGGACATCCTCAACCATCTGGCCGGTGTTAAGCTCCACCACCAGCACTTTCTTGGTCCGCGCAGTCACATCCGCAAAAGCCCGCTCCGGGAAAGGATACAGGGTTATGGGGCGCAGCAGGCCGACCTTTAAACCTTCTTCCCGCGCCATCATTATGGCTGTCTTGGCAATCCGGGCGGTGGAACCGAAGGCCGAAACCAGCAGGTCGGCATCGTCGGTGTGAAAGGCCTCCCAGCGACATTCATGTGACTTCAGATCCTGGTACTTCCTGTGAAGCTTCCAGTTATGGGCTTCGAGTTCACCGTCACCCAGGAACAGAGACTTGACTACGCGCTGCTCCCCATCCCCCTTGCCTCGAACCGCCCACTCCTTTGCGGGAAGGTCGGTAGCGGGACGGCTGTTGGGAACCAATGGTTCCTTCATCTGGCCCACAACCGAATCGGCAAGCACCATGGCCGGCATCCGGTAGATGTCCACCAGATCGAACGCCAGCATGGTCAGATCATACATTTCCTGGACAGATGCGGGCGCAAGCACCACGATATGATACCCACCATGCCCCCCACCTTTGACCGCCTGGAAATAATCGGACTGTGAGGCGTCAATGCCGCCAAGGCCGGGTCCGGAACGGGAAACGTTGACTATCACGCCGGGGAGTTCAGACCCGGCCATATAGGAAATCCCCTCCTGCTTGAGGGAAATGCCGGGACTTGACGAAGAGGTCATGGCCCGAACACCGGTGGCTGAGGCCCCCAGCAGCATGTTGATGGATGCAACTTCACTTTCAGCCTGGATAAACTCCCCGTTGAGACGGGGAAATTCACGCGAGAGGTATTCGGGTATATCGCTCTGCGGGGTAATAGGATACCCGAAATAGTAACGACACCCTGCCTCTATGGCAGCCATCGCTACGGCCTCGTTCCCCTTAACGAACAAACGCTTCGTCAAAACGTCCTCCATGCAATCTGATTGAATATCCGCCTGCCTCACTGACATGAATTCACTGATAAGGCATGCGTGAACCGGATGATAGTGAGTACGTCAGATTGCCCGGTGATTGTGTCCAACAGGACAGATGAGCTACTTGAAGACAGTAATTGCAACGTCAGGGCACATTTCAGCACAGAGTGCACAGCCGGTACATTTATCCTGACATGTTATGGTAGCGGGAGTATAGCCTTGAAGGTTTATCTTTTCAGTGAGGGAGAGCAACTTGCCCGGACAGGCGACTGTGCAGAGCCCGCATCCCTTACAACGTATTTCGTCAATAATTATTTTTGCCATGAAGCCTTCCCTTCTGCTGTGAAACGGTAAACTGAAGCACTTTACAGTAACAACCTAACAGAAAATGAGCTTCTGAGTCAACGCATTTTGACAGTTCTAAATAATTTATGCTTGATTTTATAACATATTACAGTTAAATAGAATCAATATTCTGTTATCACATTTTTTTAACATTCAAGGAGGAGTAACATGGCATCAACAATACTAGAACTGACTGCCAACCTAGTCTCTTCACATGCATCTGTGACCGAGATGACTGGCGAAGAACTGCTTCTGGAACTTCAGAAGGTTCACGCAGCACTGCAAAAGCTGGAAGGAACCGGTGCGGAAGGAACCCCTGCCGAAGAGGCAAAACCGACCATCACCCTCAAAAAGGCATTCCAGGCCGACCAGGTTGTCTGCATGATCTGCGGCAAGGGGGGGATGAAGACTCTGGCTCGCCATCTCGCCCAGGTTCACAGCATGAAACCGGGTGCCTACCGGAAACAGTTCGGCATTCCCAGCGGGCAGTCGCTGACTGCCAGGAACTTCTCCGAGTCACGCCGGAAGATGGCTCAAGAGCGGGGACTGGCTGACAATCTTGCCAAGGCACGTGAAGTGCGGGCTGCAAAACTCAAGGCCAAGCAGTCACCATCCGCAAAGGCAGCACCGAAAGCAAAACAGGCACTCAAGGCTAAGGCAGCACCCACGGTCAAGAAAGCCGTGAAGGCCAAGGCGACGCCAAAGGCAAAGGCATAATCCATCAGGCCACTCAACCTGAAAAGCCGTCCCAATAGGACGGCTTTTTTTTTCGGGTTATACAATCATGCCCCATGAAATCATCACACGATTACTCTTCTTCTGCGGGACATTCATCGCAATCGCCCTCTGGGAGGTCATCGCCCCACGCAGGCAACTGACTACCGCGAAAGGAAGGCGCTGGGTTGCAAACCTGTCTATGGTTGCAATCGACACAGCGGTTGTACGCCTGCTGTTCCCCCCCCTCCCGCTCGGAATCGCCTTTATCGCGGGACAGCGTAACTGGGGACTGCTCAACACGCTAGACATTCCACCCGTTGCGAGTTTCATTGCAGGGGTGGTGATGCTCGATTTTGTTATCTATCTCCAGCATGTCCTCTTTCACAAAATGCCCCTATTGTGGCGCATTCACCGCATGCACCATACTGACCTTGACCTGGATGTTACCAGCGGCAACCGCTTTCACCCCCTTGAAATCGTTATCTCAGTTGGAATCAAGATGGGGGCGATTATACTGACAGGAGCACCGGCACTCTCCGTCCTCGCTTTCGAAATCATCCTCAATGCCACATCCATGTTCAACCACGGCAATATCGTAATTCCTCAACCAGTTGACCGTTGGCTCCGCCTTCTGGTGGTGACGCCGGACATGCATCGCGTTCACCATTCAATTATACCCCGGGAGACAAATTCCAATTACAGTTTCAATCTTCCCTGGTGGGACCGGATCTGCGGCACATATCGCGAACAGCCTGAAGCAGGGCACGGGGGAATGACCATCGGACTCAAGGAGTTTCGCGACCCGGACGCGCTTACCCTCCCTCGACTGCTCATGTTACCGTTTAAAATCAAGTGATCAGGAGTTACACAAAGACGTTACGAGCGGAGGGGATAAAGAAAAAGGGCCGGCGAAAATCGCCAACCCTTTTTGATTGTTATGGTGGAGCTGATCAGGATCGAACTGACGACCTCTTGAATGCCATTCAAGCGCTCTCCCAACTGAGCTACAGCCCCATTCAAGAATCCCGTTTATACCAGAAGGTCATGAGGGTGTCAATACTTTTTTATCCCTGAGGGGAATTCCCCCTTGACGCACTAATGGCCTTTGGCTATAATCCGTGAGCTTGCCGAAGTGGCGAAATTGGTAGACGCAGCAGACTCAAAATCTGCCGTCCGCGAGGGCATGCCGGTTCGAGTCCGGCCTTCGGTACCAGACAAAAAATCAGGCTTGACGGTTCTCCGTCAGGCCTTTTTTTGCGCCGCAGAAAGGCGCTGGCGCACTACCTCAAACATGAGCACCCCGCCTGCTACCGAGGCATTGAGGGATGAGACTCCACCCTGGAGAGGAATGGCAACCAGGAGGTCGCACGCCTTGCGCACCAGTGGTCGTAACCCCTCCCCTTCCGAACCGATGACCAGTGCAACGTTGCCCGTAAGGTCCTGACGAAAGACCGGTTCGGCAGCCTCGCCGACCGCTCCGTAGATCCAGAAACCAGCTTCCTTCAGCTCTGCCAGCGTCTGTGCAATATTGGTAACCTGGGCGATGGGTATCGTCTCAACAGCACCGGCGGACGATTTCTCCACCGTCGGAGTGACTGCAGCTGCCCGGTCCCGGGGGATGATCACGCCGTTTGCCCCTGCACAGGCCGCGGTCCTGATCAAAGCACCCAGGTTGTGGGGGTCCTGTATGCCATCAAGAACCAGCACGAGGCCGTTCGTTTCCGTGCTTCGCCACTGTTCGACTACATCGGCCAGATCGGTATAGGGGAACCCCTCGACCCGAAGCGCAACCCCCTGGTGGTGCTCTGTGCCACAGAGGCGGGCGATGTCCCGCTTGTCGCGATGACGAACCGGCACACCTTTTTCTTCAGCAAGTTTTAATAGCTTCTCCAGGCGCCGGTCATTTGCACCGGCGGCCACAAAAAGTTCGAAGGCCCTCCTGCTGCCGCGGAGAGCCTCCAGAACGGGGTTCATGCCGTAGATCATTTCATCGTTCATTCAATAACCCTTTACACAAATATAATATCCAGGCAGGAATTGCCGTTTCCTGTTCATCCTGTAAATCGCCTGTGTTCTCTGCGATATTGCTGTAGATTCAAGTCAGACTTCAACCGTCATTATTTCCTCGACAATTGCTTCTGCCGCCTTGAGTGGGTCTGACGCCGCACTGATGGGACGGCCGATGACGAGATAGTCGGAGCCGGCACGCATCGCCTCGGCAGGCGTCATGATCCGCTTCTGATCATCAGTGGAGGCAAAAGAGGGACGGACTCCCGGCGTAACCACCAGAAAGTCGCTGCCACAGGCGGCACGGATCAATTCCACTTCCTGGGGGGAGGCAACGACGCCGTCGATGCCGGCTTTCTGTGCCAGTTGCGCCAACCGCACCACCATCTCCCGTACCGGGTATTCTATTCCCACCTGCCGCAGGGTATCCTCGGTTGAGGAGGTAAGAATAGTCACAGCCAGCACCTTGCCCCTGTTCTTCCCGGGAAACTCCTTATCAAGGGCCTCAACGGTACGCGCCATCATCTCGTATCCGCCGAGGGCATGGAGATTGAAGAGTTTTGCCCCGAGACGGGCCGCCTCCACCGATGCCTTGGCAACGGTATTGGGAATGTCGTGGTATTTAAGGTCGAGGAATACATCACCGCCAAAATTCTCCACCATCCGGACGACGTCGGGGCCATGGCTCGTGAACAGCTGCTTCCCTACCTTGAACATCCCCACGTGGCCGGAGAGGACCGAAACCCAGTGTTTGGCATCGGCAAAACTGTCAACGTCAAGGGCAAATAGTATTCTGGAGCGAGCTTCTTCTCTGGTCATGGTCGTCTGTTCCCCTCCGGGTGTCGGGTGATGTTCCTGCTGTCTCCACAGACAGGAATCTATTAGCCATTCAGCGCTTCTTTCACCTGTGCCTGCACCCTTGCAACAGCTTCAGCAACGGGAAGAAGTTCCACTGCGCCGGTTTTGCGATCCTTCAATTCCACCTTCCCCTCTGCAAGGTTCTTGCTCCCCACCACAATACGGAGCGGGATACCGATCAGATCGGCATCCTTGAACTTGAATCCGGGGCGTTCGTCACGGTCGTCAAGCAGGACATCTATGCCGGCCAGCTGCAGGTCGGCATAGATGTCTTCTGCGGCCGCCCGCACCGGCTCCTCCTTGATATTGAGGGCGGAAATGATGCAGTGGAACGGCGCGATGGGCAGCGGAAAGATTATCCCGTTATCGTCATGATTCTGCTCAATACAGGCGGCGACCGTACGGCCGATACCGATACCGTAACAACCCATGAAGACGATCTGCTCCTTGCCATCACCATCCAGGTAGGTAGCCTTGAGTGCTTTGGAGTACTTGACTCCGAGCTTGAAGACATGCCCCACCTCGATCCCCCGCCACATCTCCAGTGTGCCGGACTGGCAACGAGGGCAGGGATCACCGTGGGCTACGTTGCGGATATCGGCAAACTCGCTGATGGTGCAGTCGCGCCCCAGATTGACGTTCTTGAGATGGTGGTCAACCTCGTTAGCTCCAGTGATGAAGTTCTTCAACCCTTTAACCGCCAGATCGGCGACAATGCGGACAGTTGACCCTACCGGACCAATATAGCCGATAGGGGAACCGGTTGCCTTCATGACGATCTCGTCGGAAGCCATTTCCAGGGTGTCGCAATCGAGGTAGTTCTTCAGTTTGATCTCGTTGAGTTCATGGTCGCCGCGAAGGATCGCCGCCACCGGTTTATCGTCGGCCATGAGTATCAGCATCTTGACCGTGGTTGAAGCAGGGACGCCGAGAAATTCGCTCACCTCTTCGATGGTCTTTCTTCCAGGCGTAGCAACCTTTTCAAGCGGACGCGGCTCGGCATGTTCGGCCGACTCGACCACCCGTGACTCTGCCTTCTCCACATTTGCGGCATATTCGCATGCCGAACAGGAAACAATGGCATCCTCTCCCGATTCAGCCAGCACCATGAATTCATGGGAAGCCGTTCCACCGATCGAGCCGGTATCCGCCTCCACGGCACGGAAGACAAGGCCGCAGCGCTGGAAGATGCGGCGGTACGCCTGGTACATTTTTTCATAGGAGAGATCCGCGGCATTGCTGTCCACGTCAAAGGAGTAGGCATCCTTCATTATGAACTCACGGCCGCGCATGAGACCGAAACGGGGACGGATCTCGTCGCGGAACTTACTCTGTATCTGGTAGAGGTTGAGGGGCATCTGCCGGTAACTCTTCACCTCCCGCCGAACCAGGTCAGTAATAACTTCTTCATGGGTGGGTCCGAGGCAGAATTCGGTATCCTTGCGGTCCTTTATCCTGAGGAGTTCCTTGCCGTACTGTTCCCAGCGCCCCGATTCCTGCCAGAGCTCGGCCGGCTGCACCGACGGCATGAGAAGCTCTATGGCCCCGGCACGGTTCATCTCCTCACGGACGATCTGCTCAACCTTGCGGATGGAGCGAAGACCGAGGGGAAGGTAGTTGTAGATGCCGGCAGCGAGCTTCCGGATCATCCCGGCTCGCAGCATAAGCTGGTGGGATATCACCTCGGCATCGGCCGGTGTTTCTTTAACGGTGGGGATGAAGTACTGGGAGTAACGCATTTGAGAACCTCGTAAAATCCGGGACCGGGAACCCGGGACTGGTTAAACTGAGCTGTCTACATCAAAAAAGTTAAGTGATGCATAGTATGTGCATCACTTGTGATCTGTACGGGCAAAAATGCTGTTACCGGTCCCCAGTCTCTGGTCCCCGGTCTTTTACCACGTTCAGCACTTCCGCCACCAGGGCATCGGCCATCTCGGCCTCTTTAACCTTGCGGACCACCTCGCCATGGCGGAAAAGAAGACCTTCACCTTTCCCGCCGGCGATACCGACATCCGCTTCGCGTGCCTCTCCGGGACCGTTTACCACGCACCCCATCACTGCAACGGTGAGCGGAGCATCGACCCCTTTGAGCCGGCTCTCCACCTCATTTGCCACTCCGATCAGATCGACCTGGCAGCGGCCACAGGTGGGGCAGGACACGAAGTTGATACCATGCTGTCGCAGACCAAGCGCCTTCAGTATCTCGAAGCCGACCCTGATCTCGTCCGCCGGATCACCGGTGAGAGAGACCCGCATGGTATCGCCGATACCCTCTGCCAACAGGATGCCCAGACCTACCGATGACTTGATGGTGCCGGAGAAGATCGTCCCGGCCTCAGTAATACCTATATGCAGTGGATAATCGACCTTTTGGGAAAGAAGCCGGTATGCCTCGACCGTTTTCAGTACGTCCGAGGCCTTCAATGAAATCTTGATCTGCTCGTACCCGAGCTCCTCCAGAATCCGCACATGCCCCAGGGCCGATTCCACCATTGCCTCGGCTGTCGGATGACCATACTTGGAGAGCAGTTCTTTTTCCAGGGACCCGGCATTGACACCGATCCGGATCGGGACGAGCCGTTCCTTGGCAGCCGCCACAACTTCGGCTACCTTCCACTGCTCGCCGATGTTGCCTGGGTTGAGTCGCAACCCGTCGATCCCACCCTCAAGGACCTTGAGCGCCAGCTTGTAATCGAAATGGATATCGGCAATAACAGGAATCGGACTTGCCGCCTTGATGCGGCCGAGCGTCAGAGCCGCATCCATATCAAGCACTGCACAGCGCACAAGTTCGCAACCCACATCGGCCAGCGTCCTGATCTGGGCAATGGTCGCAGCCTCATCCCTGGTGTCGGTATTGCACATGGACTGCACCGAACAGGGTGCCCCACCACCAATTTTTACGTTCCCTACATGGATCTGTCTCGTCATCTTTTTCATAGCGGGCAATAATAGCGGATTAACAGGAGTAAAGTCAAGGCAGCTCGGACAAAAAAAGCCGCCCGGCAGTAACCGGACGGCTTTTTTCACTACGATCACCAGAATTTCAAAAAACGTAAATTGGCTTCTTAGACAAGACCGTGGGCGACCATGGCATCTGCCACTTTTATAAAGCCGGCAATATTGGCGCCGAGGACATAGTTACCGCCAGCACCATACTCCTCAGCGGTTTCATAGCAGAGTTTATGGATGCCGACCATGATTTTCTCAAGCTTCTTCTCGGTTTCATCAAATGTCCATGAGTCACGCTGTGCGTTCTGCTGCATTTCGAGGGCCGACGTAGCCACGCCGCCTGCATTGGCAGCCTTACCCGGTCCGTACGCAATCTTGGCATCGAGGAATACCTTCACACCTTCCGGCGTGGTAGGCATATTGGCGCCTTCGCCGACAGCGATGCACCCGTTCTTTACGAGAGTAGCGGCATCCTTGCCGTTGATCTCGTTCTGGGTAGCAGACGGCATGGCAACCTGGCAGGGGATATCCCAGATGTTACCGTTGGGAACGTACTTGGCATCCTTGTGATACTCAGCATAATCCTTGATACGCCGCCGCTCAACTTCCTTCAACTGCTTGATCAGTTCGACATCGAGACCCTTCTCGTGAACGATGACGCCGTTGCTGTCGGAGCAGGCAACACACTTGCCACCCAGTTGGTGGATCTTCTCGATAGTGTAGATGGCAACATTGCCCGATCCGGAGACAAGACAGGTCTTGCCATCGAAAGATTCCTTGCGCATCTTGAGAGCCTCATTGATAAAGAAGGTAGCGCCGTACCCCGTAGCTTCCGGCCGCACCAGGGAACCACCCCACTTGAGGCCCTTGCCGGTCAGCACGCCAGCCTCCCAGCGGTTGGTAATACGCTTGTACTGGCCGAACATGTAGCCAATTTCCCGACCGCCGACGCCGATGTCACCTGCAGGGACGTCGGTGTGCTCGCCCAGGTGGCGGTAGAGCTCGGTTATGAAGCTCTGGCAGAAACGCATTATTTCATCGTCCGATTTTCCCTTTGGATCGAAGTCGGAACCACCTTTACCGCCGCCGATCGGCATGCCGGTGAGGGAGTTCTTGAATATCTGCTCGAAACCGAGGAACTTGATGATGCCGAGATAGACAGAGGGGTGAAACCTAAGGCCACCCTTGTAGGGCCCGAGGGCAGAGTTGAACTCGACGCGGAAACCACGATTGATATGTACCTGCCCTTTGTCGTCCTGCCAGGGTACCCGGAAGATGATCTGCCGCTCAGGTTCGCAAATCCTCTCTATGATTTTGCGCTCGAGGTATTCGGGATGTTTGGTTACGACCTGTCCGAGTGATTCAAGAACCTCGGCAACAGCCTGATGGAACTCAATCTCTCCCGGATTTCTTTTCAGCACGTCCTGGTAGATCCCTTCCAGTTTTACACCCAGCTTTGTCGTCATACGTAACTCCTTATCTTGAAATTTGTGCAGCAAACAGCTTATCGATTATGCAAGCCAAATAGTCAGGCCTGTTTACTGCGCAGATACAATGCACGACATGCACCATTTTTCATCATTGGCGCATATTTATTATGCAAGTAGGTGTATACAAGCACGTTTTTTATGCTATGGCGCTGCGATAAATATAAGCATGATTACATTTATGACTAAATATCATACACTGCAGTTGTAATTATGTACTCTGCAATTCATGGCACTACAAAGTACCGTTGACATATGGGCAGTTTTCCTGTTTAGTTACACGCATGAAAAAACATCCAAAATCAACGGCTAAAACGACTGAAACAGAAGACATAAGGATCGGTCAACTGCTTGACGTCACCATAACTACCCTCAATGAAGATGGTTTCGGCCTGGCGACGACCGGCACGAAACCGCTCCTTGTTTCCGGTGTGCTGCCGGGAGAACAAGCACAGGTCAGAATAACGTTCGCCGGACGCCGGGAGTGCTTCGCCACAGTGGTCAGAATACTTCGTCATGTCCCCCAGAGGCTCATGACAACCCCCTGTAAAAGGCTCGGCCAGTGCGACGGCTGCCCTCTCATGTTCATGAAATACCCGGCGCAGCTCATATGGAAGAAAGAGCTGGTGGGGAATATCCTGGGCCGTTACCGTACACTCTTCGACGTGACAATTCACGACGTCCTCCCCTCCCCCCAACCGGTCCATTACCGCAACTCGGCCAAACTCGTGGTATCCGGCAAGTTTGCCGCCCCCGTTATCGGCATCTACCGTCGCAATTCCCATGAAGTGCTGGAGATTGGAGACTGCCCCCTCCATCACCCCCTCATCAACACCATCGTCGCAGCCGTCCGGGAAGGGATCAGGAAGGGGAAGGTCCCCATCTATTCTCCGCGCAACTGCCGCGGCCTCCTTCGTTACCTGGTCATCCGGGTGAATGAAACCGAGAACCGCGCAATGGTGGTCTTCGTCACTTCCGAGCGGAGTTACAACGAAATTCACCATCTCGCCAAACACCTCCAGTCAGCAGTACCAGAGGTTTCAGTCGTTGCCCAGAACATCAATGCATCAACGGGTAACGTTATTCTCGGCGAAAAAGACCATTTCATCACTCGTGAGCGAACGCTTCGAGCACGTATTGGCGAAACGGCGTTCACCATTTCACCCCGCTCTTTCTTTCAGGTTAACAGCGGTAGTGCGCGGATCATCTACGAAAAGGTGAGGGAATGGGCTGATTTGAAGGGAAATGAATTCGTTGTGGATCTTTACTGCGGTATCGGCGGGATATCTCTTTTTCTGGCACCATCGTCGAGGAAAGTCCTGGGGATCGAGGTGGTGGAAGCTGCTGTTGCGGATGCGGCGCAAAACGCCCGACTGAACGGAATCGACAACTGTGAGTTCCGGGCGGGGGATGCGGGAAAACTGCTGGCGGATCTGCGGCAGGATGGGAAACTGGTCGACCTCATGATACTCAACCCTCCCCGCAAGGGATGCGACGAAAAGGTTCTTGAAGAGGCGGCAGCCCTCGCTCCACCCCGGATGATCTACGTCTCCTGTTCACCCACGACCCTTGCGCGAGACCTTGATATTCTTTCGGGATTAGGCTACCGCACAACCTTTGTCCAGCCGGTTGACATGTTCCCCCAGACCCCCCATGTGGAAAACGTGGCACTGCTCATCAGGACTGAGCAGCAGGACTAGCCCTTCCTGCTGTTCCCTGCCAGATAATCGGCAAGGATCGCCCTGCTGTGCTCGTCGTCATGGCAATAAACGCAGAGGTTTTCCCAGTTGCTCCCATCGGGAGGGTTGTTATGGTGGTTACCGTCCCGATGATGGACAGTGAGGAGGTGGAGGGTGTCGAGTTCGAACTCCCGACCGCACTTTGCGCAGATCCAGCCATGGATTTTGAGTGAACGCTCCCGGTAGTTGTCGGGAGCAGCCAGATCCCCCTTCATCTTACGGACAAGCGCGTCAAGCTCTTCCTGACTTTTGGCCTTGCCTGTCTGGGGCTTGCGGGGACGAAATGAAGGAGACATGGATATTCCTTTCTCATTATAAAAAGGGGCGACCCCTTGGCCGCCCCCTGTTGTAACTCAGACTATACCTCTATCTGCTTCTCAGGCAAGTACTTCGCTCTTGGTGAAGATCGCCTTGAGCCAGTACCCTTCCTTTTCGATATTTTCACGTCCCCCCTCTTCCCTGTCCACCAGGGTGACGATACCGAGCACCGTGAGTCCTTCCTCCTCGGCTCTGCGTACTGCTTTCATGGAAGAACCGCCCGTGGTGACCACATCCTCCACAATTACCACCTTTGTCCCCTTGGGAAGATTCTTGCGCCCTTCAAGCCACTGGCCGGTACCATGTCCCTTGGGCTCCTTGCGGATGATAAAGGCATGGAGCGGTTTCTTGTCAAGAAGTGCTGCTATGGAAGTTGCGGTGGCAATAGGGTCGGCGCCCATGGTAATACCCCCGACTGCCTGAACTCCGTCCACATCCTTTATTGCCTCATAGAACAGTCTGCCTACCAGGAACCCTCCCTCTGCGTGGAGAGTTGTCTGTTTGCCATCGAAGTAAAAATCACTTTCCCTCCCCGATGCCAGCGTTACCTTCCGCTTTTCATAGGACAGTTCCTTGATGATACTCTTGAGTCGATCCCTTTCCGTCATCTCATAACTCCTTTTCGAATAGTCCCAGTTGCGAATCGGGGCGCAACTGGGGAAATTTGATCGGATAATCGCCGGTAAAACAGGCACGGCAGTAACTTGTGTTCTCGGTCCCAACCGCCTGGGTCAGCCCCTCCGGGGAGAGGTAACCAACGGAGTCGGCAGTGATATATTTCCTGATCTCTTCGATAGTATGTGACGATGAGATCAGTTCCTTCCTGTTGGGGGTGTCGATACCGTAGTAACAGGGGTAACTCGTAGGGGGGGAGGAAATCAGGACATGCACTTCGCTGGCCCCCGCATTACGGACCATCTTTACGATCTTGCGTGACGTGGTGCCCCTTACGATGGAGTCGTCGATGACGACCACCCTTTTTCCTTTAAGAAGTTCCCGTACTGGGTTGAGCTTGATCTTGACTCCAAAATGGCGGATTGCCTGCTGAGGCTCGATAAACGTACGCCCCACGTAATGGTTGCGGATGAGCCCAAGCTCAAAGGGGATTCCCGATTCCTCGGCATATCCCATGGCAGCCGGTACTCCCGAATCGGGAACAGGGATAACCACATCTGCCTCTACCCGATGCTCACGGGCCAGCTGTCGCCCCAGTTCCTTGCGTACCAGATAGACATTCTTGCCGAAGATGGTGGAATCGGGGCGGGCGAAATAAACGAACTCGAAGATACAGGGAGCAGGCTCGACCTTTTTAAAAGGGAAATAGGATGCCATGCCATTTTTAGAGATCTCGACAATCTCACCCGGTTCGATCTCACGTATGAATTCAGCTTCGATCAGGTCAAGAGCACAACTTTCGGAGGCAACTACGAAGGAATTCCCCAGCTTCCCGAGGCAGAGGGGGCGGTACCCCTGGGGGTCACGCACCGCGATCATGCGGGTTTCAGTCAGGAAAAGAAGGCAGTAGGCACCCTTGACCCGTTTCAGTGAATCGGAAATCCGCTCTATGAGGGAACTGGTCTTGGATGTGGCAAGGAGGTGAACAATGATTTCCGTGTCCATGGTGGTCTGGAAAATTGAGCCCCATGCCTCAAGTTCGTCCTTGATTATCTGGGCATTGACAATGTTGCCGTTATGGGAGACGGCGATTGAGCCCCGGGAGTAATCAATCATGATCGGCTGGACGTTCTTGATGACCGACGATCCGCTGGTGGAGTAACGAACATGGCCGATTGCCCCGTCACCGGGGAGCTGTTTGAATATCTCCTGATTACCGAAGACGTCAGCTACAAGACCCATTCCTTTGTGTGCATGGAGGCTGGTGCCGTCGGAGGAAACGATGCCGCATGCTTCCTGGCCACGATGCTGGAGAGCATAGAGGCCGAGATAGGTCAGGTTGGCCGCTTCGGGATGGTTAAAAATACCGAAAATTCCGCATTCTTCTTCGGGACGGTACAGTTTCATTATTCACTCCGATTGTTCGCTGAAAAAAGAGAAAACAACATGATCTTCGAGCGGCACGCTACAAAAGCTTGGTCCTTACATACTCAGCCGCATTCCGGAACAGGATCAAGCCGTCACCTTCCTCAGGTAGCTCTTCCCTGGTCCAGCGGGGGTGGTTGGTCCGATGCACGAATGCCTCGGGATGGGGCATGAGTCCCATGAGCAGACCACTTTCATCGCAGATGCCTGCAATGGCATGATCGGAGCCGTTGGGGTTTTCCGGAAAGGTCATCGTCGGCTCACCGTAGTCGGGGCCGGAATATTTAAAAACCGCTAGGTTGCCCGCTTCGATTCTCTCCATCACCTCGTGCGAAGCGACAACGAACTTCCCTTCGCCGTGGCGGATCGGGAGGTAGACCCCCTTTTCGATGCCACGGGTAAAAATGCTCGGAGAGGCCGGATTATTCTTCAGGTAGACCCAGCGGTCCTGAAACCGGCCGCAGTCATTGAAGGTGAGAGTCGCCACCTGCTGAAGGTGGTTGCCATCGAAAGCAGGAAGGAGCCCCATTTTAACCATGAGCTGAAAACCGTTACAAACCCCGAGGATTGGCTTGCCCGCCCCGATAAAGCGGAGCAGCTGGTCTATGAGATGCTCGTTCAGTTCGTCGACCCGCGCATACGTGAAGCGGTTTGCCTGGGCCTTGGCGCTTCCCAGGTCGTCACCGTCGAGAAAGCCGCCGGTAAGGTTGAGAAAATGGAAGTCGTCCAGCCGCAGGTCGCCGGAGAGAAGGTCTGATATGTGGGCGATCACCGCCTCATCGAACCCACCGAGCCGGCAGGCATGTGCCGCTTCTATCTCGCAGTTGGTGCCATTACCGGTTATCACAATCGCTTTAGCTCTCGCCATAATGAACTCCGTACCTATCTGGAAAAAAGAGAAAATCGTCGAAAAACTGCTTTATCTTACCGTTTATAAATCACGTAACGGGCGCTGCCACGCATCTTTAAGGGTATCAAGGGAAGCCTTGATCACCGTCCCGCCGCCAAGGCCGCTGATTGCCAGAACCGGTCCGGCAGTCACGACACCAATGGCTGCGAAGCAGTTGCCCCCCATGATTGCCTCGAAGGCGGCACAATGCTCGGGATGAACGGTGACCAGATGACGGGAGGCCGATTCGGAGAAGAGGAGTGTCACGTCGTTTCGCCCTGTTTCATCACCTTTCCAGAGAACCCGGGAAAGGTCGAGATCCATGCCGTAGTTGCCGGCAAATGCCGACTCCGCGGCAGCCACCGCAAGCCCCCCGTCGGAAAGGTCATGGCATGAAGCCACCAGGGCCGCTGCGACCGCCTCATGGTAGGCACGGTAGCGTTTGTAGGCCTTCACCGTGTCAACCTGCGGCACGTGGTTGCCGACAAAGCCTTTGAGGGCGAGGTATTCCGAGGCACCAAGTTCGTCGCCCGTCTTCCCGAGAAGGTAGACGATGTCGCCTGGACGCTTGACATCCATGGTGACCGACTTGCGTGCATCCTCAATCCGGCCGATGACCGAGAAGAGGAGCGTCGGGGGGATGGATATTTTTACTTCGCCATCATAGAAGTCATTCTTCATGGAATCCTTGCCGGAGATGAGCGGCAGGTTGTACGCCATGCAGACGTCAAAGAGTGCCTGGTTGGAGCGGACCAACTGGGCCATCTTGTAGTCCCCGTCGGGGGTCTTCTCGGACAGGACCGGATCACACCAGCAGAAGTTATCCAGTCCGGCTACCATGTCGAGGGAGCCTCCCACCGCCACGTAGTTTCTCAGGGCTTCGTCGACGGCGTTGGCGGTCATGTGGTAGGTGTCGATGTCGCTGTAACGGGGACATATCCCGTGGGCAACTACGACCCCTTCGAATGAATCAAGAATCGGCCGGACCACGGCGGCATCGGACGGGCCATCATTGGCCGCGCCGGTAAAGGGTTTGACGACGCTCCCCCCCTGCACTTCGTGGTCATAGCGCCGCACCACCGACTCCTTTGAGCAGATATTGAGGGAAGAGAGCAGTTGCGCGAGGACGTCTGTATAATCGTTCTGTATCTGGATGCACGGCTCTTCATGGCGCGGCGGTGTCCACCTGGCAGGCAGTTGCATGGGGGGAAGGCCCTCGTGCATGAAGGCGACAGGCAGATAGGCAACGGTCCTTTCACCATAGAGAATATGGAAATATCCCGAGTCGGTGAATTCGCCGAGCACCGACACCTCTACGCCGAACCTTCTGGCCATTTCCGAAAACTCCCCGATCTTCGCAGGGGGCACGGCCAGGCTCATCCGTTCCTGGGCTTCGGAGATAAGTATTTCCCATGGGTTGAGGCCGGCATACTTGAGGGGAGCCTTGGCCAGATCCATCCTGCATCCACCGCATTCACCCGCCATCTCCCCGATGGACGAGGAGAGTCCCCCTGCCCCGTTGTCGGTGATAAAGTTGTACAGCCCCTTATCCCGTGCCCGGATCAGGAAGTCGAACATCCGCTTCTGAGTAATGGGGTCGCCAATCTGTACGGCGGAAACGGGAGAGTTCTCGTTCAGTTCCTCGGATGAAAAAGTGGCGCCGTGGATGCCGTCCTTGCCGATCCTGCCACCAGTCATGATGATCAGGTCGCCCGGCTCGATATGTTTCTCGTGACTCGGCTTGCCGTTGATGGTGGCCGGCATGATCCCGGCAGTACCGCAGAAGACGAGGGGCTTGCCTGCAAAACGCTCATCGAAGACAAGAGAGCCATTGACCGTCGGAATACCGCTCTTGTTGCCGCCGTGCTCCACACCCTCCACAACCCCTTCGTAAATGCGCCGGGGATGAAGCAGGCGGGAAGGGAGCGGCTTGGCATAGAAGGGATCGGCAAAACAGAAGACATCGGTGTTGAAGATGAGCTTCGCTCCCTGGCCGGTACCAAACGGGTCGCGGTTCACGCCGACGATGCCGGTCAACGCCCCGCCGTAAGGATCAAGGGCCGACGGCGAATTATGGGTCTCTACCTTGAACACCAGCGACCAGTCGTCGTTGAACCGTATGACACCAGCGTTGTCCTTGAAGACCGACAGACAGAAGTCCCTGTCACCCAGTTTTTCCCGCACATCTTTCGTTGTACGCTGGATGAACGACTTGAAGAGGGATTTGATCTCCTGGCGGTTCCCCGCCTCGTCCTCGTACTGGACCGTGCCGGAAAATATCTTGTGCTTGCAGTGCTCCGACCAGGTCTGGGCAAGCGCCTCCAGTTCGACGTCGGTGGGGCGGTGACCGAGTCCCATCGCCTGTCGGGACATTACTACCTGCGGATCACGGAAATGGGCCTGGATGATCCTCATCTCCTCCAGGGTCAGGGCAAGCACCCCCTCTTTGCTGATCCGCATGAGTTCCTGATCGGGGACCTCAAGGTCGATTTCCTTTACCTCGGTTTTGATTTCACCGAGCACTTTCGGGACGAAGACGGGCATCCCTTTATTTGCGGTGAAGGCAGAAGCGTCGAGGATGGTGTAGCGCTGGATAAGGGTATTGCACAGAAGCCCCGTGGCGATACTTTCGACATCGGCCAGGGAAAGCTTGCAGCTCAACAGGTACTGTACCGAAGTGTAGACCCCCTCTCCCGCGCGAAGCTGCTTGCCGATCAGATATTCTACCGCTTCCCGCGCAGTACGCCCCACGTTGTCGGTTACACCGGGGCGCAAACCGACCTCAACCAGGTAATCGAAACCGGTCGCCGCAGGGGTGTCGAGATACCACTCCTGGATAACCTGGTCACAGAAGGGGCCGGCGGCCACCAGCTGCAACTCGGCATCATCAAGCTCGGCATCCACCGTGTACACATCGATGGTGCGAACCCGTTCCACCGGCAGATGGAAGAAATGACCGATTTCACGCTTGATTCGCTCGCCGCGGGGGTCGCGAATATGGTCTTTGAGGGCTATTTCTATTCGTCTGGCCATTATTGTTCCTTTTCCATATGGACCGTCCGCGTCGGAAACGGTATGACGATCCCCTGTTCCCGGAAACGCTGTAGAATGCGCGAATTGATCTTGTCAGAGACAGCAAAAAGACTGCTGTAATCATCTACCCAGAAAAAGAGCGCCATGTTGAGCGCACTGTCGCCGAAAGAGACGAAAAAAGGCTCGGGGGCCGGGTCCCGGAGCACCTCGGGGATATCGAGGGCTATTCCCGAAAGAAGCTGCTTAACCTGTTCCATATCGCTGCCGTAGGAAACCCCCACGGAGATCCGCCCTTTGGCACGAACATCGGGGAACGCCTGGTTGATCAGAATAGTGTTACAGAGGTCCGAGTTGGGGATGATAAGAAGCGTATTGTCGAGGGTCCTGATCTTGGTGCTCCGGAGACCGATATCAGCCACATCACCCATCTGCCCACCGGCGAGCTGGATACGGTCGCCGATTCGGAACGGGCGGTCGATCATCAAGGTAAATCCGGAAATCACATGGGCAAGCGTGTCCTTGGCCGCCATTCCGATGGCCAGCGAGCCGATGCCGAGTGCAGTCACAAGGGAGAGGATATCGTAATCGAAGTGTTTGAGGGTGACAATGAGAGCCGTGCCGACGAGAAAGATGACAATGACCTTTTCCGCAAGGGGGATAAGCTGTCGGTCCAGCCCCTCTCTCCCCTTTTCCGCAAGGGTGGCGGCATACCAGTTCATGATTTCATCGATGACACGATAGGCGATATTGGTGAAGATGATAACATTGATGACGAATATGGTGCCGGAGGAGATTGTCTGCACTTTTGTCGGAAGTTGCAGGTAGTGCACCGCATAGTAGGCACCTGCACAGACAATGAGAAGGGTGACCGGCGGGCTTATACGCTCCAGTATACGGTCATCCAGGTCGGTCTTTGTTGCAGAGGTAAGCCGTGGAGCCACCTTTATCAGCAGAAAACGGCTCAGGCAGGACAGGCCGTAGAACAGGGTAAAGATGGCAAGAGCGACAAGGATTTCCTTGAGCCAGAAAAGATACAGGCCGTCGGACTCCTGCAGTCGATAAAAATCGAGAATCCTATTCACCAAAAACCCTCATGAAAATGGTATCCACATGCTTGAGATGATAGCCAAGATCAAAGGACTCGCGGATGTCTTCCTCGGAGAGATAAGCCCGCACGTCCTGATCATTGAGAAGTTCTTCCTGAAGGTCTTTTTTCTGTTCCCAGACCTTCATGGCATTGCGCTGCACCAGTTCATAGGCCCGCTCCCGCGAAGCTCCCGCTGCCGCAAGTTTGAGCAGTACCCTCTGGGAATTGAAAAGTCCCCCCATGAGGTTGAGGTTCTTCATCATGTTGTCGGGATAAACCACCAGGTTACCGATGAGACCGATGGCTCTGTTGAGAATAAAATCCATCAGGATGGTTGCGTCGGGGCCGATGATCCGCTCCACCGAGGAATGGGAGATGTCGCGCTCATGCCAGAGGGGGACGTTCTCAAGGGCGGAAACAGCATACCCGCGGATGAGACGAGCAAGTCCGGTCAGATTTTCGGAAAGCACCGGGTTACGCTTGTGGGGCATGGCGGAAGACCCCTTCTGCCCCTTGCTGAAAAATTCTTCCGCTTCCAGCACCTCGGTACGCTGCAGGTGACGGATCTCAACGGCAAACTTCTCGATGGAAGATGCGATGATGGCAAGGGTAGTGAAGAACTCGGCGTGACGGTCCCGCTGGATTACCTGGGTCGAACAGGGAGCCGGTTTGAGGCCTGCCTTGGCGCAAACGTATTCCTCGACATGGGGATCGATGTTGGCGAATGTACCGACCGCGCCGGATATCTTGCCGTAGGAGATGGTTTCCCGTGCCGATTCCATCCGCCGGAGATTGCGTCGCATTTCGTCGTACCAGAGGGCCATTTTTATACCGAAAGTCACCGGCTCGGCATGGATGCCGTGGGAGCGGCCGATCATCGGGGTGTTCCTGTGCTCGAAGGCGCGTTTCTTGATCGTTTCCATGAGCCGGCGAATGTCGTCGATAATGAGATCGGCTGCCTCCTGGAGAAGCATGGCGAAAGAGGTGTCGAGCACGTCCGACGAGGTGAGCCCCAGGTGGACGAAACGGGAATCGTCTCCGATATAATCGGCAACCGAGGTAAGAAAGGCGATGACGTCATGTTTGACCGTTTTTTCGATTTCGTCGATACGGGGAACATCGAAGCTTGCCTTGCTCTTTATCCTCTCCAACGCGTCAGCAGGAACATTCCCCAGTTCGACATGGGCCTCACATGCATAGATCTCCACATCCAGCCACTTCTGGTAGCGGTTCTGGGCTTCCCATATACGGGTCATTTCGGGACGGCTGTAGCGTTCTATCACGACGTATCTCCTTATCTTTGTTAACTTGAAGTGTTATGCCGCCCAGATTTCGCTGGGGCGGATCTGCTCACCCACGACGAGTCGGGGGGTGCAGAGATTTTGCGAATCGACCAGCTTCGTCGCCACATGAAGTGCTACGGACGGATCGTTATTGACTTCGGAAAGATGGGCAAGAAAGACGGTTTCGAGCCGGGAATGGAGAAGCTCACCGAGGAGTTCGGCCGAATCGTTATTCGACAGGTGCCCGTGGCGTGATTTGATACGCTGTTTGAGATGCCACGGATAGGGGCCGTTGAGGAGCATGTCTTCGTCGTGATTTGACTCAATGACCAGCGCCCGGCACCCTTGCAACTTGTCTTTCACGAGGCGGGTAGCGATTCCCAGGTCGGTTGCGATGCCTATCTTGCCGGAGGCTGCTTCTATGATGAAACCGACCGGATCGCAGGCATCGTGAGTAATGGGAAACGGGTCGATGAGGAGATCCCGGAAGGTGAACTGATAACCTGCCTCGAATTCGACAACTTCGGTCTTCCGCAAGGAGGTATGTATTTCCTGACAGGTCGGATAGCTGATGAGCAGAGGGATTTTCAACTTACGGGCGAGCGTGCCGGCGCCTCTGGTGTGGTCCGTGTGCTCGTGGCTGACCAGAATGGCGTCTAGCTCGCCACCATCAACCCCTATTGCCCCGAGGCGATTCAACGCCTCCGTAGCAGAGAGCCCGCAATCGACAAGGAGTTTGCTGGTGCCGGCGGCAATGTAAATGGCATTTCCCTTGCTGCCACTGGCAAGCAGGCAGACCTGCACGACCCCTCCGATAAACTGGCGACCAAAACGGCTTATGTCAATAAGTCTGTTCCGGCCACCGACAACCCCATCCGGCGGCAACCGGACCACTGATGAGAATTATTCAGCCAGCCAATTTTTATACAGGAAACAGGGGGGAGATTCAAGGCTAATCTTGGGAGTCAGCGGAGAAGGTTCAGGTAATCGAGGGTTGCATCCCCGACGAGAGGATTGAGGGGAAGAAGTATATGGAACGTGGATCCGGGGAAGGTTTCAGGGTTGTACCCCGAGGACTCCACCCAGATTTCGCCGCCATGCATCTCCACGATCCCCTTTGCAATGGCAAGCCCGAGACCGGTCCCTTTGGATTTGAAGGCTACCTTTCCCGTGCTGTGTTCTTCGATGGCCCCTGCCTCATAGAACTTGTCGAAGATGCGCAGCTGGTCGTCCCGGTCGATGCCGATGCCCGTATCCTCGATGGTGATTTCCACATAGAGGTGGCGATCCTTGCCGATGTTCACCACGGGAGTCCCCCCCTCGCCAGAGGCAGGCTGCTTGCTTCGCAGCAGGAACTTGGCACTGGTGGAGATGGTTACTTTGCCCCCGTCTGGAGTGAACTTGATGGCATTCCCCATGACATTGGAGAGGAGTTGCATGAGGCGGAGTCCATCACCCTTTATGGTCGGAACGGATTCATCGAGATTGACCACCAGTTCCTGTCTGCGCATGGAAAAGAAGAACTGCATTTCATTGAGTGAGGCATCCACCAGCCTGTTCACGTTGACATCTTCGAGTTTGAGCTGAAGGCGCCGTTCGTCGATAAGAGAAACGTCGACCATGTCCTTGATGATGTTGTCAAGGCGCGAGGCAGCATTGGCAATATTCTCCACCATCTCAATCACGGACCTGTCCGCCTTCTCAGCCATGTCGTTCATGATCAGTTCGGAATACCCCATGATGACCGTGAGTGGCGTCTTCAGTTCATGGGAGGCAAGGCCGAGGAAAGAGTCCTTCATTTTGTTGAGCTTGGCCAGGTCGGCCGCACTCTTCTCCAGATTTTTCACGGTTTCGCGTTCTCTGGTTACGTCCCTGAAAATCGCTTGAACCAGTTGATCTCCACCACTCTTGACACTACTCACGTGTATTCTGCCGACAACCTGATGCCCGGCCTTCCTGAACAGGTTTACTTCCACATCCACCGGCCTGCCACTCAATGAATCCCTGAAAAGTCTTTGAACCCGGGGAATATCATCAACGGCGATAAGGAGGAGAAATTTGGTCAAAGGAAGTCCCACAAGTTCCTTGACGGAATAACCGAAGAACTCCTCTGCCATCTTGTTGACTATCTTTATGTTTTCATCGCCATCTACGACGACGATAGCATCCCCCGCATCCTCCATAAGCGATTTATAGAGTTCCTCAGAACGCTCCAGTTCCAGACTGAGGCTCTCAAGTTTGAGATAGGAGGTATGGAGCTTATTATGGGTGCTTTCCAGCTCAAGATACCCCTTCTGAACCTCTTCTTCGCGGGACTTGAGAGATTCAGCCATTGAATTGACGTTTTTAGCCAGCTCATTGAATTCGTAGACAGGGATTTCATTGACACGAGTGTCCAGATCTCCATCTGATATTTTCTTCACACCGGAAAGAAGTGTAGAAACAGGCTGCATGATGCTCCGCTTTACAAAGAGTACGACCAGTGAAAAGGATATACAAAAGAACACCACCAGAACGAAGAGCGCTCGGAGGATGCTGGCACTGACCTTGTCCGATACGACGCTCTGCTTGAATCCCACATGAACCTGGGCCACCGGCTTACCGTCGGGAGCATTGATGTGGGTCACCGTATCGAGATACCGGACGCCCTTCCCGATGACATTGACCTGGCGGCCTTCTTTTGCGATGAAATAGGTATGGATCAGATTGAAATGGAAGGTTTTGAACTCGGGATTGCTGTAATACAGGGGTGTACCGTCCATGTCGGAAATGACGCAGTAGGCGATATCGGCATTGTCCTGCACATACTCCTGGCACTTTTCGGAAATACCGACCATGTCCCTGATATCGAGACCAAGTCCCAGGACCTTTTCCACATTTCCCTTGAGCGAATTACCGATAGTCGAGCACCTGAGCACAAGTGAATTCACATAATCACGCCGCGCCCCGGCTATGCCCATGCCAGACTCGGCTAGGATCGTCAGGAACAGGATGATAAATGAAAACAGGATGATCCGCTTTTCGAGGGAATTCTTCATGAATAAAAGGATGGCTCCGCTTACTGATCAGAAAAATATCAGAGAGAATCTTAACATACAACTATGGGCAGATGATAACTAAATTTGCCGATTCTTCCTATCCGAGCTGAAATTATCTGGCACTTTGCCATATTCGCGGATAACCTTAAAAAATCTTGACGTTAAAAGCACGATTTGTTTATTATGCACGGGTTATACGTACCGGCTGTATTCTTTTGCAATTATCTAACGATGCAAATACAAACAGAAGGAGGGAATAATGGCTTTGAAAGTAGCAATCAACGGTTTCGGCAGGATTGGTCGGATGGTGTTCCGTGCAGCGCTCAAGGAAAAGAGCATTGAGATCGTCGCAATCAACGATCTGACTGATGCCAAAACCCTTGCACACCTGTTGAAATACGACTCTGTCCACGGCATCCTGAATGCCAAGGTTGAAGCAAAGGGCGATGAGCTGGTGGTTAACGGCAAGCCTATCAAGATACTTGCGGTCAGAAACCCGGAAGAGCTTCCCTGGGGAAAAATGAAGGTTGATGTGGTTCTCGAATCCACGGGCCTATTCACTGCCCGGGAAAAAGCCGAACTCCACCTCAAGGCGGGTGCAAAGAAGGTCATCATCTCTGCTCCTGCCACCGGCGAAGACCTCACCGTCGTCATGGGTGTCAACCACAGTCTCTACGACCCCAAGAAACACAATATAATCTCCAATGCCTCCTGCACCACCAACTGCCTCGCACCTGTCGCCAAGGTCCTCAATGACGCGTTCGGCATAGAGAAAGGTCTGGTAACCACCGTCCATTCCTACACCAACGACCAGAACATCCTCGACCTTCCCCACAAGGATCTCCGTCGCGCACGTGCGGCTGCGATGTCAATGATACCCACAACTACCGGCGCAGCCAAAGCTGTTTCGCTGGTTCTCCCCGAGTTGAAAGGAAAGCTCGACGGCATGGCTATCCGCGTACCGACACCCAACGTGTCAGTCGTTGACCTGGTCGCCATTGTGAAGAAAAAAACCGATGCGGACAAGGTAAACGCTGCCCTGAAAAAGGCTTCAAGGGGCGCATTGAAAGGCGTTCTCGGTTTTGAAGAATCACCGCTCGTCTCCATTGATTACAACGGCAATCCCCTCTCCTCTATTGTCGATGCGAGCTGCACCAAGGTTCTTGACGGCAACATGGTCAAGGTCCTCTCCTGGTATGACAACGAATCCGGCTTTTCCCAGCGGGTCGTTGACCTCTTGAAACTTATCAACGGATAGTTCAGCCCGGACCGGGGGGGAGATGAAAACTCCTCCCCTTCTTTTTGCCCGCAACGCGACCCACTTTACTAGTATATTTTTCAGGAGGAACCATGTCGATTCGCTATATTGATGAAATTGAAAACCTGAGCGGAAAAAAAGTCTTCATGCGAGTGGACTTCAACGTCCCCCTCGATGAGCATCAGAACATTACGGAAGATACCCGGATACGGGCTGTCCTACCCTCGATCAACTACGCACTGGATGCCAATGCCAAGGTGATTCTCGCCTCTCACCTCGGACGCCCCAAAGGTGAACGTAAGCCCAAATACTCCATGGCCCCGGCGGCAAAACGCCTTTCCCGCCTTCTCGACAAGGAAGTAAAACTAGCATCCGACTGCATCGGTGACGATGTGGCAAAAATGATTGATGCCATGCAGCCGGGAGATGTCCTCATGCTGGAAAACGTCCGTTTCTATGAAGGGGAAGAGAAAAATGATGCGGATTTTGCCCAGGCACTTGCCAATGGATGCGACATCTACGTCAATGACGCGTTTGCCGTTTCCCACCGTGCCCACGCATCGGTTGAGGCCATCACCCGTTTTTTCCCCGTGGTAGCCGCGGGTTTCCTTATGAAGAACGAAATGAATTATTTCGACAAGGCGATGAAGAACCCGATCCGCCCCCTCGTTGCCATCCTCGGTGGCGCAAAAGTGTCCGGCAAGCTGGAAGTTCTGGAAAACCTGCTGGGCAAGGTCGACAAGATCATCATCGGTGGCGGCATGGCTTTCACCTTTCTCAAGGCCATAGGTTACAACGTGGGAAAATCGCTGGTTGAAGAGGAGCTTGTGGATACGGCGGTCAGGATTCTTGACATGGCCCGAAAGCAGGGGACAAAGTTCTACCTTCCGGTCGACTGTGTGGCTGCAGACCAGTTCAAGCCCGAGGCTGAAACCAAGGTCACACCCGTTCAGGAGATTCCCGAAGGGTGGATGGGACTCGATATCGGTCCGGCAACAGTAACCCTTTTTACCGAAGCCCTTCAGAACGCCAAGACCATCATCTGGAACGGTCCCATGGGTGTTTTCGAGATGGATGCCTTCTCCCGTGGCACCTTCGCCATTGTTTCCGCCGTAGCCAATGCCCATGCCCTCACCATCGTCGGCGGCGGAGATACCGATTCGGCCGTGCATCGTGCCGGCGAGTATGCAAAGATCAGCTACATATCCACCGGTGGAGGCGCTTTCCTGGAACTGATGGAAGGGAAAAAACTGCCGGGAATCAAGGTTCTGGAAGAAAACGGCCACTAAATAGCCCTTCGTCCGGAGGAGAGAGCAGATACAACTCTCCCCTCCCTACTGACAGTATAAAGCCTTGTTATGGGAGGAATTATGAGAAAACCGGTCATTGCCGGCAACTGGAAACTTTACAAAACCTCATCTGAAGCGCTTGAACTTATTACCAGCCTCAAGCCGATGGTAGAGAATAACAAATCTGTGGAAATAGTCGTTGCACCTGTATTCACCGTGATTGGCAGCGTCAAGCATGCCGTTACCGGTTCGCCGATCAATCTGGCTGCTCAGGACTGTTTCTGGGAAGAAGAAGGTGCTTTTACCGGTGAAGTATCCCCCAAAATGCTGATCGATGCCGGTTGCAGTCATGTCATCATTGGTCATTCAGAACGCCGCCAGTATTTCGGTGAGACTGATACTACCGTCAACAGGAAGATCAAGGCAGCCCTTGGCGCAGGACTGACGGTACTCTTCTGCATCGGCGAAACCCTGGCGGAACGTGATGGGGATCAGACACTCGATGTCCTTAAAACGCAGCTGTGCGGCGGTCTCTCGGGATTGAGCGCCGACCATCTTGCCAGCATCGTTATTGCCTACGAACCGGTATGGGCAATAGGCACCGGGAAAACGGCCACTGACGAACAGGCCCAGGATGCACACTCTTTCATCCGTGGAGTCGTGGGAGGGCTCTATGGGCCGACAACCGCAGATGCCATGAGGATTCTTTACGGCGGTAGCGTCAAGCCTGATAACATCAAAGGGCTCATGGCCCAGCCCGATATCGACGGTGCGCTTGTGGGAGGGGCCAGCTTGAAAGCCGATTCCTTTGCTGCCATTGCCAACTATGGTGGTTAAAATTAGCTTTTCATTCAGGTCACAATGTGGTATGAAGGAAAGTCCCACATCATTGTAAGGAAAAGGGCTTATGACTATTTTTCTCGTTATCGTTCACACCATTGTCTGCATTACGCTGATCGCCGTTGTTCTTCTTCAATCGGGTAAAGGGGCGGAGATGGGCGCATCGTTCGGCGCCAGCGGCAGCCAGTCGGTATTCGGAGCAGGAGGTGGCAGCACCTTCATGAGCAAGATGACCACAGGTGCAGCCATCATTTTCATGCTTACATCGCTGGTTCTGGCCTATCGTGGTGGTCATACCGGCAGCTCTTCAATCATGTCCTCGAAGGCCGCCCAGAAGGCTGCACCACAGGCACCTGCCGCACCAGCTCAGACGCCCCAGCAGACGAAGCAACCTGCAGCTCCTCAGGGGACGCAACAGGCACCCCCAGCACCAGCGGTACCGGCTGCCAAGTAATTTTAGGCTTGACAGCAGCATGCGGCCAGTGATATAAGTTTGAGCTCTTAATAACGAAGCAAAAAACGTATTGTGCGGTAGTGGCGGAATTGGTAGACGCACCAGCTTGAGGGGCTGGCGGGGGTTTCCTCGTGATGGTTCGAGTCCATTCTACCGCACCAATATTAAAAGGGGTTACGGGAAACCGTAACCCCTTTTCTATTTATAACGACCAGCTTTAGAAAGTCCCGCACACCTCCGCACCCGCTTCCTTCCAAGCACTGGAATTATCTTTGACACCTCAGCAGCAAATACTTGCTCTCCCGCTACCTCGTGCGGTCATAAAGCCCGTTTGCATCCTTCTCGCTGACGACAATTCCTTCCCTGTCCAGTAGCTCGCCAGTAGCCTTCCAGTATTGGTTCATGGCGATGCTGTAGTCAACCAGCGCCCTGTTGTGATTGCTGCGCGCAGCTGCCAATGCGTTTTCTACGTCGAGAACGTCTTTTATTGTGGCGAGCCCCACTTCATTGCGACGGATATAGGCGCGTAAGTTCTCCTCAGCATAGGAACGGGCGCGATCAGTGACCTCTATCTGTTTATAGCTGGACGTCAGGGCGCGTATCGCCGCGCGTACCTCATTGGCAACGGCCTCTTGCTGACCCCGGAGTTGCACCTTCCCCTGACTGACTTTGAGTTTGCTCTTGATGTAAGCATTTTTAGCTGCGGTGTTGCCAAGCGGGTAGTCGAACTGGAGAGAAATACTCCAGGCGGGGTAGTCGCCGCTTGACAGTCTTTCCATATCCCGACTGTAACCGCTCCCCAGGCCGTTGAGACCAACGCTCGCGGCAAGGTTCAGGTTCGGCAGTGTATTGTTTCCTGCCACACGCGACTGAATTTCACTGGTTTCGATACCGGTCTGCATTTCTTTGAGCTCGGGGCGAGAAGCCAGGGACGTCCTGATGGCATCTTCCTCATTGACATTGAGCCGGTCACTGGCCGGTTTGTCGACGGGACGGATGACATCCTTGCCTTCCAGTTGCAGAAGAAGACGGAGAATGTCTGATTCATCCTGTACCGCGCGCTCGGCATCATTCAGGTCTTTTTCCCTCGATGCGACACCAAACTCGGCATTGAGTATCTCCATCGCCGGCAGTACCCCCGCCTTGACCCTTGCATTGGTGTCGGAGAGAATTCTCTGCGCATCCTTGAGTGAAACCTGTTTTGATTCAAGATCCTCGTAGTCATAGAAGAGCTTGTAATACTCAGTCTTCACCTGAAGTACCAGTGCAAGCAATTGGCCTTCATAGTGGTAGACCGACCCTTTCTTTGTCCCCAAGGCAACAGCTATGCCGATCTCTGTCGCGTCTCGCCCGAAGTTCTTGAGGAGAGGCTGGTTCACGTTCAGAGCTAAACCCGACTGCCAGTAACTATTCCTTGTATAGAGGGACTGGGCATTCGAGGTTGAATAAGAATTGGTAAAGGTCAAGCCAGCGGTAGCGCCAGTGCTGAACAGCTGGTTGATTCCCGGATCAACGGTAAACGTCTGCTGGTGAAACTTGTCAATACCTCCAGATGTAAGCGTACTCACCGGCAAGGTACTCGTATCGGTATAGCCTGTGGACAGAGTCAGGAGTGGATCGTAGATACCCCGGTTGAAACGGACATCCGCCTCGTTCATGGCCGGAGTGTAGAGTTGTGCCTGAAGGTCCAGGTTCCGTTCCACCGCAAGTCGCAAAGCTTCCTTCAACCCAAGAGGATATGATTGTTCGTCGGCCCCAGCGATTCCGCACATGAGGGTCAATGAGAACACGACAAGCAAAAATTGTTTCATGTATGTTTCCTCCGCAATAATCCTTTCAACAAAAGCCCCACCAGTCGTCTTTTTTATCAAACACCATGGCCATGACATAACTGCGCATGGTGATGAATCTAGCATTGCGGCCTCGCTGGCATCGCAGTCACGGATGTGGTCGATTGTCCATCAATTGAACTGATTGTCAAGGGATTTGATTTGTGCAAAACCGTCAACGAAAATGGCCACCCCCATAAGGGCAGCCATGTTCGCTCAAAATTCATCACACGGAACCATTCCGTGTTTTAGTCTTCTTCCTCTTCACCGTATTCATCAACCCCGTAAGCCTCGTCGTACCCCAGATCATCAGCCCCTTCCACCTCATCGAGCTCGTCAGCCAGAAACTGTTCAGGAGGACGGTCGTCCTCTTCCCGAATAGCTTCAAATCTGGCGAGGATATCCCCCTTGGTGCAGTAGCGGCCATCCTTATGGGCACAAACATCTTTGTCACACAGGTCGAAAAGCTGGATTTCGCTACAGAGTCGTTTCTGAGCCTGTTCCTTTTCCATGGGAACCTCCCTGCAATCAGTCGCCGTTGGCGTATTCCATCGCCTTGTTTACGTCATCTTCGCAACCGATGTAGACAGGAGCACGTTGATCGAGGCTTTCCGGATTGATGTCGAGGATCGCCCGTTTGCCATCACTTGCAGCACCGCCTGCGTTTTCAATAATGTACGCCATGGGATTGAGCTCGAACAGTAAACGCAACTTGCCGTTGGGAGAACCATTGAGGGCGGGGTACATGAAGATCCCTTTCCCTTTCAGCAGTACCTGGTTGATATCAGGGACAAAACCTCCTGAATAACGGAGTTTGGCACCTTTTGCCTCAAGGTAGCGAATGAATTTTTCGTTTCCTTCACTGTACTTGTTACGCAGACCGCCGGGTGAATAGATGTTCCCCTCGGGTTGCATGCGGATATTTTCCCTGGTCAGAGTAAATTCCATCAGGTGGTTCATGGTGAATTCATGGACCCCGTCACCCACCGAATAGACCATGGAAACCCGTGGCCCGTAGAGGATATACATGGCTGCCACCTGCTTGCGCCCCTCCTGGAGGAGGTCGCAGCCGGAGTAAATACCGACGATGGTCCCGACTGCCAGGTTGACGTCCACCAGTGACGATCCATCCAGGGGATCATAGGCCACGGAATACATCCCATTCGAGTCAGTTGTTACCTCAAAAATCTCGTCCATCTCCTCTGAGGCGATCTTGCAGACCACGCCGGAGTGGATCAATCTCTTACGGATGATCCGATCCGAGAGGACATCGAGGGCCAATTGCTCTTCGCCGTAGAGATTAGACGTACCTGCCACCCCCAGGTCACCGGTCCGAACGGCGTTAATGACGTATTTGCTCGCCTCTGCGATCTCACAGATCAGATGAATAAGGTTGCTGTCGATGTTCTGTGCTCGCAGGTGACGCCTGAGATCGGTCTGAAACTTGGTCTTGCCCGGTTCACTGAAAGGCATCGTAATCCTCCCTGTAGAAATTATAGTGTGGCTAAAGTTAATGTAAATGAACGGGCAACGCAAGCAAAAATTAACGGAAATACAGCCACTGACTTGACTTCATGCCGCTACATGATATCCAATAACAGGGCAGCAGAAGCCCGTGTACTCCGCCGGGGGGTTCAGATTTTTGTCCAAAGGGGTAATCATGGAAGCAGGCAGCAGAAGGAAATTCCTCGGCATATGTCTCGGAGGATTACTTGCAGGAGCAGGTGGTGGGCTTCTCTACACCCTTTTCGGTTACCTTGCGCCGCGCCGGGGCAGTAACGCCCACAGCGTCGTGTCTTTCCCCGTTACAGACGTACCGGTAGGAACAGCCAAGTTCTTCGACTATAACGGTAAGCCCGCCGTACTCATACGCCAAAAAAACGGGACACTGGTGGCCCTCTCCGCGGTCTGCACCCATCTCGGGTGCATTGTACAATGGCAGAAAGATAAGGAAGAGTTCCTCTGTCCCTGTCATGGCGGCCGTTTCAGTTCTGCCGGGCTGGTCCTGGGCGGACCGCCACCCAAACCGCTTGAATCAATCCCCATTGCCACAAACAACGGTACCATCAACGTTGGCTGAACTATCCGTTAACGTGGAGAAAACATGAATCTCGTAAAACGCATCTACAACTGGGTCGATATTCGCGTAGGTACCGGGGAGCTGGTAGAGAAAGAGCTTACCGGTTACCTCCTCCCCGTCAACATTAACATCTGGTTCTCCATGGGGAGCATCCTCCTCTTCATCTTCGCTATGCAGGTGGTGACCGGCATGCTCCTCCTCGTCTACTACGTCCCCGATGCCGACAAGGCATTCAAGAGCGTCAGTTTTATCATGAACGAAGTCCCCTTCGGCTGGCTGGTACGGATGTGCCACGCCGTCGGCTCAAACATGATGGTCCTCATTCTCCTCTTCCACATGCTGTCGGTTCTTTTCATGGGGAGTTACAAGAGCCCGCGGGAGATGAACTGGCTCTCCGGATTCATACTTTTCAACCTGGTCATGGGGATATCCCTCACCGGCTATCTGCTTCCCTGGAGCCAGCTCTCCTTCTGGGCAACCACCGTTGCGACCAACAGCGTCGGCTCTGTACCGGTCATCGGCCCTTACCTGGTGGAGTTTCTACGTGGAAGCAAATTGGTCGGCCCGCCGACACTTGGACGCTTTTTCGCACTTCATGTGGCGGTCATCCCCGTCATCATCGCGGCCATCATCGGCGCCCACCTCTTTTTCCTTCAGCGTACCGGAGTCTCCACCCCACCGTTCGGCCTTATGGATACAACTAACCGGTGGCAAAGCGACCGTTACCGCTACGAAAGCCATCCAGGGGGGATCCCGTTTTTCCCCCATTATGTTCTCCAGGACCTGACCTCCATTGCCGTTTACTGCGCCCTCTTCCTCGGCGTGGTCTTATTCGATCCTTACATTTTCTTTCCTTCCACTGCTTTCGTTCCGGCCAACCCCTTCCAGACTCCGGCCCATATCAAGCCAGAGTGGTACTTCCTTCCCAACTACCAAACTTTGAAGCTCTTCCCCAGCGAATTTCTCGGTATTGCCGTTCAAGTCGCCGCCATGACATTCCTGGCATTAATTCCCTTCATAGACAGGGGAACGGAAAAACATCCGCTAAAGCGCCCACTTTTCATGGCCTGTGCCATTGGGGGGATCATTCTCTATATCGCTCTTATGGTCTGGGGGCACTACTCATGAAATGTACTTTCCTGCAGAAGGGTGACGTTCCCCATGCTCTCCGTCTAGCGTTCATACTTCTCTGCATGCTTTCGTTCACCTTGGACACGTTCGCCCAGGAAGCGGCAACTGTTTGCCTTCAGTGCCATTCGTCCCAGACTGGTCGCGGCGGCCAGGTTGTGCAGCCCTGGAAATCGAGCATCCATGCCGAAAACGGCATATCCTGCCATGACTGCCACGGTGGAGACCCGATGGACGCGACAAACGCCATGAGCCCCGCACGCGGCTTCCTCGGCGTTCCGAAGGAAACTGATGTACCGGCTTTTTGCGGGCGCTGCCACGTCGGCATTCTTGCCGATTACCGGCAAAGCGCCCACGGCCAGGCACTGGGAAAAGGCGGACCGACCTGTGTCACCTGTCACGGCAGCCATGACATCAAAAAAGTCACCCTGGACCTGATCAACGAAAAGAGCTGCAGCCGCTGCCACCCGTACGAGCGCGCCGCAAAAATCAAGGCTGCCATGAAGGAAACTGAACGTCAGATCGTTGATATTGGAGAAAAACTCTCAAGGTTCAAAGGGGAAGGAGTTGATACTGAGTCGACAGATAAGGGACTGTTTTCCATCAGGAACACCTATCACCGTCTATTCCACGAGGTCAACACGCCTCGTGTAACATCAGAGTCGTCGAAACTTCAAGGTGAGTTGGCCAAGATCGACCAGTCCCTGCAGAAGCTTGACGAACAGCGCGCCAAAAGGAAGCTAGCGGGTGCTTTCGTCGTTGCTGGAGCGCTCGTGGCAGCACTTCTCTTCCACCTGTTGCGCAAAACATACGGCAACAACAGAGATGGGTGATCGCATGTCAATACGGAAAACCGGAGCTATCGGCACAGCCGACAACCCCGGTTTTTCAAAATCGATAAACTGTGTAAATTTCGCCGCGCATGTAACCTGCACAGCCCCTCTATCTGGCGCCACTCCGAATTTCCTGGCCCGGACTCACGAAGGAGATCCCCTGACCGGATTTCATGCCGATCATTAGGCTCTCAACGATAGGGACATTCACTTCCCGGATTGACGCCCATTTGACGATGAAGTTTGCACCTGAACCGCCGACCGTGTCATCTTCCGGGATGTAAATTGATGTCGATTCAAGAGGAGCAAGCGTAACAGGTTGCTGGTAGTAGCGTCTCACCAGCTTTCCCTTGGTATCGTAGTAATCGGCGGAAACGATGGTGATGGAAGCGGACATGTCCGTATTCCTGACACTCAACAGCGTTGCCAGATTGAAGGGGATTTTCCGTGGGGCACTGAAAATATTGGAATAAACCGGCACATAGATGGTTTGCCCCTTGGCGAGGCGATAGTCAGATGCAATAGACGAGTGGTTACCTGATAAACTCATGGCAAGACTGAATAATACTGCAACAACTGTTTTCCCCGGCAAATCACCGTGAATCATTGCGTCCCCCCTGAACAGCGTGTTCTGATCATCGTTGTGTCCGCTCGGCGATCAATAACTGCAACTGACGCCACACCAGAATCCCTCCCCACATCAGGGCAAAGAGTATCAGCAGTGCCCCGAACGCATAGAACAATCGGGCAATGAGGTGATCGTACGTCAGCCAGCCCAACTTTCCGAGCATGATTTCCCAATCATGGTAATCCTCCACCTCACTGCCGGTGACCCCGCCGATAAGCATCAATTGTCCGGAACGGGCATCATTGGCGTAGATTGCCACATCCATAAAACTCTGTCCCAACCACCAGAGACCAACCGCTCCGCCGAATGGGTTCCGCCGCACGATAAAAGCACAAATAATAATAACGGGAATAATCAACTGGCCTAATGTACCACCCAGTACTGCCAGGAAACGGATACCCAACACGCCGAAAAGGATATGGCCTGCCTCATGGAACGGCAGATGAACCAGGTGCAGTGGGGTGGCAGCAGCGTAGCCACTGGAAATGGACGCAATGATGAACCGACATCCCCAGACGAGCAAGAAAGCCAGAAGGACTCCCCGACCAACCGTAAAGGCTGAGGGTTCACCCGGTTCAGTGGCGGTGAGCAGCTCCCACATGCGAAAATGCAGTCCCCTGCTGCTCGTCGGGACGGCTGCGGGGGGTAATCGTGTTTCCTCAGGACAGCCCCCCCTGTCTGCTGGCGGCTTGAATTTGGCGAAAATAACACCGCACCTTGCACATTCCGGCATCCCATCCGGTTGCTCAAAGTTGCATTTCGGACAGATCATGATCTGCAGCAGAACCTCCACTTATTGGCAAAATCTTTGATGGATTGCTGTCTAAACCCTCGTCAACTGCCGGTACTTGATCCTGTGGGGCTGGTCGGCGGCGGCGCCGAGACGCTGACGGCGATCCTCTTCGTACTCAGAGTAATTCCCGTCGAACCAGACAACTTTGCTCTCCCCCTCAAAAGCGAGGATATGGGTTGCGATCCTGTCCAGGAACCAGCGATCGTGAGAGATGACCACGGCGCATCCGGCAAAGTTCTCCAACGCCTCCTCCAACGCCCGCATGGTGTTCACGTCCAGATCGTTGGTCGGTTCGTCCAGGAGGATGACGTTTCCCCCTTCCTTGAGCATCTTGGCCAGGTGGACCCGGTTCCGCTCGCCGCCGGACAGCATCCCCACTTTCTTCTGCTGGTCGGCACCGGAGAAGTTGAAGCGGGACACGTAGGCGCGGGAGTTGACCTGTTGCTTGCCAAGCTGGAGCATGTCCTGACCGTCGGAAATCTCCTCCCATATGGATTTCTCAGGATCGAGGAGGTCGCGGCTCTGATCAACACAGGCAAGCTTGACCGTCTCGCCGGTCCTGAACGTGCCCGAATCAGCCGCCTCCTGACCGGTGATCATCCGGAACAGGGTAGTTTTACCGGCACCATTGGGTCCGATGACCCCGACGATACCGCCGGGGGGAAGCCTGAATGAGAGCCCCTCAAAAAGGAGCCGGTCGTTAAACCCCTTGGCCACATTATCCGCCTCAATGACCACATCTCCCAATCGTGGCCCGGGAGGGATGTATATCTCAAGCTCTTTCGCGTGCCGTTCGCTCTCCTGGGTGAGGAGCTGCTCGTACGAGGCAATGCGGGCCTTCCCCTTGGCGTGACGTCCCTTGGGGGACATCCTGATCCACTCCAGCTCCCGGGCCAGGGTCTTCTGCCGCTCGCTCTCTGACTTCTCCTCCTGGGCCAGGCGAGCCTGTTTCTGCTCAAGCCAGGAAGAGTAGTTCCCCTGCCAGGGTATCCCCTGCCCCCGGTCCAGTTCAAGGATCCACCCCGCCACGTTGTCCAGGAAATAACGGTCATGGGTAACGGCGATGATTGTCCCCTCGTATCGCTGGAGGTGATGTTCCAGCCAGGCTACCGATTCGGCGTCAAGGTGGTTGGTCGGCTCATCAAGGAGAAGGATGTCAGGCTTCTGGAGAAGAAGGCGACAGAGGGCAACACGCCGCTTTTCACCGCCGGAGAGAACCTTTACCGGAGTATCGCCGGGAGGGCAACGGAGGGCATCCATGGCCATCTCAAGCCGTGCATCAAGATCCCAGGCGTCGAGGTGATCGAGTTTTTCCTGCACCGCAGCCTGCCTGTCACAAAGCTTGGTCATTTCGTCGTCGGACATGGGTTCGGCGAACCGCGCGTTGATCTCGTTGAATTCTTTTACCAGATCAACGGTCTCCTGCACACCCTCCTCCACCACGTCCCGAACAGTCCTGTTTTCGTCCAGGTGCGGCTCCTGAGGAAGATAGCCGACCGTATAACCCGCCGAGAGGACGGCCTTTCCATTGTACTCCGTATCCACACCGGCCAGAATCCGGAGGAGCGAACTCTTCCCGGAACCGTTGAGCCCCAGGACGCCGATCTTGGCGCCGTAGAAATAGGAGAGATAGATATCCTTAAGTACCGGCTTCTTGTCATAGAACTTGCTCACTCCGATCATGGAGTAAATGACTTTGTTCACTTCGTTGCCCATGTATCTCGAATCCTCCTTGGATAGTGTCGGGTCAAAATATCAGTAGCTTCAAGCGGATGCAAGCCCAAATTCGGTCAAAAGGGGTAACAATGTAAGGGGATCTTTTCTGGTGCAGAACCGGCTTGGACGAATTATCGCAAATGAAATACCAGTACAGAGAATATCAATTTGACTTGCTACCGTCACTTTGCTATTTTCCCTTGTAATGACACAGTCGTATAGGTACTGTTCCTGTTGATACGACTCATATCCAACATAGTGAACCGGATATCCGACCGACCGGAAATCTCGTCCAGAGAGTGCAATTATGCTTACCCTCAACAAGTCACTACAGGCAATCGAAGTAATCCAGGACGATGTACTCGTGGTTTATCGCTCGACGGCCGCAATTGCCGCTCCCGTTTCCGGACTGTCAAAGCAACCGTGCACCGCCTTTCTCTGCGGCATCACGGAAAACGAACTCCCCCGTATTTATGTCGGGCTCGTCTCGAAGGACAATAAGATATTCATCTATACACCGGAAAAACAACCGGTAGACATGACTGAATACCCGAAAATCATAAAGAATACTATTGCCGACGTAGAGGAGATGGGTTTCCAGTTAAGCGAGATAAACCTGAAATACAGCAAGGCACTCCGGGAGGTCATAATCAGGGATGTCCGTATGCTTGTCCCTCCCGGTTCGCTCAAAATGAGCACGCTCAAAGCGCCATCAGCAGAGCCATCCCAACAGTCCGAACCTGCCAAAGACGATACCGATCAGAAAACGAAACCGGGCCAAACTGATGAGAGTAAACTCAAGCAGGAAAAGCTTGCCGCGGAGAAGAAAGCTGCTGAAGCTGAACAAAAGCGCCTGGAGGAAGAAAAAAAGGAGCAGGAAAGGATCGCGGCCGAGCGGATTGCCGCCGAGACGGAGCGGGAAATCGCTGCTGCGGAACAGTCAAAAGACCTTGCCGCCGTTCAGGCTGCCATTGCCACCACGTCGGAACGTCTGAAACAGGCCCAGGCAGATGTGGCAGGGTTGTCGGCTATCGACATCGACCATACGCGCCACATGGAGGAGATGGCAGCTGCCGGGAAGGCTGCTTCAAAAGAACTGGCAACCATTACTGCCGAACTGGAGCGTCTCCTTGCCGCAACAGCCGAGCAGCAACGCCTTATTTCCGAACGGGAAATTTCTGAGCAAGAGCTTGCCGAGAAGCTTGAAGCTGCACGGACCGAACTGAAACACAAGGGCGTAGAACTGAGGGAGTTGCAGCAACTGGCGGCAGAGAAAGCAGCAGCGGAACAGGTTGCCGCTCAGGAGTTCGCAGCCATCACCGCTGAACTTGAACGGCTGATGAGCATATCGACTGAACATGAGCAGGAGTTTCACGAGTACTCTTCAGCCGAACAGGCCATCCTTGAGCAGGTGGCCGAAGTGCGCGCCGAAATCGAACGATTGACCGCCGAAAATGCCGAAATCGAGCAACTACAGAAGGAAAAGGCAGACCTTGAGCGGTCGGCCAGTCGTGAAATCGAGGAGCTCAGGGCAGAAATCGAGCGCCTGAGTGCGAAGAAAACCGAGGACCTCCAATTCCTTGAGAAAATGATCGCCCTTGAAAGTTCGACTGCGAATGATCTCCAGGAGTCCCTGACCCTCAGGGAACAATTAACCAAAGAGACTGAGGAACAGGAACAGCTCATCGTCGAAAAAACGTCGGCGCTCCAGACAGCTGCGGAAGAACTGGCTTCAGTGAAGACGCAATTGGCAGAACTTGCGGCCGCAAGGGCAGAAAATACGCGACTTGCAGCGAAACAGGCAGCAGACGAGAAGTCGGCCATCCTGGCCATCCTGGCCGGACGGGCGGAAAGCCGCGGATACACCGATGCCACGACGAGTGCAGTGCATGGCAACAGTCAATCGGGCAAGGATGATCTTGAATTGACCGAGATCGAAGCGATTGTGATCGATAATGCCCCGACAGCCAAGGAAGCTGCTACAAAGAAAGAGCGGGAACGCAAGGAGCAGGATCGGCTGTCCATGGTTAAAATTGAAGAAAAGCGCCGGTCTGCGGAGAAGTTAGCAGCCGAAAAAACCGAACTCGAAAATATTGAACTTGAAAGTGTGGAACTCGAAAAAGCCGAAGAAGAACTGGCAGAGGCAGAAAAGAATCACAAGGCATTGAAAAGGGCCGGTGAAGAACGACTGGAGGCTGTACAGTCTGCGGCAAAAGAGCTCAAAACCGACAAGAAAACGGCATGGGAACTTCAGTTAGCCGAGTGGGAGGCGGCGAAGAAGGCCGATAAAGAGTCCCGTTCGGAGGAAAACGCTGCGTCAGTAGAACAGGAAGCCGATTTCGATCCGATTGCAGCCGCGGAAGCCGAGCAGCGTCGTCGGGCAACCATAGAAGCATTATCCGGTGCCACCGGTTTCGAGCAGTTTCCCAGCTCAGATGGAAAAGAAGCGGAGTTCTTCAGCCAGTCTGCCGACCCCTTGACCACCTTCAACCTGGACCGTTCCAAGAAGTCCATATCTTTCGTCTCACCGTCCGAAATAATCACCCTTTACCAATCCATCAATAACGCACGGATATCACCGGAAGGCTTCCCTGCCCAGAAATGCACGTCTTTCCTCTGCTCGCTGCACAAGGGCACAGCCTGGAAGGTGTATGTCGCACTGCAGCTCTCCGAGGACAAAAGCATCCTTATCTACGCCCCGAGCTTCCAACCTACCGACGAAAGCAACTGCCGTAAGATTGTCCAGGATGCCGTCACCTTCGCCGAGAACATCGGTTTCATGATGGATGAGGTAGAACTCCCCAACGACGACCAACACCGTCTCAAGGCACTGGACAAAATTTCCGGACTTTCCCATTCGCCATCCTGATGGCCCCTCCCCATTTCCCCTGCAATAATCGCACACTCACTCGCAATTACTTGTTAACCATCTAGCCATAACCGGTTGACAGCTTTGTCTATTGTGTGGTATCTGAATCAGCGGAGGAACGTCATGCACCAGAATATCAACAGATTGTCAGACAGGATAATCGCCGGGGAGCGGATATCTGAATCCGATGCACTTGCGCTCTGCGACGTGACCGGTACGGCTCTTCACACCCTCTTCTCTGCCGCAAGCCGGATAAAGGAGCGGTTCGTGGGGAATAATGTCTTTCTTTGCTCGATCATCAATGCAAAGTCAGGTCGCTGTCCGGAAAACTGTAGTTTCTGCGCCCAATCTGCCCATCACAAGACCGACACAACCGTTTACCCGCTGGTGGATGAGGAGAAGATCGTTTTCTGCGCAAAGGAGGCCGAACAGAACGGCTCCGGCTGCTACGGTATTGTTACCAGCGGCACCAGCATCGGCAAAGGAGAGGAGCTAGCCCGGATCTGCCGCGCTGTCCAGCGTATACGGCGCGAAACCAGAATACTCCCCTCCTGCTCCCTCGGCATTATTGACCTCGCAACGGCAACGGCCCTCAAGGAAGCCGGTGTGGAGACGTATCACCACAATCTTGAGACATCGCGCAGCTTTTTCCCCAGCGTCTGCACCACCCACGATTACGAACAGGACGTAGAGACGGTGCGAGTTGCCAGGCAGGCCGGCATGAAGGTTTGCTGCGGAGGCATCTTCGGCCTGGGGGAAACCGCCCGACAGCGCGTTGAACTCGCCCTGACACTGCGGGAGTTGGCAGTTGACTCTGTGCCTCTCAATTTCCTCAATCCCATTGAAGGGACACAACTTGCGGAGGCCAACAATATTACCCCCCTGGAATGCCTCCATACCATCGCCATATTCAGGCTTATTCTCCCCGACCGAAGGATTTCGGTCTGTGGCGGACGGGAACATAACCTGCGGGAACTCCAGTCATGGATATTCATGGCGGGGGCCAGTGGCACCATGATCGGCAATTACCTCACCACCACCGGGCGGGCACCGGAGCAGGACTGGCAGATGCTCAAGGACCTGGAACTTAATGTCGCCAGTTGCTGCGAATGAGTATTGATTGTCACGAGTCAACTCTCAAACGGGCGTAAGACAGTGCTCCCGTATTCCCATCTTCAAAGGACATAACCGATGTCAGCAAAAGGAATATTTATAACCGGGACCGATACCGGCGTCGGCAAAACTGCTGTCTCCGCGGTCATTGCCCGTCTGCTGCGACAGCACGGCGTTAACGTTGGGGTGATGAAACCAGTCACCAGCGGCTGCGCTGAGATAGACGGCCGACTTGTGTCGGACGACGCGGAACTCCTCTGCTGGGCCGCCGGAACCGATTCCGGCGACCCTGACACTGCTCCTTACCTCCTTCGTGCCCCCATATCCCCTTCCATGGCAGCCGAACAGGATGGGGTACGGATCGACTTCCATGCCATAAGGGCATCATACGAACGTCTGGCCAACCGCCACGACTTTGTCATCGTCGAAGGTGCCGGCGGGCTCATGGTCCCCCTGGCCGGAGGACTTCTCATTTCCGACCTGGCGGCCCAACTGTCGCTGCCGCTCCTCGTCGTCGCCCGCCCGAACCTTGGGACAATCAACCATACACTTCTGACCACTTTTGCCGCACGACAGATGGGGCTTACCGTCAGGGGTATCATCATCAACAACTACCCTGCTCAACCGGGTCAGGCCGAAGAGTATGCGCCTCACCTCCTCGGCTCCCTGTGCGGCGCACCAGTCCTCGGTGTCTTCCCGGCCATGGATGCGGAAGATGAGCACACATTGATATCACAGCTCACGGACGCAATCGACAACCACATACTGACACCTTTTCTTCTGAAGGAGATCGGCATTGTCTGAACTGGGCACGAAAACTCTGCAGGAATATGATCAGAAGTACGTCTGGCACCCTTTTACCCAGATGCGAGACTGGGAGGCATCGCCCCCAATTGTTATCACGCACGGGGAGGGGTGTTACCTCATCGACAGCGATGGCAACCGCTACCTGGACGGCGTTGCCTCCGTTTGGACCAATGTCCACGGCCACTGCCGGCGGGAGATCAATGACGCCATAAAAAGACAGGTCGACCGAATCGAGCATACGACCCAACTAGGACTCGCTAACGACCAGGCTGCAATCCTCGCCAAACGGCTTGTAGAGATCGCTCCGACAGGTCTCTGCAAGGTTTTTTACTCCGACAACGGCTCAACCGCCATGGAAATCGGCATCAAGATGGCCTTCCAGTACCAGCAGCATCGTGGCGGAAACGCTGCCGGGAAGACGAAGTTCATCTCCTTTGCGAACGCCTACCACGGCGATACCATAGGAGCGGTGAGCGTCGGCGGCATCGATCTCTACCACGCCGTATTCCGCCCTCTCCTCTTCCCGACCATCCAGGCTCCTTCTCCCTACTGCTATCGTTGCGAACTATGCTCTGAGCAGGACGCGGAGAAATGTGACCGTCTCTGCCTCAAGGAACTGGAACGGCTCATGGCATCGCACGCGGAGGAACTCGCCGGTCTCGTTATTGAACCCCTAGCCCAAGGGGCAGGCGGCATGATCGTTCACCCTCCAGGATTCCTCAAACGGGTACGGGAGTTATGCGACCGCTACGACGTCCTCATGATCGCAGACGAGGTTGCGGTAGGTTTTGGCAGGACCGGCACCATGTTCGCCTGCCAGCAGGAAGGGGTTACGCCGGACATTATGGCGCTTTCCAAGGGGATAACCGCCGGTTATCTGCCGCTGGCAGCGACCATGGCCACCCAAAAGGTTTACGATGCCTTTCTCGGCGATTACCGTGAACTTAAGACATTTTTTCATGGCCATACCTTCACCGGAAATCCCATTGCCTGCGCTACGGCACTGGCAAGCCTCGACCTGTTTAAGGCTGACAGTCTTCTTGAAAGTTTGCCACCTAAAATTGGATACTTACAAGAGAGACTTAAAGTGTTGAATGAACTTCACCATGTGGGAAACGTCAGACAATGCGGAATGCTGGGAGGGATTGAACTGGTGCGGGACAAAAGAACCAAGGAACCCTATCCCTGGGAAGAGCGTGTCGGCATGCGAGTTTGCATGGAGGCATTACAACATGGACTGTTCCTGAGGCCGCTCGGCAACATCATCGTGGTATTCCCTCCTCTCGCCATCACCCTCGATGACCTGAAATTCCTTATGGACGGCATTGAGGCATCCATCCGATGCGTCACTGATGAATCATAAACACACAACTTCTATACAACCGGCAACTATGTGACAGAAAAAAGGGGGTACCTGCTAAGCAGATACCCCCTAATAGTGTGAGTGTTCAACAATGAACCCTAGAATTTCCCCCTGATCAACTCCGCTTTAAACATAACCGACGACGCACCCCTGGCATTAGCCTCCTGAAACTCGGGAATTATGGTCGGCATGGCAAGTCTCACCTTGCCGTTATCTATTTCGGCAAACGCCCGGGATGATTTCACCAGGCCATAGGCAGCCCCGGCGAGAACACCGCTAGCGGCGCCTACGGAAAGGTAATCCAGATGATCGCCCGGCCTTTTGGTAAAAGCGAGAAGCGCACCCCCCACAAGGGTGCCGGCAAGCCCGCCATAAAAAGCATTTTCAAAGATGTTTTTGAATGCACCGTCTTCGGCACTACAGGGGACACTCCAACTGGTGAGCAGAACCGCGGCCAGAGCAACCATCACTACGCGCTTAAAATTTTTCATTCCCCCCCCCGTTGAGCCATTATGTCAACTTATTTGCAAAATGTGGGCCAATTAACAGGCAAAAAATATTGCCACGCTATAAGCCCTTGGTGTTACGTCAGTTTTTCATGAGAAAACACGCCCGCACTTACACATCACCTCAACAAGTTGTACCAATAACGTGGTTTCACACGTCATATGGCCTAAAACATCGCCACAAAATTAGAGTTACGTCGTAATTTAAGCATGTTATCAAACTTCAGCCAATTCACTGGCACGGTTACAAATCACAGCACCTTGTTAAGAGCCTGTTCTTAGCCGGAGCTTTACCAGTCGTTCTTCATCCTCACGGCTCTCTACCTCGTTGTTGAGACGGGCATCGAGGATGATGCCGAGCAATTCGCGAATGAGGGGACCTGCCGGCACACCGAGTCGTATGAGATCGTTACCGTCAAGGATGGCATGCACGTTCTGAAGCTGGGTTATGTAAAGCGATATGTATTTTTTTACATCCTCGCTTGAGGTGCGGGCCATCATGTAGAGAAGAAGTTCAACCGGCAGGTCCTTGAGCCAGAAGTAAACGTCGCTTCGACGCAGTATACCGTTGCGCGCAGCGTTACGCTGCATGACCTCCAGTGTCGCACCTGCCAGTTTGCGTGACTCGAAGAGCTTTTCCCGGTAATGCTCGTTTACCGAAAGCCGAATGCAGGTGCTCAGAAAAGCATCATCGGAGAGAAGACCGGTCAGCGCCAGCAAATAGACCGCCCACTTCTCATAATGGCGTTCAAGAAAGAGGAGTTCGAACCATGAAACTATACGGACAGCCTCTTCAAGGAAATGATGAACCTGTTTTGTCAGCTGCAGGGACGGATGGATGAAGCGGAGCAAACCTAGTGAGGAAAGTCGATCTACGGCCCGGAGTGGATCATTCTCTGTCAGAATGTGCACAAGCTCAGCAAGAAGCCGTTTTCCCCCCAACTTGTCAAGAAAGTTCATCTTCACCGCATTCTTGATCAGATTTTCCGTATGCTTGGCGATGTGGAAGTCAAGACGCTGCTCGAACCGTATGGCACGGAACACCCGTGTCGGATCCTCAACAAAGGAAAGGTTGTGAAGCACCCTGAGAACGCGTTCCTGCAGATCACGCTGGGCGCCGAAGTAATCGACGAGCTGGCCGAAATCCGGACTGTTGAGACGTATGGCCAGGGTATTGATGGTAAAGTCGCGACGATAGAGATCCATCTTGAGGGATGAGCGCTCCACCGTGGGAAGGGCGCCGGGAGAGGCATAATATTCCAGGCGGGTACTGGCCACATCTATTTGGGTTCCGTCGGGGAAGACGATTACCGCCGTGGCAAACTTCACGTGACTCTTGACCCGACAGCCGAATCGCGCGGCAAAGGTCGTCGCAAAGAGGATACCATCCCCTTCTACCGTCACATCTATGTCGTAATTTTCGATACCGAGAAGGAGGTCGCGTACAAATCCGCCGACCGCGTAAACAGGAAGGTCCAGCTCTTCACCGATCTGTCCCAGATTCCTTAGAATCTGCACTACCCTTGGGACAAGCTGCCTGCTGATCTGTCTTGCCATCTCCCTGCTCCTGACCGGAAGGTTTCCACGTGCAAGGTCGTAGAGCGCTTCCCCTGCGTACATGGATCGTAGCAGATCGGTACGCGTGACCACGGCGCAGAGTTCGTCCCCGTCAAAAACGGGCACGAGGCGTCTGTTTTGCCCAACAATGTACTCCTGGATGACCGCAATCGGCGTTTCCGGTGTTCCCCTCATGAATTCCGTGTGCATGTATTCGCTCACCGGCAGCTCGCCAAGCCCGTGATAGAGAGCCTTTTCGACAATCCGTTGGGAGATGATGCCGACCATCGTCTCTCCTTCGAGGACCGGCATGGCGTTCACATTGTAGCGAGTCAGCAGATCGCGTGCCTCGGATAACGACGTACCGGCTGGCATGGTTTTTACCGGGGCGGACATGATGTCCCTGGCAAGACGGCGGGGATTAACCTTCGAACGGAGTATTTCTTCGAGCCGGTCAAGGACCTGGATGAGAGTCAGCTCCCTGACTGTCGCCGATGCTGCGGTTGCGTGCCCTCCCCCTCCAAGTTCGCGGAGGATATCCCCCACGTTCACTTCGGAGATGCGACTTCGGGCAACGACATAGACCCTGCTTCCCATCCCGACTACGATAAACAGTGCCTCAAGGTTTTCCATGTCGCGCATCATGTGCGCAAGCACGGCGATGTCGCCGATGTAATAGTCCAGCGATGCGTGGGTTATGGAGATATCTATACCGTTCAGGGTGGTAGTCTTGAGGGATTTAAGGAGATCGTTCAGGAGCGAAACCTGTTCGGCAGTCAGCTCCTGGGTCATAAAATCAGCCACGGTGTTGAGATTTGCCCCCCGCTCCAGAAGCCATGAGGCCGCAAGGTAATCTTCCCCCGTGGTTGAGGGAAAGGTGAGACTTCCCGTATCCTCGTAGATGCCGAGCATCATGAGGGTCGCCTCGGTGGCATTCACCACGATACGCTGCTCACGCAACAAGGTGGTCAGGATGGTGCAGGTCGAACCGCTCTCGCGGATAATGCCGGCGGATGGAGCAATGTCTCCCGACGATTCGGGATGGTGATCATAGATATGAACCTCCATTCCCGGACGAGTAAGGATCTCGGCGAAACGGCCGATACGGGAGGAGTGCTGACAGTCAACGAGAATGAGACGGGTGATTTTGTCGAACTCCAGGTCCTTCAGGCGGGTAAAATCAAGGGCATAGCTGGTGGATTTGAGGAAGAAGTCACGCATACTCTTTTCCTGGGAACCGGAAAAGACCAGGCGCGCGTCGGGATAGAGCTTCCTGGCTGCAACCATCGCACCGAGGCAGTCGAAATCGGCATTTACATGGGTGGTAATGACATCCATCAGGTAACCGTCAAGGCGGCATAAGCCACAACCTGCCGGTTGTCGCCTGTCACGTCGCCACTGGTGGCGTAGCGTACCAGGCGGGCCCGGGTAGCTCCGAGAGACAGTGCAGCAACAAGCATGACTGTTGCAGGTACCACACCGCACATGGTGATCCCTTCCTGGTGGCAGACATGAAGAAGTCCCGGCGGATCGATGGCCAGGACCGCGGCTATGGCAAGCTCGTCTTTGCGCCGTGCTGCCGTTGCCGGCTCATAGTGGGTCATGTCGGAACTGGCGACGATCAACACCTCCTCGCCGTACTCCCTGACAGCCGCAGCGATCCCATCGCCCAATGTCCTGCAGCTTTCAAAATCACCGAAACCGAGACAGAGAGGAACGATGGATACGTCGGGACGGACATGCTGGAGAAAGGGAACCTGTACTTCGAGGGAGTGCTCGTAAAGATGGGCAGTCGAATCCTCTTCTACAAGGAGAGCGTGGCGGCGAACAAGTGTGGAGAGGGTCTGATTTACCGGAACAACACCCAGGGGGGTCTGCCACTGGTCTGCAGGAGAAAGGGCTGCCCGGCGACCTATACCGTGATGATTGGGGCCCAGAATGATAACGGTGGCAGGCACCTCGATCGCACCGTACAATGCCCCGGCTACGGCACCTGAATACATGTACCCCGCATGGGGAGCAATAACCCCCAGGGGACGTTCTTTCTCCTCGGCCGAAGTGACCAGACGCGCAAGCTCGGCATGCAGTTGTTGGGGGTTATCGGTATAGAACTGACCTGCAACGGCGGGTTGTCGCAGCATTGAACCCTCCTTGTCGTCAGAGGGGCAGTTCTTTACCGCCCCAACCCTACTCTCCCGTTTCCTCGCCGCCAGCCGATACGGTCAGCGGAAGCTCTCCCTGCTCTTCATAAGTCGGCGGCTGAACCAGGTCCTGGATCTCTTTTAGCGTCGGCAGGCTCGCCAGGTTCTTGAGGCTGAAGAGCTCAAGGAATTCCCGCGTGGTTCCGTAAATAAGGGGGCGACCGGGAACGTCCTTCTTGCCGAGGATCTTGATGAGTTTCTTATCCAGAAGCGTCTTGAGTATCCCTCCGCAATCCACACCCCGCAAGTATTCGATTTCAGCACGAGTTATGGGCTGCCGGTAGGCAATGATCGCCAGGGTCTCCAGGGACGACTGTCCGAATTTCGGGGGGCGCGTCTTGGAAAGGCGCTTCAGGTAATCGGCATGTTCAGGGCGACTGCGGAACTGGTATCCCCCTGCCACTTCGACAAGAACAATCCCCCGTCCGGACAGCTCGTACTCAGCCAGAAGCTCCTCAAGCGCAGCACGGATCTCGCTCCGCTCATATTCCTCCAGGATCGAAGAAAGGCGATCCAGCGACAGTGGAGTTTCCGCGACGAAGATGAGGCTTTCGACCACCGACCTGAGGTTACCGGTCATGGTCATCCACCCCTTCGGGTGCATCGGCAGAGTCCAGAACCGCGCTGGTAATCCAGATTGCGCCGAAACTTCCTGCTTGTGTGATCTTTACCATTTTCAGTTTGCAGAGCTCCAGGACAGCGAGAAAGGTGGCAATGAGATAGTCGCGGGTCGTCAACTCCGTAAAGAGTTCCTCGAAGATTACCCCCTCCCGCTCCTGCAACAGTGTAAGTATATCATTAATCCGGTCGGCTATGCTGATCTGCTCCGAGCCGACCTCGTGAAAGGTCTGGGCAGGGAGATCGGCAAGCACCCGTCTGAAAGCCTCAACCAGATCAAAGAGTTCCACCTCGGGGGAGTCATCGGCGGTCTGCAGTTCCTTCAGCTCAGTCAGATCTCCGGCACGAACGAAGAAGTCACGCCCCAGAAGCGGGAGCACTTCCAGCTGCAGTGCGGCCTCCTTGTATTTCTGATATTCGAGAAGCCGCCGCACCAGTTCGGCCCGCGGGTCCTCATCCTCTTCCTCACTCCCCTCCTCTTCTGCCTGCACCGGCAGAAGGAGCCTGGACTTAATCTGCAGGAGGGTCGAGGCCATCACGAGAAAATCGCCGGCGACGTCGAGGTTGAGTTCTTTCATGAGCCCCAGATATTCCAGATACTGACGGGTTATGGCAGCAATGGGAATATCGTAGATGTCCACCTCGTTTTTCTTGATGAGATGGAGAAGCAGATCGAGGGGCCCCTCGAATGCCTCGACATGCACCTGATAACCAAGACCATGACTGTCGTCAAAGAGGCTGCTGCTATCCTGCTGGGGATTGATCAACCTGTTCTCCGACTAAAGCTTGATGGCGTTCATGACATCCGCCATGGTTTTTGCGGCCTCTGCGGCCGCCTTGCGGCTGCCAGAGTCAAGTATGTCCCCGATCAGGCCGGGACGCGAGGTCAGTTCCTCACGCTTTGCCCGGAACGGTGCAAGAGTTTCCACCAGATACTCCGCCTGGATTTTCTTGCAGTCCACGCAGCCGATCTGGGCACCGCGGCAGGCGACAACGATTTCGGCCTTTTTCTCTTCGGGAAGATACATCTGGTTAAGGGAATAGGCAACGCAACGATCGGGCTCACCGGGATCGGAGCGTCGGGGGCGTTGGACGTCAGTCACCATTGACATGACTTTTTTTCGGCTCTCTTCACCGTTCTCCGAAAGGAAAATGGCATTGCCGTATGACTTGCTCATCTTGCGACCGTCCAGCCCGAGAACTTTGGGGGTTTCGGTAAGGAGCGCAACCGGCTCGGGGAAGACTTCGCCGTAGAGATAGTTAAAACGGCGCGCTATCTCGCGGGTGATTTCCAGATGCGGAAGCTGGTCGTGTCCCACGGGGACCCGTCCCGCCTTGTAGACAATGATGTCAGAGGCCATAAGCACCGGGTAGCCAAGGAAACCAAAGGTGGAAAGATCCTTGGCGGAGAGGTTATCCTGCATCTCCTTGTAGGTCGGGTTCCGCTCCAGCCAGGAAACCGGTGTGATCATGGAAAGTATCAGGCTGAGTTCTGCATGCTGGGGCACCCTGCTCTGGACAAAGATCGTGCTCTTCTCCGGGTCGATGCCGAATGCAAGCCAGTCGAGCACCATCTCCGATACATTATCCTTGAGAGCTGCAGTATTGTCGTACTCTGTGGTAAGAGAGTGCCAGTCGGCAGCAAAAAAGAAACACTCGAAGTTTTCCTGCAGTTCAAGCCAGTTGGCCAGCACACCGTGGAAATGCCCCAGGTGCAGTTTGCCGGTCGGCCGCATGCCGCTGACGATACGATTGTTGCTCATGGTGATACTCCTTTGTAGTTCCTCAGCCGGGCACAGTTTCTTATCAACGCATCAGCAACTGCGTCACGCTGAACACCAGCGAACTATGAGATCCGGCAAGCAAATGAACCCCGAGACTTAGTACGGGGGAGATTATGTAGCTGAAAAGATTGGTAAAGAAAACCAGCACTATGATGATGATCATTCCATAGGGTTCGATGCGCGAATAAGCCTCCGCCTGCCGGTAGGGTAGCAGTCCCACTGCAACACGTCCGCCATCGAGGGGAGGGACCGGAATGAGGTTGAAGATGGCAAGAAGAAGATTGATGTAGACAGAAAAAGCGAGCATTAAGGCAATGGGGTCAAGAAACATTTTCATCCATGAAGGATCGGAGACCCCTTCCATGAAAACGGCCACACCACGCATGGCGAAAGCTGAAAGGGCTGCGAGAATAAAGTTGGTGACCGGTCCTGCTGCGGCAACCCAAATCATGTCCCTCTTCGGATTGCGCAGATTATTGAAATTCACCGGCACAGGCTTTGCCCATCCTATCCCCACGATGAAGACCATGAGAGTGCCGAAGATATCCAGGTGCTTGAGGGGGTTGAGCGTGAGTCGCCCCATTGAGCGGGCGGTATTGTCGCCGAACTTGTCAGCGATGTAGCCATGGGAAACCTCATGACAGGTGATGGCCATGAGTGCGGGGACCAGCATGATCGACAGTTTGAGAAAAAATTGTTCCATGTAACTCCCAGGTAGGCGCGCGATAAAATCTTCTTTTTTTAGCAGATTAGGTATGTAAAGTCAATGACAGCGCTACGCAGCATACGAGAACCAGCATATCTGGTGCTCGTGATACGAACAGCATCAGCAAGTCGTAGATAAAAAAAGCCCGACATCTCAGATGCCGGGCTTTTCGTACACAAATAGTATTCGATTCTACTTCTTCGCTGCCATTGCCTTTTCGTACCCCATATTGAACGCCTTTTTATTCAACTCGAGGAAAGCCTCAGGCACACGGGAGAGAACTGCCTTCTCGGCACTCTCCTTGGAAACCACACCGGTCAAGGCAACCATTGCTCCCAGAGCCACGATGTTGGCAACAATTTCACGGCCAACCTCGTTTTTCGCAGTATTAATGATTGGGAAGGAAACTACCTTGAAATTACCAGCTGGCTGTCTCTTGACCAGGTCGGAGTCGATCAACAGAACGCCACCTTCTTTAAGGTCATGGGAATATTTGTCACAGGCTTCCTGGGTGAGGGCCAGAAGGGCATCCACCACCGTAGCCTTGGGATAATCGATGGGTCCATCGGATACTATTACTTCCGATTTGGAAGCGCCACCGCGGGCCTCAGGGCCATAACTCTGGGACTGAACGGCCTGCTTGCCGTCAAAGATCGAGGCGGCCTCCGCCATGATCACACCGGCCAGGATTAACCCCTGTCCGCCAGCCCCGGAAAATCTGATCTCATAACGTCCAGACATCTGTTATTCTCCTTTACGTGTGATTACTTCGCGGCCTTAGCGCGCTCGATGACTTTAGCATACTCGCTGGTGTACTCCGGTCTTTCCTCTTTGAAGAGAACACCGGTAAGTATCTTACCTTCGAGCTGTTCGGGACTCATCTTTTCTGCGGCTTTAACCGGTACGGCGATGTCCTTGAGATGGTTCATCATTTCCACGACTGACTTGAACTTATTACGACGGCCATAAGTGGTCGGACAGTCATCGAGAATCTCCACAACGGAGAACCCTTTGTGCTGAATCGCCTCGGCAATCAATTTGTCAATCTGGTTAGCGTGGAAAGAAGTTCCACGCGCGACGAAGGTGGCACCGGCGCCAATTGCCAGCTTGGCAATATCAAATGCAGGATCGGGGTTGCCGTAGGGGGTCGTAGATGCCTTGGCTCCAGTCGGAGTTGCGGGTGAGAACTGACCACCGGTCATGCCGTATATCTTGTTGTTCAGAATGATATAGGTCATGTTGATGTTGCGCCGACAGGCATGGATGAAGTGGTTTCCGCCGATGGCAGTACCGTCACCGTCTCCACCTACAAGAATTACGTCCATTTCGGGTTTAGCCATCTTGACACCGGTAGCGAAGGCTGCGGCACGGCCATGGGCTGTATGGAGGGTGCAACAATCCATATAACCGGGAAGGCGGGATGCACAACCGATACCTGAAACGATAGCGGTATTCTTTGTATCAAGACCGACGGTGTCAATGGCACGTATCAGCCCTTTCATCACAATTCCGTGACCGCAACCGGGGCACCAGATATGGGGCAGTTTACCGGGACGGATGTACTTATCGTAATCAAAAGCCATGGTTACTTGACCTCCTTCATCTTATCAACGATCTGACCCGGATTGATCGGCTCGCCATCGACCCGGAAGATACCGAGTACCGGAGCATTCCCTTCGATGCACCCCTTGACAACTCCGTGGCACATACCAAGGTTCATTTCAGGAGTGATGAACGCCTTAACCTTTTTGGAAAGCTCAAGGAGTCGTTCCTCGGGGAACGGCCAGAATGTCTGAAGGCGGAAAAGTCCAGCCTTGACACCGTTCTTACGTGCTTCGTTGACAGCGAATCGAGCAGAACGGGAGGTAGAGCCGTAGGCCACCACAACTATTTCTGCATCATCAACGAGATACTCTTCCCATTTCATGATGTCGGCCTTGTTGGCCTCCACCTTGCGAATCTGACGCTCTTCCTCTGCCTGAACTATCTCTGCCTTGGTGGTCGGGAAACCGTCCTGCATCTTGTTGAGGCCGGTCACATGGTATTTGTAGCCGGAACCGTAAGCAGCAAGAGGAGGCACATCACCAAAACTGGTGTCGTACGGTTTGTATTGTTCAGGAGGAACGGTCGGTGCAGTGCGGTTAATTACTTCCAACTCACCCTGTTCGGGAAAAACGATGCGCTCCCGCATGTGTGCGACGATCTCGTCCGGCATGACCATAACCGGAGTACGATATTTCTCAGCCAGGTTGAAGGCACGGACCATTTCCTCATAGGTCTCCTGAACGGAGGCCGGCACGAGGCAGATCGCCGGATGATCACCGTGGGTACCCCACTTGGCGCACATTACGTCCGACTGGCTCGGTCCGGTCGGCATACCTGTGGAGGGGCCGCCACGCATGACGTTGAAAATGACGCAGGGGATCTCGGCGATACAGCCGTATCCGATCAGTTCCTGCTTGAGAGAAAGTCCCGGACCTGAGGTTGATGTCAGAACTTTCGTCCCAGTCAATGATGCACCGAGAATCGCAGCCATGGCGCCGATCTCGTCTTCCATCTGGATAAACTTCCCGCCAATTTTGGGAAGTTCTGCGGACATCACCTCTGCCACCTCGGTGGAGGGGGTGATCGGGTAACCGGCGAAGAACTTGCAGCCGGCGTAGAGGGCACCCTGAGCTGCAGCTTCATTACCCTGCAAAAAAGCAACTTTCTTTGCCACTTTTAATACCTCCTGTAAAATGTTAAGGTGTTACCTTGATAGCAAAATCGGGGCAACGCAACTCACACTGCATGCACTTGATACAGGCATCCAGGTTCTTTACCGCCGCGACAAAACCCTGCATTTCCAGAACCTTCGTCGGACAGAATTCTACACAGATGTGACACCCCTTGCAGTACTTCTCGATAATCTCGATTGTTGGAAGCTTCTTTTCCATCTAGTTTCGCTCCTTATCTAGGATTAATGCCGTTAGGCAGACAAACTGAGGGAATCTAACACATATTCTCAAGGAATTCAAGCCTGGTTTCAGCCATAAGCCAAACCCGCTCCATAAGACAAAAGAAGGGCAAGTGCCCTTCTTTTGTCTTAACGACAAACTGTGGAGCGGATGGCTATTTCATGCTGCCAACCAGTTCCTTGACAGCTGCAACAGACTTATCCATCATGGCCTGCTCTTCGGCATCAAGTTTGAATTCGATGATCTTCTCGATACCCTTGTCACCGAGCACACAGGGAACGCCGACATAATAGCCGCTGACGCCGAACTCACCCTGCAGATATGCACAGGTCGGCAGTACACGCTTCTGGTCCCTGAGAATTGCTTCAGCCATCGAAATTGCGGCAGAAGCAGGTGAGTAGAAGGCCGAACCGGTCTTGAGGAGGGCAACGACTTCGCCGCCCGCTCCGCGGGTCCGCTTGACCATGGCTTCCATGACTTCTTTAGCCTTAGCTTTGTCTTTATACTTCTGCTCAAGAAGCTCCATGACCGGAATACCGCATACGCTGGTGTAGCGGACGAGGGGAACCATATCATCACCATGACCACCAAGAGTCACAGCGGTAACGTCTTTCACGGAGACACCCAGTTCCCATGCAATGAATGCGGCAAAACGGGAGGAGTCAAGAACGCCTGCCTGGCCCATGACGCGATTGTAGGGGAAACCGGTAATCTGCTGGCAAAGGGTAACCATTGCGTCAAGCGGGTTAGAGATGACGATGACAAAGGAATTGGGGGCGTGCTGCTTAATTCCTTTGGCTACCTCGGTCATGATCTTGGAGTTGGTTGCAATGAGATCGTCACGGCTCATCCCGGGCTTACGGGGAAGACCTGCAGTAACGATGACCACATCCGCACCTTCGATGTCTTTATAGTCGTTAGTACCCTTCAGGTTGATATCGAATCCATCCACAGGGCCGACTTCTGCGATGTCGAGCATTTTACCCTGGGGCAGCCCCTCTACGATATCGAACATTACCACATCACCCAGTTCCCTGAGAGCGCAGAGCTGAGCCAACACGCCACCGATCTGTCCACCACCGATTAATGCAATCTTCTTTCTGGCCATGGTATTCCTCCTTCAATAGATTTATTTGTTTCCTATTCCTTATGCGATAGCATCTACTATTGCATTTAAGGTTGCGCTTGGACGCATTGCCTTTTCCGTCTTGGCAGGGTCCGGCATATAGTAACCGCCGATATCCTGGGGTTTACCCTGGGCACCGATCAGCTCTTCATTGATTTTCGCTTCATTCGCCTGGAGCTGCTGCGCTACCTTGGCAAACCGTGCAGCCAGGTCCTTGTCTTTTGTCTGAGCAGCCAGTGCCTCGGCCCAGTACATTGCGAGATAGAAATGGCTGCCCCTGTTGTCAATCTGGCCGACTTTGCGAGCCGGGTTCTTGTTGTTCTCAAGGAACTTGCTGTTTGCCTGATCAAGGGTATCTGCGAGAAGCTGAGCTTTTTCATTTTTGAAGGTATTTGCCAGGTGTTCCAGCGACACTGCAAGAGCCAGGAATTCACCGAGCGAATCCCAGCGGAGGTACCCTTCCTGCACAAACTGCTGCACATGCTTGGGAGCCGAACCGCCTGCACCTGTCTCAAACAGACCACCACCGGCCAGAAGAGGAACGATGGAGAGCATCTTGGCGCTGGTGCCCAGTTCGAGAATCGGGAACAGGTCAGTCAGGTAATCCCTCAAGGCGTTGCCGGTTACGGTTATGGTATCCTTACCGTCTTTTGCTCTCTGACACGTGTAAAGCATCGCGTCGCATGGCTCCATGATCTGAATATCAAGACCTTTCGTGTCATGGTCCTTAAGATACTTGTTCACCTTTACGATCATCTGGGCATCGTGGGCCCTGTTTTTGTCCAGCCAGAATATGGCCGGTGCACCGGTTGCCCGTGCACGGTTCACTGCAAGCTTGACCCAGTCCTGTATCGGCAGGTCTTTGGCCTGACAACCACGCCAGATATCGCCTTCCTCAACGGTGTGCTGCATCAGCACCGCGCCGGACTCATCAACTACGCGAACAGTACCGTTTGCCGGCACCTTGAAGGTCTTGTCATGGGAACCGTACTCTTCGGCTTTCTGCGCCATGAGACCGACATTGGATGTTGAACCCATGGTGGTCGGATCGAACTGTCCGTTCTTCTTGCAGAAATCGATACATACCTGATACCACCTTGAATAACATCTGTCAGGGATCACGCATTTCACATCGTGAAGCTTGCCATCTGTTCCCCACATCCCGCCGGAATCACGGATAACAACCGGCATGGAGGCATCGATGATGATGTCGTTACTTGCATGGAGGTTGGTAATCCCCTTGTCGGAATCCACCATCGCGAGAGAAGGTCTCTTTTTGTACGTCTCCTGGATATCCGCTTCGATTTCTGCCCGCTTGGCTTCAGGCAGTTTCTGGAGTTTCAGGTACAGATCGCCCAGTCCGAGATCCGGGTTGACACCCAGTTCTTTGAAGGTAGCTGCATGCTTCTCAAAAACTTCCTCAAAAAAGACAGAAACAAAATGACCGAACATGATCGGATCGGAGATCTTCATCATGGTGGCCTTGAGGTGCACCGAGAACAGAACACCCTTTGCCTTGGCATCTTCGATCTGTGCTTCGATGAATTTGCGCAGGGCACGTACATTCATGAATGTCCCGTCAAAAACTTCACCGGCCAGGAGGGGCAATTTCTCTTTCAGTACCGTAACTTTCCCGGCCTGATCAACAAACTCAATTCTCACATTACCGGCTTTATCCATGGTAATGGACTTTTCGTTTTCATAAAAATCACAGCAATCCATCCACGATACGTGGGTCTTGGAGTCAGGACTCCAGGCGCCCATCTTGTGCGGGTGCTTTTTGGCGTATTCCTTAACAGCCTTGGCCGATCTTCTGTCGGAGTTGCCTTCTCTCAGGACAGGATTTACGGCACTCCCCAGACACTTGGCATACCGTGCGTGAAGCGTTTTTTCTTCGTCCGTTTTCGGCTCCTCGGGGTAATCGGGAAGTTTGTAACCTTTCTCCTGCAATTCCTTAATAGCGGCCTTCAACTGGGGAATTGAAGCACTTACGTTGGGCAGCTTGATGATATTGGCCTCGGGCTTCTGAGTGAGTTCGCCCAGTTCAGCCAGATAATCCGGCATTTTCTGACTCTCCGTCAGATAGTCGGGAAAGTTTGCGATAATTCTGCCTGCAACAGAAATATCTCTTGTTTCAACGACAACGCCTGCGGCCTTTGTAAAGGCATTGACGATAGGGAGTAAAGAGTATGTTGCCAGTGCGGGTGCTTCATCGATTTTCGACCAAATAATCTTTGCTGTTTGTGTCGTCATGTTCTCTCCTTAGTTTTTTTTGCCAGCACACCAGAGGCCCGCGAAGGGATAGTTACGTCTAGCCGCCCCTCTCAATGCATTCCTTTGCCGACTGAGTACTGTTGTCATATCCGTAAGCCATTCAAGACATCTCAAGATACTTCCGCTACACTACGTCAATATATAACTTCACGCAAAACAACCTGTTTCATGGGAATATACCAAGGTGGGAATTTTGTATACAGTATACAAAACAGTCTGGGCTGTCAAGAAAAATGAGTGAGAATATTTTATTAATTCAGCATAGTAAGAGACATTGCGCTACAGGCGGGGCGTTCGACAGCGGGTATATTAATGAAGTGGTTTAGTCTGGGCGAAACGACGTGCTTCCTGAATATCCTCACGAGACACATTACGTGGAATACGCAATACCTGGCCAGGCCATATATGACGGGTATCGCTTATCTGGTCGCGATTTGCCCTGTAAATGAGAGGCCAGAGGTTTGCTTCGTTATAGACATCCTGGCGGGATGCAATCTGGGGGAGTGATTCACCACGTTTTACGGTGTGATAGGCGGGAAGCGGTTTTTCACGCTGCTGACGAGCTTTTTCGGCCTTTTTTCGTGCCACTTCCGCAGCTTCGGCAGCGGCTTCAGCTTCTTCACGGGCTTTTGCCAGCCTGATTTGTTCTGCTAATTGGGCTGCCTTGCGTTCACGCTCCCTCTTTTCAGCGTCAGCCCTTAAACGTGCCGCTTCAGCCCGCCGTTGCTGTTCAGCAGCAAACTCAGTTTCAAGCCGTTTCCCCTTATCCAGAACAAGGAGGTACTGGCGCTCGGCATCCGCGGTATTTCCGGAATTAGCCGACTTGTCCCCCTTCAACATGGCATCTTCCAGGGTTCTATACTCTGTGGGGAATACCCTGTCTACCCCGTCAAGCCTGACCCGGTCATATACCAGTCGTGCCTCCTGGCGCCAACGAGGCACGACTGGCGCGCAAGCAGCTATAACCAGCACGAGAGCGACGATAAAAGCAACTTTCCCGCTCATCAGTTCCTCACAGGCATGATTACTTCGCAGCCAATCTGAGCCCCAACTCCTTCAACTGCCTGGCATCTACCGATGAAGGCGCTTCAGACATCAGACAGGCTCCTTTCTGCGTTTTCGGGAACGCTATAACGTCTCGAATTGAATCACTGCCGGTAAGAAGCATGATCAGGCGGTCCATGCCGAAGGCGATCCCGCCGTGGGGGGGAGTTCCATACTCGAGCGCATCCAGCAGGAATCCGAATTTCGAACGTGCATCCTCTTCGGATAGTCCGAGCATCTTGAACATGAGAGACTGGATCTTCTCCTGGTGAATCCTTATGCTGCCGCCGCCGATTTCATTGCCGTTCAACACCAGGTCATAGGCCTTTGCACGGCAACGTCCAGGGTCGGATTCGACATAGGCAAGATCTTCGTCCATGGGAGCGGTGAAGGGATGATGCACCGCCGACCAGCGTTTATCCTCCTCATCCCATTCAAGGAGGGGAAAGTCCGTAATCCAGACAAAATTGAAGACGTCTTTATCCAGAAGACCCAACAGATTGGCCAGATGATTCCGCAGTTTGCCGAGAGAATCGTTGACGACTTTAGGCTTGTCGGCAACAAAAAGAAGCAGATCCCCCTCTTCCGCTGCAAACATCTTGTCCATTGCGGTTATTTCCTCAGCAGAGAAGAACTTAGCGATGGGAGATTGCCACCCCTCCGCCGTCACCTTGACATAGGCGAGGCCCTTGGCACCGTAAATCTTCGCAAAATCAGTAAGGGCATCAATCTCTTTGCGAGACATGCCGCCGCACCCCTTGGCGTTGAGTCCCTTGACGATCCCTCCTCCTGACACCACATCCGCAAAGACCTTGAACCCCGCTCCCTTCACGATTTCAGACAGCTCCACCAGTTCCAGACCGAACCGCAAGTCGGGATTGTCTACACCGAAACGGCGTATTGCCTCAGCATAGGTCATACGCGGGACAGGAAGCGACACGTTCACACCTTTTGCTTCATTGAATATGGTGGCAATCAATCCTTCCATGATCGTGATGATATCCTCCCGGTCAATGAACGACATTTCGCAGTCTATCTGGGTGAACTCTGGTTGCCGGTCGGCACGCAGGTCCTCATCGCGGAAACAGCGGACAATCTGGAAGTAACGGTCATAGCCGGATACCATCAATATCTGTTTGAAGAGTTGGGGGGACTGGGGAAGTGCGTAGAAATCACCGTTACTGATCCGAGACGGAACCAGGAAGTCCCGGGCACCTTCAGGGGTTGATTTCGTTAGAAAAGGAGTTTCCAGTTCAAGAAAACCGTTATTGGTCAGGTAGTGTCGTGTAACCTGGGCTACCTTTGACCTGAGAATGAGATTCTGCTGCAGCACAGGACGACGCAAATCAAGATAGCGATGCTTGAGACGAAGATTTTCAGCGACGTCCACATATTCATCGAGGGTAAAGGGGAGTGCCTTGGAACGATTGAGGAGTCTGCACTCGCTCACCACTACCTCAACCTCACCGGTCTTCATGTTTGGGTTGACGGTTCCTTCCGGGCGATGAATCACTTTCCCCTTGACTGCGACGACAAATTCATTACGAAGCAACTCGGCTTTTTTGTGTGCCTCCGCATTCTGGTCTGGATCAAACACTACCTGGGCAAGGCCCTCCCGGTCCCTCAGGTCGATGAAAATGAGACCGCCGTGATCACGACGCCGCATGACCCAGCCCATGAGGACCACTTCCCGTCCGATATCCTTGCTCGTCAACGCTCCGCAATAGTGGGTTCTTTTCCAGTCACCAAGAAAATCTATCATCAACTCGACCTCCGATGTTTATAAAATGAATCGGGACAGTATACTCAAAATAACCTGCTGCTTCAAGAACTAAAGGCGATACAACAGAATAATAGGATAAAACCGGTTGTACAACGTAAAGCCGTACATAAAAACAGCCCACCAGAATTCACTGGCAGGCTGTTTACGAACATCTCAACTGGATGAGTTATTTATACTCGGGCATCTCATCAAACTGAAGGTATTTATAGATCTCTTCCTTCTTCGGTTCGATTTTCTCTTTATAGGCAGCGAAATACTCGGCAGGCTTCGGCAACTTGCCCATCAGCGCTGTCACCGCACCCAACTCGGCAGAACCGAGATATACTTTGGCGCCGTTACCGATACGATCGTCGAAGTTACGTGTCGAGGTGGAGAACATATTTACTCCATCGGGAACACGTGCCTGATTACCCATGCAGAGCGAGCAACCAGCTATTTCAATCCGTGCACCGAAAGCGCTGTAGACTGAGAAATACGCCTCACCCTTGAGCTGGGTCTGATCCATACGGGTTGGAGGGCAGATCCAGGTGCGGACATCGGGATTGAACTTGCTACCACGCCAGATCTCGGCAGCGGCGCGGAAGTGACCGATATTGGTCATGCAGGAACCGAGGAACACGTCCTGAATCTTGGTGCCGGCCACCTCGGAGAGCAGCTTGACATCATCAGGGTCATTCGGGCAGGCCAGAATCGGCTCCTTGATGTCCTTGAGATCTATCTCGATTACCGCGGCATACTCAGCGCTCTTGTCAGCCTTCAGCAGGGTCGGGTTCTTGAGCCACTTCTCGACATCCTTGATACGCTTGGCCAGGGTTTTCTTATCCTGATACCCTTCGGCAATCATCTTCTTCATCAGTGCGACGTTGGAGCGCAGGTACGTGGCAACCGACTTTTCCGACAGCTGAATGCAACCGGCCGCAGCAGAGCGCTCGGCAGCCGCATCGGTCAACTCGAAACCCTGTTCCACGGTCAGTTCGGGCAAACCTTCCATCTCGAGGATGCGGCCGTTGAAGATGTTAACTTTGTTCTTCTTGGGAACGGTCAGTAAGCCCTGCTTGATTGCCCAGTAAGGGATCGCGTTGACAGCGTCGCGCAGGGTGATGCCCGGGTTGAATTTGCCCTTGAAGCGTACCAGAACGGACTCTGGCATATCCAGCGGCATGAAGCCCATGGCGCCGGCAAAGGCGACCAGGCCGGAACCGGCAGGAAAGGAAATGCCGATGGGGAAACGGGTATGGGAGTCACCGCCGGTGCCGACCGTGTCGGGCAGCAGCAGGCGGTTCAGCCATGAGTGAATGACGCCGTCGCCGGGGCGCAATGCAACACCGCCGCGCTCGGCGATGAAGCCAGGCAGGTTTTTGTGCATCTTGACGTCAGCCGGCTTCGGATAGGCGGCAGTGTGGCAGAAGGACTGCATGAACATCGGGGCCTGGAACTTGAGACATGCCAGTTCTTTCAGTTCGTCAGCAGTCATCGGGCCGGTGGTGTCCTGGGATCCGACCGTAGTCATTTTGGGCTCGCAGGCGGTGCCAGGGAGTATCCCTGCCACGCCGCAGGCCTGGCCGACCATCTTCTGAGCCAGGGAGAAGCCCTGTTTAGCCTTGGGAACAGGGTTAACCGGCAGGGTGAAAACAGTGGTCGGCTTGAGGCCCAGGGCCTTGCGGGCCTTGTCGGTCACGGCACGGCCGATGATCAAGGGAATACGGCCACCGGCACGGAACTCGTCGGGAACCGTATTGGGGCTGATGGTCAGCTTGGAAAGCTCTTTTTTGCCACTTTCATCGGTAATGACACCTTTCTTGGTGTCGATCACAATCACGTCGCCGGTTTTCATGCCGGTCACGTCAGCTTTCAATGGCAGGGCACCGGAATCCTGGGCGGTGTTAAAGAAGATCGGGGCAATAACGCCGCCGATTATCACACCCGCGGTCTTTTTGTTGGGGACACAGGGTATTTCGTCGCCTATATGCCAGAGAACACTGTTACAGGCCGATTTACGGGAAGAACCGGTACCGACAACGTCACCCACGAAGGCAACCTGGAAGCCGTCCTTGCGAAACTTGGCAATGGTATCGAGCCCCCCCTTGAAGCGGGTTTTCCCCATGGCCAGTGCATGGAGCGGGATGTCGGGACGGCTCCATGCATCACCGGCCGGGGAGAAATCGTCAGTATTGATCTCACCGTCAACCTTGAAAACCTTTACCTTGATCTTTTCGGGTACCCCTTTGCGGGAGGTGAACCACTCAGCATCGGCCCATGACTTGAGAACCTTGGCAGCAGCAGCATTCTTTGCTTTCGCCAGAGCGGCAACCTCGTCGAAGGCATCATACACAAGGGTGATACCACACAGAGCCTTGGCTGCATCATCAGCAAGAGCCTTGTCCTTGAGTGCGCCAACGAGCGGCGCAACGTTGTAACCACCGATCATGGTGCCCAGGATTTTGATTGCGTCCTTGGGTGTGACGAGCGGCGATTTGATCTGTCCGGTAACCACACCGGCAAGAAACTCGGCTTTTACTTTGGCAGCAGGATCAACACCGGGGGAGACCCGATCGGTAAGGAGACTCAGAATGAATTTCTCTTTCCCCTTGGGCGGTTTCTGCAGAAGTTTACACAGTTCGGCGGTCTGCTCCGGTGTAAGCGGCAGTGCCGGGATGCCTTGGGATGCCCTTTCTTTCTCATGCTGCAGATAAGCTTCGATCATGCGGTAACCCCTCCTGTTTATTGGTATGGCGCGACTACAAAACTAATCAGTGACGAAGAAACCCATCAATTTCATTAAGAACACATAGTTGAAAAGCGTATACTGTATACATTTTTTCCGTTCATTTGTCAATTGCTTATGTTGCCATCCACCCAACATTGTTTGCAGTTTTTAATGCATATCTAGCGCGGATTGCCTTGTTAATGGTATGTGACGGGGAGCTGACAGGAGAAGTGGGAAAGGAACCGGCCATGGATTCGGGGGAACACTTCCATGGCCGGTTAGAGGTAATACATTTGATGGGATTACGGAGTATAGGTAGAATTGTCAAAGGCCAGAAGTGGAAACATGATAAATCCGAAGAAGCAGAGGAGCACCCCGTAGAGCGGGCCTTTGTCAAATTTCTGGGCCAGGGAGAGACAGGCAAGCAGATAGAAGATGAGCCCGATGAGCGGCACAAATGCGATGATCAGGAACCACCATCCGGGCTTACCGGCTATAAGGATCAGGACATACAGATTATATATGGGAATTATCGACTTCCAACCCGCCTCCCCTGCCTTTTCAAACACTCGCCACATGGAGGCTAGCATAATTATGACCAAAAGGAGTGGCACGAGAAGAGCAGTCATACCAAAGCCCATACCGGCAGCCTGCGACACGGCAGAGGGAGCCGGCACTACAGGATTAGTTACCGGTTGTGGTGGCTGCTGCACACTGCCAACGTTTGTGGTCGAGGAAGACAGGCCGGTTTGAGCAGGCGTTGAAGGGGTATTGACTGTAGGTGCGTGATTCGCGGCCGTGGTTACAGCAGTCGTACCGACCGAACCACCAGCGGGAGCGTTCCCCGTTTTAGGGGAAACTGTTGTCACGAGTGCAGGTTTACCCGTCACAGGCGCAGGTTTGGTTGTCACAGGCGCAGGTTTGGTTGTCCCGGTTGCAGGCGTTGAATTCACCGCAGGCTCGGCCTTCTCAAGCTGCCCTTCCCTGACCTTAACCCGCTTGGTTTTCTTCACCGACCGAGCGCGAAACGTCTTCCTGATATTTACATCTCCCTGGGCGAACTCCAGAAGCACATCCCGATTGACCTTGACGAAGACCGTACTTTTGCTGCGCCAGAATGACTGGCACTGCACAACCGAGCCATCCTTCAGGTAAACATTTGCCGCCATCGCATCAGATACAACGAAAACGACAAGCAGTACGACAAGACACCAAAGCTTTTTCATGGCACAGCCTCCTGACAGAAAGTATGAAATTCAACTGAGAAATAAAAAATGCCACATATACCGGGATTAGTACCGGTACTGGTGGCATTGGGTCATAGAAGAGTGCGCATGGTGATTCATGTGAGCATACCGAGCGCTACCCCGTCAACAGTCAGGGGGACGTCCGCCTGGGTGCCGGCATCCATATTTTTGAGAACAGCCATCCCCCTCGACAGCTCATTCTCTCCGACGATAAGAGTGAAGCGATTTTTGAACTTATCTGACCGCCGCATCTGGCTTTTCAGACTATTCCCCGCGTAATCGATTTCGACTGCAAGCCCACGCTCCTGAAGCGCACACATGAGAGTGAATGCCTTTTGCTGCGCCTGTTCGCCAAGAGCGGCAATAAACAGATCGGGACGCTTCCGGAACTCCCGGTCTGCCAGAAGCAGGGCTACCCGTTCCACACCCATCGCAAAACCGATACCAGGCAGAGAAGGCCCTCCAAGGTCGGAGATCAGTCCGTCATAACGGCCACCTGCTGCCACTGCGCTCTGGGCACCCAGGAGACTGGTCACCAGTTCGAAGGTTGTACGGGTGTAATAATCAAGACCTCGAACCATGCGCGAATTGATGGTGTAAGTCGTACCGACCAGATCCAGATGGTGGCGGACAGCGCCGAAATGCGTTTCACACTCCCCGCAGAGATGGTCGAGTACCGACGGTGCGTTAGCGGTCGCCTCCTTGCAGCCGGCAGCCTTACAGTCGAGAGACCGAAGAGGGTTGGTCTCCAGTCTTCGCTTGCAGTCATCACAGAGTTTATCGAGTCTGGCGAGGAGGAACTCCCTGAGGGCATCTCGGTATGCAGGCCGACAGACGGGACAACCAAGGGAGTTAATTTCCAGAGAAGGTTCCTCCAGGCCGAGTTCGGCAAAAAAGTGACAGAGCATGGTCAGAACCTGGGCGTCAACCTTGGGATCATAAACGCCGGTCACTTCGGCGCCAATCTGGTGAAACTGGCGATAACGCCCTTTCTGCGGGCGTTCATAGCGAAACATTGGCCCCATGTAATAGAGCTTGGCAACCGGATCAGCCGCATAAAGCTTATGTTCGATGAAGGCGCGCATCACCGATGCCGTCCCCTCCGGTCGCATGGTCACGCAATTTTCACCCTTGTCGACAAAAGAGTACATCTCTTTTTCAACTATGTCGGTGGCATCTCCGATTGAACGACTGAAAAGCTCCGTTTTTTCAAGAATTGGTACCCTGATTTCGGCAAAACCATACAGCTCAAATACACGGCGGGCCGTTGCTTCGATATGCTGCCATTTCTCCACCTCACCGGGGAGAATGTCATTAAACCCCTTGATGCCGTTAATTGCCACGTTCGTTACGCTCCTTCACCGCTCGATACTATTCCGCGCTGCGCGGAGAAATATTGAAAACCCTGTTTTTCCCGCTGGCTTTTCCGTGGTACATGGCCCGATCAGCAAGATCAAGCAGTTCGGTTTTGGTCTTCGCATCGTCCGGAAAGCAGGAGTACCCGAGACAGGCCGTAAGCTTGATGGCATACCCATCGGCAGCCAGGAAATCATTGGTCTCTATGGAACGGCGGATACGCTCGGCGACGGTGGCAGCACCCGACATCCCCGTCTCCACCAGTATGATGGTGTACTCGTCGCCACCGTAACGAATGACAGTATCCACTTCGCGGACCGATTTCGTGAGCAGGGTTCCCACTTCCTTGAGCACCTTGCTCCCGACCAGGTGGCCATGGGTATCATTAACATTCTTGAAAAGATCGAGGTCGAGGAACAATACCGACAGGTTCGAACCGTAACGTTCGGCGCGCTTCAACTCCCTGTCGAGAACGACCTCGAGAAAACGGTAATTGAAGAGTCCTGTAAGTTCGTCTATATAGAGAAGGTTTTTTGCACTGGTAAAACGGGCTGCGTTTTCAAAAGCCAGGGATGACTGATCAAGAAGGAAATTGAGGTTTTTGTAATTGATATCGGCAGGGAAATCCTGTCCAGCATCATTAAAGAATATGACAACACCCTGCAGAACATTCTTGAACCGGATCGACAGGATGATAGCTTTATCGATACCCTCAGCCGTATCGTCTTTAAGCACGGGACCTACTGGCATAAAGTTGGAAATGCGAACGAAATTTTCCGCATTTTCGTCATGTACATCAAAACCTGCAAGAGCCGCGTCTCCCAACAGAGGACCGGCTGAGTCACTTACCCCCCGTACCTCTCTCAGTTCAAGCATATCCGATTTATCAAGAAAATAGGAGACCCCGCGGGAAAGGCCGATCTCCTTTGCCAGTGCATCGACAACTAGTGAGTGGAGACGGTCCATGTCGAGACAGTTGGCGATGGTCTGACTTACCCGGAGCAGGTTCACGAGTTCTTTCAGTTCGAGGTTTTCGTTCAGAAGGTGGCGCTGTTCAATGCAATGAGCCACGGCATGCTTCAGTTCTTCGTGATTGATCGGCTTGACAAGATAATCCCGGGCACCGTTTTTGAGGGCATAGACAGCAGTTTCAAGGTTTCCGTGACCAGTAACCAGAATAACTTCAATGGCAGGGTCCTTCTGTTTGACACTTGTTAGGATATCGAGGCCCGAGACATCCCGCATGACAACATCGGTCACCACCACGTGGAAATTCCGCTGCTCGAGTTTTTTCAACGCCTCCTCACCGGACAGGGCAACTTCCACGTCATAACCCTCTCCGCGAAGGAGATCGGAAAACACTTCCCGGAAAAAGCTGTCATCCTCTACGACAAGAATTCTTTCCATGCAGCAGTTCTCCTGGAATTTAAAAAAATAGACGTAATTATATGGACGGTATTGATACCGACTGGACAAATTATCAGATTATTTGGAAGCGTGTCAATTAAAATGCCTTGTCATTGGCGTAATCACGACACCCTCCCCCTGGGGACCACACTCCATTTCAATGGTACCTTCCCTGTCGGTCCTGAAAACCTTGCTACCATTTCGTTCGAGGGTTGCCAGAGACTCTGACGCGGGGAGATGGAAACTATTGTCGAAACCGGCTGATATAACAGCAAAACGTGGAGCCGCGGCTGTTATGAACGGTGTGGATGACGAGAATCTGCTCCCGTGGTGAGCAACCTTGAGGACGGTGCACTGTACAGCAGCATGCCGTCTGAGCAGATCTTCTTCCGCTACGGCACCGATGTCTCCGGTAAACAGGATCGACGTTGTTCCCGCTACCAGACGAAATACGAATGAATCATTATTGGTGCCACCGGAAAACCCCTCACCTCGCCCGCCGGAAGCTGGTGACGGAGCAAGTGGTTCAATAACAGCACCACCTATGGTAAATGGCTTGGAATCCGCGGTAACAATCCTTGTCCGCACCTTCCTCGCGACAATGATTCCCTTCAAAAGGGCATAGTCTGGAGACTCACCGCTCCCTCCCACCTCCCAGAATTCGCCAACCTTGAAGTTTTTCGCCACGAAGACCAACCCTTGACAATGGTCGGGATGGGGATGGGTCAACACCAGGTAATCGATAGTCGATACCCCCATCTTCCAAAGGGCCGGGGCGATGAGCCGTTCTCCCACGTCAGACGTCCCTCCCCGTGGATTTCCCCCGCCGTCCACCAGCATCGTTTCACCACCTGGAAACCGGATGAGCGTGGCATCACCCTGACCGACACTGAGAAAACTGATTCGCAGTTTTCCGGCACCGGGGTCGGGGAGGAAGAAGAGATGTATGACAAGGGCGATCGTCAAAAATATCGCACCCCAGTTCCTCAACCGGCGACGGGGAACAAACGTGAACACCGTCAAGGTGGAATAGAACAGCAAGAGATCGATCCGGTCTGGATTGATGAATGTCCCGACAGGGATCCTGGCCAGATGGTGGATAAACCAGTCCGACAGAGTTACCAGCGATGCAGCTCCCGCCAGAAGCAGCTTTGCCAGGAACGGAGCTAAATAGACAAACGGCAGAGCTGAAAATCCGAGAACCACTGCGCCGTATCCCATGAGCGGCACGATGATGAAATTGCTTACGAGGCCCGTCAGGGAAACCCGGTGGAAATAATAGGCGACAGGAATGAGAGTAACCAGGGTTGCGGCGACGGAAACGAAGAAAAAGAGAAGTGTTTTCTCCCCTATTCCGTTCATCCTGTCGGCAAAAGGCTGACTAAAGAGAGGCGTTAATACGAGTATCCCCCATATGGCTAGAAAGGAGAGCTGAAACGATATTTCAAAAATTGCGGACGGGTTTATTCCGAGAATGACCAATGCCGCCAAGAGTAGTGAATTGATCGGATCGGTTTCTCTTTGAAGCGCAAGGGCCAGTACATACACGGCTATTGTAATGACAGATCGTGCGGTTGCGGGCGCTGCTCCGGAGAGGAATAGATAGAACAAAAGCACCGGCAGCGTAAGGAGGAAAAGGGTACGGCGCAGGTTCAGATGAAGCATGAGAAACTCCGAACTGCGGGCCGCAAAGAACAGTGACTGAAACAGGAAAAGCGCTATAATGCCGACATGAAAGCCGGATATGGAGAGAATGTGGTTGACGCCGCTTCTCGTATACGCGTCCTCCAGTTCCCGGGGAACACCTCCCCTGTCTCCCAGCAGCAAGGCCTTGAGTATGCCGCTTTCCGGCTGTGAGACGGTGGCATCAACAAAAAGCCCGAGACGGCGCGCAACTGCGTCTATCCGTTGCTGAAGGGGATAGTCGGCTCCGCGTTCCATCAGAATTATGTCTTTGCCAGTCTGAGCAAAGCCAGTAGCAAAGATATCCCTGTATGCCAGATACCGGGGGTAGTCAAACTCACCGGGGATACCGTACGTACGCGGTCTTTTGATACGGGCACGGCACCGTACCCGGTCGCCGGTCAAAATATCGCCTATATCACCATCTACAAAAAGAAGAAGTTTCCCGTGCGAGGGCAGGGATGAACGCTCATCGTATCGGCGTTCCGCCTGGAGAAGCAACCTGAACCCCCTATCGGTCGTTTCGGGGCGCGCAACGACTATTCCTTCCACGACGACAGGTTCGCGAGAATCCAGTTGAGCGATATGAGAGGAAGGGAGTTCAGGATGGAGGTAAGGCTGAAGGGCATGATTGCCAACGAGAAAAAAGGGGATGAAAAGGACGATCTGAAAGATCAGCCTGCGGGCATAGATCGATGCAATCAATGTAACAGCCAGAAGCGGAAGCAAGTAGAGTTCCGATAGACTTACACCGGCAATGCCTGCGGCAACAAGACCAGCTATGAACCCGAGCAAAGGGATCAGAAGAGGACGTTCCATTGACCACCTTGCTCCCTAGGCTCTGATAGAGGGGCATCCACTGTTTCCCCTCCCCTGCCGCCGTGTCCTGCTGTCCAATACCTCCAAGCGCCCCTCGTGATTACAACAATTTAATGTGATATGTATAGCACAACCTGAAGACGTTGCATAGATGCAAGAGCACCGTAACCAGTGTTTGACAACCTTGGCAAAACCGCTACTATTGGAGCAGAATCTCAGGGGGAGAAGAGAAATGAAAAGGTTTGCAAGCTTTTTGCTACTGCTGCTGAGTGTGACAGGCTGTACCCACGCAATCAGTGAGTCGGGTCGGAAGCTTGCCGATCCCGGTATCACATACGGCAAGCTCAGGCTGAATCCGGATAGCTACATTGGCAAGCACGTCATACTCGGCGGCAAGATTGCCGCCGTCAGAAATGCGCAGGATGGAGCAACCCTTGAAGTGGTCCAGATGGATCTGGACTGCAGTTTATACCCCCAAGATATCATGGTCACAGGAGGCCGCTTCCTCGCCACCAGCCCCGGCATCCTCGACCGGATGATCTATGCGCCGGGGCGTCTCGTTACTATTCTGGGTGAGATCAAGGGGGAAAAGACCGGCATGATGGACGAGGTCGAATACAGCTATCCGGTAGTGGCCATCAGGGAAATCCATGTCTGGCGTGGCTCCGGCCTAGATCAAGTATATTCCGCCCCCTCCCCCTATAATTACGGCTACGACACCGGCCCCGCCCCGTTCCGCCCATCCGGGCAACCTATGTTCAAATGATTTCAGCACGCAGAAAAGGCGGGGTGCTCCCCGCCTTTTTTATCAATTATAATTGTTGGGAAAGAACCGTTTCCTAAGTACACTAGTACGTGGACGCTACCGGCGATGCGGGTAGTTGTTGTTACAAAAAGACCCATTTCAGATTTTCGGCTATCTCTGAAATGGGTCTTTAAGTTAACTATCCACACTTGCTGAAATTCAGTGCCATGTAAAAGCTTACGCTACCCCATCATCATATCCATCAGCCGGAACCCCTCCTCCAGAACGAGGCCGGTCTTTCGCGCCTCATCTTCGTCGTACCCGGCGACACCAGGTTTTTCAGTTTCCTCGCCGCTATACAGGATGAACGGAACCGGATCGGAAGTGTGGGTCATGAGCCGTAACGGCGTCGGGTGGTCCGGGGTGCAGAGGATACGGTACTCGCCGAACTGGCGGATTCCTTCCAGGATCGGTCCCACGACCAGCGCATCGAAATCCTCGATCGCTTTAATCTTGTGATTCAGGTTGCCACCATGGCCCGCCTCGTCGGGAGCCTCCACGTGAAGATAGACGTAGTCATGGTTCTGAAGGGCTGCCAACGCTGCTTCGGCCTTGCCGTTGTAATTGGTGTCAATGTATCCCGTGGCACCGGGCACCTTTATGATGTCAAGACCGGCATAGATGCCTATGCCGCGAATCAGGTCAACCGCCGAAATGACAGAACCGCTGAGGCCGAACCGATGCTGGAAAGTCTCCATGCGGGGAGAACGGCCGTGCCCCCAGAGCCAGATGGAGTTTGCCGGCGATTTCCCCTCCTCCAGACGTTGTATATTTACGGGGTGCCTCTTCAGGACCATCTGGGAAGATGTCATCAGGGCGATGAGTTTATCGGCGCCTTCTCCCTGGGGAAGATGGTCAAGGATGCTCTTGCCGGTTATATCGTGGGGAGGGGTTGCCGTTAACTTGTCACTGCCGTTACGCCAGACGAGAAGGTGCCGGTATCCGACGCCGGGATAGAAATGGAATTCGTCATTCCCCAGCTGTCGCTGAAGCTCCTCAATAAGCTGCCGGCTTTCATCAGTCGAAATATGGCCGGCCGAATAATCCTGCATGATGAGGGTGGTCCCTTGGGGGCTGAGTGTTACCAGATTAATCCGGAACGCCACGTCGTCGCTCCCCAGTTCCACGCCCATGCTGGCGGCTTCGAGGGGAGAACGGCCGGTATAGCAACTACGCGGGTCATAGCCGAACACCGACAGGTTGGCCACGTCGCTGCCGGGGGGAAGTCCGGCAGGAACCGTTTTTGCGAGACCGAGCCGGCCGCGCTTTGCCATGTAATCCATATGGGGGGTTTTTGCGGCCTGGAGGGGAGTCTTGTCCCCCAACTGGGGTATTTTCTCGTCTGACATGCCGTCACCGAGCAGTACGATGTATTTCATACGAACAAAAGTCCTTTCGAGATAATTTTGTTTCCGATGAGCTGATTGTGATAGATCTTAAAACCTTATCCGCGGGGGTGAAACTCCTCATGGAGCCGCTTCAACCGTTCCCGCGTAACGTGAGTATATATCTGGGTAGTGGACAGATCGGCATGGCCGAGCATCATCTGGACGCTGCGCAGGTCCGCCCCGTTCTCCAGCAGATGGGTGGCGAAGGAATGACGGAGGGTGTGGGGAGAAATATTCTTGAGTATCCCTGCCTCAGCCGCCCGTTTCTTGATGATGTTCCAGAACGCCTGCCTGCTCATGGGGGCCCCTAAACGGCTCAGAAAAAGATACGAGCAGTCCCCTCTCCGGTCAAGAGAATTCCTGGCACTTCCCGTAAATTCCCGCAAGGCATTGCGCGCCGATTCCCCGAGAGGTACGAGCCGTTCCTTCGACCCTTTTCCCATGGTGAGGAGAAACCCGGCATCAAGATTTACGTCACGCACCTTGAGGCCGACCAGTTCCGACACCCGCAAACCGGTTGCGTAGAGGACTTCCAGCATGGCCCGGTCCCGCACCGGCAGCCAGCCGTCACCTGCCGGTGCGGCGAGGAGTCTCTCCACCTCTCTCCCGCTCAGGACCGACGGCAGTTTGCTCACAACCTTCGGCGCTTCGATGATGGAAGTAGGGTTAGTATCAACGTACTGTTCTACAAGAAGGAAACGATGGAACATACGGATAGCCGACAGTGCTCTGGCCCGGCTGCGGGGGGCAAGACCGGCATCTTTTTGCCGGACTATGAAGGCCGCCACGTCAAGCGAACGGATCCTGTCGACCGCCGTGCACCCCTCTGCCGCCAGAAATTCGAGATAGGTCCCGATGTCCCGGCTGTATGCCTCGATGGTGTGCGCGGCCAGCCCCTTTTCCACCAACAGGTAATTAAGGAACAAATCCAGGTAGTGGTGCATGCATCACTCTTCGATAGCGGCCAGGAGCCGTGACTTTATCTCCTCCAGCTTATCCGGATTGGTCACTTTATGTCCGAAAATATCCTTCACATAGAATACGTCCGCCACCTGGTCCACCTTGGTTGAAATCTTGGAAACACCGATGTAGAGCCCCATTACCGTGAGTGAACTGGTAATCCGGTATAACAACCCGACCTTGTCGTGGGTGTACACGTCAATGACCGTGTAATCCTCCGAAACCTCGTTGTCGATATCAACACGGGACGGGAAACGGGGCTTGGGTCGGTCCGCCAGCAACGTAGGTCTCTGACGCTTCTCCACAAGTACTCCCACATCGATTTTGCCTGTCAGGACCCTGAGCATGTCTTCTTCGACTTTTTTCCACCTGCCAGCGTCGTCGATGACAAATCCCTGGGGGGAATTGACCTGGAGCACGTCGAGCGCCTTGCCGTTCCGGCTGGTGTGTATCTGGGCACCAAGAATGTTCATGCCGTTTGCCGCCATCACCCCCGTAATCTTGGCAAAGAGGCCGGGCACATCCAATGTGCAGATGGTGAAGGTGCTGTAATTGCGTTCCATGTCATGATCAACCTGCATCACCATGGTTTGTTCCTGGAGGGAGAGGAGAATACGGACATGATCGGCGACCACCGCCGGAGGATTTGCCAGCAGATGGCGGGTCGTGACGGACTTCAGCTCTTCCTTCACAACGAGCGGCGGATAGTCATTTTCGAGAATTTCAATTACGCTTCGCTTGACCTTTTTGACCCGTTCACTGCTTGCCTCGAAACGGAAATCCCCCCGTTCAAGTACCTGGAATGCCTTCTCGTAGAGCTCCTGGGTAAGAAGCGCCTTCCATTCGGTCCAGACGTCCGGTCCCACACCCTTGATGTCCGCATAGGTGAGCAGGTAGAGCATCTTCAGGTTTTCGCTTTCACCCATCTGCCGGGCAAACTGGATGATCATCTTCTCGTCGTGCAGATCGCGGCGCTGGGCGATGTGGGCAAACAGGAGATGATTCCCCACCAGGAATGCCAGCCGCTCGCTGTCTTCCTTGCTCAAACCCATCCGCCGGGCGATGGTCGGGACCATTGCAGCCCCCTTCTCCGCGTGACCGCCCCCTTCACCTTTCCCCATGTCGTGGAGCAGAACAGCAAGGAACAGAAGTTCCCTCTTGTCAACCTCCTGGGCCAGCTGGGTCAGCAGAGGGAGCTCATCCCGACGTTCCCCTTTCCAGAGCATAAAGAGCTCCTCAACGCAGAACAGGGAATGGATATCCACCGTGTAGATATGGTAGAGGTCGTGCTGCACCTTGCAGAAAATTCGCTCGAATTCGGGGATGAACCGGTTGAGAAGCTCCAGGTGGTGCATCAGTTTGAGGGTTTCGGGGACCCTTTTGTCGTAACGGAGGATGTTGAAGAAAGAGGCATTCACCTCGCGGTTCCGCCGGAACTTGTCATTCACCAGATCGAGGCTGTTCCTGACCAGCCCCTTGACCTTGATATTGAGGGAAACTCCATGCTTCTGGGCATACTCGAAAATTTTCATAAGGCGGGACGGATCTTTTTCGATCACCGTTTCATCGGGGATGACCAGTTCACCCTTGAGGACGTAAAAGCCTTCTCCGACCGGCCGCCGGGAAAAATAGCCCAGCAGTTTACTGGCACCCTCCTCGCGCCAGACGCAGCTGGATATGAGCATGGATGAAAAATGTTCGACCCGCGCTGCATGGAGATAATAATCCCGCATGAACTCTTCAACCGGCAGCACCTTGCCGTTTCCCTTGTATCCCAGGAACTGGGCAAGCTGGGTCTGGGCGCCAAAGGTCAACTGGTCGTTCTTTCTACCGGCAAGGTAATGAAGTTCGTTGCGAAGCCGCCAGAGGTAGTCGAGGGAGTTGTAATAGAGGGACAGGTCGTCTTCCGTCACCACCCCCTTGATGATCAGTTCCTGGGGCTGATCGATCTTGTACTTGATCTTGGCCACCCACATGGCGGAGTGAAGGTCCCGCAACCCACCTTCACTCTCTTTGATGTTCGGCTCAAGGGTGTACACCGTCGAGCCGTACTTCTCCCGCCGTTTACGGACCTCGGCAAGTTTTTCCTTGATGAAGGCATCACTTCCCTTGGAAAGGATCTGGGTCAGCATCACTTTCTGGAAGTTCTTGAACAGAAGACGGCTCCCCCTCAGAAAACGTGCGTCAAGGAGAGCGGTCTTGACCGTCAGGTCGGAACGCGCCATCTCAACACAATCGTTAATGGTCCGCACCGAATATCCCACATCCAGCCGCATGTCCCAGAGGAAATAGAGGAGTTTCTGAGCAATATCCTCAACACGCTGGGAATCGCTGCCACTGTAGAGAAACATGAGATCAATGTCGGAATAGGGGTTGAGTTCCCCGCGCCCGTAGCCGCCGACCGCGACCAGGGTCAGCTGCCCCCGGTCATGCCGGTTCCCGCCGACGTCACGGGTAATGGATGTGAACAGTTTCCTGACCAGGGTGTCGGTCATGGCGGTGATATCTTTCACCACATCGCTGCCACTCGCTCCATCCCGGTGCCTGGCCTTGATTTCCTCGCGGTAATGGGTGAGGAAATGTTTACTAGCAGCCAGATAAAGCGGGCGCTTCTCTTCAAAGGTTGCCCGGCCTGCGTCGCCGGCAGTCTGGGAAATGTCAGGAAAGTAGCGATTTATGTTGAATTCCATAACCCCTCGTAAAACTCTACGCCTTGTATCGTGTCCTTACTTCAAGCGTGACACGTACAATCTGACGCCTTCCAGTATCCCGGATGCTGTAGCGTTCTGATACTGCTCGTCCGTCAGCCTGCCTTCCTCTTTTTCGTTGCTAAGAAAAGCCGTCTCTACTAGGATGCTCGGCATGGTGGCCCCGACGAGCACATAGAAGGGGCCCTGCTTGACCCCCAGATTCTTCACCCCTGTATATTGGCTACCAACCTTGCGGTAGACAGCTTTCTGCACATCATCCGCCAGTTGGGCTGAGTCATTGAGCTTGTAGTTGGCCATAAGATCGAACAGGACAGCCTGGAGGACACTCACCTTTTCCAAAGAAGTTCCGTTCTCCTTGGCTGCAAGCTGGGCGGCCTTCTCGGTCTTGGCCAGATTCAGGTAATAGGTCTCAATCCCCGAGACATTCCGGTTGAGCGCTGCATTGGCGTGTATGGATACGAACAGGTCCGCTCCCACTTTGTTTGCAATAGCTGTCCGTTCCTGCAGTTCGATGAACTCGTCAGTCGAGCGAGTCATAACTACATCTACCCCCAGGTCGTCACGCAACAACCGGGCAAGCTTGAGTCCTATCTGGAGGACGACGTCCTTTTCCTTCGTCCCGCCGGCACCTAACGCCCCTGGATCGTGGCCGCCATGGCCCGGGTCGACAACAATCCGCCTGACCTTGCCGATTGTCTGCTTGGGATGTTTCTTCAGCACAACAGGTTCGTGTTTGGCAACAGGTTCTGGTTTGGCAACAGGTGGCGTAAGAACAAGGGGCGCCAGTACAGGCTGTGACGGTTTGGTCAACTCTTCGCGACGCTCACCCTTTACATCAATGATGATCCGGAATGGATCGGAAAAAGCGAATATTTTATAGTCCTTGATACTCTCCATATCAAGAACCACCCGTACCGTATCGGCTCGATATTGTGCTATCCGCGCCGTCTTCAGCAGGCCATCCCCGATGTGGATATCCTTGACTCCCGGCACCAAACGGGCACCTTTGATATCCACGTAGAGACGAGGCGGCACCGATGCCTCCCTGATTGCAGGCAGCTGGTGGTACTCGAACTGTACCTCCCGGTCAACACTCACGGCAATCCTCGTATAATCGGGATTGGACCAGTATCGCATATCAGAAACCACTCCCGTTCCGGCAGCGGCCGGGACACTTTTCGGCGGAAGCGGTGCCGTCTTGTGCTTCTCCGCCACCATCGGCTTCTTCCCGGACGATTTACGGGCGGTTTTGGCTCTTGTGCTCTTCGTGCCGGTTGCATTCTTTACCGTTCCGGATTTATGTTTCTTTTTAACGGCATGATGTTTTTTGTTCACATCTCCATCTTCGGAAGAGCGAGCTCCAAGAGCAGGCTGCACAACCATCAGACATGCCAGACAGATCATTATGAAAAGCGTACAATTACGACGCATGGCTATACCATCCTCTTCAGTTCATCCAGAATATTCAGTGCTTCAAGCGGTGTCATGGTGGAGAGATTGAGTTCCTTCAGACGCTCAACCACCCTGTCGCCATCTCCCCCAAACAGGGAGAGCTGGGGCGAATGTTTTGGCGGGGCATTTTTCCTGCTGCCGGCGATACGAGGCATACCTTCCGTGCTGAATTCGCCCTTTTCCAGATTCAGCAGTACCTCCCGTGCCCGTTCGATAACCATCAAGGGAAGACCGGCCAGGCGCGCCACCTGTATCCCGTAGGAATGGGACGCACCCCCCGGCACGATTTTGCGGAGAAATATAATCTGGTCGTTCCACTCCTTGACCGCAATATTGAAGTTCTTGATTCGGCCACGGGTCACCGCAAGTTCAGTCAGCTCGTGATAGTGTGTGGCGAACAGAGTCCGTGCGGCATGGTCAGCATTGTCATGAAGGAATTCCGCCACAGCCCACGCGATAGATACACCATCAAAGGTCGAGGTACCGCGGCCGATTTCATCGAGGACAACCAGACTCCGTGGCGTGGCATCACGGAGTATATGTGCAGCCTCCGTCATTTCCACCATAAAGGTGGATTGACCACGCGCCAGGTTGTCCGCGGCCCCGACGCGGGTGAAGATCCTGTCCACCACCCCGATCCTGGCCTCAGCCGCGGGGACAAAGCCGCCCATCTGGGCCATGAGGACGATCAGCGCCACCTGGCGCATGAACGTCGACTTGCCGGCCATATTCGGCCCGGTGATCATCAGAAGCTGGTTTTCACTGCTGTCAAGCAACACATCATTGGGAACAAAGCGCTCACCCAGGGTCATGGCCTCGATGACAGGATGGCGGCCGTCCCTTATGCATATGACATCCCCTTCATCCACGACGGGTCGGCTGTAACCACGCTCATGGGCAAGTTCCGCCAGGCTTGCAAGCACATCCAGGCTGCCCAGGCGATCGGCGGTGCGGGCAATCCTTTCGCTCCGGTCAGCTACCAAGACACGCAACTCCTGGAAAAGGGAGTACTCCAGTTCGGTAATCCGATCCTCGGCACCCAGCACCTTTTCTTCGTACTCCTTAAGCTCGGGAGTAATGTAGCGCTCGGCATTTGCCAGTGTCTGTTTGCGTATATAGTCTGAAGGAATACCGGCAATATTGGCCTTGGTCACCTCTATATAATAGCCGAAGACCTTGTTGTAGCGGATTTTCAGGGAACTGATGCCGGTACGTTCCCGTTCCTTAGCCTCCAGCCTGGCGATAAACCCCTTCCCTTCCCGGCTGGTGGAGCGGAGATCGTCCAGTTCGGCATGGTAGCCATCGGCGATGATGCCACCGTCACGCAGGGAAAACGGAGGATTCTCCACGATCCCTCGCCCGACCAGGTCTACCAGGTCCGTGAGGGGATCGATGCCGTCGGCGAGGGCACGAAGAAGCGGACTGGTCAGGGAAGAAAGAAGTTCAAGCAGCGACGGAATCCGCTGCAGGGATTCCCGCAACGCCACCAGGTCCTTTGCAGATGCGGAGGCCAGACTTATCCGCCCGTTCAGCCGCTCCAGATCATAGACGCCTTTCAACTGTTCAATAATCTCGCCACGCAATCCGGCAGACAAAAGCTCCTCTACTGCATCCTGACGGTCCTTTATCTGTTGCAGATTTACCAGGGGATAATTAATCCATTGCTTGAGCTTACGCCCCCCCATGGCCGTCGCTGTATGGTCCATGAGACCAAGGAGCGAGCCACGACGCTTACCCTCGCTCATGGTCGCCGTCAATTCCAGGTTGCGGCGCGCCGTCTCGTCCAGCACCAGGTATTCACGGGTCTTGTAGGGGACTACGGTGCTGACATGGGCAGCCTTCCCCTTCTGGGTCTCCTCCAGGTAATGGAGCACCGCCGCGGCGGCTAGCACCCCCGTCGGGAAATCTGCACAGCCGAGGGCATCAGGAGACTCGACACCGAACTGGTTGCGGAAGATACGACTCGCATAGTCCATGTCATAGACCCAGTCGTCCACGAACGTCACAATCCGCTCGCCCGTCACGGTGGCAAGTGCCTTTAACTGACCGTTATCGCGAAATGAAGCCGGTACGAGTATTTCACGGGGATTGACGCAGGAAGCCTCGGCGCATGCCGCCAGACATCCCTCCTGCTCGGTCAGGCGAAACTCACCGGTTGAAAGGTCGAGATAGGATACCCCCCATGAATCTCCTGACGCTGCCAGAGAGAGGATATAGTTGTTTTCCTTGGGGGAGAGGCAGTCCGCATCGACCACCAGACCGGGCGTGACAACGCGCACGACTTCGCGACGCACGATCCCCTTGACGCTTTTCGGATCCTCCACCTGCTCACAGATGGCCACCTTCTCCCCTGCTTCGATGAGCTTGGCGATGTAGGGATTGGCCGAATGGTAGGGGACACCGCAGAGAGGGACGTCAGCACCATCGGAATTCTTGTTGCGGGAGGTAAGTGTTATATCGAGAATGCGGGAGGCCTTGACGGCATCGTCAAGAAACATCTCATAAAAATCACCGAGGCGAAAAAACAGGATGGAATCCGGATGGTCAGCCTTGATTTCGAGATATTGCCGCATCATCGGGGTGAGCTCAGACATTAAATACCCTTTACAGCGCGATTTACAGGCGGTTTATGCTAGCAAAATACACCCCCGAAGTAAAGACACATCGCCCCTGGAACACAAAAAAGACCGACCCCTTCAGGGAGTCGGCCTTGACACGATGACTGCTTGCGGACAGGAGTCCACAATGTCCGGTTCGACAAACTGACTACTGATACTCGGTATGATGCCGTCTCCGGTCCTGCCCCTTGTACTCTCCACCAGTGCCACGTACCTGATCGTGACCGACCCGGACATAGCCGTCAGAGCGGAAAAATCCAACGATCTTTCCCTGCTGGATAAGAGTGTCGAGATTGGAGTCCCGCACCATACCTCTGGTATAATCTTCAAAAATCGCACGAATAAGCATAGCCCACCCCCGAAGACGGTTACACTTATCGCGGTAATTATACCATACTTTCAAGAGATTCGAACTGTAGAAAATCAATTATTTTTGCAGCAGAATTACTATCTCGAAACCAGATTACTCGACATCAAATCACCCCCTCCCCCTTGGGGGGTGCACGTGATGCCAGCCTGGAAGGAGTCTTATGCCGTTTCGTGGGAAATGAAATAATTGTCGCAGGACCTTTCCATATTCTCCTTTGTAAGTTGGGGGGATTTGCCATAATAGTGCGAATCCACAATTATCTGCTCGATAAGGTCCCGGGGGTGGCAGGCATTCCGCGCCCGGCCATCCCTGGCATACAAATCGTTCAGTAAGTAGTCGTACACCTCCTGATTGAACGTGAGACCGTTGGCCTTGCAGACCATCTTGAAAATTTCGAGAAATTCCCCGTCGTTCGGTTGGCCGATTTTAACCTTGTAGCGAATACGCCGTTGGAAAGCCTCATCAACAAGGTCTTGAGGATCCAGGTTGGTCGCGAATACCACCACCATGTCAAACGGAATCGCGAATTTCATGCCGGTGCTGAGCGTTACGTAATCTATCTGGCGGTCAAGCGGTACGATCCAACGGTTCAGTATCCTGGCCGGTTCGGCCTGTTGCCGGCCAAAGTCGTCTATAATGAACAGCCCGTTATTCGCCTTCATCTGGAGAGACGCTTCATAATATTTCGAGATGGGATTGAACTCCAGATCCAACATGTTCAGGGTTAACTCGCCACCTGTAATCACTATGGGACGCTTAATGAGGACCCAGCGCTGATCGACACCCTCCTGAGAGTCCGCGGGCTCAACCTGCTCATGGTTAACGGGATCGTAAATCCTGATAATCTGGCCGCCCACCGTTAAGGCGTAGGGGACATAAATCGTATCAGGAAAAACCTTGCCGATTGACTCGGCAATTGCGCTTTTGCCATTTCCCGAGGGGCCGTAGATAAATATGGCTTGCCCCGAACTTATGGCAGGGCCGAGTCGATGCAGGATATTTTCATTTAACACGAGGTGGGAGAGGGCTTTCTTCAATCTCGACTCGTCAATGGTTGTGCTTTTCACCGTCTGAAATTCCACCGTTGCACGATAATCTTCCAGGGAAACAGGCGCAGGTCCGGCATATCGACAGAGTTCCAGCAGGTCGGTCCCCCGTTTGATCCCCGCTTCGGTTATCTTGAAGACGTACGCCATCTTGGTATAACTGGAAGATCCTTTTACCTCGATAAATTTGTCCCTGCGCAACTCTTCAAGCGCCCCCTCAATAATTGACACCGGCAATTTGACCCGCTCGGAAATGTCAGCCATCTTGAACTCCCCCATAAAGAGGAGATGCTTGAGCACAAGGTCAGTCACCAGAGACGGATCCAATTGTGCCTCTTCAACGGTTTGAGGCGCACGTGGCGTCCTGATGAACTCATGCTTGAGAACCTCTTCCGCCACAAAGCCAAGGGCCACCAGATTCTGTCCAAGTCGGCCACCCATGCGATGCTGTCTCTCAATTGCCACGTCAAGCTGGGCTTTAGTTATAATGCCTTCCTCGATCATCCGAAGACCAAGTTGGTACATATCCGCCTCCATTCATTAACAGTCTAAAACCACATTCTCCGTAATACCCTGATTGGGAAATAGTACATTAGCAAATGTTGATTGTAAACTGTACAGCCGTATTTACTCAGTCAGAGTCATTCATTAAAGATGCAAAATACGATCTAAATGAATATGGCAAATTCATCAAATTCATTAGCAGATCATCGTACGGAAAAAAATTTCATAGAAATCTTGATAATATTTCATTTACAGCTACACTAACATTAAAATGTAGCAAATCAGTCAACAATGAGTTGAGCTAAAGTTAGTACACACACTCCCATAAATGCAGCTCGAGGGCAATATGACTTTAATTAAACGCATTCGCCGACATGTTAGTAATAGCTTACACTCTTCTCGTGGCCAGACTTTGGTCGAATATGCCCTTATACTCTTGCTGATTGCCATAGTCGTGATTGTCATTCTAGCCAGTCTCGGGAAGACAGTCAATAACACCTACTCGGAGATAAGTAGCAGTGTTACCGACGCAGGAGCACGGTAACGGGCAAAGCCCAATAACAACATAAGCTGACATATTATCACCCGAGAATTATAAATATTTCTCATACTACTTGACATTAGAAAGACACTGTACTACATATTTAAGAATCAATATTAAGACATTGCTTTAATTAGGCGGTCGATACTAATTAATTTGCGGTCAATACAGAAAGGAGGCAGAAGCAAAAGTCGAACTGCCTGCGTACCGGCCCATCCCCCCCATTAATCGTCAAATATGAAAGGAGAACACTATGTTTAATTTCTTCACTGAACTCTATGTAAAAATGACTGAAGGGTTTAAAAGCAAGTTTAACAACGAAAAAGGTCAGACTCTCGTTGAATATGCATTGATACTCGTACTCATCGCAATTGTTGTTATTGTCATCATGAAAGTACTTGGTCGGACCACAAGTAATGTATTCAGTACTGCAACTAGTGCATTGACGAATCCTTAACTGACATAGTGCTACAGGCTTAATTTTGGTATGTATCCGGGTGCTTCTCACATTTATATAAAAAAGATAAATCGGAAGCACCCGGATGTTTTTTAATATCTGCGCACTTGGCCATCACTGTTATCTGGCAAATCAAATAGAACCTATAGAACAACAGGTATTCAGATGAATTCTAAAGGCCAAACAATTGTTGAAACAGCCATAATTTTACCAATTCTACTGATACTGGTCCTTGGTATTTTCGAATTCGGCAGGGCCATGTACGTGAAGAACACTCTAAACAATGCTGCCCGCGCGGGAGCACGCGCTGCCGTGGTTTTACCGCTATACGACGCAACAACTAATCCAAATGGCTTACAAACAGTATCGAATGTTCCTCTCAACAGTGCATGCGGTTCCAGCGGCGTGAACAAATCTGTTTATGACATTATATGCGGAAGCTTAACCAACGGCATTCCTCGCAATGACAGTACCGCGGTGTCAATCGCCGCTTTTACCTCATATAGTACAGCAACAAGCTCTCCAAGTCCTAATGACCGTATCACTGTAACCCTCACTTGGTCTAATTACCCTACACTCTTCAACAAAGCAATCCCCGTCGTTGGCAATACTAACGTTACAATAATGGGTTCAGGTTTAACACTCACAGGTCAAGCATCTATGCGTTATGAATAGCATCCTATTCCCACACTTCGAGGAGGGATCATGTTGAGATACAAGTCGGTAATTGTTGTTGCGATCCTGGCACTTGTCTTTGCAGGAGCCGCCGCTTGGCTGACGTACAATTACCTGGGCAAAGAGAAGAAAAAAATCGTTGCGGCCCAACCAGAAAATGTCGTCGTTGCCGCAACGGAAATCCCCATCGGCACCCAGATAGCTGCGAACCAGGTAAAGATTGCCTCGTGGGCAAGGGAAAGCATCCCACAAGGGAGCATGCAGGACGTGAATTCTGCGGTCGGCAGGGTGGCAATCAGACACATCAATGTGGGTGACAGCGTCACCGAACAGAAGCTCAAACCAAAGGCTGGTGCGGGTGGCACCGGTTTTATGACCTACGTGGTTCCAACCGGGCATCGGGCAGTGACCGTCGCCGTCAACGAAGTAGCAGGTGTCGGCGGGTTCATAACTCCCAATGACCGGGTCGACGTTGTCCTGACCACCCAGATCCCGGGATCCCAAACACAAAATATCAGTAAGATCGTCCTGCAGAACGTTCCCGTTCTGGCTACCGGCCAGATAACTGAACAGAAAGAAGGGAAACCGGCGGTTGTCCCGACTGTAACCTTGGATCTTGTCCCCGAAGATGCGGAAAAGCTGGTAATAGGCGCTAGTAAGGGAACCCTTCAGCTACTCTTGAGAAACATTGCCGACAACGCTCCTGTGGTATCGAGAGGCGCAACCATCAACAAGGTACTCACTGGGAGCGAACCTCCGACAGTTAGCAAAACAACGATTGCCTCAACACCGAAACCTCGCAAAGTAATTAAAAGGGCATCAAAAGCGCCTTCTGCCCCGGCGCCCTCTTTCAGCAGTGTGGAGATCATAAAAGGAAAAGAGCGGACATCGAAGCAGTTTGCCGAGTAACCGCAGGAATAGAACAAAACTTACGACAACGAGGTGGTGCAATGAAACTATTCAGATCTAACCCGTGCCTGTTGCCCATATACCTGCTACTTCTGCTGATGCCTGCGGCAACCTGCTGGGGAGGGATTCCGACGGAGGTAACCGTCAACAAGAGTATCCTCCTGAACCTGAAAAAGCCTGCCGCGCGGATTTCAATTGCCAATCCGGCACTTGCGGAACTTATTCTTATATCTCCTCAACAGTTACAGATAAACGGAACAGCTCCCGGGACGACAAATCTCATCGTCTGGGAAAAAGGGAACGACAAACCTTCCTTTTTCGATCTAAAAATATCTGGCGATTCCGGAGCAATGGAATCTCAACTGAAGGAAATTGCCCCGAATGACACGTTAAACATTCAGTACGCTAACGACACCTTAGTCCTCTCAGGAAACACAGCCAACGAACAGACCCGCACTAAGGCAGAACAAATTGCCAAAGCATATTCGGCCAAGGTCATCAACCATATACGCATCGACGAACCACAGCAGGTACTCCTCCAGGTCAAGGTAGCCCAGGTAGATAAAACCTCACTCAAGAAGCTCGGCATAAGTTACTTGGCCAAGGGGAAGACGGCTGAAGGTTTTTCCAATTTAATCGGTTCCCCCAAAGATGACATCTCAGGTAATGCTGCGGCATTGGGCAATTACAATCCTCTCGATGCCTATCAACTCGGCGTATCGTACTTCCCAGCCGGTGTTGGCGCAGTGCTCAATGCACTCACCACCAAAGGCCTCGCCAAAGTCCTGGCGGAGCCCAATCTTCTTGTAAATAGCGCCCAGGAAGGAGATTTTTTCGCCGGCACAAAGATTCCCATCACCATACTCCAGACCACAGGGGGTTCCTCAACAGCATCAATTAACTACGAAACCGTTGGTATTAAACTCAAGTTCAAACCCCAGGTTATGGAAAACGGTCTTATTTCTCTGAAAATAAATCCGGCTGAAGTAAGCAGTATAACCGGATACCTGCCGGTAAACGGGTATCCGATTATCGACACGAGATCGGTAAACACCAGTGTAGAGCTAAAGGATGGTGAAAGCCTCATTATGGCGGGACTTCTTCAGGAAGAAGCCATCAAGAACATGTCCAAGATTCCCCTGCTGGGGGATATCCCTATACTGGGAGCACTCTTCCGCTCAACCCAGAACGATATCAAGGAAAAAGAACTGGTTTTCTTCATCACACCGAAAATCATTAAACCCATGGCTCCCGGGGCAAAGACAGAACTGCCTACTGACCGGAAGCTTACTCCCGCAGAAGAGAGGGAACTAAAATGGATGCCTCTGGGAGAATGAATAAACTGAAAGACAAAAAGGGAATCGCCATTGTCTACGTCGCCCTTATGCTGGTTGTTCTTTTAGGGTTCGTCGGTCTAGCGATAGACATTGGCTATATGTACGTCGCGAAAGGGCAACTTCAGAATGCGGCGGATGCTGCGGCTTTGGCAGGTGCATCCCAGTTACCGAACACCTACAATGTTACGCTGGAAGCCAAGAAGTTCGCCGCCAGCAACAAGGCGGCAGGTGACAATGTCATTATCACGGACAGTGATATTAGTATTGGCAACTGGGACTATTCAAGGCCTGTAAATGAAAGATTCAGCACTACAATTACACCATACAATGCGGTGAGAGTGGTAGCTCGCAGGGTTGTTGCTGGCCAATCAGCCGCCAATCAGGGAATGGTGCGCGTATTCTTCGGAAAAGTCTTTGCGTTGTTGCCTGGCGGCGGTACTGGTTGGCCTGAGATGGGAGCTGCAGCATCTGCAATCGCATACCGTCCACCAAGACCAACTATTCCAATTGCTTTGTGTAATACCCCCTGTAGTTGGACTACACCTCCCACCGAAGCATTCCCCGTAAAATTTTATTTCAAACAAACAGGTGCAAATGCTCCTCCTACTGAACTGACAATTGGATGGACGGTATTTTCCGCAACATCTCAGTCAACACCTCAAAGCGTCATTGAGCAATATATTCGTGGTGAATTACATTCCCCCGATGTCTGCAATTCAGCTGTATATACCAATAACGGCGTATCTGTTTCTGTTAGCAGATTAAGTGATGAACTTAGTATTCAAAAGCAGAAAACAGGTTTGCCATACTGGGAAGTAATCGTACCAATTCTTAGCCCAGTAATAAATGACCCGAATACAGGGCTTCCGCTAGCTACTCCAATTCCTGCCTGCCCTCCAGGAGACCAACCCATTCCGTATCCCCTTACAATGTATGCTCTTGCACATATAACAAGCGTAGACACAGGAGCGTCGCCTGGAGTAACCTTTAGCCAACTCACTTGCCTTCCCTGCAACGATCCACTGCTAATGGGATTGTCACCGGTTTTGGCAAAGTAATATCAAACATCTCTAATTTAAACTTAAATACAAGGAACAGAATTAATGCCACCACATGTTTCATTACTTATTATCGATAGCGACAAATCTTCAAGGGAGACCATTGAAGCAACCCTTAAGCCTTACGCTGACACAATCAAAATCATCGGGTCGGTGGCGACCTTCATCGAAGGAGAAGTCTCCATCCAGAGAGCCGAACCAAATGTCATTATTCTGGAACTCACTGATATCCAGCAGGGAGCAAATGACATACGGCTCCTCCTTGCCAAACATCCCCGCACCTCCATAATAGTGAGCTCTTCGGAAAAGAGTTCCGAATGGATTCTCACTGCGATGCGTGCCGGTGCGGTAGAATATCTGCTGCGCCCCATCATTCAGCAGGAACTTCTCCAGGCTTTGCAAAAGGTCGGGCGGTTCGGGTTTACCAAGCCTGCCGAAGAAAAACATCACGGCAAGATCATCAGCGTATACTACCCCATTGGTGGGGTCGGGACGACAACCCTCGCGGTGAATCTGGCTGCGTCCCTCGCCACCGAGGGTACCAGGGTTGCTCTCGTTGATCTCAATCTTTTCTCGGGAGACATCTCCACCTTTCTCGACGTAAACCCGACCTATACGTTGAGCAGTGTCACCTCCAACATCGCCAGACTGGACGCAAATTTTCTCATGTCTGTAATGACACGGCACTCATCCGGTCCATTTGTTCTTACCGAACCGGTCGAGGTAGACGAGGCGATATCGATTACCCCCGAGCAGATTCTGCGGATTCTGGAATTTCTCAAGGGGATTTTTACCTACGTCATTGTCGATTGCGGCGGCGCCTTGGCCGACTGCAACCTGGCAATTTTCGAGAAATCCACTACCATCCTGTTCACAACGGCACTGAGCCTGCCGGCGCTCAAGAACACCAAACGTTATCTGGTCGCCATGGAGAGACGGGGGTTCCACAAGGACCGCCTAAAACTGATCGTCAACCGCTATCTGCCCAAGGCTGACATACAGATAAAAGACGCAGAGAAGGTGCTCGGTTTCACTGTATTTCAAACTATCCCGAATTGCTATGACGATGTCATCAATTCGATCAACAAGGGAATGCCCGTAGTCAAATTGCTCCCGCGCTCACCGGTCAGCAAATCGATCGAAGCGTTGGCTGAGATGGTTAAATAATTCAATCGTGTTCAGTACTTTTGGGGAATAACATGATCTACAATGATAATTTCAAGAGCAATGACAACGTGATCATCAAAGACCGGCAGTTTTTCCAGAACCTGAAGACGCGTATTCACCGCCGCCTTATCGACAAACTCGATCTCAGCAAACTGGAACTGCTCGGCAATGGCGACATGGGCAAGGAGATCAAGTACGTCATTGAAGCCCTGATCGCGGAAGACGGTGTCCCCCTTAACCAGACCGAGAGGGAGCACCTCATCGTCGAGATCCAGCATGAGACCTTCGGACTGGGCCCTCTAGAACCGCTTCTCGCCGACCCGGAAATTTCCGACATCCTTGTCAACAACAGTTCTCAGGTCTACATCGAAAAATTCGGTAAGCTCATCAAAACTGAAGTGTACTTCCGGGACGATATTCACCTCATGCAGATCATCGAGCGCATCGTCTCGAAAGTCGGCCGCCGAATTGACGAATCCTCCCCTTATGTGGACGCAAGGCTCCCTGACGGCTCTCGTGTCAATGCCATCATCCCTCCCCTTGCCCTCGATGGGCCGGTTCTCTCCATCCGTCGGTTCGGCCTGGAACCTCTTCGGATTGAAGACCTGATCAGAAATGGTTCTCTCGACGAAAGGATGCACAAGGTTCTTGAAGGAGCTGTCAAGACGCGTCATAACATCCTTATCTCAGGTGGTACCGGTACGGGAAAAACAACTCTTTTGAACGTCCTGTCAGAATTCATTCCCTATAACGAGCGCGTTGTTACCATCGAGGACTCTGCAGAGCTTCATCTCAAGCAGGATCACGTGGTAAGACTTGAGACGAGGCCACCCAACATCGAGGGAAGAGGCGAAGTGACCCAACGAGACCTAGTCCGTAACGCCCTGAGGATGAGGCCGGACAGGATCATCCTCGGCGAGGTCCGCGGCGGCGAAGCGCTCGACATGCTGCAGGCAATGAATACCGGCCACGACGGTTCACTCTCCACCGTCCACTCCAACTCAACCAGAGACGCACTTGCCCGTCTTGAAACGATGGTGCTCATGGCCGGCATGGACCTGCCGGAACGGGCTATCCGGGAACAGGTTGCCGCGGCACTCAATATCGTCGTGCAGCTCGTCAGGCTCTCTGATGGCACACGAAAAGTGGTAAAGCTTTCCGAGATTACCGGCATGGAAGGAAACACTATCGTCATGCATGACGTGTTTGTCTTCGACCAGAAAGGTATTGATAAGGAAGGAAGGGTTGTCGGCGAATATCGCGCCACCGGGGTCCGGCCCCTCTTCGCGGAACGTTTCAAAATCTACGGTTACGACCTGCCACCGGATGTATTCGAAACGGGGAGATAACAGCGGATGCAACTGATAATCCTTTTTACATTCCTGGCGGTACTTTCTATCCTGGCGGCCGTTTTCCTGGGGACTGCTGAATATCGCCAATCCTCCAAGTTCGACTTGAAGCGCAGATTGCGGCGCATGGCAAAGGACAGAAAAGCCGAAAGCATGTCCGAGGGCCTCCGATCCGAAATCCTCAAGGAAGAGCCGCCGTTCGACAAATTCCTGTCACACATTCCGTACCTGAATACTCTCGACAAACGCCTTGACCAGGCCGGCCTTAAAATTTCCACCGCCCGGTTTCTGCTTATCGTCAGTGCTCTCCTCTTATTTGGATTTATCTTCAGCTTCGTCATTACAAAGCTCTTCTGGTTCAGCCTGCTCTTTGTGATTCTGCTACTTGCTGCCCCCCCCATCTACCTTGATATTATGAAGAAGAAACGTATTGAAAAGTTCACTGAGTTATTCCCGGAAGCGTTGACGATGATTGCACGTTCGCTCAGAGCGGGACATTCTTTCACAAGCGCGATACAACTCATCGGACAGGAAATAGCCGATCCCGTCGGCGAACTATTCAAGACCGCCTATGATCAACAGCAACTCGGGATGAGGATTACCGACACCCTTGACAACATGAACGAACGCATGGATTCTCTTGATCTCAGGTTCTTTACCACGGCAATAGCAATCAATATCGAGGTGGGGGGAAATCTCGCCGAAATTCTCGACAATCTCGCCAACACCATCAGAGAACGACTGCGCATCCGGCGTCAGATACAGGTATATACCGCCCAGGGACGCATGTCCGGATACGTCCTCGCCGCAATGCCGATAGTTACCTTTGTGATTTTTCAGTTCCTGCTTCCCGATTATGAACGAGTAATGCTGGAGGAAGAATTGGGGAGATATATCCTCTTACTGGCTGTATTCATGCAGGTAATTGGTTTCCTGGTCATCAGGAAGATTATCAACATACGGATATAGGGTTATCTTATGCTCTACTTTATTACGGCAGCAGTATTCATATCCATAGCACTTGTCACGTGGGCTGTGCTCTACCCGGCTATCTCCCGCAGAAGCTTGGTTGTGGAGAGACTCGAAAAATTTGGCGGGGAAAAACAGACACAACCGCTAATAGAAGACCGCAAGAAGAAATGGCAGGTGTTTCTTGAGCAAGCCGGGGCGGCCATTCCACTTTCGGACAAAGAACAATCAAAGTATACAAAGTTTCTGGTGGCCGCAGGTTACCGCAAGGAAGGCGTCTATGCTTTTATGGGTAGCAAACTCCTGCTTGCAGCCTTGCTGCCGTTCCTGTTCTTTGCTTTCTATGTCGTTCCCACAGGGAAGATAGATCCAATGTCCCTATTACTACTGGTTACACTGGCCATCATCGGCTTCCTGCTTCCCAGTTACTGGCTCTATCGCAAGTTGAACAGACGAAAGGAACAGATATTCCATAGCCTGCCTGACGTCCTGGACCTTATCACTGTCAGCGTCGAAGCCGGTCTGAGCATGGACGCCGCCCTTATCAGAGCGACGGAAACGCCTCAGTTTGCCAACGACCCGCTGGCAATCGAGATACGAAACGCTGCACGGGAAACGCGGGCAGGAAAACCGAGAATTGAGTCACTGAAAGACATGGCCGAACGAACCATGGTGGACGACGTCAAGGCCTTCGTTACCATGCTTGCCCAGACGGAACGGTTCGGGACGAGCCTTTCACAGGCTTTACGGGTGCATGCCGATTCGCTTCGAACAAAAAGACGGCAGATTGCTGAGGAGGCAGCAGCCAAGACCGCCATAAAACTGCTGTTTCCGCTTGCTTTTTTCGTCTTCCCGGCATTGCTGGTTGTCATTCTTGGCCCTGCGTTCATTCAGATTACCCAGGTCTTAACCAAGCAGTAAATGTCCTGTATTGCATCACTACCAGAAAGGAGGGCAACGTCATGAATATTGATTTCAATTCCATGTTACTGTTGATTATCGCGGTTGAGCTGGCCCTGATTTACGTGAAGCTAGGCAAGAAGTAACAAGCCTCCCCGGCCATGCACAAGTATCATTGCATGGCCGGGGAATTTCAGTTTTAATTCTTAAAAACATACAAGCCGACACCATGCCACCACTCGCCTCTCCGGGGGACAGGGTGTTCTCCCCTCCTTGATAAGTAAGGTTGAGGGTGGTTGTTTTCGTGTAACATTATAAAGGTAGCGCAGAATGAAAGCTGTAAACCGTATATCCGGTAAGACGTTGGCCGATGACGTATCAATCGCCGACAACCTACTCTCAAGAATGAAAGGGCTTCTTGGCAGGAGTACCCTCCCCTCCGGAGAAGCTCTCTGGATAAAACCGTGCATGGGAGTCCACACCTTCGGCATGAAGTTTTCTATCGATGTGGTCTTCCTTGATAGAGAAAAGCATGTGGTAGAACTTGCCAAAAGACTCCGGCCGAATCGAATGTCCCGCATCTATTCCAGCGCATCAAGCGTTCTTGAACTTCCAGCAGGAACAATAGACGCAACACATACTGTAACAGGAGATACTATTGAAATTGTTTGAGACAGGCTCTGGACCAACTCCTTGTAAAGGCTCTTCCTCCTGTTTCACACTCTATATACTGCTTCTCGCCGCACATATCGGTCTGGTCTGGCTGCTTCCTTACTTCCCCACGCAGGATGGGCCGAGTCACATTTACAACCTGGCTATCCTGCACGACCTCCTGAATGGCGGAAAAGTATGGGGAGAGTATTACACCTATAACATAACAGCTACTCCCAATCTGGGTTTTAACCTTATTACCTACCCCCTGCTCTCCTTTGTAACTCCAATTACTGCGGAAAAGGTTTTTCTCTCCCTGTATCTCGTGTTGATGGGAATAGCCGCACCTGTGCTCATCAGAACATTTGCATCTCCCGCACCCTATTCCCACACCATAAAATTACTCGCCCTTCCGGTCATGTTTAACTTCACCCTCATGATGGGCTTCTACAGCTACACCATTGCTGTACCAGCTTTTCTTTTAGCTATATCCCTTGCTTGGGAGATCCGAAACAGGTCTTGGGTTGTAAAGTTTGTCGGTTATAACGCCTCCGGTGTGTTGGTTTTCTATCTTCATCTGATACCGTTTATCTTTTTTCTTATTGCGTTATCAATTTTTGCAATTGTTGAGAAAAAAATTACTTTGGATTCATTGAGGTCGCTGGCAAAACAACTAATCTGTATCTTTCCACTTTTGGCACTTCTTCTCCATTATTTCTCAACAGGTTCTTCCTCCTCGTTACCAGCTGATTTTTTCTATCTACTGTCCGGTCAACGCGCCGTGACACTTCTCACCGACCTTTTAACCTTTTCTACTGTCTATTTTTCACCATTACAACTTGTTCCCGGTTCGATTTACCTGTTTATTCTGTTGTTGCTGCTGCGCGCTTTCGTTAAGGATCTAGTCAAAGGAAAGCACAGACTTTATGCGGAACAGAAAGCGATCCTCCTCCTGGTTTTGACTCTTACCGCTATTTATCTGGTAGCTCCTTTCAGGCTCGGAGACGGTAGTTTTTTTAACGACAGATTTCCATGGGTAATTCTATTGCTCCTCCTACCACTATTGGCTGGTGCCAGTTCGCTTGAACATCCTGCCATAAAACTCGTCATTACAACAACGGTCATACTGTTCCTCTGTTTTAATATTGCTATTTTCCGTCAACAAAGCAATGAGGTTGCCTCATTCCTGGAAGGACTTCGCGCCGATTGTTCAAAAGGGGAGGGAATCCTGCTGTACCGTACGTCCCTGCCACCGTGGGCAAAAATCGACGTGATTCTACATGCCCCTTCGTATTACGGTATCTTCAATAAATGCGTGGATCTAGGAAATTATGAAGCGACACTCCCCTATTTCCCCATTCGTTTCCGCATGGAGATGGGACCGCTTCCCCATGAAGCACAATTTGCTTATGGATACGGAGAAATTGACTTTTCGCGCTACCCTTCAATTGAGAAAGTATTGGCTTGGGACCTCAAGCCAGAGGGCAAAGGGCGCTTGGATGCCCTATTCAACAAATCTTACTATAAAGGAAAATTGTCAATCTGGAGCAGACGCTAATCATGCGAGCACTGCAAACAAAAAGGGACTCTGTGCCTGAACTTTCCGGCTATCGCCTGAGCACAGTGGCTCATTGCCTCCTATGGACGCTGTTGGCAATAGAGGTCATCAGGAATGTCCTGATTCCTGCCCTTGACAGTGTAGGGCCTTTCGGAATCTGGCATGTGAACGGACTTTACATAATTTGCGATTTCCCCTCCATTTTCAATTTCACAAAAGCATTCTGGCTTGAGCATCGCTCTCAAGGCTCGTCTGTGTATTCCGTAGCGAACCACTTGAAGATAACCAGCGCTTGGGCCGGCCAAGAGTACAACCACTCACTGTCGTTCGGCTATTCGCCAACCATGCTTTTGGTACTTTCGCCACTCGTCTATTTTTCTCACGCCATGGCATTCTGTATTTTCAATAGCGCAGGTCTGCTGGCGATCTGGTGGCAGACGCAGCCGATTCGCTGCCGTTTTGGTCTTGGGGTATTAGCTTTTCTGAGCCCACTGTCTATAGCCTGTTTTCAACAGGGACAGACTGCCCTTCTGACCGGTGCTGGTCTACTGTTTCTTTTCGAACGATCACGCAACGGTTTCGAGCGGATCGTTTCCTGGCAAACATCTCTTGCAGGCCCAGTGCTGTGGGCACTGACAGCCAAGCCGCCGCTGGCCCTGACCGCAGTTGTGGTACTGCTTGGACTGCGACAGTGGCGACCAGTATTGCTGGCCGCTCTTCTAGTTCTAATAACTACTCTTTCAATTAGTCCCATGCTGGGGCCAGGATGGATAACGGATTACATCCATCTTATTACCACTCACAACAGGATTCAGGCTGACCAGGCTTTTGCGTTCAGTCATTTTCCACAGCATATGGCTAATTTACGGGGAGTGTTGAGCATCGATGGCAATCTTCCGGATGATGTCGCAAGCAGGATATCATCCACAGTCTGGCTAGCAGTATTGACAATGCTTGTTGCTGCTGGTCCACGTCTGCGTTTGACAGTTGGTGGATTTTGGTCGGTTGGCTTACTTTTCTACCTCCTTTTCTGCCCCCATGTTTCCTCGTTTGAGGTTCTACAAGTTGTACTGCTCCTCCCTTTCTGCATACACGCACAGATTAAAAAACTCAGCTGGAAGGAACTTGTCCTGCTGTTTATGGTTCCATTACTTCCGTATGCCTCACCTGTACAGTTGGATAACAGAATTTTTCTTTTCAGCGGAATGCTGTTTCTATTGGTGTTTATTTCTGTCTACTGGAGAAAGAGTTCCGGAAACTGTGCGGGTGTGCCATGAATTCAGGTTTTGATGTTCAAAGCGCAAACTCGACTTCTCAGATTTCTGAATGCAAATTGCGCTACCTTCTTCTATTGATATATTTGGTTGTTGTTTTCAGACTCTGGATCATGCCGCTAGGTGCCAGTTTGTGGCTTGATGAAACCTTGACCTACTGGAATGTTATGAAGGGGGTCTCCCATGTTTTTGAGCGCAGTGCCGCTTGTGCGGGGCAATTCCAGCTCTATATGTTCATAACCGCACTCTCAACCAAGTTTTTTGGATTGAATGAATTCGGCCTGCGACTCCCTTCGATTATTGCATCAATCGGTTCATCATGGTTGATTTTTAGGATTGGGCAAAAATTCTCAGATACTGAGACAGGTATTTTTACTGCAATTCTATTTGTCTGTATCCCGCAGGTTTATTTGTATGCCTCCAATGCACGTCCTTATGCATTGGTGATTCTTTGTTCTCTCTGGGCACTTTGGCAGCTGATAAAACTTCACGATACTGGAAATTGGCGTCATGTGGCAGGTTATTCAGTAGCAGCAGCATCAATGGTTTACATGCATTACATATCAGCTACATTTTTGATAGTATTGGTGTTTTATTCAGTATTAAAGTTAAAACGTACCGTTGCATACAAGGTGTTTTGGGCTAATTTCGCATTAATTGTTCTCATTACACCACTATTATTACTAATATTTACAACTTCCAAGGATACAGCAATAATTTCGTTTGTTGATACTCCTACAATAAGTGAACTTATAAAAGCTGTTATAAGTAGTTATGTTATAACATATATCATAATATTGCTTGCATGTAAGGTTTTTTTACGCAATAAAGTAAGACATTTTTTACCTTTATATGATACACGTATCACTTTTTTTGTAACACTCTGGTTATTTCTACCAATTGTAACTTGTTATATTGTATCTATTGTGTCTGACTATAAAATATTTGTAGATAGATATTATATTATTTCATATTCTGGACTTGCCTTGCTATTGGCGTCCGCTCTCCAAAAAATCAGACATACCATGTTCCGTCACATGGCATTGATTTCATTATGCGTAATAAGTGTCTCTACTTTCGGGGTAACCCCATCGAATCATAGTGAAGATTGGCGTGGTGCCCTGGCAGCCGTTAAGACAATTGCCGAACCCATGCAAATTCCTATTTTTTTTAATTCGGGTCTCGTGGAGACCTTACAACCCAATTGGGAGCACCAGAGTGCTGACGACCATCTGCTGAGTCCTTTGTCGGCATACCCTGTCAAAACCAGAGTCATTCCTCTCCCCCCAGTATTGAATGCAAAATCAACCCCATATCTTGCATCAAAAATCACAAACGAAATTTCATCACAAAACAGATTTATTGTTGTATTAAGACGATTAAGTAACAAAAATTGGGTAGATAAATGGATTCAGGAATATTCTATTCCACGTGGTTTCGAACGTCGTGAAGTGGGACCCTTCCAAGGTGTAATCGTTGTTCTTTATGAACAAAAGAAACTGACTTAAGGGAGTCGATATGCTGCCTGTATTTTGGTTCTTTATTTTTTTTATTGCTTCAGGATTCTGCAGCCTGGTGTATCAGATCGTATGGCTTCGTGTCGCCATGGCTGATTTCGGAGTCACCACCCCGACGATCTCTATTGTACTATCAATATTCATGGCAGGGCTTGCTCTTGGAAGTTGGGGGGGAGGTCGACTTGCCGACCGACTGCAGCATACAAGTGCGCCTTTGTTTCTAAGATTTTATGCGCTTGCTGAGGCAATTATAGGTCTTTCGGGAATTGTCGTTGCTCCGATGCTTATGCAGGGTCGTGTTCTGCTTGCTGGTCTCAGTGAAGCGTCCTGGAATTCAACCGCCTATTATGGAGCCTCAGGGATATGGATTGCATTGGTTCTCCTCCCTTTTTGCACCTGCATGGGGGCAACATTTCCACTCTGCATGGCGGCAGTTCGTTCTACTTGCAATGAATATGCAGAAACCTCTTTCAGCTACCTGTACGTTGCAAATGTTTTGGGGGCATTGCTGGGGACAATGTTATCTGCCTTTGTCTTAATTGAACTGCTCGGACTCCGCGGCACTATGCTAGCTGCAGCAATCATTAATGTACTTGTTACCCTCCTGGCTTTTTGGTTGAGTTTTCGCATCCCCGCAGGCTCAACGTTTCGTAAACCTGATCAGACTGCTGTCACAGTCGCTGAACCGAGGCATGACTCCCGTATGCTGGTGTTACTATTTGTGACAGGTCTTGTCAGTCTTGCGATGGAGGTCATCTGGACCCGTTTGTTTGTTTCGCATTATGGCCCGTTTGTATATACCTTTGCCGTTATCCTCATGGTATATCTAGTTTTCACATTGATCGGTTCTAGATTTTATAGGATATGGATTCGACATCACCCGCTGCTTGACAGTGACCAGAGTTGGAGGATCCTGGCTATTCTTGCAGGGCTGACATCCTTATTCCCTCTTCTAGCAGCAGACTACCGAGCACCATTGGGCACACTACGCATGGTCATCGGAATCGGGCCGTTTTGTGCTATACTGGGATTCCTCACGCCTAGGATACTTGACCGTGTGTCAGGAGGTGACCCACGTCGCGCAGGTTTTGCTTATGCCCTCAACACTATAGGATGCATTATTGGCCCCATTGTTGCGGGTTTTTTGCTCCTACCACTATGTGGTGAGCGCTGGTCACTTATATTTCTTGCTCTCCCTCTTTTCGTCCTAGGTTTCCTTCCCAACAGGAGAGAGGCAGCAGAACTGACAATGTCGAGCAAGGCTAGAATGTATGCGTTCGGGATGGTGACGATTGTCATAGCAATCATTCTGGTTATTGGCACCCGAGACTTCGAACAACGATTTCCACAGAGCATTGTTATGCGCGACCACACAGCCACTGTGATTGCTACTGGTGCCGGGATGAAAAAATCACTCTATGTGAATGGTGTCGGGATAACGCTGCTTACGCCCATAACCAAAATGATGGTTCATCTCCCCTTAGCGTTTCTTGAACACCCTCCAGAACAGGGGCTCGTGTTATGTCTAGGCATGGGGACATCATATCGTTCAATGTTGACGTGGGGCATTTCATCAACGGTCGTTGAACTCGTGCCGAGCGTTCAGGAACTGCTGCCCTTTTACCAAGTCGACGGTAAGCAGATGCAGCGTGCAGCCAATGGTACGATTGTTGTTGACGATGCCCGACGTTTTCTTGAACGTTCATTACGTTTATTCGATGTAATTGTTGTCGACCCTCCTCCACCAATTGAAGCTTCAGCATCGAGCCTACTTTACTCGCGTGAGTTTTATGCCTCTGTGGACAGGCATCTTACCCAAGGGGGGATTTTTCAGCAGTGGATACCGAATGGTGAACCGGTTGTGCAGGCGGCAATTGTCAAAGCTTTGACCAGTCAGTTTCCCTATGTGCGTGCATTCACTTCGGTTGAAGGTTGGGGCGTTCACCTGCTTGCCAGCAGACAGCCGATAGCATCCAAATCCCCGACTGAACTTGCGGCACGCCTTCCAGAAAAAGTTGCAGCCGACATTGTGGAGTGGGGACCTTATGCAACTCCAAAAGAACAGTTTGAATGTGTACTTGCCCAGGAAAAATCGCTGCATGACATTACCGACCCATTTCCAAGAGTTGCTGCCCTGTCTGACGACAAACCTTTGAACGAATATTATCTCATGCGCAAATTATTTAAGTTTGCATCGAATTAATTTATACCTCTACACAAGGAATCATCATTCCTATGACATAATCCTGGCCATATTTACTCAATAATTTTATTGCAATTCACTGAGGTATTGATGCCAAAACTTTCCATAATCATCCCGGTTTATAACGAGTCAGAGACGATTGAGGCGATTATAAACCGTGTCCAGTCAGTATCCCTTCCATTTCCAAGTGAGATTGTCGTTATTGACGATTTTTCAACCGATGGAACACGTGAAACTTTGTCTCGTATTTCAGCAAATTGCCCTCATTATTTGACAGCGGTCTACCACGATAAAAATCGGGGGAAGGGAGCCGCATTACGAAGCGGCTTTGCCGCGGCAACCGGGGATATTGTCATTGTTCAGGATGCCGACCTTGAGTACGATCCGGCTGAGTATCCCAAGATTCTCCAACCTATACTTGACGGAAAAGCAGATGTCGTCTACGGATCGCGATTTGCCGGGGGGGAGGCGCACCGTGTTCTCTATTTCTGGCATTATGTCGGCAATACCTTTCTGACACTGCTTTCGAACATGCTCACCAACCTCAACCTTACCGACATGGAAACCTGCTACAAGGCTTTCAAGCGAGATATATTGGACAAGATAACACTGGAAGAAGATCGTTTCGGCTTCGAACCGGAATTCACGGCCAAGGTTTCGAAACTGCACTGTCGCATCTACGAGGTCGGGATATCCTATTCGGGCCGGTCATATCGGGAAGGGAAAAAGATCAGCTGGAAGGATGGATTCAGCGCCCTTCGTTGTATTGTCAAATACAACCTGTTTTCACGATAACTTTACCGATTTCTATAAGGTCATGAGCATATGATGAATAATTCGTCTGATACAAAAAGTTTCTTTATCCCTTCTATTGCAGACTTGGTCTTTGTTGTAATCTTTCTGTTCCTCTCTTTATACGACATATCGGGAATGCTCGGCGACGGTGACACGGGATACCACATCCGAGCCGGTGAGTACATCGTCAGGACTCTTTCCGTACCGACGCAGGACATATTCTCCTTTCACTCCCCTCCCCTTCCCTGGACCGCCCATGAATGGCTAACCGAAGTGATCATGTATTTTATCCACAGCGTCTTCGGCCTGTCCGGTGTTGTGATTTTTTTCGCCCTGCTTCTGGCTCTGACCCATTACTTCCTGTTCAGGATTCTTCGCAGTTACACAACAGACATCCTGTTGCCCATTCTTGTCATTATTCTCGTTATAGGTTCATCCCATATACACTGGCTGGCACGACCCCACGTATTCTCTTTTTTGCTGATGATTTCTTGGTACTACCTGCTGGATGCCTGGCATCGGGACAGGATGGACCGGCTATACCTTCTTCCCCTCCTCATGCTGCTTTGGGTAAACCTGCATGGCGGCTTCCTCGGCGGCTTTATGCTGCTTGGGGCATATCTTGCTGGTAATCTGTTCAGTATGCTCACCGCTCCCCTCGACGAACGGGACAACTACCGGAAGAAATGCTGGCAACTGGGCCTGACTATTGGCCTATGCCTCATTGCCTGTCTCATAAACCCGCGCGGCTACCATATTCTGCTGTTTCCGTTCAAACTCGTTTCCAACAAATATCTCATGGACCATGTGTCGGAATTCCTGTCTCCCAATTTCCATCAGTTCATGCCATTCAAATACCTGCTGTTTCTGCTGATCATCGTACTGGCCGTGGCAAAGAAACGCCTTGATGCTGTCGAACTTGTATTGGTTCTGCTTTTCACCAATATGGCTCTTTACTCGGCTCGCTACATACCACTCTTCGCATTCATAGTCGCTCCCCTGATTGTCCGGTACGCAAACTACGTACCTGCATTCCCTGACAACGCCTTTACCCGTTTTTTTGCACATCGCTCCCGAAACATAACGCTTGCCGATGCGTCAGCCAAAGGGTGCTTCTGGCCCATTGTCGCTATCCTGATTGTTAGTATCGCGGGTATGTCCGGCAGGATTCACCATTCTTTTGACAGTAAAGTCAAGGCGGTTGAGGCTGTAGAATTCCTGAAAAAAGAACATATCAACGGCAATATGTTCGATGATGACGAGTTTGGCGACTATATCATCTATGCCACATGGCCTGATTACAAGGTATTCTTTGACGGAAGATCTGACATGTACGGGTCGGCAATGCTAAAGGAATATGGTAAAATCATCAGCTTCAGCCCAGGCTGGGAAGAATTACTTGCAAAGAACAACATTACGTGGATTATCTATGGCACGAATTCGATGTTGTCCCGTTACCTGCAATGCAGATCAGACTGGCGGCTTATTTACTCAGATAAGGTCGCAAGTATTTTTGTGAAAAACATTCCCCTGTATGCTCCCATTATTGAAAAATACAAATTGACAAAGCTTGCTATAATTGAGGACAAGGATGATGCCATGAAATAGCCCCATTGGCCCCCACGCCACCAGCACGTATTCACCTATTACTGTAAGCCCGGACAGGCAACGACATGAAACGTCAGAAGCCTCAAAAAAACCATAGAGAATCAATCGACCTCGGATGTGCGATCTTTTCGTCCGTGCTGTTCCATGTCGTATTGTTTCTTGTCCTTGCATCTACATCAATCTTCTACCCGGCCGTGGGCTCGGCCATGAGATTCGATTATATCTGGCTTGACCCCTATCTGGCACCTAAAACAGCGGCATCGGAACAGAACACAGAACAACCCGCCGTGCTCGAAAAAGTTGAATCAACGGATGGTGCCATCCTGCAAAAAAGCGAAGTTATCCCCCCGCAACAGTCGATATTGCCCGTTGCCCCTGAGGAACCTCCGGAAGCCACAGATCCGGAGGATGACGTAGAAGCGGAACTGGAAATTGTACCAGTCAGGCAACATGCAAAACGTCCAGATCCAGCCCCGGTAAAACCGCTACCTGCAACGAAACAGACAATAGATCTCAAGGCCGAACGGGAGCAGCGGCTGGCCGAGGAGGCACGGCTAAAAGCTGCGCGGGCGGAAGCCGAGCGGTTGCGCCTGTCTGTTGAACGTTCCAGGCGTGAGCTTCTGGCAAGGGAGCGGACTGAACAGATGCGCAAGGTAGCCGAGGAGTCAGCCGCGCTCAAATTGGAACAGGAACGGATAGTGGCGGAAGAGGCGCGGATAAAGGCTGCACAGGCAGACGCGGAAAGAGTGCGCGAAGCCGCTGAGCAGGCAAGGCTTGAACGGCTTGCACATGAACGAGCCGAGCTGAAACGCCAGGCGGATGAACAGGCGGCCGCACTCAAGTTGGAACAGGAACGGATAGCAGCCGAAGAGGCGCGTTTGCAGGCTGCACAGAAAGAAGCCGAACGGTTGCGACAGGTGGCTGAACGTGCACGGAAGGAACGGATAGCCAGGGAAAAGGCTGATCAGAAGCGTAGAGCAGCCGAGCAGGCCGCGCGATTGAAAGCCGCAGAGGAACAGAAAGCCGCCGAGGCAGCACAATTGAAGGCAAAGCAGATTGAAGCAGAGCGTCTGCGTCAGGCAGAAGAACGTGCCCGGCAGGAGCGCCTGTCACGTCAACAGGCAGAGGAGCTGCGATCCAAGGCGGAACTGGCGGCCAAGCATAAGGCCGACATGGAGCGGCAGGCAGCGGAGGATGCACGCCGGATTAGTGCGCGGGAAGAGGCAGAGCGGTCACGTCGGGCTGCAGAACGAGCCAGACAGGAGCGCCTGGCGAGCGAACAGGTCGAGGAGCGGCACAAGGCAGCCGAACTGGCTGCCAGGGCAAAAGCAGAACAGGAACGACTGGCACAGGAAAAGGCCGGCATAGAAAGGACAGCGGCTCTTCACAAGGTTGCAGTTGTTGCAGCGCAACAGGCCTCGGGGAGCAAACCAATGGAAAGAAGCCAGGGCATCCCCGTAACCAGTGCCGCAACAGGACCGGTCGAAAAGAAACCGCCCATACCGAAGCCTGAAATAAAAGGAATCGTTATCCCTGCGGTCAACGGCGATCTGAAACTGGTCATAACCAGTAAATCTCCCGTTAAGATTGCAGCCACGTTCCGTGCCTTCCCGAAATCCCGGCGAAATCGGCCGCAGACCCTCAATGAGGCACGTCAGGAAAAGAATATAACTCCGTTGATTGTCACGCCAGGAAATGATACACAGGAAGCCGTAATAGAAAGTGCACATGAAGGGATTTACACCTTCTTCGCTGAACCTGGTGATGCAACAACCCCGAAACCGGGCTTCACCCTCAAGATTTTCGAATCATCCGTCAGGGCCAGGACCCGCCCGATAGGGAACAAAACCGTATCGGGTAAAACCGTTGTCACCAGGGTGTTGATGCCTGACGGCATTCTCTGGGAAGACGAGTCCTCTTTTACTGGCAGCATAGAAGATTCCAACAGCATCACCAAGTTCAATGCCGAAACCGGCCTGATCTGGAAGGAATTCAACCATTAGGGCGAAAAAGTGCCACGCCCGCGGAGATTAAATGCGCCCGGTTCAAAGGTAGACCCGATAAAGGACTCGCTGCAGATGCTCAAAGACCTTTTCATAATCCGCCTGACTGTCGGTTCCCAGAAGAAATCCGGCAACAATCCCTCTTTTCATAATGTATCTCCCCTGCTTAAAACCGATTTACAGGGCCTGCCGGAAGAATGATGGTTTTGGCCTCAGGGTAAAACAATCCGGGATCACATCATCATGATGTCCCAAACCCCCATCATTCCGATATCCTCATGCTCGACAATGTGGCAGTGGAACATGGTCATTCCGTCGTAGTCCATGACCGGTACGAGCATGGTGGCACTCCCCATCTTCGGGATCGTGACCACGTCCTTCCAGGCGGGAATGGTCGTGTAGAGTGAGGCATAGCCGCTATCTCCGCCGGAGATGGAGAGGACTTGGCACGAATTGACGTGCTGGTGGAACGGGTGGTCCATGTTGCTCTGGTTGGAGATCTCCCAGACTTCGTACGTGCCGGGACGGGACATGATCGTGTAGGCATTGTCCATCCCCGTGAAGGAGATGCCGTTGATGTACCCCTTTCCCATCATCATGCTCAGAGTTATCTGCCGCCGCGGCAGGAGGGTGAGGTTCATGTTCAGACGCGCCGCTGCCGGATTTACCGACAGGGGAAGGGTATCGCTCGTGGAAATCCCGCTGTAGGCAAGGGTCAGAAGCGTAACCTGTTGCAGAGAGCTCATTCCCCTGTCGTACGGAAGCGACAGGAACTTGAAATTCCCACCTGCCTGATCAGCCTTCACCAGAACATCGATCCTCTCTCCCGGCGCGAGGAGGATGGTGGAGAGTTGATAGGGCTTGTCCAGGAGCCCGCCGTCGGTACCGACCAGCCAGAGGGAGTGCCTGTCAAGGGAGAGATTCAGAAAGCGGGCATTGCAGGCGTTGACGATCTGCCACCGCTGCACCTGCCCGGGCCGTATCGACAGGACCGGGTTCACCCGCCCGTTCACCATCACCAGGTTTCCCTCCTTCCCCCGCATGAACTGGGAGGTTGAGGTATACGGTTCCGGAAGACCACTGCTGATGGTGATGTCCTTGATGAACATGACGTGGGTCTCGTAGCCGCCAAGGGGCCCGGCCCCCCTCCCCTCTTTGTCCTCGATCACCAGTGGGCCGGCGAGCCCTCCCCAGTACTGCTCGGCAACCGTGCCATGGACGTGGGGATGATAGAAATTCAAATGCCCCGGCTCCTCGTAAGCAAGATCGTATTCGTAATCAAGCGTCTCGCCGGGCGCCGCCATCATCATCATGTTGTCCGCCATTCCCGACGGCGACACATGAAGGCCGTGGGTGTGGATATTGGTGATATTGCGTCGGTGCCCGAGAATATTGGTGGAGGTCGTTTTCGGCAGCCCGTTGACCATGCGCACCTTGAGCATGTCACCCTGGGCAGCCCGGATGACCGGCCCCGGATACATGCCGTTGTAGGTGAGGAGGGTCACCGGCGCGCCGTTCAGCCGCAGCTTTGCCTCCTTCACCAGCAGTTCGTAGGCCCCCGCGCTGTTTTTTACAGCGGTGGGTATTTCGAAGTACGGCGCTCCCGGCGGCGGGTCGACAATCGTCACGGTCGTCCCCCCCATGCCACCACCACCCATGCCGCCACTCCCCATCATGGCCCGGGCCAGACCGGCGTGTAGGCCGACATAGATACCGGCAACCCCAGCAGATGTCGCGGTGATGAATTTCCTCCGGCTGAGTCCCTTTGCCATGGCAGTTTCCTCCTTTAGTAGGGGTAATTACAGAAAAGAAATTTTGTTCCAATTTTATGTGTGAATAATGACCGGGCAGACGAAACCCGCCCCGGAGGGCGGGCTCGTGCGCCATGTCGCAAATTAGCTTCTGCGCAACATCACCTTGTTGTCTTCGTATCATCTGCCACCAGGGCCGTTATGGCATTCGTAACACCCAACCATCTCCCCTTTGGCATAAACTTTCATTTCAGGTCCGGTGGTCCGGAAACTTCGTGACGTAAACGTTCGGGAGAGACGTGTCCCCCGGTAGTCCTTGCCGTGGCAGACAGTACACGCTTCCGGATCGGCTTTGGCAGCCTTGGTGTGAGTATATACCCACGTCGAGCCGATGGTGTGAAGACCATGGGGTCCGCCGGCATCGCTTTGCGGCAATTCCCGCAGGTGGCAGACCGTGCATTCCGCGATGGTTCCGGAGTACCCTTGGAGTTTGATGCTCTGCACGTTGTCGTTGTCTTCAGAGGAGGCATATTCTGCATGGGTTGAACCATGGCATGCCTCGCACTGCATGTTTCCATGGGTCGCGCCTAACTTGAAAAGCGTCTGTCCGGTCGTGAATATGCTCGTGGTTTGCCGGAAGTTTCCGGATGCGTCGAATGCCGAGGTCTCGCGTACGTAGGTCCCGTCGTCTGCCTGGTAGTGGCAGTACTGGCACTTGGGCAGATCGATCCAGCCGGCACGCGCCGGTCCGCCGACGACGGCCATTGAGCCATGGCAACTCTGGCATTCGAGTGCAGCAGAGCCGTCAGGCTTCAGGGTGCTCCCCATGACACCCCGCAGGCACTGGGTGGTTGAGCCGGGATGGCAGTAGTAGCAGCCGCTTCGGTCCATGGTCTCGCCGAGAGGCATTCCCGTATTGTCATCCATGGCCTTGACCCCGTGCCACGAGTGCATCGAGGTGGTGAGCTGTTTCACCCCGGCAACTCCGTGGGTTCCCAGGGCATTGGAGGGATGGCAACCGGCACAGAGGATCGGCCTTCCACTATCGGAGGTGGCCAGGAGTCCGGCGGGGTCATACCCTTTCTGGGCAAGAGCATCGGCATAGAGTGGATTTGCCGCATTCTTGGTGTCATGGAGAAGGAGGATGTTTCGTCGCCAATCCTTGACGGGGTTGGCATCGTAGACCCAGTCCGGTGACGGTTGGGCCATCGGGTCGCCGATACCCGACGTATGACAACGGCTGCACGCCAGTTCATCGCTGATCGGCAACACCGTAACAGTCGTTGCGATAACTGTCCCGCGGCTATCTCTGGCCTCCACCATTACCATCGGGTAATAGTTGGCGGCACCGGTATCATCGTAGGGAACGATCGGAATACCTTCAGCCTTCCAGTAACCGGAAACCTGATCATAGGACATGGGCTCAGGGATGGTCCCCGGCGTCCGATTTCCCGCAAGGCCGGTATTAACCGGCAGGGTCACGCCGAAAAGGGCGGACACCCACTCCCAGAAGTTCGTTTTCCCTTGGCTCGTGGAATTGATTGAACCGCGCGTGTCTGCCGTTGCGACGTAGGTCACGGTGACCCCTTCTGTCACGGTCTTCCCGGTAAGGCGGTCGATCAGTTGGGCATGAAGGTTGTTGTAGGGAGGAAGAATCGCGAAGACTGAATAATCGTTGTCTATACAGTGCATCCCCAGGTCGTTCCAGGCTATCAGGGAATACTTGCCGGCGGCACCAGCGACCTTTCCCTCTGAAACAGGCGAGGCCCCGACGTCGCCGCTGCAGCCATTCATGATGGAAAAAAGCAAAAGGATAGCAGCCGTGAAAAATATATTTTTCATTCTCTCCTCCTTCACATGACCTTTGGTTTCCCATGACTGGATTCGGTGCTCAAGATAAAACTCCGAATCCCGCCGCCTCTCGCTGCAACTCGACAACTCGCTCACAGAAAAGCGTTGTTTTTAATATATTCTAACAAACTGAATTTGGGGTTGAATGAGGGCAATGTCTGATTTTGTCCTAAGACATTTGGACAAATAGATAGGTTGTATGAGCAGGTTTACTAATTACTTAGTCCTACAAGAACATGGAATAGCATTGATTACGTTCAGTACTACCATTTGCCGGTAATCGGAGTTGCACTTGCAAAGCCGAAATTGGCAATCGCATCGAGAGGTTGTCCTTCCCATAGTCCATTACCATTGACGTCCAGATACCATGTGGCAGTGGCAGGATCATAAACGCCGATCTTGGTAGTACCACTGCCGTTCCAATCTCCTGCTACCGGTTTGACACCTGCAAAGCCGAAGACAGAAGACTTGTCGGTGGTCGTACCGCTCCACTGTCCATCACCGTTGTAATCCAGATACCATCTTGAACTGGCAGGGTCGTAGATGCCGATCTTTGTCGTACCGCTACCATTCCAATCGCCAGCCAAGGGAATCCCACCAGGAATGCCGAACCAGTATGATTTGTCGAACGGTGTGCCGTTCCACTTCCCATCGCCGTTATAGTCCAGATACCATATGGTCGTAACAGGATCATAGACACCGATCTTGGTGCTGCCATTCCCGTTCCAGTCGCCGGTCACGGGAATACCGCCCGGGATACCGAACCAGCATAATTTGTCGGACGGCATGCCGGTCCACTGTCCATCGTTGTTATCGTCCAAATACCATGTGCTTGTGGCCGGATCATAAACGCCGATCTTGGTACTACCTAAACCGTTCCAGTCGCCGGCAACGGGTATTGCACCCGCAATACCAAGACCGAAAATGCCGAGGTAATCAGCAGAGCTGCCTTCCCACACCCGACTTTGATTCGTATCAAGATACCAGTAGCCTTCACTAAAGACACCGATCCTGGCAGGTTGCGCAAGGGTGCTGACTGATATTGGGAAAAGGCGTTGGGTGGTCGTACCGTCGCCAAGCTGGCCATAATAGTTATCCCCCCATGACCAGACTGTCCCGTCACTTTTCAGGGCGATTGTATGATAATCTCCCGCTGCAACGGCGATCACCCCGACAAGCCCCGTCACGAAGGTCGGAGCATCACTTTCTGCAGTCGTCCCGTTGCCGAGCTGGCCATAACTGTTATCTCCCCACGTCCAGACGGCCCCGTCATTTTTCAGGGCTACCGTATGAACTCCCCCAGCCACGACTTTAATAACACCGGCAATGCCTGTCACCTGGACCGGAGAATGGCTCTCCGTGGTTGACCCATCGCCGAGCTGGCCATAATAGTTGTCCCCCCAGGCCCAGACCATCCCGTCGTTTTTCAGGGCAACCGTGTGAGACCATCCCGCTTCAATGGCAGTAACACCGGTAAGGCCCGTCACCTGGACCGGGGCATGGCGTTCAATGGTTTTTCCATCACCAAGCTGTCCATAAGAGTTGATACCCCAGGTCCAGACCGTCCCGTCGTTTCTCAGCGCAACGGTATAGCAATATCCCGCTGCAATAGCGACCACCCCGGCAAGGCCTGTCACCTGGACCGGACTATGGCGCTCCGTGACCGTGCGGTCGCCAAGCTGGCCGTAATAGTTGTCACCCCAGGTCCAGACAGTCCCGTCGTTTCTCAGCGCAACGGTATGCGCATCCCCTCCGGCTATGGCCGTCACCCCGGCAAGGCCCGTCACCTGGATCGGTGATTGGCGCTCCGTAGTCGTACCGTCACCGAGCTGGCCACAGTAGTTGTCTCCCCAAACCCAGACAGTTCCGTCGTTTTTCAGGGTAACGGTATGATAATCCCCTGCTGCAACTGCTGTTATCCCGGCAAGGCCCGTCACCTGAACCGGAGCATGCCGCTCCGTAGTTGTGCCGTCACCGAGCTGGCCATAATAGTTATCACCCCAGGCCCAGACCGTCCCGTTGTTTTTAAGGACAACCGTGTGACCGGATCCGGCGGCTATTGCCTGGATGTCGCCATATGCGGCAGCCGAGCCAACTGCGACCATCAGCATAAAAAATGCAGCAAGGATTGCTCTCAAGCCAACGCCCCCCCAAAATGCACAATCACCGTTAATTGTTTGATATTTGAAGTAAATGTCTGCAAACAGTCTAGAAGGCATTGAGCAAATAGCTAGGGGAATTATTGCTATATTTTAGTGAAAAATTGCTTTTTGACGTGGTTAAAATCAGCGAAGGAGATGTATTGGCTGAGAAAACCATACAGTGCGAAAATATTTTTTTGACATACTATCAGCTACGACTGTTATTGCATAACAATATGTTAATTATAACGTGTTCTATATTTAACTAAGTATTTGTGTCTGTTAGTTACTGTATATTCTTATATCTACAAATGAATAATGTGGAGGTGTTATTTAGTCGGTCAGATAGTGAGCAATATAAGTATAATTAACAGCAACATAGTCCTAGCTATTACCACTATAACGACTATATTTGAAACAATAGTACATCAACCTATTCTTGGAGATGGGATTAACAGATATTTTCATACAGTCTCTCATACATGAGCGCCTTGTCGACTTCCCTTTCCTGTCACTGACAATCCTCGGTACTTTCCACCGCAGTAACCCATTTATTGCACCTTTTCTTCCAGGGCCGGCACCACGAGAGCTTGACGTTCCGACCTGCTCTCGGATCAACCGTCACAGTAAAAAGGGGGTGAGTCCAGTGGGTCACATAATCAGCTAAACTTGAATCAGTTTCATACGTAAATCATCAAAAGGAGAACTCGTCATGAAAAAAGCATCCTTGGTATTCTGTTGCATTCTGGCGCTCGCCGCCTGGATGTCGTGGGTACCTAATTCACATGCATTTTCGGGTTACTACACCACCAACTGTGCCGACTGCCATGGCGCGACTTCAACATGCAACGGCTGCCACGCCCACGGCGTACACACGGACAGCACAAAAAGCGACCTCAACGTTGCCGGCACGACCGACAAACAGACCTATGCACCCGGCGAAACAGTGAGCGTCAACATTACCGGTGGCTACCGGACAGGATGGATTCGTGCGATCCTCTATGACCAGAACATGGTTGAGCTGGCAAGAAGCACCGGCCCGTCCGGAATTGGAGGCGGCTCCGGCTTCCCGATCACCCTGACCGCACCGGCGCCCACGGCAGCGGGAGATTACACCTGGAACGTCGCCTGGTACGGCAACCAGTTCGACGCCAGCGGCGCCTTTTTCGGACCACGCTGGACACCCGACCCGAACAACCCCGAACACGGGCAGGAAATCGTCAGCACCAACTCCTTTACGGTCGCGGTAACCCCGGTACTAACGCCGAGCATCGCCCTGAACCCCGCCTCCCTGAATTTCGGCTCCATCCTCACCGGCGGGTCCGCAACACTGACAACTCTGGTGCAAAACACGGGCACCGCTGATCTCAACGTCACCGCTATCGCCCTCTGCACCGGGACCAGCACGGAGTTCACCTGGTCACCGCCGGCGCCGTTCACGGTCACCCCGGGGAGCAGTCAGACCCTGTCGGTAGTCTACGCGCCAGTGGATACAACTACCGACACCGGCTGCCTGAACATCACCAGCAATGACCCGGTCACCAACCCGGCCGTCCTGAACCTTGCCGGGAGCGGCGTCACTACACCGCCGCTTACCGAGTTCGACTTCGACATCCAGAAGTTCATGGCAACCAAAGAGATCAAACTGAAGGACAAAGGTAAGGCGAACTCGGTGAATTTCCACCTCTGGCTCTTCAATGAGGGGACCGGCCCCGGGACCTCCACGGCAACCCTGGTCGGCATGCAGAACGGCAACCAGGTCTACAGCGAAACCATCAACGTCTCCGTACCACCGGCCGAAACGGTCATGTTCAAATTCCCACCATTCACACCCACTGTATTGGGGGATATAACCTGGACTGCCACCGTTGTTGACAACGATGCGGACGTCGACCAGGCAACGGCGGTAACAACTGTGCGGCAATGATCGAGCGTACTTTGTGAGGATGAACCGAGGGGAGGGTTTGGCCCTCCCCTCATGTTTATGGAAGAGAAGAGATCAGTGGAGGTGGGAACGCCGGTACGCAGAGGGGGAGACGCCGGTAATGTTCTTGAACTGTCGCGTAAATTCGCTCTGGTCGTTGAATCCCAGACTGTAGGCTACGGTCGAAATGGTGACATTGGCCTGCAGTAGCAGGGCTTGCGCCTTCCTGATCTTGACCATGTTCACAAAACGCATCGGGCTTACGCCGATATAATGCTTGAAGTTTCGGCAGAAGTGAAATTTGCTGAGATGGGCTGCACGCGCCAGGTCATCGAGATAAAGAGTGCGGCTGAAATTGTCATGAATATGCATGACTGCACGACTGATTGCATGGGGAAGATGGGGAGGGAGTTTGCCCGACATTCTGCTGAAATCTGGAGCGTGCACTTTAAGGGAAGTCCTGCTTTCCCGTCCACTCCTTCGAAGTAAAAGGATACGTTCGACCGTCTGTTGGAGTTCGTGCAGATCGACCGGTTTGCGGAAATACTCCCGGGCGCCCCGCTTGAATGCCTTGAGGACAGTTTCCTCGGAACTGGCATCGGTCAGGAAGATAACCGGTAGATCGTTGCGAAGAGATTTGAGTTCTTCCAGGATTGTTATCCCGTCATCGGCGTCAGCGCCGCAGTCCAAGATGACGATGTCGGGTTCATCGGACCCGATTGCAGCGGGAAGTTCAGACTCACCCATGTACAAATATATGATACGAGCGTTATCGATCGTTAGAGAGCTCAACAGATCGGCGTGCTTACGCTTGGCAACAACGACTATAGATTGGGTCTGTAGCATACCCCACCTATCCAAATACTGTAGCTGTTACAGTAACTTGTTTTCTATGACGAACCTCGTGAGTTCCGCGTTGTTTTTCATGTTCAGCTTGCGAAGTATGTGGGCACGGTAGGTGCTAACGGTCTTGACGCTCAGGGTAAGCTCGGTTGCAATCTTGCCGACTGGCTTGCCGGAGGCGATCAGGCTCATAACCTGGTATTCCCTATTGGAAAGGCTGTGAAGAAGGTCTTGCTGACTAGTATCACTGAGTCCGTTAACGAGTGATTCCGCAAGAGCGGAGCTGACGTATTTTTTCCCCAGCGAGATTTTCTGTAACGCTTCGAGGAGTTCGTTGGAGGGACTTCCCTTGGTCAGGTAGCCGGATGCTCCCGATTTGTAGGCCCGAAGCGCATACTGCTCCTCGGGGTGCATGCTCATGACGAGAACCGGCAGCTTCGGTCTGATGTTCTTCATCTCCACCAAAACATCGAGCCCGTTCCTGCCCGGCATGGAAATATCGAGAATTACCAGGTCGTAATCATTGGTCTGAACCTTGTTCAGAAGCTCCTGGCCGTTGATCGCTTCGTCGACTACGGTCATGTCGACTGTCGAGCCGATAACCTGCTTGAGACCTTCCCGAAATATTGCGTGATCATCGGCTACAAGAATCCTGGTGGGCATACAGCAACTCCTTCCCTGTTAACGGAATTCGTACGAACAGTGCGGTCCCTTGTTGTGGAGCGCCGCATATCCTCAACTTTCCTCCGAACGTCTCGGCCCGTTCCCGCATCCCGGCGATACCGAGTGACTGTACGTCTCTCTTCTCTTGTTCGGCAATCCCCCTGCCATTGTCGCGCACTGTCAACACAAGCCACCCCTTCCTTTCCACCAGATCCACCTGGACAGTGGTGGCGCCGGAGTGGCGAATGACATTGCTCAGCGCTTCCTGGAATATCCGGTAGACCGCCGTAGATAAGTCCCGGTCCTGCTTTTTCTCAGTGAGAAGAATGATGGTTTTGCAGGAAATCCCGCTCCTTTTCTGGAACTCCTTGGCCTGCCACTCAATTGCGTCGGCAAGCCCCAGTATATCAAGCATTACCGGCCGCAGTTCCGAGGAGATCCGTTGGACGGTCATGATGGAAGAGGTGATCAGGTTTTCCATCGCCTTTGTCCTGGCAACAAGCTGTGCGTGATCGCTGTATTCCTGTGCCATGAGCGACACGTTCAGCTGGAGGGCCGCCAGCATCTGGCCCAGTTCGTCGTGGATTTCCCGGGCGACTGCTGTTCGCTCTTCCTCCCGGACAGACATGATACGAGACGCGAGCTTCCGCTGTTGACTCAGGGAAACGTTCAGTGCCTCCTCCCATTTTTTATGCCGGAAAATTTCCTGGTGATGCTCCCGGTTTGCACGGGCCAACTCTCCGGACAGCTCCTGCAAACGCAGATTCTGTTTGACCCTTTCTTCGGGTGACAATTTCCGGCCGGTGATGTCGATCATTGCGATGCGACACTCGTCTTCAGCCGTTGTACAAACCCCCTCGAAATGGATAATGGCCCGATTCACCTCTCCCGATCGTTCCACTTCGCAGGTGGCTATCTGCTCCCCCCTGAGCATATTTCCGAAAAATTCCGTAAAGACCGAACGTGCGGAATAAGGGACAAAGTGCTCTAACCGCCGGCCAACCAAGTCGGAACGTTCGCCCCCCAGGATCTGGGTACCAACATGATTGACGGCGCGAATTATTCCGTCTCGTCCCGTGATAACGCCACCAACCGGCGCTTGGTCGAACAGGTTACTGTATTTTTGCAGGACCTTCTCCGTCTCTTTCATGGCCTGGAGAAGCTCGGCATTTCGTATCTCCAGTTCGCCCATCTGCTCTTCAAGCTCATGCAACTGCATCTGGATCCTGTCCTCTGTCGGAAGGGAAGACCCTGCCGGCGGAGGGGGGACAGGACGCTCTCTCGTACGGAACTTCATTTCGTCTGCTGTGGTTGATACGTCCCTTTCATTGCCCGTATCCAATGATGACCTCGCTTGCCTGCTGCGCACCTAGATGCACAACGTCTAAGTATACCGGAGGGCTGCCCGTTTGTCCTCTGACAATTCGTTTGTCGTCCGCCCGTCGTCTTCATCAGGGCTGGTAAAAGTGTTCTCCGTGAAGTCATTCCCGCCGTGGTTCCGCGCAGGCAACACATGTTAAAACAATGCTCTCAGGGATAATAACACGCTGTTTGCAGACGTGATATGTGCAGTTGTCCGTATTTTCACTAGGAAAGTCGGCAGGCTCAAGATAGGTGGTTCTGCCAAAAACAATACAAGTTTGTCCTAGCCGCTGCATCCCGCAATATCCATGCCTCACAACCGGTGCGCAACCTTTAACAACTTGTAGGACAAACTATGTACTCATCACCTCACAAAAACCTAGGGGATTATACCTTGAACACTTATGAAAAATACGGATATTCACCGAATTTACTAATGAACGTTATCGCGTATACTTAGCCAAAATTACAAAATTAAAACAGATCAGAATCCACTGTTTCCCGTAGTGATACCTTTTCCCAAGTTCACATGAGCAAGCCCTGACAGGTTCCGGGAGGAATTCCGACAATGAAATTCGTCATCCCCTGCCTCGCTTCATTTCTGGTCACGGTAATTATCATGCCGCTTGTCATCCGTTGTGCGACCACGTGCAGATGTCTTGATGTGCCAGGTGAGCGACGACTGCATGACAAGACGACTCCCCGATGGGGTGGAGTTTCTTTTTTCATCGGTGTGCTTCCCTTTTATCTCGTTGAGAACGGGAGCAACACGCTGACTCCGTTCATTGCCGCATCGTTCCTTCTGGTCGCCATGGGGATGCTTGACGACCTGTCCTCGCTTGGCTGGAAGATGAAATTTTCCGTCATGGCTGTAGCTGCCACGATAGTCATATTCGCTGGGGATACCATCATACACCACATCGGCTTCTACGGATCACTGGGGCGTGCGGACCTCGGGTTGCTCAGCATCCCCTTCACCTATGTCAGCATCATTGGCATCACCAACGCCATCAATCTCCTCGACGGTCTCGACGGACTTGCCGGTGGAGTATCGCTTCTGGGGTTCCTGTTTATGGGACTGGCAGCTCTCCTCGCGGGCAACGTAGCGATTGCGGTCATCTGCTTCGCCCACGTGGGAGCCCTGGGCGCATTCCTCCTGTACAACTTTCCCCGGGCCAGAGTCTTCATGGGGGACACGGGGAGCCTCTACCTGGGCTTCTCCCTTTCCGTCACGGCCGTTCTGCTGACGCAGAATGCATCATCAACGGTGGATTCCATGTTCCCGGTGCTGGTGCTCCTCATCCCCATATTCGATACACTCCGGGTACTACTGGTGAGACTCCTGAACGGAAAAAACCCTTTTCAGGCGGACAACCTTCACCTGCATTACCTGATGGTGCGCAATAACATTTCATCGACAAACGTGACGCTCCTGTTCTGGGCGGTTACGGCTGCGTTTGGCTGTATTGCGATTTTCCTGACAAACCGTGCATCGGCGTCGTATCTCTTCGTCGGACTGTATGCCGTATCGTTCCTGTGCCTGTTTGCCTCCAGCCTGACGCAGCGAGTCGTAGCACTGGAAGGCGGTCCCGATCTGCCACCTCCTGCCAGCAGGGTGCCGGATCCGGTTGGATTTAACTGCTATGACACGACCAGACCTGATTTTATCCACAAAGGAGGGACAATGCCCCTGAAATTGATGGTAGTTCTTGGCGTAGTGCTTCTTGCCGCACAGGCATTGGCCGAGGAGCCAATGGTTCTCAAGACTGTGCAAGACAAGGTTAATTACAGTATCGGGGTTAATGTGGTGAGGAACTTCAAGCAGCAGGGGACCGGGATTGATCTGGACATCTTGACTCAAGGAATGAAGGATGCTCTCGCTGGCGGCAAACTCCTTATGACCGAAGAAGAACTCCGCAAAACAATGGCCGCCGTTCAGACCGAGGTGCTACGAAGACAGAAGGTGGCCCCGATAGTGGCGGCTAAGGAGGGGCAGTCGTTCCTGGCAGAAAACAAAACGAAGGAAGGGGTGATTACCCTGCCGAGCGGCCTGCAGTATAAGGTACTCAAGGCAGGTTCCGGCAGAATGCCCGTGGATGGGGACCTCGTCCTGTGCAACTATCGCGGTACCCTTCTGAATGGGAATGAATTCGACCGGTCCTATCCTGACCGGCCGGTAACCTTCAGCGTCCGGGAAGGGGGAGGTATGCCCGGTTTGAGTGAAGCATTAAAACTGATGCCGGTAGGCTCCATGTGGCAACTCTACATCCCTCCCCGGCTCGGGTATGGGGAGCGGGGTCGGACCAGCCTCATCGGATCGCCCGTCGGTCCGAATGAAACGATCATCGTTGAGGTGGAACTCCTCGCCATAAAGTGAATGCCAACAGGATTGTAGCTGCGCGCTACAGTTGCAGGCTGAAAGGAGAAAAATATGAGGAAACTAATGACATTGGCAACCGGGATAGTTCTATCTGTTCTACTGGTTGCAACGGTGAATGCCGGATCAAATGGCGCTTCCGGAACCAATCAGAAAAAACGGATTGAGCAGGTCAAACAGAACTCCAACAAGGCGCCGAAGAAGGCCGTATTATCCAAACACAATAAGGCAATGATCGAAGTTGAGCAAATGAAGAAAATCAGACGAAAGGCGCAGGCCAACGGTACGAACTAGGTAAACGGAACATGCACACGCAATTCAAAGGAGGATTCATGAACAGGCAACGATTTTCGATCATTATGAGCCTGGTACTGGCGCTAGCTGCCCTTCCACTGGGAGTTATGCCGGTCCAGGCGGGACCGGGAACCCTGGCGACGCCACCACCGCCCGATTATCCGGCGTCCGCAACTCCCAGCGGAGGCACGTTCTACGCCAACAGCCCGGCAGGCAACTGGCAGTATACTGATGTCACGGGTACGTACAAAAGCGCCGTAAGCAATTCCGGAACGCCACTCAGGAAGTTCGTCGACTCGCTGCCGGGCCTGGGATCCGGTGCACGACCAGCCGGAACCGCACTGGGCGCAAACAACCTCGGGCAGTACCTCCCCGTTGCGACTCCGGACATTGCTACGTATACGGGCTCTGATTATTACGAGATCGGATTGAAGGACTACCGGGCACGGATGCATTCGGACCTTCCCCTCACGGCGGATACATTGGGAACCGGCACCAAGCTCCGGGGATATTACCAGAAAAATGGTACGGACCATTCATCGCAGTACCTGGGACCTCTGATCATTGCCACGAAGAACAAGCCGGTACGTATCAAGTTCTTCAACGAACTTGGCGTTAACGGTGCGGGCGACCTCTTCATACCGGTGGACACCACATATATGGGAGCGGGGATGGGCCCCGACGGGATGAATGCCTACACGCAGAACCGAGCCGATCTCCATCTCCATGGCGGGCACACTCCGTGGATCAGCGACGGAACCCCTCACCAGTGGATTACTCCTGCCGGGGAGACAAGCACACCCTATACCACAGGGGCGAGTATGCAAAATGTCCCCGACATGGACGGCGGTGTCGAACCGCCCGGCGTGTCTACCTATTTCTATACCAACAACCAGAGCGGCAGGCTGATGTTCTACCACGACCACGCCTACGGGATCACGCGCCTCAACGTCTATGCCGGCGAGGCAGCTGGTTACATCATCATTGACCCGACGGAAGAAGCGGCACTAAAGAGCGCCGGCGTCCCGGGAACCATCAGCAACCCGGCCACTTTGACTGACACTGCAAACGACCTTGCTCACCTCATCCCTCTGGTCATACAGGACAAATCCTTCGTACCCCAGGACGTTGCCGTCCAGGATGCGAAGTGGACCAACCCCAAATGGGGCGTGTATGGCGACCTCTGGTTCCCCCATGTGTACGAGACCAACCAGTGGCCGACCAACCCGGACCTGACTGGCGCGAACAATTATGGCCGGTGGGATTACGGCCCCTGGTTCTGGCCGGTGTTCCCCGTCCAGTTCCCCGGACTGCCGTCATTTAACGTGTCCGGCGTGCCGGAAAGTTTCATGGATACGCCGGTTGTCAACGGAACGGCCTATCCGTATCTCGATGTGCAGCCGCAGGCATATCGTTTGCGGATCCTGAATGCGGCCAACGACCGGATGTTCAACCTGTCGTTATTTACCGCCGACCCTACCCTTACCCCGTTTGATCCCGTGACCGGCCTGCCGAATCCCGGGTATCAAAAAGAAGTCAAGATAGTTCCGGCACTCCCTCGGCCGGCCTGCAGTGCAACCGTCACGACTGACTGCACCTGCACCGGAGCACCCGGAACACCGGTTGGCTGTTTCCCGCCAACCTGGCCGACTGATTCAAGGGCTGGCGGTGTGCCTGATCCAGTCACGGCTGGTCCGTCGATGATCCAGATAGGCACCGAAGGCGGCCTCTTGCCGGCGCCTGCCGTGATCGATCCCCAACCGGTCAACTATGAGTACAATCGCAGAAACATCGTGGTACTGAATGTGCTGGACAAGGCGCTCTTCCTTGGTCCGGCTGAGCGTGCCGATGTCATCGTCGACTTCTCCGCGTATGCCGGCAAGACCGTCATTCTGTACAACGACGCCCCTGCGCCGGTACCGGCGTTCGATCCACGCATCGACTACTACACAAACGGCCCGGACAATACCTGGATGGGTGGCGCACCTTCGACAAAACCCGGTTACGGACCCAACACCCGGACCATCATGCAGTTCCGGGTAGCGGCAGCTACTCCCGTACCCTTCAATCCGGCACCGTTAACCGCTGCGCTGCCGACGATCTATGCGGCATCCCAGCCGGCACCGGTGGTTCCGCAAACGGGTTATCCCGCGCCGTATACCGCAGCTACTGACACGTATTCAACAATCTCTGCCACCTCTCTGACCTTCACTCCAGTCGGCGCAACCACACCGGTAACGATGCCGATGCGACCGAAGACCATCCAGGAACTCTTCACCGCGGATTATGGACGGATGAACGCCACACTGGGCGTTGAACTGCCATTTACCAGTGCCCTGACCCAGACGACGATCCCCCTGGGGTACATAGACCCACCGACCGAGCACCTTGCCAATGGCAAGCCCCAACTCTGGAAGATCACCCATAACGGCGTTGATACCCATGCCATCCATTTCCATCTGAACGATGTGCAGGTGATCAACCGGGTCGGCTGGGATGGTGCCATACGGCCCCCCGATGCCAACGAACTGGGGTGGAAGGACACCGTTCGGATGAACCCGCTGGAAGACATTGTCGTCGCCATGAGGCCGACGACACCGCCGGTGCCGTTCCCGCTTCCTGACAGTGTCCGGCCGCTTGATGTGACGATGCCCCTGGGAACCACAACGCAATTCACCGGCGTTGACCCCTATAGTGGCACGCCGATTACCGTCACCAACCAAGTTACCAGTTTCGGACACGAGTATGTGTGGCATTGCCACCTCCTGGGCCATGAAGAAAACGACATGATGCGGCCGATAGTTTTCAAGCCCAATGACCGTATCGGTGTGTTTACCAATGGTCAGTGGTATCTCGATGCTACTGGCAACAATGCGTGGGATGCAGCCGGTGACAGGCTCTATACTTTCGGTATACCTGGCGACATTCCGGTAAGCGGCGAATGGGATGGTAACGGTGCCAAGGTAGGCGTGTTCAATAACGGAACATGGATACTCGACATGTCAGGAAATGGCGCCAGCAACACAACCTACAGCTTTGGTGCCGGTCTCCCGGGAGCCATGCCGGTAACTGGAGACTGGACCGGTAACGGAGCCACGAAAATTGGCGTTTTTGTCAATGGAACCTGGTATCTCGACCTGAACGGCAACGGAGCATGGGACGGTACGCCAACCGATGGTATCTTTAATTTTGGCGTCGGTCTCACGGGAGCCATACCGGTAACCGGTGACTGGACAGGTAACGGAACCACGAAGATCGGCGTGTTTGACAATGGAACCTGGTATCTTGACCTGAACGGTAACGGCGCATGGGACGGTACACCAACCGACGGTATCTTTAATTTTGGTGGTGGTCTCGCGGGAGCCGTACCGGCAACTGGTGACTGGACAGGAACGGGGACCACGAAGATCGGCGTGTTTGACAATGGAACCTGGTATCTTGACCTGAACGGCAATGGAGCATGGGATGGCACACCAATCGACGGCACCCATGCCTTCGGAGCAGGTCTGACCGGAGCAGCACCGATTATCGGCAAATGGTAGTATTTGAGCATAGTTGACTACATATGAAAAGGGTGCGTCGCCTCCAGTGGACGCACCCTTTTCATAATCACCCGTGATAAACAGATTTCGTTCCAACTTATAAAAGGAGTGAAAACATGCACAGACTCATCGTAACCGTCCTGATCGCCCTGCTCTCCTCTCATGCCTTCGCCGCCGAAGAGATGCCCAAGACCGAAGTGGACAAAACCCTCTATGCCGTCGGCCTGACCGTTGCCCGTCAACTGGCGGTGTTCAACCTTACCCCTGCCGAACTGGAGGTCGTTAAACGAGGTGTAACCGACGGCGTCACCGGCACGAAACCCGAAGTAGAACTCAGTGCCTACAGCGAAAAGGTTCAGGAACTGGCCCGCACGCGCATCAAAGCCCAGGCGGAGAAAATGGCCCCGCTGAACAAGGAATTCCTGGAGAAAGCCGCCAAGGAAAAGGGCGCGGTGAAAACCGATTCCGGGCTGATCTATCTTTCGCTTACCGAGGGAAGTGGAGCTTCGCCGAAACCGACCGACACGGTAAAGGTTAACTACCGAGGCAAGCTACCGGATGGTAAAGAGTTCGACAGTTCCTATAAGCGTGGCACCCCAACGGAGTTCAGGCTGGACGGCGTAATCGCGTGCTGGAAGGAAGGTCTGCAAAAAATGAAGCCGGGCGGTAAAGCCAAGCTGGTATGCCCGGCAACGCTCGCCTATGGTGAGACCGGCGTGGGTAACGTCATTCCGCCGGGTTCTCCCCTGGAATTCGAGGTGGAGCTTCTTGAGGTTAAGAAATGACGCTAGGACAAAACTCTGGCCAGTTATCCGCTGAGGAGCCTTTTGCGCAAACAGCAGAAGCATACCTGCAAGGCATTGAGGATGAACACATGAAAAAAACTATTGTGCCAGTGATGGTTTTACTGCCTCAACTTCTCTTTGCAGATACCGACTGCTGGGTAAAGGAATATCCGGATCATTACCTGGCAGTATGTACCGGGGATGAAAAAGCCGAACCTGTCCCCCGCCAGTCACCCGCTATGGCTCAACCGGCAGCCGCAACGCAGCCGATAACTCCTCGTCAGGGCTCGCTTCAGAAACAGAGCAATACCGCGGATGCCGTCAATACGCCAAGATTCAGACGCATGTCCAGATCGCGCGTCGGAGCTACGATTAGTGCCCGGAACAGACTGTTACGGGAGGGGAAGTTGACACCGGAAGGGCCATAACAGTCGATGATGCTCACATATCATTTAAGGAGGGACTCTGCATGATCCGCTATTATCATCGGGGATGGAACCTGAATACTCAGACTCCCTGGGAAGAGACTGACGCAAAACCGGCCGACTCGGGCCATGCAGGGAAAAGCAGCCGCAAAAAGTGTATTTTGTTCGGTATGTTGAGTTTGATGCTGTCGCCCTGCGCGGTAGTGGCCGCAGACAGGCAAGAACTCAATACCGATGCGGAAAAGATCAACTACAGCGTCGGTTACCAGATCGGCGGCGACTTCAAGGCTCAGGGAGTGGAACTCGCTCCTGACGTCCTGGTGCAGGGGATTCGGGATGCCCTCGCTAAAACTGCTCCTCTCATGACTCAGGAGCAGATGAACACGACCCTGGTAAACCTGAAGAAGAAAATTGTCGCCGATCAGCAGCGCCAGGAAAAACAGGCCGCAGAGGAAAACCGCAAGGCGAGTGCGGCCTTCCTGAAGGAACATGCCAAGCAGAAGGGGGTAACGGTTTTGCCGAGCGGGGTTCAATACAGGATCATCAAGGCCGGCTCCGGCAAGAAACCGACACTGCAGGACAGCGTAAGCATCAGCTACCGGGTTACGCGCATTGACGGCAAAGAGATAGCCCGCACCAATGCAAAAGCACCCAGATCCTATCCCGTAGCCAAGGCGATCCCCGGTTTGCAGGAGATCCTGCCGTTGATGGAAGAAGGTGCTAAATGGGAAGTAGTGCTTCCCACCTCAACAGCAGCGGGTGGCCGCGAACCCCTCGATGATATGGGGGTAATAATTTACGAACTGGAACTGGTCTCCGTCCTTCCAGCCAAGTGATGAATGCGTATAGTATCCATGGAATTTTCCAGGCTGTAGTCATCTCGCACGATAGAAGGGGGGAAACATGGGAACCATTGCTTCAAGGAAAGGATTGCAGATCATCGTCAAACGATGTTCCAGGAGATCACTGCTACCACACTTGATTGACCCCAATAAGCACCCTATCCCGGATTCAGAAGGAGGCGCTTCATGAAAAAAATTCATCTGCGATGGCACGTGACTGTTTTACCCGTTGCCGCCCTCACCTTGTTAAGCCTGGCGGCATTTTCCCCCGCCCTTGCGGTCCCCGTTCCCGGCGGAACCCTTGACCCGCTGTCCATTCCCAAGTACGTGACTCCGCTCGTCATTCCGCCGGAGATGCCCAAGAGCGTCACCTCTCCCGCACCAGCGGCCGATTACGATATTGCGGTCCGGCAGTTCAAGCAGCAGATCCTGCCAGGGGGGGTATGGGGGCCTTCTTTCCCCAATCCCCTTGGAACAGCGCCGCCAACGGTTGGCCCCTTCCCTGCGACGACCGTCTGGAGTTACGGCCGGGCTGCCGACTCGCTACCTGATTCAACAGCCAAAGGTGGGGGGCCAGGGATTGCCCCTGCCCCCAACTCCAGCTTCAACTATCCGGCCTTCACGGTCGAAGCTGTCACGGCTACGCCAACCAAGGTGCGCTGGATCAATGATCTGGTCACGGACCCGATTGCCTGTGCAGCTTCTGCCGACAAGACCATTGCAGCCTGCAATTTCCTCCCCCACCTGTTCAGTGTCGATCAGACCCTGCACTGGGCCAACCCTCCCAAAGCGAACTGCATGATGATGCCCGCCAACCGGACCGATTGCCACACCGAGGTAGCGGCTCCCTATACCGGCCCGGTTCCGATCGTGACCCATGTCCACGGCTCCCACGTGCAGCCCCACAGCGACGGTTACCCCGAGGCATGGTGGCTACCCGGGACCCCGGGAACCAAAGGCATTCCCGTGAGCTATGCTGAGCGCGGATCTGTCTTCACCCAGTCGGACAATACCAACACCGTTCCCGGCTCCGCTTTTTACAGCTACGAGAACACCCAGCCGGCAACCACCCTCTGGTATCATGACCACTCACTTGGCCTGACCCGGCTGAACGTCTATGCCGGTCCCGCCGGCTTCTGGCTCCTCCGTGGAGGATCCCACGACACGGCGGCCGGCGTCCTGCCGGGACCAGCCCCAAGCGGTACCGGCGACCCGAACTTCACCACGGCGTATCGCAATACCATCCGCGAGATCCCAGTGGTTATCCAGGACCGCTCCTTCAACACCGACGGAACACTCTTCTTCCCTGCCACCCGCACCTTCTTCGACGGCTTTACCGGCCCCTTTATCGGGGGGACTGGCACTCCGACCGGTCCTTCAGACATCTCCGGCATCTGGAACCCGGAAGCCTTCTTCAACACCATGGTGGTCAATGGCACCACCTGGCCGCAACTGAATGTTGCACCGGTCCGCTACCGCCTGCGCCTGCTCAATGGCTGCAACGCACGGACCCTCAATCTGTCGATGTTCGTCATGAACAATGTCGGCGCCGATGGCAAACCTGGAACTGCCGATGACACCATCGGCCCAGATCTCTTGCCCGCAACCGCCGATGATCCTCTCGGTGCAGAAATCCCCATTTACCAGATAGGGGGCGATCAGGGGTTCCTCCCCAATGTCGTCAAGATCGTGACCGGCTCAACCACGACACTTCCCGGTAACGGGACCGTTCCTGCTCCTGTGGCTGCACCGGATCTACGCCAAGCACTGCTCATGGGCCCTGCTGAACGGGCCGACGTGATCGTTGATTTCACCGGCCTGCCTGCCGGGACCCGGGTCCGCATGATCAATACCGCACCCGACGCCCCCTTCGGTGGGTTCCCGCCACAGCCATTTCTGCCCGGTGATGTTGCCGACCCCCAAACCACCGGCCAAGTTATGGATTTCGTCATCGGCTTGACAGGCACCGACACCACCACCACACCGCAAAATATTGTTCTCCCCGCGGAAGCTTCGCTCGGTGCCACCACGAACACTCGCCAGGTCTCCCTCAACGAATTGTCTTCTGACCAGGTCTGCGTGGAAGTCAACATCATCGACGGGGCGATTATCAGCACTCTCTTCAGCACCACCGCAGGAGACCCGAACTTCCTGGCCAACTGTGCCGCTGCTACTGTTGGAGCAGGAAATTTCCCAACGCCCATGGGTCCCCGAATGGCACAGCTGGGTGTGCTGACGACCGATGGCATGGGCAACGTTATGGCCGTCCCAAAAAAATGGGGCGACGCTATTACTGAGACCCCTGCCCTGAACAGCACGGAGGTCTGGGAGATTTACAACACCACTATGGACGCCCACCCGATCCACCTTCATCTGGTACGCTTCGCGGTGGTTGATCGTCAGAACCTCGATATGGTGACCATGTTGCCGGTCGCCGGGACGGTGACGCCGCCACTCCCCAACGAACTGGGGTACAAGGACACCGTAATCGCCTATCCTTCACAGATTACACGGATCAAGGCGAAGTTCGACATCGCCGGACTCTACGTCTGGCATTGCCACATTATCGATCATGAAGACAACGAGATGATGCGGTCGTACACGGTCATTGCACCGGATAAAGTCGGTGTGTACAACAGCGGGACACTGTATCTGGATATGAACGGAAACAGTGCATGGGACGGCACGCCTACCGATAAACTCCTCTCCTTCAACTGGGGGTTCCCGAACGCCATCCCCGTAAACGGCGACTGGACAGGTACAGGCGTCAAGAGAATAGGTTTCTATTCCAACGGAACCTGGTATCTCGATCTGAATGACAACGGTATATGGGACGGCACACCGACTGATGCCATGTACACCTTTGGCGCGGGACTCACCGGAGCAGTACCGGTAACCGGCAACTGGACGGGAACCGGTGCTACCAAGATCGGCGTGTACGATAATGGAATCTGGTATGTGGACCTGAACGGCAACGGTGCCTGGGACGGCACGCCGACGGACGGCCAGTATTACTTCGGTACCGGCCTTACGGGAGCTGTACCGGTGACCGGCGACTGGGCAGGAACCGGGGCTTCCAGGATCGGCGTCTATGATAATGGAACCTGGTATGTGGACCTGAACGGCAACGGGGCCTGGGACGGCACACCGACAGACGCCATGCATACCTTTGGGGCAGGCCTTACGGGCGCACTCCCCGTGACCGGCGACTGGACGGCGACCAACTCCACGAAAGTCGGCGTGTACGACAACGGCACGTGGTATGTGGATCTGAATGGCAACGGTGCGTGGGATGGCACGCCGACGGACGGTCTGTATTACTTTGGTACCGGCCTTGCCGGAGCACTACCCGTCGCAGGCAAATGGTAATAGTCATGAAGGTATGATGATTAATGTGTTGTGACGAAAAAGGGTGCGTTGCATACCCGGACGCACCCTTTTTTCATGAGGTTCTGGAATATTTTCGCAAATGAATTATACTTCTCCCATTGCACTAAAATCCATCTTTGAAATGAACCTATGCCTCCTATGAAAAAATCACGTAAGCTTGTCCTTGCCGCCTGCGCCGCAGTATCGTTTTTTCTCTGTATTCCCTTTGCAATTGCTGAAGAAGTGCCCTCAGTTCAGGCTCTTCCCGTAACCGCCTCACCACCTGCTGACCAGCGGGAATCTTCGCAGACAGCGGTCGTAGCGGAACGCCAGACGCCTTATTCCGCAAGGGAAAGACAACCTGAGCAGCAATCAAACAGGGTTAAATCCACTCAAGACGGAAAATCCGAATTTGAAAAGTACGTCTCCGGCAAGATCCCGTCGACGACATCTCTCGACATCAGCCAGTTCGGCTACGACCTCTTCGCAAAGCCGCCGTCCACCTTCGCACCGACACTGTCTGTACCGGTCGGGCCTGACTATGTAGTTGGCCCCGGTGATACGATCAGGGTCGAAGTATGGGGGAAGGTCGAGGGGAACTGGAATGTGGTCGTCAGCAACGACGGCAACATCAGTCTGCCCAAGGCAGGCGTGTTCGGCGTCACCGGGCTTTCCTTCAAGGAACTGAAAGACCTTCTGCATAAAAATTTCTCGAAATACTATACCGGCTTCGAAATGAACGTCAGCATGGGCCCCCTCAGGACCATCCAGGTCTATGTCGTGGGGAATGCCCAGCGGCCGGGAGCGTACACCATATCCTCCCTCTCGACTATCATCAACGCCCTGTTCGAGGGTGGCGGCCCCTCCAAGACCGGTTCGATGCGCAACATCCAGGTCAAGAGAAACGGCAAGACCGTGGTGACGTTCGATCTCTACGACTTTCTGTTGCAGGGGGACAAGACGAAGGACATCCGCCTCATGCCGGAAGACGTAATCTTCATCCCGCCGGTCGGGCCACTGGTGGGGATAGCAGGAAACGTCAAGACCCCCGCGATTTACGAGCTGAAAGGCGAAACCCGCCTTCTCGACCTTATCGATATGGCAGGTGGTATCACCGGCATCGCCTTCACAGGACGGGTACAGGTGCAGCGGGTCGAGAATCACCATGCCAGGACCATGTTCGAGGGTGATCTGATCGATGTCGAGAATAACCCCGCCAAGAACTTCATTCTCCAGGATGGCGATCTGGCAAAGATATTCGCGGTTGTCGATACGGCAAAAACCGTCACTGTCACCGGCGCAGTCGCCCATCCCGGCCAGTACGGCGTCAACCCCGGCGTTACGAAAGTCAGTGACATCATCTCCCTGACAGGCGGACTGCTTTACTATACGTCCAACCAGGCAGAGGTGACGCGGGTAACGGTTACCCAGTCGGGACCGAAGACCGAGATCTTCGTCATCGACCTTGCCAAGGCTATGCAGGGCGACCCCCAGCACAATGTGCCATTGCAGATGAACGATTACCTGCTGGTACGGACCGTTCCCGAATGGAACCTCTACCGGACCGTTACGCTCACCGGCGAAGTCAGATATCCCGGTACCTATACGTTCAAACAGGGTGAAACGTTATCGTCGGTCATCGAGCGAGCCGGCGGTTTCACCGTCCGCGCGTACCTGCGCGGCGCCATGTTTACCCGTGAACGGGTGCGGGAGCAGCAGCAACGGCAGATCAACGAGATGGTTGAACGTCTCGAGCGGGAACTGAGCGGTTCCGGAGCTGCCCAGATTTCCACCGCGTCGTCTCCGGATGATGCCCGCATGGTCCAGCTGGAACTGGAGCAGAAACGGCATTTCATTGCACAGCTCAAGACCGTCAGGGCCAAGGGGCGGATTGCCCTGAACATCACGGAAATGGCCACCTTCCGGGGATCAGCGTACGACATCGAACTGGAACAGGGGGATATCATTACCGTTCCTTCGGATCCGAAAACGGTCCAGGTAATCGGCTCGGTCTACAACCAGAGTGCCTTTGTCTATGAACGCGACAGGGACTACGACTACTACGTTAATCTCGCCGGCGGTTACACCTCGAATGCGGATAACGGGAACACCTTTGTCCTGCAGGCGAACGGTACTGCCATCAAGGCGGGGGGGAACTTCCTCGGCTTCGGCGAACACCTGGGCTCCGGAGACACCGTCGTTGTCCCCGAGCAGATTGAGCGAGTCGCGTGGATGCGTCACATCAAAGACATAACGCAGATCATGTACCAGATCGCCGTGACCGCCGGCGTCCTGATTGTCGTGTTTTAAAGGAGAGCAGATGCTGGAAGGACAAGAAGCAGGTCAGCAGCCGAATGTCACAGTCCTGGACTATCTCATCGTCCTGCTGAAATGGAAGAGACTTATCATCTGGATCACCGTGGGCGCAATCGTCCTGTCGGCAGTCGTGAGTCTGTTGTTGCCCAAAATTTTCAAGGCCGAAGCCCGGATATTACCGCCTCAGCAGGCTTCCTCCGGAGCGGCGGCACAACTGCTGACCCAGCTTGGGGGACTCGGCGTTTCACCGGGTCTGGTCGGGATGAAAACCACGAACGATCTCTACATCGGGCTGATGAAGAGCAGGACCGTTCTCGACCGGATTGTCGACCGATTCAAGCTGCTTGACGTGTACGACGTAAAATATCGTGAAGATGCGCGCCGCAAACTCTTGAAGGCACTGAAAATACAGGACGGCAAGAAAAGCGGAATTATCACCATAGGAGTAGAAGATAAAGACCCACAACGGTCCGCTGACATGGCAAATGCCTTTGTTGAAGAGTTGAAAAATGTATCACAGTACATCGCGCTGACCGAGGCGTCGCAGCGCAGACTTTTCTTCGAGGAACAACTCAAGAGCGTGAAAGAAGCCCTCACGCGTTCCGAAGAGGCGCTGAAAGGCTATCAGGAACAAACGGGGGCTATTGAGATCAAAGAACAGGCAAAAGCCATCATTGAGTCTGTTGCACACCTGAGGGCACAGATAGCTGCCAAGGAAGTTGAACTGAAAGTACTCAGGACGTATGCCACGCCTCAGAATCCCGATATGCAGAAGATACAAGAACAGCTGCGGGGGATGAGGGAGCAGCTCTCGAAGCTCGAAACCAAGGGAGGAAGCAATCCCGACCCACTCATGTCGGCGGGAAGAATGCCCGAGGCCGGTACCGGCTCCGTCAGAAAATTAAGAGATCTAAAATACAACGAATCCCTTTATGAGCTCCTCGCGAAGCAATATGAAATTGCAAAAATTGATGAAGCCAGGGATGCGGCCGTGATACAGCTGCTGGACAAGGCCCTGCCCCCTGAGAAGAAAATAAAACCGAACAGGACGATCATGGTTGTTACTGCAGCATTCACGAGTTTCTTCTTCTCCATCCTCGCGGCTTTTTTCATGGAGAACAGGGAAAAATTCATAAATAACCCCAAGAACAGGGAAAAACTTGAACTATTAAAAAGCAGTGCATAGCTATTAACGAGCGTCAGGATGACTTCCCTGATGGATAACGGTCTGACTTCGTAGGGCAGAGAGTAACAATATACTGTGTGAGGTCAGCGCTCAAAGTAATGATTTTCATTGATGCTATCAATAGACTTGGTGTGTTCAACACCCTAAAATCCGTTCTTGGTGACAGGCGAATCAGTCACGGTCTCCTCTGGAATTTGCTTGCAACCGTCGCAGGACGTTCAGCCGGACTCATCTCATCCATAATAATTTCAAGGCTGCTCGGCAAAGAACTGTTCGGCGAATTCAGCATTATTCAGAGCACAATTCTGACTTTCGGCGTTTTCGCCGGGTTTGGGGCCGGCCTTACCGCTACCAAGCACATCGCCGAAACATTCCGGTCCGATCCCGCTCGGTCGGGAAGAATCCTTGCCCTCACTATCATCCTTACCACCGCGTTCGGCGGCGTGATGACCCTGACGCTACTGGCCGGATCGTCGTTTATCTCGACACATATTCTTTCGTCACCGCATCTGACGACGTTCTTGCAGATAGCTTCCGTGAGCCTTGTCACAACTGCCCTGAGCGGTACCCAGAGCGGTGCGCTGGCTGGATTCGAGGCGTTTCAGGGGTTGTCCCGTGTCAATATCTATTCGGGGATAGTCAGCGTAATTGCCATGACAGTCGGGGTCATCCTGGACGGGCTTGCCGGAGCATTGTGGGGATACAACATAGCCACTGCCGTTTCCTGTTTCCTGGGAACCCGCGCTTTGCGAGTTGTAACCAGGGAAAAAGGGATTGATCCCGACTACCGGAATTGCATGCGTGAATGGTCCGTTCTCTGGCGATTCAGTCTGCCGACCATGCTGGCCAATACTCTTGTAACGCCTGCTGCATGGGCATGTAATGCCATGCTGGTAAACCAGCCGGGTGGCTTTTCCGAGATGGCTTTCTATAATGTCGTAACCCAGTGGCGGCAATTTTTGCTCTTTCTGCCCGGCATCGTCGCTCAGGTCTTTCTCCCCATTATGTCGTCGCAAAAGGCGGGTGATCGCCCGGAATCCGCCAAGATACTCTACATGAAGATAAATATTATCATCGCCCTGCCGGTCCTGATCGGCATGTCGCTCTTGAGTCCCCTTATAATGGCACTCTACGGGCGAAGCTACACGGAACAGTGGCCGGTATTCGTAATTGTGCAACTGGCAACATTTGCGCAGATACTGCAATCACCCATCATAACATCGTGGGCAGCAGATGGCCGCATGTGGACCAATCTCTTTGCCAACGGTTTCTGGGGTATAGCCCTGGTCGTGCTGAGCTGGTCCCTGATAAAGCTCGGTGCTCTCGGCCTCGGCCTGGCGCTGCTCCTGAGCTTCCTCCTCTACTTTGTAGTCATCGCTATACTGAACCGGCGGAAGGACTGAATGACGACCCAGAGAACTGAAAAGTGCCCCTTGTGCGGTTGTGCCGTCCATGTCGTCACCGACTCCGCAACCGGCTATCAGCAGGGCCGGACCTACACCATCCTGGAGTGCGAAGGGTGTCTCTCGTCCTTCTCCTCCCCCCTGGAGGTGTCGGACGAGATTTACGGCCAGATCTATGCAAATGTCCGGAACGTTCCCGGTTACAACCGCTACTTCCGCTATGCCCAGGAAATCCTCACCCGGCGACGCCCCCTCGACTACCTGATGGGACAGGAGGAGTCCTACTGGGCCGTGGCGCACCATCTGCGGAAACGCAGAGAGGCGGGAGAGAAGCTAAACATCCTGGAACTCGGCTGCGGCATGGGTTACTTCACCCACGCCCTTGCCCAGGACGGTTTCACCGTCACCGGCGTGGACATCTCGTCCCACGCCGTTTCCTGGGCACGTGAGCACTACGGCCCCTACTACGCCTGCACGACGCTGGACGAGCTCCAGGCCCGGGGCGACCGGTACGATGCCATCATCATGAACCAGCTCATCGAGCATCTCCCTGACGTTCACGGGTTCATGGCCGACGCCGTCTCCCTCCTCTCCCCCGGAGGTGAGATCCTCATCACCACCCCGAACAAGTCCGCCTATCCCGATACAGAGTGGGAAACCGACCTCCCCCCCGTCCACCTCTGGTGGTTCGGCGAAGAGGCGCTGAAGTCCCTGGCGCAGCACCACCGCTGCACCATCTCGTTCATCGACTTCGCCCCCTTCTACGCTGCTTACCTGAGGCCGAAGTTCCCGCCGGTCCCCCTGGTGGACAGGCAACCGGTCTTCGACGCCCACTGGAAGCTGGTGATCAGTCAACCCATCCCGGTGGTAAGCCCTGTGCGGAACGTTTTGGAGCGGACAGGTATCATGGATTTTCTCCGTGCAGTCAGGTCAAAATTCGTCACAGGCAACAGGTGGCATGGTTCACGAGGCCCGATTTGCGCCGCCGTGCTGCGGCGTACAAGGTAAATAAATGGACAGCTGCCGGGTTTGCGGAAACAGTCAGAATAACCGTCACCATGTTTTCCAGGAAAAGTACCTGGGACTGGGAGACGAGTTCGCGTATATCGAGTGCGGCGCGTGCGGCAGCCTTTCGATCGTGGAAATACCCGAGAATATGGATCGCTACTATCCTGAAACTTATTATTCCTATGCAGCCAGAGCCTATAACCGGTTCCTCGGCGTGCTCAAGGGGAAGCGTGACCTTCATTACCTCGGTGAGCCCGGAATTGTCGGCCATCTCCTCTCCTTGTTCCTCCCTGCGCCTCCCTACATCGAATGGCTGAAAAACCTGGAATTGCCCGTCGGCTCCAGCATTCTCGATGTCGGCAGTGGCAGCGGCGTCCTTATCGTTAATCTGCAGGATGCCGGGTTTCCCTCCACCGGAATTGATCCCTACATACGCGAGCCAATCACGTTCGCCAATGGCACAAAGGTTCTGATGCAAACACTGGAAGAAACCGGCGGCAGTTTCGACTGCGTCATGCTGCATCATTGCCTAGAACACATGCCCGCACCACGGGAGGCATTGGTGCAGGTCAAACGACTGCTGAACCCCGGGGGCAAAGTGCTGATCAGGGTTCCGGTGGGAGGCACCCATGCCTGGCGGACCTATGGACAAAACTGGTTCCAACTGGATGCACCGCGCCATTTTGTCGTATTCACTGAAACAGGTTTGCGCAGGCTGACTGCGGAAGCAGGCTTCAACACGATGAAGATTGTCTATGACTCCGCAGCTAGCCAATTCTGGGCAAGCGAGCAATACGCCAACGGCATCCCCCTGGCTGACGAAAAGTCCTATGCCGCGAACCCCGACAAGTCCATGTTCTCAGCAACACAGATCGAGGAGTATGCCAAACAGGCAGCAGCGCTGAACGCACGGAACGACGGCGACCAGGCGTCGTTTTATTTGCAATGGACCGCTTAGCATGAACGTTCAGGCAGAAAAACCCAGCGAATCTGTCGGCGTCGTCCTCGTCAACTGGAACGGCGCCGAGCATACGATTCCGTGTATCGAGTCGCTGCTTGCCGGGAGCGCCAAACCGGAGCGGATAGTCGTCGTCGACAATGGGTCCCGTGACAATTCTCCTGATCTGATAGCGCAGAAGTTTCCGGGCATTGTCCTGATTCGCAACGAGGATAATCTCGGCTTTACGGGGGCCAACAACATCGGTATCAGTAGGCTCATGGCCGCAGGGTGCGAATACATCTGGATTTTGAATAACGACACCACTGTCGATACGGAGTGCCTGCTGGCACTGAAGAACCATATGGCCAATCATCCCGAAGTGTCTGCCTGCAGCGGGAAGATCCTGTTCGCCGACTCTGGCCGTATCTGGTACGCCGGCGCCCGCTATGTCAAGTGGCCCCTTCACTTTGAGCACCGTGGTTATGATGAAGAAGATGCCGGCCAATATGACAGGATCGAAGAAGTGCCGTTTCTCTCAGGGTGCTGCATGTTTGTAAGGCGTGAAGCTCTTGAGCGAGTCGGCCGGTTTGACGACCATTTTTTCGCCTATTTTGAAGACAGTGACTGGTGTCTGCGGGCCAGTAAAGCTCATTTGTTGCTGCAGTACCTGCCACAGGCAACGATCCGGCACAAGGTTTCGGCTACGTTGAATACGCTGAAAAAGCAAAGGCACGGGGGAACGACATCGCCGTTCAGCGTGTACATAATCAACCGCAACAGACTTTTCCTGATACGTAAACATGCAGACACTGCACTCCAGCGCTGTACTGCATTGCTGGCGTTTGCTGCGTGGTTTTGTTATTACTGCGCGGTTTTATTGCTGCTGTTTCGAATCGATAAATGCCGGGCTCTTGTCATGGCTGTTTACGATGGAGTTACAAAGCCGCTGGGATCTCCTCCCGGTCGAATCATAACGACACGCTACTTGAAATAATTTGGCACGATATGGATGATTACCAACTCATAAAGAATAATTTGCAACTTACCGGCAATGCCGATGAGTTTGCCATATCATGGGTACAACGATGGTATATCATTGCCTTTTGTTTCGCTCCGGCGCTTCTGATAATGCTCATAAGCAACGTTGCAGATGACCCACGCCTGCTTGTGGTTACCGGTCAGATTGCACTGGCTGCGGGTACCTATCTGGCATTATTTCAACTGCGAGAAAAGCCACTCCTTAATCCCATACAAGCCGTAGTATTTTTATTCCACTGGTGGTTCGCCATCGGACCAAGCCTTGCCGCCACATTTGCCGTATTGAGAAATGATGCTGAGTTACTTTCTACATATGTAACGTCAGGCGGCGCTGCACTATGGACCGTTGCTCTGGGATTGCCTTTGTATGCATTTTGTGCAAACGGCACTATGCGTTATTTTCATGGCAAGATTCGTCACATCTCATTTCTTATGCCTGATGGGCCACTTTATCTACCCAAAACTATATTTGCTTACTGGCTGGTAGGTGGCCTGCTGGCTCTAATTGTCATGATTCTGGCTCGTTTTGGGATAGTTGGTAATCAGGCGATCAATTATCTAGGTGGAACAGTCAGTGAAAATTGGTTCGTTTCTGCGCTTGAAGCAATAAGTGCCATAGCTTTTTTTGCAACAGTAGGGGTAATGGGTTATCTTGTCGGCCCAGTTCAAAATCATGCTCTTAAATTCAAACTGATAGCTATAGCCCTGATAGTCTTTAACACTATCAATGCTTTTACTTCCGGTTGGAAAGGAGCGATGGTCATAAGTTTAGTTATTCTTTTCATGATCATGTTCACGTGGAGGCAGAAATTACCAGTAGTATTAGTTCTTGTACTGGCTTTTTTTTATCTTCTTGTAGTCGAGCCAGTAGTTAGTCAAATGCGATTTGCAGCTGAGGTTGCTCAAATTACTACACCAGAAGAGCGAAGCGAATTATTTAAACAATTCCTTAACAGCGAAATATCACTGTCTGACCTGCAAGGAGTCGAGATCAATATCGAGTCACCTTTTAGGTATATTTATGATTATGCAAGTCGCATTTCGTCAGAGAGCTACTTATATAATGGTCCGTGGGAAAACACCATGTCAGACGGGCTGTTAGCTCTTGTCCCTCGATCTATTTATCCCGAGAAACCGGAATTGAATATGGGTAATTATTTTGCCCGTTATCTTGGCGTTTCTGATCCAGATAATTACATAAACAATATTGGTGTCAGCATTCCCTTTGAATTTGTTGGGAATTACGGCCATCTTGCTGGAGTCTTATCTTTCGGCCTCATCGGTATTTTATGGACACTGTTTTGCGTTTGGTTGTTATCTGAAAATCGCTTGGCTACTCATCCGTTAACACCTCTTTGTATCATTTTTTCATTGGGAATGGAGGCTAGCATTGGGCAGTTCCTTGTGAGGTTTCGCGATTTGCCGCTAGTTTTTGGAGCTGCGTATTTGATGTGGATTATATTAAAAAAACGTCTGTAAATATAATGCATGCGGTTAGTGAGACTTTTTGTGAAGCAAAAGACTGACAAATTGTCGGTGACTTTTTATCACCGGAAGCCCTACGATTCATATTTCAGCATTGAACGCCTTTTTGCTGACATTCGCAGGAATATGCCCGCACACATAATCTCCAGGGTGGCTGTGTCACCATTTACAAGTCGCGGGTTCTGGAAGCGCCTTGCTAATGTCTTAATTGCACCGTTGTACCAGAGCGAGGTCAATCATATTACTGGTGATGTGAATTACATTGCCCTTCTGCTAGACAAAAAAAGAACAGTTCTGACAATACATGATTGCGTCGTCCTTGAGAGACTTACGGGTATCAAAAAATCATTGTTCTTTTTTATCTGGTATTGGTTGCCAGAGAAAAAATCTTCCATAATAACGGTTATTTCACAATCGGCAAAATCTGATTTGCTTCGCTATATCCAGTGCGAACCCGATAAAATACGAGTTATCCACAATTGCATTCCCAGCGAGTTCAAACCATGCCATAAATTGCTCAACACAGCAAAGCCCGTATTACTGCAAGTCGGGACCAGATACAATAAAAATCTGCTGCGCGTAGCTGAAGCTTTACAGGGAATCCCGTGCCACCTTAGAATTATCGGCATGCTGGATAACCAGCAACTGTCAGCATTGTCTGAATGCCATGTCGAATTCTCCTCTGTCGCTGATATTTCAGACGAAGAGATCGTCAATGAATATCGACAATGCGACATGCTCGTTTTCGTATCCACCTACGAGGGGTTTGGCATGCCGATTCTTGAAGCAAATGCCGTCGGTCGGCCGGTGATAACCGGCAATATTTCGTCTATGCCTGAAGTTGCCGGCAATGCTGCCTGCCTGGTCGACCCGTTCGACGTGAAAAGTATCAGGAGCGGTATAGTGCGTATCCTGAACGATGAGCGCTATCGCACCGAGCTTGTTGAAAATGGCTATAAGAACGTCAAGCGCTTCGAATCTCAAAACGTTGCAAAGCAGTACTCCTTGATTTACGACGAGATATATCAACGTAATCATGCATCATAAGAGTCTGGGAAAGGAGCCTCAAACCCATGTCGAACGTACTGAGACCCATCGCACGAACAGTTTTTGGCAAGCTGCTCCCCCGGGTGGCTTACCCTGTTGTTCGTGGGCCTCTGAATGGCGCACGAATTATCCTTGGCGCTTTGGAAGGTGAAGGTGGCGGAGCTACCGCCTACTTCAACATGCTGGAACCGGAACAAACAGCGGCCATTGCGGCAAGACTGAAGCAAGGTGATGTTTTTTTCGATATCGGTGCCAATGTTGGCTATTACACCCTGCTCGCATCGCGACAGGTTGGCCGGGAAGGCAAGGTATTCGCATTCGAGCCGGTCGTGAGAAATCTGGCGTATCTTTACCGCCATCTTTTACTCAATGGAGCGAACAACGTTACGGTAATAGCGGCTGCCTGTTCAGAATCATTATCGCTTGCTCTCTTTTCTTCCGGCGAGAATTTCGCTACCGGGCACATTGACGGTAGTGCAGTGACACAGGAAAATACTTTTCTGGTCCCTACGTTGTCAGTGGATGCTGTAGTCAAAAAAACGGGTGTCTCACCAAACGCCATGAAGATAGACGTGGAAGGAGCTGAGCTTTCCGTATTGAAAGGTGCAAAGAATACGATTGCTTCCGCGCGGCCGGAGATATTCCTATCGACGCACTCAGCTTCACTCAGGACCGACTGCCTGGCGTACCTGGAAGAGGCTGGCTACACCGTTGAAGCGCTGGATTCTGACGACGACCCGTCGTCGTTCCTGGCAACTCATTATGAGGGCCGCATTACATGAAACATCCCGGTTTGGGTGGTCTGACAAAAAGCCTTAACTATGTTGTCACTCTGGGGGGAACTGCATGGAGCATCATGAACTGGTCGCAGTGCTGACCAAAGTCGCAAACGAATATCCAAAAGATATGGCGGCTGAGCAGTTACGCGATATTCCACGGATTACGTACCACATTGAATTGGCTCTTGCTGCCCTTGGACCAAAACCGCATCAGCAGTCCACTGTTTGCGATCTCGGAGGAGGCATCGGACTGTTTTCTGTCGGATGTGCAGCCCTTGGGTTCAAGCGGGTCTTTCTCGTTGATGACTTCAACGATACGGTAAACCGCCGTGTTGGCCCCTCAGTGCTCGACCTTCATCGACACTACGGTGTCGAGATCATTTCCCGTGACGTTATAGCCGAAGGTCTGGGTGATGATCTCCCCAACGATTTCGATGTCATTACCACCTTCGACAGCATGGAGCACTGGCACCACTCGCCGAAAAAGATGTTCAAGGAAGCGAGGGGGTTGATCAGAGATGGGGGGGCGTTCATCCTCGGGGTGCCCAACTGCGTGAATATGCGCAAACGGATCACCGTACCCTTGGGCATTGGCAAGTGGAGCAGGATTCAGGAATGGTATGATGAAGAGATGTTTCGCGGCCATGTTCGGGAACCCGACGTGGATGACCTCCGGTACATTGCTCGGGATATGGGACTTGCAGATATCTCCGTTTTTGGCAGGAACTGGCTGGGCTATGCCTCTGCAAACCCGGCTGTCCGTATTGCGACAAGAATCATGGACTATCCCCTGCGGCTGAAGGCGTCATTCTGCTCTGACATCTACTTGACGGGGAGAAAATGTTAACAGTTCTACAACCTGAACAGGGCTTGCTCCCCGCACAGATTCTGTTGCAAAGGTGGATCCGGAATATGAAAACGAGGCATTACGTCACCATAACATTTACGATGTTGTTAATGCTGTTCGCCATGGGCCGTGGAGAGGCGAAGGCCAAAGATTTCATATTTGAGACATCCGCAGTTCGATTGGTGATCGATGAAAACGGTGCGGCCAAAAGCATGCAAAAAAAAGCGGATCGTACGGAACTGCTTGCCGGCACGCCTGTGCCTTTTTTTTCCATCAAAAAGGGGGGCAAATGGAAGTCGGTCACGAAACTGACTCGGCAGGGTGAGTTCTTCAACGCCCAATTCGGTCAATCGGGCATAACCGCCTATTTCAGAATATCGGCCGGCCGAGACCGCGTCTTGATCGAACTTGCCCGCCTTGAGGGAACAGGCTCCGAGGAGGTCAGACTTGCCCAGATCCGGACACGGGCGATGCCCAACACCGGAGAGACGCTCACTGTCTTATGGGATGCACAGGTTGCGTTCAGCCTTATGGGGTTGAGCGACAAAGTGAATTCCCGCTTCGGCGAGGGGATGCTTCTCGCGTCGGTATATCCTGAGTTCGGCATGATTGGTGAGAAAGTCGCACTGGTTGCGGTACCGACACAGCAGTTCCCTTCTGCTGTCCAGAAAATCGAAAAAGAGTTTAAGCTCCCATCGCCAAAAATCAACGGTATTTGGGCGAAATCGTCGCCAGACGTGCAGACAAGTTATCTATTCACCGACCTGACCGAGGCAAACGCCGACGAGACGATAAGATATGCCAAACTTGCGGGTTTCAGATATATCCTCATTTATAGTCATATCTGGTCATCCTCGCTTGGCTCCTACCCCATCAACATTCAGAATTTTCCCCGTGGGGAGTCAGGACTGAAAGAGGTCATCGACAAATGCCATCGGGCTGGACTCAAGGTAGGCATGCACATGCTGACAAGTTTTGTGGGGAAGAACGATCTCTTTGCCGCTTCACAGGTGAAACATCTATTCTCCGATTCCGGGCAGGTACTCGCTACGGATATCGGGATGAAGGATGGGGAGATTCCTGCCCGCGGGAGTATGAATCAGTTCATGCGGAGCATGTATGAAGTTTCAAGGGATGTGAGGATAGATGAAGAAATCATTCACTATGAAGTGATTGGCGGCCCCGGTTCCACCATGCTCCTGCAATGTACGCGAGGGTATGCCGGAACCAGGCCTGTTCCCCACAAGGCCGGTGCGAAAATCGAGCATCTTGCTGAGTACTTCGGATCCTACCTGGCGGATCTCAACTCACCATTGAAGGACACTATTTCGAATCGCATAGCTGGTCTTATCGACCGGTGCGGGTTCGACATGATTTTTTTCGATGGTGAAAATTGCATCAACGGCCCGTGCTGGTATTGGGGTGGCCTGCAGAAATCGGACATCGTGAAAAAGGTGAAGCGGGATTTGCTGGTCGAGGGTTCCGGGATGTCTCACTGGACCTGGCACATTTCGACGCGGGGCTACTGTGATGATTATGCGGCGGTTGCCCCCAAGCAGTATCTCGATTACCACAAAATTGATTTTTGGTGGAATTTCTACGCAAAAAGCTTCATGCCGGTAGAACTTGGATGGTTGGGATTTCTTTCGGGTTCGCCTGATTATTCTGCGACGATGCCGGATGAGGTAGAGCTCTACGCGGTTCGAATGCTGGCATTGAATACCCCCGTTTCGCTCGAAACAAGTATCGATGCATTAAGGTCCAATGGCAGAACCAGCGAGATGCTCACTATGCTCGGCGCATATGAAAAATTGCGACTGAGCGGAGTGGTTCCTGACAGTATCAGAGAAAAATTGCGGTTTGGGGAATGGCACCTGACACAGAGCGGCGGGCACTCCCGGTTTTCTCCCGTTAAATACGACACGCAGGATCTGACCAAAACACAAAATGAAGTACAGATTAACAATGAGTACATGCCACAAAGTTTCAAATTCCGTCTTCAGGCAGGTCCAGCGCTGGCCGCGATGGGAGATCAATCAAACCATGCGTTGTTGCCGGAGGGTTCGACGCTGAGTCTGAGTAAACCCGGTCCGACCGGTGTCTCGCCCGGGATGCTCGCTGCAAGAATCCTCTTCTCTGGAACCGGGGGCTTCGCCCAAAGTGCAAACATGGTGCAGGGAGGCACGCCAACAAACCTCCTCGCAAACCGGGCCCTGGCACTAACAATAAAATTGGAAGGGGTATTGCCGCAGAAAAAGGACGTCGCCATCCTGAATGTTCAGCTGGAATCAGGCGGTTTCTATCGTGACCATTACATTGACCTTGATTTTATTGGAGAACGCACGATCATCATCCCCCGGTCGAACTCGGAACGGATGCTGCCCGACCTCCGGCCTTCCTATTCTGCATATGACATCAAGGCCGCCTTGAGTGGGTTCAATTTCAAGAGTATTGATGCCGTTAATTTCCGCTGGATGCGTCAACCCCGACTCAACCCGTTGAATTGCACCGTAACAGCAGTAGAAGCACTTGCAGAAACCGATACTGTTCTCAGAAACCCAACGATTGGGTCTTCAGTGATCCCTGTAACGCTGAGGACCGGCGATTATCTGGAATACTGGGGTGAACAAACGGCACAAGTATTCGACCGGAATGGAGTGCAACTCTCTACTATCAAAATGCCCGACATGCCGAGGCTCAAATCCGGTGGGAATAAAGTCCTCGTGCAATCTGACGGTCCTTCGGCGGTTAAACTAACGACTATTTTGCTCGGCACGGAAGTGCCACTCTGACTACCTGTTCCAGACGGGTTGCAACACAAGTAACTGGACGTATTATTTATATCCCGAACAAAGAAGAATCCTGGAATAGAGCCAATGAAAATATTCATGGACAACATTGTATTTCAGCTGCAAAAAGCAGGCGGGATTTCTGTTTATTGGGCTGAACTTATCAAACGACTGGTTACCTCTGATCTGAACACAACTTTCATAGAGCAGTCAGTGCAATCTGGCAATATTTTTAGAAATCAACTGAGCCTTGATAAAAAACAGATAATGTACGAAAAAGGACTCCCCTTAAGGTTGTTGAGGTATCTGCCGTTACAATTGAAAATCGAGGGTATGTCCGTATTCCATTCCAGCTATTACAGGGTCTGCAACCAAAAGCATGTTGTTAACATTGTTACGGTTCACGATTTTATCTATGAGTATTTCAGTAGTGGCCTTAAGCGATTGGTTCACTCGTCCCAAAAGAAAAAAGCTCTTGAATTTGCTGATGGCATCATATGTGTTTCAGAAAATACCAAAACAGATTTACTCAAATTTTATCCATGGGTCGATGAGAGCAGGATAAAAGTCATTTATAATGGTGTCAGCGCCGATTATTTCCCTGTGGGCAGTGGTTCAGCTGAAAAGAGCTGCTTTGACAACATACTAACAAAAAAGTATATGTTATACGTCGGCAACAGGAGTGTTTATAAGAATTTCAAATCAGCCGTGGACGTAATCAGTCAGCTTAATGACTATGTACTTGTAATAGTGGGAGGCAACACTCTGTCATCAACTGAGGAGCATGATCTTAAAAGCAGATTGCCTCACAGGTATTATCATCTTAAGGAACCTGACAATAATGAGCTCAATTTGTTATACAACAATGCCCATTGCTTGCTTTATCTTTCAAGTTACGAAGGTTTCGGCATCCCCCTGGTGGAAGCGATGAAGTCGGGCTGTCCGGTCGTTACCACGAACGCAGCTTCTATCCCTGAGGTTATCGGGAATGCCGGCCTGATAGTTGATCAAAATAACGTGCGTGATATTCTGGAAAAAATAGATAGTCTTGATAATGTCCTCTTTCGGAATGAAGTAATAGAATCAGGGTATGCGCAAGCCAGCAAGTTCTCGTGGGACAAATGCTTCGATGAAACCATCGGATTTTATGAGCAAGCCTCAAATCGGCGGGATCTCAACGCATGAAGATATCCATAATCACCGCGGTATACAATAACAGGAAGACAATCCGTAACTGTATCGAGAGCGTGTTGGCACAGTCACATTCCTCTATTGAATATATTGTTGTGGATGGCGGATCGACGGACGGCACAATCGAAATAATAAAAAGCTATGGGGAGAAAATATCGCATTTCATCTCAGAGCAGGACAAGGGCATGTACTATGCCATAAACAAAGGGATCGGCGTGTCATCCGGTGATGTAATCGGGATACTCCACTCGGACGATTTTTATGCCACAGACGACATTCTCAGGACTGTCGATGCACATATGACAACGTATGCCACCGACAGCTGTTATGGAGATCTTCTTTATGTCAGGAAGGATTCTACCGACAAAATAGTTCGATACTGGAAATCATGCCCGTATCGGGAAGGCCTGTTTCTAAAAGGGTGGATGCCCCCCCATCCAACATTTTTTGTAAGAAGAAATATTTACGAAAAATATGGCGGTTACAATACAAGTTTCAGAATCGCAGCCGATTACGAACTGATGCTTAGATTTCTTCTCAAGTACAAGGTTTCTACGGTATATATACCGGAAATTATAGTGAGGATGAGAACGGGAGGAACGAGTAACGGCAGTCTGCGGAATATGATCATCAAGTCACTCGAAGACTATCGTGCCTGGACGGTAAATTCTCTGCCAAGGCGTTTTTATACTATTCCTTTGAAAAATGTTTCAAAAGTTTCCCAGTTTATTTCCCGCTCTTAGAATCACTTCTCAACGTATTTTTCAAGGAACAAGGAGGCTGGGTCGCATGGGTAAACTTTGCCGGTCACTCACTATCGCATCCACCATCGCAGTGATCACTGCCTGCTGCATCGGTGACTGTGCCGCCCTCTCCTCGACCAATATTTCCCTGGACAGCCCTCTCTATGCCTATCTGGACAAACTGGCCGGAATGGGACTGATTCACTCGGATGTAAAGGGGATCAAGCCCTATTCCAAGGCAGAAGCAGCTCGGCTCCTCCTGGAAGCGGAGGGGAACGTTAAGGAGCATGGCAACGATGTGCCGGTCCTGGCGGTCGACCTGATCGAAAGAGGGCGGGAACTGCTCCGGCGAGAGATGGCCCTGAAACAGTATCCCGTAAAAGAAACGCCCCTGTTCTACGTCAACCCGGCATCATCTGTCCTTCTCCGCTACGTATATCTTGACGGCAAACCACGCAGTTATGAGCGTCAGGTCAACGATCCGGGGAATGACGGCGTATTCGGCATCGGCCAGGGGTTGCGGCCGGCGAACCCCTACCCCACTCCGGTCCAGCTCTATGGTACGGAAGGAACTCCCCTCTTCGAGAACAACGATGGAATCGTCTACCGGAGAGGGAGCAACGGTGAGGTGCGCTGGGCAAGCGAGGGTTATGTCCTGGACAAAATGGCGGCGCTCCTGGAGCCGTCGCTGCTGATTGCCGGGTCCGATACCGCTCTGCGGCTCAACAGAGGCTACCTCAAGGTGGGTGGGGAAAATCTTGAACTGGAAGTGGGAAGGGACGAAAACTGGCTGGGTTTTGGGTACCGGGGAGCCATAACCCTGACCAACAATGCCCGTAACCTCGATTTCGTAAAGTTGTCGAGCCCCGAACCGTTTCGCGTCGATTGGTTGTCATGGCTTGGAGACATGAAGTATGCCTTCATTTTTTCACGGCTGGACAGAACGTTTGTCGACGGACAGGAGCGTCACCCCTGGTTCTATGCGCTAAAGCTCAGTATGAAACCGACCGATAATCTCGAAATAGGGTTGAATCTGGGACGAATGCAGGGAGGACCCGGCACGGACAACAGCCTGGATGCCTGGGTTAAAGGGCTCGTGGGGGGGACGTCTTCGGACAATTCGAAAGCCAACGCCGGTTTAGAGGCCCGTTACCGACTGGCGTGGCTTCGCAACACCGAACTGTACGGAGAGTTTTCAGGATGTGACGTGGCGACGTTCTGGCCCATTGTGGAGAGCTACCTCGCCGGTGTCCATATCCCCATGTTGACGGCGGACGGCAGGAACGAATTCCGTTTCGAATACTTCAGGGGGAACAATATCCTCTATTGGGGGGCCATGTTCCCGAAAGGGTTTCTCTACCACGACATGACCTTCGGCCATTCCCAAGGGGGTGCGGTGGAAGATTATTTCTTCCGCTACGCCCACTGGTTCGACGCGAGGAACAGCGTGGCGCTGGAGTATTTCTTCACGGAACGCGGCACATTCGGTCGGCTACCCGGGCAGGCGGTGGAGAGGAAGAATGCGGGGAGGATATTCTGGACGGTGCCGGTGTACGGCAATTTTGATGCCCAGATGATGTACGGAGTGGAGCGCATCGACAATGTGGACCTGGTTGGCAATCAGAATCGTACCAATCAGCTGGCGAAGTTCGAACTTCGCTACCGGTACTGAGAATAACCTGTCCGAAACGGATGGTGGAACAAAGTACGGGGTGTGCTGCTAACGCAACACACCCCGTACTTTTAGAGCAGTTTCCAGGGTTCAGCCAAGGTTACCATTTCCCGGCTACCGGCACCGCTCCCGAAACTCCGCCACCGAGGTTATAGGTGACGTCGCTTGGCGTTCCATTCCAGGCACCGTTGCCATTCAGATCCAGATACCATATGCCGTTGTTGAAGGTACCGATCTCCGATTTGCCGTCCGCGTTCCAGTCGCCCGTCACCGGTAACGCTCCGTTAAAGCCGAAGTAGTACTGACGGTCAAGAGACGGACCATCCCATTTCTTGTTGTCGTTAAAATCAAGGTACCAGATACCGTCCACATACACGCCGATCTTTGTCGTGCCACTTCCTGTCCAGTCGCCGGTTACGGGAACCGCGCCCGTGAGTCCATCGCCGAAGGTATAGAGTCCGTCAACCGTTTCACCGTCCCAGACACCATTGCCGTTAAGATCGAGGTACCATTTGCCGGCAACATACACGCCAACCTTGGTTGTGCCGGTTCCGGTCCAGTCGCCGGTTACGGGAACTGCCCCGGCGAGCCCGCCGCCGAAAACAAGGTTTTTGTCAGACGGCGCGCCATCCCAGACACCGTTACCGTTTACGTCGAGATACCATGTTCCCTTGTCAAATACCCCGATTTTGGATGTGCCGCTCCCGTCCCAGTCTCCTGTCACCGGAATCGAACCGGGAAAACCGAAGACCAGTTGCCGGTCAGTGGTCGAGCCGTTCCATGCCCCATTGCCATTACCATCGAGGAACCACGTTCCATTGCTGAAAACCCCGATTTTGACGGAAGGAACTGCTGTGGCTACGGTAAAGGAATTCGTGCTGACGATCTCTTCGCCGTGGTCAGGATTGTTTGCATCGGGGGTCCAGCGGGCGCCAAAGGTGGCAGTGGCTATGTCATACTGGTTGCCATACCAGGAGACGTTCCAGGTATAGGTGCCTGCCGTCGTCGGCGCGGGTGCGGTCAGGGTGATGGGGAAACTTGCACCGCCGCCTTCTCCGGTAGGACCGGTGCTCCTGGCCTTTTCAACCATGTTCTGATCATAGAGAATTGCGCGTACCCATCCTGACCGGTAACCGCCGTTGATGGTGACGCTTACCGTCTCTCCGGGGGCATAGGATGTCTTGTTTGTCACGCCGGTCAGGTTGATGCCGGTTTTTGCGCTGCTTGAATGGACGCCATGTGCATGACACCCGGCACAGGTGGTTAGTGTTGTGCCATGACAACCGGCACAGTTGTTGGAATAGAGGGTGGAAGTTGCGTTCGCTTTGGGAATCCAGGTAAACAATGCGGTCAGGGCTAACGAAAAACAAAAAAACGCTGCTACTTTCCTCATTTTCTCTCCTTGTTTGTCAGATAGCGGACACAAAAAAGCCGGGCCCGAACATCTGGTTTTGAGATATTTCGGCAACCCGGCTGTCTCAGTGAGACCCTGTAGGCTTTCCGCCCTATCCTCGCGGATAGTTTAGTATTATCGTGTATCTGTGATAATTTGCGGTTGACGTAAGTATGCTTACCTTATCTGTTCTCCAAAAATATTTCAAGAAAAAAACAATTTCATAACAGAAATTGAACATGCATGTACTCCCCTGTTGGTGCAGCTGATCAACACCGTCAAGTCAGGCTTCACGTTGCAGACGAGCGTCGGGTAATGAAGATGGAAGAAAGTTAAGAGGTGGAATGGACAATAAAGATGCAGCCGGAAGGGGCCTGGGAGGACCCGCTTCCGGCAGCCATATGAGGTGATTGTTCAGAGCTTGCAATGGCTGTTAGGCCGGGTATTGCCACACGTCAGACGCTACCATGTCCTGCTCCCATGGCAACCGGGCGTCGCGCACGTACTCGTGGTCGCATTCCACCCGATGCTGCTGACAACGTCTACGACACCGTTCAGGTGCAACGTCGTATTTACGGTCGTGCTGCTGTAACCCGTGCCGTGACAGATGGCGCAACTGTAACCCAATGAATTGACGTGGAAATCATGCTGCCCCGTCGCCGGAGGAATGGCATGGCAGGTGCCGCAGACAAGAGGGGCGGCAGACGTTGTTGCCGAAACCTGGGCCGACGGTGCGCTTGAGCCGACAGCATTGACAGCTGTCACTACATAATAGTAGGTGGTCGATGGAGTCAGCCCCATGTGGACGAAGGGAGAGGTCACGTTGGCGATCAAGGTCCCCGTGGCCGGGGTCACACCCGTAGTTGTCGACCAGTAGAGGTTGTAGGAAGTTGCACCGGCGACGGCAGCCCAGGAAACCGTCACCTGGTTGGTACCGCCGACGGCGGTCACACCGGTCGGTGCAGCTGGCGGCTGAGGCGTTGCGGCAGTGGTCGCCGAGGCCTGGGCCGACGGGGCGCTCTCACCCGCTGCGTTAACTGCCGTGACGACGTAGTAATAGGTAGTTGAAGCTGTCAGCCCCGTATGGCTATAGGGAGAGGTTGCATTTGCGATCAAGGTCCCTGTTGACGGTGTCACGCCTGTGGTGGTCGACCAGTAGATGTTGTACGATACCGCGCCGGTTACGGCACTCCAGGAGACGTTCACCTGGTTTGGACTTACGACAGTAGCGGTGATCCCAGTTGGGGCGGATGGCGGTTGGGGCGCCGGTGCGGCGGTGGTCGCCGAAACCTGTGCTGACGGTGCACTTTCACCGGCAACATTAACTGCCGTCACCACATAGTAATTGGTGGTGCCGGCGGTCAGACCTGACTGGACATAGGGAGACGTTGCACTGGTTATCTTGGTTCCGGTGGCCGGAGTGACTCCCGCGGTAGGCGCCCAATAGATATTGTAGGTTAAACCGGCAACGGCCGCCCAGGAGATGGTCACCTGGTTGGCGCCACCGACGGCTGAAACCCCTATGGGAGCGGCGGGAACGGTCGGAACACTGGTCGGCGTCGCTGAGACCTGGGCCGACGGCACACTTTCGCCGACGCTGTTGACCGCAGTGACGACATAGTAGTACGTGGTGCCAGCAGTGCGTCCCGTATGGACGTAGGGGGAAGTGACGCCAGCTATTTTAGCCCCTGTTGCCGTTGTCACGCCTGCGGTGGTCGACCAGTAAATATTGTATGAAGTTGCTCCGCTTACACCGTCCCAGGAAATGGTTACCTGGTTAAGGCCACCGACAGCGCTGGCGACTGGAGCGGCGGGAACGGTTGTGGGAGTTGTTGACGCCCCCTCTATTTTTATACTTGTGGCAATCAGGATGCCATTAAGGAAATACCCCTCGACCTCAACCTTGACGCCGTTGGCTATCCCGGCAAGAGAAAGGGTTCCTGCGTTGACGAGCGTATCTCCAATCATGAACCGGTTACCGGCCAGATTCCTGACGTATCCTTCCACGTCAGTATGTTCACGATCCGTCTCATTCATCTCGATTCCATCCTTACGCAATGAGACGCTTGTCGCCTTGAGGGTTGTACTGTTAAATGCGGCGAGTCTTCCCTCGACCTTTACGAATGAACCGACGTTCGTACCGGTCGGCAGGGTTATGCCAGTGGCGTCGACCGTCAGATTACCGATAGAGAAGGTGGATGCTGCTATAGTGCTGCTTATGGTCCCCTTCAGTTCAACGGTCGTCGTTGGCGTCCAGTCGGGCGTATGACGCTCGATGCGCGTCGCACGGATGGTCCCGCTCGGGTCCGCAAAGCCGCTCACCTGGACCATCTGTCCCGGAACGACACTGCTCGTCCCCTTCGTCGGGAAATCAGCGAAAACGGTTGTGGAATCGAAGGTGACCTTCTGCCCCAGAACCGTCATGGTGCCGGCAGTCCCATCAAAAGAAGCAATCGGACCCTCCAGGTTATCGGAGTAGGTAACGCTAGTCGCCTTGGCGTGGGTGCTGTCGCTGAACGTCCCCTTGACCGTCACGACCATGCCGACTTGAAGGCCGGAAGCGACATCATCCGGATTTTCCATGGTGACGGAGGCACCGCCGGTATCATATTCTACCCCGTTGACAAAGATGCTCCCCAGTTTGGTAATGGCCCCCTTGCTGACCACCTGGGTGTTTGCGGCCGGCGCCGCAGTCCCGCCCCCGCCCCCGCCGCAACCTGCCAAGGTCATCACCAATATGACGAGTGCGGCGACAAACAGCTGGTACAACAGTAAGCGATTTTTCATCTCGTCCTCCTTGCTCGATTGTTGTAAAAAACGGTTGCCCGTTTACAAGGATAGCAATGTCGTCGACAAGAAATAGTGGGCGTACGTCTGTTTTTGAGCTAGGATATTCAGGTAAAAAAAGATAGGTATTCACAGGCGGGAGCATTACGGTGTAGTCCTACAAAGAGGGAGTCACCTCCCAGTATGCACAATTTCAGTTCTGTCAAAACAGATAGGTGGTCTCAGAGGGTAAAATAGAATGTTGCCCCCTTCCCTTTTTCCCCATCGGCCCAGACTTTGCCGCCATGGCGCTGGATGATCCTGTTCACCGTGGACAGGCCGATACCCAACCCCTCGATTCCGTCATCACGCTGCAGGCGTTGAAAGGGGATGAAAAGCTTCTCCACATCCCCTTGATCAAATCCGGCTCCATTGTCGCGGACAAAATAGACAAGATCTTCTTCCTTGTTGATCGTGCCGAACTCGATACACACATCGTCCTTTTTCACGGAATACTTCAAGGCATTCCCGAAGAGATTTTCCAGAACGATCCGCAGAAGCTCCGGGTCGCAGTAGCCGTTAATCCCGTCGGTTATGGAGAAAATAACTCGACGCCCGGATTCCTGCCTCAGCAGATTGTCTTTGATTTCATGGGCTATACCGCTGAGATTAGACCATCTTTTCTCCACACACTTTCTGGAATGTACGGAAAATTTGAGCAGGGCACCGGTGAGGTTACTCATGCGGAGAATTTCCCGATTGATAATTTGAAGATACTCCTTGCCTGACTCATCCAGGCCTGAGGCATACTGGTCAAGCAGCACCTGGGAGTAACCGCTTATGGCGAGCATGGGAGAACGAAGATCATGGGCTACGGTGTAGTTGAACGACTCAAGATCCTGGTTCACCATTTCAAGCTCCGCTGCCTTTTTGACAAGTTCTTCGTTGAGATCCCTGATCATGTCGTTTTGCCGGGAAATTGCCCGTTCCGACCGGATCAGGAAGAGGGCCTTGTCGATGGCCCTGAAAATCTGTTCCATGTCGATGGGCTTCAGGATGTAGTGGCTGATGCCAATCTCGATGGATTGCAGCAGATGTGATGTGTTGGTGTACGCGGTCAAGGCAATGATTTCGGTAGAGGGGCTCAACGATTTGATTTCCGTCGCCATCCGGATTCCGTCAGTAACCGGCATGTTGATATCGGTAAGAACGATTTCAGGTCGATTCAGTTTGAACGATTCGAGTCCCGCTTCACCATTCTCGGCGACAAATATCCGCACATCCGGGTAGTGGCGGCCGATGATCTCGCCGAGCATCTCCCGCGCATCCTGCTCATCTTCCACATAAAGCAAGGATATGACATGACCGCCCGGATCAATTGTCCCCATATTTAACCTCAATCCTGAACATGGCACCTCCCTGATCGTTAGAGACCGTCAGTCGCCCTCCCATGTTCCGTTCGATGATGGTTTTCGCCATGTAGAGACCGATCCCGGTCCCCCTGTCCGGCCCCTTGGTGGTGAAGTAGGGATCGAATATCTTCTCCATGATATCGTCAGGAATGCCGCCGCCATTGTCAGATACGATGACGACCGCATTGCCGTCTTCCATTCGCGACTGTATCCGCACCTGGCCATTGGCGACTGACCGCTCCAGGATCACGTCTCTGGCGTTTACCAGGATGTTCAGGATTGCCTGGGAAAATTCATTGGTATAACCGTTGATGATCGGATCGCCGGAAGTGTCCACCTCCAGGCCAATGAACTGGGCCTTGAAACTTGCATCGATGAGCGCAACGGATTGCTTGATTGCGTTATTGATACTGAAGAGGCACATTTCCTTGTCCGGTTTGAAGAAATCCCGAAAATCCTCTATCGTATTCGACATGTGCCTGATCAGCGCCATTGACTTTTTAGTGCTGCTCTCCAGAAACTCTCCGTTGAATTCGCCGAGTTCGTAATAATACTTCATCTGCTGAATGATGAGGCCGAGGGTATTGAGCGGCTGCCGCCACTGGTGGGCGATATTGCCGATCATCTCTCCCATGGCCGCCTGTCGTCCCTGCTGTATCATGATACGTTCTTTGGCGCGCAGTTCCTCGATGGCCTGGAGACGCTCCAGGGTTTCCCCCTGCAGAGCCGCTTCCGCCTCCCGGCGGCGGGCTGTCGTATTGAGGTTGTCGAGTGCAAATGAGACGTTTGCCGACATCTGCTCGAGGAGGGCGATCATATCGATGTCAAAGAAATCTCCATCTCCGGAATAGAGGGTCAGGGCGCCGATGACTGCCCCCTCCAGTCGGATAGGAGTTGCGGCGGCGGACATGATACCGTGCATACGTGCCCAATCATGCCAGGGAGCGGTACGGGGGTCGTGTTCGAAGTCATTGCATATACAGCTCCTCCCTTCACGAATGACAGTACCTGTTGGTCCCCATCCCTCCGGTTCGTCCCTGGCAGTGATCCGGATACCGTCCAGATAGTCCGCCAGTCCATGAAATGCCACGACAGCAACGTCTCCTGTTGCGGCATCCAGCAAACCTATCCAGGCGAGACGAAATTTGCCATTCTCGACTGCAATCCTGCAGGTATCATGGAACAGGCTATCCTGATCCGTGGCACGCACAATAGCGACGCCGGTTCCACTGAGAACCGCGTGAATCCGGTTGAGCCGGTTCAGGCGTTCTTCATCTGCCTTGCGCTCCGTTATATCGGTATGTGAGCCGGCCAGCCGGCGCGGTTTACCTTCGGCGTCACGGACACAGGTACCGCGGGTCAGTATCCAGCGGTAGCTTCCGTCTTTATGGCGAAGCCGGTATTCCATCTGGTAGTCCTTCGTGAGACCTGCAAGATAGGCATTGATCGTATCGATGGAACGCTGGTAATCGTCGGGGTGAATGAGTTCCTGCCACTCCCTGACTATATCCGATATTTCATCATCGCCATAGCCGAGCATGCTCTTCCAACGGGGCGATACAAAAGCGGTACCGTTTTCAATATCCCAATCCCAGATGCCGTCATTGGCGCCTTCAACAGCAAGGATATAACGTTCCTTGCTCTTGCGGAGCGCGGTTTCCACCCTTTGGCGCTCGGCGATTTCTTCATTGATTCGGTCGATGGTTAGCAACAGGTCCGCGGTCCGCGACGCAACCCGTTTCTCCAGCTCTTCGTTGGTACGTACCAATCTTTCCTGGACCAGTTTCAGCGCGGTGATATCGTTGATGTACAGGCGAACCGCCTGGAACTGCGAGGCATAATACACATTCACCTGATAGGCCAGATTGTCGATCTCCAGTTCCCGAATCCACTGGTGTGCCGCTCCCGTGTCGATCGTTGCCAGGATTTCATGTATGTCCGGCGGGAGAAGAATGCGAACGTCACCGGCACCGATACTGTTCACTATTTCCTGGGCGGCACGGTTATAGAATGTCACACGACCTGCCGTGTCCAGCTCGATTACCGGGTTCGGGTTCAGGTGCGGGAACGTTGCGAGGCGCTCGATTTCGGCAGTCGTTCGCTTCCGCTCCATCGCAATGGCAACCATGTCGGCCACGGCCCGCATGAGAGCGAGGGCATCGTCCGAGAAGCTGTCCCTGCTGCGCGTCCCAAAGGAGAGTGTCCCTATCACTCTCCCATGGGCCATCAACGGATGACAGGCGTAGGCGCGAATACCGAAGGACTTCACCAGGTCCGTTCGAGGATCGGTCGTCTGCTGGATATCTTCTGCTACTATTCTGCACGCGTCGCGGGCGGCACAACCACAGACGGCAACTCCGTAGTCGAGCCACTCGATCCCGGTCTGTGTGTCTTCCGGGATGCCGGCGCAGGCATTGAGGTGCAGACACTGCCTGGTATCATCGACCAGGAAATTGAAAAAAACGTCACTCTCCAGAAAGGTCATGACTTCCTTGCAGAGAGAATCGACGATGACCTGGGGAGCCTCGCTTTCCAGCAACCGGCGGGCCGTCCTGGAGAGCAGATCGAGCCGCTGGTTGCTCTTGAGCAGCTCTTTCTGCGTCTGTTTGATGTTGCTGATATCCAGATTAATGCCGGCCCAGCAGATGATTTCGCCTGCCTCATTCTTCACCGCTACACCGCGTGCCAGAATGTCATGGTACTCCCCGTCCACGCCGAGGTAGCGATGCTCGACATCCCACGTTCCACCAGTTCGAGTACATTCCTTCCATGCCGCGATAGTCCTTTCTGCATCATCGGGATGGAGCACGTTGCTCCAGCCAAAGCTGGAACATTGTTCCTGTGTCATCCCGACCAGCGCGAGAAAACTTTCACTGGCGTAGATATTGCGTCCGTCGGGTGCACAGACCCAGACGCCATAATCTATCGATTCGCCTATGGCGCGATAGACGGCTTCACCTTTGAAAACACCTGACTCCTGATCCCGGCTGGCACACAAGGTATTTTCTGCAACTTCAAGACGAGCTCGGAGAGACTCAATCTCGGCAAGCAGTTCCCCGCGGCTTCTGTTGTCAGTTTCCATGAGCACCTTCAGTAGCTATAAAGATTAACTATAAGTATTCGTGATTATGTGCGGATAATATGGTAATGAATTTACTCCACACAGTTGTTCAGGCCGGCAAAACAGCCTGATTTTGCGTGCATCTACTCGTTCGACGCAAAAATCTACTAAGATCATATAAAGAAAAAGGTATGGATGCCATATATATTATCAGGCATTACGTGGATTAAGTTGTATTCGGTGGGATTCAGCTCGTGTCAAGAATACTTTGGGAAACGAGGCCACAGTCGAGAAAACTTGAATTCCCTCTACAGACCTTTATGGGGAAAGTCTATCTCTGTCCGACAAAAAGTCCAGCTCTTGAGGATAACGATGGATGAGACTGGGGTGTCTCTGAAATCAGTGCGTAAAAACATTTCCGGTGGCAGGCTCCCGATCACTTGACATGCTCTGCCACCCGCAGCTTAGTAGCTGTCACTACTTCCGCCGGTATCAGGAATCGGCTGATACAATCCTTCAGATTTGTCCCAGAGGTAAACAGTCCCCCCGATTGCGGTTAGCTCCACATATTGACATACCTGTATATATACTTACGTAAACACAGACTTTTTTCAGTCTGAATACACTGATTAAGCAGGGAAAGAGCTTAACTCCAACAATAGATGTTGTGGTGTACAATAGGACTGATTTGAAGTTGTCATCGTAACGATGCGCTCATTGGTTGAAAACGTGGAGTGGCAGGTGTTCCATCACTTGAGAGGAAACAAGCATTAAAAAACGGTACTGACTTTTGAGGGTCGGTACCGTTTCTTTTTCATGCTCGGATTGTTTCTTTACAATTCCCCGAAAGTTGTTTATCCGACGAAAGATGACAGATTCCGTTGCAGTAAAGCTATAATTTCCTCTGGCGAACCCATCCTGCCTGAAAACATCACAACGCCGTTTATCACCAAGGCCGGTGCAACAATCACCCCGTACTTCACCATTTTCCGGATATCTTTAATTATTACGACCCTGCCATTCTTGCCGCTTTCCCGCAAGGCTTCCAGAGTATTGCCCAATAAGGTCTTACACATAGCGCTGCCAGTATCAAGTATCTCAATTTTCATATGGTACCCTCCTTTTTTCACATCGTCCGTTCGGGAGCCAAATGGGATTCTATCACGAATCATGGCCAGAGCAAGCAAAGGATTGAGTGAGCGGGTTGAGTGCATTCAAGTATTTAAAAGATCAGAAAATTAATTTGGTATAGCGCTAGTATGGGCCAGTCAACGGAGCTGCGCTTGACCTGTGGTAGCCTTGTCGGCAGGACATGGACTGAGAGCTTGGGAAGTCCGCAATCGGGATATCCCAAAATGCAGGACCCGACACCGATGTGATCGCCTTTCAACCCCACAACCTGAGCAAATCTTTCCTTTTCCCCGCCTCCAACACTGCGTTCAGTTCCTCATCTTTAACCTGTTCATGCCTGAATTTACGGATACTCCGCCTGTTTAGCAGGGCATTGATTGTCTCGTTCATAGTTTGATTGACCTCCTTAATTATTCCCTGTCAAGTAACGCAGTAAGAGCGGTCGACCATCCAGTCGCGGATCATCGGCCCAAGCCATCCGTCGAGTCCCTTGGCCATGTAAAACCGTGGAAGGAGCAGATCATCTTCTTCTGCAAGGACACCTTCTTCCCGTGCAACCTTCTCCAGAGCCGTTCCCGGATAGATTCGGATCCCCATTGTCACTTTCAGCATATCCAGTTTGAGGGAGTCGGCAAAGGCAAGGCTTTCCCGTACTGTTGCCTTCGTTTCTCCGGGACCGCCGAGTAGGAGAAAGCCCATTCTGCGAATGCCGTGCTCACTTAGAAGTTCCGAAGTAACCCGCACCTGATCGAGGTCGAACTTTTTGTTGAGTTTTTTGAGAATGGCAGGGCTGCCGCTCTCGAATCCGAGGCTAACCTCAACGCAGCCCGCTTCCGCCATCTTCCGTACCAGCTCTTCGTCCATAAAACCGGGGTAGAGGATGCAGCGCCAGCGGATATTCAGGCCGGCGGTAGCAAGCGCCGTACAAAGGTCCTTCGCGTACTGCGGCGGGAAATTGAACGTGTTGTCAACAAAGTAGAAATGGTTGAAACCGGCTGCCACATGCCGAGCGATCCCCTTTACGACCACTTCAACCGGGTGTTTCCTGATTACAGTCCCTTCGAGGGCGGGTGTGGAGCAATAGCTGCATTTCATGGGACAGCCGCGCCTGGTCTGGAAGGGAATCCATATCTCCGTTCCGGTGCCGGCGGGCACATTCCAGAGTGAAGGATCGGGAAGCGGAAGGTCCTCAAGTCCAGCTCGAACAACTGAGCCCCTCCGCACTATGACGTCGGGGAGGCAGATGCCAGGAATCCCCGACAGGGGGTCTTCCCGTTCCAGGGCATCGAGGAGCATCGTAAATGCCACCTCCCCTTCACCGCAAACTCCCATGTCTGCCTGCAGGTAACTAAGCGCCGCCTCCGGAAAAATGCTGAACCCCGCGCCTCCAAGCACGATGGTCGCGTCGGAGAAGCTCCGACAACTGGCGACCATATCGCGTATCGGCTCCAACAGGAACCTGGTCTCAGCCATCTGCTGGTTGTCTACATTCCTTACGGAGATACCGATCACACGGGGCTTGAACTTCTGAATAGTATCCCGGATGAGCATGTTATTGTCGCCACTCCCCATCAGATCGAGCAGGTGCACGTCGTGTCCGGCGGTGCGGATTGCAACGGCCACACAATTAAGGCCCAGCGGAAGAGGCACCATGTTGATTGTCTCAGTATTTGCGGAAATCAGCAGCACTTTCATGGGAATGCTCCATGTTACGGTGATAAATCGACAGGGGATTCAGCATAGGCTATCTTTGAAGCGCTAACTGGTAAAGCAAGACATTTTATTACGCATTCTATTATTTACCACAAAGCGAGCGCATGCGCAGTACGTGGTGCCAAGTTGGCTATGTGCGCATCTTCTCGTTGAGCGACGGCAGAGGCCCTTATAGGGTAAGTCTAGAGCACAAAATAGAGTACAATTGCACCAAAACGCAACAAAAAAGGGACTTGCCGGCTGGGCAAGTCCCTGAAATTATTTGGTTGCGGGGAGAGGATTTGAACCTCTGACCTTCGGGTTATGAGGGGTCGCAGGCGCTTCCGTTTCCCTTAACAATTCTAACAACTTGCAACAATTTCAACCAGTTGACTGTACACAAAAATACACCATATTTGCCATTTTTTCCATGTTTTTTTATTTTTTGTGTACAGTTTTGTGTACAGTTTCTCGCTGTTAATCTAACCAATCTTAATTATATTTTCTCTGGTATCCATCCATAGACGCATATCAAGATGTATGCGTGAAATCCCTTCATTTGCTGCAAAGTGCTTCGCAAATTTTTGGAACTTAAAGCTGATCTCTGGAGTAAGCCCATTGAGTCCAGGCCAGCACGGCAATTGCCCTCTCCCTGCCCTTTTCTTCAATGAAGATGCCACAAAACTATCAAGGGGAATCTCCATCCAATTTTCCTTTTCGGAAAGATTATATCTTTCACAAAGAAATCGATTATAGCAAATGTCTCTTAAATATAGATTCAAAGCCTTACGAGCGGCACCCCAATTTTGTGCTGCTTTTGGGAGAGTGATTCTTAGTCTCTCAGTATGATCATCTAGGACCCGTAGATAAATGTTTTCCTTTTCAACACTAAAAGCTCTGATGTTCATAACAGCGAGGTATTGTTGCGCCGCCCTTATTACCCCTTTTGATCCTTGATTCCTAAGCGTAGACGGTCCTATAGTTGTGACTGCAATATATTCTTGCATATCTGAATAAAATTTATTGTTTTTCTTAATTATTGACATTCTATTTCACCCAATTTAAAGAAGTTCTTGCGCGTGATCTAGTCGCCATTGTGCCGCAAGAACTACATCAGGTCTAAATAGATTTTTGAAGCGTACAACCAAAGCTTCAAAAGTCATTTCTATTAGACCACGGTCACGCAATACCTTGAAACCTATTTGAAGATCGGCGCTAATCATCAAGCGTGAAAGCGCCTCTATCTCACCATGCGTTTTAATCATTTCACGAGTCCGTGTTGCTGGGTGCTTAACTTCCCATTCGTAAACCTTGATTACATTATCAACTTCCATCTCAAATGTCATTCCTGGCATATTAAATATCCTCTTACTGATATTCATTGCAGAGGGTCGAGGTTTAAGCGGTTAAACATTACATACTGTTCAGGCGCTAATTATAACCTAGTGGACGTGGCCCTTCATATCCAAGACGTGCTACAAGAGGTTGCCACATTGCAGAAGTGTATTGAGTCCAGTCAATTCGATAGATTGCCATAAAGATTGTTCCCCTCTACATCACATACAAGTAGATTAGGATGGCAAATCATCAGGATCGATAGCCAGGACAGCCTTGCAAATCCCCTTTTCCCTCCACCCCCTCAAATAACCGGAGCGGAGGTTTCCCATTACGTCAGACTGCTGTGTAAATGATTGGGCCTTCCATTTTTTTGTTTCCGTTCTACCATTCACATTGAAGAGTTTTACCCATGCAACCTTATTCGAGAGTAGTAACTTCTTGAATTCATTCTCGTTATTGGGGTGGAAGATTACCTCCAATTGAAAGCTTCTTGCAGGAGTCGGTGCAGGTATTTTAACTTCCGATGTCTTGATACTAGTATCGAAGTTATTTTCATAGAAGTTTAAAATTTTTTCAATAACATTTGCTGGTGTATCAAAACCTGTCGCATGCGCCTCAAGCCTCTTGTAAAGCTCAGAAGAAATAAGGATCGTCTTTTCCATGTCAGCCTCCATAATAGCTATTTTATATCTACTTATAGCCAAATTAGCTATTTTGTCAAGATTCTATTTTTACTTTTTACTCGTTGCCCTCAAGTTTTTAACTTTTTGCAAGGGCGGTGGGCGGGCCCGGTATCTCACGACGGCTCGATTTATCGAGTCGTGGAGATAAAAATTACAGCTTGACGGCTAAATTCATTTAGTCGTGAAGCTCGCTTTTCCATGTTCGAAAAACGGACTGGGAAAAATATCTATTTCAATCTTGACAATATATCTTTTTTGGTACATATTTATACTATGCAAGGAGGCAAAAATATGAGCCCTACTACTGACGGGAAAAACGTTTCAATAAAAATGAATGAAGAGTTTATTTCTAGGCTGGATTATCTTGCCCACAAGGCGAAACTTTCGAGGCATCAACTATTGAGAAATCTTCTTGAGGTGGGTATTGAGGAATTGGAAGACCTCAAGAACATCGGAATGTTTCAGCTCGGGATACTAGCCAGGGATGTTGCCACATGGTGCAATCTTCCAAAGTCTGACCCGGTTACGGGTGAAAAAGCCATCCCTGTTACCTTAGACGAAAAACTGCTCACCCGACTTGATGCGCTGGCGGAACGTGCCGATCTCTCCAGGGCTATGCTAATGCGAAATCTCGTTCGTGTTGGTGTGGAAGGTCTAGAGACAATGGATAAAGTCGGTCTCGTCAAACTCTTCACAATTGTCAGAGACCTGCCAGAATATTTCCGAGCCGTTTGTGAAGATGGCGAACAGGCTGCTAATTCGTTGAAAAGATGATGAACACTCTAATAAGAAAGGAGGTGAATCGAATGAAGCTGCAATTTCTGGAAGTAGATATGAAGAAACTTCCCCTGCTTATTAAGCTGAAAGGAGAACACGGAAAATATGAATTGTTTACCCTTAAAGCAGCAGGCCGGAAACTTGGCGCTCAACTCATCAAAGGTTAGCGCACACTGTAGGTCCTGGCCGGTGGTTTCCTGTTTCTTATCGGAGCCACCGGCTAAACTCAAATTACACGTAGCCCCGTAAGCCAAACTATCGTCATAGGGACATAGCACGTAAGCCATGGGCAACATCCAACGCGCACTTGCGCTGAAAGGAGTTGTTTATGGCTGTTTTTGTTTCTACTGACGAAAATGATAAAGTATCACCTGATAACTTAGCAACCGGCATGGCCGCGGATACCGGCGTTGCCGGTGCAGCGGCTTCGCCGGTTGCGGCTTTAAGTCCTAAGCCCCCTTATACTAACAGGGGGGCAGAAATTACAATCCCCCCAGAAAATCGGTCCCTTCTTGATTGGGTCTCGTTTACGGTCAAAGCTCCTGATCCCCAGGAAGCTCTTGCACTCATTGACCTGGACCCTACCCTTTTTTCCGAATCCAAATCCGGCTTTTCCGGTTATCGGAAGTCCCTTCGCTTCGGCAACATCATCGTGTTCTACGATGGCCGGGAAGACATGGGCTGCCATGTGGAAATGACCGGTCAAGGTTGCCGACAGTTTGAGGCGCAGTTTTCAGAGAATCCCTGGCCGTCATTGTTTGCAACAGCTCTTGCCGCACAAGCAAATTTTACCCGCCTGGATATTGCAATCGACAACGTGGATGGTGCTCTCTCCCTTTCCCTGCTCAGTCACGCCCTTCAGGATCATGACCGACAAACAAGAACCCTGTTCGGTGAATGGCGGCAGATTCGCAAGGGGAGCTTTGCCAATGGAGAGGGTATCAACGGAGAAACCATCTATCTCGGTTCATCAAAATCCCACACCATGTTCCGCGTGTACAACAAGGCTCAGGAATCGGACATAGACGGCAAATGGATACGCTTTGAAATCCAACTCAGGTCAAAGCGGGCACACGAAGCTGCGAAGCTTATCGCTGCCAATATACAAGTAGGCACTCTCGCCACTGGGATCATCAACAACTACTTCGCCGTGATCCATGAGGATGATTCCAATAAGAGCCGCTGCACCCTTCAGCCCTGGTGGTCGGAATGGCTGCAAACAACGGACAAGATCAGACTGACGACAGAGAAGGCAACCAAACTTGTCACCGATTCCATGGAATTCATCAAGCGGCAATATGCCCCTTCTCTTGCCATGATCAACAAGCATCTCGGCTCTGCTTCATTCAATGAATACTTCAAGGAGGTAATCGAAGACGGAAAGCAGAGGATGGGGGCCAAGCACGAAAGAATTCTCGCCGCTTCCGCTCAGATAGGAGGCAACCGATGAGCGAAAAACGCGATGAAAAACTTTCCGCCTACTTCCATGGCCTCATTGACGTGTGCGAGCGGGAAGACGGTCATCTCGTCTACCTGACCATTGAAGATGACCTGCCAATGTTCGAGGAAACCACTTGTCGTAGTTCGATGGAATACGTTCCGCCCGACAAGCATCATTTCCCCTTCACCTTGCCCCGGATGGACAAGGTAACGGAATACTTTGACGATGATGATGCAAACATCTATGCCGATGTATTGACCTACCTGCAACGTTTCTCCGCCCTGGATGATCTCCAGTGGTCGGTTGTAGCTCACTACATCTTTCTTACCTACTTACATGACCATATACATATCGACTATTGCCCCTACATTCTCTTCTATGCTGTGCCGGAACGGGGCAAGAGCCGGACGGGGAAATCTGTTTCCTATCTTGCTTTCCGGGGAGTGCATTTGATTGAGATGCGGGAAGCAAACATTTTCCGGTATAGCCAGAACCTGCATGGAACTTTGTTTTTTGATCTTATGGATATATCAAAGAAAGCCGAGAAAAGCGGTTGTGATGACATCCTGTTGCTGAGGGCCGAAAAGGGGGCGAAGTGTGTCCGGGTTATCCACCCGGAAAAGGGAGCGTTCGAAGATACCACCTATTATGAAATCTATGGCCCGACAATCATCGCCAGCAATGAACAACTGCACAAGATTCTTGAAACCCGTTGCCTCCCCATCATCATGCCGAACCGTCCCGGCAACTACGAGAACCCGCGTCCGGAACTGGCCCTGGAATTGAAAGAACGGCTGACGGCGTGGCGGGCAAAAGCTCTCTTCACCCCTCTTCCCGATCTCCATCCAATTGAAGGGATCTCGGGGCGACTGTGGGATATAGCAAAACCGCTTTTCCAGGTTAACAACCTGGTCAATCCAGATGGCTGCGAGCTTTTACAGGAAGCAATTCTCACTATTGCCGGGGAACGAAGTGAGTCGAAGAAGGATTCCACTGAAGGGCACCTTGTCGGCATCATCAAAGACCTCTCCGCCGAAAAGGGACTTGAAGGGCTGCAAGAATGGACCTTAAAGACCAGCGACATTTTGCAAAAGTTCAATGGGGAAAGACCGGCTGACAAGTATGTATCAGCGCAATGGATCGGCAAAAAGCTGAAAACACTCAGTCTGCGCCACAGGACAGTAAACGGCCGCTCGGAGATCATTCTTACTTTCGACGACTACTGGACATTAATTGAACAATACGGGGTGAGTGGTAGGGATTCAGGTAACCACAAGAATCACCCAAATGAAACCCTACCGATAAGAACAAAACAATATCAGGGTGATACGGGAGTGGTAGGGAGTAGTAGGGTTTCTGCAGGACCATGGCAGGAAAAGGAATTAATCGAGTCACTATCTACGGAAGAACAAGAAGAATTCGATGAACGGGTGGCAATCTTAATAGCTGATGGCCGCTTAATGCCGGAGGATGCGGAAGAAGAAGCATACAACATGATTCTGCGGAATCGAAAGGAAAGGACACAGGTTCAGTCTGACGGGGGGAGCGATGGCGCGGAATAAGGAAATCGTGAGTGAAACATCCCCCTATATCTCCCCTTCCGAATTGACGGAACGGTGGCACTGTTCTCGATCTTCGGTTGACCGAATCGCACGCCGGGCACGACTAAAAAGGATGTATCTGGGTGAAGGGAAAAACGGAATTGTCCGGTACATCAGAAAGGAGGTAGAAGCCTATGAAGCATCACGCATAATCTAAAATCGAATACTGCTCCACAAACTCCCCCGGCCCTGCAAGTCCCCGGGGGAGTTCTTTATTTACCTAGGCTCCCCTTAGTGGAAAAATCTGGCACTGGCAAGAAGATGTTTCACCGTAATGGGGTCGGTTTTGACCCGCACCGGGGCACTTCTCAACCCCGGTCGATGTCCAAGAACCTAGGTAGCAGCCCTATCCTCACGACTCATTTGGAACCTGAAGTATCATTTGTTCTTGAGCTCAGCGAACATTGCGGCCATTGTGGGGTTACCCTTAGTCAACTTCTTTACGGTCAAATCGTCGGCTTTATTGTTGGCAAGTCGGAGATTGTTTTCAGAACCGAGTAGCGCATCTTTGGTCTTTTGAAGATGGTCGATGGTTTTGTCGATCTCCTCAATAGCCGTCTTAAATTTCTTGGACGCCAGTTCGTAGTTACGGGCGAAGCCAGTCTTGAACGCCTCGAGGTCGTTCTCAAAGTTCGTGATATCAATGTTCTGAGTTTTCACTAGCGCGAGCTCTGTTTTGTATTTCAGTGAGTTCTGAGCGGCATTTCGTAACAGCGTAATGATCGGAATGAAGAATTGCGGCCGGACGACATACATCTTTCGATATCGGTGAGACACATCGACAATACCGGAGTTGTAAAGCTCGCTATCAGGTTCAAGAAGCGAAACTAGCACCGCGTATTCACAGCTCTTTTCACACCGGTCTTTGTCGAGCTCTTTGAGAAAATCTTCGTTTTTCTTCTTAGAAGCTGTTTCGTCGCTCTCATTCTTCATCTCGAACATGATCGAGACGATCTCAGTGCCAGCCTCATCCGAATCGCGAAAGATGTAGTCACCCTTGCTACCACCTCGCACGTCATTGTCTTTCTCGAAATATGCTCTCGGAAACGCCGTAGCTCGAATTCGATTGAACTCAGTTTCGCAGTGCTGCTCAAGGGTTTCTCCAACCATCTTAGTCGACAGACGCGCCTTCATGTCCCGGAGGCGCTCGATTGCGTCATCACGATCCTTGATCTGCGTCTCGTACCTGTCCTTGAGCGCTTTTTCGGCGAGCTCTTTCTCAAGCTGTGCTCGCTCAAGGCCGCTCTTAAGTTCGTCGCGCTCCTTCTCGACTGCATTGACCGCCTCGGCAATCGCGAGCTTCTGCTTAAGCTCTATGGCATCAAGCCGGGCCTTTAGGCCCTGAATCTCCGCGTCCTTCGTAGCGGAAGCTTTCTGCAGTTCATTCGCAAGCTTCGCCTCGGCAAGTTGGGCAGAGGTCTTCTTGTCATGCTTTACTTGCTCGAGTTCACTCGCGAGAGCGTCACGCTCTTTTTCTACAGGGCTTAGTGCTTCGGTGACGGCGAGTTTCTGTGCGACCTCGCCAGCATCAAGCCTATCCTTCAGTTTCTGGATCTCAGAATCCTTGGCTGCTGCTGCCTTCTCAAACTCACTTGCGACCTTGGTAGTCGCGAGCTCTACGGCATTCCGCTTGTCCTGTTCGGCTAATTCGAGCCGATCGCACAACTGCTGCTCGAACTCATCGTCGCGAACCTGCTTAAGAATGTCTGCGTACCCGGCCTCGTCAATCTTGAATGCTTTCTTGCAGTGTGGACAGATGATTTCATGCATGACTATTACGTTCCTCCATTTACTGAAATGGCGGCTACAAAATGACACTATCAAATATAATGATACAACTAACGAACATATTTGAATTTTACATATTTATTTATGAACGCGTGAAGTCCTTCCCCAGCTAAAGCTAGTTTTTTCATTTGTTCGACGTTTGATTGTCCTGCTGATTGATAGCTGTAAGTGTATGATTTTTGTGTTCCTTCGAACCAAACGGTTATTGATGTGGCCGCGATTTCAAAGCCTCTAACCCCAGAGTCATTATCAATGTCCTTGTAGATTTGCATTTTTCTTCCTCCTCTTAGATAGTGACAACGGCTCGGGAGGTGACCCGGCGCAGGTTTATCGCGACCGGGTCCACTAGTCTCGTTGGTACACCGTTCTTGCTTTGTCAATGTGCTTTTACTTCTTTAGTGGTGGAGGGGGTAGCTTTGGCGTCGGCGGCGTATAACTTTCCTTGACGACTTTTTCGCGTGGTGCAGTTGGCGTCGAGGGTGTAGGCTTGTCTGTCATGATTGCTCCTTATTTTTTGGTGGAGGTGGAGGCATCTTGTTGACTGGAGGAGTATAGCTGGGCGTATAGCTTTCATCCGTTTTTTTATTCTTCTCTTCGGGCGTTGATGGTTGAGGCGCGTTTGTCATGGTCATTTCTCTTTCTTTGGTGGCGGCGGTGGCAACTTACTCACTGGCGGTGTATAACTATTACCTGTAGTTATCTTCTTTGCCGGCTTTGGAGGTGTAGGTTTTTCTGTCATGGTTATTTCTCCTTCTTTTGAGTTGGCGGGGGTGGAGGCAGCTTGTTGACTGGCGGAGTATAGCTTTCATCAATTATTTTTAGTGGCTCTTGCGGTGTAGGCTTGCATGTCATAATTAATTCTCCTTCTTCAATAGGTAGATTGTGCGCAGGCGGCGCACTATTATGCGTAGCTTTCTTTCGTGGCGTATATTTCTTCAAGATGGTTATCTCCATCTTCTGTGGGATTAGTTTTAGAGGTGTAGCGGCTACAGTTGTTGGCTTTTTCAAGAAAACGTTCATCGCAGAGAATAATAGAATGCAGATTATGCCAATTATTAGAGTATGTTTTGAAAGTACATTATAAAGATGAGTACGACGAATATGCGGGTTTACTGGTGGGGGATCAGCCCATCTATCTTGTATTAATTTGGCCGGATCTTCAGCTATAAAAACATCGGAATATTGCTGATCTAAAATCACAATTTGTCTGCGTACAGAGTTATGACTTGAAGAGAGAGCATGCAATTGGAAAACAACTGAGGCTAGTAGCAAAAACCAGCCTATTACAAGGATATAGAGAGTAAAAGGCTGAGGATTAGATGCTATTTTTTCAATAAATGTGACTGATAGCGCTAATGCACCAGTTGTGATGGCGAGGACCGTTTTATCATATCGGCCAGCGGCTTCAAGAGAAGCATCATCAAGTTTCTGTCTCTGATCAGAGTATTCTTTATAAAGTTTAGACGCGTAATCATCTTCCATTTGTCATCCATTCTATTTCTAAAATAATTTCAGTAGAAATTCGCATTTATACCATTGGTAGGCACCAAATGATTTGAACAACGGGGCAAGGCGCACCGGCGGAACGTAGCGGAGACCGAGTACCGCCGCGTGTTTGATTTGATATTTAGCATGTTAAAAAGCGTCTGGTTTTATGAACTCCAACCCTGTGATCTCTGAGGCCATTCCGTAAACAAACTGGCCTGGAGACGCCTTTATGAATTCAGTTAAAAGCCAGTTGTGATTAACGTTAAAATGCCCAGAAAAGGCTATAGGTTCATACCGGCTAAGCTCGCTTAGCCGGTGCATAGCAGCAAATATTAATACTAACTGAGAATTATTAACTTTATCGTACCCAGTTACTGATTTTTTTAAGTACCATCTATTTTCTGAAGAATAGATTGGCACAACACGTCTACGAATTTGTTTATGATAACGTTTGAACTGTTTTATACTGTTTTCAATATCTCTGCCAGACCAAGTAAATCTTCTCTTTCTTCTTATTTCATAGGTACCATTATTGTCATAAAGTTCAAAGCCCGGTTTTATGCAATTCTTTGTATGAGCGTTAACATATCGTTTATCAATTTCTGCCTGAAACCATGCTTCTTTTGAACCATCTTTTCGCATAAAACATTGATTAATTAGAGGAATAAACAGTTCGGTGGCACCTTTATATGTGAGGCAGTAAGCTCTGTGAATAAAGGGTATATTCCAGAAAATTTCCTTTAAAGTGAATTCCTTGCCTGCATTATCAGGCTCCTCTAAATATTTACATAAAGACGGTAGTATCCCCCCACCCTGGAAATCTACAATTTCATTGTCTAGAGACTTCACATTACCTATTGAGCGTCCACCCACACCATGATTTTCTCTAAAGGGAACACCTTTTGCTGAAAGAAGAGCTTTAGTTGCATTTAAAAAACAGTAATAAGAAGTCAATGGTGATGATAATTCAGGTAAGGATTGTGATGCTGTAAAAAAATAGTGTGCTTGTTCCCAGTAAAACAAAGCATCATTTTTATGATCTCTTTTAAGCCAAAGAGATACGAATGCCCAAGGGTCCGAGCAAAGCACTCGTTGTTTTCTAAAGTCCGCATCGATCAGGCTTCCGTGAAGTCGAACCGTTTTACCTGCTATATGTAGTTTATGTGTTGCCATAAGTCTCCATTTTCAATGTAAGAGATCGTATCAGCGGTGCAAAGCGTATTTCGGGATTAAATTGAGTAATTAAAGTAGGAGCTTTCACCGTAGTCATACAGGCTCACGCTATTGCCATTAACGCTTCCGTTAAAATGGCAAGAGCTTCCGTAGTCATAACCTTCAAAGTTATTGCCGCTTATTTCTAGATTTATGTGGTGAGAATCGCCATAGTGGTACAAGGAGAAGTCCTTGCCGTTACCGCTTCCTAATACGTGACATCCTTGGCCATAGTCGTATACTGCGACATTCTTTGGATCCACATTTCCAGACATGCTTATGTATGTTGATTGTGAATAGTCATAAACTGAAGATGCCTGTTTCCCGGAAATCAATCTTGAGGCAATGTAAGCCACTGCCGCACGTGGATGGGCTTTCATCTGTTTTCTCCTTTTATATCCAACTCATTGTTTTTTCGGTAACACTGAGGTTTGGAAGTAGTTTTTCACAAATTAGAATTCAACTGATTCAATCATCGATTCTGGCATCAGCGCCGCATAATGCCTTCTGCAAATTTCAGGAGAATTCCCCATCAGCTTTGAAATCTTGTACAGACTTTCACCTTTCATTGCTAACTGACTACCAAATGTATGCCGGTAATCCAGACATCCCCAGGATACCCCCGCCTTCTCATTTTCTTTCCTGAGATATCGCGACAGATTATCCGGGTCCCAACGCTTGCCGTGCGGCGTGGTAAAGAACCATTTCCGTTCTACACCCGCAGTAAGAAATTTTTCAAGGGATATTTTTAATTTATTGCTAATCGGCACTACCCTATTCACTTTAGTCTTCGGTTCCCATCTCTCTCCTTTTACCGTCTTCGCCCTCACCCGGATCATGCCGTTACCCCCAGCGGTAAAATCCACATCATCGATGGTGAGCCAACACAACTCTTCCCGGCGCAATCCGGCATAGATATAAACGGCAACCATGGTCTGCAAATCCGGTACATGTTCCAATACCTGCAACTGCTCGTCGATCTCGTTCAGTTTCAGGAATGAAATATCCGGAGCCCGTTCGCGATACCGTTCAACCTTGGCTGCGGGGTTCTTGTCGCCAGGAATGCGGATGCCATGTTGCTCCATGGCCCAATTAAACAGGCGGGTCAGGATTTCCCTGTAGCGATTGGCGGTTTTGGGTGCAAGTACTTGCCGCCTTACCCTGACCGATATGAATGAGGAAATATCAGCCGTGGTAATCTGTTCAAAGTAATTGGCTTCGATGTATTGGGGAGCGTGTCGGGTCGGGCGTTTCTTCCCTTTGGCGCTGATTTTGGCATTTTTGAGGGCAAGAGCCTGACAGATGGGACCGAATGCTTCGCGGAGATAGTAGGTGTCCCGCTCGACGCTACGAGCCGTTTTCCGCGTTTTCATGTATTCGATATAGGCGGTTACGACCTGGGCTATGGGGGTCTTTGTCGGAAGGGATACATCATCACCACGGAAGAAAGCGGATTCGATGTTGCGAACTTTCTCCTTGGCGATCCTGAGGGAATCGGTTTCCAGTGAAACCCGTTTGGCCTTCCCTCCTTTCATGTACTGCGCATAGTAGACGTTTCCTCGTTTCACGAGACTTGCCATCTTTAAACCCTCCGTGGCAGCGTCCCTTTGCAGATTTTGTGTACAGTTTTGTGTACAGTTGCAATAAAAAAGGGACCTGCGAGTTACGCAAGTCCCTAGAATTATTTGGTTGCGGGGAGAGGATTTGAACCTCTGACCTTCGGGTTATGAGCCCGACGAGCTACCAGACTGCTCCACCCCGCGTCAATTGAAGTTCGAGTTATACCATGCGACCTTGAATACTGTCAACCAAAAAGAACCATCAATTTGTTTTTTTTTGCATTCTTTGCCCCGGTGTAAAGCAGCCAGTGTCACTCCGGAATTGTTATGGCTCCCTTACCCGCCTTGGCAGCGAGTTCGCTTGCCGCCCTCTGTTCAAGACCACGCCCGACACGAACCCGGTACCATACCCCCTTGTCCGGAAGGTGTGACTCGACAATGTATGCCGCCATTCCCCGCGCTACCAGGCGGTCGCGTACCGCCTCCGCTTCCTTGCGATCTTTTTGGGACGCCACCTGTACCGAGAAGGTTCCCTTCGACGGGGAAGTTTTATTGGGAACCACGGGGGAAAGAGTTGAGGCTTTTGACTTTGTCGCCGGTTTGGGCTGGTCGGCCATTTCTTTGCCGTCCTTGGGCTTGGCAACCATCGGTATTTTGACGGCAGGTTGAGCAGGTGGAACCGGTTCCGGAACAGCCGGCTGCTCTGTTTGAACTGCACGAGGTGCCTGAGGAGGTGTGGCCGGTTTTGCAGTGAAGGCTGGGGCATTACTGGATGGATTGAGCCCACTCCCGATAACAGCCCTGCTCCCTTTCGGAAGGGTCTCGTAAAAGGTCAGTGGCGGCTCTCCTGTGCTTTGCGCTTCAGGATTCTGGGGTTGGCCGGTGGTTGCAGACGCCTGCCCCGGCTGATCAGGCGTTACACCCTGTTGCTGGACCCCTGCAAGTTTGGACCTGGTCGGCCGGAATATCAACCAGCCCGTCGCAACTCCCGCTACAAAAGAGATCGATATTGCAATGATAACAATAAAGAAAAATACACCGAGTGGCTGCTTGCGTGGCCGGTTTTTGCTGACTGGTTTGCGTTCCCTGTAATCCATAACCATAAGACGACCGCCTGCCTACATTTTTTCCGGTGCGGATATACCGAGGATGGCAAGTGCATTGCGAAGAGTCTGTCTGACACAGTGGAGGAGGAACAGGCGGGCAAAGGTCAACTCACGATCTTCCGTGACCACCCGGTTCTTGTTGTAGAACGTATGGAACTGACCGGCAAGTTCTTGGAGATAGTAGGTGATGCGGTGAGGCTCAAAATTCTGGGCGCTCCCCTCAACTGTTTCCGGAAACTGGTTAAGGAGCCTGATGATCGCCATGTCATCAGGAGTGGAGAGACGGGACAGATCTACCTTGTCAGCTGCCGGCAACTCATACCCTTTCTCTGCTGCATTCTCGAAAATGCTGCAAATGCGCGCATGGGCGTACTGGACATAATAGACAGGGTTGTCGAGGGTCTGCTGCTTGGCCAGGTCGATATCGAAAACCAGCTGGGAATCTGGTTTGCGCATGACAAAAAAATAGCGGGTGGCATCGCGCCCAACCTCGTCGATGAGGTCGCGCAAAGTGACGTAACTGCCGGCACGTTTGGAGATCTTTACCTCCTCCCCTCCCCGCATGACAGTCACCATCTGGTGGAGCACATACTCGGGCCAGCCCTGGGGAATCCCCGCGTCCAGCGCCTGAAGGCCGGCCCGCACCCGGGTAATGGTACTATGGTGATCGGCCCCCTGTTCGTTGATGACCCGTCCGAATCCCCTCTCCCACTTTGCCAGATGATAGGCAACATCGGGAACGAAATAGGTATAGCCGCCATCGGCTTTGCGCATTACCCGGTCCTTGTCATCGCCGAAATTGGTGGTGCGGAGCCAGAGTGCGCCGTCCTGCTCGTAGGTATGGCCCTTGGCGATAAGGCGTTGCACAACCCCCTCGACCTTCCCTGTGGAGTAGAGTTCGGATTCCAGCGAATAGACATCGAAATGAACGTCAAAAGCCGTGAGGTCCTGATCCTGCTCCCGGCGCAGACAGGCAACGGCAAAACGGCGGATGGCGTCCAGGTTCAGGGGGTCGCCGTCGGCCGTGACATGCTGGTCGTCGGCATCAACTGTTTCCCGTGCCAAGTAGGAACGGGCCACGTCCCGGATGTACTCTCCCTGGTAGCCGTCGGCTGGCCACCGCGGGTCGTCCGGCTCGATCCCGAGACAGCGGGCCTGCACCGACAGGGCAAGGTTGCTGATCTGCTGTCCCGCGTCATTATAATAGAATTCTCGTGTCACATCCCAACCGGTGACATCAAGCAGCCGGCAGATGGTATCGCCGATAGCAGCACCCCGGCCATGGCCGATATGGAGCGGTCCGGTCGGATTGGCGCTGACGAATTCCACCTGGGCCTTTTTCCCCGCACCACTCCTGCTCTTGCCGTAGTCGGGACCGGCAGCGGCGAGGGGCAAAAGAGTCCGTTGCCAGGCATCACCCTTGAGATGGATATTGATGAAACCGGGGCCGGCAATCTCCACCCGGTCAAAGATGTCGGCTGCTACCAGACGGGGCAGAAGGACTTCCGCAACAGCGCGCGGTGCTTTCCGCTCCCCCTTTGCCAGTTGCATCGCCACATTGGTGGCAAAATCTCCATGCTCGGCATGGGCGGGGGTCTCGATGACTATCGCCGGCAACTGGCCAGACTGGAGCGTGCCGTCGGCAACGCACTCCTCCAGTACCTTCCTGACCAGGTCGCGTACTACGTTTCGCATTACTCCTCCTGCTTCATCTGATCTGTCGTATCGCTCTCCACCTTGATGGAAATGTCGCGGGTGAAATCGGGGCATCGTGCCCCACCGTCGGGAACGCAGAACTTCTTGGCACAGTTCTCCCGCCAGGCGCACACCACACAGAATTGTCGTTTATCGCTCATAATTCACCGTTTCGTACGTATCTGCATTTTGCTGGAAACTGCAATAACCCAAAAGCTTTCACCACACGCCCCTACTGTTCAAATGCGTGTCCAGAGAAACACTGGCATGACGGTGCCTTCTCCTCCGTGCTCCTCTGTGGTTAACGCTTTATTGCTGGTGGTGCAGTCGCCGGAGTGGCTCTGGTTGCCGGAGTGGCGGCTTTGCCTGGGTCGGTTTTCTCCTGGGTCGGGAACTGGTAGATGATCTCGTTTGGCCGTACCAGACCGAAGTCGTGACGAGCTATGCTTTCCAGATACCGTCTATCTGATTTCAGCGCCTCTACCTCCCGCCGGAGACGGTCGTTCTCGGCCTTCAACTCCGTCACCCGCTTCTCCATCTCCTGTTTGTCCTTGGAAAGATGATAGATGCGCAGCAGGCCGCGTTCGCCGAACACAGTGAAAAAAAGGATAAACAGGATGACACCGGCCGGGATGAAATACATCCGTTTGCTTAGGTGAACCCCGCTCAGGACACTGCTCCCTTCAGGAGTGCGGCGAAATAGTCAATAGTCCGTATCAGCCCTGTCTCCACATCAACCGTCGGGCTCCAGTCGAGCCGGGCACCGGCCAGACTGATGTCGGGCTGGCGTTGCTGAGGATCATCGGCAGGAAGGGGATTAAAGACGACTTTCGAGCGGGAACCGGTCAGACTGATAATCCGTTCGGCGAACTCCAGGATGGTGGTCTCGGCAGGATTCCCCAGGTTGACCGGACCGACGAAGTCTTCGCACTCCATCATCCGGACCATCCCCTCCACGAGGTCGGTGACATAACAGAAGGATCGGGTCTGCTCACCCTTGCCGTAAACCGTAAGATCCTCCCCCTTGAGGGCCTGGACGATGAAATTGGATACTACACGCCCGTCGTTGAGTGCCATGCGTGGTCCGTAGGTATTGAAGATGCGGATGATGCGGACATCCACTCCGTTCTGGCGGTGATAACCCATCATCAGGGTTTCTGCTACCCTCTTTCCTTCGTCGTAACAGCTCCTCAGTCCAATGGGGTTGACATTTCCCCAGTATTCCTCGGTCTGGGGGTGGACCTGAGGATCTCCGTAGACTTCGGAGGTGGATGCCTGGAGTATTCTGGCCCTTACCCGCTTTGCCAGGCCCAGCATATGGATGGAACCGAGGACACTGGTCTTGATGGTCTTCACCGGGTTGTACTGGTAGTGGATCGGCGAAGCCGGGCAGGCAAGGTTGTAGATCCGGTCAACCTCAAGCAGGATCGGCTGGGTAATGTCGTGACGGATCAGTTCGAAACGCGATTCCCCCATGAGACGGGCAACATTGAGCTTGGAGCCGGTGAAGAAATTGTCGAGACAGAGGACGTCATGACCATCCCGGACAAGCCGTTCACAGAGATGTGAACCGATAAAACCGGCACCGCCGGTAACAAGAACACGCATCGCTATTTGCCCTCAGAGGACAGGCCGTTCCGCCCGAGGGGGACATAGTGGAAACCGGCATCGCGCATCCGGCCAAGCTTGTAAAGATTGCGGCCATCTATGATGAATGGCTCCTTGAGTTCGGCCTTTATCCGGTCGAAATCGGGGTTGCGATACTCGCTCCAGTCAGTGATGATCACCAGAACGTCTGCATCAGCCAGTATCTCGTACTGGTTGGTGCTGTAAGTTATCCGGTCGCCGAACTGCTTTTTGGCCTCTTTCAGAGCCTCGGGATCATGGGCTCGCACCGTGGCCCCCTGGGCTAGCAGGTTTTCGATGATAGTGATTGCAGGTGCCTCCCGCATGTCATCGGTCCGTGGTTTGAACGCAAGCCCCCAGCAGGCAACGGTGCGACCCGCAAGCGGCCGTTCCTTGGCAGGATCACCGAGAGATTGAAGTACCTTGCGGGAAAGGACCTGCTTCTGCCGCTCGTTCACTTCCTCCACAGCCTTAAGCAGGAGAAAATCGTAGTCGCTCTCTTCTGCGGTCCGGATGAGCGCCTTCACGTCCTTGGGAAAACATGAACCGCCATAACCGGGGCCGGGAAAGAGGAAGTCGTAGCCGATGCGTGAATCGGAGCCGATCCCCTCCCGGACGGACGCCACATCCGCACCCAACCGCTCGCAAAGGAGCGCAACCTGGTTCATAAAGGAGATCCGGGTGGCGAGCATGGCATTGGCAGCGTATTTGGTCATCTCGGCACTCCGGATGTCCATGACAATAAGCCGGTTATGCTTGCGCATGAACGGTTCGTAGAGTTCCTTCATCAGTTCGGCAGTCCGGACGTTGTCTGTGCCGATCACCACCCGGTCCGGCTTCATGAAATCCTCGATGGCCGCACCTTCCTTCAGGAATTCGGGATTGGAGACGACGTCAAACTCCAGCAAGGTTCCGCGCCTGTCCAGCTCCTCCTGCAGAGCGGCACGGACCTTGTCAGCGGTCCCCACCGGAACCGTCGACTTGTCGACGACGATCTTGAAACTATCCATGTTGCGACCGATTTCACGGGCCACGGCCAGCACATACTGAAGATCTGCCGAACCATCCTCACCCGGAGGAGTGCCGACGGCAATGAAGTTTATGAGTGATTCTTTCACCGCCTGAGGAACGTCGGTAGTAAAAGAGAGTCGCCCTTCCGCCTGGTTACGAAGCACCAACTCCTTGAGCCCCGGCTCGTAGATCGGGATGATGCCCTGCTTCAGTCCTTCTATCTTGGACAGGTCAACATCGACGGCGATAACGGTATTGCCGCTCTCGGCAAAACAAGCGGCAGCCACCAGACCGACATAACCGGCGCCGAATACGCAAATCTTCATAGCATCCTCCCGGAGATAATCAAGCGAACTTTATATCACAAAACAGAGCCTGCACGCCACTCTTTTCACGGCTTTACGGACAGTTCCAGGGCATTGGCGAGACGGGCGAAATCTTCAAGGGAAAGGGTTTCGCCACGTCTTGACGGGTTGATCCCGCAGTCGTCGAGGACTTTCCGCAACTGTACTTCCTCATCAAGGAACTGTCCGCTCTTCAGACAATTCCAGAGGGTTTTGCGCCGCTGGCTGAAGGCAGACTTCACTACTCGACGGAACAGGGCTTCATCACCCACCGTGACCCGAGGTTCGGCAAGGGGGATAAGCCGCAGGACGACCGAATCGACCTTGGGTGCCGGGAAAAACGAGCCCGGCTTGACGAGGAACATCCGTCTGATGTCGAAATGGAGCTGGCAGAATACTGACAGCACACCGTATTCCTTACAGTCGGGGGGAGCGGCCAGACGTTCCCCAACCTCCTTCTGGAGCATGAGCACAAGGCGGGAAAAGAGTTGACGGTGTTCCATGAACTGGAAAAGAACGGGGGTGGAAATATTGTACGGAAGGTTGGCCGCAACCTTCCAGCGCCCCTCCCAGCGGTTACCAAGCAACTCAGGCAGATCGGCCCGCAGAATATCGGCCTCCACGACCTCTACCTTCCCGCTGTCGGCAAATTCCCGGCGCAGGAGCGGCACCAGTTGGCGATCCAGTTCCACAGCAACCACCCGGGCAGCCCGAGCGGCCAGGAGACGTGTCAGAGCACCCTGACCCGGTCCGACTTCAAGCACATGGTCATCAGGGGCAAGCTCAACCGTATCAACGATGCGGGCAAGGACATTATGGTCGGTAAGGAAATTCTGCCCGAGGGCTTTTTTAGGCCGTATCCGTTCCATCGTCACCTCGCCCCCAGCCTTGCCGTTATGCTATCGAGGGGCCAGACTGCCAGAGCATCGAGCCCCAGACCGCTTTCCATGCCGTGCTCCAGGTAATAATCAGCCGGCACTGCCAGCATGGCGGCATTGTCCGCACAGAGCGCCGGAGGGGGGATATGCAGTTCGATGCCACGAGCCTCGGCAAAGTGACCCATTGCCCTTCGCAGGGCGCTGTTACAGGCCACCCCGCCGGCCACAATCAGTCGGCTACAGCCTGATCCCGCCATTGCCGCGGAAGTCTTGGCGACAAGGACATCACAGACGGCAGCCTGAAAGGAAGCACAGAGGTCGGGGAGACGCGGGTCGTCGGTACCGCCCAGGGGGTGTTTCTGCAGATGGGTCAGAACCGCCGTCTTGAGACCGCTGAAGCTGAAATTGCAGCTGCCGTCGTGGAGAAGGGGTCGGGGGAACTTGACGGCAGCGGGGTCACCGTCAACCGCGAGTCGATCAATGAGCGCGCCGCCTGGATAGGGGAAACCGAGGAGTTTGGCAACCTTGTCAAAGGCCTCGCCGGCCGCGTCATCCACGGTTTGCCCAAGAGTACGGTAACGACCGAAGCCGTCCACCCGGTAGAGGTGGGAGTGACCGCCGGAAACCACGAGCGCCAGAAAAGGAAACTGCACCGGCTGCTCCAGGAACGGGGCAAACAGGTGCCCTTCGATGTGGTTGATGCCGACCAGGGGAATCCGGTTGGCAAACGCCAGCGCCTTGGCAATGGAAAGACCGACGAGCAATGCTCCAGCAAGACCAGGCCCCTGGGTCGCAGCGATTCCTTCAAGATCGGACAAGCAGATGCCCGCATCCCTGAGAGCCTGTTCCACGACAGGGACCACTGCTTCCAGATGCTGGCGGGAGGCGATTTCCGGCACCACCCCGCCATAGTCGGCATGGACGGCAATCTGGGAAGCGACAACGGACGAGAGCACCATCCGGCCATCCCGCACCACCGCCGCAGCTGTCTCATCACAGGAAGATTCTATGGCAAGTAGGAGCATAAATACCGTTCAGGGTTCAACGTTAAAAAAATGCGGGGCGCTTACACGCCCCGGTGAATTCAGCTTTTGTATTATTTGCACCGTTCTATCCATGAAACGCGATTTTTGGCCAAGGTCAAGGCGGGCGAAGATTTGGGCGGAGGCGTACTGGGAGGTACGCCGCACAACCAAATCAGCAGCCCAACGCAGAGATTGGGCAAAAGGCGCGTTTCTCAGAGAAGATTGGCGGCGAGTTCGGCAAGCTCCGACCTCTCCCCCTTCATCATCGTCACGTGCCCTGCGATGGACTGCTCTTTGAAGCGCTCCACCACATAGGTAAGACCGTTGCTGGAGGAGTCGACGTAGGGATTGTCGATCTGGTAAGGGTCGCCGGTGAGGACAATCTTGGTCCCCTCGCCGGCCCGGGTTACGATGGTCTTGATCTCGTGGGGGGTGAGGTTCTGCGCCTCGTCCACGATCATGAACTGGTTCGGGATGGAACGCCCCCGGATATAGGTCAGAGGCTCGATCTCCATGAGCCCCATGGCCATAAGCTCTTTATACCCCTTGCTGTGGCGCTTCTCTCCCTCGTGCCCCGTGAGGAGCAGTTCGACGTTGTCGAAGATCGGCTGCATCCAGGGAGTGAGCTTTTCCTCGATATCTCCGGGGAGAAAACCCAGGTCCTTTCCCATGGGAAAGACCGGACGGGAGACGAGGAGCCGATTAAAGGCATTCTCCTCGGCGGTCTTCTGGAGTCCTGCGGCTATCGCCAGGAGGGTCTTGCCGGTTCCTGCTTTGCCCACAAGGGTTACGAGCTTGACGTTGTCGTCCAGGAGAGCGTCAAGGGCAAAGGCTTGCTCACGATTGCGAGGATGGATGCTCCATATCCCTTCGCGGCCGATCTTGCGGAGCGGCACGAGTCGGCGCTGGGCTGCATCGAAGCGGCCGATAGCAGTATGGGACGGGTTGAGAGCATCTTTCAGCGTGACGAACTGGTTGGGGAGATAGTCATTGTCGAGTTCCGCCCATCCCTGCCCGTGAAAACGGTCGATCAGATCAGGGGCCGCATCCATCTCCACAAAACCGGGATAGAGTTCCTCGATGGCCACCTTGTCCGATTCGTAATCCTCTGCAACCAGGCCGATCGCGTCGGCCTTGATCCGAAGATTAGTGTCCTTGGTGACAAAAATGACCGGCAGGTCAGGGTTGCGCTCCTTGACATCCACCGCAACCGCGAGGATGCGGTTGTCACCCCGCTCTTCCCTCAGCTCGGGCGGAAGGCGCTTCATGACCCGCTCTTCGTAGATCTCGACACGCAGGCTGCCGCCGCTTTCGAGGGTAAGGCCTTCGGCAAGGGATCCTTTTTTCCTGAGATCATCGAGATAACGGGAGACCTGACGGGCGTTGCGGCCGGTCTCGTTCATATCCTTCTTGAACCGGTCGATCTCCTCGATAACAGTTATGGGGATGATGATGTTGTTTTCCTGGAAGCGGAACAGGGCCTGTGGATCATAAAGGAGGACATTGGTGTCGAGCACGAAATTTTTCATCGTTACCTTTCTTCGGCGGAAATCAGCGGTCGGAAAAATGAACCTGCAGTCCCTGGCTGGTGGCCAGGATTTTTATGTAGATAAGCCGGTCCTTGAACTGGCCTTCGAGGACAACCTCACCTTCCTGGTTGAGGGCAGCAAGGACGCTTTCCGGCGACTCCTTGATGGTGTAATAGCTATAGATGCCGGTCTTGTACAGCTCATCCTTGGTTACCGGCCGTTCCGGCGGCAGCGAGCACCCGGCGAACAGCATCAGGAAACAGAGCAGCGAGAAAACCCCTTTTCTCATACCTTCCCCCTTATTTATTGTGACACGATGGCATGCAGCGCCTGCAGGAACACGTCTATATCCCGGGAGGTGGTTAACCAGCCGGGGCTCACTCTCACGGTCCCCTCCGGATAGGTGCCGATGGTCTGATGTGCCAGGGGAGCACAGTGAAGCCCGACCCTGACGCTGATGCCATAATCCTGGTCGAGTTGAAATCCGATTCTGGAGGGATCGAAGCCGGAAACCGTGAAGGAGACGACACTTCCCCGGCGTTCCGGATCAGCAGGCCCGTAAAGGGTAACTCCGGGGATCGAACCGAGGCCCTCGACGATCTGAGCGACCCGGGCCTGTTCTGTTGAACGGATGGTCGCCACACCGGTATTCAGTATAAATTCAATACCCGCGAGCAGCCCGGCGATGCCGGGAGTGTTGGGTGTGCCGCTTTCCAGATGCTCCGGCATGGCAACCGGCTGGTCAAGGCCGCTGGAATGGCCGCCTGTCCCCCCCACTATGAGAGGTGTCAGTTCGATTCCCGCGCCAACATAGAGAAAGCCGGTTCCCTGGGGGCCAAGCAAACCCTTGTGTCCCGGTGCCGCCAGGAGATCGATGGACATTCCCTCCACGTCAATCGGAAGTGAACCGGCACTCTGGGCAGCATCCACCAGAAATAAAACACCGGCTCCCCGTGCAATGGCGCCGATTTCGGCCACCGGCTGTATGGTCCCCGTCACGTTGGAGCAATGGGACAGGGCAACAAGCCGGCTTTCGGGCCGAAGGACTTCGGAGAGCTGACGGCTGTCGATGGCCCCCCTGCCGTCCGCCTGCAGCCAGGTAACCTCTACGCCTCGCTGTTCAGCCAGGTGCAGTGGCCGTGCCAGGGAGTTATGTTCCATGGTGGTGGTGATGACGTGGTCGCCCGGACGGAGCAGCCCGTTCACCGCCAGATTGAGGGCCTCGGTGGCGCTGTGGGTAAAGACGATGCGTTCAGAATTCCCGGCGCCTATCAGCCCTGAAACCGCTTCTCGGGCGCGGAAGACCAGTCTTCCTGCCTCGAGGCCGCGGCGATATCCTCCCCGCCCGGGACCGACCCCTATTTCACGCAGGGTTTGATCAACGGCCCGGTAGACCGTATCCGGTTTGGGAAAGGATGTAGCAGCGTTATCGAGATAGATCGACATAGGGCGAAACTACCATGTATGGGGGGCTGTTGGCAACCGCTTTCAAGATGTGCTCATCGTTGCCCCGATGGTCAAAGTCCGTTTGCGGCACTTTCCGGCTGGAACGGCTCATATCTGACCTTACCACGGCTCTGATCCTGGTGTTGTCCGTAAATACGCTGAACGATGCCACTTGCCGGCACCCCCCCCCACCAGTTGCCGATTGCCGTGAAATCGTCACTGCCGGCATTGTAGAGATCGTACTCTCCATTGGCACTGAAACTGTTTCCCCATGCAACGCTCCCCCCGTCGGACACCCGGAGCCCGGCCTTGCCGTTGTGGGATATTTCATTGCCGCTTACTTTCAACCTCGACCTGTCGAGGAACAGACCGTCACCGGCATTATTTTCGATCCGGCAGGCGTCAATCCCACCTTCGCAGGACGTCAGCCCCAACCCGATGCCGTTGCCCGCAAAGCTGCTGCTACTTATCCTGAGGCGGCAATTATCGGCAATGATCCCCGCCTCCCTGTTATCCGAAAATGTAACGCCGGACAGAAAGAGTGAGGTGCCTGCTGCAACGAGCCCCCGGCGATTTCCGGTAAAGACCGCCTCCCGTAGATCGACCTCGCTATCCCTCAGCACCATCCCCACATCGCCGCCCCCCGAACCGCCACCGATGATTACAGCTGTGCTCTCCTTGAGCACGATGCCGGTATGACAGGCGACGAACTGGACATATTTCATGGAGAAGCTTGAAAACAGTGCCTCGCAACCAATCCCGGCACCTTCCACCCGACAGTGTTCCAGGAGGTTCTTTTTGTCGCTTGCAAGAAGAACGATCCCGTCCCAGCCGCTCGCTGACCCGTCATCGGCGGAGGTGAAACGTACCGGTTTTTCACCGTTGCCGTTGGCGAGAATACGCCCGCGTACGACGAGCGCGGCCCCTCCGCCTGCACTGCTTTCCGTGCGGCGGAACCGTATGACGGTCCCTGGTTCTATGGTCAGGGTCGCCTGAGGAGCCACTGTGAGCGCCCCCTCGACAAGTACCTCGCCCCGCAAGACGGTGTCCTCAATGAGCACCTTGTTTCGGTAGATCGTGTCAGCAGCTCGAAGGGATACTGCACGCTGCGGCGAAGCGCCATCGGCAGGCCCCGTCGCTGAGTGTTCCGTGCGGGAAACCGGGTCTGGCGACACGACATCGGCTGGAGCGGCACCAGAAGCACTCCCGACCCATATGCCCAGAATTAAAACAACCGGCATCAGCCGGCAAGTATCTACTTTCATAATCAGATCCATGGATGACTTCCCAGGTTTTATCCTTCCGTACCGTCCGTATCATTACGATCGAAGTACACCCTGTTCTTTCCTTCTCTCTTCGCACGGTAGAGGAGTGCGTCTACCTTGTTGAACAGTTCATCCTGGGCGCTGCTGTTTTCCGGATAGGAAACTACACCGACACTGACCGTAACGCCGCAGTCGGCAATTCCCTTGAGTGCCGTTACCGTCTCCCTTTCAATTCGCTCCCGGATCCTCTCCGCCACCGGAATAGCGCTCTCCAATTTCGTTTCCGGCAACAGTATCACGAACTCCTCACCCCCATAGCGGAACGCAAAGTCGACCCGGCGTAAGGTCATGGCAATGATTTCGCCGATGGAGGCAAGAATCAGATCACCGGTAGAATGCCCGTAGGTATCATTGAACTTTTTGAAATCGTCCACATCAAGCATGACAAGAGTAATCGGCTTCTTATAGCGCTTGGCCCGTTTCAGTTCCAGGGGAAACTGCTGCCGGAAATAGCGATGGTTGTGGAGGCCGGTCAACGCATCGGTGATGGCCATCAACTTGGTCCGGTTGTGGAGTTTGGCGTTGTAAATGGCCATAGCCGCGAAAGAGGACAGAACCGACAGCAGGTTGAGCTTTTCCCGGTCAAACTGGCGGGGAACAAAATCATCGAGGTAGAGCACCCCGACGGTTCGCTTCTGGACCACCAGAGGTACACAAATGAGGGAACGGATTCCCTCGTCAAGGGCGACGGGATTGTTGAAAAACGAGGTTTCAGCGGTGTCTTCGATAAAAAGAATCTCGCCGGCAGAGAGCACTTTTTCCGTCAATCCGCCGGAAGTGACATCCCAGCGCTCCTTCTTAATGAAGCTGGCCGACAGGCCTGCATGGGCATGGAGGGAAAGTTCCATCTTCCGGTCATCATAGAGTGCCACGCTGCCGGCCGGAGTCTCCGCAAAACGCATGGCGCTCGTCAAAATAGCCTGCAACACCGTATCGAGGTCGAGAGTCGAAACAACGGCCCGAGCCACCTCGATAAGGTCCTTGAGTGCCTTTACCTGGGCCTCCAGCGAATCCTTGCAGTTGGTGCAACCTGACATGAGAGTCCCCATTGAATGTGATTAACCAAGACTTTTCTAACACAATCCAAACCCAATGTAAATGCAATCTACACGCACCTGAGCGGGGTTCCACTATTTTGCGAAATCTTATCAGGGGGTTACAAAATTAATCTGAAATCCCTTGACAGGCCATATATGTTGTGGTTAATTTCACATCGTGCCACAAAATGTTGGGTTAATATTCACTTATATTCAACTGTCCATGCACCAATTCCCCGCATAAGGAGACACGTAAACCATGGTTAAAACAAAGGCAAAGGGAGCGATTCCGGGATTGACGAAAAACGCGCTGACCGTTTTAGAGAAGCGCTACCTGAAGCGGGACAAGGAAGGCCGCATCCTGGAAACACCGGTGGACATGTTCCGCCGGGTCGCCGAAACCATTGCCTCTGCGGACGCGAGCTTCGACAAGAAGGCCGATGTTGCCGGTCTTGCCGACAAGTTCTACGCCATGATGACCAATTTCGAGTTTCTCCCCAACTCCCCCACCCTCATGAATGCCGGCAGGGAACTGGGACAACTCTCTGCCTGTTTCGTTCTGCCGGTTGGAGACTCCATGGAAGAGATCTTCGATGCCGTCAAGTTCACCGCCCTGATTCACAAGTCCGGGGGCGGCACCGGCTTTTCCTTCTCGCGGCTGCGGCCGGCCAACGATGAAGTCCGTTCCACCTCCGGCATCTCCAGCGGCCCCATTTCCTTCATGCGCGTTTTCGACGCCGCCACCGAGACCATCAAGCAGGGGGGGACCAGACGCGGCGCCAACATGGGGATACTGCGGGTCGACCACCCGGATGTCATGGACTTCATCATGTGCAAGGCGGACCAGCGCCACCTCAACAACTTCAACATCTCCGTCGGCATCACGGAGGCATTCATGGAGGCGGTGGAGCACGATGCCGACTACACCATCTTCAACCCCCGCAGCCACGAGCCGGTCGGCTCCCTCAATGCCCGGAAGGTCTTCAGCCGCATCGTCAAGCAGGCATGGGAGAATGGCGAGCCGGGAATCATCTTCCTCGACCGCCTCAACAAGGACAACCCCACCCCTCACATCGGTGCAATCGAATCCACCAACCCCTGCGGCGAGCAGCCCCTTCTCCCCTACGAATCCTGCAACCTGGGCTCCATCAACCTGGGGAAAATGGTAAGGGACGGCGAAGTGGATTACGACAGGCTGGGAGAGATCGTCCGTCTCGCTGTGAACTTCCTGGACAACGTCATCGAGGTCAACAACTATCCTCTCCCCCAGATTTCCGAGATGACCCGGGCCAACAGGAAGATCGGCCTCGGCGTCATGGGGTGGGCGGACATGCTCATTCTCCTCGGCATCCCTTATGGCTCCCCCCAGTCCATCGCCCTCGGTGAGAAGGTCATGAAGTTCATCAACGACGAAGGGCACGCCGCCTCCCGTGAACTGGCGAAGAAGCGGGGCGCCTTCCCTAACTTTAAAGGGTCCATCTTCGACCACCCGGGTGAAGCACCGATCAGGAACGCCACCGTCACCACCATCGCCCCCACGGGGACCATCTCCATCATCGCCAACACCTCCTCCGGCGTAGAGCCGCTCTTTGCTGTCTCCTACGTGCGTCAGGTAATGGACAAGAACATCCTGGTCGAGGTCAATCCGATGTTCGAACAGATTGCCAGGGACCGGGGCTTTTACTCCGAAGCACTCATGCAGCGGATCGCCGAACACGGCACCGTCCACGACATCATGGAGATACCCGAGGACATACGCAGGGTATTCGTCACCGCCCACGAAATCACCCCGGAAGAGCACATCGAGATGCAGTCGGCATTCCAGAAATACACCGACAACGCTGTCTCCAAAACGGTCAACTTCCCCAACACCGCTACCATTGAAGACGTGGAAAAGGTCTACCGGCTCGCCTATCAGGCGGGCTGTAAAGGGGTTACCATCTACCGGGACGGTTCCCGTGATGAACAGGTCCTCTCCACCGGCAAGAAGGAAGAGAAGGCAGCACCCGTGTTCGAGGACAAGTCCGCAATCAAGCGGGACCGTCCCAAGGCTCTCAAAGGGTGGACCTACCAGATGCAGACAGGTTGCGGACCGCTCTACGTGACCATCAACGAGGACAAGACCGGCCTCTTCGAACTCTTCACCACCATGGGGAAAGCGGGTGGCTGTGCCGCCTCCCAGAGCGAAGCCATCGGCCGGATGGTCTCCCTCGCCTGGCGAAGCGGTGTCCAGGCGCGCCAGGTGGTCAAGCAGCTCCTCGGCATCTCCTGCCACTGCCCGTCAGGATTTGGAGATAACCGGGTCCTTTCCTGCGCCGACGCAGTCGCCAAGGCGATTCAGGCCCACATGGTCGCCGCCGGCTACGACACCAATCTGGAGCAGGCCGCGCCGGAACGGGGCGCCTGCCCGGAATGCGGCGGCGTGGTCGAGCACGAAGGGGGCTGCGCGGTGTGCAGGGTGTGCGGGTATAGCGAGTGCGCGTAGCACGTTGTAGATGTAACGTTACATGAGTCCCTAAAAAAACAACTAAAATAAAGCCCCGCAGATTCGTTTCTGTGGGGCTTTATTTAGTTACTTGGAATTTTGCAGCGTTTTGTCCGCCTGCCGCCGGTAGTTCTGTTTTTAAGTGTAGAGAACATGAGCGATCTTATACAAGGGCTAGCCCATCACTTCTTGTAACACGTCCCGCAACACCTCAATCGAATATGGCTTCATAAGGTACGCCGAGAAGCCGTAGGAGGCGTAATTAGAGATAACGGGATTGTCGGAGTAGCCGCTGGAAACGACGGCTTTGAGGTGAGGGTCGATACCGGGCAAATGTTCCATCGTCTCTTCTCCGCCCATCCCACCTTTGATTGTCAGGTCGAGAATCACCACATCAAAAGGGTTTCCGGTGTCTACGGCATCGCGGATCTTGACTATTGCTGCCTCACCATCCTCCGCCGCATCACCCTCGTGACCAAGGAGCCGCAGCATGCTGGAGACAGCAAGTCGAACGCTTTCCACATCATCCATCACCAGAATTCGTCCTTTACGGGCAACATTTGCGACTGCCGTCCGTGTTTCCTTCTTTTCGGTTCCTTCGTGCGATGGGAGGTAAAAGGAAAAGGTACTACCGCTTCCTTGTTCAGAGCATGCCTCAAGTGTCCCGCCATGATTCCGCACTATGGCAAAAGCGGTAGCCAACCCGAGTCCGCTTCCTTTCCCCTTGGTGGTGAAGTAGGGATCAAAGACCCTTGGCAGATGCTGAGGCATGATGCCGGTACCGGTGTCGGAAATTTCGACTTTAACGAACCTCCCCCCTTCCTGAAGGATGGGATGAACTGCTGGAGGCAGGGTCACGTTCGTCAGATCAATCCGTACAGTTCCCCCTTGGGGCATGGCTTCACCAGCATTCAGCACGATGTTCTGCACCACCTGCGCGATCTGCCCTTCATCGGCGCATACCGGCCATAGCCCTTCGACCGACGTGAAGCGGCAGTCGGAACGCGCACCGCTCAGGGCAAAAGTCGCGGCGGTTTCGATTACCGGTGCCAACACAAGTTCCTTCCTGATCGGCTGTCCCCCTTTTGCAAACGTCAGGAGCTGGGTAGTGAGGTTGATGGACAGCTTAAGTGCCTGCTCGGCCTGCTCCAGGAGGTGGATTCCGTTCTCCCCACGTTCGTAGCTGGCCCTGGCTGTTGAAATGTTGCCGAAAACGGCTTGAAGCAGGTTATTGAAGTCATGGGCGATCCCGCCCGCAAGAACTCCCAGGGATTCCATTTTCTGAAGCTTCAGCCGCTCTTCTTCCAACTGATTCCGTTGGGTGATGTCGGTAGTGACAATGATTGCCAGATGGGGTTCTTCAGTGGCATCGCTTATGATGGAGGCACTGGTCATCCCTGAAAAACGGGAACCATCCTTCCTAAGGAGTGAAACCTCCAAATCGACTACGGTTCCGGTGACCATCAGTCCCGCGAAGGCATGACCGGCTCGTTCACGGTCTTCGGGGGCGACGAAATCGAACACATTCAAGCCAACGACGTCAGCATCCGGTTCGTACCCGTACAGGGCCAGAGCCTGCCGGTTCGCTATCCTAATATTTCCCGAGGTATCGGTAACGGTAATCGAGTTAGGAGATATCTCGGTCAGGAGCCGATACCTCTCTTCGCTCTTGCGCAGGGCCTCTTCGTCATTCCTTCGTGCGGTCACGTCACGGAACGACCAGACGCGGCCGGCGACCTCGCCTTCCAAGAGCAGCGGCGCCGAATATCGCTCAAAAATGCGGCTGTCCTTAAAGTGCACCTCGTCCATATCCTGATCAGCACTGCCGTACAGCAACCGGACCTTGTTCAAGAAAGCATCGGGATCGACTAGTTGGGCCAGCACGTAGGCGAGCATCGTTTCGTCGTCCGCAGTATCGATGACTGTTCCTGGAATCCGCCACATCTCAGCGAATTTCCGGTTGGAGAGCAACGTTCTCCCCTGGGCGTCCACTGCTAGGATTCCGTCAGCGGTAGCATCAAGAATTACCTGAAGATGGGATTCACCGCGAGGTTGCTGGGCAGAAAACTCGTTGAGCAGTTCATATTGCGATGGTCCGTCGTTCATTTTGGTGACGTTCCTCCCTGACAGTGCGACTTGGACTTTAAATACTGCCTTCTTTAGGCAAAACGTGCAATAGCTAACCTGCGGGCGTAGCGAGTCAACTTTTAGCGAGTTGTTGGATTACTTTTTTTGACTATTAGCTTGTTACGTCAATATAAACGGTCAAGCCTTCGCAGAATCATATACAGGTTTTTATTAGGTGAGTCTATTGCAATTCTCATTTCGAACAGGATTTGCAGATGTAGAGCAAAAATAAAGCCCTACAGATTCGTTTCTGTAGGGTTTTATTTGTACCAAGGACGAGCTGTGGAGGAATTAACTGATAATGATAAAGCACCGCAGCGATGCGGTGCAAAAGGGCTACCCCTTACCCTGACACTCCCCACACATGACAACATTTACCGGCTGCTCGCACCCGCACACCCTGCAGGCGTTATCCCATTCGGGATGCCCGGCAGTGATCGCCCGCTGCTTCCCCTCCAGACGCCGCACTTCGGCCTCCATTTCGTCATTGTATTGCGATTCGAACATGCTTGGCACCTCATGCAAAAATCGTCGGCAGGTACATCAGGCAATGCACAACCGCGCCGGATTGATAACTGCTTGACTTTAACCTTAAGCCTGACTATAACCATTTTCACCACTGCTAAAAATGGAGAAAAAAATGCCCGGTTCCTATCCCGACCCCCGCTCCTATGCCGATACCGCCCTGCATGCACTTGAGCAGGCCTACGCGGAGAACCCCGACTCCCATACCAGTTCGCTGATCATGACAGCAATGGAAGCAATCAGACGCCTGGCGCAGGAAATCAAGAGTGTCGCCGTTACCGAAGGGGGAGTACAACTCGATCCCCATGAACTTAACGATTTCAATTCCGCCATCTGATTGTCAGGATTACCCTTTCTTCCGCCAGTACTCCCGCTCATAGGGCCAGAAATCCTGCATGTACCCTACCACCCCCTGCATCCTGGCTCTGAACGCCTGCCGGAACGCATCCTGTTCGGGGAATTCCCGCTTTTCACTGACCGCAGCGCAAAGTGCCCTGCCCAGTTCCCGCGCCCTTCCATACAGTTCGTCCTCGTGGGGAAAGGTGCGCACCCCGGCCTGAGGAGAGCCAACGCTGCCGACCGTCAGCGCTCCCAAGGTCCCTGCAAAACGCGCCATGTAAGCGAGGACCTCATCGTCATCGCCACTCCCCGAGGTTTCCACGAGCGCCGCGTACTTGCCGTCAAGAGCCATGCAATGGATAAGACCGTTGCAGCGGTCGAAGAACGTCTTCATCTGGGCAGTGACACTGAAGATATAGTTGGGGCTGGCGAGAATAAACGCATCGCACCCCAGGAGCTGTTCCTTGATCGTTTCGTAATCATCGGGAAGGGGGCAGATGCCCGTCTTGTGGCAGGCGTCGCAGGCAACACAAGGCTGCAGACCGGCTTGGGCCAGGGAAACGATCTCCACCTCACCCCCCTCCTCGCGCACCCCGGTCAGCACTTCCGCCAACAACCGTCCAGTGTTCCCCTTCATGCCGCGTGGGCTGCCCATAAGTGCAAGAATTTTCATCGGTACTCTCCGTCAACAGTAGTGCCACAATGAGTGGCCGTCACTCTCCCATTCTGCCCCAGGTGCCCCATCACCGCAAGTGATTTCATCCGCGTTTTCCTTCTTGCCTCCCACTCCCGGAAAATGCTATAAAGACTGTGCCTGTAAACCGCAGGGGACACCTCCTGTGGTTTTTTTTGTCCAGAACAGGAATGACCAAACAGCTGTACGTTATTCATCTGAAGGAGCACTTCGTGAAGCCTGCATGTTTAATTTTTTCCCGCCGGATGGCACTCTCACTGCTTGCCATTATTGTTCTCACCGTTTCCCTCGCTGCATGCAAACCTGATAAGACTGGAGACCTTGCGTCGTCCGTACCTGAGAAAAAGGAAGCCGAGGCTCCGAAAGCCACCTTTTTACCGAACACCACCGCAACCCGTGATAGTTCTGCATTTGCAACCAGGACCACCTCTATCCGTAAAGCGCCGGGTGCAGAACTAACTGCTCCAAAGATTAAGTACAACGCGGGCGAAGACCCCGATTTCGCACGGCAACACGGCTGGCCGGTGAAGTCCCCTCAGCCTCTCCCCGGCTCGATCCTTCCCCAGAAGCGGATCGTGGCCTACTATGGCAATCCCCTTTCCAAGAAGATGGGAGCTCTGGGGGAATTACCGAAGGACGACATGCTGCGCCGGTTGAAGGGAGAAGTTACACGGTGGGAAAAAGCTGACCCATCTACCCCTGTACAGCCTGCACTGCATCTGATTGCGGTAGTTGCACAAGGCGAACCGGGTAAGGCGGGCAAATACCGGATGGTCATACCCGATGCTATCGTAAATCAGGTGTATGGATGGGCAAAAGAAGCGAACGCAATCCTGTTCATAGACATCCAGACCGGGCACGATGACATCCGAAACATTCTCCCCCGCTTCGAATGGCTCCTGAAAAATCCGGACGTGCATCTTGGGATCGACCCGGAGTTCAACCTGATTGCGAGCAAGAAGAAACCGGGGACCAAGATCGGTACCTACGACGCGGCAGACATTAACTACGCCTCAGGCTATCTCAAGGACCTGGTAAAGAAATATAACCTCCCCCCCAAGGTATTCATCGTTCACCGATTTACCCGCAACGGGGTGACCAATACCCGGAAGATCGTGCTGCGCCCCGAGGTGCAGATCGTCATGAACATGGACGGCTGGGGCGCTCCCTGGCTGAAGCGTGATTCGTACAAGGATTATGTGGTGGCCGAACCGGTACAGTACACCGGGTTCAAGCTCTTCTATCACAACGACACCAAGAAGGGTGATCCGCTATTACCCCCCAAGGACGTGCTCAAACTCCACCCGAAGCCGCTCTACATCCAGTACCAGTAGTTCAACTCCAGGAGGGGACTGTCATGGGAAACGACGAAATCCAAGGGCATTGGCCCGGCTCCTGTTTCGGCTGCTCGAGCAGTAACCACCAGGGGCTGCATCTCCGGTTCTTCCACACGAAGGAAGGTTGCACCACCAGTTGCACGATCCCCGACACGTATTGCGGTTTCGAGGGCCTTGTGCATGGAGGAATCATAGCCACGCTGCTGGATGAGGCGGCGGGATGGTCCCTATTCGCCCGTATCGGACGGCTCGGCGTGACCCGGGAAATGACGACCCGCTACCTGAAGCCGGTGCCGACCAACACAGAACTCCGGGTAGAAGGGACCATTTTGAGTCACGACGAACGGAGTGCAGTCGTCCGCTCCACCATCCATTCCATCGACGGCACGCTGCTGGCCGAAGGAGACAGCAGCTGGGCATTTCCGCGGCTCGGACGGATAGCGTCGCTGGCAAATGTGCCGGAGGGGACACTGCAGCAGTTTCTCGATGACTGTTGCCAGAAATGATGTTCCACACCCCTCGTCCTGACATACGTTCTCTGCATTACAACGTAAAAGGCCTGCTTGCGCAGGCCTTTTACGTTCAGGATGATCGATGGAGCCGACCATGGGGCTGTCGCATCACCTCTTGTTGTCCGAACCTATGAAGAGGCTCAGCAGGAAGCTGACGATACTGAAGACAAAGGCGGCGATGAAGGCCTGCCCAAAGCCGGCCACATGGAACCCGCTGACCAGCAGGGACGCCAGGTAGAAGAGAAAGGCGTTGATGACAAGGGTGAAGAGGCCGAGGGTAACCACTGTTACCGGCAGGGTGAGAAAGATGAGGATCGGTCGGAGAAACGCGTTCAGAAGCCCGAGTACGATTGCGGCGACAAAGACGGTCATCCAGTTGTCGAGGGAGACCCCCGAGACGAGGTGAACAACGACAAGGAGTGCCGTGCTGTTAATGATCCATCTCACAATAAGCTGTTTCATGTTCATTCCTCGGGAGGTAGCTTGAGCTGCACGTGTGCTAACCTTATCACATTCTCCGATGGTTGGCGACTGCTGAAATCACCACATCTCACGGACTCAATGAACAGCAATAGTCTTCATGGAATTTTCAGCATCATGGGGAATATAACAGTCTATTCCTCCCGCCCAACGTTCCTTGACACACTCAGGCAATGGGATTATTATTTCCCATCATCCATGATTGTTACGTCCCCTGGTAACCCTGAATGGGAGCAAATTGACGCTCCCATTTTTTATTGAAAGGAAACCGATGACAACCGACACCATCAGCATGCTCTGGGACACTACCCGCCTCTATCCGGGACCCGCAGCAATCGTACTTGAAAACGATTTTGCAGCCGGCAGCAGCCGGGCAGAAGCTTTCCGCGGCCAGTACCAGGGGGAAATAGCCGATCTCGATGACGATGGTCTGCTGGAAGCCCTGACCGCCTACGAGGCGCTGGAAGAGTTTCTTGCCAAGCCCCAGCTTTATGCCTATCTGCTCTTCGCAGCCGACTCGGGTGACGATGCCGTCAAGCGTCTCTCCCAGCGGGCTGCCGAATTCGGCAACCTGATGAGCCGGGAACTCCTCTTCTTTGACCTGGAACTCATCCATCTGCCCGATGATCGGTTTGCAGAGCTGGCTGCCAACCCACGATTTGCCGGGTACCGCCATTACCTGGCAAGTCTGCGGAAGTTCCGCCCCCATACCCTGGCGGAACGGGAAGAGAGCCTGCTCAAGCAGAAGAATCTTACGGGTGTCGAAGCCTTTACCCGTCTGTTCGACGAGCTATCAGCGTCCTTCTCCTTCCGGTTCGAGCTTGATGGAGAGGAACGGGATTATACCGGTGAGGAACTCCTGGGGCTCCTTCATCATCCGTCGGCCGATGTACGGGAACGCGCCTTCGGCACATTCCTGAACCGCCACGCTGAACACGGTATCGTGTACACGTCCGTCTTCAACAACGTCGTCCTCGACCATAGCCAGGAAATGGAGTTACGCAGCTACCGGCACCCCATGGAGCCGACGAACCTGGGGAACGAGCTGACAGCGGAGGTTGTGGAGCGTCTCATGACGGTCAGCGAAGCCAACTACCCGCTGGCCCGGGAATATTTCAGACTGAAAGCGCGTCTGCTCGGACTGCCGCAGTTGAAGAGCACCGACATCTACGCACCGGTGGGGGAATCTGACCGCACCTACTCCTTCGATGAGGCAAAGGACCTGGTACTGGCGGCCTACGGCGAGTTCTCGACCGAATTCCGCGACATTGCCGCTGCATTTTTTCAGGAACGCCGTATAGACGTCCTCCCACGCCACGGCAAGGGGGGTGGCGCCTTCTGCATGGGAATGACACCCCACCTTTCACCCTATGTCCTTCTCAATTTCACCGGCAACCTGCGGGACGTGGCGACCCTGGCCCACGAGCTGGGTCACGGCATCCACTTCGTCCTCGCCCAGCAGCAAACCATGGTCAACTACCATGCACCACTCCCTCTAGCCGAAACCGCGTCGGTATTCGGCGAGATGCTCCTGACCCGCCATCTGCTGGAGCGTGAGAGCGATCCGGGCGTCAAGATCGCCCTCCTCTGCGCCAAGATCGAGGACATCATTGCCACCACCTTTCGCCAGAACGTCCTTACCCGCTTCGAGGAGAAGCTTCACCAGGAGCGATCAACAGGGCTTCTGACCGCCGGCCGCATCGGGGATATCTGGTGGGAAGAGAACAGGAAACTTTATGGCGACGCCGTCACCATGATCGAACCGTACCGCTGGGGATGGAGCTATATCTCCCATTTCATCCATGCCCGATTCTACTGCTACTCCTACACTTTTGCCGAACTGCTCGTCCTCTCCCTCTACCGCAGTTACCTGGATAAGGGCGCGGAATTCATCCCCTGCTACCGCTCCCTTCTCGCCAGCGGTGGTTCCCTGTCACCGTCAGACACGGTGCGACCGGCCGGCATCGATCTAGCCGACCCCGGATTCTGGCAGAAAGGGTATGATTCCCTCAGTGATCTAATCAAAGAACTAGAGAGGCTGACATAACCTGATTGATGCTGGAGATGCAGAAATTAAAAAAAGCCGGTGCGACCGCACCGGCTTTTTTGTGTCATCAACAAATTGAACATCAGAATTTGAACTTAACACCGACGGTAACATTATGACTTTCTAAGTCTATCTTTCTATCGAAAAACTGGATATCGTCCGTACCGAAATAGCGGTAGCCGACATCCAATGCCATATTCCTGTTGAGATCGATGCACACCCCTCCCCCAACCTGATAGGCGAAAACGGTTTCATAATCTGAAGAGTCGTAGTAATTGTTGTTATAATACCCTGAATAATAATCATAGCCCCTATCCAAACTGACCGTTGCGAAACCGATCCCACCCCCCAAGTACGGAGTCACATTCGTATTGGTTCTTATGTCGTAGAACAGATTCGCCATGCCACTGAATGCCCAGAGTGTATCGTTATACCCATAATAACCGTAATTGCCGGCAACCCTGTTCAACTCGGCCTCCCGAAAGGCAAACTCTCCTTCCAGACGAAGTCCGCTTTCAAACTCATAACCACCGAAGGCAGTAAGGACATACCCAGTATCATACGATTGATTTCCCGTACTTCCGTCAAAATACGTTACATTGCTGTCTTGGGGAAGGAATACTCCTGCCGCACCACCGACATACCCCCTTCCCCCGGCGGCAAAACCGACCGAAGAGGTAGTCAGAACAAGTACGACAACAAGCACCGTCATCAATTTATTCATCAGTATCACCTCAGAAATGGAATAACAGCAACCTACCCTAACTGTTTATCATTGTTTCCTCTTTAGTCAACCTCGCGAACTGGCAACATTGTGTTCTCAACGGGAAAAGCAAAACCCGCTCTTTCCGGGAGCGGGTTTTGCCGGAGCAGGGCGAATGTTGACCGTTACCTATTTAGATTCCAGTTTTGTCACTTTGCCATCGTCAAGATCGTACTTAGCCATCACGATCTTGACCTTACCTTCCTTGAGCAGATGCTTGATGATCGGAGATTTCTTCGGGATACTGGCTGCAACTAGTCTGATATTATCGTTGGAAGCCGTTTCAACAAGTTCAGCCTTATCCTTACCTGCCGCTTCCTTCTGCGCCTGCTTCACTGCTGGTGCGATCGCCTTGATGAGAGCACCAATATTCCCTTCCGGTTTCCCCTTTGCTTCGACAGCAGCGGTCACCGCGCCACAGCGCTCATGGCCGAGCACCACGATCAATGGTGAACCGAGATGCTCCGCGCCGTATTCGATGCTGCCAAGGACTACGGGATCGATTATATTGCCGGCGACCCGGATCACGAAAATCTCTCCCATACTCTTGTCGAATATTATTTCAGGAGGAAGGCGGGAATCGGAGCAGGAAAGAATAATGGCGTAGGGTTTTTGACCCTTTGTCAGAGATTCACGGGCAGACGGCGTGCTCTCGGAACAGGCAGCCATTTTGCTTTCAATATATCTCTTGTTTCCATCAAGCAGCTTCTGCCAGGCCTCTTCGGCAGAAATACCGACGCCCCCGCTCGACGCAACAGCGGCAGCGCTCCAGGCAGCCAGAACCACACCGGCACAAAGTATGACAAAGGTTTTTCCCATTCTGTTCATGTGTAACCCTCCGTAGTAATTTTAAGTTAATCTCAATTAACACCTTTAGCCGGTCAAGTCAATTCCATTTGTGCCGCAGCAGCCAATCTGTCGATATTTGCTGGCGATGAGAAGGGTAAGAACCGCGCAACTGGCCGTTTCAGCAACATCCATCGCCACTGCGACGGCGTAAATTGAGGCTGTCGAGCCATTCGTTGATCATCCCCGCCGCGCATCCGACTCCTGCATCCACCCTAATTGCGTTGACGGGACAGTTGAGAGCACAGGCGCCACACTCCATGCAGGCATCGAAGGCACGGATGACTGCCTTTGCTCCTTCGAGAACGAATACCTGGTGTGGACAGACCACTGTACACATGCCACAGCCAATACAGGTATCCGTATCCAACTCCAGAGTTGCCACGTTTTTGAGATAGCTGAAACCTTTCAAGTGTCTCTCCTGTTGTTAGTGGAGGGGGCCAAACAATCCAACAGTCCATAGCACAACACCGACGATGACGGCACCGGCCATGAGCGGCAGGGAAAGGCGCATCTCCTTTTTTACCCCGGAGCGGGAAGTAAAGGGGGTACTGCCGGTGAAATTGAGCGCAAAAAAGGCGCTCACCGCCGACAGTATGAGGAAAAGAGCCGCCGTTTGCAGCAAGCTTCCTGTTGCGGCAAGGAAGTACAAGAGCAGAGACCAGAGCAAGCCGACATATGCACCTTTAACTGTAAAACTTGATGTTGGAAGCCAAGGCAGGAGAAGCGGTGTCACCACGGTTCCTGCCAGTACAGCTCCAAGCCAGGCTACGATGGGGAGAAAGGCGGCAGGTTCAGCATAACCGAACCGTATCCCTCCCAGCAGGAAGAGCGCGGCAAGAATGGGAAGAGACACCTTGAGGGCGGAAACAAGCTCGATGGGGACGAGCACAAGCCGCTCATGGAGGGTAAAAGTGAGCTCCCCCATGGAAGGGATGGCCTGTTGACCGTTGTCGAGGTAGGCGGGAAGATCGGCAATTCTGATAGTGGTGAACCTGGCGGTGAAACCGGTCCGCTGACGGACCTCCAGAGCCTTGACACCGGACGCGCCAAGAAGCGGCAGAAGGAGGGTGCGATGCGTCACCACCCGGGCAAGGCTACATGCTTCCACGCGCCGAACCAGCTCTCCTGTGCCGAAGGTCCCCTTCCCCGCTGCGCACCAGACATTGATGCCATGGGTCTCCAGCACCAGCAGCCAGATGTTCCGGCCTGTCAGCGCCTGCCGCACCAGGTCGTAGCTCATTTTATAGTTGGCCGTCACCGCCACCGGGTCGGAGGATCCGGGGGTCCCGATGGCATAGAGTCCCGGCGGAACAAGGTACGACATCCGGCCGATCCCCCAGCGGGCCTTCCAGGCACCGAGGCGGTCATAAAAACTGAGTGATGAGGAAATAACCGGCACCCGTCCTGCCGGAGTATCCAACCAGTGGAGGAATCCGGGGACGTTCTCGTCGATGGTCCCACTGACCGCAGGAGTCCTGGGACCTCAGCAGGGGGGCTTATCGATTTCCGGCCCTTCGGGAGAAGCGGTTCCGCAGGACTCGACCGGTTCGAGTGAACGGATGGTCTCTGGCGAAAACGGCTTTTTCGTCATGGGTCAAGCCTTCCTGCCAGGTCATCGATGAACTGACGTGCCGTACGGCCGGAACGCTGCCCCTTGTACAGAGCCCATTGCAGTGCCTCCCGCCGCAGGTCGTCCCTGTTCACCGCAAGTCCCAGGCGATCGGCGTGGTGCTCGACAACGGCAAGATAAGTTTCCTGGCTGAATGGGTAGAAACTGAGGGTGAGACCAAACCGGTCGGCAAGGGAGAGCTTGTCGGCAACCGCGTCCTCAGGATGGATCTCTTCCCGGAGGTTGTCCGACATCGGTTCCGGCATCAGGTGGCGCCGGTTCGAGGTGGCATAGATGAGCATGTTGCCGGGACGCGCCTCTATTCCACCGTCCAGGAGGGTCTTCAGTTCCTGGTAGGAAGCATCACCGGCGGCAAATGAGAGGTCATCGCAAAATACAATGAACCGGTACGGGACGCCACGGATAAGGTCGGAGATTCGCGGCAGGCTCAGGAGTTCCCCTCGCTCAACCTCGATCAGGCGCAGGCCTTGACCGGCAAAGCGGGTCAGAATCCCCTTTACGCAGGATGATTTGCCGGTCCCCCGCTCCCCCCAGAGAAGGACGTTGTTGGCCGACCGACCGGCGGCAAACTGGGCGGTGTTTCGCACCAGTTCGGCTTTTGCCATATCAACCCCGACCAGATCATCCAGTTCCACCTGATGGGGGTGCCGCACCGGCACCAGGCGACCTGCTTCTCCCCGGCCCTGCCAGCGGAAAGCATGGCAACTAGCGAAGAGAGCCTCGTCTAGGGGCTCGGACGCTCTATACTGGTCCAGAAGAGCCTCTGCCTTCGTCAAGAAACGATCCAGTCTCGCTATCACTTTTTCCCATTGATCTGACACGATTTCCTCCTCAAGCGTCCTTCAAGCTGCAAGACTTCTCCCACGCCACATACCCGTCACCCTTGATGGCCCAGAACGACTCGATCCGGCTTTCGTAAAAGGGTAGATCACCGCACTCCTGTTCCGCCCGCCGCAGGAAGCTGGAGGAGATGAGCTTGAGGTTGTGAAGATAGCGGTAAAAGGAGAGGATGCCGGCAAGGTACCGGCCAAGCTGGGCAATATCCGGTTCGATGGTATTCACGATATACCAGTTGCCGGCGAACTGGCGCACCAGGCCAGGGCGCTCGTCAAAGATATTGAGAACGCGGTTGTCCACAACGAAATCGCGAATGTAATAATCTGCGCCACTGGCCATGGAGGTGGCCTCTTCGGGAGACATCCCTCCATCCAGAAGCGCATCGTAGAAACGCCTCAGGAGGTCCTGGCAGAGTGAATCGACACGGAGCGAGTCCTCCAGCGTTTCCTGATCAAAATCCTTCTTGTTGATTTTTAAATCACCCGTTTCATCGGTCGATCTACCACCACTGGCTGCCATACAGTAGCACCTCACCATTCAAAATTTTAAAAAAAGTAACGACAGCACCATCTTGTTCACCGCCGCGAACTGAACCGCGGATCCATTGCATCCCTGATCCCCTCTCCCACCAGGTAGTAAGAGAGCACCGTGACCATGATGGCCAGACCGGGAAAGAGGAAAAGCCACCAGGCGAACTCGAGGAATTCCTTTCCGGAGGCCAGAATATTCCCCCAACTCGGCGTAGGAGGAGGAACACCGATGCCGAGAAAGGAGAGTGACGACTCGGTGAGAATGGCACCTGCTATACCGAGGGTCGCATAGACTAGCACCGGTCCCACGGCGTTGGGGAGGATATGGCGAAAGATGATGCGGGGATCGGAACAACCGATCACCCGGGCCGCAAGGATATAATCCCTCTCCCGGAGAGAGAGGACTTCTGCACGCACCAGACGGGCGACCCCCATCCACCCCGTCAGGCCGATGATAAGCATGATGTACCAGATAGAAGGTTCAAGAATGGCAATGACAGCCAGAATCAGGAAAAAGGTCGGGAAGCAGAACATGATGTCGACGAAACGCATGAGGAGGCTGTCCAGCCAGCCCCCGTAATAACCTGCCACAAGGCCCACAACGGTACCGATCATTGTGGCGATGCCGACGGCAACAAACCCGACTTTGAGGGATATCCGGGCACCGAAGAGCATGCGGGTAAAAACATCCCTTCCTACTTCATCGGTGCCGAACCAGTGGTCGGATGAAGGCGGGAGCAGAACATGATAGGCATCAAGAGTGTTTGGATCGTAGGGAGTGATGTAAGGAGCGAGAATCGACAGAGCGAACATTGCCAGCACCACCAGTCCGCCGACGACGGCGAAGCGGTTTGCCCGGAAGCGCCGCCAGACAACGTCGCGTAGATAACTGTCACGCCGGGTCATAACGCACGCTCGCGACCGTGCCGGATGCGGGGATCGGCAACGGCATACGCCAGGTCCGCCAGCAGGTTTCCGATCAGGGTCAGCACGGCGCCGATGACCAGTACACCCATGACCAGCGGATAGTCACGGGCCATGACCCCGTCCATGAATAGCTTGCCCATGCCGGGAATGGCGAAGATGCTCTCGAAAATGACACTGCCACCGATGAGCCCCGGGACGGACAGGCCGAGAATGGTTATCGCCGGCAGAAGGGCATTGCGCAATGCGTGCCGGTAGATGACGACCCGCTCTGACAGACCCTTCGCCCGGGCTGTCGTGATGTAATCCTGGCCTAGTACCTCGATCATGCCGGTCCGCATGTAGCGGGACAGACCGGCAAGACTGCCGAAGGTCGCCACACTGATGGGAATGACGAGGTGTTTTGCCAAGTCCACTGCCTGCCACCAGATGCCGTGTGCCTCGTATCCAAGGGAGTGGAGTCCGGAGATGGGGAGAACGCCGAGTTTGACACCGAACAGATACATGAGGATGAGACTCAGCCAGAAGAGAGGTGTGGCAAAACCGAGAAAGACAAAGACCGTTGCCCAGCGGTCGAGGGGGCCGTCGCGATGGGTGGCGGCCATAACACCGATAGGGATGGCCAGGGCGAATTCGAGGATGAGGACGATCATGTTCAGGGATATGGTGACCGGCAGGCGCTCCCGGATCTTTTCAATAACCGGCCGGCCGTCGGGGGCGAACGATCTGCCGAAATCGAGCCGGACCAGTCGGCCGACCCATTTGCCGTATTGTATATGGAGCGGCTTGTCCAGCTCGTAAAACTTGCGCAGACGTTCCCGTGCCTCGGCAGAGACCTTGGGATTCATAGCCACCTGCATCTCCACCGGCTCTCCGGGGGCGAGATGGATAACACCGAAGGTGATGATGGTGATGCCGATGAGAAGCGGAATCATCAGCAGCAGACGTTTGGCAAGATAATAGAGCATCAGTACAACTGCTCCCCTTTCGGCACATACCACTTGATGAAATTATACATGATCCCAGCCGGTGCCGGTTTTATCCCCCTGAACCGCGCACTCACCACCGGCAGGGCATCAGGAACATAGAGAAAGGTATAGGGCTGATCTTCTGCCAGTATCTCCTGGATTCGGTAGTAGCAACGCCGACGCTCCTCCAGGTCGAAGGTCCCCCGCCCCTTCTCGATAAGACGGTCCATTTCAGCATTTTTATAGCCGACGAAGTTCAATTCCCGTGGGCCGGTCTTGCTGGAATGCCAGACGTCGTACAGGTCCGGGTCCTGGCCGATGGTCCAACCAAGAATGACCGCCTGGAAATCTCCCTTATCGATGAAATTCTTGAGGAAGGAGGCCCATTCGATGGTCCTGATCTTGACCTCGATTCCGACCGCCTTCAGTCGCTGCTGAATGATGAGGGCGGTCTTTAACCGCTCGTCATTACCCTGGTTGGTCAGGATGGTAAAGGAAAACGACTTGCCATCCTTCACAAGTATCCCGTCGCTGTTTCTGTCACGCCAGCCCGCTTCTGCAAGAAGGGCGCGGGCACGATCGGGGTTATAGGAAAAATCTTTCACGTTGGGATTGTAGGGCCAGGTCCCCGGCTTATAGGGACCATGGGCCACCTGCCCCATGCCGAACTGCACTCCCTGGAGGATCTCGTCCTTGTTGATGGCCGACGTAAGTGCCTGCCGGACCCGCCGGTCGCTGAACAGCGGATGACGGAGGTTGTACCCCAGATAGGTATAGGCGGACGCAGGATAGCGGTACTTGTTGAAGCGGGAGAGGAACTCCTTCGTCGTGGTCTGCCGCTGGTACTGCACCGGCGTAAGCCCCATCATATCAAGCCCGCCCGACTTGAGCTCCATGTACATAGTGGCGGTGTCGGGAATGATCCGGTAGACGTAGCGGTCGATGTACGGCCGCCCCTCGTAATAGTCGTGGTTGGATTCCAGTACGAGCTTCTGGCCGGCAACCCACTCCTTGAAGCAGTAAGGTCCGGTACCGACAGGCCGGCGTGCCAGTTCGCTCCTGGTGATATCCTTCCCCTCCAGAAGGTGGGCAGGGAGAATCTCCACCCCCCACGACTCCAGGGCGGGGGCGAACGGCTTTGCGTAGGTGACCATAAAGGTATAGGGATCGGGCGCTTCTGCCCGCTTCACCTGCTTGAAATTCTCGGCATAAGCGGTGGGGGTTCTGGGGTCGATGGTGACCCGGTAGGTATAGAGCACATCACGGGACGTGAATGGCTGGCCGTCATGCCACTTCACCCCCCTGCGCAGGTGAAAGGTAATTATCAGTCCGTCACGGGAAATCTCCCACCTCTCGGCAAGGTCTCCTTCAAGCTTCAGATTCCTGTCGTACCTGACCAGCCCGTTGTAGATCTCCCCCGCCACATCGCGGGACGCACTGTCGGATGCAAGAAGGGGGAGGAGCGTCGAAGGTTCGCCGATAGAGCCGACAACAATGGAATCTCCGTAGGCAGGAACCCCTGGCAGCCTTGGACCGGGAGCGACTGGCTGCTCCCCTTCATGGCAGGCAACAAGGACAAACAGGAGCGCCACCAGGCAGACCAGCCTGCATCTGCTCATCTTTCGTCGATCTCCGCCCTTATTTTCCTGATGCGCTCCGCCACGTCCTTGCGTTCCGGATCCAGCTTGAGTGCCTTGCGATAGAGAGTGAGTGCCTTGCGCAGATCATTCCTGGCATAGTAAACATCGGCGAGGTGCGCAGTAATGGTCGCGTCATCGTCTACGAGTGTCAGCGCCTTCTGTAACTGGTCAATGGCATCGTCGTAACGTTTGAGTTTGTAATAAACCCACCCCAGGCTGTCGAGGATGAAACCATCATTGGGACGCAGAGCCACCGCCTTGGTCAGATACTGGAGAGCCTGGTCAAGATTGATCCCAAGTTCTGCATAGGTATACCCCAGAAAGTTGAGAGCCTGGGCATCGTCGGGAACAAGGGCCAGGACTTTCTTCATCCGGGCAATGGACTCTTCCTTCTTCCCTACCTTGTCATAGAGAACACCAATACGGAACTGCAGACGGGAGTCACCAGGAAAGCGGCTCTCAACGCCAATCAGTGTCTTGAGCCCCTCCTCCGGCTTGCCGAGGGAATCGTAGTAACCGGCAAGATTGAGGTAGACCTCGACCTTGTCCGGATATGATGCCGTGAGTGAATTGAGAATATCCAGTCCACGACCCGGTTCACCCCCGTCCTTGTATATGTAAGCGATGTGAACCTGTGCATCGACATAACTGGCGGCATCCTTGGGGATTTTACTAAACTCGGCAATCGCCTTTTCATTCTCTTCCGACTCCTCGTAGGCAGAGGCAAGGTAAAAGCGGACCTGGTGCTCCGACGGCTCCTTGGCAAGAATGTCGGTAAATTCGGCAATGGCCTCGTTGTACCGTTCCAACTCGAGGTAGATCAGACCGATCTTGCGTTGGACATCCAGCGTACTTACCCCCGATTGCTTGATCTTCGTCAGCAGTTCAAGGGCATCCTCAAGACGATGCTGCTGAATATAGAGCTGCACCAGGTGATGAATTACATTGTAGTTGAGCGGGTTGACATCCAGAAGCTGCCGGTAGGTTGTGATAGCGTCATCGTGCAGACCCTGGGTTTCCTGGCTGATCGCCATATCGATGAGAGCTTGCTCAAAATCCGGTTTCAGCTCGATCGCTTTTCTGTAGTAGCCGATCGCCTCTTTCGAGAGTTTCATCTGGTCATAGGTCTTGCCGAGATAATAATTACCCAGAGCAGAGTCGGGAATCACCTTGAGGAGCCCCTTGAGGGTCTTAACAGCTTCTTCGTATTCAAACTGTTTCACATAGACCACAGCCAGTTGAAGGTACAGTTCCTCCCTGGTCGGGTCTATCTCTAGTGCACGCTTGTAGTGGAGACTCGCCTCCTGATCCCGCTTCAGGCCGGCAAGGATATTGCCTGCCAGTATGTGGGGCTCGGCGCTCTGCGGATCAAGTTTGATCGCTCTCTCGCAGGCTTCCAGAGCATCCTGGTACCGGTTCATCTTGGAATAAATTGCGGCGGTAGCCGTCTGGAGGTAAGCCGCTTTCGGATCGGCTTCGATAGCAGCCAGCATGAGCGTCAGAGCACCATCAAGATCTCCTTCCAGAAGGTGGATTCGGGCCAGGGAAAAGATGTACATGGCTCGCGAGTCACTGATATTCAATGCTGCGTGGGGAGAGATGGCAGGAGCGTCTTCGTTTCTGACCTGGGCGACTGAGCAGGCAGTCAAAACTGAAGAAAATAAAAGTGTCGCCAGTATTGCTTTTTTCATGTGACTTCCTGAAATGATGAACACCAGCAAGTTTGCCGGGTGGAATCGCTAATCGGGCTGGGAGAGTCCGGTTGACGGTCGTGAGTAAAACAGGTTGCATTTGCTGGAGCAAGGGGCTCAAGTGTTGAGAGAATCTTTCGTTTTGGCCAATTCCTGTTCCAGAATCTTTTTTTCTGCTTTCAGCGTATCAATTTCAACAAGGGTCGCATCCAGTTTCACTGCCATGCGCCGAACCGACTGGCCGACCGCCCCGACTTCGCCATCCGACTGCGGAGGCTCCACGTCGCGGTGCCCGCTCTCGACTCTGTCCACGTAGTCCGAGAGCTCTTTGACCGGCCCGCCGGCAGAGGTTCTAAAGAGGAAAACAGCCCCCGCTGCAGTGAGCACCAGCAGGATAGCACAAAAGACAAGAATTCTACGTTTTATGACAACCAGAGGCTTTTGCAGCGATTCCTCGAAGAGACCGATATCAAGCGTACCGAGAACTTTCTGCCCGGCAGGGTGGAAGTGGCAGGAGGCGTCAGAACAGTCAGGTTCATTATAGATTGGAGCCGTTATGGCCAGAACATTTTTTCCCTGATCATCCACATACCGCCTGGCCTGTTCCATGCGCCCCATCATGGTAGTGGCAACCGGTCCGACATGGCAGCCGATGCAACCGGCAGCCTTCTTGTCCACAATGCTGCCGATCTCCCCATGACGGGAGGAGAACATTATCAATCCCTTTTTGTTGAAGATCTGTACGTGCTCCACATCTTCCTGCCCACCGATGTTGTCAATCATGTTAGCCAGAGTGATCCGGTCGGAGGTAAGCATGGTGTAACGGGTCGATTTTATGATAGTATCAGCCAATTTCGTGGCGTAATGCACCGTCTCGTTTATCATATCGGTCTTGATGACCGAGTAGAAAAGGACCGTGCAGGCAACAATGATCCCGGCCATGATCAATGCCATTTTAACTATGGTCCTGGCAGCATAACATTTAAACATAATAAATTCCTTTTGAATCCACTGAAATTATTACGTTTGTCGCATCTGTCGCAATTCCCTGGATACAGGCCACAGAAGAAGGGACTGATTCCATCACGTCTTGCACCCCGGATATGCAAGGGTTGGAGTAAGAACTATCATGGAGGGACACAACTGACCGGTTGATTGACGCTACCTCTAAACACTGGCTTGCAGTATAACTATAAAAAATTAGCATAATTCACTATACCCGTCAAACAAATCAACCGCAATACGAAGCGTCTTGCGCAAGTCGCCTCTTATGATACATTCTAATGTAAAATCATCAAGTTAAGGAAAGAAATATGGAACAGCGGGTCATCAGTGAACTACAGAGGACCTCGGCGTATCCTGAACCTACGAGCTCTATTCAGCTGCTTCAGACCCATATTTCTCTCCTGTTCGTCACCGACACCTTCGTCTACAAGGTCAAGAAACCTGTCGATTTCGGTTTCCTCGATTTCACTACCCTTGACCGTCGCCGTTTTTACTGCGACGAGGAGGTTCGCCTCAACCGCCGGCTTTGTCCCGAAACCTACCTTGGAGTGGTAGAGGTTCGTGAAACTGACAAAGGAGCCGCGTTTTACGGCGAGGGACGTATTATCGATTATGCAGTAAAGATGAAGCGACTCCCTGCCGAACGGATGCTGGACCGACTCCTGAGAGAAAACAAGGTAGATGCGGAGGATATGCGCCGGATTGCCCTCATCATTGCGGAATTCCATCAGAATGCCGAACGGGGGAAAGAGATCGACCACTTCGGCAGCATAGAGGCGATACGGCAGAACTGGGAGGAGAATTTTCACCAGGCTGTGGAATTCGTCACTATTTCACTGGCTAAACAGGACCTTATGGTGATAAGAGAATGGGTCGACAGTTTTCTTTCTGACCATGCTGATCTCTTTACCGACAGGGTTGCCGGGGGGTTTATCAGGGATTGTGACGGAGATATTCACCCTGAAAACATCTGCCTCACCGATCACGTCTGCATATTCGACTGTATCGAGTTTAACAACCGCTTTCGTTACGGCGATACCGCGGCGGACATCGCTTTTCTCCTGATGGAGCTGGATTATAACGACAGAAGCCTGCTCGCCGACATCTTTCTGAACGCTTACATCGATACGACGGGAGACCGGGGTGCCCGGAGGGTGCTTGACTTCTACAAGGTATACCGCGCCTTTGTCAGGGGGAAAGTGGAAAGCTTCAAGCTCTCCGACCCGCAGATCCCAGCAAAAAAAAAGGAAGAAGCACGAAAAAAAGCCGTCCGCTATTTCCGACTTGCCAGGGGATATGTTCTCCGCCAGAAACTGCCGCCGACCCTGTTCATCACCTGTGGCCTCATGGGAAGCGGCAAGAGTGCCCTGGCACGTGAGCTCGCCTTTGAACTGGGCATGGCACGGGTAAGTTCAGACGAGATTCGCAAGGAAATCGCCGGCATCCCTCCCGATGAACACAGGGGGGACAATTATGGCGAGGGAATCTATGTCCGCTCCTTCAACGAAGCAACCTATGGAGCGTTGCTGGCCAGGAGCGAAAAACACCTCCTGGAGGAGCGATGCATCATCGTTGACGCCACTTTCCGCAGTCGAAGCGACCGTTTGGAATTCAGGGGGCTGACATCACGACATACTATCCCCTTTATCATCATCAGAACAGATTGCCCGGAGAGAGTCATCAAGCAACGGCTCGAAGAACGGATCAAAAATACGGAAGAGATCTCTGACGGAAGGTGGGAACTGTTCCATCGGCAAAGGGATGAATTCGAACCTCCCGACGAGAGCGAGGGCAGGGTTGTCGTCGCGGACTGCTCCCGCCCCGTCATGGATGCAGTCGACGAGGTTCTCAAGGGTATGGGGTTACTCTGATGTGGCCGAAACTCAAGATATTGATTCTGAAACGCCTGCGACTGAGGGAGTCATGGGTGATCTTTTTCATCCTGGGAATGATCATGATGAATTATCCCTTTATCACCATTTTCAACAAACCGTTTCAGGCATTCAACATCCCCGTGCTCTTCATTTATCTTCAGATCGGCTGGCTTGTCTCGATCTTTGTCATCTACCTCTACACCAAAGCCATTGAACTGCCGGAAGACAAAGATGACGGAGGAGAGGACCATTGATCCTCAGTATTGAACTTGTCGTGGGGGCAGCCCTCCTCTACATTCTGTTGCTCGTCACGGTTGCATTCTATGCAGACAGGCGCAGGGCCGAGGGGAGAAGCATCATCTCCAACCCCTACATCTACGTCCTCTCCATCGCCATTTATCTTACCACATGGACCTATTACGGCAGCGTCGGCCGGGCGGCCACCACCGGTCTTGATTTCAGCCTCATTTACCTTGGCCCGACACTCACCGCTTTTTCCTGGTGGTTTCTACTGCGCAAGATCGTCAGGATCAGCAAAGAAAACAACATCACTTCGATCGCCGACTTCATCAGTTCCCGCTATGGCAAGTCACAGTGGCTGGGAGCTCTGATCACCTTCATCACCATCGTCGGCATCATGCCCTATATAGCCCTGCAGCTCAAGGCGGTCTCTTCAACCTTCGACATAATCTGCGGCTATCCTTACATACAACTCCCCTTCATGCATGGCAACTACCCTTTCTCCATCCACACGAGTTTTTTCGCCGCCTTCTTCTTCAGCATCTTCGGGGTCATTTTCGGAGCGAGACGACTGAGTTCATCGGAACGCCACGAAGGGCTCGTAGCAGCAATTGCAGTCGAGTCCATACTGAAGCTTGTTGCGTTCATCTGCGTTGGAATTTATGTTACCTACGGACTTTTTGACGGTTTTGGCGACATCTTTTCCCGCATAGCGGCAAAGGGAGATACGCTTGGTCATCTTACCACCTTCGGAGAAGCAGGTGAGACATCCTATGCCAACTGGTTTTCAATGATCTGTCTCTCCATGGGAGCCATCATCCTGCTGCCGCGTCAGTTCCACATCATGGTCATCGAAAATTCCAATGAAGAGCATATCAAAAAAGCCATGTGGATGTTCCCCGCCTATATGTTCCTCATAAACATATTTGTGATGCCAATTGCACTGGGGGGAATTCTGTACACCGGTGACATCCTTGGTGCCGACTATTTCGTACTTACCCTGCCATTGAAGAGCGGCCATTCATGGTTGGCGCTCCTTGCCTTTCTCGGCGGATTTTCAGCGGCCGCCGGCATGGTCATGGTCGAATCAGTCGCCATTTCGACCATGTTCCTCAACCACCTGCTCATGCCGATCGTGGTCAGGTTCAGACCTAAAACCTGGTTCCCCATGATGCTCATCAATCTCAAGCGCCTGGGGATCTTCCTTGTTGTCTTTCTCGGCTATACCTACCAGCAGATTGTTGGGGAAACCTACATGCTGGTCAACATCGGGCTCATATCCTTTGCCGCCGTCATACAGTTTGCACCAGCGCTTATAGGCGGACTCTACTGGCGAAGGGGAAACAAGTCGGGAGCCATTACCGGGATCATTCTCGGTTTCATTATCTGGTTCTACACCCTGCTGCTTCCGTCCCTGGTAAAATCCGGCTGGTGGCAGAGCAGAATACTGGACGATGGACCTTTCGGCATCGGCATCCTCAAACCGACCGAACTTTTTGGCCTGAGCGGATTCGACATATGGACCAATGCCCTGTTCTGGAGTCTGTTGCTGAACATAGGAGGTTACCTGGCCTGCTCGATCATCCTGCCGCAACATGACCTTGAAAAGGAGCAGGTCCGCAAATTCGTCGATGTCTTCGCCCTCGACCGGAAAGACACCCCATGGGAAGTCAAGCGGTTTTCCAAACCGGTCACCATCATGCAGTTTGTCAACCTTATGACTAAATTCATCGGAGAGCACCAGGCCCACACGGCCATAAGCGATTACCTTGGAGACCGTGAAATTGATGAAAAGGGAGGAGTATCGGAATTCGAGCTCCCCAACCTCAAAAGATTCGTGGAAAAGACCCTTGCGGGGTCCGTAGGAGCAGCCGCGGCTGGAGCAATCGTGGAGAGCTACCTGTCTGACGTCGGTTCAAAGATGGAATCCGTGTACGACATCTACAGCAAGGTCCGTGCTGACCTCAATGAGAGCAGCGAGAACCTCTTCGTGCGGTTGCGGGCGTCGGAGATCATGAACCGCACTCTCGATCTGCAGATTATCATGGACGACCTGCTTGACCTGGTGCGGAGAGAGTTCAAATTCGACCTGGTTATCATCCGCCTTATCAACGCCCAGAACCTGTTGGTGGTCAAGAGTTACCGGGGGGAACATATGCCCGGCATCATCGACCGGAATGCAACCCCCGAAATAAACACCTATCTGGGTGACGCCTTTCTGGGGAACCGGTCAAGCTTTCTCAACGATACCGAAAACAATTCAAAACCGGAATCGCGGGAAATGCTGACGCGCGAGGGGGTAAAATCTTTCGCCCATATCCCCATAGCCCGGGAAGGCGAAGCGCCTCTCGGGGTGCTTTCCGTCTTTTCCCGCACCATTATCGGACAGTTCACCCCCCCGTTCCTGAACCTCCTCACGAGCCTTGCCGGCCAGTTGGCACAGGCCATACGGATCGACGCGGAAATAAGGGCAAAGGACAGGGAACGACTGGAAAAAGAACTGGCACAACTCGAAAATGCGCGGGTGCTTCGCGACATGGAGATTGCCAAGCAGATTCAGCTGTCGCTCCTTCCCGACAATCCTCCGGATATTGCAGGTGTGCAGTTTGCCTGCCGCTGTATACCCGCCGCCCATGTAGGCGGAGACTATTACGACTTTTTCCCGAAAAAAAGGTCTGTCGACATTGTCATTGCAGATGTGTCCGGACATAGTGTGGGCGCTGCCCTCATCATGGCCGAGACCCGTGCTGTCCTCCGGGCTGAGGTGCGCTCGAAAAACAGCCCCCAGGAAATACTCACGGCGCTGAACGAACTGCTCCACGATGATCTGGATCGCTCTGAACTGTTTATCACCATGTTTTACGTGACATACGAAACCGCCACGCGTCGTCTTGTCTACGCAAATGCGGGACATAATCAACCGCTGCTGTTTCGTCAAGGCAAGCCTTCATGCCTGGAACTGGATGCGGAAGGGCTCATCCTCGGAATCCACCGGAAGGTCGAATTCGAGGAAAAGGAGATCCAGCTTGCACAAGGAGATATCCTCCTCCTTTACACCGACGGCATTACCGAGGCCCAGAACGATGGGGGAGAACTGTACGGCATGGGAAGACTGTGCACTCTGCTCGAAGAAATGTACGAAGAGACTGCGGAAAAGATTCTTGAGGGGGTCTTGCGGGACGTGGCGCGGTACGCAAAAAGCACCACACTGCAGGATGACATATCGATCGTCGTCGTCAAGATGCTCTGACACGGGCAAAAAAGCCGAAATGCGCAAATAAAAGTCGAGAAATTCGATAATTTGCGTTAGAATTAATTCAAATGAGAAATTTAAATTCGGCCTGAAGCAGGAATGGGCTTAGACGGGGAGTACCTCATGAACCTGAACATCGAAACCAGAAACGAAGTCATTATCATCTACGTCAAGGAAGAACGGCTGGATGCCCACAACTCAGGGGATCTCAAAAGCGAGATGCAGCGGCTTTTCGCAGAAGGGAAGAAAAACATCCTCGTTGACCTGCATGATGTCCGCTTCATCGACAGCTCCGGTCTGGGGGCACTGGTTTCCGGTTTCAAGAATGCCATCTCCCACCAGGGGAATCTCAAGCTCTCCACCCTGCAAACCCAGGTCAAATCAATGTTCGAGCTGACCAGGCTGCACCGGGTATTCGAAATATTTCCTTCCACCGCCGAAGCGCTGGAAAATTTCTAACGGACGAGGGGTGTAATGGAGAAACGTGCGATCGAGATAGACATCAAGGTACCGAACCAGACCCGGTACCTGAGCCTTATCGGCAGGATCGGCGAAGACCTTGCCAAGGAACTGGACAAGTATTGCGGAGACAGGGAAACCCTCGCCTACCACATCAACCTCGTCCTCACCGAGGCCATGGTAAATGCGATCAAGTACGCCAATGCGGAAGACCCGGACAAGATGGTGCATATTACAATCACCATTGCCGACAACGAACTGCTCATACGGGTCTATGACAACGGGCAGGGTTTCGACATTAACTCAATCCCCCCACCCGACTTCGAAAAGCTGGAAGACCGGGGGCGCGGCGTCTTCATCATCAAGTCGATCATGGATTCAGTCAGGTACCATGCAGTTGACGGAGGGAATGTCCTGGAAATGTCAAAACGACTGTAGTGATCAAGCCCCCACTTCTACGGTCGTTTCCCCCGCTGGACGGTCCACCAGACCATCCCCCACCCAACGAGGAACATGGGAAGACTGAGCAACTGCCCCATTGACAGGCTCCCGAAGATAAAGCCAAGCTGATAATCCGGCTCCCGGAAAAATTCCACGGTAAAACGAAACATTCCGTAAAGTCCGATGAACGACCAGAAGACTGCCCCTGCCGGGGGTTTGAGACGGCCGATCCCCCAGAGGCAGAGATACATCAACGGTCCTTCGAGAAATGCCTCGTACAACTGGGACGGGTGCCGCGGCAAGCCGCCGGCGTGTATATCGGGAAAGATGACCCCCCACGGGACGGTAGTGACGCGACCGTACAATTCACCGTTGATGAAATTGCCGATACGGCCGAGTCCCAGCCCGATGGGAACAGTCATGACTCCGATGTCCAGCACCTGCAGGAAGTTGAGGTTCTTCTTCCTTGCAAACCAGGCTCCACCCAGAATGGCTCCGAGCAGGCCGCCATGGAAGGACATCCCCCCTTCCCATACGGCGAAAACCTTGAGAGGGTGGGCCAGGTAGTCGGCGAAGTTGTAAAACAGGACGTATCCCGTTCTTCCCCCCAGAATAACCCCCAAAGCCGCCATGAATACCAGATCGGAAACATCATCCTTCGTCAGAGGCAATCCCTTGCGCTTGACTCCGGCTTGTATAATGAAATATGCCGAGAGAAAACCGATGATATACATGAGCCCGTACCAGCGAAAAGCCAGTGGCCCGAGACGGAAAAATACCGGATCGATGTGTGGAAACTGCATGGTTCTCCCCATAGACGCTAAATGCCCCTAACCTAGCAGTAAAACAATTGGGTGTCAATGACCGGTGCAGATACCTGCAAGTACTCAAACTTTGTAACATTTTAACCAACAAAGGGTTGACAAATACCGATGCCGGGACTATACCAAATGGACATGTTCCTCGTTAGGAAGAGGCGTTTGCACAAACAAAGGCTACTGCACGGAAACGTCGAAAGACGCCAACGGGTAGACCAGGTATTGTCGGCTTAAGGCTTTACCTAAGGTAGCTGGTGAGAACCTACGTTGTGCACTGCCGAAACTCAACCAGGGGGAAGACGGCCTTCTATTGCGTATGGTCCTTTCTTCTGGAAGGGCCTTTTTTATTTTTCAGGAGTTCTATCCATGAATGAGGTCGTAAGCGAACTGTATCTGAGCGCGGTACTCGACAATACCGTCATCAATGATCAGGGTCAGCGGATCGGCAAACTGTGGGACCTCGTCATGACCGCAGGAGAAATTTTTCCCGAAGTCTCCCACATCCTCGTCAAGTCACCTGTCTCGACCCTTGCCATTCCCTGGAAAGACATATCCCTCTTCAACCGCTTCGTAATTTCCATAAAAGACGAATCAGCGCCACACTCCTACAACTCACGTGAGGGAGAAGTCCTGGTCAGGCGCGACATCCTCGACAAACAGATAGTCGACGTTAACGGTGCCAAAGTTGTTCGTGTCAATGACCTGAAACTGGGAAATCATAAAAATTTCCTTTGCATCTTTGCCGTTGATATCGGCTTCCGGGGTTTGCTCCGTCGCCTCGGTTACGAGAAACTTGGAGACAATATTGCACGCGGACTCAAGAAGGAGTTGTCTCACCAGGAAATCAGCTGGAACTATGTACAGCCACTCGAGCTTAATCTGTCCCGCCTGACCCTTACCATGGCCCGCGAACAGATGGCGGACATGCATCCGGCCGATATCGCCGGTATCATCTCCCAGATATCACCAAAACAGATTCAGACCGTACTGACCTCCCTCGATACGGAAACCGCCGGCGAAGCGATTCACGAACTGAACCCCGAACTCCGGTCCCGGGTCATCACCCAACTGGACAGCGAACAGGCTTCGGACATTCTGGAAGAAATGGACCCTGACGAGGCAGCGGATGTGCTCGGCGACCTCCCCGAAGAAAAGGCGCAGGAACTTTTGGGACTCATGGATGAAGAGGAAGCCGAAGACATTCAGGAATTGATGGAACACGAGGACGATACCGCCGGGGGCCTCATGAACAGCGAGTTCCTCACCATCACTCCCGACTTCACGGTCGACGACGCACTGAGCCAGACCAAACTCCTGGCAGCCGATGTTGAAACCGTCTATTACGCCTATGTCGTGGATAACGATGAAAATCTGCTTGGCGTAGTGAGCCTCAAGGAGTTGCTCATAACACCACCGGACACTCCGGTAACCGAGATCATGACCAGTAACCTGAAAACGGTGAAAGTTGATGCGGAGCCGGAAGAAATACTCGAACTCATAGCCAAGTACAACCTGATCGCCATACCGGTCCTGGACGAGGCCGAAAAAATCGCGGGGATTGTCACCGTGGACGACATCCTGGAGCTGTTTCTCCCCTACGCCCTGCGCCGACGCCGGTATCGCCAGCACTGACCGCAAATTTAATCCTGGATATCAATCATGTTTACCGGAATCAGTCTGTTTCGTCTTTTCAAGCCGCTCCGCAAGGTCAACCCCAGGAATATTCTGCTCTTCCTGGCAATCCTTGGCCCGGGCATCATCACCGCCAACGTGGATAACGATGCAGGAGGAATAACCACCTATTCCCTGGCTGGGGCACATTTCGGCTACACCCTCCTCTGGGTGATGGTGCCGACAACCATTGCCCTCGTGGTGATTCAGGAGATGTGCGCACGGATGGGCGCCGTGACCGGCAAGGGGCTGTCGGACCTCATACGGGAATCATTCGGGGTTAAAGTTACGTTTTACGTGATGATCGCCCTGCTTCTCACCAATATGGGAAACTCGGTCTCCGAATTCGCAGGTATAGCCGCCAGCCTGGAAATCTTCGGCATCAGCAAGTACCTGTCGGTGCCGGTCAGTGCCATTCTTGTCTGGCTGCTTGTTGTCAAGGGCTCCTACAAATTCGTAGAGAAAGTATTCCTTGTCGCCTGCATGGTCTACATCGCCTACCCCATAGCCGCCTTCATGGCCGGCCCCAAATGGGACTCCATACTTACCGCTACGCTCGTGCCGACGTTCAAGTCCGACAGTGCCTACCTGATGACCATGATTGGCCTTGTAGGAACCACCATTGCCCCCTGGATGCAGTTTTACCAGCAATCGGCCGTAGTCGAGAAGGGAATCACCATTGACCAGTACGGCTTTTCCCGACTGGATGTCATTATCGGCTGCATCATGGCAATCGTGGTTGCCTTCTTCATAGTCGTTGCCTGCGCCTCGACCATCAATGTCCAGGGGTTGAAGATCGAAACCGCCGCCGATGCGGCAGTCGCACTGAAACCGCTGGTGGGCAGGCATGCTTCAACGCTCTTCGCCTTCGGGCTCTTTAACGCCTCGTTGTTCGCAGCCTGCATCCTGCCCCTATCTACCGCATACTATATCTGCGAGGGTCTGGGGTGGGAATCGGGCATAGACAAGGATTTCCGTCAGGCACCACAGTTTTTCTGGCTTTTCACCATTATCATCATCCTCAGTGCCCTCATCATTCTCATCCCCAACGCCCCCCTTATAATGATCATGTTCATTTCCCAGGTGGTAAACGGTGCAGTTCTCCCCTTCGTTCTGATCTTCATGCTGAAGCTCGTCAATGACCGCAGTCTCATGGGCGATTATATCAATGGCCCGGTCTTCAACGGCATATCATGGATCACTGTCATCATAATGATCGTGCTGACGGCGTTCATGACCGTCGATCTCATATTCCCGGGAATCGTCGGGAAGGTAGTCGGTTTGTGACGAGTCCGGGCCCGGACGGACGGGCAAATCGGCTTGACGATCAGTTGAAAGGTCTTTTGCGCAGAACCTTTAATAACACAAAAAAATCCGTCTACAACATTGACATCTCCTCATACGATGCTAGACTTGACACTAACAACGATCTTTGAGAATTGCTCTGGAGTACAGGTAAGAGTTTGTTGGGGTACCTGACTATTTAAAAAAAATATAACGCCGGGTTCTGACGCAGTGTGCACGCCTTCCGGACTGAAGGAAACCTGAAGCGTTATCCCGGTCAATGTTGCTAAAAAGGTCAGTAACTCTCGCGGCCATACGGTATCCTGGAGCAATACGTATAATTGGTGTCACCGGGCGTTCGCTTTCTGCGTACAACCGTTTTTTCCGGAGCGTTACAGCCCTCGGGAAAAGTGCCTATCCGCCAAAACGGTACCATCCTGGATTAACTGACAGGATATGATGCGCACTATCACGGATACTCACGAAGCAACCACGATGGCACCAATTACAATAAAAAAAGCCCGGAACTTTTCGTTCCGGGCTTTTGCTTTCTGTAGCACGTGACGGCTCCTACTCCCTCGCGCTGGGAGGGACACCTGCCTTGTTGGCTGCGGCATCGAGATCGCTGAGCTTTGCTTTAAGGTCCTGCACCTTCAGTTCAGTATTCTTCAGGGTGTTTTGAATCGCCAGGTATTCGGACCGGGACATTTTACCAGAGTCAGCCAATCTTCCGTTCAACTGCCCTGCCTGTTCTTCAGCTGCAGCAAGGTCTGCCTTGAGCTTGCCAAAGTCCTTTTGCCAGGCCTTCTCATCCTTGCCACCGTACATGGCCGGTTTTTTGGCTTCGCCAGCCGCAGCCCCCTGTTCCTTGCCACTCTCCGTACCCGTTGCCTTCGGTTTACCCTCTGACTCGTCGATTTCGGTTATTTCAGGGCCTGTAGGGACATCGGCATCGAGAATAATAACCTTTTTGCGATACTCGGGAGGGACATTCCCAAGATCCTCGGTAAAGCTGATTGTCCCCTTCCTGTCCACCCACTTGTACGTAACAGCATACGCGGGCAAAGCAGAAAGAACCAGAAGTACTACGAGCAGTCGTTTCATAGAATTTCTCCTCCGGATAATCCTGGAATTGTGATGAAATGCCTCATAAGTGCTACCCCGGCGGCCAGGCAAGATTGCGGCCAGCAAGCAGGTGAAAATGAATATGGAAAACCGACTGACCGGCAGCAGCATTGTTGTTGTTGACGATACGGAAACCCTGATCAGCAAAGCCCCGCTCTCGGGCAATCCGCGCTGCGACCTGGAAAACATGCCCTATCAAAGCGTTATCAGTCTCATCAAGATCCAGAGAGTTGACGAAATGCTTGCGCGGGATAATGAGAAGATGGTGGGGAGCGACCGGAGCAATATCTTCAATTGCGACCACCTGCTCATCCTCGAAAACCTTCCGGGCAGGAATCTCTCCCCGAGATATCCTGCAGAACAGACAATCATCCATCATTTTCCCTCCGCTCAATGAAACGTTTGAAGTTTATGTCATTTTTTACATTCATTCAAGCACAGAGTAAAAAAACCGGCACGAGTCATCAAGATTTGTTCGACACCGAGTCCTTCCGGAGATGAATAAGGAACTCACGGTTTCCCTTCGGCCCAAGGATCGGAGATTCCGTTATGCCAAGCACTTGCAGGTCAAGACTTTCCGAAAGTGCCTGTATTCCGAGTATGACATCCCGGTGCTTTACAGGGTCACGTACTACCCCCCCCTTCCCCACTTCGCCGCGTCCGACCTCGAATTGCGGTTTGATGAGGGCTACGATCTGTCCTCCAACATCAAGCAGGCCAATGGTAGCGGGAAGCACCTTGTCGAGGGAGATGAACGAGGCATCTACAACTGCAAGATCGGGCGATTCCGCCAACTTGTCCGCCGTCAGATAGCGGATGTTGGTCTTTTCCATGTTCACGACCCGCGGGTCCTGGCGTAGTTTCCATGCAAGCTGACCGTACCCCACATCCACAGCGAAGACTTTTGCCGCTCCCCGTTGCAGGAGACAGTCGGTAAAACCACCAGTAGAGGCACCAACGTCAAGCGCAACCATTCCGGTCACATCGATGCCGAACTCGTCAAGCGCCTTCTGCAGTTTCAGGCCACCCCTGCTGACATAGGGCAGGATGTCTCCCTTGAGACGAATATCCGCATCCAGCGCCACCAGTTGTCCCGCCTTATCCGCCACATGATCGTTCACCACAACCTGCCCGGCCATTATGAAGCCTCGGGCACGCTCCCGTGACGGCGCCAGCCCGCGGTCAAGCAACAGTTTGTCAAGGCGTTCTCTTGCTTTGGTCATGAACAGTAAAACCCTTAGAAAGATCAACCCGGACACAAGGCCGAGTCGCGCACGACTGTAATGCTCAAGCCGCGTCCTGAGTGCATCTTACCCCTATCCCTGCTGTTAATCAAGGAACAAATCAATCATCTGTCGCTACCGACATTTACAGTTGACACTCTGCAACCAGTCAGTGTATTGAATCACCATGGGCTGTAACTCATCAATCACTATGAAAACCCATTGGGTTTCTGTCAGGACAACGGGGATGACCAGTTTGCAGAAGGTACTGATTGTTGGCTGTGGAGATATGGGCCGGCGGGTTGCACGTCTCGTGCAGGAACAGAATGGGCAGGTAACCGCCTTGGTCCGTTCGGACACACATCGCGATACTCTTCAGGAAATCGGCATCCGGACACTGCCGGGAAATCTGGATGAACCGTCTTCCCTGGTAAACCTTCCCACGAAGGAGGCGATAGTCTTCTACTTCGCGCCCCCTCCCGGCGGAGGATTCGCGGATCCGCGGGTCCGTGCATTCTGCGCTTCAATACCACAGGGTGCCGAGCCGGCAAAGATCGTTTATATGAGTACCAGCGGCGTGTACGGCGATTGCGGAGACCGGGAGGTAACCGAAGAGACTCCCCCCAACCCCCAGACGGCCCGGGCCAAAAGGAGACTTGACGCCGAAACCGCTTTTCTGGAATGGGGTAGAGCGCACAACGTCCCTGTCGTCATCCTGCGCGTCACCGGCATTTACGGACCGGGACGTTTCCCCGTCACCCAGCTTGCAAGCGGCCAGCCTGTCCTGAGAGAAGAAGAAGCGACTCTCACCAACCGTATCCACGCCGACGACCTGGCCCGAATCTGCCTTGCCGCCGCGGAGAGAGGTGATGCAGGCGAAATATTCAATGTCAGCGACGGCCGGCCAGGAACCATGACCGAGTACTTTAACGCCGTTGCCGATGCGCTCGGTTATCCACGCCCTCGCCAGGTAACAAGGGAAGAGGCCCGCGACGTCATGTCCCCTCTCATGCTCTCCTACGTCAGCGAATCGCGACGCATGAGCAATGCGAAAATGCTCACCCGCCTCGGCGTAAAGCTCCTCTACCCCACCCTGGCAGACGGAATGAGAGAGAGCACAAAGAAGAATTAAGCAAAGAAGTCGTTATCGATAAGGGCCTTGAGACCGACTGGCGTGAAAGGAAAAGAAGTCACCTTCTCATTGCCTGCACCATCCTGCCATTTCCACAGGATGACCTCTTCTCCGTTGCCCGTTTCCCTTGTCACCTGATCGGGATTGAGGTTCGTGAAAAGTCGCCACATCCCTTCCAGGTCAAGCAGCTCGAAACCATCGACCGTCTCGCCATTTGCCACCCTGGCGAGAAAAGGGTCAATCAGTTCGAAATCGACCAGATCATCCGCAGTACGCCACCATTTGACGAAACAGTCTCCCTCTTTTCTCCGTGCCTGTACTTGTGCGACCGCTTCGCGTCCTGTCATGAATCGCCCCCCTCACGTACCAGCATTAAATAGATGCCAACCGAAATTTACCGTAATGTTCCAAGTATAGCCACTGGATTCTTCTCCGCAAGCGGGCATTCCCACCCTCTTCAGGTTTCATTACCAATTGACCTCACATCCGTTCCAGTGTAGTAATGACTTGAGTCAGAAACAGTCAGGATTTGTGTCATTACACAGAAGTGGGGTTTCATCATGGATAATGCCGATCAGACCGGCAAACCGACCCGGTTTCAGTTCGCCAGTGACAATTACGCCGGAATCTGTCCCGAAGCATGGCAGTCGCTTGATGAAGCAAACCGCGGCTATGCCAGTTCCTACGGCGATGATCCCTGGACCGCCAGAGCCTGCGAAAAATTACGGGAACTCTTTGAAACCGATTGCGAAGTTTTTTTCGTCTTCAACGGCACCGCTGCGAACTCACTGGCACTGGCCGCACTCTGCAAGTCCTACCACAGCATCATCTGCCACGAAACGGCCCACGTGGAAACCGACGAATGCGGAGCCTCGGAGTTCTTTTCCAACGGCACCAAGGTGCTGCTCGTACCGGGGAAAGACGGCAAAATCGATCTGTCGGCAGTGGAACACACCATAAAACGGCGCACCGACATCCACTACCCGAAACCCCGCGCCCTCAGCATTACCCAGTCGACAGAGTTGGGCACCGTCTATTCGGTAGCAGAGCTGCAGGCCATAGGCAACTTTACAAAGAGCTACGGACTGCGGCTTCACATGGACGGTTCACGTTTTGCCAACTCCGTTGCCTCCCTGGGTGTTACCCCCAAAGAAATCAGCTGGCAGGCCGGTGTGGACGTCCTCTGCTTCGGTGGGACAAAAAACGGCATGGCCGTCGGCGAAGCTGTGGTTTTTTTCAACCGCGATCTTGCCGAAGAATTTGACTACCGCTGCAAACAGGCCGGCCAGCTTGTATCCAAGATGCGCTTCCTCGCAGCCCCATGGATCGGAATGCTGGAGAACGGTGCGTGGCTCCGCAATGCGGCACACGCCAACACCTGCGCACGACAGCTTGCCGACGGTTTGGGGAAGATCCCGGGTATCACCCTTGCCCATCCATGCCAGGCAAACACAGTCTTCGTCCAGATGTCACCTGCCCTGGCCACAGGGTTGCGATCAAGAGGGTGGCATTTCTATGACTTCATCGGTTCCGGCTGTGCCCGCCTCATGTGCTCATGGGAAACGCAGTCAAAGGACGTGGAAACATTTATCAACGACGTCATGGAACTGGCACAGCAATGATAATATAAACCGGGTTACAGCGCGGCATACCGGCATGTAATTTGTAAGTAAAAATTTAACGCTGCTCTGTACATCATCGATATTTTTTGTTATTCTGTCCTGACTGCTGCCCCACTCCCTGTTGACCGGCTTTTCCGGCACACACCCCAGTGGTTCTAGTCAGACAGCCTTTTGACAGTTTACGACACGGTAACGCCTTATTATGACAATTCCCGTCAAGCCATATCATAGATTCAACTACGGAGGAAAGCACCATGTGTGAAGAAAAGAATGTAACAGGAACACTCTTTGTATCCTTTATCGCCGGGGCGGCACTCGGCGCCGGCATCGCCCTGCTGCTTGCACCGGAAAAGAAAAGGGAAAATGAACTCAGCTACGATGAAGAACCTCTTTTTGTCTGATGCCTTTCCCTACAGCCCCCCCGTTTTTCTGAGGACCTGCGGATCATGAGCACCCCGTTGCTCTACCTTCTGATCGCATTGGTCCTCGTTGCCGTTGCCCTGCTGCTGATACTCGTTGTCCGGACATCAAGGAATCCCGTGGATGGTTTAGAACCCCGCTTCGATGCCCTGGAACGCAATCAGGAGCGCATCGAGCGGATGTTCCGCGATGAGCTGGCACACAGCAGGTCAGAAGCATCCATCAGCAGCAAACAATCCCGTGAGGAGCAGAACAACGCCTTCGGATCATTTAGCGAAGCGGTTCAGCGCCGTATGGCGGAAGGTGCTGACGCCCAAAAGCGCCAGCTTGATATTTTCTCCGGCCAGCTCAAAACCCTCACCGATCACAACATCCAGAAACTCGATAAAATTAACGAAACCGTAGAAAAGAAACTTGCAAGTCTCCAGGAAGACAACAACAAGAAACTGGAGCAGATGAGGGCGACGGTTGACGAGAAGCTCCACGACACCCTGGAGAAGCGCCTGGGAGAGTCGTTCAAGATTGTGAGCGAACGGCTGGAACTGGTACACAAAGGGCTCGGCGAAATGCAGAGCCTGGCAACCGGCGTAGGAGACCTGAAAAAAGTTCTCACTAACGTTAAGACCCGTGGCACCTTCGGCGAGATACAACTCGGAAGCCTTCTCGAACAGATTCTCACCCCTGACCAGTACGAGACAAATGTCGCAACCAAACAGGGAAGCAGCGGACGGGTTGAATTTGCCATCCGTCTGCCGGGGCGTGGAGCGGAGTACGATCATGCCGTCTGGCTCCCCATCGATGCTAAATTTCCCCAGGAAGATTATCTGCGGTTAGTGGAAGCCCACGAGTTGGGGAATACAGTCCTTATCGAAGAGGCGTCCCGGCAGCTCGAACGGGCCATCAAGGAAATGGCCCGCAACATCCGCGATAAATACCTGGACCCACCCAACACGACCGATTTCGGGATCATGTTCTTACCCACTGAAGGGCTCTATGCCGAAGTGCTGCGTCGCACCGGCTTGTTCGAACAGTTGCAGCGTGAGTTCAAGGTATCAGTCACCGGTCCAACCACCCTGGCTGCCCTTCTCAACAGCCTTCAGATGGGCTTCCGCACCCTTGTCATCGAGAAGCGATCAAGTGAGGTATGGGCTCTGCTTGGTGCGATCAAAACCGAATTTGCCACCTTCGGCGTCGTGCTCGACAAGACTCGCAAAAAGCTCCAGGAGGCGAGCAATACCATAGATTCGGCTGCCACCCGCTCCCGCGTCATCGAGCGGAAACTAAAAAATGTACAGGGACTCCCCACAGCCGAGGCAGCGCGCCTGCTCGAGGTCGGGGAATCCCCTGCGGAATCCGATAACCCCGAGAGTACATGATCCCTTCCATCAAGGTTTCCTGGAATCTGCCATGGCACTGAAACTCGGCGAAATGCTGGTAAATGAGAACATCATCACCCCGGAAGATCTGGACGAAACCCTCAAATGCCAGGTGATTTTTGGTGGCCGGCTCGGCACCAACCTCATCGAAATGGGTTTCATCAAAGAAGAGCAACTCGCCCATTTCCTTGGACAGAAGCTCGGCGTTCTCTGCACCACCCCCGAACTACTCAACAATATCCCTGCCGATGTCCTCAGCCTCCTCTCCGCCGATCTCGTCAAGAAATATATGGCTATTCCCATAGCCCTCGACAAGAAACGACTCACCCTCGCCATGGCCGACCCGACCAATCTTCCTGCCATCGACGAGATTTCCTTTATGACCGGCTATATCATATCCCCCCTTGTCGCTCCCGAGCTGCGTCTAGTCTTATGCATGGAAAACTACTACGGCATCAAACGTGATATCCGCTACTTCCCCACCGACCGTCTCGCCGGGGGAAGACGCAAACGGCGCCAAACTTTTTATGGAGACAATGCACCGGCGGACCAACCCGGCACTCAACCGGAGCACCTGGACCCTTTCACAGTCGATCGGGAATTTATTGAATTACCTCCTTTCGAAGGTTTCGACAAGGAAGAACCCAAGGAAGATGTGCATTCGGAGCAGGGAGCATCTGCGCCGAATATGCCCCGCCAGACGATGGAATCGATTGCCGAACGCCTTTCTGAGGCACGGGACAGGAATGATATCGCTGATGCCCTTGTTACCTACCTGGGGCAGGAATTCTACCGGGCAGCCCTGTTCCTCATTCGCGGAGAGACGGCCGTTGGTTGGAAGGCCGTGCACGACAACATTCACGTTGATGATTTCGAACGCACCGAAATCCCCTTGGACAATACTTCCCTCCTCAAGATAATCGTTGACGAGAAGCAGTACTACCGGGGGACTGTCCCCGTCACCGCCAGTAATGCAAAGATGCTCTCCGCCATAGGAGGAGATCCCCCTGACATCGCCCAAATCATTCCCCTTCTCATGCTCGGACGTGTAGTAACAATCCTTTACGTGGACGGACGACGCAATGACCAGGAGGGGCGTCGTTTCGATCTTCAGAAACTCATAAGCAAGGTCGCCATGGCATTTGAAATCTGATCCTGAAAAACAAGATCATGATGAGTTGAGTCCCGACAAACCAGGTAGAATTTGCACTACGGTGATATGCAAAAAAATCCTTGCAATCATCAATAAAGATTGATATAAGAAGAGTTCCCCAACGCCGAAGTGGTGGAATTGGTAGACACGCAAGATTCAGGTTCTTGTGCGGGCAACCGTGTGCTGGTTCGAGTCCAGTCTTCGGCACCATTTACATTGAAAGACGCTCCGACTGTCGAAAGTTGGAGCGTCTTTTCATTTCACCCATCCTCACAACCTGTTATTCTCCCCTCTTGCTGCCCACAGGAAAACTGACCTTACCCCCCTGAAACCCAAAACGACATCCATTTTTAAGTTACGCTAGAGTTACGCTAGCTGTTCACCTGTAATGGTTATTGTTATTTCGGTCAAGGCTCCCTGCTGCCTTCGTCCGTTCTTTGACACAATGCAGCTATTGCCAGATTTCTGAAGTCAACTGTTCCTTCTTGACTAAACAGATATTAGAGTTTATTTTTATTAGACCCTGCAAATACTTGCCACGTAAAGGGATCTGCTCCAGCAGTTTGATGTCATGGCTAACATTGTTGGCGGATACCCCTTAAAAATAAATATCGGAGGATTTTGTATGATTAAAACTCTAATCTGTGCGACCTTTGTATGCATCATGAGCCTGCCAATTGCGGCCCAATGCCAGACAACCGGACAGGAGAGGCAAGCTCCTATCTATGGCGCGGGTGAGGCCAAAGCCATTCCCGGTCGTTACATTATTGTTTTCCGGCCCGGACGTGAGGGGCACGACGTAACGGCGGCAGTCGATGCCGCTGCGCACTTCGGCGGAAAAATCCATTATACCTATAGTGACGCCTTGAAGGGTTTTGCAGCTACCCTCCCTGAAGCAGCGCTACAAGGTCTGCGTCACAACCCGAATATTGAATTCATCGAAGTCGACCAGACTGTTTCGCTTGACATAGAAACCGCACAGAGCGTCTCGACCTGGAATCTGGACCGGACAGACCAGCGTTACCTGCCCCTAGACGGCTTCTACGGATATACAAGCACCGGTACGGGCGTGACGGCATACATACTTGATACCGGTATCCGCACCAGCCATACTGAATTTACCGGCCGTGCTTCCGTCGGCTACGACGCCGTCAATGACGGTCGCAACGGAATCGACTGCAATGGACACGGAACTCATGTCGCCGGGACAGTCGGGGGATTTAACTACGGGGTTGCCAAAAATGTCTCACTGGTAGCCGTCCGTGTCCTTGATTGCAGCGGTTCAGGCACCATCTCCGGTGTCATTGCCGGTGTCGACTGGGTCACCAGGAACAGATCGACACCTGCTGTCGCAAACATGAGTCTGGGAAGTGGCGCATCCACCGCACTGGATAACGCAGTGGCAACATCAATTGGCAGCGGCGTAACCTATGCCATTGCCGCCGGAAACAGCAAAAAAGATGCCTGCAGGACATCGCCTGCCCGCGTTTCTGCCGCAATAACCGTCGGAGCGACGACATCCACCGACGCCCGCGCTTCCTACTCAAACTATGGGGCCTGTCTTGACCTGTTCGCCCCCGGGTCATCCGTAACCTCAGCCTGGAACACCAGCGATACAGCAACCAACACCATCAGTGGCACATCCATGGCAACTCCCAATGTTACCGGTGTCGCGGCTCTATACCTACAGGACAATCCTACAGCATCACCTGCCAGCATTGCAGCTGCCATATCCGGTTCTGCAACATCCGGGCTGGTGAAGAACGCTGGCAGGAATTCGCCAAACCGGTTGCTTTACACTGGCTATTAACGAATTCACGAATGTAGCTCGAAACATACTCATTGGAAATGAAAATGCCCACCCCGGAAAGGTGGGCATTTTCATTTCCGTCTTCGTCCTGACAACCGCCAAATATTATAAACCACTTAGAATTCAACCGATTTCACATCCACCCGACAACAAACCCCTGTAAATACTATAAAATCATTTTTATCAAGCTTCTCGTCCCGGGAAAACAATAACATCAATATTGCCTACCTTATTTCATCTGTTAAAGTGTTTCACTGAATAAAACATGGCGCATTCCCAGTGCAATAACACGGTGTAGGAAAATTACGGCAGGGATACGATTCATTGACCAGATTATTTTCAATTTCTATAAGAGCGCAGTTGTTTTTCATTATACTAATCGTGGCTCTTCCAGCAGCAGGGATTATTGCATACACGTGTTTGAAGATTCGCGAGCAAGCCCTGGATGAAGCCCACAAGTATACAGAGAGACTTGTCGAAAGGATTGCCGCTGAGCAGCAAAACCTTGTTAACGGTGCCGAGCAGCTTATGACTGCCTTGGCCGAGGTTCCTGAAGTCAAGCGACATGAAGCTGCCAGGGTGGAACCGATATTGAGACGGCGGTAATCTGTGACGAGGAAGGCATGCACAGTGTTTTCAATAACCTGCTCTCCAACGCCGTCAAGTATTCTCCGAATGGGGGAAATATCGTCCTAGGTGCCCAGCAGGAAGCCAATAATGTAACAATGTGGGTAAAGGACGATGGGATCGGCATCCCGCAGGATTTGCTGGATAAGATTTTCGACAGATTTTACAGGGTGGATAACACGGACAGCAGAACAACGAGCGGAACCGGCCTTGGTCTCTCGCTTGCGAAGGAAATTGTAAGTGCTCAAGGTGGAAGCATCTGGATAGAGAGCACTCTCGGGAAAGGGAGCACCGTTTACATCACGCTGCCGGCTGCCGAAACCGATTAAGTCAAAAAAGCGCAAGACTTCAGTGCTTCCACCCTGCCTTACCCATTAAGCCTGCCCGCCTTTTCATTCACATATACCTCTCCACCAAATCCTCAATCAACTCACCGATAGTCGTCCGTCGCTGGGCCGCGGCTATCTTTAATTTCAGATGGAGATCCTCTCGGATATTGGCAGTCAGCCGGACATCTCCTGCTGGGACGAGACCGGATGCAGGCTTTGATTTGGCGGGCAGTTTACCCTTTCCCGTTTTACGATGACTCTTCGTGACAGTTTCTCGGCCAAGAGACGAAGAAGCGGCATATTTTTTCATCAAAGGCTGCGTGGCGGCCGGAACTGAATCTTCCTGGACGGGCCTGGCCGTTTCGTCCTCAACCGGAACCGTTACGGACTGCATGTTCGTCTCGGTCGGCATATCACTTAAGACAGTTTTTCGCTTCTCTGCCTCTACGGGGGCATCTTTTTTCTCCGTAACTGCCCCAAACAGCCCCAGCTGATCGTTTAACCCATCATTTAACATACAGCATCAATCCTCCTGAATTATTGCGACAAATAAGACACTACACTTTATAGCATTATCTACTTACCCGCACAAGTACACATATAAACACTGGAAATTTTGACAATAAAAAAGGAGTTGCGGTTGTAATCGCAACTCCTTATTCTCAACGTCTGCCAGTTCTCTGCGGCGCTCCACCACCTGAGCGAATGCGTCCGGGTTGCAGCAGACGTTCGACTTCCGCCTGTGTAAGGTGCCGGTATTCGCCCGGCTTCAACTCGCCGAGTTCGAGAAAACCATAGCGGATTCGCTTGAGACGGACCACTGCCAGGCTTACCGCCTCGCACATGCGCCGCACCTGGCGATAACGCCCCTCATGAATGGTTACAGAGAGCCAACTGTTATTGTCGCTTTCGCTCGCAAGGAATACCTTGGCAGGCGCAGTCGTGCCGTCCTCCAGCTCAACGCCAGCGGCCATACGTTTGACCTGGTCGGGAGTCACCTTACCCCGCACGCGCACCAGATACTCTTTATCGACTTCATGACGGGGGTGGGAAAGCCTGTTGGCCCAGTCGCCATCATTGGTCAGCAGAAGCAAACCTTCGGTGTTATAGTCGAGCCGCCCCACGGGGTAGACCCTGGACGTTACATTCTTCAGCAGATCGGTAACTATGGGGCGACCTTCAGGGTCCTTGAGGGTAGTCAGATAGCCGACCGGTTTGTAGAGGAGCAGGTAAATCTTTCCCGCAACCGGACGGATCGGCTTGCCGTCAACCTCAATCTGGTCGGTTGCCGGGTCGGCCTTTGTCCCGAGTTCCGTAACCACCTGACCGTTCAACTTGACCCGGCCAGCGACAATGAGCGTCTCCGCCTCGCGTCGTGAAGCGATACCTGCCTGGGAAAGGAGTTTCTGCAAACGTTCAGCCATAAAGTTTATTCCTGTCCTAAAAAAACAAGGGCGGTAACGACCGCCCTGTCATGTTTGCCGCTGAGTATAGCCAGAACTATTCAATATACCGCGACATCTTGCGGAACTTCTGATACCGGGCTTCGATCAGCTCATCCGCCGGCAGTTTCCGCAGTTCCTTCAGATTGCGCAAAAGGGCTTCGCGAAGGTTATCGGCCATGGCCCTGTGATCGCGATGAGCGCCCCCCACCGGTTCGGGAACGATCTCATCGATGACTTCCAGATCTTTGATGTCTTTGGCTGTCAACTTGAGGGCTTCTGCGGCCTGTTCTCCCTTGGTGCCGTCGGACCAGAGGATGGCGGCACAACCTTCCGGCGATATGACCGCATAAACGGAGTACTGCAACATAAGAATGCGGTCTCCGACCGCGATGGCCAAAGCACCGCCAGATCCCCCCTCGCCAGTTATGACGACAATGATCGGCACGGTCAGTCGGGACATTTCACGCAGGTTCCTGGCAATGGCCTCTGCCTGGCCCCGCTCCTCCGCGCCGATGCCGGGGAACGCCCCGGGGGTGTCGACAAAGGTGATGATCGGCAGCCGAAAACGCTCGGCCATTTCCATGAGACGGAGCGCCTTGCGGTACCCCTCAGGGTTCGGCATGCCGAAATTCCGGTATACCTTCTCCTTGGTATCGCTCCCCTTCTGGTGACCGATAATCATCACCGGTTCGTCGTCCAAACGGGCCAGACCACCCACGATGGCATGGTCGTCTCCAAAATTACGGTCACCGTGAAGTTCTACGAATTCCGTGAATATGAGTTTTATATAGTCCATAGTAAAAGGTCGATTGATGTGTCGCGCGATCTGGGCAGTCTGCCAGCGGGACAGGTTGGCAAATATGTCGCTACGCATCTGCGCAGCCTTTTTTTCCAGTTTGGCAACTTCACTCTTCAGATCAACATTGTCACCGGACAGCGCCAGCAGTTCCTCTATCTTCTTCTCCAGTTCGACAACAGGCTTTTCAAAGTCCATGTAAACTTGGGTTGCCATTGGTATTGTATCTCCTTTTATCGCAATGTGAATGGAAAGACTCTATTCAAAAGAAACGGCATTATACCCCAGCAGGTTCTTCACTTCCACCATTAATTCTTCACTGGCCGACAGGGTGCAGTTGTCAGGCAACCGGATGGTCGTATTTACCGTGTTCTGGATGTTGATATGGAGAAGGGCGCGGCAGCTTCCCCGGTAACGCCCGAAGAGACCCTTAAGCTCTTCCAGCTGCCGTCGCTCAAGTCCGGCGCCCTGAATACTGACGTGAACCCGTTGCGTTTCACGCTCGCTTATCTCCCGCAAGGAAATGATGTCGGACGCCTTGATCTTCGTCCCCTTTTCCCCCACATCGGCGTTGCCGGTCACGACCAGCGGTTCGTCGGTTTTCAGATAGTGGCCGGCCCTGGCATAGGTTTCGGGGAAAACCACAACTTCCACCGAGCCAAGAAGGTCTTCAATAGTCGCAAACCCCATCCGGTCACCTTTTTTCGTAGTCATCTCCTTGAGGGCAACCACAATCCCACAAATCTTGACTTCCTTCTCGTCAGCGATCTCAGCCAGTCCTGCCGTGTCGGTTGTGGTAAAGCGGCGCATCCCCTGGGCATAGCGGTCAAGAGGATGTCCCGTGATGAAAAAGCCGAGACACTCCTTCTCGAAAGCAAGCTTCTGCTTGTCATCCCATTCAGACAGATCGGGAAGCGTCCCCCTGCCATTGCCGTTGACTTTTGCTATCTCTGCGGTGCCGAACAGGGAAACCTGGGCACTCTCCCGTTCCTGCTGAATCTTCTGGCCGAGGGACATTGCATCTTCCAGTCCCGCCATGAGCACGGAACGACGTGCACCGGTTGAATCGAAGGCACCGCATTTTATCAGTGATTCAACCACTCGCTTGTTTACCCTGCGCAGATCGACCCGTTCGCAGAAATCGAAAAGGTCATCGAACGGACCGTCGTTGCGGGCTTCGAGTATCGCATCGATGGCAGACTCGCCAACGTTTTTCACCGCTCCGAGACCGAACCGGATGGACGTGCCGAGAACACGGAAGGAAAGATGGGAGGCATTGATATCAGGTGGCTGCACCTCAATCCCCATCTCCCGGCAATCGGCAATACTCTTGACTACCTTTTCGGTGCTCCCCATGTCGCAGGAGAGAAGTGCCGCCATGAACTCCACGGGATGGTGGGCCTTGAGATAAGCGGTCTGGTAGGCAATCAGCGCATAGGCGGCAGAATGGGACTTGTTGAATCCGTATTCCGCAAATTTGGCCATCAGGTCGAAGATTGCCTCCGCCTTTTTCAGGTCGATCCCTTTCTGCTTTGCCCCCTCGAGGAACGGCTCCTTCTCCTTTGCCATAACCGCCGGGTCTTTCTTCCCCATGGCCCGACGGAGCAGGTCCGCGCGTCCCAGGGAATAGCCGGCCAGGGTCCGGGATATCTGCATGACCTGTTCCTGATACACGATGACCCCGTAGGTGTCCTTGAGGATCGGCTCGAGCTCGGGGAGGTCATAGACGACCTTTTTACGGCCATGCTTACGCTCGATGAAGTCATCCACCATGCCGGACCCGAGCGGTCCCGGGCGATAGAGAGCACAGGCGGCGATCACATCCTCGAAACAGGAGGGCTTAAGCTTTACCAGCATCTCCTTCATGCCGCTGGATTCGAGCTGGAAGATCCCCGTGGTATTCCCCGACGAGATCAGCTCGTAACTCTCCCGGTCGTCATCGCGCAGTCGCGCAATGTCGAAATCAGGGTAATCACCGGCCCGGATGAGCTTGACGGCGTTATCGATGACCGTCAGGTTCTTGAGTCCGAGGAAGTCGAACTTCACCAGACCCACCAGTTCCACATACTTCATGGAGTACTGGGTGTTGAGCGCACCGCTCTTCTGATCCTTGTAAACCGGGCAGAACTCCTCGAAGGCGGCCGGGGCCACCACCACGCCGGCAGCATGGGTGGAGGCATGGCGGGCGAGACCTTCGAGGCAGAGGGAGACATCCAAGAGCTCCTTCACCTTCGCATCCGCCTTGGCAAGCTCATTCAGCTTCGGCTCGATCTTGAGTGCCTTGTCCAGGGTCATCCCCAGTTCGCCGGGGACGAGCTTGGCAATCTTGTCCACATCGCCGTAGGTCATGTCCATGGCCCGGCCGACGTCGCGGATAACCGCCTTGGCCTTCATCGTCCCGAAGGTAATGATCTGGCAGACCTTGTCGCGACCGTACTTGGCGGCGACGTACTGTATAACCTCATCCCGCCGATCCTGACAGAAATCGACGTCAATATCAGGCATGGAGATACGCTCGGGATTGAGAAAGCGCTCGAAGAGGAGGTTGTAGGGAAGAGGATCAAGATCGGTAATGCGGATTGAGTAAGCGACAAGGGAGCCGGCTGCGGACCCCCTGCCCGGGCCGACCGGAATCCCCATGTTCTTGGCCCAGTTGATGAAGTCCGCCACGATGAGGAAATAGGCGGGAAACTTCATCTGTTCGATGCAATCGAGCTCTATCCGGAGACGATCGTAATAGGCCTGTTCCTGCTCGGGTGTCAGGTCGGGATACTTGGTGCGGATGGTCACCAGCCGCTTCTTGAGCCCGGCGAGAGCCTCCTCTTCCAGCATTTCATCATGGGTCTTCCCGGCGGGTGGTTCGAAATGGGGGAAAAAATAGTTGCCCGGCTGGCCCAGCTTCAGTTCAAGGTCACACCGTTCCGCTATGCGCACCGTATTGGCGAGAGCCTCCGGAGCGTAATGGAAGGCGGCCGCCATCTCCTCCGGTGACTTGAAGTAGAACTCGTCTGCCGAAAAACGCATCCGGTGTTCGTCGTTCATGGTTTTTCCGGTCTGGATACAGAGCAGAACCTCATGGGCGTGGGCATCCTCGCGGTTGAGGTAGTGGCAGTCGTTAGTCGCCACCAGTGGCAGGGAAAGCTCCCGCGCCACTTCCATCAGGCGCTGGTTGGCAATATCCTGCTCGGGAAGGGTGTTCTCCTGGAGCTCGACGTAGTAGCTGCCGGGAAAGATTTCGCTGTACCACCGGGCCACTGCTACGGCATCGTCCATGCGATTGCGGCTGCAGAGAGTGGCAACTTCCCCTTTGAGGCAGGCGGAGAGTGCAATGAGCCCCTCACTGTGTTCGGCCAGCAGTTCCTTGTCGATTCTGGGCTTGTAGTAAAAACCATCCTTGTAGCCCGCTGAAACCAGCTTCGACAGGTTTTTATACCCTTGAAGGTTCTCACAAAGAAGGATGAGGTGGTAACTGGAATACTCGCCGGAACCGTTCCCCTGCTCTTTCACCAGACGCGATCCGGGTGCAACGTAGACCTCGGAACCGATGATCGGTTTGATCCCCTCCTTCCGGCATTTCTCATAGAATTCTATGGCACCGAACATGCTGCCGTGGTCGGTCAGGGCGACGGCTGGCATGCCATGGCCCTTGGCTTTTTTGACCAGGTCGCCGATACGGATGGCTCCGTCGAGGAGGGAATACTGGGAATGAAGATGGAGATGTACGAACGGCTGCTGCATAAGAAAGGGCCTTCTGAATACAGTGATGGGAGCTGGCATGGTATGCAGCCCCCACCCTATTTGTCGTTAAAAACTGGTAAATTATGCCACATCAGGGCAAGCCGTGTCAACGAAACCTTGGGGTGCTGATTCCGCGTTCTGCCTGACGTTTTTTACCTTTACAGCATCCATGGAGAGCTGCTAGCATGGGGCGACTCCGAGGGAATTTCATGCTCGGATGATGCAGTATGCATTCACGGATTTACAAGGCCACTCTGGAAAAGGAAACGTCACATGAACAATGATGTCACCCTCATTGATTCCCACGCCCATATCTACGAAAAAGAATTCCATCCAGACTTTTCCGAGATGCTACAGCGCGCCGGCGATGCTGGCGTATCACATATCATAGCTGTTGGAGCCGACCTCGAGTCGAGCCGGCAGGCATGCGATCTGGCAACCCGTTACGAGCATATTCACTGTGCGGTCGGGATTCATCCCCATGATGCATGCCGGGTCACCGACAACTGCTACGACGTTGTGCGCGAACTGGCAACTGTAAACACCAAAGTGGTCGGCATCGGCGAGATCGGCCTCGACTTTTACCGTGACCGCTCCCCCCGAGACATTCAGGAAGCGGTATTTCGCCGTTTCGTGCGTCTGGCCCGGGCACTTTCGCTGCCGGTAATCATTCATGACCGGGACGCTCACGACCGGGTCATGACCATACTCCGGGAAGAGAAGGCAGAAGAGGTCGGCGGAGTCCTTCATTGCTTCTCCGGCGATCTTGCCATGGCCAGGGAGTGTGTGGAAATGGGCTTTTTCATCTCTATCCCCGGCACCGTCACGTTCCCCAGCAACGAGTCCCTGAGGGAGGTCGTTCGAGGGATCAAGATCGAGCACCTGCTCCTGGAGACCGACTGTCCCTATCTTTCGCCGGTCCCCCACCGGGGAAAACGAAATGAGCCTGCCCATGTTCGGCTTACCGCCAAAAAGGTGGCGGAATTGAAAGGACTCTCCCTGTACGACGTGGGGCGTATTACCTCCTTTAACACCCGTCGCCTGTTCGGCATAGGCACGGCTCCCCAGACGGCCCGCATTGCTTACCGGATCAGGAACTCTCTCTACCTCAACATTACCAACCGCTGCTCAAACCGCTGCTCCTTCTGCGCAAAATTCGATGATTTCACCGTCAAGGGGCATTACCTCCACCTGGAGCATGAACCGGATTTTGCCGAGGTAATGAACGCCATCGGCGATCCCGCAGGCTACGACGAGGTTGTCTTCTGCGGCTATGGCGAACCACTCCTACGCCTCGACCTGATCAAAGAAGTATCAGCGGCTCTCAAAACGAAAGGGATCAGGATACGCATCAATACCGACGGCCAGGGGAATCTCGTCCACGGCAGGAACATTCTCCCCGAACTGGCGGGGTTGATCGACACCATCTCGGTCAGCCTTAATGCCGCTGACGCCGAAACCTATGCCCGGCTCTGCAACACCCCTTTCGGCATCGAAGGATTCAACGGCGTCTGCACATTCCTTATCGAGGCAAAGAAACACATTCCCCACGTGGTTGCAACCGCCGTCACCGTGCCCGGGCTCGACATTGCAGAAATTCAGCGTCTGGCCGAGTCGCTTGACGTTGAGTTCCGCGCCAGGGAATATGCCGAAGTCGGTTAATCGGGCGATTCTCCCGGAATGCACCCGGTGATGTCGCTCTCCCGGCTTACGGGATGCAGCGCCAGCCCCCTGGTTGCAGAGATGCACGGTAATTATCTTTCCTGAAGCACTGCCAGACAACAACTCCTTGCCTATATGTCCTATGTATAAAGCATTTTCGCCGCCTGACACTCCTCTCCCCTCCCGCAGCAGCTCAAAATCAATAGACGCAACCGCACTAACAGCCGGATGTTCTCCTAGTGCCTTCTTGACAACAGGCAAGTGTATGCTATGCTTCTACGAGTTTAGCTTAATTAACAAACTTAGACCCCAAAACTACCGGTTAGCATTTTTCTGCCACCCAGACCGGATCGGCAGGGAATTACTTATAGTATCAATGTAATAGGAGGGACAAAATGCTCGAAGAGTTCAAGAAATTTGCCATGCGCGGCAACGTGATCGACCTGGCGGTCGGCATCATCATCGGCGGCGCCTTTGGTAAAATAGTCAGCTCCTTCGTGGCTGACATCCTCATGCCACCCCTCGGCAGAATCATGGGTAAGGTTGACTTCACAAACCTGTTCATCGACCTGTCCGGGACCGGCTACACTTCCCTTGCGGAAGCCAAGAAAGCCGGCGCCGCAACCATCAATTACGGACTGTTCATCAACACGATCATCGACTTTATCATCGTGGCATTCGCCATCTTTCTCCTCATTCGCCAGATCAACCGGCTGAAAAAGGAAGAAGAAGTTCCTCCCCCGGCGACGAAGGAGTGCCCCTATTGCATGTCCAGTATTTCCATCAAGGCAAGCCGTTGTCCCAGTTGCACGTCCACCCTGGAGCAGGGGAATGCGGCTTAATTCAATTCACCAAGGAGGTAATCAATGCGAAGAAAACTTTTAACCCTGTTGAGCGGCCTATTACTGCTCGGCGCAACTACGGTCGCCCACGCGGAGATCAAGGCGGGGTCCTTCGGGATCACCCCCTTTGTCGGCGGCTTCATGTTTGACGGTGCCCAGCACCTCGAAATGAAGGAAATGTACGGCATTCGAGCCGGCTATAACTTCACGGAGAATTTCGGTATCGAGGGTGTGTTCAACTATGTCCACACCGAACCAACCGCCGGGATATTTCCTCCCATAACAAAATACAACGTCTATAACTATCGCGGCGAACTCCTCTATCACTTCATGCCAAAAAGCAGGTTCGTCCCCTTCCTCGCGGCCGGGTATGGCGCCCAGACCATCGACCCTGAAAACGCGAAAAGCGATTCCCACGGCGCTTTCTCCGCGGGCGGTGGTTTCAAGTACTTCTTCACTGACAACATTGCCCTGCGGGGTGATGTCCGCGACCTGATCATCAACAGTATGATAACTCCCTCCGACACAACCAGAAAGCAGACCGTTAACAACCTGGAATACGCCCTGGGTGTCTACTTCCAGTTTGGCGGCGAGAAACCGGCCCCCGCGCCAGTTCCGGAGCCGGTCGTCGAAAAAGTAGCGCCGCCACCGCCACCACCTGCACCGGCTCCTGCCCCTGTAGTCGCGCCGCCACCGCCGCCCGCACCAACAAGCAACATTACTGTTACCCCCGCAACTATCACAAGGGGACAGGCTGCGACACTGGCCTGGACTTCAGAGAACACCACGGATTGCACTGTTGAGCCGGGTGGTGGCGTCCAGACAAAGAATTCCATGTCGGTCACTCCTACGGCCGACACAACCTATACCCTCACCTGCAAAGGCCCCGGTGGCACGACTACCAGCTCCGCAAACGTGACCGTGCAGGCACCGCCGCCTGAGAAGGTATGTATCGTCCTCGGTGTGCAGTTCGACACCAACAAGGCGGTTGTTAAGCCCAAGTATCACGACGAAATCAAAAAAGCCGGAGACTTCCTGAACAAGTACGACTTCGTGACGGGAACCATCGATGGTTATACTGACAACGTCGGTACGTATAAGTACAACCAGAAACTTTCCCAGAAACGTGCGGAAGCCGTCCGGGAGTACCTCATCAAGAATTTCGGCATTAAACCTGAACGTCTCACCGCCAAGGGGCACAGTTATGACAACCCGGTTGCCAGCAACAAGACTGCCGAAGGCCGGGCGAAAAACCGCCGTATCGAAGCCAACTTCGAGTGCGTCATCCAGAAATAGACAGTAAATGAATACGGCCGCACTCTCCGGAGTGCGGCCTTTTTTTTTCTGTTTCTTCAAAAACCTTCTGAAAATTCGAGGTCTGTCATGTCTACCAGGCGCAAAATTCTGATCGGTTCAGCAGTGCTACTCGTCCTTATGCTGCTGTTTGCCGCATTTATTCTTCCCTCTATTCTGAGGGGAACGGCGATCGATAAAATTGAAGCTGCCACCGGACGAAAGGCCTCCATCGCAAAGATATCTATCAACCCGCTTACCTTGAGCGGCCGGGTCACGGATTTTCGGCTGACGGAAAAAGGAAACCCGGCCACCTTCGCCTCTTTCAGCAGCGTCAGGGTTTCTGTCAATCCTTCATCCCTGGTGCGGCGTGCGCTCATCATCTCCCGGATTGAGATAGACTCTCCATACGTCAATATGGTCCGTTCAGATGCAAATACCTATAACTTCACCGACCTGGTTACACCGAAGAAGGATGCAAAACCTTCAAAACCCTTTCCGTTCTCACTCAACAACATCGTGATCAGGGGAGGAGCGATAGATTTCCATGATCTGGCAGCACGCAAACCGACTAATCACACGGTCAGACGGATGGAGATCGCGGTACCGTTTTTCAGTACAATACCCTATCTCGCCGATAAATACGTTGCACCCCGCTTCAGCGCCGTGATCAACGGGGCCGAACTCTCCGCCACCGGCAAGCTGAAGCCGCTCGCCAAGACAATGGAGACATCGCTCAACCTCAAGCTCAAGGATTTCGATCTCCCCTATTACCTGGCTTACCTGCCCGTTACCGTGCCGATCGGCATCAATTCAGGAAAACTCTCTACCGACCTGGAACTGAGCTATCAGGTTTCAGCCAGGGACAAGCCTGAAGTTGGCATCGCCGGTCGCCTCGAACTTACCGGACTTGATGTCAGGGAGAAATCCGGAGTACCACTTGTCGCCCTTAACCGGCTGGCTGTGCAGATCAACAAAGCAGCCATCTTCAGACAGAATTTTGATCTGGCCTCCCTGGAACTGGATGGCGTCGCTGCACACCTGGACCGGGACTCGTCAGGACAATGGAATTTTGAACGTCTGAAGGTTAAACAGACAGCACCTCCCTCGTCAAAAACGGTCCAGACCGGCAATGACACTCCGAAACCAGCGATAAAGCTCTCTTCACTGAAATTTACCAATGGCTCAATCCGGTTCGTCGACCGTGTTCCTCCCGGGGGATTCCACGGAAAGCTTGAAAAGGTTACTCTGTCTCTTAACGACTTCAGCACGGCAGGGGGGGGTAACGCCAAATGGAGCTTCGCATGCACGAGCGGTCGCAACGAGTCCATTGATGCGACAGGAACGGCAACGGTTGAGCCACTGGCCGTCACCACTGACCTGACCGCGCGGGGGATTGCACTTGGCGCCTACTATCCCTACCTGGCCGGTGTGCTGACCGCACCGATAACCGGCACGGTCGACCTGAACGGCCACCTTGCCTTTGACCGGAATGCGGGACTTACCCTCGAACGGCTTGCGTTGACCGGCAACAACATTGCTTCTACCTTTGCTCCTGGAGAAGGTATCCGGATGAACAGGCTGGCGATCGGAGGAGTGGGCGTCAACCTTAAGGGACAAAATGCCACTGTCGAACAGGTAGAAATCAAAGGGGCGTCCGTTCAGATTACCCGCGAAAAAGACGGCACTTTTTCCCCCATGCGGTTGCTCCGCACGTCAGCTGGCACAAGGACTGCCACGGCAACAGTTGGAACTCCGAAAAAGAAAGCGCCAAAGCCTTTCAGCTACAAGCTCCGCAAGGTCGGCGGCAGCGGAATCGGAATAACCTTCACCGACCGGGCACAGAATGAAACCGCAGTCATCAGCCTGCGGCGGCTGCAATTCGCCCTTGCAAACATCACCGGCCCCCGGTTCGGGTCGATTCCTTTCACCCTGATCAGCCAACTCGGCAAACAGGGGACTATCCGGACAAACGGAACTGTCATCCCATCACCACTGAAGCTCAAAGGAAACGTTGAACTCAAAAAGATTGCTCTCCGCGACTTCGAAGCATACCTGCCGGAAAATCTCAACCTCTACGTGGCGGACGGGACCATAGACACCCGCATGGCAATTGCCCTGTCCAAGGAGCCGGGCAAAGAACTTTCCGGGAGCTACAACGGCAACCTCGGCGTCCGCTCTTTCTATTGCCTTGATACGGTTGAATCGGAGGACCTCCTCAAGTGGGAAAGCCTGCAACTGGACAATATCAAAGGAACGCTAGCCCCCTTCTCCCTTTCCATTAATGAGGTTGCACTCAACAACGTCTACTCCCGCATCGTGATAAACAAGGATGGCACTCTCAATCTCCAGAACCTGACGAAAAAAGAAACCGTCCCCGCACCCCAGCAGGCGGCCGCGGCCACGATACAACCTTCATCACCCTCATCGGCGCAAACGCCACCTTCTTCAGTCCCGGCGGCACCCCAGGTCCGCATCGGCGCTGTGACCATCCAGGAAGGCACTCTCGCCTTCAGCGACCGCCATCTTCCCGGCGGCTTCGCCACTACCTTCTACCACTTGGGGGGACGGGTAAGCGGGCTCTCTTCGGAAGAGAACCGTTTCGCCGACGTCGATCTGAGGGGAAACCTGGAAAACCAGTCGCCGCTCCAGATTACCGGCACACTCAACCCACTCCGGAACGACCTGTATGCCGACCTCAAGGTGAGTTTCACCGACATCGACCTCACCCCTGTCACTCCTTACTCCGGCACCTATCTGGGGTACACGGTGGAGAAAGGGAAACTCTCCCTCGACCTGAAATATCTCATCGACAAGAAGGCTCTCAGCTCGGAAAACAAAGTGTTCATTGACCAGTTTACCTTCGGTAAAAAAGTAGAGAGCGAACGAGCGACCAATCTCCCTGTACGTCTGGCCGTGGCGCTTCTGAAGGACCGCAAGGGAGAGATCCACCTAGACCTGCCGGTGACCGGACGGACCGATGACCCGAAATTCAGTGTCTGGAGCGTGGTCCTCCAGATGCTGAAAAATCTTCTCGTGAAGGCTGCAACCTCACCACTCGCCCTCCTCTCCTCATTCGGCGGCAGTGACGATTTCAGCAGCGTAGGCTTCACTCCGGGGAGCGCGTCACTCTCCCCGGCAGAACAGGAAAAACTCCTCAAGCTTGCCGGATCCCTCAATGATCGGCCGTCCATAAATCTAGAGATATCCGGTTTCGTTGACCGCGAAAAGGACCGGGAAGGATATCGGTCTGAACTCCTTAACAGGAAGCTCAAAGCGGAAAAATTTCAAATGCTGGTCAAGAGCAAACTGAACAAGCCAGAACAGACCCCCGACAACGTGGAGGTCCTCCCTGATGAATATTCACGCCTGCTCAAAGAGGTGTATCGGAAGGAAAAATTCCCGAAGCCCCGTAACATCATCGGGTTGGTCAAGGACCTTCCCGACGAGGAGATGAAGAAGCTGATCATCACAAATACGAAGGTCGGTGACGAACAACTGGGAACCCTGGCCAGTGACCGTGCGACGGCAGTGAAGAATTACCTCGTGGAAAAGGGAAAGATGCCGGCGGAGAGGCTATTCCTTAAGCGCGACGATATCTATAAAGCGCCGGCAAAGAAAGAAGAGCGGAGAAGCAGGGTAGAATTGGGTGCAAACGTCAAATGAGTCACGACGCAATCTTAAAACTCTATTGACAATCTGTGCGACTTACCATAATTTTGCACCCACCATACTGCAATGTATTAACCGCTGGTTACCTGTACCTGAATGACGTGAAGGGAGACAGCATGAAAAAATGGAGATGTATCATCTGCGATTACATCCATGAAGGCCCTGAGCCTCCGGAAACTTGCCCTGAGTGCGGTGCCAGCCGCGATAATTTCGAGGAATACACGGGGTAGAACATACCCTGGTCAAATTAAAAGGAGATACTGATGGGATTTACGACACTGGAAGAGATCATAAAATTCGCCGTACAGCGAGAGGAAACCGCCTATCAGCTATACAAGAGTGCGGCGGAGACGAGCACGAGCATCGCCGCCCGCAAGATGTTCGAAGAAATGGCCGCCGAGGAAAAAGGTCACAAGGAGGTTTTCAGCAAGCTCGACCTGGCCGAGGCCGTAGGTTTTGGTGCCCGCACCGCACCTGACATGAAACTGAGTGAATATCTGGTTGATATCCCGCTCCGGGCGAACATGACCTACCAGGAGATTCTCACCTACGCCATAAAGACCGAGGAAAGTGCTTACCAGCTCTACAAGGCGGCGGCGGAAATGACCGATGACCCGAAACTGAAAAAGACGCTCCAGGTCTTTGCCGATGTGGAAAAAGGGCACAAACTCAGGGTAGAGAATCTCTACGACGAACACGTCCTGACCGAAAACTGAACCGCCCCCCTTCGCCTCAAGATGAACAAGGGGAAGCTCCCGCCGGGATGCTTCCCCTTGTTCCTTTTTGATACTACACCATCCCCGCTCCCCCGATGGCGCACACGCCTAAATCTGCGGCATAGGAACACCCCTTTCCCGTAAAAAATTCAATACCTGAGGCAAGTCGGGGATACCACTCCGTCCCCCTGGTCGTGTACACTTGATCGCTGCCATGGCACCGGCGAAAGTGAGCACGGAAGGCAGTTCCCACCCCTTCAGCAGACCGTACACGTAACCGCCATGAAAGACATCCCCGGCTCCCGTCGTGTCGATCACCGGCACCGGGAAGGCCGGTTGACGTATAACCCCTCTTTCCCTCCAGGTCAGGCTCCCCCTCACTCCGCAGGTTACGGTGACGACCGGGGCACCCAGGGATGATGCTACCGACGCAAAGGATTCATCTTTTCCGTCCCACCCCAGATCGAAGGCGAACTGTTCACCAGCCACCACGTAAGAGCACAACCTGGCCAGTTCGGCCATGCCGGGACGAAGCCTCCCCGCATCGAGCATCACCGGGACGCCGTGCCGGCTGGCATCCCTGGCCGCAGCAAGGGAGACATCCACCATGAGGCCGTCGAGCAGGAGAAGACGACAGTCATTCAAATAATCTTCCGGTAGCTCCTCAGGAGAGAGCGGCTCCCCGGTCGGCCGCTGCCAGAAAATAGTGCGGTTTGCGTTTTCCTTTTCGACCACGATGAAGGCCCGTTGGGAGTTCGATCCGGAACGTAAGACAACACCCTGACAATCAATACCTTCGTTGACGAGCGAACCGAGAACAAGCTCACCCAGGCCGTCATCACCAATAACGCCATGGAACCTGCATGCCACGCCGAGCCGCGAAAGTGCCACAAGTGCAGTCGCAACTGGCCCCCCTCCCTGCTCTTCCCACTGAAACACTTCCTGTTTGCTGTCAGCGGAAGGATAGGCCTCTACCAACGCAAGGAAGTCCCAGCAGCACTGCCCGATTCCCGTTACCAACATCAACCCTCCTTTGTTTGAACCAACAATACCACAAGAGCTGAGACAAGGGAATAACGACCGGTGCGGAAATACAGATATTGAATTTCTTTTTCAATATCTGTATAATTACAAGTGAAAGCAGCATGCACCACGACTGAGGAGGTGTCGAAAATGAGAAAAAACACGTTGCTGAAAGCGGTCAGCAGGGACCATCCTGAGAACGAAGAAGCGAGAAAAGGGGCTATCACGGGCGATGCGGATCAAAAGGTGAGAAGCGGTCTGCCTGCCCTGATGGACGAAATGGAACAGTTCATGGAGGACTCCTTCAACCGGCCCTTCTTCTCAACAGGGGTGCTTCCCCTAAGGCGGTTGTTCCATGAACTCGGAAGCAGTTCAATGGTCTATCCATCCGTGGATGTGTACGAGGAGAAAGATAGTATCGTGGTCAAGGCGGAACTCCCCGGCACGGAACGGAATGACATTGATGTGCGCCTTGTGGGCAATTCCATCATTATCTCCGGCGAGAAAAAAACCGAAGAGAAGCTGGAGCGAAAGGACTACTTCCGGATGGAACGGTCCCATGGTACGTTCACTCGGACATTGAATCTGCCGGGCGGTATAGATACCGAACACGCCAAGGCCAGTTTCAGGGATGGCGTTCTTGAGGTTCGGATACCGAAAACCACAACCCAGAATATCGGTCGACAGCTAAAGCTTGAATAAAAGCGATGCACGCTGACCGCAACAACAAGGCCACCCGGAATTCTTCCCGGATGGCCTTGTTGTTCCCCACGTACCGACCCACTGTCAGTGGATCAGTTTACCGATGCTCCCCCACCTGACCCGGAACTTGTCCTTGTCCCATGACCAGTATTTTATGAATGCGAGTCCCTTGATCTTGTCGTTCGTTACGAAGCCCCAAAAGCGGCTGTCATAGGAACGGTCCCGGTTGTCTCCCATGACGAAATAGGAATTTTCCGGTACCTTGACCGGCCCGAAATTGTCCCGCTGATTCTGCTCTTTCGGGATAACCTCTTTCTCCTTGTGCACTTCATGGGGGTTTTCGTAGGGCTTGCCGTTTACGAAGACTTTCTTGTTTATCACCTGCACCTCGTCCCCGGGAGTTCCGATTACCCGCTTGATGAAATCCTTACTCGTGTCCTCAGGATACTCGAAGACGATCACATCACCCCGGCGCGGATCGCGGAACTTGAGCAATCGCGTGGAAGTGAAGGGAATCTTGGTGCCATAGATGAACTTGCTCACCAGGATGTGGTCGCCGATGGCCAGGGTGTCCTCCATGGAACCGGAGGGAATCTTGAAGGCCTGCACCAGAAAGGTGCGGATGATCAGGGCGAGGATGACCGCTATGATAATCGATTCGGCATACTCACGAACAATGTGTTTTTTAGTAATGGGGTGTGCAACAGCGCTGTCGCTGATGCCTGCCGGCTTGTCCTTGTAATCGTCCATTGGTCACGGATCCTTTGCGGGGTAATTTTCCTACTTGTCTTCAACCTTCAGGATGGCGAGGAACGCCTCCTGGGGGAGCTCTACATTGCCGATGTTCTTCATCCGCTTCTTACCTTCCTTCTGCTTCTCCAGGAGTTTCCGCTTGCGGGTGATGTCACCGCCGTAACACTTGGCGAGCACGTCCTTGCGCATAGCCTTCACCGTCTCCCGGGCGATCACCTTGTTGCCGATGGCAGCCTGAATGGCAATCTCGAACATCTGGCGGGGTATCAGCTCCTTCATCTTGGCCACCAGGTCACGTCCGCGGTAATACGCCTTGTCCCGGTGGATGATGAGGGAGAGGGCATCCACCACCTCGCCGTTGATCATGATGTTCATCCGCACCAGCTCGCTCCTGCGATAGTCCAGCTGTTCGTAATCGAGGGAGGCGTACCCCTTGGTAATGGACTTGAGGCGGTCGTAGAAATCGAGCACAACTTCATTGAGAGGCAGTTCGTAGATAACCATGACCCGTGTCGGGGTGAGGTACTTTATCTCCCGTTGCATCCCCCGCTTCTCCTCGCACAGAGCAAGAATCCCCCCCACGTACTCGTTGGGAACGTGGATAGAGGCAAGGATGAACGGCTCCTCGATGAAGTCGATGTGCTGCGGTTCAGGCATCTGGTTGGCGCTCTCGATGGTGAACACCTCGCCACCAACCTTATGGACCCGGTAGACAACGGTAGGCGCGGTAGTTATCAGATCGAGATTGAACTCCCGCTCCAACCGCTCCTGGATGATCTCCATGTGGAGAAGCCCCAGGAATCCGCAGCGGAAGCCGAACCCGAGAGCCAGGGAGGTCTCCGGCTCGTAAGAGAAGGAGGAATCGTTCAGCTTCAGTTTGGCCAGTGCGTCGCGCAACTGCTCGTACTGAGCGGTATCAATGGGGTAGAGGCCGGAAAAGACCATCGGCTTCACCTCTTTGTAACCGGGGAGCGGCGCGGCACAGGGGTTGTGCTGATGGGTCACCGTATCACCCACCTTGGCGTCCTGCACATCCTTGATACCTGCGATGAGGAAACCGACCTCGCCGGCGGTGAGTGCCGGTACCTCGCACATTGCCGGCGAGAAAACCCCGACCTTCAGCACCTCGTAGCTCTTCTTGTTGGACATGAGGAGGATCTTCTCCCCTTTTTTCACCGTTCCATCGATGATCCGGACCAGCACGATAACCCCCTGGTACTGGTCGTACCAGGAATCAAAGAGAAGCGCCTGCAGGGGCTTTCCCGGATCCCCCACCGGTGGTGGAATCTTGGAGACGATCTCCTCCAGTATCTCCCTGGTTCCGATCCCCTCCTTGGCGCTGGCCAACACCGCATCGTGGGCATCGATGCCGATGATCTCCTCGATCTCGTGCTTGACCCGCTCCGGCTCAGCCGCCGGCAGATCGATCTTGTTGAGAACCGGGAAGACCTCCAGGTTGGTGTCGATGGCGAGATAGACGTTGGCCAGGGTCTGGGCCTCAACACCCTGAGAGGCGTCGACAACAAGAAGCGCACCCTCGCAGGCGGTAAGGGAGCGCGAGACCTCATAGGTGAAGTCAACGTGGCCCGGAGTGTCGATCAGGTTGAGGATATAGTCACGGCCGTCGTCTGCCCGGTAGACAAGGCGGACGGTCTGAGCCTTGATGGTGATCCCCCGCTCCCGTTCCAGGTCCATCTTGTCCAGGAACTGATCCTGCTTTTCCCTGTCGGACAGGGCACCGGTATACTCCAGCAAACGGTCCGCCAGGGTCGATTTGCCGTGATCGATGTGGGCTATGATGGAAAAATTGCGAATATTGTCTATCTTCATAAATCCTTTGTCTGCGTGAGCGTAACCGATGAATAATATATTAACAGCGGCCGGCTTGTAAAGGGTTTTCTCCCCTCCTCTTCACGGCTGCACGGACTGTTTCCCGTCACGACGCACGTCATTTTCGTGGGGTATCGAAAAGGAAAGAGGTATAAATATTGCAAAATTTAAAAGTAATTACTACAATCGCACTGGTCACAGATTGCTAACTGTTGATCAATGCTTGCATGATGAAAGGAATTGGACATCATGTTCCCGATTGATGCCAGGCGCTTACTCTGCCATTTAGCCATACTATCCCTTGTAACACTGACCGCCTGCTCTGAAAAAAATGCACAGGAGGTCCGACTGGATCGGCAGCACGTCCTCAAGCGTGCCTCATCCGCTTCGGTGCGTACGCCCCTGCGCCTCGGCATGGGAGCCATGATCACCCCCAAGGAAGGATACATCTACTATAAACAACTCAAAGACTACCTTGAGGAGAAGCTCGACCAACCGATCCATTTGGTGGACCGGGAAAACTACGATCAGGTCAACAAGCTCCTGAAGTCGAGCGAGCTGGATATGGCGTTCATCTGTTCCGGCCCTTATGTGGAAGGGCATGAGAAATTCGGCCTGGAACTTCTGGCCGTTCCCCTGGCCCACGGCGAACCGTTCTACCATTCCTATATCATTGTCCCCAAGGATAGCCCGGTGCGGGATTTCTCGGGACTCAGGGGAAAGTCCTTCGCCTTTGCCGACCCAAAATCCAACAGTGGCTGCCTGGTCCCCACCTACATGCTCTCCCGAATGGGCGAAACCCCCATTTCTTTTTTCAGTAAACGTATCTATACCTACGGCCACGACAAGTCAATCAATGCCGTAGCAAGAAAAATAGTGGACGGAGCCGCCGTAGACAGTCTCATTTTTGAGTATCTCCAGTGGGAGCACCCCGAACTGACCGCGAAGACCAGGATAGTGGCCACGTCCCCCCCCTACGGCATCCCCCCCCTCGTTGTCCGCGCGGGTGTCGACAAAGACCTCAAGATCAGGGTCCGTAATATCCTTCTGCACATGCACGAAAACCCTCGCGGACGGGAAATACTCGCCGGCATGATGATTGACCGCTTTGACGGCGGAAATGACCGTGACTACGACTCAATACGCGAAATGAATGCCTGGATTGCCCGAGGAAAAGGGAAATAACGTGCCCACGAAAACGATCAGCATTCGGAGCAAATTCCTCCTTGGGGTCGTCAGCCTCCTGATGCTGTTAGGAGCGATCTTCATCGTACTTATCCAGACGACCGTTCATGACCGTCTGGTGAAGGAATTGCAGCTGCGCGGCGTCTCTATAGCCCGGCATTTCGCCGAAGTCGCCACCAACCCCTTCCTGACAGAATCCACCATCCTTGTGGAAATGCTGGCAGATGACTATCTCGAACATGAAGACGACCTGACCTATATCTTCGCAGTTGACCAGAAAAATGAAGTTGTCGCCCAGACTTTCGGCAAAACATTTCCAACGGATCTCCTTACCGTCAACAGGATTCTTCCCGGCCAACCCTACAGCATTGTACCCCTGAAAACTGAGAAGGGGCTTGTCTACGACATCGCGGTCCCGGTCATGCAGGGGGAACTGGGAGTAGTGCACTGCGGAATGTCCGCGGACTCTATCAGGAAAAGTATCGACAACATAACCGGCTGGACAACAAGGATCATTATCGCCGCAATTGTCCTGGTGAGTCTGATCGCTGTTTTTTTTGCCAGAGCTCTTACCCGGTCGCTCCAGGCACTTGCCATAGGTGCCGAAACTGTCGGCAGGGGGAATCTGTCTCACCGTATCCAGATCAGCGAACGGGATGAGGTGGGGCAACTGGCAGAGGCGTTCAATCAGATGACCGAAAACCTTCAGCGGACCACGGTATCGAAAGAATACATGGACCGCCTGCTCAACACCATGCATGATGCACTTGTTGTCTTTTCCCCCGATCACACCATCCAATCGATGAACCGGGCTTTCTGCGAACTGCTCAGTTACGATAGTTCAAAACTGTTCGGCAAACCGGCAGGAATATTTTTCCCCCAGGGCAAGGACTTCCTTAATCGTGAACAGACAGGCCGTCTTGCACAGGACGGGTTCATCGAAGGTGTAGAGCAGACCTATTGCAGAAAAGACGGCACGGAGATACCCGTTCTTGTCTCCCTTGCGGAAATGATCGACGAATCGGGCAAACTGCAGGGCATTATCTGTGCTGCCCAGGACATTAGCAGTCTGAAGCAGACGGAACGAGAACTGCAGCTCAAGGGCGAGGAACTGGAGGAATTGAATCAAAGTCTGGAAGAAACCGTCCAGATACGTACCCGGCAACTTGCCAGGTCAAATGAAGGACTGCAGAAAGAGATTGTCGAACGGAAGCGGGCCGAGCAGGAACTGCTCCATGCCAAAGAGATGGCGGAGGTGGCCAACCGTGCGAAAAGCATATTCCTCGCCAACATGAGCCACGAAATCCGTACGCCGCTCAATGCAGTCATCGGCATGGCAGATATGCTGCGGGAATCCGACATGACTCCCGAACAACAGGAATACCTCGGTATCCTCCATCGCTCCGGCCTGACCCTCCTGGAACTCATCCGGGACCTTCTTGATCTCACCAAAATAGAGGCCGGACGTATGGAACTTGAAACTATACCGTTCGACCTGGAAGAAGTGATCGACCTGACCTGCGAAATGCTGGCAGTCAAGGCACATGAGAAGAGGTTGGAACTGACCTGCCGGATTGCTCCCGACACCCCCCTGTTCCTGTTGGGGGACCCCAATCGGCTGCGGCAGGTGTTAACAAACCTCATAGGCAATGCTATCAAATTCACTGCAACTGGCGAAATCAGCCTTGCGGTGGAATCAGGTCCCGTCGAACAGGGCAAAATCGAAATCCGGTTTGTTGTTTCCGACACGGGAATCGGCATACCACCCGATAAAATTGACGCAATTTTCGAAAAGTTCAGCCAGGCCGATTCCTCCATCACGCGCAAATACGGAGGAAGCGGCCTCGGTCTTGCCATTTCCAAGCTGCTTCTGGAACAGATGGACGGAAATATCCGGGTTGAAAGTCAGGTCGGAGAGGGAAGCACTTTTTACGTCACAGCCCGTCTCGATCAACAGACTGCCCCCCCCCTCGGCAGCGAGTTCACTCCCATGAGCCTTGAGGGTGTCAAGGCGCTCATTGTGGACGACTATGCTAACGCCCGTGCCATAACACGGGAATTACTGGCCAGTTGGGGCGCCAAGACTGATATGGCCGCAGATGGAGACGGGGCACTGGCGGCATTGAATAGCGCGCGTGAAGCAGGCGAACCCTACCGGTTGCTCCTGATGGACAGCCGGCTTGCTACCATGGACGGAATAAAGGTAATGGAACAGCTGCTGCATCAAGACAGGTCACTCCTTCAGGGAACTGTCATGATGCTCTCCGCAGATCACCCGTCGAGTGACATCAAGCGACTCTATGAACTCGGAATCACCAACCACCTGCAGAAGCCACTCAAGCGGCGGGAACTGAGCCAGACAATTGCAAAAATGCTCAACGTCCACCAGAGCCCTCTCCCGTTGAAAACAGAGAAGAACGCAACCCTTACGCCCCCTCCCCCTCAGGATATGGTCCGGATTCTCCTGGCCGAGGATGCGGAAGATAATAGAAATATTTTCAGGCTGTTTCTGAAAAACACCCGCTTCGATCTCGACGAGGCGGAAAACGGAGCGGTTGCGGTAGAAAAATTCAAGGCCGGCTCGTACTCCATGGTCCTCATGGATATGCAGATGCCAATCATGGACGGACTCAGCGCTACACGGGCAATCCGTCAACTGGAGCGGGAACGGGCACTCTCCCCCACGCCGATAATTGCATTGACAGCCTTTACTTCAACCGAAGACATTCAGAATTGCCTGGCCGCGGGATGCAATCTCCACATTTCCAAACCGGTCAGAAAGGATAAACTTATCGAGACGATAGTCAATACAGCCGGAGGTGTGATGTGAAGAACGCCGAAAAGTCCGACCGGATCGTTGTGCAGGTTGACGCGGAGATTCAGGAGGCGATTCCTTTCTTTCTTGAACTGCGTAAAAAGAACATCGCCGAGATCATGACGGCGCTGAATGACAAGGATTATGACCAGGTCAAACGTCTGGGACATAACATCAAAGGTTCCGGCGGCAGTTACGGATTTGACGAGGTATCCCGTATAGGCCTGGATCTTGAAACAGCAGCACTGGAGCAGAACGATAATGCCATGCGTAATCTTACCGGTGAACTGGAAGATTACCTTGCCAGAGTCGAGATCGTCTACGTATAACCAGTCTGATCAATCCGGTAAAATGCATAAAAAAAAAACACCGGCTGCGCTGTGTGCACAACCGGTGTTCGTATGCTCTCGAACAGCCCACCTACCGCGGCATGGGGCAATAGAGATCGCCGTAGGGGCGTTTGCTCTTGGGAAGGACCTTGACGAACTTCTCCGCGAGAACCTCCTTCAGGTCGATCTTCAGGTCCCTGCAGTACTCCTTCAGATACCCCTCCAATTCCAGTCGGTCCCCGGCAGTCAGTTCGAACACCCCCACTTCCCGCGAGAGCTTCGCTTCATCGACCCCCCCACGAACAAAGATGGTGCCTCCATGCATTCCCGTGCCGAAACAATACCCGTGGACCGGTTTTTCGGGGTCATCGCTGAACATCCCCAGCAGCACGAGTACGCCGCCAGCCATGTACTCTCCGAAGAAATCCCCCGCCTTGCCGCCGGCTATGAGCACCGGTTTATTTTCCTGGTATGACTTCATATGGATGCCGACCCGGTACCCCACGTCGTTGAGGATATGGATCCTCCCTCCCCGCATGCCGTAGCCGAGGACATCACCCGCATGGCCGTGCACAACAACCTTTCCCGCGTTCATGGTATTGCCGATGTTATCCTGGGCATTGTCATGGACAATGATTGTCGCACCATTCATAAAGGCTCCCAGATCGTTTCCCGGAACCCCCTTGATGGATATGGTGACCGGCAGGTTGATCCCGTCGCCGATGAAATACTGGCCGTTGACGTTGACCAGCTCGATCTTTTCGGCGCCGGCTGAAACGGCGGAACGGATCTGATTATTCAAGTCCTTGTAATAAACGCCCTGAGCGTCGATTTTCATAATAAACACCTCGTGAAAGGTGAAAAGATAAAATGAAAGGTGACATCGCGATTATTCAATTCACCATTCACTGTTCACTTTTCACTGTCGTTAGATGACTCCGGGATTCAGCCGGGCGATGACCGGTTCTCCACCGCGGGGCGACCAGACCCGGTCGGGTTGGGAACATATCTCGCGAATTGCCGCCTCTTCAGACGCCATGTAGAGAAAATCGTCCTTGGTGGCACAGACAAGCGGTCGAAGCTTGACCCGGTCGTTTAGACCGATGAGCCCCTCGTTGCTGGCAAAGAGGATGGCGAAGGGACCGTTCAGGAGACCGCTGCCGTAGACCTGCCGGATGGCCGTCAGGAGCTCGCGGTCATCCTTGGGAAGGCTGTCGATCTTCTCCCAGAAAGGCGCAGCCAGGGCCATGCTGGCCAACTCGGGAGTCAGTCCGTGCTTGCGGATGAGAAGGTCGAGCATGTAGGCAACCACCTCGGTGTCGGTAAGCATGGTGCAGAGATAGCCATACATCTCCAGGTAGCGCTTGTTTATGCCATAAGAGGATATTTCGCCGTTGTGTACAATTGACCAGTCCAGAAGGGTAAAAGGGTGCGCTCCTCCCCACCACCCCGGTGTATTGGTCGGGAAGCGGTTATGGGCAGTCCAGATGTAGCCGCTGTACTCTTCAAGGCGGAAGAAATCGGCAATATCCTCAGGGTACCCCACCCCCTTGAATGCTCCCATGTTCCTGCCTGACGATACGACAAAGGCCCCCTCGATCTCGTTATTGATCCGCATGACGTGGGTGACGATGATGTCCTCGTCAGTCATATTCTGGAATTCACGCGCCTCTTTGTACTCGGCAGTCTCCAGCGGTTTCACGAAGTAGCGCCGGAACGCCGGCGGATTGGTAATAGCCGCATTGCGCCGGGTCGGAATCTCCTCGTGGTGATCTATGTGAAAATTCTCGGCGAGGTACTCCTCGGTCAACTGAAGGGCCATGCCACTTTCATACATGAGATGAAAGGCAAAGAACTCCTTGAATTCGGGGTAGATCCCGTAGGCGGCAAAGCCACCTCCCAGGCCATTCCCCCGGTCATGCATGAGGGCAATCGACTTGATGATGACGCTCCCCTCAACCAGTTGGCCGGACTTGGAGATAAAACCGGTCAGACCGCAGTTGGAGATGTCCTTTTCGAATCTATGGGTTGGCTTCAGGTTATTCTTCATGGGTTCCTCTATGGATTTACTGATAGTTGTCTCATTGAAACCAGATCAGGCCACTTTGCCGTAGGGAGCAAACAGCGTGTTCCGGATTTCTTTTGTCAGGTGAATAAAACCGAAATCAGGAGCCAGGAGGTGCTCCTTGAACGGTGTGACATCGACCTTCTCCCGTATAAGGCCGGAAAAAATACCGGCCCGGTCCACCTGTCCTACCAGGACTGCGCCTACCAATCGACTATCCTGAAGAACGATCTTGCGGTACTGGTAGTTTTCCAGATCCTGGTAGGTGACAATTTCGTACTCTTTCGGCTCTACGGGGTTGGTAATTCCCATGGAAATGGTCGACACCTTGAACAGTTCAATGGAGTTCATGGCCAGACCGCCGACATAAGCCTTCTCCCCTCCAGCCATGGCGGTACCTGCCACGTCGCCCTGAATATAGGCGTCGGGCCAGATCGGCATAGGGTTTTTCTGGCCGGAGAAAAAGTCGCTCGCCTCAGTCACGTCACCGGCGGCATAGATACCTTTCACCGAGGTCTCCATGCTGTCATTCACCACGATCCCCCGGTTCACGTCCACCTTGCTCCCTTTGAGGAAGCCGGCGGCCGGGCGTACGCCGATGGCCACAACGACCGTATCACAGGGAATATAGTCTCCCGACTTGAGAGTTACGCCGCTTATCCGTGCACCGTCCCCCTCAATCCGCACCACCGTATCCTCGGTAATGACGTCGATCCCGTTGGCCTTCATCTTCTTGGCCACCACCCGCCCCGCCGGCCGATCGAAGGCTGCCGACAGGATTCGGTCAGCCAGTTCAACAATAGTGATCTTTTTATCGAGGAGGTGAAGCCCTTCGGCCGCCTTGAGGCCGATGAGACCGCCACCGATAACAACCACTCTTTCCACATCGGCCGCGATTGCCTTCAGTTTCTCCGCATCGTCCCAGGTGGTAAAGGTGAAGATCCGCTCTTTTCCGGCGAGTCCTTCGATAGGGGGCACAAACGGGTCGCCGCCGGTGGCGACGAGGAGCTTGTCAAATCCGATGGAATCTCCGGCTGCAAGCTTAACCTGCTTCCTGGCGCTATCGACCCCGACGACCTCTGCGTCAAGGAGGAGGTTCACCCTGTTTTTCTCGTAAAAATCCTCCGGCAGGTAAGCCATCCGTTTCTCGGTGATGAGCCCGCCGAGCAGGTAGGAAATGAGAGGACGGCCGTAGGCGATGTGCCGCTCGCGGGAGATGACGGTTATGTTTCCCTTCTCGTCCACCCTGCGGATGCCGCGTATGGCGCCGACCGCGGCGACTGAATTGCCAATGATCACGTAATTCATTTCTGGCTCCCCTCCTTGTACACCAGCGCCCGGTTTGGACAGGCATCCACGCAGGCGGGGCTCTTCCGGTCCGGACAGAGGTCGCACTTGTTCGCCTTTTTCTTTGCCAGGTTCCTCTGCACGGCACCGTAGGGGCAGGCCATGACACAGGACCAGCAGCCGACGCACTGCTCGGTGTCTATCCGCACCACCCCGGCATCGTTCTTCTGGATCGCCCCGGAAATACAGGCCCGCAGGCAGTCCGGCTCATCGCAGTGCCGGCAGGTTGTAGAGAGAGAAATAACCCCCCCGTCCCCTTCCTCGACAGTACAGCGGGACAGAGGACGGACCTGCTCATGGAGGAAAGCCCTGACAGGGTCCTTAGACTGTGAATGTTCGGTGATGCACCCGACTTCGCACAGGTGACAACCGATACAGGCATCTTCTATCGTGTAGATACGTTTCATACTCTATCCTTTTCGTGCTGAGTACTACGTGATGCGTACATTTACGCCCCGTCAAAGGGGAATCTTCACGGCACACGTTGAAGGTTATTATTCTCCCGCCGGCATGACGCCGAGCAGGTTCATGGCCTGTTCCGACAAGCCGACGGCCCGGAGCTTGTATCGGTTACCGCGCAGAGACTCCAGCGCGTTCAACCCCATGCCGCCGAGTATTTCCTTCATCTCGTGCCCCCAGGCATGAACCAGGTTCACCAGACGCTCCGCGCCGATCTCCGGATTAAGACGTTTGGCGAGATAGGGATTGTTGGTGGTGATCCCCCAGGGGCACTTGCCGGTATAGCAGCGCTGGCAGAGGGTACATCCCATGGCCAGGAGGGCGGAAGTCCCCAGGTTGATGGCGTCGGCACCCAGCGCGATTGCCTTGATTGCGTCGCTGGAATTCCTGACTCCGCCTCCGACGACAATGGAGACCTGGTTGCGGATACCTTCGTCCCGCAATCGGGCATCAACGGCAGCCAAGGCCAGCTCCATAGGGATACCGACGTTGTCGCGGATAACCTGGGGCGCAGCGCCGGTCCCTCCCCGGAACCCATCGATGGTGATGATGTCCGCACCCGCCCGGGCGATGCCGGAGGCAATGGCGGCCACATGGTGAACGGCGGCGATCTTGACCGAAACCGGTTTCTCGTAGTTGGTGGCTTCCTTGAGGGCATAGATCAGCTGACGCAGGTCCTCGATGGAGTAAATATCGTGATGGGGCGCCGGCGAAATGGCATCGCTTCCCATGGGTATCATGCGGGTTTCGGAAATCTGGTCGTTGACCTTTTCCCCCGGCAGATGGCCACCGATCCCCGGTTTTGCCCCCTGCCCCACCTTGATCTCGATCCCGACTCCAGCGTTCAGATACTGCTCGCTGACACCGAAACGACCGGACGCGACCTGCACGATGACGTTCTTGCCGTACTGATAGAGGTCCTTGTGAAGCCCGCCCTCACCCGTGTTATACAGGGTCCCGAGTTCCTGGGCCGCAGCAGCCATTGCCTTGTGGGCGTTAAGGTTCAGAGCGCCATAGCTCATGGCGGAAAAGATAAAAGGGTACTCAAGCTTGAGCTGGGGGGACAGTTTAGTGGCCAGCTTCACCTTGCCGGTTGCTTTGTCCTTCACCACCTCGACAGCGTGGGGTTTCTTCCCGAGGTATGTCCTGAGTTCCATCGGTTCACGGAGCGGGTCGATGGAGGGATTGGTCACCTGGGAAGCATCGAGGAGAAGGTGGTCCCAGTAGATGGGATACTTGGCAGGATTACCCATAGCTGCCAACAGGATCCCCCCGGTATCGGCCTGGGCGTAAAGGTTGCGGATATGGGCACCTGACCATGACGCATTTGCCTTGAAACTTTCCTCGTTGGACCTGATGGTTATGGCTCCGGTCGGACAGAGGGACGAGCAGCGACGACAGCCGATACAAAGGCTGTTATCCTCTATCAGGACATCTTCGCCGGCGAGGTAGGCATGGACATCATAGGCGCACTGCCTTACACAGACCTTGCAGCGAATACACTTCGCATCTGCCCGGTCGATAAGAAACTCGTTGAACGATTCGTTGACACTTTTGTAGAGCACCTTGCAACCTCCGTATGCACCGCGGGAATCGCACCCGCACTGCTGACAAATCCACGTGATCTCCTAGTGCGATTTATGTGCCACAATGAAGATATTGATCCGACTGCCGTATAACTAGCCGTAAATACGAGTCATTTTATTGACAACCAAAACCTTTTACATACAAATATTCACAGCACGTCTTCCCTGTGGCCACAAAAGCAGCTTAATGAGTACTCAGGAAACTCACCACCACACACTAAAACTACACACGTCAGCGCAAACTGGTTTCTGACGCACAAATCAGCACGGGTGGAGGAGATATCGTCAACGGGAAGAAAACGTGGGGGGTAGGTTGTTATGAGGGAAGGAACTCAAAGAGAGAACATAGTGTACAATCGGTCAGTCAGCAGAAGGCGGATCAGGGACTGCCTGATTGCACCGACTACAAAGTCAAAGCAGTCACAACAACCCGGCGACCCGGTTCAGATCGGCCAGAAGTTGTTCGATGTCAACTTTGTGGACACCTGCACCATGTGCAAGTTCCTCGAAGTCGGCAATCTGGCAATCGCTGCAATCAAGGCCGAAACGTTCGAATATCTCCAGAGTCTTCGGGTAGCGGCGCATTATGTCGCCGATGGTCATATCTTTCGTGATCATAGTAACTCCATGCTGCAAAGGCGGGGAGCCTAATCCCCCGCCTTTGCTTATGCTCTTACCTGGTTACTTCACGCCTCTTCGATGCGATCCATCCCCGTCCTGACGTTAAGCAGGAGGGTCATGCGAGATCCTGTACCCCTTGGTAGATGAGATCGAACAGTTCAGAGATATCCTTCTCCTCAAGGCAGGAGAAGGCAATCCGCAGGTCGGTCTTGCCGATGGAAATGCCACCGACGCCGTATTTTTCAAGGATGTGGACCCGCAGTTTCTCGGCATCGACGGTCTTCAACTTGAGACACATGAAGTAGCCGGAGTTGAACGGGTAGTAAGTCCAGGCGGAATCGTACTTGCCGCTATTGAGGACTTCCTTGACCTTGAGAGCGCGGCCTTTCAGCACCTGGAACTTCTCCTCCTTCTGTTCGAGGAATTTCGGGGAGCGAAGCGCCTCGATGGCGAAGGTCTGGGAAGGGTGGGGGCAGTTGGAGATCCGTGCACGGATGATCCCCATAGCCTTCTTCTCCAGAGCGGTCATGACCCGGGCGTTCTCGAAGCTGTTGCCGTCGGCAAAAGTGATGAAGCCAGTCCGGAAGCCCCAGACGAACTCCTCCTTGGTGGCGCCGTCGAGCTTGACCGCCAGGATGCGCGGGTGGATGTTGGCGAGCTTGCCGAAGAGCGACTCCTTCAGGCTGTCCTCGTAAAAGAGGCCGAAGTAAGCGTCGTCGGTGACGGCGACGACGTTGCAGCCGCCCTCGGCTACTTCCTTGATGGCGGCAACAATGGCATCACCTTCGGCGACAGTCGGGGTGTAGCCGCTCGGGTTGTTGGGGAAGTTCAGGATGACGATGGCTTTCCCCTTTTCCTCGGCACTGTTTTTCAGCTCGGCCTTGAATGCGTCGACGTCAAAGCCGCCAGCCACGGTGAAGGTCGGGAATTTTCGCATGACGGCACCGGAGCAGGTGCCGAAGGTCAGGTTGTAGTTCCCCCAGAGCATGTCCGGCAGGATCACGTGGTCACCAGCGTCCACGAACATGTCGGCAACGATTGAGAGGCCGTGGGTGAGGGCGTTGGTGACGATCGGGTTGCTGAAATGTTTCCCCTGCTGGCTCGGATTCTCCCGCAGCTGCTTCTCCCGCCAGAGGGCGCGCAGTTCCGGCTTGCCGGCCGGCGGCGCATAGGGGTAGATGTCCTTCGGGTCGAAGGCGGTGAGCTTGTCCTGGATGCACTGGAGGTACATCGGGCCGCCTTTTTCGGTGGCGATCCCTATGGTGGCGTTGAATTTGTGGGCCTTTTCCTTGGCTTCGGCCGACTGGGTCAGAATTCCCTTGGGGAAGAAAAGGTTCTTGCCCAGATCGGACAGCATATCCAGAACATAAGGGTTGCTTTGGGTGAGCATTTCGTTAAGTTCTACGGCTAACGGATTCATGCGGGTCTCCTTGTTATGGGTGATTATGAAGAAAACTTGTTGATAAGGGCTTGTTTGACGAGCGGCGGCACCAGTCCGTCCACCGGACCGTTCAGTGAACTCACTTCCTTGACGATAGACGACGAAAGATAACTGTAGGGAACCGAGGTCATCATGAATAGCGTTTCCACATCCTGGGTGATGCTCCGGTTCATCTGGGCGATCTGGAATTCGTATTCGAAGTCCGACACCGCCCGCAACCCCCTGATGATGACCGTTGCCTGCTGGGCGCGAACGTAGTCTACCAGAAGGCCGTCGAAGGTGTCAACCTTGGCCCGGTCATTCCCCTTCAGCACCTCCCTGATGAGACCGATCCGTTCATCGATGGTAAAGAGGGCATTTTTGGTGGAATTTTTCGCCACGGCAATCACCACGCTGTCGAAAATTTTCAGGCCGCGGTTGATGATGTCCAGATGGCCGAAGGTTATGGGATCAAAGGAACCGGGGTAAACGGCAATTTTTAACGGCATGCGCGACCTTTTCCGTACGATGTGATTATACGTCCCTTACCGGAACCAGAGCTATTCCACGAGGGAATAGAACAGCAATGCGGTATCGCCATAGATGCGTCTGTCGAACTGAACAAGGGTACCGTAAGCATCAGGGACCTCTTCCCTGCCTGACACTTCGGCCATTACCACACTGCCGGCATGGAGCAGACTCGAGCCGGCCAGATACCGTAACGTTTTTTCCGCAAGACCCTGAGCGTAAGGAGGATCAAGAAACACCAGATCGAACGCCTCACCCTCCTTTTCAAGTATTCCAAGGGCAACCAGAGCTTCCCGTTCAACAATGCGCCCCAGTGCCTCAAGGCCGACGAGGGTGAGGTTTTTCCTGATGAGCAAAGTGGAATCCCGATGACTGTCCACAAAAACCGCGACGCCGGCACCCCTGCTGAGCGACTCGATACCGAGATTGCCGGTACCCGCGAAGATATCGAGCACCCGGCAGCCGGGAAAATCGACCAGGCCCGCCAGGATATTGAAGAGTGATTCCTTCACACGGTCGGCGGTGGGACGTACCCGTTGATTCGTCGGTGCTAACAGCCGGCGCCCCCGGGCAGAGCCGCTTATGATGCGCATTGCCCGTGTCCAAGAAGTCGTTCAAGCTTGCCGGCGCTCCCGGCGGAACGGAATGCCGTTATAAACTCTTTCGCTTCCCGATACGCCATATCCTGTATCTGTCGGGCATTTTCCTCCGGAATGGCATCGATCTCCGTCTTGAAGACACGGGTCGCATACTTGATATCCTGTCGATTCTCCTTTGCCCAGTGGCGCATGGCATCCATGAGATCGAGCGGCAGCCCTGCATGGGCGACATTCTGCCAAAGGGTGCCAATATTCCCCTTGCGAATCCCGTATTCGGCAAGCTTTCCCACGATCCGCAATGGGGTGCCGGTGATGCCGTGCTGCACCAGGCCGGCAAGACCGGCGGCAACGGCTGCGGCGTAGATCTCCCTGGTCCGATCCAGGTCAATCTTCACCATCTGCCCGTCAAGATAGTTGCCGGTCTTTGAACCATTATCAATGGCGAGAAGTTGGGGGCACACACCCTTTGAAGCAATGGTAGCCAGAAACTCCCGTGCCTCCTCGACTGTAGTCAGATTAGAGTCGCTCCCGACCGGGCGAACTTCTCCCAACTCTACCTCGAGGCCAAAACCGGCATCGCACACCGGGCCGGCAAGACGTGTAACAATATCGATGTTGGCAGCAAGAGGATTGAATGAGGCATCAATGGCAAAGGAAGTGAAGCCTGCTGCCATCTGGACTGCCAGAAGACGCTCAGCATCCGCAAATTCTGCGGCATCGCTGTTTTTAACCGTAATATGGTCGCCATGCAGTATGAACGGCTTGGTGAAGCCGCAGCGTTCGGCATACTCCACCACAGTGGCAAAATACAGATCAGGTGTTTGGCCGGTATAGCCGCCATCCACCCCTCCTTCGGTCCTGGTCAGCTCGAAGGCGACAACGGCATCGAGTTCCTCGGCAGCATGCAATATACCGGGAATAACGTGCTTTATCCGTGCATTGCACGCCATGATGATCAGCTGTTCCCCTGCAAGAGAAGTGAACACATCGCGGCCGTTGAGCAGACATACGCCGCTTTTCGCGCCAAGCTTATGCCTGATACTGTCGGGAACCCGCTCCAGCAATTGTTTTGTCATTGTATGTATACCGTGGTAGAATCCGTTAATTAGTTCTTAGAAAGGTTTTAAATTTACCATGCTGGTTGAAATCGAGTCAAGCAATCTTTGTAGTTGACACCCCCGGCAGAGCAGGTTTAAATACGACGTCACATGGTGAGGACCCATCCCTAACAGCAGGAGATCCTGAGTATTTACCCCCCCAAGGAAGACACCCATGAACTCAACCACCCCCTCGGAACGACCCGACCTGGCTCCCTACGCTGCCCGGAGCTCCCAATCGTTAGGGAGAAAGTACCCGGAAGAACTGCGCGATGACCGGCCGGCCTTTGAGCGCGACCGGGACCGCATAATTCACTGCGCCGCCTTCCGGCGTCTGGAATACAAGACCCAGGTCTTCGTTAATCACGAGGGGGATTACTACCGGACCCGACTTACCCATTCACTGGAAGTGGCCCAGATCGGCAAGGCTATTGCGCGCAGGCTCAAACTCAACGAGGAACTGACCGAAGCAATGGCCCTTGCCCACGACCTGGGGCATACCCCCTTCGGTCATACCGGCGAAGAAGTCCTCAATCGCCTCATGAAATGCCATGGCGGTTTTGAGCACAATCTCCAGTCCCTGCGGGTCGTGGACGAACTTGAGGAAAAATATCCCGGTTTCAACGGCCTCAACCTCTCCTGGGAAGTGCGAGAGGGGATCATCAAGCACTCATCCCCTTACGACCGCCCCGTGGAGATCATTGCCGACTTCAATCCGGGCGTGGTGCCGACAATAGAGGCGCAACTCATCAATTTTGCCGACGAGATCGCCTATAATAACCACGACATCGACGACGGTCTGAAATCCGGCTACATCACCCTCGAACAACTGCAGCAGGTGGAGTTATGGCAGGAGGTTTACGGCACCGTCTGCGCCAGGTACCCGTCGACCGACGCCGAGCGGAAAAAGTACCAGACCATCAGCGCCCTCATCGGCATCTTCATAAACGATCTCACAGCCACCACCCTAGCCACGATTGCAGAATACGACATCGGGAGCCTCGACGAGCTGAGATGCGTGAACCGGCCGGTGGTAAGCCTGAGCTCCGAACTTGCCCGGAAGAACAAGGAGCTGAAACGCTTCCTGTTGGAAAACCTCTATCGTCACTACAAAGTCGAGCGGATGAGGGTCAAGGCGGAACGTTATCTTTCGAATCTGTTCGAGGCATACCTCAACCACCCCACCCTTCTACCCCGCAAATACCTGCATAAAATGGATGGTGCAGGGCGGGAACGGGTCATCTGTGACTACATCGCGGGAATGACCGACCGCTATGCCCTTGACGAGTTCAAGCGCCTGTTTGAACCCTATGAGCGCGTTTGACGGACCTTTGCCAATCCTCTATCACGGCTCACTCAATCCTTCCAGTGGATCGCCCCCACCGGACAGCCATCGACGCACTCCTGTATCTTCTCTTCCGGCGCCCCAGTCGGATTGTACGCTTCCGATTTATCCCCCTCGAAACGGAACACTTCCGGCAATAACGACACGCAGAGCCCGCAGCTGATACATTCATCTCGATCCACCCAGACAATCCTTGCCATATATCGTAACTCCTCTCGTTCTTGTATTCATCCTCTGACTCTCTTAGATACTACCATGCCACGCATATCCTCAACGGCACAGCCTGGCTACCCTGCCATAAAAAACTTGACTTCAACCATTAAGATACGTTATTTGATTCATGAGAAAGTTCAGGACTGTTGGATACACGATAATACTAAACCACCCGCGAGGGTGGGACGGAAAGCCTACAGGGTCTCACGAAGACAGCCGGGTTGCCGAAATATCTTCTACAGATATACACCGGCAATGCGGCTTTTTCAATTTTACCGCTGCCCCTGTTCCGGCAGAATCGGGAACAACTCTACCCAGGAGGTCATCAGTTATGAAACGCACCCTGTTCACCCTTACCCTGGCATTCTCCCTTGCCACCAGTGCCGCCTTCGGTGCCAATGTCGGCTTCGACATCAACATTCACAGCGGCGACCCGGTGCCACCTCCTCCACCAGTCTACGCTCCTCCGCCGGTCTATGCTCCCCCGCCACCTGTCTACGCCCCTCCTGCTCCGCCACGGATCATCATCCAGCAACCGCCAGTGTTTCTCGAACCCCCTGAACTCGGCTTTCACGTTGCTGTTGACATTCCCTACGACATGGTTTACGTCTCCGGTCGATACTACCTCTTCAACGATGGTGCATGGTATCGCGGGACCAATTATAACGGCCCGTGGGTTGTGGTGCCTGAGCGCAGGCTCCCTCCCGGTCTCCGCAAATACCGCTATGAACAGATCCGCCACTACCGGGATGTGGAGTACGATCACTACCGTGATGACCGTGAACACTACCGGGGGAAATACTTTCGTCCCGACAAGACCTGGAAGAAAAACCGCAAGGAAGATTGGAAGGAAGAAAAAAAGAGGGAAAAGGAAGAACGAAAGAGAAACAAGCACGACAGACATGACGACTAGAAACCGGTTCGTGTCTGTCTCTTCTGATAGGGGCGCCCTTTCCGGGCGTCCCTATTTTTTACCCGAGGGAAGTTCAAGTTTCGGTTCCATTGCCGGTCGATAGAGAAGGACGGTCCGCCCCAGTACCTGGGCTACCTGCGCACCGCACGTAGTCGCCAGTTCCTCCGCAACTTCGTGACGATCAAGAAGGCAACTTTCGAGGATCTTGATCTTGACCAGTTCGTGAGAAGACAGCGCTTCGTCAGTTTGCTGCACAAGCGCAGCATTTACTTCGTTTTTTCCGACAGTTACAACGGGCTTGAGTCCATGCCCGAGCCCCCTGAGAAATCTTTTCTGCTTACCGGTCAATTCCATGCGTCTCGCTTTCGTGTCGTGGTGTGTTACGTTCTTTCATCATGTCGTCTTCTAATTGATAAATCCGTCCAGTTCATAGTTTACGCTGAGGCCGCTCTCCTTCTTCACGAAGTTACCGAGCCTTCCGGCACTTTCCTCCACCAGCATATCCAGAAGTATCTTTTTCTTTTTGGTCGGCTTTATGACCTGAGGTTCGCCCTTCAGGCCGGCCAGACGTCCCGCTTCGGCAACGGCATCCTCAAGATTCCCGAGCTTGTCCACAAGCTTCAGCTCCTTTGCCTGCTCGCCGGTATAGATACGGCCATCAGCCAGGTTTTTCACTTCATCGACAGGGAGCTTTCTCCCCTCGGCAACAGCCTTTACAAACTGGCCATAGGTGCTGTCGATCACTCCCTGCAGCATTGCCCGTTCCTTCTCGGTCATGGGACGTGCCGGTGAACCTATATCCTTGAATTCACCGCTTTTTATAGTTTGGGCCTTCACCCCAATTTTATTCATGAGCCCTTCCATGGTGGCGAATTTCATAAGTACCCCGATACTGCCGGTAATGGTTCCAGGGTTGGCATATATCACCGAAGCGGGTGCGGCAATATAATATCCTCCCGATGCAGCAACGCTCCCCATGGAGACAACCACCTTTTTTTGCGCGGCAAGCTTTTTTATCTCTTCGTATATTTCCTGAGAAGGGCCCACTCCGCCGCCAGGAGACTCAATCCGCAGGACCACCGCCTTCACGTTGGTATCCTCTTTCAACTCCCGTACCTGCCGTATGGTTTCCTGGGATTCCAGGATGGGCCCCCTGACTTCCAGAAGACCGACCCCTCCTCCCGTCACAAATCGCCCCTTTTCCCCCAGCAGTACGGATGCAATATACACCGAGGCACCAAAAAGGAGGATCATGCAGAGCGGTACGGCGATCCACACCCATATCCATTTATTTTTCATGTGGGCTCCATTTTTTCATCAATTCACCATTGAACACAGTTAATCGAACACTGAATACCCGGTAATAGTACCACAGGCCACACGAATCGGCTTGACGGCTGAACGCCGTTTACCTATGCTAGCCCGATGAGAATACTCGTAATTTCCGACACCCATGGCAACTACCCGTCAGCAGTCAGGGCCATTGACCAGGCCGGACAGTCCGACCACATCATCCACCTGGGGGATGTTGCCGATGACGCAACCGCGATGGAGCACGCGCTGGGAAAGAGTGTGATAAAGGTGGCCGGCAACTGCGACCCGACATCCACAGTCCCGAAAGAACTCTGTATTTCGTTTGCCGGCAGGAACATCTTCATTACCCATGGCGACAGTTACAATGTCAAAAGCGGGCTATCCCAACTCCGAAAGAAAGCCCGCAGCACAAAGTCCCACGTTGTACTCTACGGCCACACCCACATGGCCGATATAACCCGTAGTGAAGGTATTTTGTTCGTCAACCCCGGATCACTTGCCGAAGCATGCACCACGAAAAGTTTTGCCCGACTCATTATTAGCGGCAACCGCATATCCGCTGAAATTGTCTCCGTAGAGTGACAGCAGGCCTGTCAGCAGCCACAGCCGCAATTGTGGCAGACACGGCGGTTTTCCTCATCAGGTGCAATGGTTTCAGGAGCGAAAGCCAGACGATTTATAGCCCGCTTGATGTCCTCGTAAACATCCAGGTTCGGGCTCTTCCCTATGACATGCCCGACGCAGATACTGGCAAAACCGTCAGCAGGAGAGGAGATGCGCACCGCGTTCAGCAGATCGGCATAGCTGTTAATGTCGATCGTTACGTCGTGATTATGGGCCACAGACAGATCTATGCCGAATCTTGCGAGATCATCAGCCAGTTCCACGAAAAAAAGATCAAACCTGTGCCCTGAGAATTCGACCTGCCAATCCGGTCGCAAGTGTTTTTGCCGGTAAAACGTCACCACCATTTTTTTCGCCATTTTGTTTTCTCTCCACGAATAGCCGCAGAACTCCCCGCTTCAACTTCCGGCCTTGCGCTGCAAGGAACTGAAGATCATGTCGAGCACTGCCTTCTGTTTCACTTCATACTTGTTGAGTACGGCAAGACAGGACCCCATGGGGAAGCGTTCATGGAGATACTCCGCATCCCGACCGGAAAGAATCACTATCCGGTTTTTATCGATCCCCGATTCGGTTGCAAACCTGAAAATCTTGTTACCGTCCAGATAGGGCATTTCGAGATCCACCAGTAACAGGGCCAGCCCCCCCCGTTTCATGGCAGGAAGAGCCAGAAGCGGATTGGTGCAGGTTTCGACCTGCAATAATGGATAGTATTGATGAATGTAACCGCTCAGCACATCGGTAAACATTTTATCATCGTCGATTATAAGAATCTTCCCCATCAACTCCTCGTCAACCTGCTCTTCAGGCATCCTGACTGTTCAGGACAGATTATCTGTAACTATCCGTTATCACTTAAGGACCCTTGTTGCCAGGCTCAGGGCCTGGAAATTTACATGAAGGTCAAGAATCCTGGCCGTACGCAGGTTGATAACGAGATCGACCTTGTGCGGGGTAAGAATAGGCAACTGGGACGCCTTCCTGCCGCCAAGTATCTTTGCCGCGTAGTCGCCGGCAATCTGCCCCTGTTCAGCCGTATTGACCTCAAGGGCAACAAGTGCCCCCTTGTCGGAGGCATCGGGCATCTGGGAAATAACCGGGACCTTTTGAGCGCTGGCACGGTGGACAATCTTTTCGAAACTACGGCAGACGAGGGAACTTTCAGCCACGTATATGCTGTCAACTTGGGTCAGGAGGGAATTCAGCGCCGCATCGAGGCCTGCCTGGGAAGAAACACTGGACTCCACTACGGTAAAACCCTGCTGCGAGGCTACCCGCTTCAACTCTTTCAACTGAACGACTGAACCGACTTCACGGGAATTATAAAGTACTCCCATTGTCTTGACCGGCCTGATATCCATAAGCGCCTTCACAAGGGTTACCATAGGGACCTTGGAGCTGACCCCAGTCATGTTCCGACCGGTCGTGGTAAGACTCCGGGTAATGCCGGCTTCAACAGGACCGTACACATCCACAAAGAGGATTGGAGCCTCTTCCACTTCCCGCATGGCAGTCTGGGTGGCAGGTGCCCCATAGGAAACAATCAGATCGGCACCGATTGCATTAAACTTTCTGATAGTGTTCGCCCAAGAGATGGGATCCGGATTGGGACTCTGCAGGATAATATCCACATTGCGCTGGTCATACCCCTTCTGGGCAAGAGTTTTGATAAATGCACGATGGGCGTCCCGGTAACGGGAAAGATCGCTGGTTAATATAGCAGCGACAAGCTTTTCCGCAGCAAAGGCCGGCAACGACATCATGCTGATAACAGCTATAACAATGAGTATGCGAACAAGCATGCCTGGCATCCTAAACATCACCATTTTGCGCCCACCAGGGCCGTAACGATCTGCACAGTCCCATCGTACAACGACGAATACCTGTCATCATAATCCCGGTAGGAATATTCGACAGAGCAGGTCAGGTTCTTGCTGAAGCTGTAATCCGCCCTGGCAGCAACAGAACTCTCCACGAGCTTGATCTTGCTCCCGTCACGCACGCCGAGAGTGCTTTCCGTGGGACTGAGTGACATGAAGATCGGGTCAAAATCAGCACGGGAATGAATCTGTTGCAGGACAAGGGAAAGATCCAGCCTGTCATTGTAACGATAAGTTGAATTCACCGAAAACATCTGCGACTGATTGGTATCCGTGGCACCGACGTTACTACCCGGTTGCGTCCCTGAGAACAGCACAGTCTGGTCAGCCTTCCACCGGAGCAGACTGTAGCTCGCGGTCAGTGTGAGCCTGTCAAGGGGGGAAACCCAGACACTGGCAGTGGCATTGTTTACCCGCTTCTGCAGCGGCATCGCATACGTCACCGAAGGGTTGAAAAGGGAGAGTGTCGTTATGGACTTGGAATCATTGTTCTCCCGCGTAACGCGATAGTAAGCGGTAGCCCCCCACCGCGACTGGTATGCGTATGTGGCGAGCAACTGCCCTTCATGTTTCTTGTCGAAAGAATTGCCATAGCCAGGATGGTTGGTCGCCGTATAACCATAGAGTGCCTTGAGTCGCAACCCCTTGACGGGACGACTGAGGATGGTGAACGTCCCCCTGTTGACCATGGAGTTCTCCGGAAGCCCTACCGTGGCAGATATACCAGGCCTAACCCAGAATGCCAGATTGTCGCGCTTGGTGAACTCGCCCTTATACTCTCCCTTGAACGTCACCAGAGAGTTGGGCCGCAGAGAAAAGGTCGCCGTAATCACATCCCGGCTTGTGTCAATGGCAGGCCTGACGGCAAGGGGCGTAGCGGCGAATATGCTGGTTATGGTTGCGGGATTGTCACGGTCAACCTCCTGACGTCGGTACTTAAGGGCAGCAGAAAACCACATGCAGGGTGTATAGACGAAATCGCCAGCCACGTTCTGCAAGGTATCGCTTGTTCGATTCGCTCCTCCAATGTCGGTGAGAGAGGAGCGGTTATCGCGTTTACCAATGGTATAGGAGGCAGCACCGACGATCCCTCCGGTCAGAGAGGTATGTATCTTGACCGTATGGGAATAGTAGCGGCTGTCCGGGTCTTCGTTGTGCTGCTGGTAACCGCCAATGCGGGGAATGAATTCATTGGCCGATTCCGGTCGCGAAATAAAAAAGTCGCGGGGAGTATCGGCACGGTTGTCGAACTGCCGGATTTTGAATCCATAAATAATATCCACCGGCCCAAGGTGGGCATCCAACCCCAGGTTACCCTCATGGGTCTGCCGGTCGATCCTCCGTGAGGCTGCATAAACAGTATTATCCACACCAAGCGGTTCGAAAGCGTGGTCGGCAAAGATAAGCTGGGCATTTCCGCTTTTGACCTGACGCCAGTAACCGAGATTAAGATGGATGGGGTAATCGTTCAGTTTATACCGGAACTCCGCCTGGTCCTGTTCGGCACTCAGCCCGTACCTGGCACCGGGGTTCAGGTCCCGGGCAAGATAGTTCGATCCGAACAGACCAGGGGCATCCGGTGTAAAGAGCCGTTCCGCAAACAGGTTATGAAAGAGAGATTCCGTGCGCAGGTGCAACCGGTAAGCCCCTTTGTAATCATAATAGAGGTCGCCGTGGTAATCCTTTTCATTCAGATACATACCTTCCAGGACAAACTTGCTATCCATCCCCAGGGAGTTTATTCCTGCGTTGAAAACAGGACTCGAATGGAGATATTCGAACTGGGCCGCCCTGCCTGCATCTTCGTCAAGAGAGAAAAACCGGTATCCTGCAGAGGCCCCCATTATGGTATGAGTTTCCACCTTGCTCTCGGGAAGGGCTGTATCCACAGACACCGGCTCGACAATTTCACCATTGTCCTCTGCCAGTTGCAGCTCTTCAACCACACTGTCAGAGACTGCAGGCTCGGCAACCTCCGCACGGAGGGATATCGCTGTCACAATCACCAGAAGTGCCGCCAACAAAAGCCTTCGGACAAACTTGATTTGGGCGATCACGCGTAGCTCCTTTGCGAAAAGTTAGGCAACGCCGCTACTGGCGCAGAGTTCCGTTCCCAGTGCCCGCAGGGAAAGGGATATCCGTTCCGTGGACCTGGGAGTGGCAGTCTGTGCAACGGTTGACAAACAGCTGCTTGGCGCCAGCCGAATTGTCCAGGGTATGACCGCCATGGCATTGGAAGCAGAGGGCGGGCATAGCCGCATTCAGAAGATTGTTGACGACCGACCCATGGGGGGTGTGACAGTTGGCACAATTCTCCATGACATCCCCATGTTCGTAGGCAAAGGGGCCCTGTTTCTCCATGTGGCATCGGGTGCAGGTCTCCTTGGGGGTCATCCCCTTCAGGAGCTTATCCTGTACGGAGCCGTGGGGTTCATGGCAGTCTACACAGGCCATTTTCTTTTCACGCAACGGATGGTGGGAAAAAAGCTGATTCTCCGCTTTTACGTCCGGATGACAACCATAACAGAGCGCAGACATCTCGTCCCGGCTCACTTTCTGCTGTGGACCCCGATGTAGTTTGTGACAATCGAAGCAGCTGACGTCGTTCATGGCATGGGAACTGGCATTCCAGTGGGTAAGGCTCGGTGTCGATGCAGCTGAGTGACATTTGAGACAGATGAGCGACTGGGCCTGGGGAGGGAGATTCATAATATCGAGGAAGGTGGCTGTATCACACTTCTTTTTCTGCGCATCATTAAGTTCGGGGTCGTCGTCAAGATTAGCGATGGCGAGGCTCCCGGCACCGTGGCACGACTCACAGTTGACCAAGGGAAGACCTGTTTCGGGCTTGATCTGCTCGCCATGGACACTGTGCTTGAAATCGTCGGCGATTTTGTCGTGGTGGTGGCATTTGGCGACACAGTTGTCTGTCCCCACGTACTCCGCATCCACGCGGCCGACGAGCATCATTTCGTACTGACGGATGGGCATAATCGGCTTGCTGTCCTTGATTGCAGCACACGCAACGGCCAGCATGGGCAGACTGCCGAGCAGTATCAGGCGGGGAAGAATTCGGCGCACGTTCTGATCCTCCTGTCCTTGGAGAGAGGCTTTACCTGCCCCTTGTTCGCAATCGGCAAGGAGCACGGATAACCGGCTGTGCCGTGCAAAGCTTCCAGGTCAATCACCCTTGATCCCCTTGGTGGTAGTGTAGATAAAGGCCTTTACAATAGGGTTCTGGCTCGCCTTGATTTCGGCCGGAGTACCGATCTCGATGATGCGACCGTCATGCATCATGCCGATCCGGTCCGATATGTAAAGGGCGAAGTTCAGGTCATGGGTTACAATGACCGTCGTGTTTTTTGTTGTCTCTTTCAGCTTCAGGATCGTGTTGGCCAGTTCATCGGTGGTAACGGGATCAAGTTCCGCCGTAGGCTCGTCATACAGGATGAGGTCCGGATTCATCGCCAGTGAGCGTGCAATTGCCACCCGTTTCTTCATGCCGCCTGAAAGCTCCGAGGTGCGCAGCTGCTCCGTCCCCTCCAGTCCTACCTTGGCAAGTTTTTCCCTGATGATATCCCTGATTTTGGCTTCCTTGCAGATCCGCTTTTCCCGAAGCCACAGTCCGACGTTCTCCCCCACTGTCAGTGAATTAAAGAGAGCTGATGACTGGAAGACCATACTGTAGCGGTAGTCCCGTTGAGATTCTGCCGGGCTGGCGAACACTGGAACATCGTCTATGAATATCTCGCCGCTATCCGGAGTTTCAAGCTTGACTACATGCTTCAGAAGCACGCTCTTACCGGTACCGGACGGTCCGATTATGGAAAATGTCTCTCCTGAGAATATTTCCAGACTCACATCCTTCAGGACGTGGTTTTTCCCGTAGAACTTGTTCAGATGCTCGATTCTGATACTCACTCCATGGGTATCATCCAGGTTCACCCGGCACTCGCAGCCGTCATCCTGAAAAATCGAGCCAGTGAGACCATGCATCAACTTGTGAAAAACACCACTGTTAAGCATGGCATCATCTTTTAACATCTTCAAAAACATGGACGTTCCTCGACCGAAAAAAGTGGGTGTCAATATAGCAGATGTTCCACCCGGGGAGCAACCCACCCGACGAATGTATCTCTCCTAGAAGAGGTATTTCTGCTTGTTGGTAAAGAAATCCCTGTGCCGGTAAATGTACTGGGTCAGAAGAAGGATAGCCAGTGCCGCAGCAATGTTATTGATAATCAGGGCATCCTGATCAACCTTCTCCCCGACTACCTTTTCCAGTTCAGATGTCGATATAAACGACAGATTGATGATCGTGTTGACGACCTGAAAGAGATTATAGGCTATGAGTAGATACCAGGTTAGAAGCTGACGCTTGAAAACTCCTAGAAAGAGATAAAGACAGATAAGACTGTCCGCCAATATGAGGGCCTTGGCAATAATGCCATTGTGGATCTGGCCAAGAAACGGGAAGGGGTAACCAAAAGTGGACGCACTCAGAAGGAAAAAAAACAGGTAAAGGCCGGCCAGAAGGGTAAGCCCCAACGGCCGGCGCATCTCATCGTCATGTTCGTCCACAGTGATCATTCCCTGGCCTTGGATCATGATATGACTATCATGAGCATTCTATCAGCAGAGAGACAGCGACACAAGGGAAGATTTACAAAGCGGTAACATTGCGTCTGGTGCCAGGAACATTCCTCTATATCTGGTATTGTGCTCCGTCCCGCATTTTACGGTTTTTTCTTCCGCATGTCGCTGATGGACACACAGACGCATATGACCACCAGCACTCCCCCAATGAAAATCCAGTCTGCAACACTGAAACCGAACATGACACTCCTCACCTATTAGTGTGAATTTCGTCGAGAAGACGACGGGCATCGGCATGCGCCGGATCGATGCTGAGCGCCCCCTGCAGGTATTCCTCCGCATAGTCGGGCATGGACATATCACGGTAACAGATGCCAAGGAAATAGGGTATTTCGGCCAGGGGAAACTCTTCACAAAAGACCCCATCATCCAGAACATCCAGCAGGATGGCTGCAGCCTCCTGCGCCTCCTTGCGTTCCAGACACTCCAGTGCAACCCGTACCGCCTCCAGGTAATCGACAACCGGAATACGCGGGGTCACACCGGCGGTCACACGCTCCAAACGGCTTTTTGATTGGCCGGCGGGAGAATCGCCCTGATTTCGGAGGGCTTCGGACCAATAACGGACGGCATCCTCATAACGCCCCACCAGATAGGAAAACTCCCCCATCTTCTGAAGGATGGCAGCGTCGGCAGGGGCCAGTTCCAGAGCGCGTTTCAGGAACTTTTCCGCCCGAAAGATCGTCACCGTGGCCAGGTGGAGGGCCGACAACATCAGTCCCTTCTCCAGATAGGTGTTCCCGATGGAATACTGCAGTTGAGGATTATCCGGTTCCAACAGGGCGAATATCTTGAGGTAATTGATCTCGCGGTCCAGGTACGCTATGTCCACATCTTTTTTGTCCAGCATGACGATATGGGTGGCAAGCTCGGAAAGATGGTGTGGATAGGCGTCACGGAGTATTTCGGCATAACGGGCGCAGTGAGGGGAATCGGGTGCGGCCCGCAGAATATGATAGACCCCGCGTCCGACCATGTCATAGGTAGGTCCATCACCGTCCATCACGGCAAAATCCTCGTCGAGGAGCGGCAGGGGAACGTCACCACAGGTTATCTGCACGTTACCGTCCAGTCCGCTTATTACCGTTGCGGGTGGCGGCGTGAAATACGTGATTCCCTTGACGGGAGCAGGTTTCATACTGTTCATGGCAGTTACGGCAACTCCTTTTCGTTTTCCCTGTCCGGGAAGGTATTTAGGCCGGCACTCTCGCCGACCATTTTGTAGATTCGCACATCATCCCACGGCTCGTCCATGATGCCGTCGTGAATGGCCCAGCTCCTGCCGCGAACGGTCTTTTCCTGCCCCGGACAACGAAAAGGGGTAGAGCCGTCGAGGCGCAGGGTCAATTCCCCTCCCGGCTGAAACCACCCGTTGATCGCCTCCATGAGACGCCGTCCTGTCAGGTAGTCAAACCCGAACTTTTCGTAGCGGACAGCATTGTCGTAGGTGAGGGGCTCAGCCACGATCATCTCCATCCCGAGGGAGTCCACGAATCGCTCGAAAAGGGTGAAGAATTCCCCGAACATCCTTAATCCCCGCCTGGTCTGATTGGGGAAAAGCCCCGCCGCCATGGATCGCACTTCCTCGGCGAGGTTACGTCCATGGGTGGCAAAATAATTGTTCTGTCCGGCACTGTCCATATCCACGTCGAAGCGAGGGGCTCGAGGGTCGGTTATGATGCAGAAAGCCAGATCCATCTGCCGGTAATGGGTCTCGGTAATATCGAGGAAGAAGACAGCATCCCTATCGTCGGGATGGAGCCGAACCTCCATGCGCATAAGACCAAGTCCTGCCGGGGCAATAACCTTCAGCTTCTCCCCTCCGTCCCGTCCACGGAACGTCCGGGGGGAGATGGCAAACAACTCAAACAGGCGTGGAGGAATGAGCCCGCCATAAATGCGGTTCTTTTCCTCCTTCGGAAGCGCATTGACATCCCTCAGGCTGAACAGGGGGCGACCATCTGCGCTTGTCAGCTGCGCATTGCCGGAGAGCTTAGCCACGGCTGCCGATTATGACGGGAAAAATCTTCGCGCGGATAGCGGCAATGCTCTTTTCCACCGCGTCGAGGGCCCGGTTACGATCATCCTCAGGGGACCAGTGCATGGCATCGAGGAGCATCCGGTTCGCGTATCCCATGGGAGCAATGAGCTTCATAAAGGAAGCGGGAAGGCGGGGGGAGAGATCGACACCGTTCATGCACCCCCAGGCAATGGTCCAGGCCCGTGCCACGTTGATCATGTCATACCCTCCCCCTCCCAGTGCCACCCAGGGAATCCGCAACGCCTTGAGCTTCCGCATGATGTAGGAATAGCTGTGGGTCGTTATTTCAAGCTGTGTCAGGGGGTCGGTACGGAACGTATCCGCACCGATCTGGGTGACGAGCACGTCAGGGTCGTAGGCTGCGATGAGGGGAAAGGCCACCTCATCGAACGCCTTCATGAACAGGGCGTCATCCGTATGCTGGAGAAGGGGCACATTGACGGCGTACCCTTTCCCCTTCCCCGTCCCTGTCTCGTTCTCGAAACCGGTCCCCGGAAAGAAATAGATCCCGCTCTCGTGGAGTGAGATGGTAAGGACCCTGTCGGTGTCGTAAAAGGCTTCCTGGACACCGTCCCCGTGATGGGCATCGATATCCAGGTAGACTACCCGCTTCCCCCCGGCAATGAGCCTGTTGATGGCCACCACCGCGTCGTTCACGTAGGAAAAGCCCGACGCCCTGCTTCGGTGTGCGTGGTGCCATCCCCCCGCCAGGTTGAACGCGCAGTCAAATCCTTCCTGGGTAACCAGGCGAACCGCCTCGACGGTTCCGGACGTACCCAGGCACGCCCAGTCGAAAAAACCGGGGAAGACAGGATTTTCCACGTCCCCCAGACCATACCGGAAATCGGCCCGTGGTTCAACGGCAGTATTGAATTCCTTGAGCCGCGCCAGATAATCCGGGGAATGGAAGGTGAGGAGATCTGCATCGCTGACGGGCGGGTACTCCTCTACCATCATCCCTGCCCCGTCAGTCAGGCCGTAGGCGCGCATCAGCTCGTACGCAAGGCGGTAACGCTGAACCTTGAACGGGTGGTCCACACCGAAGCAGCAGTTGCTGAAATCCTTGGAATAGATAAGAGCGGTTTTCATCGCGTACATCCATGACAGGTTGAAAACCCTTAATTTACTGAATCTACAACGATACCCGATGAGCGTCAACCCCTATTTCCTCGCCCATGAGCCACTTAATTGAGCAGATATGCCGAACAAACGGGCAACAGGATGGATACCGTCCCCCTGATTCTTGACATGACTCATGAAATATTGACCACTTACAGTTTTGGCAGAGAGGTTGCTTATGACGGATGGGCTTACCCGACGGGGGGTGATTGCCTTATACCAATGGAGGTATGTCTATGGATGCACTGTCAAGGATGACAACGCTGCAAAGCAGTACCGATGTGCTGTTTCTGATGCTGGGTGCGGTCATGGTATTCGCAATGCACGCAGGATTCGCTTTCCTCGAAGTCGGGACGGTCCGCAAGAAGAACCAGGTCAACGCTTTTGTCAAAATCATCACTGACTGGTCGGTTTCCACCATACTTTATTTCATCATCGGATTCCCCCTGGCCTACGGCATCTCGTTCCTCAAACCGGCCGGTGACATAATGGCCAGCCAGGGGTACGACTTGGTCCACTACTTCTTTCTCCTCTGCTTTGCCGCCTGCATACCAGCCATCATCTCCGGTGGAATTGCCGAACGGGCCAAGTTCTGGCCACAGGTAATCGCCGGAGGCATCTTTGCCGCCCTCGTCTACCCGTTGTTCGAATCCCTTATATGGGGGAAAAACGCCTCCATACTCCAGAATTTCTTCAAGTCGGTGGGTGGCGCCGAATTCCATGACTATGCGGGATCGGTGGTTGTCCACTCTATCGGCGGCTGGCTCGCCCTGCCGGCAGTGTTGATCCTCGGCCCGCGCATGGGGCGCTACCTGCGGGGGAAATCCCACCCTATCCCGGTCAGCAATATCCCTTTCCTCGCCCTCGGCTCCTGGATACTGGCAGTGGGCTGGTTCGGCTTCAACGTCATGAGCGCCGGCCATCTGGATAAAATATCGGGACTGGTGGCCGTCAACTCCCTGATGGCCATGGTCGGAGGCATACTGGCAGCCCTCGTGGCAGGAAAGAACGACCCGGGCTTCGTCCATAACGGCGCTCTGGCCGGCCTCATCGCCGTCTGCGCCGGCAGTGACATCATGCACCCCCTCGGTGCATTTCTGACCGGATGCATCGCAGCGGTAATATTCGTCTACGGGTTCCACATCGAGCAGGAAAAACTGCACATCGACGACGTCCTGGGTGTCTGGCCCCTCCACGGCATCATCGGTTCCTGGGGAGGCATCGCGGCAGGAATTTTTGGTCTCAAGGAACTGGGGGGGATGGGAGGAATCTCCTTCGTCTCCCAGCTTCTGGGGACGTTATGTGCTATCCTGTTCGCCCTGGCATGCAGTTTCATCGTCTACGGCCTGCTTTCCAAAACGGTCGGTATCCGCCTTAACGAGGACGAGGAATTCGCCGGCGCAGATCTGTCGATCCACCACATCGGTGCCTACCCTGAGGACCACATCAGGTAAACCTATATCGGCGACCTGACAGCGGCATAAAAACAGCTCAACCCCCAGAGTATTATCTCAGGAAAAAGACCTTCACAGGTCTTTTTCCATTTCCCCCCTTAACAAAAGCCTGGAAATATTTTACATTTGTTTTATACTTCAGCAATGTTAGTATGAACAAGTCAATAAAAGTAAAGGACCTCTTATGGCCGAAAAGAAGCAGTTGGGAGACCTGTTGGTGGAGGCGGGGATTATCACCGTCAAGACTCTTGAGCGAGCACTGGAACGGCAGAAGGGGAGCGGCAAACGTCTCGGCCTCGTGCTGGAAGAGATGGGAGTCATTACCGATGAGGAACTGGTGGACGCCCTGGCCAAGCAGTTCGGTTTCAAGACCGTCAAAGGATTCAGCACTGCAAGTTTCCCCCGGGAACTTCTCGACATGGTTCCGGAGGACCTGGCAGTACAGAAGCAGCTCTTCCCTATCAAGGAAAAAGACGGCATGCTGGCCATTGCGGTCACCGACCCCTTCGACAATGACACCTTCGACTTCATTGCCAAGAAATCAGGGAAGAAAGTCTTTCCGGTTCTGGCAACCCGAAAGGAGGTTGGTGAAGCGCTCAAGAAAAGCTATCTGCTCGGGCAGGTGGCTTCCAATGACAAGATAAGGATTCTCGTGGTCGACGACTCCCAGCCCATCGCCACCATCATCCAGGTGGCCCTGCAGAAGGAGGGATTCGACGTTGACGTCGCCCATGATGGCCTGGAAGGGTTGAAGTTGGCCATGACAACCAAGCCGGACCTTATCATCTGCGATTCAGTAATGCCGCGCATGGATGGCTACGGTCTCATGCGGGCAATCAAGGGAAATCCCGCCATAGAAGATGTCCCCATGATACTTCTCACCTCCAAGGCCTCCGGAGAGGATGAGCAGAAAGCTCTGGAAATTGGGTTCATTGACTTCATCCCCAAGCCGGTCCAGCCGATCAGGGTGGTCTCCCGTGTCAAGCGGGCTCTCGAACTCCTGAAAAAGTACAAATAGAAAAACGGCCGCCGAGATGTCCCCGGCGGCCGTTTTTCTCTTCCAGCTCACCCGCGAAGTTTTGCTACTGCCCGTTCCAGGCGCCGCATGGTCTCCGCTGCACCCAGCACCTCCATGACCTCGTAGATACCCGGTGACGTCGTCCCTCCGCAGAGGGCTATCCGCACCGGCGGGCCAATCTGCCCCATCTTTATCCCCTGCTCTTCACAAAACCCCTTGAAGGTCGCCTCGATCCCATCGTGGGTGAAGGATGAGAGCGTCGCCAGTTTCGCCATGAGCGCTTCGTAGAGAGGCGCCACTTCTGGCTTCAGGAATTTGGCCGCCGCCTGCTCTTCGTACTCGAACTCCCGCCAGTAGTAGAAGGCCGCGCCATCCGCAAGCTCCAGCATGGTCCTCGCACGCTCCTGAAGAGTCTTGACCACCGCCACCAGGTCGGGGCCGGTGGTCGGGTCGATACCCCGTTCCGCAAGAAAGGGGCCGAGCAGCCCGGCAAGCCGGGCGGGGTCGCCGCTCTTGATATAATGTGCGTTGAGCCAGAGGAGCTTGTCCGGATTGAACACCCCTGCAGACCGGCCGACATTTTCGATCGAGAATTTCTCCACCAGTTCGTCCCGGCTGAAGATCTCCTCGTCGCCGTAGCTCCACCCCAACCGCACCAGGTAATTGACCAACGCCTCAGGGAGGAACCCCATATCGCGATAGGCCATGACGCTGGTTGCGCCATGTCGCTTGGAAAGCCGTGTCTTGTCGGCTCCCAGGATCATGGGAACATGGGCAAAGCGGGGGACCGGATAGCCAAGAGCCTCGTAGAGAAGTATCTGGCGGGGAGTATTGTTCACATGGTCGTCACCCCGGATGACGGTGGTGATTGCCATGGAGGCATCGTCGATCACCACCACGAAATTGTAGGTAGGGGTGCCGTCGCTCCGCTGGATAATCAGGTCGTCCAGTTCCTCGTTGTTGAACGATATCCGCCCCTTGATCAGGTCGTCGAAGGCAGTCACACCATCCTGAGGGGCCTTGAAGCGAACCACATACGGCTTGTCCGGCTGCTCCCCGGAAAGCTCCCGACAGGTGCCGTCGTATTTCGGCTTGCGCCCTTCCAGCAGTGCCTTTTCCCGCTTTGCCTCCAGCTCATCTGCGGTGCAATAGCACTTGTAGGCCTTCCCTGCCGCCAAAAGTTTTTCGACATGCTCCTTGTAGAGAGGGAAATTGTCCGACTGGTAGTAAGGCCCCTCGTCCCAGTCGAGCCCCAGCCAGCGCATCCCGTCCAGGATGGCATCCACCGATTCCTGGGTCGAGCGGGCCACGTCCGTATCCTCGATGCGGAGAATAAACTTCCCGCCCTCCTTCCTGGCCAGGAGCCAGTTGAACAGGGCGGTGCGGGCTCCCCCCACATGGAGATAGCCGGTGGGACTGGGGGCGAAACGGAGACGTACTTCGGACATGGGTTACTCCTTTGAATGAACAGACGCTGCGCGTCGTGAAGCGAACGCCCGCTGTCCACTTGATTTCAAGAATAATTCTTACTTTACAAGACTTACGTTTTCCTCAAACGTGTTTCCTTGGCATGAGGTCACTCGTCTTCATCTTCCTCGACAGGTTTGGTATCGCTGGCAATCCGGTATTCCTCGGAAAACCACCCCCCGAGATCGGCCATCTTGCATCTCTCGGAGCAGAAGGGACGGAACGGATTCCCCGTCCACTCCCCATCCTGCCCACAGCGGGGACATTTCACCGTCTTTGGCATTGCCATAGAGACTTACCTCAAAGAAAAACCCCCAGGCGCCGCGGCATCCGGGGGATATGTTTACTGGTACAGCTAAAGGGAATTTGAAGAGCCGGAAGCGAAGGAGAATTTATACATCCATCGGATGTATAAATCAATACCTTTATGGAGATTGCGCCCTCATGATGCAAGAGTGCCGAACGGCAGCCTCCCCCGTTTTCCCATAAAAGGGAAAGGGGGGGGAAAGGGGCGGAGTCACCGCGCTCAATCGACTGCCGGCGCCGTAGATCTCCGCCCCCATTTTGTCTCTATTTTCAGATATCCCAGTTGTCGATCTTCATGGTTCCTTTTTTAGCAAGGTTCACCTGCATCTTGAAGACACGATCAAGCAGTTGCGGTTCGTGACCGGCCTTTCTCGCCAGACAGTCTTTCTTCGCCATGTCGAAATACTCCTGGAGGAGCGGTTTGTAATCCGGATGGGCGCACTTGTCGATGATGAGCTGGGCACGGCTTTTCGGGTCGAGTCCGCGCAGGTCGGCAAGCCCCTGGTCCGTAACGAGCACGTCAAGGTCATGCTCCGTATGGTCAACATGCGGCACGTGTGGTACGACACAGGTAATCCCGGTCGGATCGGTTTTGGTCGGACGGGCCGCAGGAGTATGCATGATAGAAAGATAGGCATTGCGGAGGAAATCGCCGGAGCCTCCGATGCCGTTGATCATGCGCGTACCACCAACAAGAGTGGAGTTGGCATGGGCATAGATATCAAACTCGACAGGAGTGTTCATGGCGATGCACCCCAGACGACGGATCGGTTCCGGATGGTTGGCAATGGAGAGGGGGCGCATGAGCACCTTGTTGCTGTATTTGTCCCAGTTATCGTAGAAACGCTTGAAACCGTCCACCGAGAAAGAGAGGGACACCGTGGAGGCAAAATCCAGTTTCCCCGAATCGAAGAAATCGAGCATAGTGTCCTGGAGCACCTCGGTCCAGACATTCAGGCCGGAGAACGGTCCCTTGGCCAGGCCGCCGATGACGGCATTAGCAATGGAGCCGACGCCCGACTGAAGCGGCAGCAGGCTTTTCGGCAGACGGCCGTTGTCCACTTCGAACTTGAAGAAATCGACAATGTGGTTGGCAATAGCTTCGGAGGTAGAATCCTGCTCGCTGAAAGAGCGGCCGTTGTCCGGCAGTGTCGATTCTACGATGGCGACGACCTTGTCCGTGTCGATACGGACATAGGGGGAACCGGCCCGGTCGTCTACGCGACTGATGAGGTAAGGCTGCCGATGGGGAGGATTAATCGGCTCAATGATATCGTGCAACCCTTCAAAGCTGGGAATTGACGTGTTCAGCTCAATGATGATCTTGTCGGCAATCTGGACCATCTCGGGCACGGCGCCGCAGGACGCTGTCAGAACCAGTCCGCCGTCCTCGGTAATGGCCGAGCATTCGATGATGGCGATGTCCAGGCGCCCGCCGTTATCCTTGGTGTAGAACCCGTATCCCAGGTCCTGGGCGAACATGGAGAGGTGCTTGTCACCCATCCTGATGCGACCTTCGTTGATGCCTGCCTGGATGTTCTTTCCGGTCTGGTACGGCCAGCGGCGATCGACCATGTCAAGAGATGCCCACCGGTCCTCGGTTTCGACACCAACAGAGGCGCCGATGAACAGGTTGAATCTCAATTTGCCCTGCAGCTGGTTTTTCTCCACATGGTCGGCCAGGGCGATAGGGACCACCTTGGGGTAGCCGGCAGGGGTAAATCCCGACCAGCCGACATTCATCCCGTTCTTGAACAGGGGGATGACCTCCTCGACCTTCACGATTTTGTCGTGAAAGCTGCTTCTCCTGATTCTCTTGTGAATTTCCGACATCTTTCCAAATCCTCCTTCAACGTGGTATCAGCGTACTGAACGCAGATTTTGGCGCGTTACCCCTGCATGAAGAGAGAGGTGGCAACCGTGCTCAATTTTTTATAACAAACGTTCGATTGAAGCGTATACTAACACCGCAAACATGAGTTTGCAATAACATAATCCTTGTAAAATTGATGAATTGAGCGTCGGGCAACTGAACTTGGGCGGGTGGCGGGAGTATCGGGGGATCGGTCAAAAAGCTTGATTTAGAAGCTGATATTGGGTAGCTTTGCAGCTACCTTCACGGAGGGTAATTGAATGGCCAAAAACGACTGCCGGACCAAGTTGATGGAGATCGGAACGCGCCTGTTTGCCGAGCGGGGACTCCACGGCGTCAGTATTCGGGAGCTCTCCCAAGAAGCAGGGGCGAGCATCTCCATGATCTCCTATTATTTCGGAGGGAAGGAGGGGCTTTACTCCGCGGTGCTTCAGGAGCAGTTTGCCTGCTTCGACCAGATCGAAGAGATCAGAAAACAGGGGGCCGAGCCGTTGGATGTGATCGAAGGATACATCCGCTGGACCCTTCAGCGCCACCGGAACAACCCCTACCTTCTGCGATTCTACACGAGCGAACTCACCAATCCGACCCTATGGTTTCACACCATCGTCCAACCGGCTATAGAAAAGATAATCAGGATACTGATTGACGTTCTTGACGATGGCATCCGGCGTCAGCAGTTCCGAAAGGAGCTCCATACCGGCAATGCCGCCCTGGCCCTCGCCGGTATGGCAAATTACTTCTTTCTCAGCACCCTCGCCACCGAAAACCTGGTCAGTCATTCCGCCGAGAACGACGAAGAGCTGATCCGGCAGTACGCTGCCATATTCACCCAAGGCATTCTCGCCTCACCACCGTAGGATGTGTTATAACCCACAGGTCATGCAAACGATTCACCGGCTTCCCACCTTCACCTGGATAACAGTTTCCAGGGTTTCTCCGTTTACGGCCAGATACAAGAGCCCTTCCGTTATGGTTATGGACCAGGCTATGGAGCGCTCCAGCCTGTCTACCAACTGATTGATGAACGCCTGGTCGATGCTGACAACGACGAGATTGGCTACCTTCCCCATCTTGCCCAGATGCTGCTGGTCCCAGACAGCAAGAGCCCTGCCAGACGCCAGCAGTGCAACCCGTTCCGCATGCCGGCTCGCCTTGATGATGCGGTCCGCTTCCGGCAGGCCGACCTCGACCCAGAAGCGGACCCTCCCGTCGGGCCCCTTCACCCACAGGTCCGGTTCGTCGGTAGCGCTGATTCCTTTGGTGAAAGACAACTCCGGTTCATGGAAGAGTGCAAACGCCAGCAACCGGGTGACAAGCCGTTCCGCCGTTTCCGACGGGTGCCGGGCGACCGTTGCCTGCAATGATTCATAGACGCCGCGGTCCACATCGGACAGCTGGATGGAAACCTTGTAAACAGTTGATGGTAATGCCATAGATAAATATATCCTTTCAGTTTCAAATAACACGACCGGTGACAGAAAGAAAGGCCCGTCACCTCATTTTCCATCGTCTAAAATTCAAGGGAAACGCACCTTACTCCACATCCACCTTCCTGATCCCGTCCGGTCGCCAGGCCGGCGAGATAACGAACGACCCCTTCTCCTCGTTGTCCAGCACGCTTCCGTAGGTCACCGTGAAGTTACCGAACCGGTCGTTCACCTCGTCCATGGCCGATGTGGCCAGCACCTTCCGCCGTTCATCCTCGAACAGAGGGAGCTGTTCAGACTGGTAGCTGAGATTCGTAATCCGCACCCCCAGGAGCCGGACCGGTTGACTGATCTCCAGGCTGTCCAGGATGCTGACCGCCTCCCGGAAGATCTCCTCGCTCTGGTTGGTGTATCCCTTCCGGGTCTGCTGCCTGCCGATAGTCGAAAAGTCCGCATAGCGTACCGTCAGGTGTACCGTCTTGCCGGCCACCCCATAACGCCTTGCCCTGCGCCCCACCATCTCGGAAAGCTGAAGTAAATATTTACATATGTCATTATGTAAAGATATATCCCGTTCCAGGGTCATGCTGTGACCGACGCTCTTGACCTCCTCTTCATCCTCGACCGGCATCACGGGGCTGTCATCCACCCCCTTCCCCATCTGCTGCAGCCGCTCGCCGACGATCCCGAACTTCCGTGTCAACCGTTCAACCGGGTAGCGTCCCAGCTCACCACAGGTACGAATCCCCATCAGGAAGAGGTGCTGCTCCACTTTCCTGCCGATGCCGCAGAGATCGCCGACCGGCAACGTCTCCAGGACACGGGGCACGTCATCCGGCCGTATGATGGTCAGCCCGTCCGGCTTCTTCATTTCGCTGGCCAGTTTGGCAAGCAGCTTGTTGGGGGCGATACCTATGGAACAGGTGATGCCGAAGCGTTGCCTGATACGGGCTTTCAGAAGGTAGGCGATCCGCTCGGCCGAACCGAACAGGGCCAGCGAGTGGGTGACGTCGAGCCAGGCCTCGTCGATGGAGAAGACCTCCACCAGGGGGGTATAGTCGCGCATCATCTGCATGATCTGGGTGGAGGTGTGGGTGTACTTACGGTTGTCGCCGATGACGAAGATGACATGCGGGCAGGCCTGCTTCGCCTGCCAGGTGTTCATGCCGGTCTTGACCCCGAAGGCCCGAGCCTCGTAGGAAGCGGTGGTGACGACCGTGCGCCCACGGCCGATGACCGCAATCGGCTTTCCCCGCAGTTCAGGGTTGGACTGCTGCTCAACCGAAGCGAAAAAAGCGTTCATGTCTACGTGCAGGATGAGGCGCTGATTCATGGGATGAACCCAATCGCAAATTTTTGCTTTTCTGACCGGTCACTGCTGTAAATCCGTGCTATTATCATGTCCCTATCCTACCAAAAGCCAGGAGGCCAGCTATTCATGCAGCAGCATATCCCAAGGAAAAAACACATTGCACTCATTGCCCACGACAACATGAAGCGGGATCTTCTGGAGTGGGTTGGACTCAACCGCGACTCTCTCGCAGGGCATGAACTTTATGCCACAGGAACGACGGGAGCCCTTCTGGAAAAAACCCTGGCTCTGCCCGTAACCAAACTGCTGAGTGGTCCCTTGGGCGGGGATCAGCAGATCGGGGCGAAGATCGCCGAAGGGGGGCTTGATTTTGTCATCTTTTTCTGGGATCCGCTGGAATCACAGCCCCATGATCCCGATGTCAAGGCGTTACTACGGATTGCGGTCGTCTGGAACATACCGGTTGCCTGCAACCGGGCAACGGCCGATTTCCTGATCTCTTCTCCTCTCATGTCATCCGACTATGAAAGGATCGTCCCGGATTTCAAAGCGTATCGCGAACGATTGTTGCCGAAATTCTGATTCTTCAAGGGTTGGCAGCAATACCCTCCAGCGACCAGGTCTGTTCGTCGGTATCGAAGATCAGCTCATACAGTCCGCCTTCGTCCCGCACGGCAAAGTGCAGCAACTTCGTATCGCCCTTGCGGTCCTCCCAGGTGTAGGTGGTCTCCAGGATGGTGTGCTTGCGCCGCTCCCAGTCGAACCAGACCGGCTTGATCGAGTGTCCGGGGCCGAAGAGCACGGCCACCCGTATGTGGGAAGTGCGCAGCATCATGGCAGCTAGTCCAGTGAACGATAGATGCCGACCACTTTACCGACTATGGAGACATCGCCGTCGTCGCCACTGATGATGATCGGGGGGTAATTGGGGTTTTCCGGCTGCAGGCGGATACGGCCGTTTTCCCGATAGAAGCGTTTCAGGGTTGCCTCCCCCTCCACCAGGGCAACCACGATATCCCGATTATTCGCCACTTCCTGGGGACGTATCAGCGCCAGGTCCCCTTCGCATATGGAGGCATTGATCATCGAGTCCCCCTTCACCCGCAAAAAGAAGGTACCTCCGGACCGCGCCACGTTGCGGTCGATGGAGTAGTAGCCCTGGATATCCTCCACCGGCGTCTGGGGCATACCGGCCCGTACCGTGCCGACAATGGGAAGATAATGTGCCAGGGGCTCATCTCCGTGGTACAATTGCTCTTCCTGCCCGGGATAGGCTATGCCGTTGTTGAGCCTGATCCCCCGGGAACTCCCGGGGGAACGTTCGATAGCCCCTTTCTTCTCCAGCGCTGCCATGTGCCGCTGGATTCCGAAGAGGTTCCTGACCCCCAGGCCGTCCGCAATCTCCCGCATTGAGGGGGGATAGCCAAATCGGTGCTGGTATGCAGCGATAAAGTCGAGGACCTGTCGTTGGCGGGGGGTTATGTCTTCCATGGTCTATTCTCCGACATAGTGTATATTTGTACACTACACCGGAGGAGGCTTGATGTCAACGGGGAGATTTCCTGGCGAGCGGCATTCATCCCAGCACAGGTCGCCGTAAGCAAAGAGATCGGTGGGGATGAGGGATATAATGCCCGAAACGGTCACTGTTCTTGATCAATGTCCATAACAATATTATTCGATACCAGGGACACAAATGAGGTCAACTATGGATTATACAGATTATATTTACATTGCCAGCTGCGTATTCACAAAGAATTATCCTGAACTAAGCATGAGAATTCAGGAATACCTGAAGAAACGCTTTAATATGAAGATCATACGGTGTTGCGTACCTGATTATAAAATACAGGAATTTGAAAATAGCATGCCCGAATGTGTCAGGGCAGAATGGAAAAGTCTACCTTCCTATGATAAATTTACTCAAAACAATAGGATGGTATATATATGCCATAATTGTTCTGCTATTTTTCTTGAAACTATGCCGGATGTAAAAATAATTTCACTATGGGAGATTATCCTGGAGGATAAAAAATTTCAGTACCCTGATTATTTTCACGAAAATATAACAGTCCAGGACTGCTGGCGCTCATACGATAATCGTGTTGAACAAGAAGCCGTCCGTACGTTATTGAACAAGATGAACATAGATGTTGTCGAAATGGAGCAAAACTACGACAAAACACAATTCTGCGGAGTATCAATTTATCAGCCTTCACCGAAACGGAATTTGAACCTGGCTCCCAGAAGGTTCATTGAGAACGCAGCAGGTAAATTTATTTCGCGGACTGGGGAAGAAAAAGTGGAGCTTATGCGGAAACATGGTCAGGAAATTATAACTGATAAAGTCGTCGCCTATTGCCATTATTGTGCGGAAGGCCTTCAGCTTGGCGGAAAGGATGTGAAGCATTTGGCTGAATTGCTGTTTCCAGCTGAGAGATAACCAACTTTTGGCGAAGGATCAGTCAATAGGGAGAGCAGCAGGGTATCTAATCCACCAACCAGAGGCATCGGTAACCGTCATCTTGCAAAACTCAAAAGGTTGTCGCATAATCCTTCCTGTTCGTTTATTTATTACATTAAGGGGATGAGAGAATGAAAACGCGACAATTACTGTATGGGATAGTACTTATTCTGGTCATGTTTACGCTGTCTGGTTGTTGTGGTTGGCCTGGTTGGTGGGACAATGCTTTTTGTGGCCATCATGACAACGGGCTTCACCGGGGGCAACGCCACTAGTTAGAGAACAAAAGGATCAGAGCCCTCTCTGAGAATAAAAGACCGGCCTCCGACAAGGGGCCGGTCTTTTGTTGGAGCATGAGGGCGTGACCTCTTTGTCTTAATTCATGCAAAAAAAAGAGGCCGGGCCTCCCCTGACAGGGAACCCGGCTTCGAGAGCAGAATGGCAGCGCAATCACCGTCTAACGTGTGTGCATGTCGATGAACTTTAAGGCAACATTCAAAGACTGTACCCGTACAATCTCGCATGAATATTTGCGAAGGTTCTCTCCGCCAATATAAATTTCGCAATTATCACCAACATGAAGGTTCGGGTGTGTGATGTAGAAACTAACAAGAGCGCCACCGGACGAAATATTCTTTACCATGGCGGGGTAATACAAAAATCCCCGATGCATATTGCATTTTATCTCGCAATATTCCCTATCGTGAATCCTGTGTTCTGACATGTCACACCCTCTCAGCTCACAAAACCTTAAACCTGGCACGTCAGACGAAATATACCATAGTACGAGATAAAATTACAGAAAATTAAAAAAACAACGAATCGGAAACCATTTATGCTGATCAGGCAGCATGGATTGGTGATTCAGAACGATTCAGAACAGCGGAAAGTGGCGGCAAATTGCCTAAACCGTTAATTTATTTTTAAAATGGGAAACTGAATCCGAAAAAACCCATGGATTTCAACTACTGAGGATTATATTACTGGTCAATAACTGCTGAAGTTTGAGAATGGCATTGGAAGCTGATGTGATCGCTTTCCCCGGTTTCTGTCAGGTTTCACTATCAGGCTTCAGTTTCTGCATCAAAGGATCTAAGCGTAGCGTGCTGACTACTGTTCAACCTGTGCGTGCACATGACAGCACTACTCCCCACAAAGGCACAGCATGCCATGGTCAGGACCATCGGCAACCCGGTACCGTTATGAAACATACCCACGAAAGCTCCGGCCGTGGCACCAATCGTGTATTGAATCGTTCCCAGGAGCGCAGAGGCACTCCCGGCTGAAGTCTCAAATGGTGCCAAGGCGAGAGCCGTTATGTTCGGGTAGAGGAGTCCGGTTGTACACAGACAGCTAAACATCAAAATGAGCTGCAGAGTAAAGCCGCCAATACCAGTTGCCACCGCCGCCATCAACAGAACTACAGCCAGCAGGTTAACGGCAAAAGCGCCGCCCAGAATCCGCGTTGCCGAATAATGGCGCAACAGTTTACGGTTCAGCTGCGAAGCACCGATCAGCCCGCTGGCATTGAGCCCGAAGATGATGCCGAAGTGCTGGGGGGAAATCCCGTGCAGCTCGATGAAAAAATGTGGTGCCCCCGCGATGTAAGAGAAATTGAAACCGGCCACAGCTCCCAGCGCAATGGCATAATAAAGATACTGGCGGTTCCTGATGAGACTGCCGTAACAGGTTACCATTTCACGGATACTGTGCTGTATGCGCTTTTCCACAGGCAAAGACTCGGGAAGCCATATCACTGCCGCACAGAATGAGATGACACCGAAAATCCCCAGAAAGGCGAAAATACCACGCCAGCCTGTAAACAAAAGAAGCTGGCCGCCAGCGAGAGGTGCGAGAATCGGAGCCGCTCCCATCACCAGCATAAGGAGGGAAAACATCCGTGCAGCTTCGGCTGTATCGTAAAGATCACGAACGACAGCACGGGAGATGACAATACTGGCGCCACCTCCCAGGGCCATGACGACCCGCCAGAACAGCAGCCCTTCGCCGGAACGGACAAGGGCACACCCGACGGTGGAAACAACATACAGCCCCAACCCGAACAGCAAGGGGAATTTTCTTCCCCAGCGATCCGCCAGCGGGCCATAAAACAGCTGACCGATCGCCGAGCCGAACAAAAAGGCGGACACGGACAGTTGAACTGTCCCGATTGGGACTGAGAGATCCCGGGCTATCTGCGGAAATGACGGCAGGTACATGTCGATGGACATTGAGTTGAAGGCGGTCAATGCACCAAGGACAAGTACCAGTTTCACCGAGCTGATCTGCCCTGCTCCAGTAGTATCATTCATGGTGAGGCTCTCTTCCTGGCAATCATCAAAGCTTCGCTTCCAGCAATTTCAAGTCGATAACGTATCTGAATTTCACGTTGTCTGCAACAACCATCCTGTGGGCTTCGTCCTGATTCGTGGAAAGCAGACACCGCAGAGTGTGAAGCGTAACGCAAAGGGATACAACACAATAACGATTCACCCGTCCAGGAATTGGATATTCTTCCCATAATCGTGACTTCTCTGCGAATCTCTGCATCCTCTGCGGAGCGACTTGACCTTCTTCTTACTCGGATTTGAGCGACGCCATATCGATAGAAAAGCGGTACTTCACATCGGACTTGACCAGTCTCTCGTAGGCTTCGTTCACCTTCTGGATCGGGATGACTTCCACATCGGCGGTGATGGTGTGGTCGCCGCAGAAGTCGAGCATCTCCTGGGTCTCGGCAATGCCGCCGATGATCGACCCGGAAAGGCTGCGACGCCCGAACAGCAGCGCAAAGGCAGAGACGGCAAGCGGCTTCTCCGGCGCACCGACGAGGGTGATGTTGCCGTCCCGGCCGAGCATGTTGATATAGGCGTTGATATCGTGGTCGGCGGCGATGGTGTCGAGGATGAAGGCGAAGCTGCCCGCGTGCCGCTGCATCTCCTCGGCGTTGGTGGAAACGATGACCTCATGGGCGCCCAGACGGAGCGCATCCTCCTTCTTGCCGGGTGAGGTGGTAAAGACCACGACGTGGGCGCCGAAGGCCCGGGCGAACTTGACTCCCATGTGACCCAGGCCACCGAGGCCGACCACACCGACCTTCTTCCCCGTTATGTCCCCCCAGCGGCGGATGGGGGAGTAGGTCGTAATGCCGGCGCAGAGCAGCGGCGCGACTCCGGCAAGGTTGAGGTTGGCGGGTACGCGCAGGACAAAACTCTCATCGACGACGATGCTTTCGGAGTAGCCACCATAGGTGACCCCTCCCAGGTGCTTGTCCGGAGAGTTGAAGGTGAGGGTCTGGTTCGGACACAACTGTTCCAGGCCGTCCTGGCAATTGGGGCAGGTGTGGTCGGAATCGACCAGGCAGCCGACCCCGGCAAGGTCGCCCTGTTTGAACTTCGTGACTGCGGAGCCGACCCTGGTGACCCGGCCGACGATCTCGTGACCGGGGACGCAGGGGTAGACCGTGGGCATGATGCTGTGCCATTCGTCACGGACCGTGTGGAGGTCGGAGTGACAGATGCCACAGAAAAGGATTTCGATCTGCACGTCGCGTTCGGTTGCTTCACGTCGCGGGATCGTGGTGGAGGCCAGCGGCGATGTGGCACTGGCAGCGGAGTAAGCTTTTGCATTGAACATGAAGGTATCCTCCTGTTTGGTCTCTTACAACTGAGGGTGTTGTTCGTCGCTGACCTGACGCGGAATAGTTCAGCGACCGGTCAATTGCTCCAGCTTTTCCGGGTAGCGCGCCCCTTCCACCTTGATCCGGACGGCGGCGCTGTCGATCTCGCGCAGATCGTCGGAGGTGAGTTGGAGCTCAACCGCGCCGATGTTCTCATCCAGGCGCTCCAGCCTGGTGGTGCCAGGGATCGGTACGATCCACGGCTTCTGGGCCAGCAGCCAGGCCAGCGCTATCTGGGCAGGGGTTGCCTTCTTCTGGGCTGCGATTCGGCCTAACAGATCGACCAGGGCCTGATTCGCCTTCATCGCCTCCGGCGTGAACCGTGGCAGGGTAGTCCGGAAGTCGGTACTGTCGAAGGTCGTGTTCGCGTCGATCTTTCCCGTGAGGAATCCCTTCCCCAGCGGGCTGTAGGGGACCAGGCCGATCCCGAGTTCTTCCAGGGTCTGCAGCAGCCCCTCTTCGGGGCGCCTGAACCAGAGCGAGTACTCGTTCTGGACTGCGGCGACAGGTTGGACGGCGTGGGCACGACGAATCGTCTGGACACCGGCCTCGGACAGGCCGAAGTGCTTCACCTTCCCCGCCTGAATCAGTTCCTTAACCGCTCCCGCCACCTCCTCGATCGGCACGTCAGGGTCAACCCGGTGCTGGTAGAACAGATCGATCACATCGGTCCTGAGCCGCTTGAGCGAGGCCTCGGCCACCTCCTTGATGTGCTCCGGCCGGCTGTTCAGGACCGGCCCACTACCCTTCATCGCCCGGGGATCGACACTGGTATCGAAGCCGAACTTGGTGGCGATCACCACCCGGTCGCGTAGCGGCGCCAGCGCCTCACCGACCAGTTCCTCGTTTGTGAACGGGCCGTACACCTCCGCCGTATCAAAGAAGGTGATGCCCCGCTCCACGGCTGTCCGGAGGAGAGAGATCATCTCCTGCTTGTCCTTGGGAGGACCGTACGAAAAGCTCATGCCCATGCATCCGAGCCCGAGGGCCGAAACTTCCAGGCCGGTTTTTCCCAATGTACGTTTTTGCATTGCTGTCTCCTTTATGATGTGTTCTGAATCTACATGCCTAACTTCCGCAGCCACCGGGCAATCCGCGACTGCGCCCTCGCCACGTCCCGGTCCCTGATTGCCAACTCTTCGAGGATGGTGGCATCCGGACATATCCTGGCAATGTCCCGGATGCTCTGTCCCGCGCCGCCCCCGCCGCCCAAGAGATTGCCATCTTCGTCGTGCACTACGAGCGCGGCATCCTTGGCGTACTGCTCGAAAAGCTCGTCACTACCATGCCGATTGCTGACACTTCCAAGCCACTCTTTCCCAGTTTGCGTTTGCATTGGGTTCTCCTATTACCTGTGCAGAATTACCTTGATGATGATTATACAATACTCCAGGAAAAGCACGGGCCGGTAGACCAATCCTGCCCATTTATTGCCTAATCGTACGATGCGCTGGATAATGGATGTAATGAAGGTTTGGTCTGGCAGAATTTAAAGAAGAATGAATAGGGGTAAAATATTGCGAAAACATGCGAGAGTGATGAAAGGGGAAAATTTTGCCCTTTTTGTGATCTCAGCCTACCCTACTAATAACAATTGCGGTAGAACGATCCTGTTAGTTTATTGCCTAATCGTACAGTTCATTGAAAAGTGGTTGTAACGCGAAAAGGGGTTATGTACTATTCAGAGAGGAGGAATGTATGCGAAACGAGGCGAACATCAAAGATAATGACAATAGCAGTATGGACATTGCGCTTGAGGCTTTGAGGATAAGAATTGCCCGATGCACCGAAACAGGGGAGCAGCATACAACCGCAATACCAGGCTTGTCACTGTTCCGGCGGGAGGAGCCGACCGAACCGATCACCGGCATGTACGAACCGAGCATTTGCATGATTGCGCAAGGGGCCAAGCGCGTCCTGCTCGGCGATGACACCTTTGTCTATGATGCGCACCATTACTTGATCACCTCCGTACACTTACCCACGGTCGTGCAGATTATCGAGGCTAGCCGTGAGAAGCCTTACCTGGGGCTCAGATTGAAATTTGATTTACGCGAGATTTCACAACTGATGGCGGACAGCAGCCTTCCCTCCCCGCGTACGCTGCAATCGAGCCGTGGCATGGCGACCGGCGAGGTGACGTTGCCGCTGCTCACCGCCTTTCAACGATTGATTGACCTGCTCGATGAGCAACAGGATATTCCGATCCTTGCGCCGGTAATCCAGCGGGAAATTATCTACCGTTTACTGGTGGGCGATCAAGGGGAGCGTTTACGCCAGATTGCGGCGGCGGGGAGCCAGAGTCATCAGATCGCGAGGGCAATCGATTGGCTGAAGACTAACTTCACGCAACCATTGCGTATTGACGATCTCGCTGCGCAGGCGCGCATGAGCAGTTCAACATTCCATCACCATTTTCGGACCATGACAGCGTTAAGCCCGTTACAGTATCAGAAGCAGCTCCGCCTGCAGGAAGCCAGGCGCCTCATGCTGGCAGAACGTCTGGATGCTGCAAACGCAGCGTTCCAGGTCGGCTACGAGAGTCCGTCCCAGTTCAGTCGCGAATACAGTCGATTATTCGGCGCACCGCCATTGCGGGACATCTCAAATTTGCGTCAAATTGCAGGCAGGGGCGATTCAGACAACCGGATGCTGCAAGAGGTCAACTGAGGGGCCGATCCAGGGGCAATCGGCCAGTCGTGGAGTGGAGCGTGGGGGTCTATTCAGAGGCCAGTATAAATCATGCCCTTTTGCCACATTGATTCCGTAGGAATTCCGGATCTTCTTGCAACAATAGGGACAGTTCTTTTTCGGTTTTTTGTAGTTGTTTGACTACTTACAGATAATCCCGTTAGAATCCAGGTCTGCCTCCGAAAGTTTTACAATAGTTGAGTAACCTTAGCTGTCGACTCCCTCTTGTCTGACGGTCATTGCCAGATTCTGCTGACAAAGAGCGCTCTCCAACACCAGTTCCGCCTGGCTCGCCAGGATTTCCAGCAGGCCGCCGTCGAGCGGCACCGCTTCCCTGCCGCCGAAGTCGCCGTAGATCAGGGCGACGGTTTCCCCCTGTCTCCGCAAGGGAAGGAGGAGTACGAGCGAACGGGAGGGGGGGCCGATCGCTGCAAAGAGATGCTTCCAGACTGTTTCATCCTCGGTCGGCCCGTAGTAGACGTAACCCCACACGATGACGTCGCTCAAAAGCGACGGCCGCGCCAGGGGAATGCGCAGACCCGGCGCCGGTCCCATCCCCCCCATCCTTTCGCCGCCGATGCCGATCCACTTGTCGGCGACCAGTTCCTCATTGTGGACGATCAGAATCAGGGATCGTTCGCATATTCCCGCCACACTTTCAAGGAGGTTGCGGGCTACCGACTTGGTGGGGTCCCGGAGGTTAGCGAGGCGGGTGATGGCGGCTTTGAGCCTGCCGGCGGTGAATGATTCACGCTCGAATGCCGTTGCCATGAGAAAGACCCGGATTGCCGTCAGGAACTGGATGGTGTCCGCCACGTAGGACTCCCGCCGTTCATAAAGTGATGGCCGGGGGAGCACGGCCCGGACGCCGTCACTGTAAGAGTGCAGTGTGAATGTGGCATCACCGGGCGCAACAAGCTGAATGATACCGATATTCGGGTAGTGCACCTGTTTTCGCTGCCGGAGGGAGGAGATCTCCTTCGGAGAAAAACGGCCGTCGGCCTGACGCGGCGCGTCGATGACGAGGATTGGCACATCGTTGCCGGCGAGAGCCTTGACGATTATCAGGTCGAGGTCCTGTTCCTCACTGGCGACGGACACGGTTATCCCGGCAGGTGCACAGACAGCCGTCACGGCATAGCCGATCAACCGGTCGGGGCTAAAAAGGATCATCGAACGGGGCGCCTCTCCTGCCGTCTCCCGGGCGATGCAGAAACCACCGAGAAACGCGGCCAGTTCTTCCCGCTCCTGCGCAGTAACAGATGGTGCGAATTCTTCCAGTTTCTGCCGGTGCAGTGCGGCCGGATCGCATTCCGCCGGCCCCTCTTCTTCAGGAATATCCTTTTCGGCCAGTTCACCGTCGCGCATCTTTTCGTCGAAGATACGGAGGGAGTCCATCAACACCGTTTGCGTATCGACGTTGATTTCCCGGCTGATCCGTTCCGGGTAGTAGCAGTGGTCGTTGGAAACGCCGGAAGAGAGAACCTCCAGGGTAAAGGTCCCTTTTTTCCAGGTAAGTATTTCCAAGACGGTAAGCTCGATCAACTGTTCCAGCCCCCGGTAGGCATCCCCCTCCTTGACGACCCCCCATTCGATCAGCATGACAATCAGGGGCTTGCGTTCCGTCCCGGCCCGGAACTGGGCCTGCAGTGCCCGTGACAGGGTCTCCTGGGAAATAATGTTGAGTTCGACGAGGATCTTGCCGATCCGGACACTGCTGTTCAGGTGATTGGCGCTGACGATACAGCCGTTCTTGAAGACCAGCTGACTTTCCCCCTTGCGACTGGCGACCCGCAGAATGCCTGATTTTTTGGTCGAGTGGAGCAGTTGGATGACGTCGACGATTGGGAAGTGCTCCAGATCTCCGGTGAAAGAAATCGTAGGGGCCCCTCCCCGATAGACCTTTGTGGAGGTCGCCTCAACGAATGCAGCCTTTGGCGCAATGAACTCGGCGATCACGTCAGTCACGATCCCTCCGGCCCCGGTAATGCGCCGAATGCCATGACGGTGGGCACGAGCGCCATCACCAGCCCCTTCGTATAGCTGAAGCTTTTGATCATAGCAATACACTCCTTGAGAAGAATGTAAATTTTACCTGGCTGGCAGAAAATCAATCGGATATAGGATCGTCGTCTTTGGCACCCCATCCTTCGCGCCGAAGTTGAACTTCTTGACCCTCTCGACAATCTGGGCGGAGAACCCGGGTGCATTCATGTTGCTTGATTCCGCACCGCAGGCGGAGACCGCCCCGTTCGGTTCGATCGTGATCCGCAGCACCATCTTACCGCGCAGGGTCGGGTCCTTCCGCAGCTCGGTATTGTAGATGCGGTAGAGCGCCGCCTTGTAACGGTCGAACAGGAGCTGGATCTCTTCGTCGGTCCGGGACGGTTTGCCGCCGCCAGTGAGAGGTTTGGCAGCGTCACCCTTCCCTCCTGCGCCCGCGATGCCGCTCCTGACCTGCGCGGTGCCGTTCCCCCCGCGACCGATGCGGGCGCCGTTCCCCCCGCCTCCCCCACCCCTGCCGATTGCCGCAGTACCAATCCCGCCACTGCCGACATTCCGGCTGAACGCGGCGCCACCTCCTCCGGCCCCTCCGCTTCCGTTCATCGCAACGAGCGAGCGGCTCGCCATAGCCTGCCCTGACTGATTGGCACTGCTGGAGATGCGTGCTTCGGTCCCGAGCTTGGGCACATTCGTCTCGTCGAGTAGGTCCTTGAAGGTCTCCTTGAACGCCAGGACCCCCGTGTTTTGGCTCCTTCTGGGTGCGGCCGACTGTTCCTCCCGCTCCGCCTTGGCCCGTGACGACGCGGCCGCCGGCTGGACAGGCTCGTTTTTAGCGATCTTTTTCTCACCCGCCTTCTCGTCCTTTTTTGCCTCTTTTTTCTCTTCCGCGGCTTTCCTGGCCGGCTCCGGCTTATGTTCCTGCCGGACCATCATCGCCAGACGTTCCGGAATCTGGGCGACGATCGGGCGGACCGCCTTCGGCACGACCACCAGCTGGATGACGACGGCAAGAATGAGGCTGAGGAGCATTGCCATGAGCTGGGTACGGCGAAAGCGATCGTCGGGCCCGACAGACCACGGCATGACCGACTCGTGGGAGACAACGGAAAGCTCCCTCACGATCGCAAACTCGCTGTCGCGCCTCTCGTCCCGATCGTACGCTTCATCAATCTGGTCATACAGATAATCGAGCTCGTCGAGATGCTGGTCTTCCTGCGCCTTGAGATGCGCCTGTCGCTCCAGTATGCCGCTGATTTCCGCGTCGAAGCTGACAATGCGATTCCGTAGCCGTGTCACGTGCCCGGCGGGATCCTTAATCTCCGAAGACTCTCCCCAGAAAAGCTGCCCGGCATCCAGTTCATCCAGACGTTCGAGAAGGTTGCAGACCTCCCGCAGGGAGCCGAAACGGAGACGGTCCGTCGAAAAGGTTTCAAGCTCTGCTTCTACAGCACTTATCTCGGTCTTCAGCACGGTGAGCCTGCCCCGGGCCTTTGCGATCTGCGCATTCAGCGGCGCCAATTCCTGTTGTAGTAATGATGGTGTGTTCACAGTATACTCGCTAGCTGTGCGCCGCCTTCTGGATGACGGCAAGGGAAATCTTCCCGTATCCGGAGGCCGTGCAGCTCGTCATTATTTTTTTAAGGGCAGTGAACGGAATGTTCTTGTCGGCCAGAAGTGTAATTTCCCTGGTCTCGTTTGCCGCAAGCGTCTTTGTGCTGGCATCGTTGGCCATACTGCGCTGGATCTCCGCCAGCCGGTTCGTAACCTCGGGGACCGTCCCGAGGCGATCGTCATAAAGTGCAGTGGTCTTCATCACGGGTTCCCCCTGAATGAGAACCGCATCGGGGGTGACGGAGATGGCGACCGTTCCCCGCGGCTTGGTCTCCACAATCGATTGAGGGAGAGCCAGGTGCTGTTCCGGTATGTCTCCGTTGAACGAATGAAAGAGGAGGAAGAAGACCAGCACCGAAAGGACGTCCAGCATCGGGATCAGGTTCAGTCTGACAAAGTGGTTCTTGTTGTTCCGCTCCATGCGCTTCAAACGTCTGCTTTGTCTCATGGCGCGTCTCCTATGGATATCTTGGGAAAGAGGGGCGTTTTGACGCCACGGACCGTATCCATAACCTGGACCAAATAGTCGTATTCGATCTTCGGTTCCATCAGGACAGTTGCGTCTTCCTTCTCAGGGTACTTCGCCTTCAGTGCGAGAAGCAGGTCGGTCAGCATCTGAAGATCATATTTACCGTCTTTCTTGGGAATGGCGGCCTCTACGGCACGCCCGTTGGCGATTTCCAGCCCCGCTTTGCGGACGACCACCTCGATGGCAAAGTTCGGCTTGGCGGCAGTGGCCCCGCCGGCACTGGTCGGGACGCTCAGGTCCATGATGGTGATGCTCGTAAAGACGGCGGTGATGAGCAGAAAGACCACCAGAACCGTGAAAACGTCCATCATCGGCGTTAGATTCAGGAGCTCCATGATATCCGTCTCGATCGATTCTTTTTTTCTCCTTCGTAGCCTTGCCATTATTCGGCTCCTGTCTATACCTCAGAGTACTGGCGCTTAGAAAAGGTGGAGATCGTATTGAGCGCCTTTACTGATGCCATCTCCAGGCTGTTCACTATTTGGCCGGTGGTCGACGTCAGACGGGCATGGAGGAGCAACAGCGGGATCGCCGTCATCAGCCCGAACGCCGTGCAGTTCATTGCCTCCGAAATGCTGGCCGCCAGCAGTGCCGCCTTTTCGGCCGGGCTCGCACCGGCAACCGCTGCGAAGGCCGAGATAAGTCCCATAATGGTGCCGAGAAGCCCGAACAGGGTGGCGATGTTGGATAGGAGCGCCAGGTAGGGCGTCCGTTTTTCCAGTTGAGGAATGATCTCCATCATCCTCTCTTCCATGGCGATTTCGATGTCATCCCGGCGCCTGACTGCCCCCTGGCGCGCCAACCCCATCGCCAGCACCTGCGATATGGCCGAATCATCGTCATTTACCATCTCCCGTGCCTTGTCGAAATCCCCCTCAACCAGGACCGGATGTACCTCGTCCCATACCCTGCTGTTTTCAGCCTTGACGCGCTTTAGATGCCTCCAGCGCTCGACTGCGATGGCAATGCCGACCGCCAACGTGAGGAGAATGGGGAACATAAAGAACCCTCCCATCTGAAAAAACCTTACCAATGAGTACATCGTGTGCCTCCTTGCATGATTGATCCGCGCGATGCGGTGCTGTTATGCTGGCTAAGTCCCCCTATGGCAAAGGGGGTAAGACCAAGCGGAAGATCAGTGCTAATCTACTTTTGACATTTTGGCGCCGGCCGCTGGTAACGGAGCTTTGCTCCCCACACTAACCTGATAGAAAGCGATCTCCCGCATGAAAACCTCCCGGTCCACAGGCATATCGCGCTCGTTCAGCGTCCTCGTCAAATTCGCCTCCACACCGAGCTCAGAACTCTTCCAAGGCACGATGAAAAGCGACATCGGTGCCTCGTTGTTGCCAAGAACCGACATCCCCCGGAGTGTCTTGGCATCTGAATCTCCGGTTGAGCCGGTTCCGTTGGCGGCGGTGGTTGCATTTCCGTTGGCGGCGCCAGTTTTAGTGACTGCAACGGCTGCGGTTGTTGCGGTGGGTCCGGTGTCCTCCGCCATGACCGTGGCAACCGAAAACAGAACCAGGCAGAGGGTGAAAATCAACTTTCGAGACATGTGGTAACTCCTGTTCACCCATCATCGGGCCTTCGGCCCGCCACTCATCACTTGTGGGAGAGGGGGGGTGAGGGGGGCATCAGAAAACTTTCGAATCAGTGTATCGCCGTTCCGTTCTACTTCTCATTGGCCGATGCCGTCATGTTTGTTCCCATCCGGGTCTGCAGGTCAGCAATCCAGAGCTTCACCTGCGGGTCCTTGGGCATCGCTTTACTGTAGATCTCGTAATGTTTCATGGCACAGGCCTCGTCCTTCAGATAGAGGTCGCACAGGATCCCGAGATTTCTCTGTAACGGATAGTATTCGGGAAAGATGAGAAGTGACTGTTCGTAGACCTTCCGGCTCTCGGCAAAACGGCCAGCCTTGCGCAGCAGCAGGCCGTATTCGTTGCTCGCAACCGGGTGCCCGGCAATCATTTCAAGGGCTTTTTTCAAGTGCTGCTCGGCCTGCTCCGGCTTGTTTATCCTTCCGTATGCAATAGCGATATTGATGTGGGGCGCGGTCATTCCCGGTGCCTGAGCAATGACCTTTTCCAGCAATGCAATTGCCGTATCGTACTTCCCGTCCCTGATCAGGACGCTCGCCCGGTCAAACTCTCCCTGCACCTGCGGACTGAGTCCGTATGATTCCGTGATCTCAAACCCTTCACGCCCATCGGTAAAGTGCACCACGGAAGGTTCCACAGGCTTGGCGGGAGACAGTTGTGTCGCTACGACATGCGATGGCTGAGCCGTCTCCACCTTGGCCTTACCCGCAGTAGCGCATCCTGTGAGCAACGATAGGCCTGTACCCACCAGCAGGTAACCGGCAATCGCTGCGCAGCGGGAACGTCTCCCCACCCCTTTTCTCTTCATTGCATCTTTGATATGCGCTTGCTCCATGGCCATCCCCCTTGCGTCATTGTTTGGCGCTTGTTCCCTGATTCTTGTCCGCCTGCACTCGCTGCGGGTTCACTGCGGGCTGCTTCGATGTCCCTGCCACGAGCGGCTCAACTTGTGGCACGACGAGAGGAGGAGAGGACACGATGGTCCCTGTGACGGAATTCTCATCCTTCACCATCGGCGCTACGGGCGGTGCCGGCCTTTCGATCACGAACGCATACCTGTCCAGCGAACCGACGGTATCACTGGGAACTTCCGGTTTGTCGTAGCGGGCAGGCACGAACTTGGCCAGTCTGCCGAGACTCTTGTCGACCCACGAGTTGTAAATACCCTTCGTGATCAGTTCGAGATTCTTCTCGTGAATCTGAATGGCCTTTTCTTCGAAAGGATAGGCCTGTTCTTCGATGGCCAGTTCGTACTCCTCCAATTCCTGGGCATTCAGGTCGGTTGGGCGCTCGGAGTCTGTAAGGGCCTTGCTGAAATGGGCATAGATCTCGGCAAGATAGAACGTTGCCGCTGACGTGACCTCTCCCACTTCATAATCCACAAGCTTGTTGAACGCCTGGGTCGTCACCTTCATCAACTCTTTCTTCTTCCGCAGATTTGCGTCAAACGGCTTGACGAGCCGGACTTCCCTGAACCGGTCATAGGTCTGCTCTGTCAGCACCAGGGCAGCCTTCCCTGCCAGATACCGGGTGCGCGGGGTGCGCGCCTTCCCGGCCTTCTCATCGATCGTGACCATCTCCCTGAGCTCGGCCAGATACCCTTTCTGATCCTTCTCACCCTTCAGGATTTCGGCGATCTTGTGCCGCATTTCCAGATTGACCTCGACCGGTTGCGGAAAGAAGCCGATGAACCGGCGACATACGGCGAGGGCCTGCCGGGTGTTCCCCGCCTGCTGATGCAGTTCCGCCGCAAGCATGAGGGCACCTCTCCGCACATCCTCATCTTTGAATTCACTCTCAACCCGTTCATATTCACCGGCGGCAAGCGAAAGTTTCCCATCTTCCCGGTAAACATAGGCGATCTTCCGGGTGACCTCCGGCTGCAGCTTGTGACCGGGGAAGAGCTCCCGGAAGCCAGTGAGAACGGTAGCAGCCCTTTTCCAGTCCTTGAGCTGAATGAGTGCCGCAGCGGCGTCGTACTCGGCGTTCACCCTGATCTTCGACGTGGCAGCCACGCGGCCGACGCGCAGGAAATGGTCTGCAGCAGCCAGATAATCCTTTTTGGCGTTAGCCTCCTCCCCCTGTTTGTAGATCGAAGCTGCAATGTTGTCGATGAAGGCTTCCCGGCTCTTGTCGTCCGCAGGAAGAAGCGTCAGGACCTTCCCGTAGGCGGCCTCGGCCTCGGCATACTGCTTGAGCTCGTAACAGGAATGACCACCAACAATCCAGGCCGACCGGAGGGTTTCCTTGTCTGCACCCGGGAAGGCCTGAATGAGTTTGCGCGAAACTGCGAGAGCCTGCGTGTAATCTTTCATGTCGTACAGATCATCGGCGGCTGCACCGAGGACAATTGCGGCCTTCTCGTGTTTCGGGTAGGTTTCCGCGAATTTGAGTGAACTGCGCACGGTCTCGCTCTTGACCTTGCCTTTCTCAGCCGGGGGAGCCTCGCGCAGACATTCCCGATAGGCATAGATGGCGGCATACCCGGCAGCGGACGATTTTTCGTGAACCGGGTAGCCGTAGGCAGTCTTTTCGTATTCCAGCGCAGCCCTGGCGAAAGAGCGGTCTTCCAGCAGCAGATCGGCCATCTGATAGTTGATCAACGGCGATTCGGCATCCTTCGAGAAGGAGACGAGAAACTCATCGTACCAGTGCAGGGCTTCCCGGAAGCTCTCACTCTTTTCCTTAGCATGCTCCGGGTCCTGGTAGACCGAGTGGTAGTAATGGGCAAGGTCGGTGAGGTTGGTCTTCAGGAAACCGAGGACCTCGGGACGTGCCTTCGGTTCGAAATGTTTCCAGTATTCGGCCTTCAGCCCGTAATTTCGTGCGAACTGCTTCTTCGCATCGATCACGAGGCTCGGGAAGCCGCCCGCCATCTGGATTTCAATGACACGCATGTGAAACTGCGGCGAGACACGGTGGAATGGGTTGCGCTTGACGAATGCGTTGTAGGTGCTGGCGGCATCGCTGTATCGGCGCTTGTCAAAATAGTATTCGCCGAGGTTGCTGTAGACGAGGTCCTCATAGCTCCGCTTGCCGTTGGTATCGAAGTACTCCACCACGGAGTCGGCGCCGTGAAGATACGAGAAGCTCTGACTGATGACCCGGAAAGTATCGTCCACACGCTTCCGTTCCTGGTCGTCCTTGGTCTGGGCAAAATCGTATCCCGTCGCAACCTTGCGGTCCAGCAGCGCAATGAACCGCTTCAGGGCATCCTCATACAGCTCCTGCTTGTAGAAAGTCCAGCCAAGCTTGTACAGGGCGAGCTCGTAGTAAGGCGACGAGACTCCCATATCCACGAGGCTCTTGTAGGACGCTTCCGCATCGAGGAAACGCCTGCGGACGTAAAAGAATTCGGCACGTCTGAACCGCACCTCGCCGATATAGCGTGAATCCGGGAAGTCCCGGACCATCCGGTCCATGACGTCCATGGCATCCTCAGCCTGTCCCAGTTCCTCGTAGGCACGGGACATCTGGTACAGGACCTGGTCGTTCCCCGGGTAGTGCGGATATTTTTCCAGGAGCTTCTTGTAAAGTGCGATCGCCTCCAGTGCCCCTCCCCTTTCCAACTCTTCGGCACCGACTCCAGGACTCCCCACCGGTTTTCCGTCCGTGGCGGCAAGCTGCGGGCTCTGAGTCGCCCTTTTTTCAAACTCCACCTGCGACTCGCCCTGGGGAGATTTCGGAACCCCGGACGGACGAACGGCAGAGACCTTCGGGTCCTGGGCACGTTCCGGTGCCTTCAGCGCAGCACTACTCCGCTCAATCCCTCTGGGTGAGGGCTGGGTTGCCCCCGGCGCAGTCAGGTAGCCGTATTCCTTCTCGATCTTCAGGTCGGCAAGACGACGCATCGCCGCGGGAGTCAGCGCCGATTCGGGAGTTTCATCCAGAAAACGCTGATAGCTCACCATCGCTTCCTCGAGCCCGCCGTGAATCGTCTCTTCCTTGATCTCAATATTCACATTCCGCAACCGGGCAATGGTATCCCTGCTGCCGCCCGATTGACAGGCGGTGAACATAGTCGGAACAACAAAGGCTAAGAGTAGGATTCGCTTCATTTGCCAACACTCTTTTCAGTCTGGTTACCAACACTCTTTTCAATCTTGTTATCGTCGCTTTTTACGGTCTGAGCCCCGACGCCGTTATCAGTCCGTTTGCCACCACCCTCTGCCTCGGCACCGACGCTCTTTTCACTCTGTGCCCTGGTGGCACGGTCATAACTATCGGCTATGGCGAAACGCGCAGTAATCCGGTACTGTTCCAGCCGTTCCCGCCGCCTGTCCAGTTCAGTGACGGCCATGGTTTCAAGCATGTTCCCCTGACGCGCCATCAAGACCTTCACCGTTTCCTGTGCCGATGCAATCCGGTTGCGCTCCCTTCGAATGACGTCGTCATACCCTTCATAGCTTTGCGTGGCGGCCTGTCGGGTGCGGACAAAGGACTCGTACTGTTTTTTCAACTGGTCCACCGCTTCGTTCAGGGCACGCAGGTCCTTGTACGCATCCGTGAGACGCTGGTCGTAGTCGGTCCTGATGTTCCAGAGGAGCACCCCCCGCAAACGCTCGATCCGCTCTTTCATGTCATCAGACGCCGTCCCGCCGTTTGCAACAATGGGCCGTTCCAGGCGTCCGATTTTCTCCGCAGCTATCCGTTCCTCCGCAGTCGCCAGGTACTCGGGGCGCGGTGCTGTCAGCAAGGCATTCAAACGCTTGCGGACCCGTTCCCGTTGCTCCAGGCGCAAACGCATGTGTGCATCGAGATCCCTGAAGGAACGGTCGATCACGGGAAGGAGCGGCTCGTAGTATGCGCGGCGTTGTTTGATGATGTCCTCGAAGGCATCAAGGTCACTTTCCCACACAACAAGCTTCTTCTGCAGTTCGTTCAGGTCGAGGTAGTTCTTGAGTGATTCCTGGAAATCCTGGGAAGCCATCAGGTCGAGGAGGTAGTAGGTTTCGGGTGCTTCCGGGAGGCTCCGCAGCTTGACGACCCAATCGGCATCCTGTTTCAGTTCTTCCCGCGTCAGGGCCTTGAGGAATTTCCCTTCCTTGACCGATGTAACGGAGGCGACGAGCTTGTCGACCTCCTTGCCGAAGGAGTCCAGGGCCTTGCCATACAGTAGTGCCGCTTTTCCATATACCTTGAGTTGGCCGTAAGCGTACGGCTCGGCAAGAAGGGCTTCCTGTACCGCGGGATCGGTGACCTCGCGCCCCGCAAGGATGCTCCAGGGAACGAGAGCCTGCTCGTACAGCCCTCGTGAGGCATCAGCCCAACCCGACCCGAGCAGGGCACGATTGGAAAAAGGGCCGCTCAGCAGCACCCGGTCGAGGACCAGCTTGGCATTTTCACCGGCGTTTCCATCCAGCAGTTTGTAGCCGAGGACCAGATTCGACTTGTCCTTGATGGCCGATGCGGCCGAAGTATCGCCGGGGAGCTGCCCGGCACGTTCCAGGGACTCGCTCCCCTCCTTTTCCTTTCCTTCTCTTATCAGTGCAATCCCGAGGTTGTAACCGGCAAATCCTTCCAATCCCTTCACCTTCTGCAAGTCTTTGAAAACACGCGCCGCCTCGGGGAAACAACCGTTCGCCATCAGGATTTCCCCCCGCAGAAATTCCATGTCGTCCCTAATGGCTGCGGGTACGGTCCCGTGCAGGCGTTCCATGGCTTGGAGGGCGTCTTCCGGTTGATCTTTCTGGAAGTAGAGTCGCGCCAATCGATAGATCGCGTCATTGCGCACCGGCTCTTCCACGTTCCCCTGGATAACCGCGGTAATGGCACGCCCGGCCCGCAGATGCATCCGGTAGCCGAGCTCGAAATCGCCCACGCCGAATTCCGCCTGGTTGATGTGGAAATGGAGGGTGTCGAGGCCCGGTTCGTCGAGCCTGCGATACTGCCCCAGTTCGGTGTCGAGCCGGGCAATGGCGTCGAACCATTCCCCCTGGTAGGCATGATAGAGCGCCTCCCCGAAGTAGACATCCTTCAACCCTTTTGCCGTGTAAGTATCGGCTGCCGGGGCAGAGGTGGCGAACAGCAGGCACGCCAGTATGAGCATCAACCTGGACATGGGCTACCAATCCTTCAGCGTGAGGGTTTTACTGTTCAGGACGACCCCAACCAGTTTGGGACCGATAGCTTTAGCGACCGTGAATCTCTCGTCCTTCTGAAAGTCCGAGCCCCCCTCGGTTTTCCCCAGCACAGTCACGTGCAGTATGTGTTCGCCCGTCCTGACGTTACCCACGTAGATGCGTTGGACTCCCCCCTTTTGCAGGGCTTCAAGCTCCTTGAAGGTGTAAAGGTGATGGGCGACAGTGGTACCGTCCAACTCGATATCCACAGCATCGAGCCGGAACTTCTCGCCCTTGACCACCGACACGAAAACAGCGACCTGGGTGTCGGACGGGTAGAGCAGCTTCTCCTCCAGCTGGTTCAGCTGCGTCCCGATGGAGAGAACATCCGTCTTGATCTCCTGCACCTGCTCGTCCAGCCCCTTGCTCTGTTCCCTGGGAACGTCGGTGCCCTGTTCCTTGGGAGCACCCGTGCCCTGTTCCTTGAGGGCTTCCGCTCCATACGCCGGGAGGATAAAGATAAGCACCGAAATCCCTACAATGATCGCCTTGAGAAGTTTGAACATATGCGCCACCTTGATTGGTTGTGCCCCTGCGGGCCATAAACTAGGGTTGTTCCAAGTCCCATAAGGAGTCAGGTTGCTCAAAAATAGTCAGATCGTCGCACCCGCAGAAAGCCCCGCGGAGGCGTAACAGCGCTACGCCGCACAAGGTGGCGTTCGAGGACGGCGGCGAGATGGCTGTTTTTCAGCAACATGTTAAATTGTCCCTACGATGTTGATGAAGACCCCCTGGTGCCGATAACTCAGGTCGGTCAGGTCGTCTGAAAAGTCGCTGAAATTGTAGCCGGCGCCGACCTTGAAGTGGTCACCCAGATGGCGGTAGAGGCCCAGAAGCACGCCGCTCCGACGATCCTGGGCATCCGGCAGGTCAAGCAGGCGACCTTCCACCAGGGCATCCCACTGGTGGATGAAATGCCAGTCTACACGTGCCACGATCAGATGGGCACGGCTGTCGAAGTACTCAGGGTTGACCCTGTCCATGCTAACCTGCCCGAGCCGGTATGCGTATTTCCCGCCAACGGTCCACTGAGGCGTCAGATCGTACATGACATCCACCGACGCGATGTGGCTACGCTGAAGAGCGATGGCGGACGCGCCGCTACCGCCGACCTGGTCCGCTGCCGGCACGTTGCTGAAAAAAGTGTACTTGACGAGGATGTTGAGCCGGTCGTTGTTGACGGGACGGTAGGCATACCCGAACACCGCCTCGGTGTAACTGCCGTCGTAGAACTCACCCTCCGAGCTCGTGCTCTGGGAATAGTCGAATTTGCCGATAATCCGCCAATCCGGGGTCAGCTGATACTTGAGACTGTTCTTCCAGAGCCACGTGGTGCGCCGGGCGTAATTGGTATCCAGCTGCTCGGCGTCGTCCATCCGGAACTCCAGGGCACTCGCCAGCTTCAGTTTCGCGAACCCGTAACCGGCATTCACACCTGCCGCGGTCCTCTTGATCTTGGCGCCACTGAGGTTGTCCTGCAGCGTGCCGAACTCCACCTTGCTCCCGAGATTGAGACGGTCGGTGGGCGCCAGATCGACGCCGTAGGAATGGGTAAGACCGGTGGGAACATCGCCATGGGTATACCGCTCTTCCCCGTAGACACTGGCGCTGTCCGAGTAGCGACTGCGGAACCCCGATGTCATGGTACCCTTGTTGGCCTGCACGCCGTTGTCCGTCCGCTCGTTCTCCAGCACGTAGTTGAGGTAGATCGTGGTCCGGTCGCTGTAGAGATACTCGGTGCCAAGCCGGCCAGCAAGTCCAAGGCCCCCGCCAGAGAGCTCACCGTTCACTTTGATGCGGTCGGTTACCCGATAGGCGCCCCCAGCGCCGATCCGGTCATTCGACCCGCGATTTTTTGTTGTCTCGACCGACTTCTGGCCAAAAAGATAGCCGTTCCAGCGCGCCTTGGAATCGTACGCCACCTTCCCCACCAGATCGGTCCGGTTCCCCTGCTCCTGGGTCAGGGGAATCTCCGGCGAATGGTCTTCGCGGCTGTCCCGGCGAGCGCCCAGGCTCGCCGTCCAGTGATCATCCAGCTGGTAATTGCCGTTCAGCTCGTAAGCCTTCGTTTCGAGGCCATTCACAACCGTTCGTTTGTCCCCCTTAAAGCAAAGTCCAAAGCGGTCGGTGACGGGGATGTCCGCCGTGCCGCCGATCTGCTCGGTGTCCTGAGCCGCGAGCTGGCCGGGCGACGTGTACCCCGCCTCCAGTTTCTGGGCGTATAAGGTGAGCTTGCCCCGCCAGTTCTTGTTGAAGTCCTGCAGGCCTGCGCTGCCGTCGATCCGGTAGGCCATGGCAGACTTGCTGCCATCAGCAGGAGTCTGGACGGTGCTGGAACTGTAGCCGCCATCCAGCGAATTCGAGGTAAAGAGATCCGACCCCTGGCTGCGGGCGGTTTCAACCTTGACCCAGGAGGTAGCCGATTTGCGGACAGTCACGTCTCCACCGGCCAGGCTCTCGTCGTTTCCGTTGTTGCCGGTCACGCCGAGCTTGACATAGTCGCCGATCCAGTAATGGGCCCTGCCGCCGAACGTCATCGCGCTCAGATCCTGTACCCCGGGGGTGAATTCGTAACGGGCCACCAGAAAGACGGGGTTGCCGCCGGTGGAATCGCTGTGCACCAAGAGGTTGTCGGCCGCAGTCGAGTCGAGGGGCTGAGTCAGGAGAATCCGCCCCTGCAGGTAATCGACGTTGTAATCGGTCACCGGTGTGAGGTTCTTGACGGCGAGCACCATCCCTGAATCTTTGTCCCGGACCTCGATCCGCACCCGCTCGGACCCTTCAAGAATGTCCTGCCGGCGCAGGAAGTAGAGAGAGCCGCCGGTCCCCCGGAACTCGTCGCGCCCGGCTACCGTCCCGGGATCGGCGGCAAATCCGTCGACCATGAAGCGCTTCTCGCCGAAACCGGTGACGCCGAGGGTCTGATAATGAAGGTTTCCGCCATACAGCCCCCGGTCCACCTGCGCCAGGTCGTTATCGGTATAGCCCACCCTGAAATTACCCCAGAGGCCGTAGTTATCGTCCTTGGTCACCTTGACGTAGAACTTGCCGCTGGTCGGGGCATCTTCCGCCACCGTGCTGTCATCGCCATAGGTCGGAACATGGTAATCCGGGTTGATGCGCCGAAAGAGCGCGTCAGGCGACTTGTCCATGAAGTTGCTGAAGATCTCGTCCAGCTTACCTTCGCGCGTATCGGCGCTGGCGGTGACCCCCCAGCCGTTGTCGAACTGGCCTTTCGTGTAGAAGGCAAGCCGTCCCTCGGCGTTAAGGTCGTGGTTGTACTGTGGCTTGTCCGGGGCGACAAGATTGGCGGGGCCGCTCGTCTTGTTGGCCGACAGGGTCAGGTCTGCGATCCCCACCGTGAACCAGTCTTTCTTCTTCAGTTCCAGATCGCGCAGGAAAAGTTCGCCGTTGCCGGACTTGTCAAGCACGGCCACCTCGACGGTATGCATCCCTTTCGGCAGGATCTCTTCGGCGATGAAACGCCCGGTGGCGTCAACCGGCTCCGGGTGGCCGGCCAGCCAGACGTGGTGTTCAGACGGAATAGCACTGCCATAGGCCTGAACGGTTCCACCGTTGAGTGGAATGTTTCTCTGCGCAATGCGGCTTCCGCCGTAGCCGGCCAAAAGCTCTTTTTCCGGGTCAGCTGAGGCAATAGCCGGATCAATCCGGTCGACAACCCACAACGGCTGAGGGGTGGTCTCGTCGATATTGTCGTTCGCGTCGTACACGCGGGCCAGGTACTTGAGTTCACGGACCGGGGCCGAGAAGGCGGGGAAATTGGCCCGCCATTCAGCCATCCCTTCGCCGTTCATCGGTACGACGGCCAGGGGCTTGTCATGGACGGACGTTCCTTCGTCGAAGATCCTCACCTCCGCCCGCTTGATGAAGCTGTGGTAGTTGGTGTAGAGGAGAAAGCGAACCAGGTTCCCGGCGAAAGCAGATCCGGGCACGTCCTGATGGCTGATGCTGCGCGGCCAGGCAGTCACGTTCAGCCGCGGTTCCGCCCTCAGGTTGTCATACTTGAACTCGATTTCGGCGTGATCGAGGGCAACGTCGATACAGCGTTCCACGTCCGGAATGCTCTTATTCGGGTCGTCAACCGACTTGCCGTCCACCGAGATGCGCATGAGATTGAGGGCGAAGGCATCGGCTGTGTTCACCTCGCGGGTCATGCGGGTGATGTCCACCCCCTCATAGTCATTGAAGGGGACACGCTCGTCATAGACGACCTGAACCACAACCCGCGATTCGATCGACTCGGTAAACCCGGTCGTGACCGGGTCTGCGGACTGGACATAGCCCCGTCCTTCGACCTCCGCCTGTTTTCCACCCGGTCCCATCTTCTCGTTCACCGCGAGCATGGCCCGGCGGGCACGCGCCATGGACCAGCCAATGTCGTCGCCGTAGTCCACGGCGGTACGCCGGTCCAGCCGCTCGTTTGCGATGTAGCCAATAAAGCGCAGCCGAACGTTCGCCTTCCCCTTGATCTCGTCCATGAGCTGATGCAAACGCGCTGCATAGCCGTCAGGGACAACCGGGTTCCCGTCCTTGAACAGGATCGGAGCGATCACGCCCGACGGTGGGTCATAGACCCTCGTGACCATCTCGGCGCCCGCATCCTCCGGACAGATCTGCGGATCATCGGGGAGTTCCTGAAGCGGATCGTCATGCCAGAACTCAACCTCAACGCGCCGGTTCATGGCCCTCCCCTGAGTTGTGTCATTGGAGGCTACGGGCTGAGACGCCCCCTTGCCGTCGCTTTCGAACGCAACGGTCGGGAGCTTCAGCCCATCCTGGACGGCGAGGGCAATGCGCCGGGCCACCGCCTTTGACAGTCCCGTCTGTTCGCCGTAGATACGCTCGTCACGCCCTTCCAGCGGGGTGTTGTCGCTATGGGCGATGAACTTGACAACGATATGCTCCTTGCCGTGCAGGTTGAGCAGCGCCTGCCTGATCTGCTGCTGGAACTCCTCCGGCACGATCACCATGGCCGCGTCGTAGTGCAGGGGTGGAACCACGTTCTTCAGTCGCGCACGATGAGAATTGCCTTCCCTGTACCGCATCTTGCAGACCGTCTCGGTACGGCAGACTTTGACGCGGTTCACCTTGGCGGGGACGATCACTTCCTTCTCCACCATCTTTTCGCCGATCTCGTCATACCAGACCTCGACCGCCACCCGGCGGTTCTGTGCCCGGCCGTACTCGGTGTCATTGTCGGCGATAGGCTGCGTATCCCCCTTCCCTTCGTAGGAGATGGCTTCGGCAGGAAGTCCGAGGGCATGCTGGAAATATTCGGCGACGGTCCCCGCCCGTTCCCGGGAGAGGCCGGTGTTATCGCCGAATTTAGCTTTAAGGGGACCACTGAGGGCCTGGGGATCGGCATGACCTACGAAGTGAAGGCGAACGTTGAGGCGACCGCGCATCTTATCGAGCACGTCCCGCAGAAGATTCACATACTCCGCAGGGATGTCCGCCTCGCCCGTACGGAAACGAATGGGAGGAACCACGTTCGTCAGTTTGACCGTCTTCACGTCCTTTTCAGGAACCCGACGTTTCTCCGTGCGGTCCCCCTGGTCCTGCGCAAATATGGACGGATCGAGGAGCCAGGCAGAAAAGGGCTGGTCCTTCGGCAGGTGCTGCTCGGTCGTTTCGCCGATGGCAGATGCCTCTCTCGTTCCTGCGGCCGTCTTCACGGTCTCTGCGGGCACAGTTTCAGCACAGACAACGGTCTTAGCTCCGGCTAGCGAAAAAAATAGGAAAGATATAAGGACGATCCAGCGTTTCACCATTGCTCCCATTCATACAAAGAGGCTGATATCCAGTCGGGGGAAGCCCGAAACCCTCCCGCCACTGCTTCATCTGTAACAACCGGATAACTTGTAGCCACAATGACACGGAGGAAGGAGGATCGTTGTTGTGACTTTGCTGCTTTCATGTCCCCCTTTTCCATAGTGGGGGAGTAACTTTTAGCGTTTATGGCGGCGAACCGCGGCGCCAGAAAACTTCAGTTTCGATGGTGAGGCGATACCCGCCGTCCCATTTTGCGGTGATTTCATTCTTCAGCGCCTTCAGGCGGTCCTCCACAAGTCCTCTGTTCTCGATGTCCGCCAGGTACGATAACCGGAGCACCGAAGGTGATTTCCGCAATTTCTTCAGCAACAGATCGACCCTCGGCTGCCACTGCGTCCGCAGCCGCGGACTCTTCGGTTCGAACACGCCGTCGGAGATGTCAAGGGAGACCACGTGATGGATGGTGGCGCCGAAGCTATAGCGGAGCATCTTGCCGCGGGTGGCGCGTTGTACCTGCGGGTTCTCGCCAGTCACCCGATAGCCGGTGGGGAGGGAGCGATCGTCCAGCTTGAGAATGAAATTAGAGCCTCTGTCCTCGTCCGGGACCGTCGCACAGGTAATATGAAACCGTCCGAACTCGTCGGTGGAGGTGACCAGCCCGCGGGCGGAGACGATGCGCACGCCGGGTAGCCCTTTTTCGCCGTCGTCGGGATAGCCATTGGCATTGGCATCGTCGAACACCTTGCCGATGACGTCAGTGCAATCGAAGTCCGGGTCAGGCGTCACGCGGACCGTCGCGGACGCGACGCCGGAGGCGATGCTGTCGGTGGCAATGTCCATCACCTGTGCGAGGTTCACGTATTCACCCTCGGAAACCCCGGACCCGACGATCATCAGGAACGTGATGGTGTGCGTCGTGCTGCTGCTGAGCTGGGCGATGCTCCAGATCAGCTGTCGCATGTTCATCACCGGCTCGATCTTGGTACCGTCGATGCGGGATGACCCTGACACGTACTTGAAGCCAAGCGGGAAGGTGTCCAGCACGCTCAGGTTTGTCAGTGTAACTCCCAGCGTATTGTTGAGGGTTATCGTGTAGGTGACTATCTGGCCGCGCGTCACGTTGACGAGCGGAGTGGTCTTGGTAATGGCGACCGCCGTGTTGAGCGTCGGATCGATGGCTATATGGTTGTTGTAGATCTGGCTGTTTCCCGGCTGTACGTTATCCAGCGTTATATGCTCATAGTACGTCGTAGCCTTCCCCGCCGGCACCGATGTGGCCGGAGCCAGGGAAGAAGCCTCGGCTTCGCAGTAACTGGACGTACCCGGCACGGCATCCGCCGAAGTGCCGGGGCAGGCCAGGACAGAGAACGACGCCGTGGTACTGCTGGAAGTCGGAGGAACCAGTTTCGAGTCGCCGGACAGGTAGCCCGAGGGTGGCGGTGTTACCTGGATCAGGTAGTCTCCGCCGGAAGGACAGGACAGGTCGCTGAAGTTCAGGTCGAACTTGTAGTAACCGCCGCCCGGTGTGACCTGGCCCTGCTGCGCAGGGTCGTTGAAGCAGCTGCTGGCCAGCGGCATCTTGCTCGATGCCTGGAACATGGTCAGTGACGCGCCCGCTATCGGCGTGCGCATGACCGAGTTGTACACCACGCCATTGGGGGTGAGCGGCAGGTCCAGGTTTTGCAGAACACCCCCTCCACCTACGATAATGTTAGAAATGCGCTGCATGCCGTTGGTGAAGGGAGAGCTGCACCAACCGAGCATCGCCGTATTGGCGCCTGCACCCGGCGCGCGGAAGCGGAGTTCGTACTTGATCGTGGTTCCGGCGTTCGGCGCGACGCCGCTGAAATGGTAGGAGCCGTCGGCGCCAGTAGATACCGTCCCCACCACATTTCCGTTCTCGTACAGGTCCACACCCCAGTTGGCGAGCGTCGGCTCGCCGCTGTCCACGGTGTTATTGAAGTTCACGTCCTGCCAAACAAAGCCGTTCAGGCTCCCACTCCCCGGCATGCCGCCGACCGTGACCGAGGTGCTTCCATTGGTGGTCTGAACGGGGGTATTCCAGCTGGCCCGGGCGGTGTTGGTGACAACGCTCCCGGTCGCCACGGTACCGTTCAGCGTAACACGGAACCGCACAACCACGGATCCCTCCGGGGCGAGCGAGCCGTAGGTGGCTGCATAATTGGCAATGATAACCGGCGATGTAAAGCTCACGCCGTTCGCGGAGCCGTTCATGGTCGCAGAGCCGGCGACATAGACGGCCTGACTCGCGAGGGGGGTCAGGTCATCCGTTATCATCACGTTCGTGGCTGCAACCGTACCGATGTTGGTGGCCTGGATGGTGTATTCCAGCACGTTCCCCGGCAGTGCGGCGCCGCCGCCAACCACCGCCACAGTCTTGGTGATGGAGAGCTGCTGCGTGTTCCCAACTGCGATAACGGTCGGCTGGTAGCCGTTGGTCGTGTTGCCGTCCGAATCGGTCAGGAGCGGCGGCAATTGCGCGGTAGCCACACTTCCCTGGTTGCTGATGATCGTCCCCTGAGCCACTCCCTGATCCACTTGGACCTTGAAGGTCACGACACCCGTCCCTCCTACAGCCAGAGTCCCTCCACTTACCGCTATGCCAGTAGCGAGGGGCGGTACGCCAGGACTGGGATCCGCCACCGCCACGCCGTCCATCTGCACCGAGTTCGCCACGTAGGTAGTGTTGGCAGGAACCGCATCGGTCAATACCACACTCGTCGCCGGAGTCGCCCCCGAGTTGGTCAGCGTGATGATGTACTGAAGCATGTCGCCCGGGTCGACCTGACCGTTGCCATTGACGTCCCTGGCAAGCTGAACGGTCTTAAGGGCATACACCAACGGCAGATTGCCCACCACAACTGTCGTCGGATCGTTCGGCACAGGGGTCGCAGGATTGTCGGATGGTTGTTCGGGGAAGGGGCCGCTTGTCGCGCCGGAACCATCCACAAAGCCCTGGTTGGAGATGAGGGTGCCGGCCACCACATTCTTGCTGATCTGGATCTGGAATGTGATTGTGGCGACATTGTTCGTCGTGCGCGCGGGCATTGCACCCGGTGTCAGATTCGCGGGTGAATTGATGAACATCCCGTTCTGCAGCGCACTGTCCCCCGCGCTGGTGTCTGCAACAGCCGCCCCGTTCAGCATAGTGCTGTTGGCCACGTAGGTCGTATTCGCCGGAATCAGGTCCCGCAGCGTCACACCGGTCGCATTGTCAGTGCCGATGTTTTTAACCGTGATTGTGTAGCGCAGGGTATCGCCCGCCATGACAGTAGAAGTGCCGGACGTAACGTCTTGTACCGTCTTCAGGACCTGGAATGCCGGCGTCAGCGCTCCGGGTGCCTGGACGGTCACCGGAGTGGGATCCCCTCCGGAACCGAACGGCACCGTGCCGTTGATGTACGGGTCATCGCTGGGGCCGGACCATGCTCTGCCGTTCGCGTCGGTGCCGGTAAGGTTTGCCTGATTGAGGATAACAGAGCCGTTCATGAGGCTCGAAGCGAGCGTGGCATCGAAGTCGATCTGAATCTGCGAAGTGGTGGTCGATCCCCCAGGCAGATTCAGACCTGTGATGGCAATAGAGCCCGGAGTCCCGCCGCTCGGTTGAATGATACTTGCTGAACCGCCCGATGGAGTGATGGTGACATTGGCAATCGTACCCAATCCCATGGGTAAGCTGTCGGTGATGGTGATGCCATTGAGCGAAGGCCCACCAAGATTCTTGAGCAGTAAGGTGTAGCGCAGTCTGTCACCCGGCAAGGCCGTACTGGCTGGGTAGTCGCCACTGGTCAGGTCCCGGACCGTCTTTTGAAAATAATAACTGGAAGCCTTAACAGTGTAGGCATCCTGGAAATCCACTATGCCCGGCGTGCCGTCGGTGATCGTCCTGTCGTACTCACGACGGCCCGGATAGGCGCTGTTCGCGCTGAACCACCTGGTGGCCCCGGCAGTATCGGTAAGCATCGTGCCGGATATGACACCACTGCTGTCGATCTGTGCCTGGTACTTGATGATCAGATGCTGCGTGGGAGCGATTTTGGTCGTATTGAGCATGGTGAAGGTGAGCTGCCCGGCAGAACTGCCGCCGCCGCTCCAGGTGAGGCTGAAATCGGTACCGTTCACCAGCGGAGCCGAGACCGGGGTAACGCCGTCAGACGAAAAGATCTGAGCGGTGACTGTAGGCACGGGGGAGTAGGAGCTCATGCCGGCCGGGAAATTGTCGGTGATCGTGGTGTTCCACGCATCGCTCCCCCCGTTGTTCTGGACGTCGAGCGTATATTGCACCTGCGAACCAATGCTGACGGTCGCCGCCGAGCCCGTCTTGGCGAGCGTAAGATTGGGTTCGACAACTGTCATCGGCAGTGTCGAGCCGGGCCATGCCTCGAGATCAGTCATGCTTGTAGAATTTATCGGTTTGTTGAACCACATGTTGGCAGTATTGTTGAACTGCTTTCCTGCCGAGTTCGTCGTATTGTTATCGAGGACAACGGTAAGGTCGATCTCAACGTTACTTCCCGCCGGGAGCGAGGCAAGAGCCGAATTGTACTCATACGAAAAGACCAGGTGCTTCGTGGAATCTGACTGAATGCCGGGGTGATTGGCCAGCCAGGTGCTGCTTGCCCCGAGCACCAGTGGTACCCCCCCGTTCAGCAGAGTTCTGGCGCCGGTACTCGGGTTCACCAGGTAGGCCTTATTGCTTACATAGCTGAGAGACGCACCTGTCGTGGTAAGATCATCAGGGATAACGACATTTGTTACCGTGGCGTCGTCAGCGTTGGCCATATACTGGAAGGTACCCGTGGAATCCAGTTTTCCCAGGAGCGGCACGGTAATTGTGTAAGTAAAGGGGACCCCGATAGCGGCAGTAGTCTGGCCCAGTGGATTCTTCTTGCTGACTGCATCCACCGGCACCATAAACGCCTGACAGGAAGGGCTGATGTTGTTGAATCCACCAGGCGCCCAATAGATCCAGAAGTCTGACTGCGTCGGGTCGTTGCACGACATGTGGCCGTAATAGTAAACATTCAGGAAAGCGATGTAGTAGGATTGCTGTTGGGGGAAGTTGAAATTGATGTTGGTGATCGGGAAACCGCCCATGGACTCTGGAAAGTTCTTGATGGTGCAGTTCATGTCGATTCCGAACGTGGAAGCGGTTCGAAGGGTTGACAGGGTGGCAGGGTCATTGCCGTCAACGACTCCTTGAACGCCTCTTTCGGAGAAGTTGGAACAGAACACGCCAGCAGCCTGTGCATGCGATGCTGCGCCCAGCTGCAGGAGCAGAAGAGCAATGACGATAGTGAAGCGAAGTGAGAAACTTTTCATGGTTTTCCGAGTGACTCCGTAAATGAAAAAACCCGCGCCATAGCCGATGATCCGACTGATAGCGCGGGTTTCACTTGCCCCGTAGGGATGAGACTTACCGCTTTTCTTCTATTCAATTCTGCCAGCAGAAATAAATTCTATTCCAGTATCATGCCGGCGAAAGTCAGGAAATTATTTCAGGCGCACCTGCTTGGTCACATCTGACACCCGGTAATCGGCAACATTGACCGTCACCTGGAGACACGGCGCAGAGAGTAGGCCGATCTCCTTCAGACACTCGGTCAGCTTTAGCTTCCAATCCGGGTCAAGACCCGACTTCCGTACAGTATTTTCCATTGCCCATCCTCGCATTCATCAGCAAATTAAATAAAAAAAGGAGCACTCTCTACTTCCGAAGAAGAGAGTGCTCCTTTTGTCGGTAAAAACCGGTTGCCAGGATGCATATCTCATCTCTTCGGCAACCCGGCCATCCTATTATTCAGGATCCGTGGCTTTGCGTCACCAGATTACTCTGGTTTTGCCCGTTCGGAGAACGTTAGTACTTTTTTCAAACCAATTGTTTCGCTTTTACCGAACACTTAAAAGGATGTCAACAATTTTTTTAAAAGATTTTTCTCTGTCAGTATTTTTTTGACACTGAATGACCAGTGCTGTGACGACGTAGTAAATAGTTAGATATAGATATCCTGCAAGATATTCATCTACACGTCAAAGTAATTGAGGGACACTTATGACAGTCATAGCTACAAATAAAAAAAGGAGCACTCTCATCATCCGAAGAAGAGAGTGCTCCTTTTGTCCGTAAAAACCGGTTGCCTGGATGCATATCTCATCTCTTCGGCAACCCGGCCATCCTTTTATTCAGGATCCGTGGCTTTGCGTCACCAGATTACTCTGGTTTTGCCCGTTCGGAGAACGTTATTACTTTATTCATACTAAGTGTTACTCTTTTACCGAGCACTTAAAAAAATGTCAACAATTTTTTTTAACTTAGCAAAGAATTTTTCTTTTAATTTTTTTTAACACACCCTGTTAGTACAATGCCGTTGTATTAAAGTAATATAACAATATTGAGGACGATATTCATCTACACATCACCGTAATTAAATACTCTTAAGACAGTCATAGCCACAGCACTCTACCGAAAGCTTACGAGGAGGCCGCCGGTTATCTGCGTCGCATTCAAGGCGGCTAATGCTGAGGCGACGAGACGTACGCGGAAGTACGTTGAGGAACCGAAGACAAGCCAACGAAGATAGGGCTTTGATATGAAATTAAAATTAGCTGTTTTTAGCAACCATCAGACAGGCTCTGTGTTGAGCAGATATTTGAAGAACGGAATCAGCCGTATCATTTTACTGTCAAGCGAAAGTCCTTCCTCATTTTCATAGGGTGATGATCTCTGCTAGGGGTCCAGGATTGCACCTGGATGGGCGCTTTACGTTTTAACCGACCTGATCCAGAGGCATTCACATCCAAACGGAAACAAAACATCAAATGCAACAAAAAAGGACTTAACCGTTATCGGTTAAGTCCTTGATTTTTGTTTGTGGAGCGGGAAACGGGATTCGAACCCGCGACCTTCAGCTTGGGAAGCTGACACTCTACCACTGAGTTATTCCCGCTCAATAAGAATGTTACTTTTAGCCTATCGGCGCCCGGTTTGTCAACAGCTTTTTCCGGAGAAATTCCTCCGCCTCTCCCGTGCTGTTGACCATCCCGCGGCTCTCCGCCTCGCGCAAGAGGGCTGCGGCCTTTCCCACTAATGGTCCAGGAGCTGTATCGAGAAGGGTCATAATGTCGGCACAGGATAGATAGAGGTCTCCCCCCTCAGAATCATAGTCGTGGCAATAATACTCCACGAACCTGAGAGCGACATCGAGCGGAATGACACCGTCAGACAGGGAGAGGAGGACCAGTTCCAGGCCTGCCGGTGCCTCATCGCGAAAGAAGCGGTACATGGTGCGAGTGGTTTGGCGTTCCGGCGGAATCAGTAGACCCACGGGGAGCCTGGGCTGGCAGAGGAGCCGGAGCATGCGTCGGGATCGGTTGCCGAGCCGCAGTTTTCCGGACAGGGCATCAATTCCATCAGCTGCGACAGGACCGACGAGGGCGGCCAACTTCAGCAAGGAAGAAGAGGATATCCCATCTTCTACGCCGACTGCCAACTGCAGAGTTAATCGCTCATGATCGATGGGGAAACGAGCTGACAGTTCTGCTGCCAACCGCTCCAGGCGGGCCACCCGATCGAAGCCCTCTACAAACGTGCAACAGCCGCTGCCTTGGCCTGTAATCCGGTGAAGAAGACCGGCTTCTGACAGTTGGCGAAGAAAGGATGCACTTTCGGAAACCGCCAGTATTTTAAAAAACTCGTCCCGCACCCGCTCCGCCGCCACCTGTTCAAGGAGCGGTGCAGTGGTGAGCATTTGGTCCCAGGTCGGCGGCGCTACCCCGAATTTGAGGGTGGCCGCAAACCGGATCGCCCGCACCAGTCGCACCGGGTCGTCGGCAAAGGCTGATGGAGAACAGGACCGGATAATTCGCGCAGACAAATCCACTGCCCCCCCAAGGGGGTCGAGAAGCCCGCGTGCCGGAGCATTCAGGAAAAAAGCCAGAGCATTGATGGTGAAGTCGCGCAGGGCCAGATCATCTTCGATTGTGTCGCCCTGAAGCAGGACAAAATCGTAGCTCGCCTGCCTCCCCCCCCTGCCCCGCACTACCCGCCCATGCCGGCGCTCCTCGTCCAGCCAGAAAAACGTCCCCCCGACTGTTGCGGCAAAGCGGTGGGGGAGTTCGACACACTCGCCTTCCGTGGCGAAATCCAGGTCCTGGCTGGGCCTTCCCAGCAGAAGGTCCCGCACCCCTCCCCCCACCAGATAGAGGTTGACCCGGCAATCTGCTGCCAACCGGACCAGCTGGCGGATATCGTCACGTTCAAGCAGTGTCGTGAATGTGCCTTCTTCCATGGAGCAAGCTTACCTTGCACGCGATACACAGGCAACAAAAAAAGCCCGCATACGGGCTGAGATCATGGGACAAGGAATTTAATGCCGGGTCAGTCGAAGAGCGGCAGCTCCAGGAGCAGAGGAAGGGCGGCTATACGGTAGTCCGCATCTTCAAGTTCGGCAAGTTCGCCATAACCGTAGGTACAGCCGACGGTTGTCACCCCGGCGGCACGGCCGGCCGCCACATCGTTGATACTGTCCCCCACCATGACCGTGTTCGCTGCCGGCACGCCGAAATCCGCCAGAAGTTTGAGGAGCGGCTCCGGCGACGGTTTACGGAAAGGGAGTGAATCGGCGCCAAGCACTGCGGCAAAATAACCGTCGAGCCCGAAAATCCGGAGGAGGCCCTGACAGAGTGCGACGTTCTTGTTGGAGATGAGCGCAAGGGGAACTCCTCTCCCCTGCAACGCATCCAGCGTCTCCCGCACGCCCGGATAGGGGTGACTCCGGTCCGCCAGATGCGCCCCGTTATACGTCAGGAAGGCGTCAATCCCCCGCTCCACCTCGGCCTCCGTCCCATTGACAAGCGCCCGCTCTACAAGGTTACGCGCCCCCTGCCCCACCAGCTGCCGTACCCCTTCAGCGGTCAGCACCGGCCGTCCCGCAAGGCCAAGCATGTAGTTGGTAGCATCGGTCAGGTCGTCCAGCGAATCCATCAGCGTCCCGTCCAGATCGAAGATTATAAGCTTGATTTCTGACATAGCCTCACACTGAAAAGGGGCCGTCATGTCTGACTGCCCCCTCATTTATACTGCACTCCATTGTCATTCATTATGGGAACGTGGATTTTTCGTCCTGGCAAGGCTGTCGAGGGATTGCGCGAAGGCGTAGCATCGCTACGCCGCACAAGGAATCCCGACGACTTACGCAGCCAGGGCGGAAAAGCATCGTTCCCCCCTACTCCCATTCGATGGTGGCGGGTGGTTTTGAGCTTATATCATACACCACCCGGTTAACCCCCTTTACCTCGTTGATGATCCGGCCGCTGATGCGGGCCATATCCTCGTAGGGAAGCGGGTACCAGCCGGCGGTCATGAAGTCCTTGGTCTCCACCGCACGGAGTGCAATGACGTATTCGTACGTGCGGCCATCACCCATGACGCCGACGCTCTTCACCGGGAGGAAGACCGCAAAGGCCTGGCTGATCTTTTCATAGTGATCGGCGGCGTAGAGTTCTTCGATGTAGATGGCGTCGGCCCGGCGCAGAATATCGGCATACTCTTTCTTCACTTCGCCGAGTATCCGCACCCCCAGGCCCGGTCCGGGGAAAGGATGGCGCCAGACCATCTGGTGAGGCAGACCCAGTTCCTCGCCGATTGCCCGCACCTCGTCCTTAAACAGCTCCCGCAGAGGTTCCAGGAGTTTGAGCTTCATGTAGTCGGGAAGTCCCCCCACGTTGTGGTGACTCTTGATGTTGTGGGCCTTGCCGGTCTTGGCACCAGCCGACTCGATGACGTCGGGATAGATCGTTCCCTGGGCGAGCCAGCGGGCGTCTTCGATCCGGTTCGACTCTTCCTCGAAAATGTCGACGAACAGGCTGCCGATGATCTTCCGTTTTTTCTCCGGATCTGTCTCGCCAGCCAACCCTTTCAGGAAGCGCTCCTCGGCATCGACCCGGATCACCTTCACCCCCAGGTTCTGGGCAAAGGTCGCCATTACCTGGTCCCCCTCCGCGAGGCGGAGCAGTCCGTTGTCCACAAAGACACAGGTGAGCTGGTCACCAATGGCCCGATGAATAAGGGCCGCCGCCACCGACGAATCCACACCGCCGGAGAGGCCGAGGATGACCCGGTCCGCGCCGACCTGGGAGCGAATCCGCTCCACGGCATCCTCGATGATCTGGCCGGGAGTCCAGCGGCCGGTACAGCCGCAGACTTTCCGGACAAACGTATCGACGAGTATTTCCCCCCGCGGGGTATGGTTCACCTCGGGGTGAAACTGCACGCCGTAGAGCCGACGGGAAACATCCTGGATGGCACAGACCGGCGCATTGGCAGTCTCTGCCACGACCTCGAAACCGGCAGGTACCCGCGACACATGGTCACCATGGCTCATCCAGACAGGACTGTTCCCCTCGACGAAAAAGCCGTCGAAGAGCGGCCCGGGCGTGCCTTTGGCCAGGAGTTCGGCATGACCGAATTCCCGCTTGCCGGCGGGGACAACGTCGCCACCGAAATGGCGGCTCATCAGTTGCATCCCATAGCAGATCCCAAGGACCGGCACCCCCAGTTCGAAGAGCTCCTCGGCAACTGCCGGTGCCCCCGGTTCGTAGACCGACTTGGGACCACCGGAGAGGATTATCCCCTTGGGAGCAAAGGCGCGGATCGCCGCCAGCTCCATGTCGAAGGGGTGCAGCTCGCAGTAGACATGGGCCTCCCGCACCCGTCGGGCAATGAGCTGGGTGTACTGGGAGCCGAAGTCGAGGATGAGGATCTTTTCGCTATGTATGTCCATGCCTACTTCTCTCCCCCGACCTGATAGTTGGGGGATTCCTTGGTGATGGTGACGTCATGGACGTGGGATTCCTTGAGGCCGGCGCCGGTAATCTTGATGAAGCGCCCGGTCTTTTGCAAATCCACGAGGTTGTGGCTGCCGGTGTACCCCATGCCGGCCCTGAGCCCCCCGATCAACTGGTGGATGTTGGATGACAGCGGTCCGCGCAGCGGCACCATCCCCTCGACCCCCTCAGGAACGAGTTTGACATCACTCTCCACATGGCTCTGGAAATAGCGGTCCTTGCTCCCCTCCTTCATGGCCCCGATGGAGCCCATGCCACGGTAGCTTTTGTAGGCGCGCCCCTGATAGAGGATAGTGTCACCGGGAGACTCCTCAGTACCCGCGAAAAGGGAGCCGATCATGATCACGTCGGCACCGGCGGCGATCGCCTTGGGAAGGTCGCCGGAAAACTTGATGCCACCATCGGCGATAATCGAGACGTCGTACTTGCGGGCGATCCGGGCGCAATCCGCGATGGCCGTGATCTGGGGAACACCGACCCCCGCGACAACCCGGGTGGTGCAGATGGAACCGGGACCAATGCCGACCTTGATGGCATCTGCGCCTGCCTTGATGAGCGCCTCGGCTGCCTCGGCAGTCGCGATATTGCCGGCAATCAGTTCGACTCCCGGGAAGTTCTGCTTGATGATCCGGACCCCGTCGATGACCGCCTGGGAATGACCATGGGCGGTATCGATGACGATCACGTCGACCCCTGCCTTTACCAGGGCATCGACCCGTGACTCCATGTCTCCCGTCGGCCCGACCGCGCCGCCGACCCGAAGACGCCCCAGACTGTCCTTGCAGGCGTTGGGATACTTACGGACCTTTTCGATATCCTTTATGGTGATGAGTCCCTTGAGAAACTTGTCATTGTCCACCACGAGAAGTTTTTCCACCCGGGTATGCTTGAGATGCTCCTTTGCCTCCTCCAGGGTGGTCCCGACCGGCACGGTGACCAGATTGCGCTTGGTCATGCATGCGGAGATGAGTTGATCCAGATCGGTTTCAAAACGGAGGTCCCGGTTGGTCAGGATGCCGACCAGCTTGCCGTTGCTCTTTGTGATAGGAACTCCGGATATCCTGTATTTGGCCATCATGTCGAGGGCCTCGCGGATCTTCTGGTTGGGACGCATGGTGATGGGATCAACGATCATCCCTGACTCGCTCTTCTTGACCTTGTCCACCTCAAGGGACTGCTCCTCTATGGAGAGGTTCTTATGGATGATGCCGAGTCCACCTTCCCGTGCCATGGAAATAGCGGTACGGGCTTCGGTGACCGTATCCATGGCGGCGCTGATGAGGGGGATGTTGAGCGGAATGTTGCGGGTGAGGCGGGTTGAGAGATCGACATCTCGGGGTAAAACCTGGGAATGGGCAGGAACGAGGAGGACGTCATCAAACGTCAGGCCTTCAAGGACACGTTCATCCAGCATCGCAGACTCCTTTGAATTGTTCGAATATTTAACCGAAAAAACTAATACAGGCGGTTGGGCAAGTCAAGTTAAAAGGGGTGTTTCTCAACTGGGGATGAAGTCAGCCTTGTCCTTGATACGATAGAGAGTGGCGGCAATCAGTTTCACCGCGTTCTCCAGGTCGGTAAGGGAGAGCACCTCCACCGGGGTATGCATATACCGGAGGGGTATCTTCACCAGGGCGGTGGCCACTCCGCCGCGGGAGATCTGCATGACGTTGGCGTCGGTGCCGGTCGCCCGGGGGATACCGGTAAACTGGACCGGTATCTTCTCCCGCGCGGCGGTATCGGCCAGCAGTTCGAACAGGGCCGGATTGATGTTGGCCCCCCGGGGAAGGATCGGCCCCTTGCCAAGCCCCACGTCGCCGTTGTGTTTCCGGTCAACGTCCGGCTGGTCGGTGCAGAAATCCACTTCGACACAGATGCCGAGATCGGGCTTGACGTTGTAAGCACTCGTCGTGCCGCCACGCAGGCCTACCTCTTCCTGCACCGAAGACACCCCCACCAGTTCCACCGGAAGTTTTTTCGTAGCGGCAGCTACCTGACGCAGAACTTCCGCAACCACGAAGCTCCCTGCCTTGTCGTCGAACCCGCGTGAGGTCACCCGGTCGCCATGGAGCCGCTCCAGTCCTCCTGCAAAGGTCACCGGATCACCGACCCGGACCAGCGCCTCGGCCTCCTTGCGACTGGCCGCGCCAATATCGATATACTGACTCTCCAGCTTCACCACTGTCTCACGGTCTTTGGGCTCCATAAGATGGATCGGTTTCTTGCCGATCACCCCCGGCACAACCCCCTTCAACGTATGGATGTTGACCCGCTGCCCCGGCGTCAGATGGGCATCCACCCCGCCGATGGCGCCGAAGAAGAGAAAACCGTTATCGTCCATATACTTCACCTGAAGGCCAATCTCGTCCGAATGGCCGACAAGCATTACCCGGGGGAGCTCCGTGCCGCTCGCCGATATGGTACCGTAGACGTTGCCGAGCACATCCTGGCTCACCTGGGCAAACGGGCTCACATAGGCACGGAACACCCGCTGGGCAGGCTGTTCGTACCCGGAAGGGCTGGGGGCGGCCAGCAGGTCCTGGAAAAAATTATAGGATTCTTTGCGCATGGGAGGCTCCATTGAAGTGTAGGTAAAGATAGAGGTACAGTTGCGGTTGTGTAACTGACTGCGACTCCCGATGTTTACATGGGATACTTCCCCATTAAAGCTGGGTCGAGGTTTTCCAGGAAATCGGCAAAACGGCGGGCGGCGGTCTCCTGCGCCGACTCGTCTTCCCCATCGGTGAGACGGGATGCCTGCTGCACTACCTCATCGGCAACATGCACCGGGAGCCTGTACTTGAGAGAGGTCAGGAGTGCCTCACTAGGGCGCACTTCCACCCGGATATCCTCACCGTTCCGCCGGAAACAAACCGATGCCTGATAGATGCCATCCTGCACCGCCTCGATGGCCACCCGATAAACCTCCATCCCGAGCGTTTCCAGCAGACAGGAGAGCAGATCGCCACCTCTCCGCTGGCTGGCCAGGTCACGGCCGACAAGTTCGGCGGCCATGACAACCGCTTCGTTGGCATTGAGCCAGATGGGAACCGTGTTCCGGTCGCCGCTGTCCTTCAGGATCACAACCGGCCGGTGGGCCAGGGAATCGAGGGTAAAACCGTGAATCGTCATCTCATGGGACATTTATACCTCTAAAATCTGGAATTCGAGACTCGGGACTCGGGAACCCGTAAAAGCGGGTCACGGATGCAGTAGTTCTCCAAGAAGGGAGTTCTGATATGCACGGGTAATGGTGACCGGGACAAGGGAGCCTATTACCCCCTCTTCCCCGGCGAAGTTAACGATCCTGTTGCCGGAGGTGCGACCGTACAGTTGGTCCCCCCGCTTACTGACCCCCTCCACAAGCACTTCCTGCCGACTCCCCACAAGGCTCCGGTTCAGTTCCAGCGTCATGGTCCGCTGGAGGTTCTGGAGCCGCAGGAGCCGTTCCTGTTTGACGTCGTGGGGGACTTCGTCAGCAAATTCTGCCGCCTTGGTACCGGGGCGGACAGAATAGATGAAGGAGAAGAGGTCGACATAACGCACCTCCTCCATGAGAGAAAGGGTCTGTTCGAAATCGGCGTCGGTTTCGCCGGGGAAACCGACAATCATGTCACCGGTGATATGGATGTCGGGACGGGCCGCCCGCAGATCTGCAATTTTTGCGAGGTACTCCGCACGACTGTACCCCCGATCCATCCGGGCGAGGACACTATCGCTCCCCGCCTGAGCCGGCAGGTGAATATGACTGCAGAGCTTCGGAAGTGCGGCAAAACAGGAGATAAGACGGGGGGAGATATCCTTGGGATGGGAGGTGGTGAAACGGATGCGCTCGATTCCGTCTATGGAGGACACCTCACGCAGCAAACCGGCGAAGTCCATCTCGCCCTGGCTTTTCAGCCCGTAGGAATTGACGTTCTGGCCGAGAAGCGTCACCTCCTTCACCCCCCTGGCAGCCATGGCATTGATCTCGTCCAGTATGTCCGCGGAACGACGGCTGATCTCCCGTCCCCGGACATGGGGAACGATGCAGTAGGCGCAGAAATTGTCACACCCCTGCATGACCGTGACAAAGCGGGTAACACCCCCCTCCGTCTCATCCACCGGGAAGAGGCCGAGACGGGTCTCCGTGTCGATGAATGCAACTTCAGCCTGGCGCTGCCCGGCTTCGGCACCCCGTACCAGGGAAGGCAACTGGTGGAGATTATGGGTTCCGAACACCAGGTCGAGGTGAGGGACGTTCGCCAGCAGCCGCTCCCCCTCCTGCTGGGCAACACAGCCACCTACCCCGAGGATGAGGTTGCGGTTCTGCCGTTTCAGCCCCTTGTAGTTGTTGAGGAGGTTGTAGACCTTCTGTTCCGCTTTTGCCCTGACACTGCAGGTATTGAGGATGATGAGGTCAGCCCGGGAAGATTCGGTGGTGGGATTATAACCAAGGCCCCTGAGGAGCGTGACGATTTTTTCCGAATCACTCACGTTCATCTGGCAGCCGAAGGTTTCTACGTATACCAGCTTGTCCTGTTTCACACTACTCCTTTGCTGCATGGTCTTGGAATAGTACGCAATTTATCCCTTTGTCGTCAACTGAATTCCCTCTATGTATACAAGACCGAAAGGCAAAAACGCCAAACAACCGGCACAGACTCGTCAAATAGCTGAAACAATTAAGAAAACAGTGTTTTATTATCTATCAGCAATCTGCAAGATACTGTTTTTACACGATCAAAATATAGTGGGCGCAGCATTTGCATATTCGCATTTTTGTATATACCGATAATCACAGCTAGCTAGTTTACAGCCATACGTGAAGGTGCCATTGGCACACACATACTTCAACATTGAATCCAATTGGAAAGGGGGTCGACAAAACAAAGAAAATCGAGTAGTATCTGCAAGTTTTCATGGTGCAAGCACCAATATCAATGAAAAGGAGACCGTATGCGTACATTTGTTCGATCGATCATGACGGGCGCTGCAGTGGCAAGCCTTGCGCTTCCCCTGTCCGCCTATGCTGCAGAGCAGGACCTGCAGCAGAAGCTCGACAACCTGACCAAGGAAGTCGAGGCACTGAAGCAGCAGACCAAGACTACCGAGAGTAAATCCATTGGCAAGTGGCTCACCATCGGCGGCGACTATCGGTTCAGAGTAGATTCCCTGAAGGGTCACACCGCCTCTTCTACTGTGTTCAATGGTTTTGACGCCACCGGCAATCCGCAATTCGTTACTCAAAACGGAACCACAGTCAAGAACGACGCACTGATGACAAACCGCTTCGGTCTCAACCTGAAGGCAAAGGCCACCAAAGACGTTACGGTCACTGCCCGTCTTCTCATGTACAAGACCAGCGGAAGCCAGACAGACACGGCTACCAATGCGGGATTCTTTGCCGACAGGTCTTACGTCATGGATGGCAGCATCGGTCACGTCCCGAGCGATAGCGCCCTGCGCGTCGACCAGGTCTTCGCCACCTGGAGCAACATCGCCGAGCAGCCGATCTGGTTCTCTGTCGGCCGCCGCCCCTCCACCGCCGGTTCCCCTACCCACGTCCGGCAGAACAACGAGCGCCCGGGCAACGGTGGTGTTCCGGGCCTTCTTGTCGACTATGCCTTTGACGGCATGACCCTCGGCTGGGCACCGGACATCGACGCACTCCCCGGCGCCTACGCCAAGTTCTGCTACGGTCGCGGCTTTGATGCCGGGTATAGTACCAAGAATAACCTGCGGGACACCGACATGCTTGGGGTACAGATCGTTCCCCTCGACACCGACCCGCTCCGGATCGATTTCCAGTGGAATCGCGGCATGAACATCTTCGACAATCCCAACGCTCCTAGCGTCGAGCTTGGCGACATCGACTGGTACGGCATGGGTCTCCTGAGCACGCTGAAAAATGTCGGCGTGGGTAACCTCAACCTCTTCGCAAGCGGTGGACTGAGCGTAACCCACCCCAATCAAGATCGCTTATTCGGCGCTTTTGGTCTTTTGAATGGAACCTTTGCCGGTCCTGAAGCCTCCAAAGACAAAACCGGCTATGGTGTGTATGTCGGCGCACGCTATGACCTCCCTTCAACCAGGACTAAGCTCGGTCTCGAATATAACTACGGCTCCAAGAACTGGATCCCCTTCGATCCGGCAGCCGACGACATGTGGACCAGCAAACTCGGCACCCGCGGCAACGTCTACGAAGCCTACCTGATCCAGGAACTGAAGCTTGAGCCCATCTCTTCCTACCTGAGCAAGGTGTTCTTCCGTCTCGGCTACCAGTACTATGACTTCCAGTACACAGGCAGCAACAACTGGGTCGGTTCATCCACGAAAATTTCCGATCTGACGGCATCAAGCATTCAGCTGATGACACCGCTCAAAAGAGCACAGGATATCTACGGAACATTTGAAGTGAAGTTTTAATCCTTGTAGCGAGGGGGCTCAATGCCCCCTCGCATTACAATCAGCCAACAAATAATTGTTTCCGTCTTGTAATTTATCGGGTACAATTTAAAGTACTGATGTAAGCACGAAGTTAAAAAGGAGAATAACAATGAAAAAGTCAGTCGCAGTAATGATTGTGTTCGCACTCGTAGCCCTCAGCGTCCTGTCCTTCAGCAAAGTCGCCAGCGCCGAAGAAATCAAAATGGTCGGCGTCATCACCAAAATCGACATCGCCGGCAAGGACGCCAAGACTGCAACCGCCACCCTCAAAGACAACAAAACCGAAAAACTGGTGGAAATTACCATCAACGACGATCTGACCCTTGACAAGTTCAAGGACCACCGCATCGTTGTTGGTGACGAGATTCGCTGCAAGTACGAGGTCATCGACGGCAAGAATGTCAGCAAACTGTTCCGAAAAACTGCCGGCTGCTGAGTCGCAGCACGTTTCAGATTCGATACGTTGAATTGCAGTGATTTTTAAGCGCTGCAATTTTTTTCCGACCATTAATTCGTTTATATGAATATATTATATACAATGAATTTACGAATTATTAACAGCAGTTTAACCTATCAAGAAAAAGGAGCAGATATCATGAAACTGACGGTGACGATCTCTTCGGCCCTGCTTGCAGTACTCTGTGCAGCCGGCGTATGGGGAGCAGAACATCCGGGCAAGAGCGAGATCGAGAAAAACGGCTACAAGGGGCCAGCCACCTGCGAAGAATGCCATCCCGGCACCACCAAAGGCTTTATCGACTCGGTGCACTGGAAACACGCCTCAAAAGTTGACAATGTTTCAAACCTGGACCCGAAGAAGGAATACGGCATGAAAAACCGTATCTACACCATGTGCAACGGGAACGACATTGTCAACAACCTGAAAGAGATCCCCAAGAACGCCGAGGGGAAATCCAAGTTCACCGGCTGTAACACCTGCCACCCGGGCAACCACGTGAGCGACGTGGGGAGTACCGGACCCGAGGCCGAAAACGCCATTGACTGCCTGGTCTGCCACTCAACCGATTACGACTTCCGGCAGCGCAAACCGTTCAAGAATGAAAAAGGGCAGGTCGTCATGGGACAGGACCGGAGCACCAAGGCGGCGCTTGCCATCGCCAAGCCGACGGTAAAAAACTGCATGGTATGCCATGAGGCAGCTGGTGGCGGCGTGCTCGTCAAGCGGGGCTTTTCCTTCACCAAGGAAACAGACGCCCATGCAGCAAAGGGAATGGTCTGCGTGGATTGTCACAAGGCTAAAAACCATAAAATCCCGACCGGTTTCGATCCGAACAACTGGGCCAATGACGGGGTTCGCGTGGCCTGTACCGACTGCCATGGCGAAAAACCACATAAAGGCCTTTCTGCTGCCTACAACAACCATACTTCCAAGATCGCTTGCCAGACCTGCCATATCCCCCGAACCGGCGGGGCCGTAGCGAAAGACTTCACCGTATGGGAAAAAGGCGGCGACGGTTTCTACGAGCCGACGACACTGAAGCAGGAAGCAAACGCCACCGCACCGGTGTATGCTTGGTACAACAAGACCGTCCGTAACGAGCAGCACTTCATCGGACCAAATGGAAGCCGCAAGGATGGAAAGAGCAAGATATATCCATTCAAGATTTACATGGGGAAAGCGTTCTACGACAAAAAGACCGGTAATCTTCTCTCCATGGACTTTGCCCCTCCCATGTCAAATGGCAATGCACGTGCAGGGGTTGAATCCGCTGCGCGGACCCTTGGCATGAAAAACCCTGCGGACATTGCAAAAAACGCCGTTCCCGGCTGGCAGACCATCTATTTCGGCAGCAACCACCTGGTCACAAAGTCCAAGGCACTTAACTGCATCAACTGCCACGGAGTGAACGGTGTCATCAATTTCAAGGATCTCGGCTATTCAGACAAGGAGATCAAAAAGCTGACCAATCCTGAGATTTATTTCAATCAGTTGATAGAGAAGCAGAAAGAGGATTGGTAATCAATCCTTCGTTGTATGTGATGGGGCGAACCGGAAGGTTCGCCCCTTTTTTTGTTTAATGACTCAAACGCACGACAGAAGTATCGGCAAAGCCGGTGATGACATCGAAACTTTCTCCGACAATCAGCGCGTAAACCCTTCACGATGGAATCCCACTACAATTAGGTCACAATTCCCCCTTTATTTCCTATCGATAAAGGGTTAAAGTTAATGAGCAAATCAGTTCACCATCAAGCAACATCAAGCAGGGGAAGACATGCTCAAAAACCTTTCACTTGGGACCAAGCTCATCGGAGCGTTCTTCCTGATGGCCGCTATTGTTGCTTTCACGGGTATTTTTGGTATCCGGACCATCAACAGAGTCGGCAGCGAGGTAAACGCCATCATGAAGACCTCTGCCGCCCAGGAAAAGCAAGTTCTACAGATGGAGATGAACCAGAAAGCCTGCCGGGTGAACCTGGTAGAAGCGGCCCTGGTACGGACGGAAAAAGCCGAATTTGACAGATATACGGAGAATTACCGAAAGAAGAATGATCTATTCAAAAAGAATGTTGCCGTAATCCTGAACGGGGACAATAAGCTTGGTGTCCCCCCGGCGAAGAAGGGGAGTACGATAGAGAAACAGGCCCAGGGAGTACTGACGAGCTGGGCCGAGTTTGAAAAGGTTGCAGAACAGACCCTGGCGCACAAGGCATCTCTCTTGAAAGGACTTACCCCGGGAGTGGTGGACCAGGCAGCCAAGAATGCCCTGGCGGATGACAGGCTTAACAACCTGGCCCGAAAGCAGATAATGGAATCAAGTGAAAATGCCAAACTCGACATCGACGACTTGGCAGACACCGTTGATAGCCAGAGGATACAGGCTGACAAGGAATCCGCAAAAATCAGGCAAAACGCCACCATGGCCTTCGTGGCCGTAATCGTCCTGTCAGCTGGAATGGCTATTCTGCTCGGGATGCTGATAACCCGAAGCATCACCAGTAAAATCAGCCTGATCGTGAATGCCCTGCATCGCGGGGCGGAGGGGGACCTTACTGCACGGGTTGCGGTCGATTCCGGCGACGAGATGGCAAAACTTTGCGCCGACTACAACACCATGGCGGACAAGTTGTCGGCCATGGTGTCACAGACAATGACTACCCTCCATAAATTGAGCCAGATAGCAACCGACATACGGTCCGCATCACTTCAAGTCGTCGGTGCGGCTGAAATGCAGTCCGGCGGTGTCGCCCAGACTTCCTCCGCAGTAATCGAGATCGGTGCCACTATCAGGGAAGTGGGAACCAATGTGGACAACCTTTCCATGTCAGCATCGGCAATGTCGTCGTCTACACTTGAAATGGCGGCAAGCATTGAAGAAGTGGCACTGAACGCAGAAACCCTGGATGCTGCGGTGGAAGAGGTGAGTTCCTCTATTGTGCAAATGGCAGCCTCCATACGGCAGATAGGTTCCAGCACAGCCGTGCTGATGGATGAAGCCACCAGTACGGCCTGTTCCATCGATCAAATGAACGTTTCGATTCGTGAAGTAGAGCAGAACGCCATGGAAACCGCCGCCATCTCCCAAACCGTACGCAAGGACGCTGAAAGCGGTCAGATCGCAGTGGACGCGACCATCGCCGGCATCACGGATATCCGGCGTGCCTCCCGCATCACGACGGATGCCATCGAGTCTCTGTCAACCCGTGCCCGGGACATCGGCGCCATTCTCTCCGTGATAGATTCCGTCGCCGACCAGACAAACCTCTTGGCGCTTAATGCCGCTATCATCGCCGCACAGGCCGGTGAGCACGGCAAAGGGTTCGCGGTGGTAGCCGACGAGATTAAGGAACTGGCAGAACAGACGAGCAACTCCACCCGGGAGATATCCCAGGTCATCAAGGCCGTCCAGGAAGAAAGCCAGCGGGCCGTCTCCTCAATCAAGGACGCGGAACAGAGCATAAGCAGGGGCGAACAGCTTTCACTGAAATCCGGAGAGGCTTTGAACCAGATTGTCAACGGTGTTGAACGGACATCAGAACAGATGGACTCCATAGCTCGCGCCACCGAGGAACAGGCGAGAGGGAGCCAGATGATACGGGAGGCTATGGAACGTATTTCAGAGATGGTCGGTCAGATAGCCTCTGCTACACGGCAGCAGTCCACGGCGAGCGACATGATAACAGGGGCCTCGGAACGGATGAAAACGCTCACCGGTCAGGTACGGCTGTCCACCAGGGAACAGAGCAAGGGAGGGATCTTCATTGCTCACTCTGCCGAAGACATGACGGACATGGTCCAGCAGATCAAGAACGCTACTGAAGAACAGAGCCGCGGAAGCGGACAGATAGTTCAGGCGGTGGGAAATATCCAGCAATCGTCAGCCATCAACCTGCAGGCCAGCAAGGTTATGGATGAAGCGGTGGCAAGCCTGACGGGGCAGATGGAGCTCATGCAGAAAGAAATGGGTAAATTCAAGGTGACGTCATCAGATGAATAGCAGTGAAAGCCCCCTCAGAAACAAAGAAACCGTCATATTATAGCATTGAGACTACACTCGTCGTGCTGGGGGAGCGTGGCGAAAATGCACTCGACAAACATCTTCAGGGTCGGGTCAAGAGCGCGCTTCCTGTTTATCGCCACAGTCCGCAAACGGTTGTGGCAGAAACCATCGACACGGTGCTCCCGCAGCTGACCACCGAGCAACTGATCTTTCACCAGACTCCTGGAAACGAATGAGACCCCCTCACCCCCCATAACGCTTTGTACGGTGAGACGAAGATCATCATAAATCAGCACCTTGACAAAATCATGGATAGTACGTCCGATGGACACCATGTTCTTCGTCAGGAGCTTCCTGGAACTGCACCCCTCCTTACGGGTAAAGAGCAGATGCCCCAGCAGAGCCTCGACAGGGACATGCCCTTCGGGAATCCCCAGCTCCGGAGAACTGATGAACACCAGTTCATCTTGGGGAAGTGTATGGGTCTTGAAATCGCACATTTCCAGATCACCGCAGTGCTCAATAACCCCAACATCGAAAGTTCTTTCCTGTAATCCCCGTATGGCCTGTTCCGGCGTCGAAAAGATGAATTTGAAGTCCACGACATCGGAATTCTGGCGCATGAATCTGTTAAGCATCCCCGGCAGGTACGCAATACCGAAGGCGGGGGTGCATGAAAGTGCCAATCGGTTTTCCCTCCCCACCTGACGAATCTCTTCCTGCAACTCAAGCTCCAATCCAAGAATTTTCTCTGCCTTCCTGATCACCAGGCTCCCGACCTCGGTTGCCGTGAGCTGCGGACTGGACCGATCGAGAAGTTGGTGGCCATAACGGTCTTCCAGAAACTTTACCCTCTGTGAAACCGCGGACTGTGAGACATGGAGTTCATGCGCGGCTTTCGAGAAGCTGCCGGTCTCCGCAACGATTAAAAGTGTTTTCAAATAGCAGGTTTCCAAAGCCTTTCCCCTCCACAAAACACAATCTATTAAATTCGCTTATATCAGTATAAGAATGATTCGCTTTATTTGTTGGCCAAATAGCGGTTAGAGTGCCTACTGAAGGTAACGATACGATATTCATACATCATTCATGCCAATGCAAGGAAGGAGGTGACGGGCGCGTATGGCTTTGCCTGCAGATCAGCAGGCTTCGACGTGATATTCACAGCAGTAGCAGCATCACGAAAGGAGCAGTTATGCGAAAAAACATTTTGCACACCAGTGCCGTGCGGCTGGCCGTGCTCCTGGCAGCGACAACAGTAGTCGCTGCCTGCGCCACAGGGGCTATCAGGGAACGGATCCTGACACTGCCGGTGATCGAAGGCGCAACGTACGTTGGCGACAAAGACTGCGCCCAGTGCCATGAGAAGATCGTCGAACCGTTTGCCGACACTATCCATGGCAAACTTGCTGACTTCGAGGTAATGGGTGGAACCAAGGGATGTGAGTCCTGCCACGGAGCCGGCAGCATCCACGCAGCTGCAGGTGATACGGCCCAGATTCTCTCCTTCTCGAGCATCTCCCCGGATCAAGCCTCGGCAATCTGCCTCAAGTGCCATTCAGCAGGCACTCACATGGAATGGGCCGGCAATGAGCACGCGCTCAATGACGTTACCTGTACCGACTGCCACAAAATCCATCAGAGCAAGAAAGCCAAACACAGTCTGAAGCTTCCCCAGCCGGATCTCTGTTACTCATGCCATCAGGAGTACCGGGCCAAGGCCGAGTTCCCCTCACACCACCCGATACGGGAAGGGAAGATGACCTGTACGAGCTGTCATCAACCCCATGGCACCGGGCAGAAGAGTCTCAAGACCGAGGAGCGTGCGAACGACCTCTGCCTTACCTGCCACAGCCGGTATCAGGGGCCCTTCGTGTTCGAACACGCCCCGGTTCAGGAGGATTGCACCATCTGTCATGACGCCCACGGCAGTGTTGCAAACAATCTCCTCAAGCAGAACGAGCCATTCCTCTGCCTCCAGTGCCACGAAAGCCACTTCCATACCATCAGGACCGGCGCGACCATCGCCCCCGGCAACGTGGCTTACGATGCCAACACCAATCCAAGCGGAGCGCTCTCAGCAACCAATTCGGTTCAGTTTGAGAGCAGTCACGGCGCTGAAGGATGGGCTAAAGCATTTGGCACCAAATGCACCGTCTGCCATTCCCAGGTCCATGGCAGCGACCTCCCCTCGCAAACAGCACCTTCCGTTAACACCGATGGATCTAGAGGCTGGCCCGACGGAGCCAAGGGCCTTACTCGTTAACCTGAACTGAATATGAGTAAAGGAGCAGATATGAAGAAATCCAGAAAATGGCTGATAGTTTTGCCGGTACTGGTACTCTACGCTCCGATTTCACTTTTCGCGGAACAGGCCTCAAAGGGTCTGGAGGCGACCATTGAAACCGGTGGTGCAGGGCTGGCAGTATCGGACGACATCAGACGCGTGAATGAGTATTCCTCCATAAGAACCAAACCGGGGGTCAACCCCTATGGTAAAGTCGACCTTAGTGTCAGTGGAGCAGGCATCACCCTGGATGGTGACTCCAGATTCATGGACTCCAGGGACCAGACCCATCATGCAAAAGTAGACGTCAAGCGGGCCTTTAAATCGAGTTTCAGCTACGATGTATTTCAGCATTGGCTTGACCATGACCAGATAAACTATCTGGACGCCGCAATCCCCAAACCACCTTCAGCTTTTACAGGAACCCCGACGGCTATAGGCGCCAATACTGCATACCTTGAAAGCAGCAATACGATTACCCCCAACTTTGTACCGGGCTTCCTGATAACTAATACGGCCACCGGAACCCGATATGTCGCCAACTCCTGGGCTCCAACGGCAGGATACACGGCCCAGCAGATAGGGCGGGCTTCGGTATTCGGCGAAGATCTGACCCCCAATGCCAATTTTTCAGTTGTGCGCAAGGAATGGAAGAGCCATTCCGACTTTACCCTCCCCCAGCTTCCGAACGTGACGTTCCACTTCACCTACCGGAACGAAGACCGCAAGGGGATGGAGCAGTCCATCGGCATGAGCAAATGCACATCGTGTCACGTCACCGGGGGGAGCAAAAACATCAACGAAAACACCCGTGACATAACGACCGGAGTCACCGGGAAGTTCGGCCTCCTGACCCTGAATTATTCCTACATGAACAGACAGTTCCGGGAGCACGGAGCCGACCCGACGATGACCTATGACCCGGCACTCTCACCCGCTGCCAATTTCCCGGCAAATTACCTGACCGGCGCCCAGGCATTCGATAACAGGCTACTCAATGACTACCGCAACGGCGGGCTCAGGTATGACGTAACCCCTGATTCACACAAGGACAGTCATGTCGTCAAGGCCAAGCTCGACCTGCCGAGCAACACCACCATGGTGGCCAGTTATGTGAACACAACCGTTGACAGCACAAAGTCCGGCGATCCAGGCATTTTTTCACTGGACAGGGATAAACTAAAGACATCCTATGATGCATACGGTGGCAGGATAACCGCGACTCCCACGAAAAACCTGACAATAACCATGCGCGGAAAGGCTGAGAAGCTCGAAAACGACGACGTCAGGGTATTTTTCAACACACTGCCGATCGTTGACGTCGCTACCTACGGTACGGTACCCAACCAATTTACACCAACGACTGATTCCCTGTCGCCGACAAGATATTCGGTCATAACGAGGGATGTGGCGACGGTGGGACTGGATACCGTATACCGGCTTGCCAAGCGGACTACCATGCGCCTGGGCTATGAATACAAGAACGAGGACCGAAGCGATAATTATTTCGGAGAAACCCGGACACACCAGGTAAAGGCATCGGTCAGCAGCAGGCCGACCAATACGCTTTCGATGCGTCTCGGCTACAACTACAAGAATATCGACAACCCGTTCCATACTCCGGATGCCGCTCTGGTCCCGACGACATCGGTCGCTGCTCCCTTCGCAACAACGGTAGGTGGCGGTCCGACCTATGGCGTCTCATTCTACGACCAGCGTACTGCAGACCTTTCCAACCAGCCGGACAGTATTCACGAAGGCACAATCACCGCCACATGGTCTCCTTCAGCAAGATTTTCAACAACCGCCTACTACCGCGTGAAGCTGGAGGAGAACGACCTCAACAAGTCCACCTGGAAGCAGCAAACCCATTCACCGGGAATTTCCCTATGGTATGCGCCCGTTGACAAAATGAACATAACCCTCGCTTACAACTACATGAAGCAGACATCCAAGACTGATTTTTGCCAGGGATGGTACGATGGCTGAGCGGGGGTTATTCCATCGACCCAGTTTGGGTCGACATGTGGCAATTTCGAGTACAACACCGATGTGCATACCCTTTCGTTGAACACGACTTACCAGGCAACCGACAAGCTGAAGCTGCACGCAAACGCCATGTACAATGATGCTACGGCTGAGATTAATGGACTTTACCTCTCTCCCATCAACACTGCCGACTACATTATGAACCAGCTTTATTCGACCGATAATCTTTCCCGGTACAGCAGCTACTCAGATCTGAGCTATAAACAGATTGAGTGCAATCTTGGCGGAACCTACAACTTCACACCCAGTCTCTACATGACAGCCCAGGCAGGGTTCTCCCAGTTCCTGGATGATGCCGCATATGTCTACGGCGACCAGGACGGCACCACCTACACCGGGTCCCTGGGTCTCGGCTACAAGTTCTGAGAACTGGCGTAGCAACCATTTCCTTCGTTGGATGTAATGTGGGCGGACCTTTGGTCCGCCCTTTTTTTACTCTTTCCCAATGATTTTACCTTGACAGCACACCGGCAAGATGCTATAAATTTCCTTTCTCAAAAACCTTAACCAATGACGACATAGCAACGGAGGTGCAGTTTGGCAAACCACAAGTCGGCCATCAAAAGAAACAAGCAAACCGAGAAGAAAACAGACCGGAACAAGCATGTCCGTTCCACTCTGCGGACTTTCATTAAACGCGTACGTGAAGCCGCTGAACTGAAGGACGCTGCTGCTGCCAAGGAAGCCCTGGTCGCCGCAATTCCGGTAATCGATTCGGCTGTCACCAAAGGTGTTATCCAGCGAAACACAGCTTCCCGCAATGTTTCACGTCTCACCAAGCTTGTCAACACAATCGGCTGATCATCTAACAGTCAGTCGTTTACCACCATAAAAAAAGGCCTCTTTCCGGAGGCCTTTTTTCATCTTCCCGCCCTGCGTGTCTCCCGCTTCGGAACACCGTGCGGCAGACATACCTGCAGCACCACGCGCTCCATCAGGAGGGCCGGCTTGCCGCCGCTCGATTTTAACGCCAGGTCAGTCTCCAGAAGCAATCCGAAAATATCCCGCAGTTCGTCCCGTGAAAAGTTCCGCGCCTGCTCCATGATCCCCGTGAGAAAGTAAGGGTTGATTCCCACCTGCCGACCGACCTCCTGCTGAGGTGTTTTTCGGTCAATGAGCTCCAGCACTTTCCAGAGTTGGCGGAAATGCCTGCTGATCATCCCCAGCAGGCGTATGGGTTCTTCGCCGTCCCGCAGGATCGTGTTCAGATTACGCAAAGCCCGCTCAAGGTTTTTCCTCCCCAGTGCATCGGCCAGTTCGAACACGCTGTCAACCCGCGTATCGGATACCACCGCCTTCACATCGGCAAGCGTTATGGTCGGACGGTCGCCGATATAGGTGGCTACCTTGTCCAGCTGCATGGAGAGTTCCTGGAGGTTCGTCCCGGTCAGGTAGACAAGGAATTCCGCGGCAGCAGGCTCGATCTTCTTGCCGTGCTGCACAGCCTCCTCGCGGACAAACGGGGACAGCTGATTTTCGTAGGGGCGCTTGAACTCCACGAGCGTCCCGTGCTTCTTCAGCTCGACGGAAAGTTTCTTGCGCTGGTCAATTTTCTCACCCTGAAGGATGAGACAGGTGGACGGAGAGGGATTCTGCACGTAGCCGGTCAGTATTTCCTGGGCCGCAGCAGGGATGTCCTGGGCACGCTTGACCAGCACCACCCGCCACTCGGCAAACATGGGAAGAGTCTGGGCGTTCTCAACAATTTCCCCCCCCTTGCACTCATTACCGTAGAGGACCGTAAGATTGAAATCACGGAATCCTGGATCGACCACCCGCTCCAGCAGACGCTTCACCGCCCGCTCCACGAGAAACGGCTCATCTCCGTACAGGTAGTACAGGGGGTCGATCGCCCCCTTCTCAAGAGCCTTGGCAAACTCATCCGGTTTCATCAGCCTGGTCACTACTCCTCGTAAAACTGCCTAAAACGCAGCACTCATCCTGTCGTAAAAGCCTTCGGCAAGACGCCGGCACACTTCATCCAGGGCGGCATCCTGGGCATTCTGCTGTAAGGCCAGATCCGCAACTGACGGGTAATCCTGAAAGAGAGAAAGTGTCCCTTTCCAGAGGATCTTCTGGCTTTTACGGTCCTTGAGCGTTGACTCGGCAGTCAAAGTCAACCGTTTCTGCATGGATACATCCGTTGCCGAATAGGCAATCTGGGCCACCGTGTATCCGGTCACCGCACCTTCAATCAGCAATTCGGCCTTTTCCTCGGAGACGACAGAGCCACCGCTTCGCAGGGCAAACTCATTCACCATCTGCCGGGTCAGGACAGCCTCCAGATGTGGGCGGTAAACCTTGTTGGCAAAAAGCTGTATGGCAACGGTCCTCCCCGTGAGGGGGGATGCCCCCCCCGGCCGGTTAGCCAACTGGTAGCCACAACCGGAAACAAGCAGACAGCCGGTTAACAGCAGAAAACACATGATGTAACGAACCATGAAAACCTCTGAAAGGCGCCCCGGGAGACGCCTTGACTCACGCACCCACCGCCGTATAAACTGCCGGGGCCGTCTTCACCCTACCACGATATTGAGAAGCTTGCCGGGAACATATATCGCTTTGCGGACCTGCTTCCCGTCGAGCCACGATTTCACCCTTTCGTCGGCAAAGGCGGCCTCCTTGACCGCATCCTCTGCGGCACCGGCAGGGACCGTAACCTTGCCGCGAAGCTTGCCGTTTACCTGTATGACAATGAGAAGTTCCTCGTCCACGGTAGCTGCCTCGTCCCAGGTTGGCCAACCGGTCGCCTCTACCCCTCCCTGGTGGCCGATTGCTTCCCAGAGCTCCTCCGTAACGTGGGGCACAAAGGGAGAAAGGAGAAGAACCACGCTCTCCACCCCTTCCCGCAGAACGGCGGCATTCTCCGGCGAGTTCTTCGGTTCGAATGCATAGATGGCATTCACCAGCTCCATGACGGCAGCAATGGCGGTATTGAAGTGGAACCGCTCATCCAGGTCTTCCGTCACCTTCCGGATGGTCTTATGAATCGTTCGGCGTAGAGTTCGGGCATCATCGGAGAGTGTTGACGGATCCATGGCACCGCTGTTTTTGATAAAGGGAAGCGCCTCGGCAACGAGCTTCCAGACACGGTTGATGAACCGGTAGCTCCCATCCACCCCCTGGTCGCTCCAGTCCAGGTCCTTTTCCGGCGGCGCGGCGAAGAGCGAAAAGAGCCGGGCCGTATCGGCACCGTACCTGTCGATGAGTGCATTGGGATCGACCACATTTCCCTTGGACTTGCTCATCTTGGAGCCATCCTTGATAACCATCCCCTGGGTGAGAAGATTGGTAAACGGTTCATCTACATCAACGTAGCCCAGGTCACGCAGGACCTTGGTGAAGAAACGTGCATAGAGCAGATGGAGCACTGCATGCTCGATCCCGCCTATATACTGATCGACGGACATCCAGTACTGGGCGCGGGACTTGTCGATAGGTCCGTCAGTGAAATCGGAACAGCAGTAGCGGAGGAAATACCAGGATGACTGGACGAAGGTGTCCATGGTGTCGGTTTCGCGTCGAGCCGGCTTGCCACAGAGTGGACAGTCTACGTTGGCAAACGAGTCGATCTTCGCCAGGGGACTTCCCCCTTCCCCGGTGAACGCGACATCCATGGGAAGGACAACCGGCAGGTCCTTCTCCGGCACGGGAACAACACCACAGCTTTCACAGTAGATAACGGGAATGGGATTACCCCAGTAGCGCTGGCGGGATATGCCCCAATCCCTCAGGCGGAAATTGACGGTCTTCGTGCCGATCCCTTCCCGGTCCAGGTGTTCAGCTATCTTTTCCCTCGCTTCGTCGCTGCGCATTCCATCAAAGGGACCGGAATTGACCATGGTACCCACCTCGGTGTAGGCACACGTCATGGTGGCAGGATCAAGTGCCTCCCCGTCAGGCTGGATTACGACCCGAAGCGGCAGTTCATACTTTTTGGCAAACTCGAAATCGCGCTGGTCGTGAGTCGGCACCGCCATAACCGCACCGGTGCCATACTCCACAAGGACGAAGTTGGCGAGATAGATGGGCATCTTTGCTTTGGTAAGGGGGTTGATACAGTAGGAACCGGTGAAAACACCCTCCTTCTCCAGGTCATCGGCGGTCCGCCGCACCTTGTCGGTCTTTTTTACCTTGTCGACAAATGCCGCAACCTCGACACGGCGTTCAGGAGTGGTAAGCTCCAGGGCCATGGGGTGCTCGGGGGCCAGGGACATGAAAGTGGCACCGTAGATAGTATCCTGCCGGGTGGTATAGACCCTGACGTTCCCGGCCTTACCTTCAAGAGGAAAATCGATCTCGCAGCCGTAGCTCTTGCCGATCCAGTTGCGCTGCATGACCAGTACCCGTTCCGGCCAGCCGGGAAGCTTATCGGTGTACTCAAGCAGTTCCTCGGCATAGTCGGTGATCCGGAAGAACCACTGCTCCAGCTCCTTCTGCTGGACAGTGCTATCGCAACGCCAGCATCCCCCATCCTCTACCTGCTCGTTGGCAAGGACGGTCTCGCACTTCGGGCACCAGTTGACGAACGACGTCTTTTTGTATGCCAGCCCCCGCTCAAACATCTGGAGGAAAATACGCTGTTCCCACGCGTAATATTCCAGGTCACAGGTGGCCAGTTCCCGGTCCCAGTCGTAGGAGAGCCCCATTTTCTTCAGCTGGCCACGCATATACGCTATGTTCTCGTGAGTCCAGGTTGCGGGGTGGCTCTTGTTCTGGATAGCGGCATTTTCAGCAGGCATGCCGAAAGCATCCCACCCCATGGGGTGGAGGACATTGAACCCCTTCATCCGCTTGAAGCGGGCAACCACGTCACCAATGGAGTAGTTGCGCACATGCCCCATATGGATGCGGCCAGAGGGATAGGGGAACATCTCCAGCAGGTAATACTTCTGCTTTTCCCTGTCTTCAGTCGCCTTGAAACTTTTGCAGACCTCCCAGTGCCGTTGCCACTTTTCTTCGACATTTTTTGGAACATACTTTTCTTCCACGCTGTACCCTCCCGATAAATCAGCAGGGCGGCCTGAGGGCCGCCCTGGTTCCGAAATTACGTCCTGTTTCCCAACCCTTTATTTCTCAGGTACGAACCGCCGTTGATGGCAACGATCGCAACTATTTTGATCCTTGACGCTGAAAGCCATGCTGAAGCCGTGACAGGAGCCGCACGATTTCCCATCCTCCATCGCCTTCATGGTTACCGGGCGTCGCGCTACACCCGTCGGGATGAGTTTCTTGTGGCAGTCGGCACAGGTGTATCCCCTCCCCAGGTGGACCTTATGACTGAAGAGGGCATTGCCAACCGTTCCGGGTATTTCGTAGCGTATAGCTTTTGTCACCGGATGGCACTTTTCGCAGTTTTCACTGGCGGTAAATGCCGTTTTTCCGTCATGACAGGCGCCGCATGACCTTCCCTTCTCCATATCCGGCATGGTTGCCCTGCGTGGCGACAGTCCCGGGCTGAAGATCTTGTCATGGCAGTCGCTGCATTTATATGCCTCGATGTGGAATTTGTGGCTGAAACGTGCACCAGACGCCTTGAACATGATCTCCTTTACAGGGTGGCATTTGGTACAGTTTTCCTTGGCAGTAAAGGCCATTTTCCCGTCATGACAGGCGCCGCAGGACCTTCCCTGCTCCATGTCGGCCATCTTATAGCGCTTCGCCGCCTTTCCGGTAGTAAAAATTCCATTATGGCAATCGGTGCATTTGTACATACCCGTATGGAACTTGTGACTAAAGACGGTCACCCCGGTTTCCGGGACTTTGTAGGTCACCTCGATGGTGGTCTTGTGGCATTTATTACAGTCACCCTTGACGGAGAATCCGGTATTCCCGTCGTGGCAGGCCCCGCACGACATACCTTTTTCCATTTCTCCCATGGTATGGCGCGTGTTATCCGGCCCCGCCTTGAACAGCTTGTTGTGGCAGTCATAGCACGTGTACATTTCAAGATGCTTGGTGTGACTGAAGCTGGCATCGTCGATAAAGGTGATGTCTTTGACCGGATGGCACTTACCGCAGTTCCCCGCGACGGTAAATGCTGTCTTCCCATCGTGGCAGGCACCGCACGACTGTCCCTTTGCCATTTCGGACATGGAATAGCGACGGCTTTGACTGCCGGTGCGGAACACCTTGTTGTGGCAGTCGTCACATGCGTACATCCCCTTATGGAAATCGTGACTGAAAGTCACTGTACCCGCATCCTTGATGTTAAAGGTAATATCCTTGGTGGCGGTATGACACTTGTTGCAACTCCCCGCCACGGAAAAGGCGATGTTGCTGTCGTGGCAGGCACCGCAGGACCGGGACTTTTCCATGTCGGCCATGGTGTACCGTTTAGAGCCGGCACCACCGACAAAGATGCCGCTGTGGCAGTCCGCGCAGCGGTAGATGGACAAGTGGAACTTGTGACTGAAGAGAGCATCCGCTGCCTTGAAGCTAACCTCTTTCACCCCTTTATGGCACTTCCCGCAGTCTCCCCGCACCGAGAAACCGGTCTTGCCGTCATGGCAGGCGCCGCATGATCGCCCGTTCGTCATTTCCTGCATGGTGTAGCGCTTGCTGTTGGGACCGGCAACGAAGACCTTACTGTGGCAGTCGCCGCAACCATACATCGCCAGGTGCACGGTGTGGCTGAACTGGGCATCGGCGGCAAAGGAGATATCCTTGACGGCGTGGCATTTCGTGCAGTTTTCCTTGACCGTAAAGGCGGTCTTGCCATCGTGACAGGCGCCGCAGGAGGCCCCCCGCTCCATCTGGGCCATGGTAGAATGGGGATTGTCAGGTCCCGCCTTGAACAGGTTGTTATGGCAATCGCCACAACTGTACATCCCCAGGTGGAAGTTGTGACTGAAGACCAGCGTCCCGAAATCAGGTATCTCGATGGGGACTTCCTTAACCCGGTGACAGCGCACGCAGTCTGCAAGAGCAAAGGCCTTACGCTTGTCGTGACAGACGCCGCAGGACTTCCCCTTCTCCATCTCGGCCATGGTGACAGCAGGGTTTTTCTTCGCCACGCTGTAGATGGAATTATGGCAGGTCGTACAACTATTCCCCAGCCTGGCCAGATGGACGTCGTGGTCGAATTCCACGGTACCGGCAGTTTCGGTCGAAAACCTGACGACCTTGTACTCTTTGGCATAGATGAACACGGGAATACTGCAGAGCAGTACCAGCAGAATGAGCAGGCGCCTCACAAAGTTCTCCCTCTTCCGCACTCAGGCAATTTTTAAGAGCGTCTTTGCCACATCCAGAATCCGGTTGGGCTGAATCGGCTTGGTGATGTAGTCGTTGGCCCCCAGAGCCAGCGCCCGCTCCCGGTCTTCCTGGGCACCCTCCGTGGTAATGACCACGATGGGTATCTCCTTGTAGCTGGCGTCATTGCGGACAAGGCTGACCAGCTTGAGGCCATCCATGATCGGCATATTGATGTCAGTAAAGATCAGGTCGAATTTCTCAACGGAAAGTTTTTTCAGACCGTCCACCCCGTCGTTGGCCTCACATATCTGGATACCCCGCAAACGCTTAAGGGCAAAGGATATGAGCTGCCGCATTGTCGGTGAATCCTCAACGATCAAGACTTTATATTCTGCCATAGGTCATCCCCTCCAATTAAATATGAATGGCGTACTATCTGGTCAGGAGATCGAGAAACCCCTGGATTGTCGACAGCTTCCTCTCTGAATCGGAATAAAGACGGGAGCTGAAAATAGCCGTGGCAGCATGCCCCGCCAGGAGCGTGAAGAGTTCATAATCGACCGGATCGAATTTGCTCTTCTGCTGCAGGAGTTTGTAGATCACGAGGACACCGATCACGTGCTCCTTTATCTGAAGGGGGATGCAGACCATGGGAGACGACAGGTCCGACACGTAGGATTCGACATCCTCGACGAAATGGCTCTCGCCGCTCTTGGCCACTCCACCGATGACTCCCTGACCGATCTTCGCCGACGGCACATCTTCACGGTCAATCCCCTCGGTTGCAACCGCCTGCAGTTCGTTGGTCTTTTCATCGAGGAGCATGATGGCGAATTCTTCCGCCCCGATCAGGTTAATGATGATCTCGGTGATGATCTGCAGCACTTCCCTGAAATCAAGGGTGGAGTGGAGCTGATAGCTGGCTATGTAGAGGTTGGCCAGGTTATTGTTCTCCTGCTCTATCTCCACATAGCGGGTGGCGAAGTCCTGATTTTCTTCCTCCACTTCCTGTATCCGCCCGAGAATCTCTTCCTTTTCCCGTTCCAGTTCGGCAATTCGTGCCTCCAGGCGGCGGCTTTCCTCCGACGCTTCTGAACGCCCTTCCGTAGCCCGGCTTGACTCTTCCAACTGCAGGACGCGGTAGCGGAGACGTTCGTTCTCGCGCATCAGCTCACTGGTGAACTCCGCACCTTTTTTGAAGGCCTGCAGAAACTCCTCAGCCTTGCTGTGAAGTCCTTTGTCATCTTCTGTCGCCATACGTCACCCCTGTCTGTAGGTTTGTCAATCTAAGCCGGGCATGAGCCCACACCTGAACATGATTTCCCGCGCCATCCGATCAAGCGGGGCTACCCCGTCCACTACTCCCGTGGCGATGGCCTCCCGCGGCATGCCGAAAACAACCGACGACTCCTCCGACTCAGCCAGCACCTGACCTCCGGCCTCCTTGACCGCCCTCACCCCGCGGCTGCCGTCATTCCCCATTCCGGTCAGGACTACGGCGAGCACCCGTTCCCCGTAGATTCCGGCGAGTGAATTGAACATGACATCCACAGAAGGGACGTAGCGGTCCTCTGCCGAAGGCTTGGCCAGTCTTGTCACAACTTCACCATTTTCAAGCTTCTGAAAAACCATATTGAGGCCTCCCGGTGCCACCAGAACCCGCCCCGGCCTGACCAAGTCACCATCGGTTGCTTCTTTGATCTCAAGAGCCGACCCTCGATTCAGCCGCTCGGCAAATGCCTTGGTGAAACCGGGGGGCATATGCTGGGAAACGAGGACTGCCACAGGCTGGGGTGTCGAAAACGCGGAGAGAATATTCTGCAGGGCCGGTGGCCCTCCCGTGGATGCACCAATGGCGATCACGTCCATGTTCGGCTGACCCAACCGCGCCGACGGAGGAAGGGCAGTTTTCTTTTTCTTACGGGGAGGGACTTCCGATGTGACATCGGTCACTCCTCGACGCTTGACTCCCGCCATATTAAGGTTGAAGACGTTACAGACCTTCTCCTGCAGGTCTTCCTGTATTTTGAGGAGTTGATCCGAAATGACGGTCGTTGGTTTCGCTATGAAATCAACGGCGCCCAGTTCCAGCGCCTTGAACACCCGCTCATCCTCGCTCCGTGAACTGATGACGATTACCGGCGTGGGACGCGTATTCATGATGATGCGCAGCAAGGTAAAGCCGTCCATCTTCGGCATTTCCAGATCAAGGGTCACGAGATCCGGCCGCAGATCAAGGATGCGCCGCATCCCCTCTTCACCATCAGCGGCATACCCGACGACCTGAACATTGTCCATTCCCTCAAGCATCTTCGTTATGGCACGGCGGTTATACGCGGAATCATCGACAACCACAACCTTGATCACGGGCATATGAATCCTCCGCTGCCAGCTGCCGGCTTCTGGTACACCATGTCATTCTGGAGGTGCCGAAGGGAAAAGGCGGTGGATATATTCATCAGAGACTCGGAATGACCGAGCAGGAGGAATCCACCATCATCCAGTGACTTGTGGAAAGATTCAATAACCCGCTTTTTGGCGATCTGGTCAAAGTAGATGATGACGTTGCGACAGAATATAACGTCCATTTTGCCGAGCAGTGCCATCCTGTTCTGATCAAACAGGTTCAGGTGGCTGATAGTCACCAGCTCCTTGACCTCGTCCGCAACACGATACGAGGCATCCTGCTCCACAAAAAAACGTCTGATATACTGCTCGTCGGTAGTCCGGAAGGAAGAGCGGCCATAGACCGCCTTGCGCGCCTGCTGGAGAACCTTGTGACATATATCGGTACCGATGATCTCGACGCGCCAGTCCTTGCAAGCCCCCATTTCAAGGAGGAGCATAGCGATGGTGTAAGGCTCTTCGCCACTGGAGCAACCGGCACTCCATATCCGAAGGGAGCGGTCCCCCCGTTTCTCCTTCGCTTTCTTCAATTCAGGCAGAATCTCATCGGTAAAAGCCTTGAGCTGGAACATTTCCCGGAAGAAATAGGTTTCGTTGGTCGTCAGGACGTCCATGATATCGGACAACTCCTGGTCCTTCTTCCGGTTATACTTGAGGAAGTGGTAGTAATCCTTGTACCCGCCCAACTGATGGAGCGCAAGGCGCCTGGCCAACCGCTTCTCAAGAAGGTACTTGGAATCGTGGTCGAAGAAAAGCCCGCAATGGGCGTATATGACATCGCGGATAAGACGGAAATCCTCTTCCGCCATCGGCATGTCCGGTTCCAGGGAAAACATTATTCGAACCTGCCCATGACTTCACGTATCTGACCTCTTACAAGGTCATCGGACTCGGTCTCCAGAGCCTTCTGCAAATAAGGCACTGCCTGATCCCCAAGCCTCGCGGCAAGAGCTCTGATGAAGGTACTGCGCACATCCCAGTGGGGATGGGCCAGGATTTTCTCACGGCACGCCAGGAGGGAAGAGGTGTCGATATCGGCGAGTATTTCGATAGCTGCCTTGACCACTTCCTCGTCGGGATTCTCCAGGGTACGGCGCACATGTTCCAATGCCCCGTCACCACCGATGGACGCCAGCGCCTCAAGGGCGGAGATCATCACCAGGCCGTCGGCCCCCTCCATGGAACCAACGACGGCAGACAATGCCCGTTCGCCGCCGATTTTCCCCAGGCTTTTCAAAACGGTGCACTGCACCCAGGGGTCCTCATCCTGGAGAGCAAGGAGAAGGGACTCCAAGTGCTCGTCCTTCCCCAGATCTCCCAACGCGCCTGCAGCCGCGATCCGCACGTCCGGTTCCTCATCCATGAGCGCCTTGACAAAATGGCCGGCAGTGTCCGGCAGCCGCAAACCGGCAAGAGCACTGACCGCATCCCGACGGACCAGCAGATCCTCGTCCTTCATGAGGAGGGCAAGCCGGTCGGCTTCACGGAGAGCGGCAAAGAGAACAACCGCATTGCGACGCCGTTCAGACAGGTCGTCAACGGCCATCTTCCGGGCAATCGCCTGAACCGACGGTTCATCATCCCCCGCAAGGCGGGCCAGAGCCTCAATAGCAGCTTCCCTGACCTCCGGTACCTGGTCGTCCAGAAGATCGGCTGCGTCCCTGATAAGTTCCGTTAGCCCGGTCTTGCCGCACGCCAGAACTGCAGTCCTTCGCAGCATGGGGTTCCCGTCCCGCATCCCCTCACCAAGAATCGCCGCGCACCCCTTGAAACGGAGCTCGCCACACACATAGACAATGGAACAGCGCTCGTCATCACCGGCATGGGCGAACTTCCGGACAAGACTGGCAGTCCCCCCATCCCCCATGTTCGAAAAAGCCTGGATGCACTGCCGGCGAAGCCGGTCGTCGCTGCATCCCTCCAGAAGAGAGCCGACTGCCCGTTCGTCCCCGATAAGGCCGAAAAGCACGACGAGCGCTTCCCGGAGTGACCTCTCCGCCGTTCCGAAGGATGCCAGCAGCCCCTCCACAAAAGGAGAGCCTGCAAGTTCCCTCAGTCTGACGTCAATCTGCCGTCGAGCAGTGTCATCCAGCCGCTCCCTTACCTTGAAGAGCGCCAGTGCAGCTGCTTCCCGGGCATTGCGGACCCTTTCTTTCAGACCTTCGACAAGAAGGGGAGCCGCCTCCGCATCACCGACAGCACCGAGACAGTCAAAGACCGCCTTCTTCAGGAGGTTGGTCTCCACCAGGGGAGAGATGACCGTCATGGGCAAAGGCCTGCCGATCTTACCCAACGCCTCGAGTATGGTGTAGCTCAGCCAGGTATCCCGTTTCCCCAATGCCTGGACCAGCGGGGAGACAGCAAGCGGGTCTCCTATTTTCCCCAGGTTCTCTGCCGCAGCCGCACTCACGTTGGGATCACCGTCGTCGAGGGCGTCGATGAGAAGAGGCACGGGAGAAGGGTCCCCGATGCTTCCCAGGATGTCGATGACGAATTTGCGTACGTCATGATCGGCATCGTTGACATGGCGTGACAGGCAGGGGACGGCAAGGAGCCCGAGCCGCTCCAGGGTTTCCACCGCAGAGTTGCGCAGACCGGCATTGTCGTGTGACCTGAGCATGAGAACCAACTCTTCCATCACCCCGTCGTCGGGGGTTGCACCAAGAAGCAGATCCACCGCCTCCTTGCGGACCCTCCAGCTGGAATCGCCAAGTGCCAGAAAAATCCCCTCCCTTATCTCCTCCAGAGGACGACCTGCCAAGCCGATGATCGACTGTCTCCTCACCTCTTCATCAGATGAGCGGAGCATTTCGACCAGAATATCGTTTTTCGTCGCGCCAGTCTCCATGGTTACAGCCCCAGCTCCACTTGTTTCTTGGCAATGAGTTCGTCAAAAGCATCCTTCAGGTAGTTGGTTCCGGCACGTACCTCCGCCGGGACACGCAGCTCATAGAGGTTCGAACCTTCGCGAATATCATCGGCCAGGAGCCTGAACAGGTTGCGGTTGCGGACTCCTTCCTCTACAAGCGGCTGGTTGTAAAGAACGATATCCGACACGATGATGCGTGCCAGGCGCTTCGCCTTCACGTGGGCCTCGGCAAGTTCGGGTGTGCTTGGCGCTACAGCGACGGATGTTTCCAGTTCCTCATTCTTCCTGAGTTCCTGACGGGTGGCCTCCTGTTCAGCAACTTCCTGGCGGGACAGTTCTTCGGATGAGACATGACCCTCCTCTTCGGCCATAACAGCAGGGTCGGACGGTGCCTCCACCGGCTTCTGCCCAGCTACAAGCCGGTACACCATGGCCGCCAGTGAGTCGGGGATGTGATGCTTCTCTATGTAGTCGTCCGCGCCGTAGAGGGACTTGGGAGAGCGCTTGTACCGTGTCTTGTCGTAGATGGAGGCGATAAGAATTGTTTTTACGGTTGCAAGAGCCGGGTTCTTTCGGACCGCGTCACACACCTCGAACCCGTACATCGAGGGGAGGGCCACATCGAGCAGAACGACCGAGGGGAGCAACTGTTCGATGGCGTTCAGGGTCTCACGACCGTCATTATAGATAAACACGTCGAAGGGTTCCGGAGCGAGGACACGTTGGACCGCCGCACAGAAAGAAGCGCTCTCGTGGGCAACCACCACCTTTATTCTGTCATTGGCAGGCGCGGGAGCTGGAGCGGAGGCTGCCGATGGGGCTGTTTTTTTTGCTTCCTGGGGCGCTGCTTGGGAAAGTGCAGGCTGCTGCCCAGGGGCCTGTTCCAAAGGCGGAGCGGCTTTACGTACCACGCGAAAAATCGCCCGGCACTTGCTGCAACGGAGCTTGATCCCCTCCGCCCCCACTTTCCCATCGTCAAGACTGAAACGCGTTTTACAGCTCGGACAAACTATCAGCATAGGGATATCATTCCTTTCACGGACACCACTCTCACTAACCTTTCTTTGCCATTTCCAGGAGTCCGAGTTCGTCGGCCTCCCGCGCGCTGATGATGCGATCCAGGTTGAGAAGCATAACCATGCTTTCCTTCACCAGGCAGACCCCTACCAGGTACTCAGCGCCAATCCCTGCGGCTAACTGGGGTGCCGGCTTGATATCCTTGACCGGCACCGTTATCACCTCCGTCACCTCATCGACCACCAGGCCGATCAACTGGCAGGCAACCTTGACAATAAGCAGACGAGTGCTCTGGTCGTTGGCGCGTCGGGGGAAGTCGAACCTGCTCCGCAGATCGACAACCGGTATGACGTCTCCGCGAAGATTGATCACTCCTTCCACAAAAACCGGAGCCTTGGGAAGAGTGGTCAACTTCAACGGCCGGATGATCCCCTTGATACGCATGATGTCAGCTGCGTAAATATCATCACCGAGCCGGAAGCAGGCAACCTGAATTTCGTTAATATCACTGTTCATGGCAACGTACATCCTCGCAGAGCACAGGTGGGCGCAGGGAAGTGCAACCGGTAACGGGGCAGCCTACCTGAAGCACAGCACACTGACAGCTATTTGTTAAGGAGCCCCTCAATTGTTTCGATTACCTTTGCAGACTTGAACGGCTTGGTCATGTAGGCATCAGCCCCCATCTCCATGCCACGGGCATAATCCTGACTGTTTTTCTTCGCGGTCAGCATTACCACCGGTATGTTTTTCGTCGCCGGATTTTCCTTGATGTGGCGACAGACTTCGAATCCGTCCAGTTCAGGAAGCATGATGTCGAGAATCACCAGATCCGGCGGATTCGCGCTGATTTCGTCCAGGGCGGATCTCCCGTCCATGACCCCCGTCACGTTGTACCCTTTTGAGGAGAGAAGGATGCTCTCAAGTTTCAGAAGGCTCTCCTCGTCCTCAACTATCAGTATCCTGTTCTTATGCATGACGGCTCCTTTCGTAACCAGCTTAACGTAGCGCTATGTCGAGGATCTTCTCCATCTTGAGAAGAATGAGCATCTGGCTCCCAAATCGCCCCAGACCAGTGACAAAATCCCGGTCAATGCCATCGAGAACGGCAGGCGGGGGCTCGATGCTCCCGGTCTCGATCCGGACAACCTGAACCACTTCATCTACCATGAGGCCGCTGAATTCATCCTGCCGCTTCACGACGATGATACGGCTCTTGACTGTCTGCTCCTGTGAGGGAAAACCGAGACGCAGACGCATGTCATACACGGGGATAATGATACCGCGAAGAGAGAGTATACCGGCGACAAAGCCGGGGACCCGCGGGACTTCCGTCACTTCCCGTGGTTTGATGATCTCCTTTATCTCCAGGATGTTGACGGCGTAACTCTCACCAGCCACCCGGAAAAAGAGAAACTCCTGGAACTCGCGCGTCTCCACGTGAGCAGCGGTCATGAAATCAGAGTCTTCGTCGCATCCCGAAGTTTCGCGTCCCGCCAGCAGTTGCGTCAGCGGATCGAAGTTCTGTGACAGCTTTTCAGCCGCAGGTGCCGGAAGAACGGAGGGTTCCTCGCCGGCAAAAAGATCCTCGATCTGCTCCGGAAATGTCTCCGTTTCAGGCAGGCTGGCCATGCGTTCTGCTTCCTCAGGAACAGACGCTGTTTCAGGCTGTGATTCGGGGAAAATAGCCGCCGGCGAGGGCTCAACGGGAGAACTCCCCTTTACCTGTTCCTGCGCTTTTTTCCTGATATCCGCAAGGTTCATGCTCTTCCCCGTTCCACGTCAGATCACCAGCTCAGCGGTCATATCCTCGATAATGGAACCGTCGATCATCGCAGCGTTCCGTCCGAACCCTTCCAGGAGGGCATTGGTGGCAATAATATTGATGCGTCGGGGGACGCCGCCCGACAGTTCGAAAATTCTCTGGACCGCGTCAGGAGTAAAGATGCCCGGGCTGCCACCTGCCACTTCGATCCGGAAATCCAGGTATTCCAGGGTTTCCTCAAGGTCAAGGGGGCGCAGGTGGTAATTCATGGCTATCCTCTGCCGGAAAGGTTCATACACCGGCGCACCTAGTATTCTCCTCAGTTCCGGCTGCCCCATCAAAACAATACTGAGGAGGTTGTGGTCATCCAGCTGAAAATTGGTCAGGAGCCTGATTTCATCAAAGATCTCCCGGTCCGGTATCAGCTGTGCCTCGTCGATAACGATCACCGGCAGGCACCCTTGGGTATGAAAACGGTACAACGCGCCGGTTATCTCCCCCAGGAGGTCATCCTTTGCGTTCGACGGGAATTCGACACCCAGTCCCCGGGCAATGACACGCAACAGTTCCATTGCGGTCAGACGCGGATTGAACACGAAGCAGAACCGGTATCCTTCCCCCATCTCATCCATGAGGGCACGGGAAATGGTTGTCTTGCCGCACCCTATCTCGCCGGTCAACAGGGCCATCTCCCGTTCTTCAAGCACGTACTGGAGGCGCGCCAGCGCTTCCCGATGGCCATTGCTCAGATAGAGGAAACGGGGGTCGGGAGTCTTGCTGAACGGTTTCTCCCTGAAACCGTAATAGTCCTTGTACATCGCTCCGTCTCTCCCGAATGACACCAGCCGGACCGGTGCCGGTCTGATCCCCTGTCCCTGGTCCCCGCTGTCAGGCATTCCCCCGCATGGCTTCGTTGATGATCCCCCCAACGTCGAGCACAAGAATGGTACGCTGGTCCCCCAGGTCGGCGGCACCGGAAATCCCCTTGAACCCCTTGAAGGTTTCGCCCATGGATTTGATGACAATGTCCTGCTGACCAACAAGATCGTCCACTACTATGCCGAGTCGTTTTTCCGCAACACCTACCACTACAACGTAGAAACCTTCCAGAATGTCGGACATCCCCGTGGTCTCGAAAAACCGATCAAGCCTGAGGAGAGGCAGGGTGATCTCACGCAACTGGATAACCTCTTTCTTTTCCACGGTGAGGATGTCCCTGTTCTCAACCATGATGGTTTCCAGTACCGACGTTATGGGAAGGGCGTAGGTACGACCCGCTGAGGAGATAATGAGCGCCTTGATGATTGCAAGGGTTATGGGAAGGGTAATGGTCATCGTACTACCGCTTCCCAAACGGCTTTCCACATCAACCATGCCGGAAACGGCGGCGATGTTGCTCTTCACCACATCCATACCAACACCCCGGCCGGAAATCTCGCTCACCGTATCGCTTGTGGAAAAGCCGGGCAGGAAAATGAGGTCTATTGCCTCCCTGTCGGACAACACATCCGCCGGTCCGATCAGCCCCTTCTCCTGGGCTTTCTTCTTCACTCGCTCCACATCGATGCCGCGACCGTCATCCTCAACCTCGACAACCACATGGTTCCCCTTCTGGAACGAGGAAAGCCGGATGACCCCTTTTTCGTCCTTGCCGAGACTGATACGCTCGTCGGGGGGTTCTATACCATGATCTATGGCATTGCGGATGATATGCATCATAGGGTCGGAAATATCCTCGACAATCAGCTTGTCCAGCTCAGTGTCGGCGCCAAACGTTTTCAACTCCACCTTTTTCCCCTGCTCACGGGAAACTTTCCGGACTATGCGGGACATCTTCTCGAAGAGCTGGCCTATGGGGATCATCCGTATTTCCATGACCCCCTTCTGCAACTCGGTAAGCTTGCGCTCAAGCACCTTCGCCGTTTTGCTAAGCCCGGCAGCCAGTGAAGTGTGACCATCCCGACGCAGGTTGTCGACAAACTCGTTGATGCTCGACTGGGAAAGGACCAGTTCGCCAACGATGTTCATCAACTCGTCCAGTTTGCCGATATCCACCCGTACCGTACGGCTGAAGCTTTTGGCGGTCACCGAGTTATCAGCTCCCGGGGTAGCCTCACCCCCCGGTGCGGATACCGTTTCCCCACCATCGGCCACGGCGGCAGGGACTGTCGAGTCGGCCGCCACCTCCCCGGCTCCGCCAAGACAGGTAACAATAACATTATCCTTGTCCACAAGAAGTGTGACCGCGGCGGTCTCAAGTTCGGAGCCGAAAAGGACTTCGAAATCAATGCCCGCGTCCAAGCCGCCGCCTGCACTCGGCAAGGTACTGACCACCTCGCCTCCCTGCTTGAGCAGATCGGTCAGCTCCCCCAGGTCCTGATCGAACGTCATCAGACTGAATGAGGCGTGGATGGAGTAGATGTTACGCCCCTTCTTGACATTTTCCAGGAGGCGATGCTCCTCGTACTCCGTCAGGGCACCGAGTATCCTGTCTGAAATCCCGAGGCGTGCCAGGGGAGAAACAGTGTCTGCCTTAGGGGGCGCACTGAGACAGGAGTTGATCCGGGAAACGGCCCGCTCTATCCCCTGGGTATCACTGACGCCGGTCCCGGCATTACGTACCATGGAGCCGAGCAGTTCCATGGAATCGAACAGCACGCTGACAGTGGTCTGACTGAGCTCCGCCTTGCCGAGACGCAGAGAGTCGAGAAGATTCTCCAGGTTATGGGCCAGATCCGCGATCTCGGTGAAGCCGAACATGCCGGCCAGTCCCTTGAGGGAATGGGCGCCGCGGAAAATGGAATTAATGAGATCCGGATTGCAATCCCCCGTGTCGGCGCAATCGCTGAGGCCGACCAGATCCAGGCTCAACTGGTCGACAATCTCTTCCGCTTCGGCGAGAAAGTCCTTTACAGCCTTTCCCATATTGTCGTTATTTCCGCTCATGTGTGCTCTCGTTGAGTGAATGATCGTGGTTATTTCGTTACGGGGCGCTCACCCGTCTTCAGGCAAGATAGGTGCGAAGCAGCTCCAACAGTCTGTCCGGGTCGAAAGGCTTCACCAGGTATTCATTGGCACCAAGCGCCAGCCCCTTTTCCAGGTCCTTCTCACTGCTCTCCGTCGAGACAATGAACAGGGGTATATGGCGATAGTTGGGGTTGTTCCGCACATAGCTTATCAGTTCGAGGCCATTGATGTCTGGCATATTGATGTCGGTGATGATCAGATCCACCTTTTCCCGGGGGAGCAGGCGGAGCGCCTCGAAACCGCTGGATGCTTCGACTATCTCGTAGTCGTCAACGGACTCGATGGTGGAGGCCAAAAGAGAGCGCATGGTTGGGGAATCTTCGGTTATGAGTATCTTTTTCACAGTCCCTCCGGACTTTTATCTTGCAGCCGGCGCTGCAGGAGCGCCTTTTCCATGGCGATTCCCGCCTGGGAAAGGAATATCTCAAGGGAGTCCGTATCTCCCACCGGTCTGTACTCCGGCAGATTGTCGCCGTACAGGATGGCAACAACCTTCCCTTCGCTGACAATCGGGCCGACGAACACCTCTGCGGGGTATTCGCCGCCGAGACGCTCTATGAGGTAGTGGTTCCACCCCCCCTCATCCGGCTTCACCTTGAGGGGCTGCTGGGATTGAATAACCCTGGCGAACAACGAATCCTCGTCACGGGGGATACGCATGTTGCGCACTCTGGAATCGGCAAGCCCCTCGCTGTCCTGGATACCGAACTGGCCAAGGCCGGCAATTTCGTTCTGCTTGACGATGAAAATGACCGCCCTGTTCATGAACTCCGACGCAAAGCGGAGCACCAGCAGGATTATCCCCCCGCCAAGGGAAGGGTTATTAAGCTCTTCGAGCATCCCCCGAAGGAGGGAGATGCCGGTACTCTGCGCCACCTGCTGTTCGCGCCCCGGGCCCAGTTCTTCCCCCATCTCGAGGCGGAGTTCATCGGCGATATTAACCTTGTCACTCCATTCCGCCGGTCCCTCTCCCGCCTCCACCCGGCGGAGTTCCCTCAACAGACGGAATTCAAAGACCGTCAGCGTTTCCGGGTCCGCAACTTCGGTCTTGCGGGGTTTCATGACAAAGTCACACCCCATCTCCCGGACTTTCCGTTCCGCGTCGCTGTTGTTGTAGTCAGACACTAGCAGCACCGGTAAATCGGGGAAATTGACGTGGACGATATCGAGAAGCTCAAGCCCACCCAGGACCCCCGAACCATCCATACGGGGCATGATCAGGTCGATGATGATGGAGGGACGCCCCCCCTCCCGGTAGAGCGTGTCGATCCTGATCAGGGCATCCTCACTCCCCTCGAAATCGAAAACTTCGTAACCTTGCTCCTTGAGGGACGACGCCATGACCTCGCGAGTCGTCGTGTCGTCATCCACCAGCACCAGCTGCCGCGCCGCACAGGGCTCCGTTGCTGCCGGCACCAAGGCCATTTCCGGCATTGATTCGACGGCAGGCACGGCAGAAGGGAGTACTGCAGCTTCTTCTACCGCGAGTGAAGGAGGCGCGGTAACCGGCTGAATGAGATCGAAGGTAAGGTCCTCGCTCTCTTCTGGCACGACAGGAGGTAAATACCCGTCCGGCATCTCATCGATGGCTTCACCACGGTGGCGACGCTCATCGATAATACGGGTTCCCTCCATGGCAAGGAACTGGGGATTGAGTCCCTGGTCCAGCATGAACTGAACCGGGTCAAGGTGGGTATCATCGATAGGTGCAACGTTATCCTGAAGTTCGAAATCGAAGGTCCCCTCTGCCCATGCAAAGAGGGAATAGACAACTTTTTCGATCTGCTCCCGCACCACCTGCTCGATGTCGTCGGCGGAAACATTGAAATGTTTGATAAGAATCGTCCCGAGCCGCTCCCGGAACCCCTCAGTCTCCTGCAAAGAAAGGGACTTCTTGAGGGTCGGAAGATCAATGACACTCTTCTGAACAAGCACCTCCCCCAGGTTCTGATGGAAGACGCTGGAGCTGGCACGTATGACCTGGCCGCTGCGAAAGAATACCTTCCCCTCGCGACCACGGCTGTGGAGGGTGAGCATGCCTGATTTACGACTCAGGCTGACAATTTGGAGGATCTCTCCGAGACCCAGATCTTCAAGATTTCCTACAAGGCTCATACGGTATCATTCTGGACATGGAGAAGTGGGATAAAATGCCGTTAATCATAACCTATCCGGGGTGCCAAGTAAAGCACTTTAGGCCACCACGGGGGGCACCTCCCCTCCCGGAGAGGTTCGCACTACGGAAGAATCCGGGAGCCTAACGTCGCTCCCGCCCCCTGAACATGAGCCGCAACGGTGTACCGGTAAAACCGAAGGCCTCCCGGAACTGATTCATCAGGTACCGCTCGTAGGAAAAATGAATCCCTTCGGGACGGTTGGTGAAGATGACAAATGACGGCGGGCGGGTCGCAACCTGGGTGGCAAAGTAGAACTTCACCCGCCGCCCCTGGAAAAGCGGCGCATGGTGGGTGGCGGTCGACTCGCTGAAAATCCGGTTCAGTTCCGACGTGGTGACCCGTTTGGTATACTGCTCCATGACGTTGACTACCTCTTCCATTATCCGTCCCAGCCGCTGCCCCGTCTTGGCAGAAACGAAGACGATCGGCACAAAGGGGAGAAATTTGAACTCCGTACGGATCCGGTCCACGAACCTGCCGAGGGTGTCATTCTCCTTCTCAAGGGTGTCCCACTTGTTGACAACAAAGATACACCCCCGCCCTGCTTCGTAGGCATACCCGGCGATCTTGCTGTCCTGCTCCGTCACCCCTTCCTCGGCGTTGATAACGATGAGCACCACATCCGCGCGCTCGATGCTCCGGAGTGAATCCATGACGCTGTATTTCTCTATCTTCTCGGTGGTCTTCCCCTTGCGCCGGATGCCGGCGGTATCGATGAGGACAAACCGCTTCTTGTGCCACATGAACGGGGTATCCACCGCATCGCGGGTAGTGCCGGGGGTGGGATTGGCCACCACCCGTTCGAAACCGAGCAGACGATTCACCAGGGATGATTTCCCTACGTTGGGTCGGCCGACCACGGCGATCCGGGTCACCTCCTCGTCCGACGCCTCCGATGGTTCGACCGGCAGGGCGGCAAGGACTACATCCATCAGGTCGCCGACCCCCCGATTGTGCTCAGCGGAAACGGGATAGAGATTGTCGACGCCGAGGGCATAGAAATCACCGATGCCGCTCTCCAGCTTGTCACCATCCACCTTGTTCACCAGGTAGAATACCGGCTTGTCCACCCGGCGGAGCATCTCCACCACTTCCCGGTCAGCGGGGGTAAGCCCGGTCCGGCCGTCCATCACGAACAGAATCAGGTCCGCCTCGTCCATGGCGAGCCGGGACTGCTCACGCATCTGCTGGAGGAGCCGGTCGTTCGTCTCCGGTTCGAACCCTCCCGTGTCCACGAGGATGAACGGCACGTCGAAACGGTCCACCTCAGCGTAGTTGCGATCCCGGGTCACCCCCGGCATATCGTCCACCATCGCCTTGCGGCGCCCCACCAGACGGTTGAACAGGGTCGATTTCCCCACGTTGGGACGACCAACGATTGCTATTATAGGTTTCATGTACCTTCCTTTACGTTTTTATGACTCTCAACGACACAGCAAAAAGCTCCGAGTGCAAGGCGCGAACAGACTGAGATGTGAGGCGTAGCATGAGCTACGTCGCAACGACGAAGACTGGGAGCAACGCCGCAATCGGACTTTTGGCGAAGTCGTTTATTCGTAGCCGAATTCTTTCAGCATCCTCGGACTCTCGCTCCAATCCTTCCGCACGCGGACGAACAGTTCGAGGAACACCTTCGTATCCAGCAACCGCTCGATTTCCTGCCGGGACTGCATGCCGATCTTCTTAAGCATCTCACCCCTGCGGCCGATGATGATCCCCTTCTGGGAGTCCCGTTCCACGTTGATGGTGGCAGCGATGGAGACGAGGCCGCCGTCTTCGCGTTCCGTGAAACTGTCCACCCCCACGGCGATGGAGTAAGGGACCTCGTCGCGGGTGAGGCGGAACACCTTTTCCCGGATAATCTCCGTGACGATGAAGCGCTCCGGGACGTCAGTCAGAATATCGTCGGGAAAGTAAGGGGGCCCTTCCGGCAGACAGTCACGCACCAGTTCCACCAGGCGCTCCACGCCGTCGCCATTGCCGGCCGAGACCGGCACGATCTCCCGGAACGGATAGAGGTTCATATAGGCGGAGATCAGCTCCAGGAGCCGCGATTTCTCCACCAGGTCGATCTTGTTGATGACAAGCATAACCGGGGCGTCCGCTTTTGCCAGGGTCTCCAGCAAAAACCCCTCCTGGGCGGCCGGGCTGACGTTCGCCTCCACGAGGAACAGGATGGCATCGACCCCCTGGATGGCGGTGAGCGCCGTATCCACCATGTAGCGGTTGAGACGGGAACGGGCCTGGTGTATCCCCGGCGTATCAATGAAGACGATCTGACCGCCGGGGACGTTGTGAATCCCCTGGATGCGATTCCGCGTGGTCTGTGGCTTGTCCGAGGTAATGACGATCTTTTCGCCCAGGATGCGGTTCAGAAGGGTCGATTTCCCCACGTTGGGACGACCGATGATGGAAACGAATCCGGAACGGAATTGTTCAGTTGGCACGTATCTAATTCTCCTTAATCTTAATCCGTAAGAGTTGGGTGTTTCGTGGAGCGAATGTGCCCGAGTTCCAGCGCTGTAGGCAACATGGAGCAAAGCCGGCCGACCGGCCGGCGCGAAATGGGCCGTACAACGGCGGTGCGAGGGTACTCTGAGCGGAATGGGGCACCCGACTCTCACATACTTTACACAAGCAGGTTCCCCCTGCGGCTGACCGACCCAGCCTCCACCCGCAAATCATGGTGAGAAAGATCCGGATCGGCTATGATCGACGTGACATGCACCCCGTCCCGCCGAAGCGCTTCAAGGTTGTACCGGCGCTGCCCTGCCACGTCCGACACCCGGGCCGGAGCACAGAAAACCGTCACCCCCATCCCCCGTGGCAGGCCGGTTGTCAGCTTCCGGCAAAGGTCGAGACAGAGCTCACCCTCCACCAGCTGCCGGAACGCGGGATGATAGGGGCCGGCCAGCACGCTTCCTTCGCAATCCAGCTCCGCGGTGGGCTGCAGGCCGATCCGTATCACCGGCACCTCAGCCGCAAGAGCGGCACGGAGCAGCATTTTGCAGAGGGTGACCGCCCCGGCAAGGGAGAGAGGAACGTACTCCCCCGCCCGATAGAGTTCAGCCAGACGCGTTTCTGCAATCACCAGGGTCGGGTAGATCCGGAGAAAGTCGGGATTAAGGGCAAGGACCTCGTGCAGCGATGTCATGCTGAGGGCCGGCGTATCACCGGGAAGCCCCGGCATGAGCTGGGCACCGAGAACCATCCCCGCCTTCTTTACAAGCCGGCAGGCGGTTACCACCTGGGCAGCGGTATGGCCACGTCCCGACCGTTCCAGGACCGACTCGTCCATGGACTGGATGCCGATCTCGACGGTAGCAACTCCCATCCCCCGCAACCAGGCTAGGTGTTCGCCGTCAATGGCATCGGGGCGCGTCGAAATGCGAATACCGCTCACCTCTCCCCGTTCCCGCAGGGGGTGCAACGCACCGAGCAGCCGCTCCTGGTAATCAAAAGGAATGGCGGTGAAACTGCCGCCGAAAAAGGCCACCTCGACGGGGTTCCCCCCGGACGTGCCACGGTAGGCACTGACCTTTGCCCGGATGGCATCACCGTCGGGAAACTCTCCGCCGGTGCCGGCAATCCTTACCTGGTTGCAGAAGACGCACTGGTTAGGGCACCCCTGGTGGGAAATAAAAAAAGGGACTGTTATTGGCCTCATCCGGTGAAGCTATCCCCTGCAAGGCGAACCAGTGCGTTCCGTGCAGCAGCCTGGGCCGCTTCTTTCTTGCTCCCACCGTCACCGATCCCCAGGACGTCGTCTCCAACCATGGCAGCCACGGTGAAGGAGCGCTCGTGATCGGGCCCTTCGGAACCGGTAACGACGTAATGGGGCGTTTTACCCCATCTTGCCTGGACCAGTTCCTGGAATTCGGTCTTATGGTCCTTCCCTCCCGGCGGGCGTTCCTTCCCGACCAGGAGAGGTCCGAAATGGGACCTGATCAGCCTGCGGGCCGGTCGCATGCCCCCATCGAGATAGACTGCGGCCAGGAGCGCCTCGTAGGCATCGGCCAGAAGGGAGCGCTTCTCCCGCCCGCCACTCTTCTCTTCCCCCCGTCCCAGCAACAAATACTCTCCAAGCCCGAGCGACAGGGCGATACCGGCAAGACTCTCCTCATCGACAAGGGAGGACCTCACCCTGGTGAGCTCCCCCTCCCGGCTTTCAGGAAAACGTTCCAGAAGGATCGCACTCAGAAAGAAGTCGAGGACCGTGTCGCCGAAAAACTCCAGCCGTTCATTGTCGAGCAGGGAACGGTCCCCGGCCTCATTGAGGTACGAGCGATGAGTCAGGGCCTGGCACAACAGATGCCGATCCTTGAATGTATAGTCGATGGCGGCTTCCAGACCTGTCAGCCGCCCGCTGTCCTGCATGTTCATAAAATCCGCCGTATGACCTGACCTGGAAACTCTCCCCAGTTATATGCACAACCTTGGGAGTATAGTCAAAGATGCAGATTTTATCAATAGATATGCCGCTTTGGCTGGATTTTTATCTTGATTAATTCCCGCCCCTCTCCTATAATTTTTTATTTTTCAGCTGTGAGGACCGGCATGGCCTGCTTCATAACATTCGAAGGCAGCGAGGGGTGCGGCAAGACCACCCAGATACGAATCCTGGCTGACCGTCTGAAAGCCATCGGCCACGGCGTTATCACCACCCGTGAGCCGGGGGGTTGCCCCATCGCAGACAAGATCCGGGGGATACTCCTGGATGCGGAGAACGGTGCACTGACACCCCTGTCCGAACTCCTCCTCTACGCTGCAGCCCGGTCCCAGCATATGGCGGAAGTCGTCAAACCTGCCCTGGCCTGCGGACATGTGGTGCTCTGCGACCGTTTCACCGATGCGACCGTCGCCTATCAGGGATACGGGAGACAACTCGACAGAGAAACCATCGACCGGCTCAACGTGCTCGCCACGGGTGGGATCCGCCCCGACATTACGGTCCTCCTCGATTGCCCGGTCGAAATCGGGCTGAAGCGGGCCATGGCACGGATCAACACTACCTCCGGCGCACGGGAGGAACGTTTCGAACTGGAAGCCATGGAATTCCATCGCCGGGTTCGCAGCGGCTACCTGGAACTGGCAGCTCGCGAACCGGAACGGTTCATTGTCATTAACGGCGCAGCAGGCGTGGAGGAAACCTCCGTCGAGATCGAAGCGGCAATCCTCGCCAGACTGCCCGGAGGAAGTTGATGGTCTACGACACCATCATCGGACAGGAGAGAAGCATCGCCATTCTCAAGCGTGCCTGGACAGGAGGGAAGCTGGCACACGCCTACCTGTTCGACGGCATCGAAGGGTGCGGCAAGCGGAAAACCGCCCTGGCCCTCGTCCAATCGGTTTTCTGCAGTGATGACAAGGGCGAAGGGTGTGGCCGTTGCCCCTCCTGCAACAAGGTGGCAACCCTCCAGCACCCCGACCTCCATCTGATCGAACCGGACGGTGCGTTCATCAAAATCGACCAGGTCAGGGAGTTACAGCGGGAGATGGCCTTCCGCCCTTTCGAGGCCCCTAGGAAGGCATGCATCATTGACAATGCGGACCGTCTCAATCCGGCCGCCGGCAATGCCTTGCTGAAAACCCTCGAAGAACCCCCCGGCAACGCTCTCATTATCCTGATTACTGCAAACCCCGGGGGGGTGTTGCCGACGATCATCTCTCGCTGCCAGAGGCTCCAGTTCCAGGCGATTCCCCAGCCTGCACTGGAGGACTATCTCATAGGCCAGGGAACGCCTCCCGAAACCGCCGGTATCGCGTCAGCGCTGGCCGGAGGGAGTCTGAAGAAGGCACTGGAAGTCAGCAGCGAAACGGTCCTGCAAGAGCGGCAATCCCTGCTGCAAAGAATGCTCTCCTTATCCCTGGACAATATAGCCTCCCTTTTCGCCGCAGCTGAGGAACTGGCTGCGGACAAGGAGAAGGCCCAGGAGATGCTTGAGCTTATCACCACGCTCCTGCGGGATATGCTTTTCCTCCGGCAGGGAAGCGGGGACATCTCCAACCGGGACCTGCTCCCCCTGCTGGAACAGGGAGCGGCCCGTTTCACGGCAGCGAGCCTCATGACTCTCATCGAGCAGGTAGCGACAACCCGCCGCGCGCTGTTCCGTAATGTCAACACCCGCCTGGCGCTTGAGGTTATGTTCATGCGCCTGGCCGAGGCATGATTCCTCACCTATTCTGATTTTCTGGGAGGAGACGTCTCCTTGCCGCACCTGGATGAACCACTATAAACAAAGCAGAGGGGATCGTTCCCCTGGAGGAACTTTGATAAAAATCGCCAAGATCCAGTTTAATACAGCCGGAAAGCTCTATGACTTCAATGCCGGCAATCTCGATCTCAAACCGGGCGACAGGGTAATTGTCGAAACCGAAAGAGGGAAAAGCATCGCCACGGTCGTAGTCGGTCCCCGGGAATTCGAAAAAGGCGTTGTCCCCGAAGGGCTTAAGAATGTCACGCGCAAAGCGCTCCCCGAAGACCTGGAAGCGGCGGCACGAAATGCGGTCAAAGAAAAGGAAGCCCGCGCCCTCTGCCTTACAAAGATCAAAGATCGCGGCATGGACATGAAGCTCGTCCGGGTCGAGTATCTTTTCGACGGCAGCAAGGCGATCTTCTATTTTACCGCCGACGGCCGGGTCGATTTCAGGGAACTGGTAAAAGACCTCGCCCACGCCTTCCATACCCGCATCGAGATGCGCCAGATCGGGGTGCGCGACGAGGCCAAGATGGTGGGAGGAATCGGCATCTGCGGCCGGGAATTGTGCTGCTCCTCCTTTCTGCGAGATTTCGAGCCGGTGTCGGTGAAGATGGCCAAGGAGCAGAACCTCGCCCTCAACCCGATCAAGATCTCCGGCCAGTGCGGCAGGCTTCTCTGCTGCCTCTCCTACGAATACGAAACTTACTGCACCCTGAAGAAATGCCTTCCCAAGTGCGGCAAAAGGGTCAAGCATGGTGCCGTAGAAGGCGAAGTGATCAAGCTGGGGGTACTGGAGGGCACCGTTACGGTTAGAACCGACGAAAATGTGCAGGTGGTGCTGAAGGGTGAAGAGATCAGGCCCGAGGAGATAACGGACCGCCCCAAGAAGCTGCCGCGGGAACAGGGAAAGGAAACTCCACAGGAAACAAAGGAAGGGCGAGGCGGCGGCCGTGAACGCCGTGACCGGCGGCATGACAACCGGGACAAGGATAAAAAGGAGAAACGATGAGCCGGACATTTTACGTCACCACACCCATCTACTATGTCAACGATGTCCCCCACATCGGCCATGCCTACACCACACTGGCCGCCGACGTCCTGTCACGCTATAAAAAGCTCCAGGGATACGAGGTCTTTTTCCTGACCGGCACCGACGAACATGGCCAGAAAGTAGAAAAGGCCGCCAACACCGCCGGAGAGACCCCCCTTGAGCTGGCAGACCGGGTAGTCAAGCGGTTCCAGTCCCTCTGGGAAAAACTTGACGTATCCTACACTGACTTCATCCGCACCACCCAGGAGCGCCACAAAAGAGGGGTCACCCACCTGTTCGAAAAGGTCCTGGCCCAGGGGGATATCTACCTTGGGGAGTATGAGGACTGGTACTGCACTCCCTGCGAAACATTCTGGACCGAGACCCAGCTCATCGACTTCAAATGTCCCGACTGCAATCGTCCCACGGAGAAACTGAAGGAGGAATCCTATTTCTTCCGGATGAGCAAGTACCAGGAACAACTCCTGGCCCACATCGAGGCCAACCCCGACTTCATCCAACCCAAATCCCGGCGCAACGAAATACTCTCCTTCGTCCGGGAGGGGCTGCGCGACCTCTCCATCTCCCGCACCTCATTCTCCTGGGGGATTCCGGTGCCAGGTAACGAGAAACATGTCATTTACGTCTGGTTCGACGCCCTCACCAACTACATAACCGCCCTTGGATACCCGGACGAAACGGGGAACTTCGGTACCTTCTGGCCGGTGGATGCGCATCTCATCGGCAAGGACATCCTCCGCTTCCACGCCGTCTACTGGCCCACCTTCCTTATGGCAGCCGGACTTCCCCTGCCGAAGAAAGTCTTCGCCCACGGCTGGTGGACCGTTGAAGGGCAGAAAATGAGCAAGAGCCTCCAGAACGTAGTGGAGCCCAACATGCTCATCGACCGTTACGGGGTGGATGCCGTCCGCTATTTCCTCCTCCGGGAGGTCCCCTTCGGCCTGGACGGCGACTTTTCCCATACCGCCCTCGTCAACAGGATCAACTCTGACCTGGCCAACGACCTGGGAAACCTGCTTAATCGCTCCACCGCCATGGTGAACAAGTACTTCGACGGCATCGTTCAGGAGCCGGGGGCGTTGACGGAGCAGGACGAGGCCTACCGCGCCAAAACCGAAGCGATGGTGAAACAGGTGGACACCTGTATGGACGAGCTCGCCTTCAGCAAGGCGCTGCAGCAGATATGGGAAGTCATCTCGGCGGGGAACAAGTACATCGATGCCACCGCCCCCTGGACACTGGCCAAGGACCCGGCCCAGAAGGAGCGGCTCGCCACGGTCATGTACTGCCTGCTGGAGTCCCAGCGGATCGTCCACACCCTGCTGACCGCCTTCATGCCACGGACTGCGGCAAAGGCCCTTGCCTACCTGGCGTGGGAACAGACGCCGACCGAGGCCGACCTGCAATGGGGTGGGCTCAAGGCCGGCACCGCCATCACCAAGGCCGAGGCGCTGTTCCCGCGGATCGAGGAAAAGGCGGAGTAACAGCGGGAGACATCCCGAAGTGCTACAACGCAAAAGGCCGGGGGAACCATTCCCCGGCCTTTTGTTATCTTGAAAAAACATTTGGGACACGGAAACGTCGGAAAAAATCAGGATAACTGCGGATTACAGTCACAACCTCAACCAACCTTTCGGTTTACATCCAAAATCCAGGGATCATCCGCCTAAATCAGATGTTATCCGCTTTTCCCGTGTACAATTGGGGTTATTTTTATCCCTCTTCTTCAGTCCCTTTGGCCGCTTCGGCAGTACAGCGTTCAACCACATCCCTCAACCAGGCAATTTCATCGGGAAGAAACTGTTTGGAGTAGGGGGTGCCCACATTCAGCGCCCAGTGCAGCGGAGGTTCAGTCGTGGCGGCAAGAGCGTGCCCCGGCACCGCGACACTCTTAACCTTCTCCTGTGCCCAGGCATGCAGGCGCTCCTCGCTGTCGAAGAGCATCAGGTAGTCGTTCCCCTCCGCCTCGATAATCAGCGGCAGCACCTGTCCGTCCGTACCCTCTGCGCCTGCTTCCTTCGCCCCCTTCTCATCCAGGGTCGGGACGAAAAACGTGGCATTGAGGAAGAGATCGTAAAATGCAGACTGGTTCTTTGGGTTGTCAATATCCTGGTGCAGGGTCTCCAGTGCCCGGTCCAGTTCGGTCATGATAACGTCCTTTCGTTGGTTCATTAATGAAATCCTTAGAGACTCGGCTCAGCGTGGCCGTGATACAGCTCGTCCCGCTCGGCCGCAACTTCCGCACTCTCCAGATATTCGTCGAAGGTCATCACCCGGTCGATCACGCCGCGAGGGGCGATTTCGACGATGCGGTTAGCCAGAGTGGCGACAAACTCATGATCATGGGAGGCGAAGAGGATCACCTCGCTGTAGGCGATCAGCCCGTCATTCAGGGCGGTGATCGATTCCAGGTCCAGGTGGTTGGTTGGCTCATCAAGAATCAGGGCATTGGCGCCAGTGAGCATCATGCGGGAAAGCATGCAACGCACCCGCTCCCCACCGGAGAGGACGGTGGTTTTTTTCATCGCCTCTTCCCCCGAGAAAAGCATCCGCCCCAGGAAGCCACGGGCAAAGGTTTCCCCTTCGGTCGGGGGAGAGTACTGCCCAAGCCACTCGATCAGGGTCATCTCCTTGTCGAAGTAGGCGCCGTTCTCTTTGGGGAAGTAGGCGTTTGTTATGGTAACCCCCCAGCGGAACGTGCCGGAGTCCGGCTTCAACTCGCCGGCCAGGATCTGGAACAGAGTCGTACGGGCCAGACTGCTCCCGCCGACGAAGGCGATCTTATCCCCCTTACGTACGATCAGGTGGAAGTTGTCCAGCACCTTAACGCCGTCGATCGCCTTGGTCAACCCCGAAACCTCCAGGATAATATCGCCGCAGGGTCGCTCCGGCTTGAACACGATGTGGGGATACTTGCGCGACGAGACCGGCATCTCCTCCAGGGTCATCTTGTCCAGGAGCTTCTTGCGCGAGGTGGCCTGCTTCGCCTTCGAGGCATTGGAACTGAACCGCTGGATGAATTCCTTCAATTCGGCGGCCTTCTCGGCAACCTTGCGGTTCTCGTTCTGCTTCTGTTTCAGGGTCAACTGGCTGGCGTGGTACCAGAAATCGTAATTCCCGACGTAGACCTGAATGCGACCGAAGTCGATGTCTGCGGTATGGGTACAGACCTGGTTCAGGAAATGGCGGTCATGGGAGACAACGATCACCGTATTGGAGAAGCGGTAGAGAAAATCCTCCAGCCAGGAGATGGACTTCAGGTCCAGGTTGTTGGTCGGTTCGTCCAGGAGCAGCACGTCAGGGTTACCGAAGAGGGCCTGGGCCAGCAGAACCCGGACCTTGTCCCCACCCTCCAGTTCCTTCATCTTTTTATGGCGCAGTTCTTCGGGGATGCCGAGGCCGTTCAGGAGCACCGCCGCCTCGGATTCTACCTCGTAGCCGTTCATTTCGGCGAATTCTGCCTCCAGTTCAGCCGAACGGACACCGTCCGCCTCGCTGAAATCTGCCTTTGAGTAGATCGCCTCACGCTCAGCCATAACGTCGTAGAGCCGCTTGTGTCCCATTATGACAGTATTAAAGACTGTCTCCTCATCAAAGGCGAACTGGTCCTGGCGCAGAACTGCCAGCCGTTCCCGGGCTCCCATACCGATATCACCCTTGTCCGGTGAGATCTCCCCGGAAAGGATCTTGAGAAAGGTTGACTTGCCGGCACCATTGGCGCCAATCAGGCCGTAGCAGTTGCCCGGCGTGAATTTGATGGTGACATCCTTGAAGAGAACACGTTTGCCATAGGAAAGTGAAACATTCGTTGCCGTAATCATGCTTTGGAAAACTCCCGTTCGTTGTGGACTGGCCGTGAAACCCGCGCGACAATAAAAAACCACAGGGAAGGTCCCTGTGGTGCAGAAACAGTTATAAAATAGCATCTTGTGTCGTCGACGGCAATGGTTATTTTTGCAATATGCCGGCTAGTGTCCATCCGGAAACTTTGGATGTGACACTATAGGTTTCCAATTTGAAAACGAGGCGTTTTTCGTTCTGGCAAGGAAAACGAGGGATTGCGCGGAGGCGTACGTTGGTACGCCGCACAAGCAAACCCGATGGTTGACGCCGCCAAGGCGGAAAAGAACCGTTTCCGGATGGAAACTGGCTAGAGGCCGGCGACCGGCTGCATCGGCCGCAGTTCGCCGGATCCGAAGAGGAAAAAAACGCGGAACAGGCAATACTTGTAAAATTCGGTAAAAAGAAGGCGGAAGCTGCCGCCGTCGTTCCACCAAGCCTCCTTCAAATTGCTGCTGTCCACCGGGTAGGGATAGATGGTGACCTCCTTCGGGAGAACGCTGCGGAAGATGAGGGTGGCCCGCTTCATGTGGTAGCGAGAGGTTATGAGCTTCAGGGAGCGGATCTGGTGCCTGACGACCAGTTCCCGGGCGTAGATCGCGTTTTCAAGAGTATTGCGGGACACCTTCTCAAGTATGACCCCTTCACCGTTCCGCAGTCCCGGCTGTTCCCTGAACAACTCCCCCTTGCGCACCGACGGATCTACCCCGACGAGAAAAAGCCAGCGGGCCTGATTGTCCCGATAGAGCCGGATCCCTTCCTCGACCCGTCCCCTCCCCCCCGTGAGCACCACGATGGCATCGGCCTTGACCATGCGTGGGCGGAGGGAGAAGGTCTTGTAGGCAAAATCAACGAACAGGACCGCCAGAATCACCAGAAAGATAACGAAGAGCGAAAAAAGCCCCTTAACTACGGTCATTGCTGCCCCTATCCTTGCCACGAAAATCCAATTGCCAGTAACTTTTTTCTTGCGCATCGGCCAACAATCTGGTAAAAGTTAGTGCTTCAGTTCAAACGGAGGAACGATCCCATGTCCAAAGTATGCGAAATCTGTGGTAAAGGCCCCAGCTTCGGTAATAACGTCAGCCACGCCAACAACAAGACCCGCCGTACCTGGCATCCCAATCTGCAGAAGATCAAGGCGATCCGGAACGGCAGTGTGAAGAGCATCAAGGTCTGTACCCGCTGCATTCGTTCGGGTCACGTTGTCAAGGCGCTCTAAAACCGGTTCAACGTTCCAAGTTCGAGGTTCAAGGTTACACCCACCTGAAGCCGCAACGCCCCGTGCGTTAGCGGCTTTTTGTCTTTGAACGTAGGACCTTGAACCGTCAGCGCGCCAGAGCGATAACTTCGATCTCCACCCCGGCCCCCCGCGGCAACCCCTTCACCTCAACCGTAGAGCGGGCCGGCGGCTCTGCGCCGAATCTCCTGCCGTAAATCTCATTAACCACAGAGAAGTTGGCCAGGTCGGTGAGGAAGATCGTGCTTTTCACCACATCGTCGAAGCCGAGCCCTGCAGCCGCAAGCACCGCACCGATGTTTTCCATGACAAGCTCTGCCTGAACCGTTATGTCACCCTGCCGGAGAACGCCGGTAGCAGGGTCGAGCGGTATCTGTCCGGATAGAAAGAGCAGCCCGCCCGCCTTCACGGCCTGGGAATAGGGCCCGATCGCCTGCGGCGCCTTGTCAGTCGCAATGATTGCCTTCATAGCACATCCCCTTTCAACGTTTCAGGAAACGTCAATTTTTTGCAAGGTCAAGGCGCACAAGCAGCGACGCGGAGGCGTACATCTGGTACGCCGCACAAGGAGCTGTGCAGGGCAACGCTGAGATTGCGGAAAAGTGGCGTTTCCCTCACTAGCTTTTGATGCGTTCCGCCTTGATAACCCCTTCAACCTTCATAATACTCGTCAGCACCCGCTTCAGGTGGTCCAGGTCCGTGACCTCCACCTCGAACAGGTTCACTCCCCGCTTGTCCACGGTGCTCTGGATGGAGGCGCTGGTGATGTTTGATTCACTGTTGGCGATGGCCTGGGAGATGCCGGCCAGTATCCCCTTCTGGTCATGGCAGAAAACCCGGATCTTGACCGGCAGGGCGGACCGCTTGGCCTTCTCCCAGGTAACGTCGATGCGCCGCTCGGGATCGCTCTCCAGGGCGAGCTGGCAGTCGGCAGTATGCACCGTAACCCCCCGCCCGCGGGTAATGAAACCGATGATGTCGTCGCCGGGGACGGGATTGCAGCACTTGCCGAAGCGGACCAGCACGTCCTCCACACCGCTGATACTTATGGCACTTGACGACTTTCTGGTCAGCTTGTCGAAAACCTTGCCGAGACGGGTCTCCTTGCGTTCCTGATGCTGCTCTAACCGTTCCGCCGGAATCAGCTTCCCAAGCAGCTGATTGATCGAGAGTTTGCCGTAGCCTACAGCGGCCAGCAGGTCATCCTCGTGGACAAAACCAAACTCAGCAGCCACCTTCTTCAATTCGCCACTCTTGAGAAGCTTTCCGTAGTTGAGGGAATAGCGGCGAAACTCCTTTTCGGCAATCTCGTGACCGAGGGTGATGCTCCTCTTCCGCTCCTCGGTCTTGATCCACCCCCGAATCTTGTTCCGGGCACGGGAACTTTTGACTATCTTCAGCCAGTCCTTGCTCGGAGTATGGTGGGGCGATGTGACAACCTCGACGATCTCGCCGGTCTTCAGCTCATACTTGAGGGGGACAAGCTTGCCGTTCACCTTGGCCCCGACGCAGCGGTGTCCCACGTCTGTATGGACGCTGTAGGCAAAATCGATGGGAGTCGACCCCTTGGGGAACCCCTTTACATCCCCTTTGGGAGTGAAGACGTAGACCTCTTCAGGGAAAAGTTCCACCTTGACCGTATCCATGAACTCCCGTGAGTCCTGGAGCTCCTGCTGCCATTCCAGGAGCTGGCGGAGCCAGGCGAAGCGCCTGATGTCCTTCTCGTCGTAACCTTTCCCTTCCTTGTACTTCCAGTGGGCCGCAATCCCCGCCTCGGCAACCCGGTGCATCTCAAAGGTTCGTATCTGCACCTCCATCCGCTCCCCGAAGGGGCCGATGACGGTGGTATGAAGGGACTGGTACATGTTCCCCTTCGGCATGGCGATGTAATCCTTGAAACGGCCAGGGACAGGCTTCCAGGTTGAGTGGATGATCCCAAGCACCTCGTAGCATTCACGGATGTCGTCTACCAGTATGCGGATCGCGATCAGGTCGTAGATCTGATCGATATCGACGTTACGGTTCTCCATCTTGCGGTGGATAGAGTAGAGATGCTTGCTCCGCCCTGAAACCTCACCCTTGATCTCATGTTCATCAAGCTTAGCGGCTATGATGTCCCGTACTTCCTCGACGAAAGTCTCCCGCTCCTTTTTCTTTTTCGTCACCTTTGAAGCCAGGTCATAGTAGATCTGCGGGTCCTGGTAGCGGAAGGAAAGATCTTCCAGTTCGCTCTTGATCCAGGAAATCCCGAGCCGGTTTGCAATGGGAGCGTAGATATCCATCGTCTCCCGGGCGATGCTCCGCTGCTTGGGTTCCGGCTGATACTGGAGGGTGCGCATGTTGTGGAGACGGTCGGCAAGCTTGACGAGAATGACGCGGATATCGTTGGCCATGGCGAGGAGCATCTTGCGGAAATTCTCCGCCTGGCTCTCTTCCTTGGTCTTGAAGTAGATCTTACTGATCTTGGTGACCCCGTCCACCAGATTGGCCACCTCTTCTCCGAAATTGGCCACCAGCTCTTCGTGGGTAGTAAGGGTGTCCTCGATGGTATCGTGGAGAAGACCGGTCACCACGGTCGCCACATCCAGCCGCAGATCAGCCAGGAGCGCTGCAACCTCCATAGGGTGTACGAGGTACGGCTCACCCGAAAGGCGTGTCTGCCCTTGGTGGACCTTGGCGCAGAAGACATAGGCCTTTCTCACCAGATCCAGATCAGCGGACGGGTTGTAGGCGGTCACCTTGTCGAGAATGTCGTTGAGCCTGATCATGGGGCAAGCCTGGGTGAAAAGGGGGAAAATGAAGACAAAAAAAGGGCGGAAGCGCTCGCGCTCCAGCCCCGGTATGCCGAGAAATTAACGGCTTTTTCGAGAGGTTATTTCGAAACTGACTTTCCCGGCGGCAATTTCCCGCAGGGAGAGGACTACGTTCTTGTTGCTCCGGTTATCAATGAGGGGCTTGGCACCCTTGTACAGCTGCTTCACCCGTTTCGATGCCAACATCACCAACAGAAAACGGTTATCAACCTTCTCCAGACAATCTTCAACAGTTACCCTTGCCATTGTTACTCCTTTCTTAAAACCGGCGACCAGTGATCGGTGACCGGTAATTGCTCATATTTAATAACCGGTCCCCAGTCCCTAGCCCTTGGTCCCCGGCCCCTGAAGATCAAACAATTCCGACACGGCCTCCAACACGCGGGAGGTACGGCACCGTTCCGCAATCAGGACCGACTTGAACTCCTCAACGGCCGTGCTGAAGACGTCATTGACAATTATGTAATCATACCAGCGGGACTCGCAGATCTCAGCTGCCGCAGCCTGCAGGCGTCGTGCGATCACCTCTTCACTGTCTGCGTTACGGCAGTCGAGGCGGCGGCGAAGCTCGTTATAGCTGGGGGGCATGATGAATATGAAGACCCCACCCTGGTAGCGCTCCTTCAGCTGACGGCCACCCTGGCAGTCGATATCGAGGATGACGTCAACCCCGTCGCGGCGGTACTCTTCCAGGGTCTTGATTGCGGTGCCATACAGGTTGCCGTGCACTTCGGCCCATTCGGCAAATTCTCCCTCAGCCACCATCCTCCGGAACTCATCGGTGGTGATGAAAAAGTAGTCGGTCCCATGGACTTCGCCGGGGCGCGGAGAACGCGTTGTGTAGCTGACAGAATGCCGCAGGTTCGGGAAAATGTCAATGACTTCCTTGCACAGCGTGGTTTTACCGGCACCCGACGGTGCCGAGATTATGTAGAGCACGCCTTCACGTTTCATGATAACCCCGTGATCAGGGAACGAGAGACTGGCAAGCGTCAAATAGGTTCTCACTATTCACTATTCACCTCTCACTTTTCCCCGATTTTTTTACTCTATATTCTGTATCTGTTCCCGTATTTTCTCAAGCTCAGCCTTCAGTTCCACCACCAGCGGGGTTATTTCCACATCCCCTCCCTTGGAACCGATGGTATTCACCTCCCGGTTCATCTCCTGGAGGAGGAAGTCCAGCTTCCGCCCAACCGGCTCCGTCAGCTGTAGTGCCCGGTCGAACTGCTGCAGATGACTGTTGAATCGCACCAGTTCCTCCGTCACATCACTCCGGTCGGCCATGATAGCGATTTCCTGGGCCAGACGCCCCTCGTCAAGGTTGGTATCCGCCAGAAGCTGGGCCAACCGCTCCTTAAGCCGTGTCCCGCTCTCGGCCACCGCCACCGGCGCCCGCACACCTATCCTGTCTATCAACGCGCCCAGGTTCTCACGCCGGCTCCGCAGGTCGGCAAGGAGCGCATCCCCTTCCCGCGACCGCATCTCCTCCAGCGCCCCCACTGCCTGCTCAACTGCGGCCAAAAGGTCGGCCCGGAGCGAATCGGCAGGGGTCTCGCTCTCCCCCGTAGTCAGCACATCACGCTGGACAGCAACAAGCTGCAGGCTGACCGGCTCGGCAACCCCCAGTGTCTCCCGCAGCTCCCCCAGCGCCTCAAAATAGGCACGTGCCAGGGGGAGGTTGACCGTCGGCCGGGCCGCGGCATCCAGCACCCCCTCCCGCTGCACGAATACCTCGATCTTTCCCCGCTTGAGCCGCTCACCGACGCATTTCTTCACCTCGTTCTCGAAGGGCATGAGCCCTCGCGGCAACTTGACGGTTATCTCTCCGTACCGGTGATTGACCGACCGGATCTCCACGCTCATCCGGCCGGATGGGGCAACAACCTCTCCTTTGCCGTAACCGGTCATGCTCTTTATCATGGTTTCTCCCCGACTCAATACGCGTTTTTGTTGACCAGACCTTTAAATACCGTCAGAAATAAAATCTTCACATCGAACAGCAGGTCCCAGTTCTCTATGTAATAGATATCGCATTCGACTCGTCTTTCGATGGAGGTGTCGCCGCGCCAGCCGTTGACTTGCGCCCACCCCGTGATCCCTGGTTTCACCTGATGTTTCACCATGTACTTGGGAATATCTTCCCGGAATTGCTCCACGAAAAACGGCCGTTCCGGGCGCGGCCCGACGACGCTCATGTTTCCCGTGAACACGTTGAAAAACTGAGGCAGCTCATCCAGGCTGGTCTTGCGCAGAAACGTACCGAATCTGGTCTTCCGCGGATCATTGGGAGTCGTCCAGGTAGTCGCCGCCCTGGAATCATCGGCAACGCGCATGGAGCGGAACTTGAGCATATCAAACGGACAATTGTTAAGCCCGATGCGCCTTTGCCTGAAAAATACCGGCCCTGACGAGGTCAGTTTGATGCCTACGGCAATGAACATCATGACCGGCGCGGTTACCAGTATTGCCAGGGAAGAAAACCCGATATCGAACCCACGCTTTACAAATCTGTTGAAGGGGTCATCGAGGGGGATCTTCCGGACGTTCAGGAGGGGTATGCCGTCAAACTCCTCGATTACCGGGCTGCCGGGGAGATATTTATTGTAATCCGGAATAATCCTGACACGAACCCCGGCTTTTTCACAGGCATCAACAATCTTCCCGTACTTTTCAAACGCGTTGAGTGGGAGTGCCACCACTACTTCGTCTACAGAACGTTCATCCAGAAGGTGCGGCAGATTGGAACAGCACCCCATCACCGGCTTGCCGACCACTCTCTCCTGCTGTTTCATCTCGTCATCGTCGAGAAAGCCAACGACATTGTAGCCAAAATCGCGGTGGGCGTTGACCTTCTGGGCGAACTCGATACCGACGGGACCCGCACCGACAATGAGCAGGTGTTTCTGATTATAACCTATTTTTCTCAGGTGCCGGAGGGTCCTGCGAATGGCATATCGTTCAACCAGAATAAGAAAAAGCCCCAACAGTGCAAAATGGAGCGAAACTTCCCGGGAATACTGGATATCCTTGTTGAGGAACAACACGCTGTAGATCGTCACGACCCCCATGAAATGGGCACGGGCGACGATCAATATCTCCTTGCGGTACATCCTGCTCCGCATGGGAGAATATACATTCATGAAATAGTAAACCGTCAGCAGAAGAGGAACTATCCAGAGAGCGCCCCAGTAGTACACCTTACCGAAACCGGCAAAACCGGTAATGTTCAACTTGAAGACAATGGCCGCCGCATAGGCGATAATGAGGCACATCGCATCGAGAAAGACTTGCGTAATATTGAAGAGACGCTGGTATTTTTTTATCATCGATATCTCATCGTCAAAGGCGTTACCGCCAGAAAGCCCTGTTCAGGCTCAATCTTTTTTTGACGCCGGCAGGCAGATGTTTCTCCAGGAATCCGAACCGGTATCCGGCATATTTCATAACTGTCCGGAACATGGCAAGAGGAATATACCATGGCGACGTTCCGGAGAGGTACTTAATTTCAGATATGATAAACTTTTTCCCCTCTCCCTCCGCCCTGCCGAGTGCATCCAGGAACCACGTTTCCCGGGAATGGAACACGCCGATGTCGAAATAGCGGCGGAACTCCTCACCCATCGAATAGTTGTGGGAATGCCTGACCTGTGCCTCGGCGCAGTAGGCGATCTTCCAACCTTTCAGCAACATTCTGGCTGCCACCCAGGTATCCTCGCCAAAAATCATCTCCGACGGGAATCCGCCCACTGCCTGCAACGCCTCGCGCCGATAGGCTGAAAAGGAGTTGGAGAGGAATGCGGCCTTCACACCCAGCCGCGGGATGTCCCCAAGGGATACGGTCCGGCTGACCGGCGGATAGTTGAACAGTCGGGCATGGGCTGCGACAGGAGTCGAGTCCTCTGCCGGAAGCTGCCTGCCGTAAGCGGCCCCCACACGCGGATCAGCGAAAACCTCCACCAGACGCCGCAAGGAATCAAGGTTGGCCAGGATGGCATCCTGGGTCATGAAGACGATGATATCGGCGTCCGGGCAGAGATCAACAGCGAGCTGGCGGGTGGCACCGTGGTTGAATTCAATGCGGGGAATGGTGTGGACGCGAAAACCGGCAGCGGCGAAAAGTTCCGGTGTGCCGTCCGTGGAGGATGAGTCGGCGAGCAGACGATCAGCTTCTGTGAACGACTGACCGTTCAGCGCGGCAAGAAATGCGTTTGCCGTCGTAGTGGCATTGAGAGTTGGGAGACAGAGAGCACATTTCAGAGCGTTCATCATGATCCATCTCCCGTCGGTTTGAAACATAGTATGGCCATATATATAGCACATACTACGTTAACACATCACTTTTGCATTGCGCTAAGGATGGAACTGTAACAGAGCTCCAACTGTCCGACATGGCGCTCAATGGTGAATGGCGAAGACCAGTAGATGTCATACGCTGCCTTCCCCATTCGCTCTGCTACTCCTTGAACCGACATCATTTGCATGACTTTAACCAAATCGGACAGGTCACCCCCCTTAAACCAAAACCCCGTGACGCCATCAATGACCATATCCCGTGCTGCTGACGAATCGGGAACGATTACCGGTATACCACACGCCATGGCTTCCCTCACGACCAGACCTTGAGTTTCGTATAACAACGACGGGAAAACGAGCGCACGGGCAGTCTGCATGGCTTCCATCAGTTTGTCATGTTGTAGCCAACCGGTAACTGAACTATCTTGTGCAACCTGCAAAATCGGTTCTCTAAGCTCACCCTCACCAATAAAATAAGATTTCGCGGCGATCCGTCGGACAGCCTCAGCAAACAAAAGACATCCTTTTTCCCTTGTGAGCCTACCGACAAAGATGAACAGATTGTTTTCAGAAATGTTAGTCGGAGGTGCTTTATCCACATCAACAGGGTTGTCGATAAGATAAAGAATTGCTTTATCTGGAAGGTAGGGTTTTAATATCTCGCGGCTGAAATTGGAAACCGCAATGAAATGATGCATGCCTTTCGGAACCATCCCGAAATGATTCTGGACAAGCTGACGAGCAATGCGCCAGCATTTTTGCAAGTAGCTTCTGTTATCACAATCTGTCACCAGACATCTTGCCGACAATGGCTTAACTGTGCAAATCCTGCTCCTATTATAATCAAAAAAGCCCCCGTTAGGGCATGCTAGGAAATAATCGTGCATTGTGCATAAAACTTGGAATCCCTTTTCTACCGCCATTTTGACAACACTGGAAGAGAGAGCTTTCGTCCATGAATGGAGATGGATTATCGTCCTGTTTCGATCATAAGCCTCTAGCAATTTTTCGAATTCACGAGCAGCCTCCCAGTTCCATAATCCCTGGGAAACAGCTCTAAATCGGTTCAAATCGTTCAAGATATCGCTCTGGTGCAAGCTTACGACATTTACGCCAGCATCAACAAGTTCACGTGACGTTCCATCAACAGCACAAAAATAGGTAACTGAATGACCTTTTTTTGCCAAACTGACAGTTTCGGCCACAGCTACTTTACCGGCACCGCCGTTCACATCTTGAAAATCATTTACGATTATTATGTTTATATGTTCAGAGGGTACTTGCATGCCAAGGGAACCTATACTAGTTACTATGTATGTGAGCTGGTATGTATCCTGACAAATCACCCACACAACCTTTTACCAGTATTAAATATTTTCCTGCATTTGTAATAGATAAGATCATAACGTATCCCTACCGACAAACATGCGTAAATAAGAAGCCGGTACTGATATTTAAGAACAAATTTACCCGGACTATAGGAGATTGACCTTAACATGTAGCGTATCTTTCTGAAAAAATTTCGTTTTCCGGAAAAACAGACTGCGGCATGATAGGCGTTTAACAAAGATTCAGCTCTTATTTGTTCAAGATCGTTCCTCACCTTGCATCCATCAAAAACTTTCTCGATCACTCTGATATGCTCATTTGCCATATCTGTGCTCTGAGAAGAGACAGTTGCAGAACCGGCATGAGTACGAAAGGTAGCCAGTACTTCAGGAATCCGTACAAAATCGCCAATAAGACCTGCACGAAGCCAGAAATCAAAGTCCCCAACATAGCGAAACGAAGGGTCCCTCCCACCTGTTCCCTCGATTACACTACGTCTGCAAAAAGCACCTGGTCCCGGCAGACAATAGTGCCCCCGGACCATGTCAGCAGTGGAAACAAAGTCACGACACATGACCACCTGCAAAGCAGCGCCATGTTCATCAATAAGCTGCCAGTCGGGGTACGCCACTACAGCATTTGGTCGGGCAAGGAGTGCTCTTACGATTCGAGTAATAGCCCCTGGCAACAAGGGGTCATCAGAGTTGACAACGCCGACAATCTCACCGCCAGTCATGGAAAACCCTTTGTTAACCGTAAGAGTTTCCCCCATATTGGGATGACTATCCCAACGCAGGCGTCCTTCGTATCGCTTTATCACTTCAAGGGTAGCATCTGTCGATCCGTCATCGAGGACTATGTATTCGAGGTTGGGATAATCCTGGGAAAGAATGCTCTCTATTGTCTCTTCTAGAAGGTTTGCCCGGTTATAGGCTGGCGTTATAATCGAAACCAGCGGTTGTCGGTCACCCAAGGTCATTTGCTTCCCCTCGACAACAGATCGAATTCCATCTTGGCAGCGCTAAGATGATCAAGATAAATCAACTAAGCTCTCTTCGCCATACCGTTCTGTTCACGTAGTCGATATAGCTCATAATGATGCGCAACACCTTACGGGAGACATTTTCGACATCGTAGTCGGGGAGTAGCCGGAAAGGACGTCCGCCGCCGGCATAGTGGTCCATTACAATCTCAATTGAAGCAAGCACATGGGCCGAGTCCAGACCACACATGATGAGAGTCCCTTCGTCCATTCCCTCCGGTCGCTCGTGGGCCTGGCGGATAGTTACCGCAGGGAAACCGAGAATGGAAGACTCCTCGGTGATGGTGCCGCTGTCGGAAACGACGCAGCGGGCATTCATCTGCAGTTTCACATAGTCAAGAAATCCGAGGGGCTTGAGGAAACGTATCCGCTCATCCATACCCTCCACTCCGAGGGCTTCCATCCTTTTGCGGGTGCGTGGATGGGTAGAGACAATCACCGGATTGTCGTAGGTTGCGGCAATAGCATTCAGGGTGGAAAGGAAGCTGGTAAAATTGACCTCGCTGTCAACATTCTCCTCCCGGTGTGCACTCACCACAAAGAACTGGCCGGGGGTCACCCCCAGTTGGTCCAGAGCATCTGAAGCTTCGATCTGGGGCTGGTAATAGTTGAGGACCTCTTTCATGGGTGAACCGGTCTTGATGACCGTCTCAGGCCGAATTCCCTCAGCAAGCAGATAACGACGGGCATGCTCTGAGAAAACTATATTTATGTCGCTGGTATGGTCGATGATCTTGCGATTGATCTCCTCCGGCACCCGCTGGTCGAAACAGCGGTTCCCTGCCTCCATATGGAAGATGGGAATCTTGCGGCGCTTGGCGGAGATGACGGCAAGGCAACTGTTGGTGTCCCCAAGGAGCAGCATCGCATCCGGTTGCTCTTTAGCCATGACCTCATCGGATTTTGCAATAACATTGCCGATGGTCTGGGCTGCCGTCTCGCCGGCGGCATCCAGAAAGTAATCAGGCCTGCGGACTCCCAGCTGTTGGAAGAATATCTCGTTCAATTCATAATCGAAGTTCTGTCCCGTATGAACCACCAGATGCTCAGTGTGTCGGTCAAGCTCGGCCATTACGCGGGAGAGCTTGATAATTTCGGGGCGGGTACCAACGATGGTCATGATCTTACGCATTGAGTGCATCCTTAATAAAATCTAGTTTAAGCAACAACTTCACAACGCCTGCCACATCAAGACGTTCAGTATTGTGAGAGGTGTATTCCTCCACTTGAGCGATGCGCTCATCCCCTTCAATAAAATATTTATTGTAGTTGAGATCACGAGAGTCGGCGGGAATCTGGTAGTAACGACCGAGATCACGTGCCTTGGCCATTTCCTCGCGGTTTACCAGGGACTCGTAAAGCTTTTCGCCATGCCGTGTGCCGATGAACTTGATCTCATTATCAGCCTTAAATATCTGTTTGATGGCCAACGCCAAGTCGTTTATCGTTGAGGCAGGAGCTTTCTGCACGAAGGTGTCACCCGACTTGCCATGCTGGTAGGCATAGAGTACCAGGTCGACTGAGTCCTCCAAAGACATAAGGAAACGGGTCATTTGCGGATCGGTAATGGTAAGGGGCTTCCCCTCCTTGATCTGCTGTACAAACAGGGGAATGACAGAACCACGGGATGCCATGACGTTGCCGTAGCGTGTAGCGCAGAATACCGTACTTGTCACGTTGCTGGAACGCGACTTCGCAACCATCAGCTTTTCCATCATCGCCTTTGAAAGCCCCATGGCGTTGATGGGATAGACCGCCTTGTCGGTGCTGAGGACGATGACCTTTTTGACCTTGTTTGCTATGGCGGCATTCAACACGTTCTCGGCGCCGAGGATATTGGTTCGCACCGCCTCCATGGGATAAAATTCGCAGGAAGGCACCTGCTTGAGGGCCGCTGCATGGAAAACGTAATCGACTCCCTTCAGGGCAAAGTCGATGCTGTCGAAGTTTCGCACGTCACCGATATAAAACTTCACCTTGTCACTCTTCAGAGCGATCCGCATATCCTCCTGCTTCTTCTCGTCGCGGCTGAAAACACGGATCTCTGTGACATCGGTATTCAAGAAACGCTTGAGCACGGCATTACCGAAAGATCCAGTGCCACCAGTTATAAGAAGTGTCTTGCCCTTGAACATTTGAAACCTCCCGGACTATAAAAAGTTCTACCGAATTAGTGATGTGGCGCAGTAGTCATCCCACATGGACTTGACAAGTTCCGGCCATGCGGGCGGGGTATAGCCCGTCTTCTGGCGGAAGCGGGTCGAATCAAGTGAGCGGTCGCAGTAAAAGTCATCAAAAGACTCGATTTCTATTTGCTTCCCATACTGCTCGGCAACCAACTTCAACAGGTCATACTTCGATATGGGCTCAGAGGAAACTTGATAGAGGCCGCTCAGCGACTCATTGGGAATAACGTAATCCGCAATGATACGTGCCATCTCAACAGTCGGAAAGCCAGTATAAATGGCCCTAGTGAAGCCCTTGACCCTACCCTCCTGAGCCAGGAACCAGTCAATAAGGCTGTAACTGGTGCTCAATTCATGACCGATTATCGAAGTACGAAGAGTCACGCAGTGGGGATAATCCACCTCTCCCAGGTACTTGCTCTTCCCGTAGAGATCGTCGGCATCAGAGGGGTCGTTCTCAGTGTACATACCCTTGGCCCCGGAAAAAACGCAATCGGTGCTTATGTGTACAAGCCTGCTTCCGGAAGCTTTACAGGCCAAAGCAAGGCGATGGGGAAAGAGTGAGTTGATTGGGATGGTCACCAACGGATCTTTCGCCGAGGAAAGCTGCTTGATGACACCGATGCAGTTGACCACCACGTCTGGCCGTACATCGCCGAGAACTCGCATCACCGAATCAAAATTGTCAGCATCGACAAAGGGGTGAATACGTACAAGCAAGTCTGCAGAAAACCAATGGTCGAGACCGTTGTTACTGCGGGTTGTGGCATGGACCGTCAACTCCGGTCGGGTTGAAAGATTCCTCAGGAGCGTATGGCCGAGCATGCCGGTTGCACCGAGGATAAGCACGTTTCTATATGATTTAGGCAATTCCCTTCTCCAATGCAATTGTTCTATACATATCTACGGCCATACCAGACAACATGTTCATATCCAGTTTCTGTGTTGCCGTTTCCCAGTTGAATTGAGCCGCTCGCTCAACGAGGTTGTCATCAGTCAATGCCCGTCTAATGGCCAGCTCAACAACATCGGCATCTTCAGGAGGGACCAAAAGGACGCTCTTGCCATCCTCAGCCCATTCTTCGGCACAAGCGGTCCACGATTGAATAGGGAAAGACCCCATGGTGAGCGCCTCAAGAAACGAGGTGCTGATACCGTCACTTATGCTCAGACCGATGGAAATGCGGGCGCATCCGTGCAGGCGCAACATCTCTCTGTGAGGTGTTCCCGGGGGTACGACAGTCAGAGGGATACCGGTCTTCGACTTGAAGAGTTGCCCCGCCATCACCACTTCCGGTGAGGCAGAGTAAACAAACACTTCGTATCCCTTTAGAGCATCAGCACAACGTTCCAGTGCCCGCAACCCAACCAGTGCACGTCCTGACCACCCCTGGTACCCCTTAAGCATTATTCCCCGTCGAGCATGAACGGGTCCTGGAGTTCGCAATGATTGTGCATCCTTCAGGTCTAATCCTCCTGTACAAGGAACCACTGGCAACACTGCCCCCCGGAACCCAAAAGCTTCGGCAAGGCAAACATCGCGTCGGCACTCGCAGGAGTAATAATCACTGTTGCCCAGAACATCACGTATCAACGGTTCATGTTCAGGAAGACGGCCAAAAAGGGAAATATCACTCCCCCAATTAGTAACAATCCAGGGGGGGAATTGCCGGCCAAGCTTCTTTTTGGCCTCAAGAGTAAGATACCCCGCATGCTGAATCTCAAGGGAGTGAACTAGATCGGGTCTGAGACGATTCACTAAACGCGTAAGGCGTTCTGCATGCAGCCCAGGCCAGAACCTTTTAGTCACCTCTCCTACGCCCTTAGAGACAAAGTCCGAAAAGAGTGGTACCCCACGAGTCTTCACACTCCTGTCTATGCCCTCACCCTTTCCACGGATGGCGTGATGCACCGTCAAATTACTGAAAGCCGGGCTAGTCAAGCCACACTCCATACTAGGGAACAGGTGCAGGTCCCATCCCTGGTCGGCGATCTGCGAAATCCAGCGGGCAGTATGAATACTATCCGTCATGGCTACAAAAAGGATTTTCATTATCTCAGCGCCTGTGAAAAAAGACCTTCGCGAGATCCGCAAATTGTTCTTGCGCAAGGTTAACATCGAAGCCATTCTCGGCAGGTTCCATTGCCTGACGTCTCAAGCCGTTACGGAGTGCGCCGCCAGTTATAAGGTTATATACAGTCGAATACGACAAGCAGTCGTAGGGACTACAATTATCACTTGTCACAGCCTCTCTCCATTATTAAGTCAACATATCGCCTATATAATAGTCGAGAGTCAAACAATTCAGCAAATTTGCGGGCATTAGAACCTATTTCTTTTCTTTTATTTTGGTCCGCAAGCAGATCAATTATAAGTTTTTTATATCCTGAAAATTCATCTGATATTAAGCAGTTGACATTGGATTCAACCGAATAGCCCCGAAAAGCAACAGTTGTACCAAGGATAACCTTACCATAAGCCATTGCTTCAATGGTTTTCAAAGAGGCTCCTGCCCCTTTAGTAAGAGGTATCAAGACCATGGCGGCTGCATTATAAAGAGCATGAAGCACCTCTTCATCCACTTTACCCAAAGCAAAAAAATTGTCGTTTCTTTCAGCTTTACAGCAGTCACCAACTACAACAAAGTTAACTTTGTCCTTGCCAGTAGATTGCATTGACTTCGCCAACTGGCGAATTGTATCAACAGCTTCAAAATTAGGTAGGTGCCAGGCTCCTACGAATAAGCATATGTTTTGCTGTGGTAAACCAAAATCACCCAAAACATCTGATATGACCTCAGAATGTTTCTGGGGTTCAGTATTGTATCGCTGGATGTCAATGCCATGTGGAATAATTTCAGCATTTATCCCGTATTTTTTAAGCCTTTCCCTGTCAGAAATAGACGTACAAACTATACAATCAGCTTTTTTCATTGCGTTAATTTCAATTTTACGTGTGAAGTACTTTAATAATTTAGATTTTGTTACATGGTCAGACAGTATATCATGTAGTGTAATAATAACTCTTTTATTTTTATGCCGGCATGCTTTTAAAATTGGTAGTGAAGGGAAAGTGAATTCAACAATAACTGCATCCGCCCAATCAGTAATTTCGTCAACATGCTTAGCAAATACCGGGTCCATGGCATAAATACTGTGAAGCCAAAGCCAGCCTTCCTCTTCTTTGCTTTTTCCGAGTGTTATGATATCCAAAACCCTATTAAAGAGGTTCTGGAGTTTTGATATCGTCGGTTTTGCGCTGAAAGGCCAACAATAGCCCTTATAGAAGATATTCCCTATTCGGGTGTCAAGCATACCAGTTGGTGAGGTGCATATGATTTCACTGAACTCGTCTTTTAGGACATCCAGCATTTCACCAGATCTCCTACTCGAACCGGATTTGCGCTCAAGGATGTTACCCCATGGATAAAATACTGCAATTTTAAGGTCTGTTTTCATAACTGCACACGTTTATAGAAATCAAGTGTTTTCAACTTGAGTATATTTTCATCGAGCCTATTGATGGCCGTCGTCCAGTTTTCTTCAGCTGCTTGATTTACCAATGCGTCATCAGTAAGTGCCCGTCTTATAGCTTTTTCTATAATCTCCGGATCTTCCGGAGGAACCAGTATGCCTGTTCTACCATCTTCTATCCATTCATTCGCACAACTTGTATGGGTCTGAATCGGGAATGAGCCCATCACGAGTGCCTCTAGAAAGGACGTGCTGATGGCATCGCTGATGTTGATACCAATCGAGATACGAGCACGACCGTGGTAACTCAGCATTTCATCGTGCGAAACTAATGGGAGGAAGGTAACCGGTATACCAGTATTAAGTGTAAAAAGCTCGGCTGCAATCCGAATCTCCCAATTGAACCCTAAGTAAATGACAACGGTATATCCCTCAAGAATATCTGCGCACCGTTCAAGTGCCCTCAACCCGACCAAAGATCTGTATGCCCATCCCCAGTAGCCTTTAAGCATAATGATACGCCTCTCTGAGGTTGGACCCGGATGCTTCAGTTCAGTTACCCTCTGGAGATCATATCCTCCTGTGTTGGGGAATACAGGTAAGATAGTTTCCTCTTTTGCTCCGAATGATATAGCCAAAAGAGCATCCCGACAACATTCGCAGGAATAATAGTCACATGAAGAAAGTATCTGTTGAATCCTATCTTTGTGCTCATGCAGGCGCCCAAATAGATAAATGTCGCTTCCCCAATTTGTTGCGATCCAGACAGGGAATTTACCCTTAAATGTCCGTTTCGCCGCCAAAACTAGATATCCGGCATGTTGAAACTCGAGCGAATGTACAATATCAGGCTTAATCTTGCCTATCAGCCATTTTAACTGAACGTCCCTATAATCAGGGACAAACTTTTTCATAATCTCGATCATTCCGAGAGTGATATAACTTGATATCAATGGGATACCAATTGATTTTACTTTATAATCGTTACCATCTCTTTTGCTATAGAACGAGTAATGAACGACAACATCTTCCATCTCACTGTGAACAGCACCTCTATCTATGGCAGGGAACAGATGAATATCCCAGTTCTGATCAGAAATCTGTCGTATCCACCTTACAGTATGAATCTCTGGTATGGCGACAAACAAAATCCTCTTTGATTTTCGTTTTACCATCCCCATCCTGACAGAATATATAAGCTCCCAATAGAGTTGGAGCATCGCCTTGATGAATAAAGGCACAAACCGTTTTGGACGAAGATCAGTGAATCTCATTCGTCCCTCCCGGTCTGACGAGCTGTAATTTCTTAAATATATGTTTTTTGTAAGCAATCATACGCTGAACACACTTTACACTTAGGATATATTTAAGGTAGGCCTCTTTTGAAGAAGGGTCTGCCTTAACAGCGTATTTATAGCAGAGGCTAGCGCCATCAAATGTTCCCAGTCTTCCCGCGTAATCTCCAATCCATATATATGTCTGAGAACGCAACCGTCTCGTATCTTCCGAACCAGTGGGAAAAAACAACGATATATCAAACTCCTCAACAATCCATTTGAAATATTTATACTTATCTTTCAAGTGTTGCACTGCTAATTTGACCGTACCTTGCTCTGAGTGTTGCCTGCTCTTGCAAAGCTTGTCTTCCATAAAGTAAATAGGATAATGTCTCACCAATCTAAGCCACATTTCATCATCCTGTATGGTCCTATTTGCTTCATTCCATAAACCGACCTTGTTAAAGCAACCCTTGTGTATCAATATACAGCAACCATAAGTCCAAACTGTTAAAGCATCACGACAGGTTCTAATAACGTCCAGTATTGTGTTGGCATATTCGCCTGTCACATCGCTATGTTCATCAATGAACACAAAATTACTAGTGACAAGCTTTGCATCTGGGTTAGATCTGATAAAATCAATCTGGCGCTCTATTTTGTTGGGAAAGTAAACATCATCATGACTTAGCCATGCAAAATAGTCCCCTGTCATTTCTTTAATGCCAAGGTTAAGTGCCGTTGATACTCCTCCGTTATTTTTATAGAAGTATCTGATTCTGTTACCGAAAGACTTTACTACTGCTTCTGTCTTCCCCCCGTCAGTAGAACCGTCATTAACCACGATTACTTCAGTATTTTTATATGTCTGCGTAAGTGCACTGTCTATCGCCTCGCGAAGATAATGCGAACCGTTGTACACCGGAATCACGATCGAAACTTTTGGATAAAAATCCTCTTCCATCATTTCCATGTTTGTATCACCTCTTTTCAAATAAGCGGAATATCCACTCGAGAGTTGGATTTTTCGCCGTAGCCAGTTTCGTCAATAAAGTTTGTTGCACCAACTTCTTTACTGATGTCCGAAATACCGTTTTCTTGTTAATATCTTGGTCTTGGAGATAACTCATCAAGCAATCCCGTTGGACTTGATTATCAGGCCAGCGCTTGATGATATGAAATGGCGCTTCTGTCAGGTTCTTGTTTTTTAACAGCATGACGAATGATGCAACCTGTTCAAGCGAAAAACATTTGAAGCTCTCGAAAAATTCATCAAAAGCCCAGATGTATAGCCGTTCTACCTCTTGGCGATGAATGTCGGCCATGGATAACGTGCCCTGTCCCTCATGATGTCTTGTAACGATAAGCGGTCCCTGTATGTGTCTAAACTCATATCGAGCCTTTAACAGTTTGAACCACAGATCATAGTCCTGCACTGTCCTTAAATCTTCGTTAAACAAACCAACTTCATCGAAACATGCCTTGGGAAGAAGCAGCGTGCACCCATGTATTGCGCCTCCGAAAAGCAGATATAGTGCCTCACACAAATAGTTCCCAGGGCTGACAGAAGGTGTCAAATTGATACTCGACTTTCCAGTTGGCACATCAAATATTTGAAAATCGCCATAAAGTATCTGTCTGGGCAAGAATTTATCGCCTAAAAAATCTAGTTGATACTTTATCTTATGAGATAGATACATATCGTCATGGCTCAACCATGATAGGTATTCGCCCTTAGATTCCTTAATTCCCACATTTAACGCAGAAGCAACTCCACCGTTTTCTTTGTAAAAATATTTTATTTTATCGCCGAATGATTTTGCAATTGACTCTGTTGCGCCATCATCTTTAGAACCATCATTAACCACAATGACTTCGATATTGTGATACGTCTGCGCAAGGGAGCTTTCTATTGCTTCCTTGAGATAATTAGAGCCATTATATACTGGAATTATGATCGTGACCAAAGGGCTGTAAGACATAAATTAGTACCTGTTGTATTAAATGCAGGATAAGCGTTTAAATGCTTTATAAATAGCATGCTGTATCTTTATAATTGGGTGATTTACAATTTTCATTGACCATAATAATGATTGGTTAGTATCATGTAGTTCAGATTTTGTACTATTCAGTTCTGTATTTACATTACTCAATTCTGTCCTTGTATCGTTAAGTAATTTTTTAGTACATTCCAGTTCATTTTTAATACTGTTGAGTTCTGATTTAGTATCATTCAATTCGTTTTTAGTGTTGTTAAGTTCGTCCTTCGTGCTATGCATCTCTGTGTTTACGTTATGTAATTCAGCTTTTGCACTATGCAGCTCTGAATTCGCAATATCCAGCTCAGTTTTTGCATTTTGCAGATCCACTTCAAGAGAATGTGATTTTATTTGTGTTTCACAATTATTAATAAACCATTTATTTTGATGTTGACGCTCAATCCGTAGCAGGTCGAACAGTTCTCTACTCAATGAAGCCGAGTCCGGTAATACACGAGAAGCCTGTTGGGGCTCCGCCTTGATCATGATGCGACCATCGTCTTCTTCAAGTAAAAGACTCGTTGTATAACCTAATCGCATCAATTTCTGACTGCATACCCATGCACAGAAAGTAGAATGGACTTCCATGTAAATGAGTGGACGATGTTCTCTAATGGTAGCTTCGGCTCCACCCAGAAATAGGTGCTCAGCACCCTCAATATCTACCTTGAGGATGTGTGGAACAATGCCTGTTGAGTGCACAAATTCATCCAAAGTAATAAGTTTGGCACTTGTATGATAAAACCCGAGAGAGAGCAAATGATCCTTGGGAAGAGTCCCGTGTGAAGAAATGCTCTGTGAAGTGCTGCTGAAACCGGTGTCGACATTGTCAGAAAACAGCATCTCCATTTTGCCAGTAGTGTCACCAAGTGCTAGACCGTAAAGAGAAATGTTCTTAGCTAAATTTGGGTTACTGGAGAGATTGGAGCGGATACGCTGCCGGTTCCATGGATTGGGCTCAAAACATACAACCCGTCCTAAAGCCCCGACCGATTGGGCAAAGAGCATGGAACTAACCCCCATGAAACCACCTATATCAAAGATGGTCTTGCCACCAGCATCCTGTTGGTCTAAATCGTCGAACAGTTCAGGGTCATATTCGCCGGCAGGAAAGTATTGTTGGTACTGATCAGTGAGAAGAAGCGATATGCCGTTAAGCCGTCCCTGGTTAAAGTTATGCCAATGTGGTAATTCCTGCTTCTGATAGGCATACTCGACAGTATCTTCTTTCCAATTTGGCGATAAAGGTCGCCCCTGAGCTACGGCCTCATGCCAGGCCATACGGAATGAAGGAATTGATCGACAATTCAATGGCGCAGTGACTGGAGCATAAAAATGTGCTTCTGAAATTGCGTCAAAACCGCTGGCACACATGAATTCTTGCAAAGAAATGAGAGTGTATTTGTTGCAATGCATCCCGGCTGTTTCTTCTATCAAGTCTGATGTATCAATGGTATCGACAGTATTGAGTGGCGACAAATCATCTGTAATCACGTCATTGTCAACTCTGAAGGCAGGAGTGTTAATGGCTAATATGGCAGTGTCAGACAGAATATCGCGCAAAAGAGCCATAATCTCAAGCAGTTCTGCCCTCGGCACATGTTCAACAAAATCCAGCATAAGGATTATGTCAAAATCGGGCCGCTTCTCAGCTTTGTGAATTTTTGTATATTCCTTGAGGAAGACAAGTGCATCCGCATGGTGCAGAGTCGGAATGGTGAGCTTGTGTTTTACCAAAAACTCGGTAGCAATTTCAATTGCGTGTTCAGAAAAATCCACCCCTTCATAATAAGCCACTCCATGCTCCAAAGCGTACTTAATAGCTTCGCCCCGGCCAAAACCAAATTCAAGTACCCGACCACCGACGAAATTAATGCGATCCAAGATAGTCAGATCAATTTCCCGAATTTTCCCTTCCATGAATTCCTCATAACCTTCAACTCCATAGCCTGCAACTGAGCCATCTGCATTGGTTTTAGTAAAATACGTTCTTGTGTACTTGTGCTGTACATATCCCATTAACTACCCCACTCTCGTAACGTTGTAATTAATTTTCAGAAGTCCAATTACCAAGTCAGAAGGCTCACAACACAGTTCTATTAGATTGTCGTAGCCGCGCAATGGGACACACACATTCCCGTTACCGACAGCAATTCCAGGTGTAAGGAAATAATCGCCGTGAGCTAGGTGTGGCATGATACAGGAAAAGCGAAAAGTAGCCTTTTGTTCAGTTAAAACATCAAAATCCATAAGCCCATCACCTAAGGCGGTAGTGGCAATATCAGTTATGACCGTGTTTTTAGCTGTATCCAAACGAAGGCCTATCAAGAGATTGGGCATGACCTCTTCTTGTGCAATGAGGGCACTGATGACAGCCGGGTCAAACTGATAGTCGCATTCAAAAATCAGCTTCTGTCCGCCCTGAAACCGATTGGGCGGCATGAACCCATATGCCCGCACCTCTTTAAGCCATGCTCCGCCTCGGCCCCACATTCCGCTATTTTCATTTGGACGTACTACAAAGGAGGGAGTGGGCAGATGGAGAGTGGTTTCCTGCTTTGGAGGATTTCCTTCGATATTATGAGAAGACATTGGTGCTACACTGACGACTCCGTCGGACTCTGGGAAAAGAATGCGATAATAATGGGTTGCGACAAGAGATGGTTCGCCATCAGCTATAAGCCTCCCGTGATCTTGCAACAATAGGCGAGAGCAAAAATTCTTGGCAGTAAAAGTATCGTGGGTCACCAGGATGATAGTAGCCCCCTTATCCTTCAAGGCATACATATTTTCAAGGCATTTTTTCTGAAAACGAGCATCACCCACCGCTAGAGCTTCATCCACAATCAGGATTGCAGGCTCAATTTTCGACACAACTGCAAATGCCAACCGTACATACATCCCGCTCGAATATGTTTTAACAGGTTGCTCAATAAACTCACCAATGTCAGCGAAAGCAGCAATTTGATCGAAACGGTCATCAATTTCTTCACGGGATAAGCCATAAATGGAAGCAGCCAAATAAACATTTTCACGACCAGTGAAATCGGGGTTAAACCCTGCCCCCAATTCCAACAACGCCGCTACGCGTCCAAAAGTTTCAACAGTCCCTTCCGTCGGCGTCAGTGTTCCACAAATCATCTGTAGCAAGGTCGATTTACCCGCCCCATTACGTCCGATAATCCCTAACGTCTCCCCGCGCTTCACCTCAAAAGACACATCCTTGAGCGCCCAAAACTCCTGATAGTAGTTGTTCGGTTCCCGACCTAAGAAACTTTTTACTTTGGGCAACACAAACTGTTTCAACCTGTCGCGAGGAGTCCCGTAAATCTGATAGCACTTGCTGAGATTGGTAACACGAATTGCAATATCAGAGGACATCGGCAAATCCCTTCCGCGTTTTCTGGAACCAAACTAGCCCGACCCACGCCACCAGAAGAGCAAACATCATGGACAGTCCCCACCCGGACCATGACGGAAGTTTCCCCCAAATCAAAATAGCACGCATCTGCTCAACAACAAAAGTGAGCGGGTTCATATAAATAAATATCCGAAACTTTTCGGGGATAGCTGATACAGGATAGAAGATGGGAGTCAAAAACATCAAGATCGTCGTCAGCACACCGATAGACTGGGCAACATCCCGAACAAACACACCAAATGAAGCCAGAAACCAGCTGACACCGAGCGTCATGAGCAGGAGCGGCAGCATAACAACTGGCGCAAAAACCATGGTCCACGGCAAGGAAGCTGAAGCAAACAGATTAAATATAACCAGCACACTGAGACTTACGATACCGTGGAAAAGTGCTGCCCCCATATAAACCAACGGCAGAATCTCAAGGGGAAAAACAACTTTCTTGACATAATTTACATTACCAACAATCAGAGTGGGAGCGCGATTGATGCACTCCGCAAACAGATTAAATACGATCATCCCAGCAAAAAGAATAAGTGCGAACTCGAATTTACTCTGTTCACCCGTGCCCCAGCGTGATTTAAAAACGACGCTAAAGACAAACGTATAGATGACCAGCATCAGGATAGGATTGAAGAATGACCAGAGCAGGCCAAGGGCCGAACCCCGATAGCGCCCTACCACTTCCCGCTTTGTCATCTGCCAGATAAGGTTTCGATTGGTATGAAAGGAATGAAGGGTTTTGAACAATGTCATCATTTACGCAAAATACTCCGCTTTCTCGAACAATGCACCGGCAGCATCTTTTGCCGCCAACAAAGGTGTCTGGGCTTCAAGAGGCCATGCTATGGCAATGGTCGGGTCGTTCCAGAGAATGCTTCGCTCGTACTCCGGATACCAGAAATCGCTTGTTTTGTACAGGAACTCAGCCATATCCGACAGGACGAGAAACCCATGGGCAAAACCTTCCGGTACCCAGAGCTGCCGTTTGTTCTCTTCTGAAAGGTAGGCGCCAACCCATCTGCCGAAGGTAGGTGAACTCTTGCGGATATCAACCGCAACATCGAACACTTCACCCCTTATTACCCGCACCAGTTTACCCTGGGAATGCTGGATTTGGTAATGGAGACCACGCAGCACATTTTTTGCAGAACGGGAGTGATTGTCCTGGACAAAGTTGCGCTTCAGACCAGTTGCCTGTTCAAATACGCGATTATTGAAACTCTCAAAAAAGAACCCGCGTTCATCACCGAACACTTTGGGTTCAAAAAGAACAACTTCCGGGATTTCAAGTTTGGTTGCCTGCATATCAATACACCTTCTGCTTTAATAATCCCAGCAAATATCTGCCATAACCATTCTTGGCCAACGGAGTGGCAAGCTTGCTGAGTTGTTCATCGTCTATCCATTTATGCCGCCAGGCTATCTCTTCTGGACAGGCCACCTTCAAGCCCTGACGGTTTTCCAGGGTGGCTACAAACTGGCTTGCATCCAGAAGACTTTCATGGGTACCGGTATCGAGCCATGCATAGCCGCGCCCCATGATCTCGACCGACAGCTGCCCTTGGTCAAGATAGAGCCGGTTCAGATCTGTTATTTCAAGTTCTCCTCGGGGTGAAGGCTTCAGGTTCTTGGCCAGTTCAACGACCTGGTTGTCATAGAAGTACAGCCCTGTGACCGCATAGTTGGATTTGGGCTGTTCGGGCTTTTCTTCGAGAGAGAGCACCTTGCCGGTCGCATCGAACTCCGCCACGCCGTAACGCTCGGGATCCTGCACATGGTAGGCAAAGACGCTGGCCCCCTGCTCCCGCTTGCAGGCATTGCCCAGAAGCTGATGGAAATCGTGCCCGTAGAAGATGTTGTCTCCCAATACCAGCGCAGAGCGGTCCTGTCCGATGAACTCCTCGCCAATGATGAATGCCTGGGCCAGCCCATCAGGACTCGGTTGGACGGCGTACTTGAGGTTCAGCCCCCATCTGCTCCCGTCTCCCAGGAGTTGCTCGAAGCGTGGCGTATCCTGGGGAGTGGAAATGACGAGTATGTCGCGAATCCCTGCCAGCATGAGCGTGCTCAGGGGATAATAAATCATCGGCTTGTCAAAAACCGGCAACAGTTGTTTGGAAACAGCCAGGGTCGCCGGATGCAGACGGCTACCGGTACCGCCGGCAAGTATGAGTCCTTTGATAGCCATGCTACTGTCCAATCCTTTCAAGTTTGTAATCACCACTGAGCGAGGCCTGATCTCTTTTTGGATTTCGGGAATTTCTCTGCGTCTATTTCACGATGATCCTTATCCATTGATTACTCCTGTGGTCAGGCAAATCAAATACCGTAGTACTCCCGATACCACGCCACAAACCGCCCAATCCCCTCTTCGATGCCGGTCGAAGGCTTGAACCCCACATCCCGCATCAGGTCGTCCACGTCGGCACAGGTAGCAGGAACATCCCCCGCCTGCATGGGGAGCAGGTTTTTTACCGCTTTTTTCCCGAGACACCCTTCCAGCACCTCGATGAAGCGGAGCAGCTCCACCGGCCGGTTGTTGCCGATGTTGTAGATCCTGTACGGTGCATAGCTCGTCCCGGGATCGGGCCGGTCGCCGTTCCATGCCGGATCGGAAGAGGGAATCCGCTCCATGACCCGCACGACCCCTTCGACGACGTCGTCGATGTAGGTGAAGTCCCGCTCCATCCTACCGTTGTTGAAGACATCGATCGGCTGACCGGCAAGGATCGCCCGGGTAAAGGAAAAGTAGGCCATGTCCGGCCGTCCCCAGGGACCATACACCGTGAAGAAGCGAAGACCGGTGGTCGGCAGGCTATAGAGGCTCGCGTAGGAATGGGCCATCAGCTCATTGGCCTTTTTGGTGGCGGCATAAAGGGAGACAGGGTGGTCCACGTTGTGATGAACGGAAAAGGGGATGCAGGTATTGGCGCCGTAGACAGAACTGGAAGAGGCGAAGACGAGGTGTTGTACCTGATTGTGACGACACCCTTCCAGTATATTGAGGAAACCGACGAGGTTGCTGTCGACGTAGGCATGGGGATTGGTAAGGGAATGGCGGACACCAGCCTGGGCGGCGAGGTGAACGACCACCTGGAAAGCTCCCTCTGCGAAGAGGCGCTCCATGGCCTCCCGGTCAACAAGATCGGCCCTTGCGAACCGGTAACGGGGATTTTCTTCCAGCTGACGCAGCCGCACGGTTTTGAGCGTGACATCGTAATAGTCGTTGAGGTTGTCCAGTCCCGTCACATCGTGGCCATTTGCCAGAAGCTGCTTCGCCAGATGAAAACCGATGAATCCGGCAGCGCCGGTGACCAGGACCTTTCCCATTCTACTTGCCCGCCTCGCCAAGGTACCACTCATAGGTGGCGCGTATTCCTTCACGCAATCCTAACCGGTGCCTCCAGCCGAGTTCATGCAAACGCGAGACGTCCGACAGTTTGCGGGGTGTACCGTCCGGCTTGCTGCTGTCAAAGACCAGTTCGCCGTCGAAATCGACGATCTCCCTGATGAGCAGCGCCAGTTCTTTGATGCCGATCTCTTCGCCGCTGCCGATGTTGACGAAGCCGGGGGAGGAGTGAGGGTTGAGGAGTGAGGCGGTTACGTCATCGGAGAGTGTCATCAGGAAGACGCAGGCGTCGGCCACATCGTCCACATGCACGAATTCCCGCAGAGGCGAACCGCTCCCCCAGACGAGTACCTTGTCCGCACCGGCGACCTTGGCGTCGTGAAACTTTCGCAAGAGGGCCGGAAGAACATGGGAGGTCTCCAGGTCGAAGTTGTCATTGGGTCCATAGAGGTTGGTCGGCATGGCGGAGATGAAAGAGGTTCCGTACTGGCGATTGTACGACTTGCACATGGTGATGCCGGCAATCTTGGCAACGGCATAGGCGTCGTTGGTCGGCTCCAGGGGACCGGTAAGGAGGTACTCCTCTTTGATCGGCTGGGGTGCAAGCTTGGGGTAGATACAGGTACTGCCGAGGAAAAGAAGCTTCTTGACGCCGTTTCGCCATGCATGGTGGATGACGTTGGTCTGGATCATCAGGTTGTCGTAGATAAACTCCGCCGGATAGCTATCGTTGGCGACGATCCCCCCCACCTTGGCGGCGGCAAGAAAGACATACTCCGGCCGCTCTGCCACGAAAAACCGTGCGACTGCGCCCTGGTCCCGCAGGTCGAGCTCACTGCTCGTCAGGAGGACAAGATCGGTGAAGCCGTCCTGTTGCAGCCTCCGCACAATCGCCGAACCAACCAGCCCGCGATGACCGGCTACGTAGATCCGCGCCGACTTATCCATTGGCCCGTTTGTCCCTTTCAGCCAGGGCAAGGTCCTCGTCCACCATCATGTTCACCAGGGCGTCGAAGCCGACCTTCGGCTCCCACCCCAGCCTGGTCTTCGCCTTGGTCGGATCACCCAGCAGGAGATCCACCTCGGCGGGACGGAAATACCTTGGGTCGATCTCGATGAGCACCCTGCCGGTCCGGGCATCAATCCCTTTCTCCTGGACGCCATGCCCCTGCCATTCCAGTGGCATGTCGAGTCGGGCGAAGACCCGCTCGGCAAACTCGCGCACCGACCAGGTCTCTCCGGTCGCCACCACGTAGTCGTCGGGTTCAGGTTGCTGCAGCATGAGCCACATCGCCTCGACGTAATCACCGGCAAAACCCCAGTCGCGCTTGGCATCGAGGTTCCCCAGGTAGAGCCGGTCCTGCAGGCCGACCTTGATCCGGCCGGCCGCCCGTGTGATCTTGCGGGTGACGAAGGTTTCGCCCCGACGGGGTGATTCGTGGTTGAAGAGGATACCGTTGCAGGCAAACAGGTTGTAGCTTTCCCGGTAGTTCTGGGTGATATAGAAGGCATACGCCTTGGCACAGGCATAGGGGGAGCGGGGATAGAACGGGGTGGTTTCCTTCTGGGGGGTTTCCACCACCTTGCCGTAGAGCTCGGAAGAAGACGCCTGGTAGAATTTGGTGTTCAGTTCAGTCTCCCGGACCGCCTCAAGTATCCGCACCGCGCCGAGAGCATCGACCTCCCCCGTGTATTCGGGGACATCAAAGGAGACCCGCACATGACTCTGGGCACCAAGGTTGTAGATCTCGTCCGGTCGCACGTCCCGCAGCACCTTATTGAGGGAGCTGGCGTCGTTCAGGTCGCCATAGTGGAGAAACAGCCGGACACCCGCCTCGTGGGGGTCATGGTAGAGGTGGTTGATCCGGCCGGTATTGAAGGAGGAGGAACGGCGGATGATGCCGTGTACCTCGTACCCTTTCTGAATAAGCAGTTCCGCCAGATAGGAACCATCCTGGCCGGTGATTCCGGTGATTAACGCCTTTTTCATGTCCGATGCCTTCCGATACTATTAAATTCAGGGCCATCGTGCCGGGAGAAGGGCCAGCACCGATAAACCGAAGTATAGTACACTACGGGGGTCGTTTATTCAATCTAATTGTAGGCGATAGTCAGGACAGTGGGGTGGGTACAGCGGACAGCAGTCGTTCGATTTCCTTCAGCAGTGAGGAGACATGGATACTCTCCCGACAGGCCAGGTCTTTGTCGCATTTCGTACGGAAACATTTGGTGCAGTGGAGGGGGGACTGCACGATCCCGTGCCCCTTACCCCGCGGCCCGCTCCTCCTGCCGTCCGATGACCGGTAGAAGGAAACCGTCGGCGTGCCGACCGCGGCAGCCAGGTGCACCGGCCCCGTATCCCCCCCGACCACCAGGTCCACTTTCTTCAGCAGGGCAACCAGTCCTTTCAGGGGATAGCGCTCGATGACGCGGGCGCCGCTGCCGATTGCTGCTGCCAGACGTGTCACAACCTGTCGTTCCTCCTCGTTTCCCCAGGAAAAGAGAATCGTGGAAGCGGGGAACTTTTCGAGAACCTCCCGTCCCAGCTCGATCCAGCCGCTTTCCGTCCAGAACTTCGTCTGCCATGTCGTCCCGTAGTGGAACAGGAAAACCAACCCGTCGTCCAAGGTGGCGAGAAGGGCATCTGCCGCACCGTCATCCTCGGGAGAGGTAACAATGTCCGTCGCCAGATTCATACCGGCGAAATCTTTGCCGAAGGGAACGCTCACCAGACGCAGGTACTGGTCGGTCACGTGATGATCCGTACGCCGTATCGGCACCTGGCGTGTGGTGAAAAAGAGATTGGCTTTTTCCTGAAGGACATCGCTGGCGAAGCCGATAATGTTTACCACTCCGCTCAGCCAGTCCACCAGACCGCTTTTCAGGTTCCCCTGGATGTCGAACACCAGGTCGTACCCCCTGTCGCGCAGCGTAGCCTTAAGCTGGCCGATCTCTTGCCGGGTCTGCCTTGCCAGCGGCCGTTTCCGCCAGGTCTTGGTCCGGACAGGCTGCAGCCGGGCAATAAGCGGATTATCGGCGAGTAGATCCAGGAACTGCTCCTCCACGACCCAGTCGATTTCTATCCCGGGCGACACCCGGTGCAGGTAGTCAAGCACCGGCAGGGCATGGATGATGTCGCCCAGGGCGGACATTTTGACGACGAGGACTTTCACCCCTCCCCTCCCTTCTCCCCGAGAATCTCCCGAACTGCCGATTCTACCATCTCTACCGTAATTTTCTCCATGCATTCCCGCTGAACGTCGTTCGTACAGGTGCGGCTCCGGCAGGGAAGACAGGAAACGTCGGCAGCCTGAAGAATGCGATGTCCCGCACCAACAGGCCCAGTGCGTAAGGGGTCCGCTGCCCCGAACAGGGCGACGACCTTTGTTCCCACGGCGGTGGCAATATGCATAGGCCCTGTATCACCGGTCACCAGCAGATTGCAGCGTTTCAGGATGGCCCCCAGCTGCAGCAGGTCGGTTTTGCCGGTCATGACCAGGGGATTGGAGGACGTTCGGTTAACGATATCTTGGGCAAGTGGTTCATCGTCGGCACCGCCGATGATGAGCACCCTCGCTTTCAACCTGTCAGCAAGCAGGTCCGCAAGGGCGGCAAAGGTCGCGGTGCTCCAACGATTGACCGGATGACTTGCTCCCGGATTTATGGCAATGACGGTTTTACCATCAAGCCCGTTGGCACTGAAAAAGTCGGCCGCGTACCGTTCCGCTTCCTGTCCCGGATAGAGCTCCAAACAGAGAACCCCCGGTAAAATCCCGAGGGGGGCAAGGGTCTCCCTATGGTTGATCACGGCATGCACGCTTCTCCTGGTTGCCTTGCGATAAACCAGGACACGGCAGGGGAAGGCGGCTGAGGCAAGGAACCATGCCTTGAGATTGCTGCGCTGAAAATTCACCACAAGGTCGTAGCGGGCACGGCACAGCCGTAGCCAGAGCCTGGCCAGTGAAGAAAGGGAGTGATGCGAGCCCCGCTTGTCAAATACAATCGCCTCGTGGACAAGGGGATTATGCTGGAACAAGGCTGCCGTGGCTGCCGAGCCCACCAGGATGGAGATACGGGCCAAGGGATACTTCTCATGGAGGGCACGGATTGCAGGGGTTAGCTGGAGCAGGTCGCCGATAGCGCCCGGTTTTATTATAAGGATATTGTTGAATTCAACCGATCTCATTATGCCTCACCGTTGTAGTGCACGGTCAAACCTCGCGGACAGTGCGCTCCGCAACGTCAGGTCCGGCAAACGTGGACATGCCGACACCGATAAGTATACAGTAGGCCATGAAGACGAAACGGACGTTGGTAAGCGTGTCCGTTAAACCCGAAATCAGCATGACAAATACCGTGAAGAGTACAAGATTCCGAAAAACAGCCGTTTCCGGCCTCTTGCGCCGCCAGACATAGACAGCCGGATAACAGATGAACATAAGGAGCGAAGCAAATCCCATGAGTCCACGGGTGCTCAGCGCCTCAAGGTAGATGCTATGGGGCTGGTTGAACTGCATCAGGAATGCCGAGGATTTGCTCTGCCGTGCGGTCTTCTGGAACTCATCGACCCAGTCCCCCGCACCGACCCCCACGAGGGGATGCTCCCTAAACATCCTGCCGCTCGCCTTCCACATTTCAAACCGACCGCCAAGGGAGGTCTCCGAGATTCCATCCTTATACTGGCTTACATCAGTGACTGCCTCGTGGAGCTTGGTCTGGAAATAGGTTCCTCTTGTTACAAGCATCATGGCCAGCAGGAGCACAGCAAAATATGAGACCTTCCAAAAGGCGCGTATTTCCAAAGCCACAAAGGGAATGCAGGCCAGAATGACAGCAAACGCGATCCACGCACCCCGTGAACCGTTCAGATAAAAGGCAAACAGGTGCACGACAATGGCCACGACATAGAGAACCTTGCGACGTGCAGAATCAGCCCCGAGCAGGAGAGAAACAAGAGTCACGAGCGACAACAGAAGCAGGTTCCCCGCGTGCACTCCCATCCAGATGTAGGCGGGTCGAACGATATGCTTCACGACCCCCTCATGGATGATGATCAGGGACAATACCGATCCCCCCACAGCGTAGGAGTGAAGGATACGTTGTGCCATATCACGGGACGGGAGTTTTTCCGCCAGTATGACCGACACCATCGCTATACTGCAGAACCGTATGGCCCGAAAGCCGAAGTCCATGTCGTACGTGTAGATAAGCGACAGCGCGATGACAAACAGGTACTGCAGTACCGAGAGGGTATACCAGCGATTATCGCGATGGAGTTTTCCTCCGAGCAGTATCTGTAAGGGAAAGAACGCAAGCAGTAAAACCATCGACCCGACCGCAACAGGTTTTATAAATGAAACGCTGAAAGCGAACAGTATAAAAAGGGCCGGATACGACTTTTCGATCCAACCTATAAGCCGGTTTCTGTTCTCAAACCTCATGAAACACCATATTCCTCCACAGTTGTCCCTGCATCTTCAACCAAGCATGTTCCGATAATACTCCAGATACCTGCGCCCCATTGACGCAAGTGAGTACTGACGCTTCACCAGATCATAGCCGTTGCGGCCGAGGGAAAAGCGCCGCTCGTCGTCCTGCAGCAGGTCGATCACTGCAGCGGTGAACTCCGCAGAGCCACCAGTTACCACCTTACCGATATCCTCGCCTTGGAAAATATCCACCATTCCCCCCTCGTCGTAGGTCACAACCGGCGTTCCGGCAGCAAGGCTCTCCAGGTGGACGATACCAAACCCCTCGTTGCGGTGGGTGGTAACCGACAGGTCGAAGTCGTAAAAAACATCGGGAATCCGCTCCCGCGGCAGCCGGCCGGTGAAGATCACGGCATCCTCCAACCCGAGATCGCGGACCTGGGTCATGATAGGTGTGATTAACCACTCGTCGGTGTTGTCACCGACGAAAGCGACCTTTATCCCCGGAAAGGCCTGCCGTAAGGTCGGAATCATCCCAATCAGTTCCCCCTGGTTCTTCCAGAACTCTCCGACCATGCCGATGAGGGGAAAGCCTTCTCCCGTGAAAAAGCGGCGTGGACGGTTGCGGTCGAACTTCCCGGCCGCAGGAGCCACGCCAAGGGCGATGCCATGGTAGATCACGCTCACCTTGTCGGCGACTGCGGGATTGCCCTGAAGGAGCTTGGTCCGCACGTGCTCGGAGATGCAAAGAATGGCATCGGCGCTCCCAAGAAGAAGCTGCCGGCGGGAGGTGGACGTATGATAGCTCATCATGAGCTTTCCCGGTTTGCGCAGCGGGAAAGCCAGATGCCAAGCCAGGGCGGTCAGAAAAAGATCATGCTCCCGGTTCACGGAAACGATGTCAAAACGCTCCCGACGGAGGAGCCGCACCAGCTGAAAGAGAGCCTTGATGTCTCCCAGACCATGGCCGGGGAGGGAATGCACCGGCACCCCCAGCTCCCGGAAGCTGGTATCGGACCGGGATCCGGCCCGCACCACGAACTGCACCTCCACCCCGAGTCTCCCAAGCTCACCAGCCAGGTCCTTCAGGTGTTCCTGCCCACCGCTCCACCCCTTGTCGTTGTTGATGAGGAGAACTTTCATAGGTTTAGACGTCCATTCGCACATGTGTTCCGATGTTGGAACATCTGGATACCATGTACGCATCTCGCTTCCTTGCGATCAATCCGTTGCTGGAGAATGTTCATGTTGTGGAGATATTTCTCGTTGTGAAAACTCCACGAGGATGGATGCCAGAGGTGGAAAACCACGGCCAATGCACGTACAGACTTAAGCTTTCCCCCGTTGTTGAGCACTCTGATGCCAAGATCGTTATCCTCAATCGACCCGTCCTGAAAATCCTCGTCGCAGCCGTTGATGGCATAAAAAAGATCCTTGTGGACACTAAAATTGCAGCCCCATATGCCGTCATCTCTGATCAGGTCACGATGCAGCAAGCGGCGCAAAAATGACGACTCAACACGCAGGGATTCCTCCACCTTTCTGGAGTCTCCGGCAACCGAACTCCAGAGCAGCTGGAAGGTCAGGGAATTGAGGATCTGCTGCTTTTCCAGCAGGCGACGTGACAGCTTTGTGCCCACATCGACACGCTTCCCCCCCAGCATTGCTTCAGGTTCCGCATAGAGAAGGTGGGAACGGACGAACTCCCTATGAGCCATGCAGTCGCCATCCATAAATATCAGATACTCACCGGAAGCATTCCGGACAGTCTCGTTGAGGATGCGCGGTTTTCGAAATCCGCTGTCTTCCTGCCAGATATGCTTGAGCGCAAAGGGGCAATTCCCGGAGTTTCTGAACTGTTCTACCATCTGGCGTGTCTCGTCTTTGCTGCCATCGTCGGCGATCAGCACCTCGTCCGGAAGAACCGATTGGGCGGCAAGACTGAAAAGACAGAGTTGCAATTCCTGAGGTCTGTTATAGGTCGGCACAATAACAGAAACATTCATTCAACGTTCTCCATTCTCGATAGTGCAAGTATTCGCTCTCAAGTCAACTTTCAGGTCTTGATTTTTATTTGCAACTCGAACAGTTTCGCATACTTGACAAAAGTCCCGACCGACCCCATGACGGATATGACGAACCCCGGCATTCCCTCCAGAAAACCAAGCCGCACAACAAACCTGTAGAAGAACGTATAAAGAGGTCGAAGTGTCAGATGCAGCCAGCAAGCTCTCTTGCCTCGTGCAAAGAGTTCGAGGGCTGACATCTCACCATAACGAACAGTACGTTTGAAGTAGGAACAGATATCAAGGTCCTGATCATGGATGATGTCCGCGGCGACCCGCTTCGTTCTTCCCGATGGGATAAAGCGCTCATGGATGTTCGCCTCGCTCCACTCCCCCCGCCGTTTATGGTAAAGACGCCCCTTATAATCCGGATAAAGGGAAGCATGCCTGATCCATTTCCCCCAAAAATTGGTAATCCGTCTGAACTCGAAACAGGAAACCGTATCGAAATCATCAACAGTAAGGTCCTCGATGCTTTGACGCATTGCGGGGGATACCCGCTCATCGGCATCGATTTCAAGAACCCAGTCATGGGCGGTCCGAGACATGGCAAAGCGTTTCTGATCCCGGAACCCGGTGAACGCATTTTGGTGGAATGACACGTTTTTATTACGACAGATGTCAGGAGTGGCGTCAGTGCTAAAATCATCAACAACAACAATTTCGTCGACCCACTCCAGTGAATCGAGACATGCGCCGATCTTTGCAGCTTCGTTCTTGGTAATGACGAACGCAGAAATACTAGGCTTTTTCACGGACACGCAGCGTTCCTCCCACCAAAATCTCGATCTCGTCCATCACCCGCCGTACCGTGATGCTCTCGACGCATTCCGGCTTTCCCCGCGGTGACGGTTTGCATTCGGTGAAAAATTTCTGTTTGCAGGGACTGCAGGGGAATTCACTGTACACAACCCGGCAGCCCTTTCCCCACGGGCCGAACTTTACCGGTGACTGGGGACCGAAAATCGCTACGAGCGGCACTCCGATGGCTGCACCCAGATGCATGATCCCGCTGTCGTTGCAGACGAGAATTTTGCAACGCGCAAGGAGCGCCATGGTCTGGCGAAGCGTGGTGGTCCCCACAGCCATGACCGGTTCGGGGGATATCCTCTCACGTAGCTGAGCAGCGATATCGCCGTCCCTTCCCCCGCCAAAGAGGATGATTCTCCCCCCGTGGAGTTGCTGGAGCCGGTTGGCTACCTCGACAAAGTTGTCCTCGTGCCACGCCCGGATCTGATTGGCGGCAAAGGGATGGATCGCCATAAGCGGTTCATCGGGGGAAACTCCACAGGCTGCCAGGTACTCATCGGCAAAGCGCTCCTCCTCAGGTGAAAGCCATGCCTCCAGGTGGTCGTCCTCCACCCTCACCCCGTCAGCCCGCAGAACATCGAGAAAGTTCTGCACCTCATGCCTGTCATGCCGGTACGGTACCCGCGTGGTGAGGAGAAACCCGCGTCCCTCCGTATCGAAACCGACCCGTTCAGGCGCACCGGTCAGCCAGGCGATAATGGCACTGGAAAACGAGCGTTTGAGCAGATAGACCTTGTCGAACCTCTTCGCTCGCAACTCCCGTATAAAGGCGAGTTTGGCGGCCAGTGTCCGGTGTGTCCCGCGGCTGTCGGCATGTATGGTGACCGGATCCCAGGAGATAAGCTCATCCACATAGGGAATGCCTTTAACGACCTCCGACGAACCGGGAGCCACCACCCAGGCGATATACGCGTCCGGCTCGGCCCTGCGCAGGTTGCGCAGAAAGGGGACCGTCAGGATCGTGTCACCGATGAAGCGGTACCGCAACACCAGTATATTTTTCTGCTTTTCACTTTTCACTTTTTACTATTCACTGATCTTTTCCGCCTCATCAACCAGCATCACCGGAATACCGTCACGCACCGGATACTTCAAGCGGCATGTCGGACAGACCAGCCCCGACTCGTCCTCAAGCAGCATGACCTCACCCTTACATCCGGGACAGGCGAGAATAGCAAGAAGTTCCCTGGATAGTGCCATGATCTATTTCTCCCAATTGTCGCATTGAATTAAAGTTTATGATGCCACAACAACGCCGGCAACTTAAAGCAATTTCTCAATCGCATGCTCCAGAGGCCGTGCATCGAAAAAAGTCATTCGGAGGGACGCGACGACACAGGGACCGAGTCGTTCTTTGAATTGAGCGAGTTTGACCGCATCTTTCCCTGTCGTAATCAGAATGGCACTTTGAGACGTATCACGGAGCCTGCAAATGGCAGCCAGCTCTTCGTCCCCGTACGTCGAGTGGTCGGGGAAAGCGAGGGTGGCAACAAGAGGAACCCCCTCACGCTCGAGAGCATCGAAGAACGAGCCCGGATCGGCAATTCCCGAAAAGGCCATGACCCGCATCCCCTTCAGCCGGGAAAAGGGGGCAAGCGTCCCCCCCCCCTCCAGAGGCATCATCCCCACGAGGGTATGGGCGGCCATGGCGAACGGCTTGCCGGGAACGGGATTCTCAATGCTCCTACCCGAGGCAGCGCGGGTGGCTACGACAACGTCAGCCCGACAGGCCGCAGAGACAGGTTCCCGCAGCAGTCCGGCAGGAAGGGTAAAGTTGTTACCGAAGGGGTGCCGACTGTCAACGAGCAGGACGTTCAGGTCTCTCTGCAGTCGTATATGCTGAAAACCGTCGTCGAGGATGAAGATATCGGGTTTGAGGGTTTCGAGGGCATATATCCCCGCCCGGTAACGGTCGGCTCCGATGACAACCGCAAGACCGGCAACGGTTTTCGCCAGGAGAACCGGTTCATCCCCCGCTTCTTCGGGGGAGAGAAAAATGGTTGCCCCGTCGGAAACCAGCCGGATGTCTCCGCGGGCGCTCCCCCCGTAGCCGCGGGAAAGGACAACGACCCGCTTCCCCTTCCCCATGAGATAACTGGCGAGCCAGGCGACCATGGGGGTCTTACCCGTTCCCCCAACCGTCAGGTTGCCGACCGAGATAACCGGTCGTGGTAGCCTGCGAGAGCGCAGCAGCCTTACACTGTAGGCAAAGGCCCGCAGCCTGAGCGCAAGGGAGTAGAAGCGGGAGAGAAACTTCAGGCACCCAAGCAGCAGCCGATCCCCGAGCTTTTCCCGTTTTCCGTCCACCAGCTCGCGGAAATACTGTTCATATCCTGACATACGTTTTCCCTGAACCTGTGAGGGTAAGTGTTCTGTGGAGCGAATGCGCCCGAGTTCCAGCCGGTGTAGGCGAAATGGAGCAAAGTCGGCCAATCGCGTTCGAGCCCTTCAGGGCGAGTTGATTGGCCGGAGCGAAATGAGCCGTATAGCGGCGGAACGAGGGGGCTCTGAGCGGAACAGGGCACTTACCCCTCACACTCTCATTTTAACAGTGAAGCGATAATCTCCATATGCCGATCAGTTGCACCCCTGTTTTCGTCCATGAGCGCAACCCCCCGGCGCCCCATGGAGGTACGGCGCTCACCGTCAGTCAGGAGCCCTTCCAGAACTACAGCCAATTCTGTGCCGTCTGGCACCTGGATTCCCCCGCCAGCTTCGAGAATCATGGCGGCGATCTCTCGGAAATTGCTCATGTGCGGACCGAACACCACCGGCACCCCGAGGGAAGCAGGTTCCAATACGTTATGCCCGCCGGTCGGCACCAGGCTCCCTCCGACGAACACTAGGTCCGAGAGGGAATAGAGCCGCATCAACTCCCCTACCCTATCCACCAGGAGTACCTCCCCCCCATGGAAATCCTTTCCCGTCCCCTCCAACTCGGAGCGAAGAGTAAAGGGAATCCCATCCTTCCGAAGCAGGTCCCCCACCTGGGGAGCCCGTTCGGGGTGGCGGGGGACAAGGATGAGAAGGCATGCATGCCCGGCCGCCAGGATTGCCCGATAGGCAGCGAGCACCATCTCCTCTTCACCGGCATGGGTGCTCCCTGCGGTCAGGACCGGCAGTGAAACGGGGATGCCATACTCCTTCTTCAGCAAGGATCGCTGCTCCGGGGAAAGGACAGACGACGGGAGATCGTACTTGAGATTTTTCGTCACATGGACCCGTGCAGGAGCGGCGCCGATAGCCGTGATCCTCCGGGCATCCTCGTCGGTCTGCATGCAGAGGGCCGAGAAATGGGCGAGAACGGGACGGAAAAACCAGCCGAGTTTGAGATAGCGGCCAAAGGAACGGTCGGAGATGCGGCCATTGACCATGACGGAGGGAATTCCCATCTCCGCAGCCGTGCGGAGGAAATTAGGCCAGATTTCAGTCTCGACGATAACGACGAGAGAAGGCCTGAGTGCCTGCAGCACCCGCCGTACGGCAAACCGGTAATCGAAGGGAAGGTAGATGCAGAGATCAACCTCCGGCAGTTTTTCACCGATGCTCCGACCGGTTTCGGTCACATTGGACAGGACGATCTTTTTCTCGGGGAAACGCTGGCGAAGGGCTTTCAGCAGCGGCTTGGCCGCCATGGTTTCGCCGACGGAAACCGCGTGGACCCAGATTATCTCCTTTCCACCAAGAGTGGCCACTCTCTCCCGCGAGACCGAGCCAAACCTCTCGGCAAAGGCTGCACGCCTCCCGCGGCTCGCGGAACGATAGAGATGGTAGGGGATGATTCCGACGAGGGCAACCCAGAGCAGGATGTCATAGAGGAAATAGATCATGTCCGGGAATAACCGTCCGCACGTGCGTTTGCATCTTTGAGGGCCAGCTCGATACGGAGACGAAACGCCTCCATATCCTCTCCCTCACGGTAATAGAGCGGTTCGCCCCAGACGAAGACACCACGGGAAAAGGGATAGGGGAACATGAAACGGTCCCAGCTGCGCAGCCGCCAGCACGGGGACGCGGAAAAGCCGAGGGGGAGGACGGGGCGACCGGTTATGCGTCCCAGCTGGGCCACGCCGGGCTTGAGCTCCTCCCGGGGGCCACGGGGGCCATCGGGAGTGATGGCAATATCCTTGTTCTCCCGGGAGAGGCGCACCATCTCACGCAGCGCTTCCTTCCCCCCCTTCGACGATGACCCCCGCACGAGGGAGAAGCCGAAGAGCTTCATGATATTGGCGATTATCTCACCGTCGCCGTGCCTGCTGATCAAGATATAAATCCCTTTGCCCGTGTATATGGGGGCAGCGAGCAGGATTCTGCCATGCCAGAAGACATTGATCGTCCCTTCGCCGCGGGCCTGAAAGGAGCGGGGAATCTCTGCGCCGATCACGCGAATCCGCATGGATGCATACAACCCCCTGATAAGCACGTAAAGAAGTCGTGTCAGAGGACCGCTGGCAAGGGGCCTCACCTTCTGCTTGAAAAAGTTCTTCATCAGTCCTTGAACTGCATCTGGTACAGCTTGTTGTAGACGCCGTCACGGGCCAGCAGTTCACTGTGGGAACCCGATTCAGCGATTCTCCCCTTTTCAAGAACCACGATCTTGTCAGCATTGACGATGGTCGACAACCGGTGGGCAATAACAAAGGTCGTACGGTTCTTCATCAGGTTGTTGAGGGCCTTCTGCACCATCTGTTCGCTTTCGGTGTCCAGGGCGCTCGTCGCCTCGTCCAGGATCAGGATCGGCGCATCCTTCAACAGGGCGCGGGCAATGCAGATACGCTGACGCTGCCCCCCTGACAGGCGCACGCCGCGGTCGCCGATACCTGTCCGGAACCCTTCAGGCATCTCCGCAATGAAATCATGGGCAAAGGCGGCCCGGGCGGCAGACTCCACTTCGGCGTCACCGGCATTTGGCCTGCCGTAGCGGATGTTATTGGCAATGGTGTCGTTGAACAGGATGGTTTCCTGGTCGACGAGAGCGACCTGGTTCAGCAGGTCGCTCAGCCGCAGGGAACGGATATCGATGCCGTCGATGAGGACTGCGCCCTGGCTGACGTCGTAAAACCTGGTGATGAGGGAAACCAGCGTGCTTTTCCCCCCTCCCGACGGACCAACCAGCGCCACGATCTCTCCCCGGTCGGCCCGGAGCGAAACGTCGGTCAGGACATACTCGTCTTCATAGCGGAATGATACATTCGCCAGCTCCACCCTCCCCTCGGCCCGTGCAAGGAGGAGTGGCGAAGGTGGATCGACAATCTCCGGCTCCAGGTCCATTGACTCGAAAACCCTGCCGGCAGCGGCGAGGGCGCGCTGAAGTGTATTAAAGGTGGCGTTGAGTTTTTTTATCGGATTGTAGAGGAAGATCATGGCCGCAATGAAAGAGAGGAACGCCTCGGGAGTCAGGGTCCCTTTGCGGATCATGGAGATGCTGGCCCAAACCACAGCGGCAATCCCCAGAGAGGTGAGAAGCTCCATGACCGGGACCGCGATCCCTTCGTATTTTATCGATTTGCGCAGGAAATAGTAGAACCCCTTGTTGGCCTCGCTGAACTTGGTGATCTCACGTTCTTCCATGTTGAAGGCCTTGACGACCTTGATGCCGGCGAAACTCTCCTGGAGGATGCTGGAGAGATCCCCGATTTTCTCCTGGCTCTGACGCACGGCATTCTTTATGCGCCGGCCGATCTTCTGGGCAGGGTAGACTGTTGCCGGGAGGACGAGAAAGGCGATAATGGCAAGTTTCCAGTTGAGATAAAAAATCGTGCCGAGGAGAAAGACGGCGCCAAGGCCGTCCCGGAAGAGGCCGGTGATAACGTTCGCCACCCCCTCTTGCATCAGACTGACATCATTGAGCACGCGTGACATGAGCGCACCGGTCTGGTTGCGGCTGAAGTAGCCGAGGCCAAGCCCCATGTTTCTCCGGTAAAGCTCGTTACGGATATCCTGGATGGCCAGCTGCCCCGAGGTACGGATAAAGTAATCGTTTACGTAGCGCGCAACCCCGCGGAACAAAAAAATGCCGATGATGACCAGTGGGAGGAGCTGGAGCAGCGACCAGTCTTTGGTGGCAAAGAGCTGTTTGACGATAGGGCCGGACAGGTAAGCGAAGAGGGCATCCAACCCGCCGACGGCTGAAGACCCTGCGGCAGCGATAAGTATGCGGCCCCAGTAAGGTTTGCTGTACAGTAAAAGACGCTTGAATGTGCTCATGAAATATCAGCTCCAGGGGAAAGCATTTCCGCCGCCAGTTGTGCAACACGCTGCGAACAGCCGCCGCTCCCCAACCTGTCGCGAATTCCTTTCAGTTTCGCTGTCATTACCGCCGAATATTCCCGGTCTCCCAGCATCTTTTCAATCTCCGACGCGATTTTTTCGGGTTCCGCGTCGTGCTGGATCAGTTCCGGGACTACCCGCTCCCCGGCTACGATGTTGCACAGGCCGACATGATCGACCCGGATGAGACGAATGCCGATCTGGTAGGTCAAAGGAGATACCTTGTAGATGATGACCATGGGAACCCCCATCAGGGCAATCTCAAGGGTGACGGTGCCCGACACGGTAACGATGGCGTCGCAGAGCAGCATGGCATCGTAAGAACGGTTGGGGATCACCGTAACCGGCAGGCCGGCTTCGGTCAACTGCGGCTCAAGGTCAGCCCGGGTCAGGCTGGTAGCCAGGGGAAGAACGAATTGCAGATCGGGATGCCGTTCTCGTAGCAGGCGGGCTGTTGCCAGAATGGTCGGGAAGAGGCTGCGCAGTTCACTCCGCCTGCTGCCGGGGAAGAGGCCGACCGTCATACGGGCCGGATCGAGGCCGAACTCCCGTTGCAGGGCGGAGCGGTCAGCAGATGGGCATACCGAGTCGAGAAGCGGATGACCGACAAAAGTGACCGGCACGCCGGCACGTTCGTAGAACGGGACCTCGAAGGGGAAGACTACAGCCATATGATCGACGCGCCGGGCTATGGTGTGCACACGCCCGGAGCGCCAGGCCCAGACCTGGGGGCTGATGTAGTAGAGCACCTTGACGCCGTGCTTTTTCGCCACCCTTGCAAGCCGCAGGTTGAAGTCGGGGTAGTCGATAAGGATCAGCAGGTCGGGGGGCTGCCGTTTCAGAATACCCGCCAGAAGTGAAAAGGCACGATAGATCGTCGGGAAATGGGCAACAACTTCCACCAGCCCCACCACCGCCATTTCGGCCGCATCAACCAGGGTCCGCACGCCCGCCTCGCGCATCCGGACCCCGCCGATACCGAAAATATCGACATCGCCGAGACGTTCTCGCAAGGCGGCGGCTACTGCGGCACCATGATGGTCGCCGGAAGCCTCTCCGGCTACCATCATGATTCTCTGCGGGCGGGAATCAGGCAAGGGCGTCCCGGACAGCGGCCAGCACCTCGTCCACCTGGGCGTCGGTCATTTCAGGGAAGATGGGAAGCGAGAGACAGCGGGCAGCCACCCCTTCGCTGACCGGCAGGGACAGGCCGGTACAGGCTGCGGCAAAGACGTTCTGTTTGTGAAGCGGAATGGGGTAGTAGATGGCAGAGGCGATCTGACATTCACCGAGTCCGGCCATGATGGTATCGCGGCGGTCGCTCAGCAGGGTGTACTGGTGATACACATGGTTGCCGATACCGTCCTCCACCGGAGGGGTAATCCCCAACGGGGCAAGGGCGGCCGAATAGCGGTGGGCAACACGACGACGCTCCTGGTTGTAGGTGTCGATCCGCTTCAACTTAACCCGGAGGATCACCGCCTGCAACTCATCCAACCGGCTGTTGTATCCTATGGCGTCGTGATGGTAGCGGACCTTGCTGCCGTGGTTGCGCAGCATCCGAATCTGCTCAGCGGTTTCGTCACAGTTGGTGGTCACCAGACCGCCGTCTCCGTAGCCTCCCAGATTCTTGCTCGGGAAAAAGCTGAAACAGCCGGCAAGCCCTAGGGAGCCGGTCATTTTCCCGCCGATGGACGCGCCGAAGGACTGGGCACAGTCTTCTATAAGGAGCAGGTTGTGCTTGTCGCAGAGATCCTGCAACGCCCCGATATTAGCCGGTTGGCCAAACAGGTGCACCGGCAGGAGCGCTTTGGTTCTGGGGGTAATGGCTTTGGCTACCAGTAACGGATCAATATTGAAAGAACCGGGCTCCACATCGACGAACACCGGAGTGGCCCCGACGTAGCAAATGGCCTCAGCCGTAGCAATGAAGGTAAAGGGGGAGGTGATCACCTCATCTCCCGGTCCGATGCCGGCCGCTGCCAGCGCCAGGTGCAGCGCATCGGTCCCCGACGCTACGCCGATCGCATGGGATACACCGAGATAGGAAGCCGCTTCCTTTTCGAATGCAGCAACATTGGGGCCAAGGATGAACTGGGTCTTTCCCAGCGCCTCCAGCAGCCCGTTGTCGATCTCTTCCTTGATCTGCTCGTACTGGATTTTAAGGTCTACCATGGGAATCATTGTCTCACCTCGTTCAGTGTACCGCGTGCTGCGTACTACGTAGTTATGGTTACCCCAACTCGCAGCACGCTGAACACAGCAAGCACTGTTGTTATAGTTTTTTACTTATCATCAGTGCGGTTTCAAGTGCGTGCATCCCGTCCTCGCCGCTGACCACGGGAGGTTTACCCGTGGCTATGGAGTCGAGGAATGATGTAATCTCGCTCTTGAGCGCGTCACCCTGTTCGAAATTCTCTTCATGAATCTGGATAGCGGGGATGCCAGGCATCATCTCACCCTCCCCTTTCCGGAACACCGACAATTTTTTGCTCTGGAAGTCGACGGTTATGTAGGCGTCGGGCTGGAATATCCGCATCCGACGCTCGCTCTTGAGGCTTATCCGGCTGGCCGTGACATTGGCCACGCAGCCGTTTTCGAACTGGATGCGGGCGTTGGCGATATCTTCCTCATCGGTAAAGACGGGCGCACCGACCGAGTTGACCTGTTTAACCCGGGAATTGACGATGTGCTGGATGATATCGATGTCATGTATCATCAGGTCGAGCACGACGTTGACGTCGGTCCCCCGCGGTTTGAAGGGAGCAATCCGGACCGATTCGATGAAGCGCGGATTGGTAAGATGCTTACTCAGTGCAACCACCACCGGATTGAACCGCTCAAGATGCCCGACCTGGAAGACCAGGCGGCGTTCAGCGGCAATCCTGATCAGTTCCTCCGCCTCCTCCAGGGTCGTAGTGATAGGCTTCTCAAGAAGGACGTGGACACCCCCCTCCAGGAAGGTCCGGGCCACTTCGAAATGGTACTGTGTCGGCACCACCACGCTGACGGCATCCACGTGACCCAACAGCTCACGATAATCGGTGAAAGCCTGGCACCCCACTTTGGCAGCCACCTCTTCGGCTCGTGCCTTATCCGTATCAACCACTCCCACAAGTTCTGCGTCGGGAAGTGCCGCAAATTTCTCTGCGTGGAATTGCCCCAGATACCCCACTCCGATAACGGCTGCTCTGAATTTTTTCATCAACGGCAAATTCCCCTTTGCGATTGTTCGATGAATTCGACTAATTGCTTCACTTCCTCGGTCTGGGGGAGCTCATGCCTGATCCGTTCGAGAGCGTCCACCAACCGAAGTTTGGAGATGACGAGGATGCGATAGGCCTTTTTCAGAGTCGCTATGTTCTCTTCGCTGAAGCCGCGACGCGTCAGTCCGACCTGGTTGAGGCCACGAAGTCTCACGTCCTTCCGGTCCCCGGTGACAATGGTAAAAGGAGGAATGTCCTGCCCCACCATGGTTCCCCCGCCGATCATGGCATGTGCACCAATCCTGACGAACTGGTGGATCGCGCACAACCCGCCGAGAATGGCGAAATCGTCGACCCGCACGTGCCCGGCCAACGTGGCACCGTTGGCCATCACCACACCGTTACCCACATGGCAGTCATGGGCCACGTGGGAATAGGCCATGAAGAGGTTGCCATCACCCACGGTAGTTTCCGTATCACCGGTAACGGTACCGGGGTGGAGGGTAGCGAATTCCCGGATGATGTTCCGGTCGCCTATTTTCAGCCAGGTTTCCTCTCCCTTGTACTTGAGATCCTGAGGAATCCCTCCAACCGAAGCAAGATGGAATATCTGGTTGTCCCGGCCAATCTCCGTCCAGCCGTCGATTACCGCATTGGGACCAACTCGGGTGCCACGTCCGATCTTCACATGGGGACCGATATAAACGCCGGGGCCGATCTCCACATCACTGTCGAGTTCAGCACCCTGCTGGATTACGGCTGATGGATGAATCATGAAAACTCCCGTATCGTTCCTGAAATGCGAAACTGTGCCATTGTGGCTTCCGCTCTATTTATCAGCGAATGTCGCCTTCAGTTCCGCTTCCGTAACCAGCTTGCCATCCACGTAGACCTTGCCGACAAAACACCAGATGCCGCGCCGGCAGGCAGTTATTTCCATCTCGATGCGCAACTGGTCTCCCGGCACGACCGGCCGGCGGAATTTGACCTTGTCAATGGAAGCAAAATAGGTAATTTTCTTGCGGATCTCGTCATCGGATGCAAGGTAGGCAAGAATCCCCCCCACCTGGGCCATAGCCTCGACAATGAGAACACCCGGCATGACGGGATGGCCGGGGAAATGCCCCTGAAAGAACGGCTCGTTGACGGTGACGTTCTTGATTCCAACAATCTTTTTCCCCTCCTCCAGCTCGACAATCCGATCGACGAGCAGGAAAGGATAACGGTGAGGAAGGATTTTCATGATTTCATTAACATCGAGCATGGCAGACTCCATTAGCGTGAATTTTGCTTCAAGCATCAACGGGAAAGTAAAGTCAGAGAGAGCAGAGCTCCACCTACACAGGTGCTGAGTCCCGGGTCCCGAGCTTGGTCTCAAGCTCTTCGACCTTCTTTTCAAGGGCAATTACCGTTTTTCGCAGATCAGGGAGCTTTGCAACGACCCCCATGGCACGCAGCCATTCCTTGTGGGGAATTGCCGGCATGCCGCTGTAGATGGCGTTCGCGGGGAGATTCCCCGGTACACCTGACTTGGCGCCAACCATGACGTTGTCACCGATCTGCAGGTGTCCCGCCACCCCGACCTGACCGGCCAGGGTGACACGCTTGCCGATCTTGGTGCTTCCCGATATGCCTACCTGGGAAATGATCATGCTGTTCTCGCCGATGATGCAGTTGTGAGCGATCTGCACCAGGTTGTCGATCTTGGTGCCTCGCCCGATGAGGGTCACTTCAAGGGCAGCCCGGTCGACGGCCGTATTTGCACCGATCTCTACGTCATCCTCAACAACAACGATGCCGACCTGGGGTATCTTGTAATAACCGGCACCATCCGGCGCATATCCGAAACCGTCGGAACCGATGACCGTCCCGTCGTGGATCGTCACCCGATTGCCGATGCGGCAGCGTTCCCGAATGCTGACATTGGCATGAAGTGTAACGTCGTCCCCCAGTTCCACTCCTGCATGAAGGGCGACGCCGGGGTAGAGGGTCACTCTGTTCCCGATCCGGACACCATCCGCAACCCATGTCCCGGGATAGATGGTCACGTCGCTCCCCATAGTGACATCCTTGCCGACATATGCACCCTCCATAACCCCTTGGAATTGGGGAGGATGGACATGAAACAGGGTCAATAGCTTCGCAAAAGCGAGATAAGGGTTTGCGACCTCTATAATGTTTTTACCATGGCCATCAGAGCCGGGGGGGAGGATGACCGCAGTGGCATGGGTCGTTGCCACCTTCGACGCATATTTGGGATTGGCGAGAAAACTTATCTGCCCCTCGCCTGCGTCATCAAGGCCGGCCAAGCCATGCACCAGGGCAGATTCGTCGCCGATTACCCTGCCTCCAAGGTAGACAGCAAGTTCTCTAAGGGATTTTGACATATCATCTCCAGACAATAAACAGAACAACTGTAGGACGGCCAGTTGTGGCCGCCCATCCTTGGTCCCGTCGGGGGAATACGTTACTTCTTCTTCGCCCCGTTAAAGAGCTTCAGAATCTCGTCGGTCAGGTCGGATTTGTCGTCAGCGTAGATCATGCTGTCGTTCTTGACGAAGATGAACGAGTAGCCATTCTTCCGGCCGTACTCCTGAACCACTTTAACGACTTCCTCCACGATCTTGTTGGTGTATTCGTCGTTCTTTGCCTGCAGATCGTCCTGGGCATCCTTGAGGAACCGCTGATACTCCTTGAGTTTCTGCTGGTAATCCTTCTCTTTCGTATTCCGGGCACTCTCGGAAAGGAGAACGCTCTGTTTCTCCAAGTCTGCCTTGAGTTTCTTCAACTCCTCTTCCTTGGCATTCTTTTCATTCTCGTACTTGCCGGCTCTGAGGGCAAGCTGCTCCTTTGCCTCCTTGCCGGCTTCGGAGAGGACCAGGACCTTCTGAACATCCACCGACGCAATTTTCGTTTCTGCAGCTCCGGCCACGGGCGCAATTGCCAAGGTGAGTGCCAGGATAAGGGTTGTGATGATCGTGCGCATGTACATCTCCTTTTTCGATATAGTTAGAAGAAACTTCCTATGGAAAACTCCAACCGGCCGCTGGCCTTGTCGACGCCTGTGCGGGGGTTTATTGGTATGCCATATTCCAAACGGAGCGGACCGATGGGTGAAAACCAGCGAATGCCTAAACCGTAGCTGGTCTGGAACCGGGTGAATAGTTTATCGATCCCGTTATAGGAATTGCCGGCATCAAAAAACAGCACACCCTTCAACCCCGCATCTTTGAGCAGAGGAAAGCTGTAATCGATATTGAAGAACGATTCCGTATCCCCTCCCAAATAGGTAAGAACAGGAGAGATGGTACTAACCCCATTAATGTCCGTAGTCACGACATTATGGGAGATATAGGGGCTCACCGTCCGTCCGTTATAGCCACGCAGGGTATTTATCCCCCCCAGGTAGAACAATTCGTCGATGGAAGTCTTCTTCCCCCCCCACGACTGGATATATCCTACAGTTCCTCTCAGGGAAAGCACCGTACCCCACTTGGCAGGAATGAAGAGTGAGTGTTCCGTCATGTAGCGGGTATACTTATTAGTCCCCCCCAGACCGGCAAATTCGACGGAGAGCGTGTTGACCATGCCGCTGGAAGGGTCGAGACGGTAGTCGGTGGTGTTGCGGGTGATGCTGGCCGTCACGGAACTCGTGGTTGACGTTGTTTCAGGTTCGCTGGTCAGTCCCAAAGCAACACTCTGCTTAAGGGCGTCTGACTCGTTATAAATTTTCTTGTCCTCATACTTGTAGAGAAGGAACGTACTGACATTATCCGACAGAGGATATCCCCCCTTGAGGTCGAAACCGGTCGCCCTCCGGCTGAAGTCGGTATAGTCTCGTTCGGACCGGTAAATATCCCCACCGAAGGTCCATTTGCTGTCAAGGAAATAGGGGTCGGTGATTCCAAGGTTATAGGTCTGTGATTTACCCCCGATGGAGGCCGACAGGTTGGCCTTGAGACCCAGGCCAAGGAAATTCGCCTGCTGTACCGACCCCTGACCGATCACGCCGTCCAGGGAGCTGTATCCGGCTCCGATACTGAAGGTACCGGTCGCCTTCTCCTTCACTTCCACGTTCATGTTCAACGTATTGTCAGCACTCCCCTTCGCCGTGGAGATATTGGCCTCCTCGAAGAAACCGAGGTTCATCAGGTTGGCCTTGCTCCGCTTGATCCCGGTGCTGGTGTAGAGAGCTCCCTCTGTAACCCTCAGTTCGCGACGCACAACTTTGTCACGGGTCTTGGTGTTCCCGCTGATAGAGATCCGGTCAATATGGACCTGTTCACCCTTTTCCATGTCGAAGACGATATCGATGGTCTTCGCCTCCAGGTTCACCCGGGTCTGAGGGTTAACATTGGCAAAGGCGTATCCCTTGTCGGCGTAGACATCAGTCAGGGCAAAAACGTCATTCCGCAACAGGCCGCGGCTGAAGATGTCACCCGTCTTCAGCTTCAATTTAGCGGCAAGGTCCGCCTCTTTCTCCAGAAGGTCACCCTTGAAGCCGATGGTGCCCGTTCGGAACTGTTCCCCCTCAGTGATGCCGATGGTCACCACCAAGGCACTCTTGTCAGGAAGAAGCTCAACCTTCGGCTCCCCCACCTTGACGTTGACATATCCGTTATTGAAATAGAGGTCGGCAATCAGGTTGACGTCGTTCTTGAGCACCTCTTCCTTATACGTGCCGGCACTGGTCAACCAGGAAAGGAACCACTTTTCACTGGTTTCCATCGTTTTTCTGAGTTGGCGCGCAGAAAAAGCATGATTTCCCTCAAACACAATCTTGCTGATGAGTATCTTCTTGCCTTCAGTAACCTTGATCACAACCCGGACGTCAGTTTCACCCCGTTTTTCAATCTTCGTCTCTACCTCCGCAAGGTAATACCCCTCGTCGGCATAGAGTTTTTTGATCTTTTTAACGCTGTTGGTCACGTCCCGCGGGGAATAGACAGTGTTCGTCTTTACCTCGAGCACTTCCCGGATCTTTTCCGCGGTGAGTTCCTTGTTACCCTCGATCTTCACTTCCCGGACGATCGGCTTCTCCACGACCCGGTAGATCAGGATCACCCCCTTGTCGGCCGGAAGGGTTTCCGCAGTGATGTCCTGGAACTGTCCGAGCTTGTAAATACCACGTATATCGGTATCTACCTTGTCGGCATAGAGAAGGTCACCCGTCTTCAACCGGATCGCGTTGAGAATGGCGGCCGTTTCAATGCGCCGGTTTCCCTTGATCTGGATATCGGTGATCTTCTCCCCCTCGGCCCGGGCAAAACCGGCCGATAAGGCAACCATCATCAGAATAAAAATCATGTAACAGGTTAAACGACGCAATCGGCCTCCCCTACTCTATTCGTCCGTCTACAAGGCGGATTGTCTTTCCCATCCTGGCAGCCAGCTTTTCGTTATGGGTCACGATAACGAGGGTAATCCCCGTACGGGCATGCAGCTCCATGAGCAGTTCGTGGACACCTTCACTGGTCTTCATATCCAGGTTTCCGGTCGGTTCGTCCGCCAGGAGAAGGGGAGGGGAAAGCACCAGTGCCCGGGCGATGGCAACACGCTGCTGCTCGCCCCCCGATAGCTCCCCCGGCTTGTGGGTCAGACGGTGTGCAAGCCCCACTTCGGTCAGCAGGTTTGTCCCGATCACCGTAGCTGCATACCGTTTCATCCCCCCCATGAGCAGGGGCATCATGACATTCTCCAGGGCAGTAAATTCACGGAGCAAATGGTGAAACTGAAAAACAAAACCAAGTGAGCGGTTACGAAAGGCAGCCAGGGAGCTCTCTCCACGGCTGAAGACGTCCTCGCCGTTGAACAGGACCTCCCCCGACGTCGGGCGGTCGAGGGTGCCCATCACCTGGAGCAGGGTACTCTTCCCCGCGCCGGAAGCCCCGACGAGAGCAATTGTCTCTCCCGCCGCCACCTCAAGATCGATCCCCTTTAGCACTTCGACAGCGGTAACGCCACTCCCGAAAGACTTGCACACCCCCTTCACCTGAACAAGACTAGGCATGGAGGCACCCCGCCAGAAAAACCAACAAATTTGGAAAAAGCTCCAGATGCAAGGCGCGCCGTGCCTTCCGAACGGGGCGTAGCAGCGCTACGTCGCAGTGAAGGAAGGTGCGGTGCAACGCCGCAGATGGATTTTTGCCGAATTCGTTACTCATAGCGAAGCGCCTCTGCCGGTGCCATCCGTGCCGCCTGCCACGACGGATAAAGAGTCGCCAGGAACGAAATCGCCACCGCCGTGACCGATATGAGGAAAACGTCAGAAGGCACCACCTGGGACGGAAAGTGGTCAAGATAGTAGACGTCCTTGCTGAACAACTCGAAACCGGTCAACCGCTGAATGACATCGACAATACGCTGGAGGTTAAGGGCAACCAGGAGCCCACCCATCACACCTATGACCGTGCCGAACACGCCGATCACCAGACCCTCGAAGACAAATATCCGCATGATGCTTCGACCGGTCGCCCCCATTGACTTGAGAATGGCGATATCCTTGGTCTTCTCCATCACAATCATGAACAGGGTGGAGGCGATACCGAAGGCCGCCACAAGAACAATAAGGGTCAGAATGATGAACATGACCATTTTTTCAGTCTTGAGGGCGAACAGGATGTTCTTGTTCATCTGCATCCAGTCCCGTGCATAGAACGGGAAACCGAGTTCCCGGTTGATCTGGCGGGCAAGCTCACCGGTTTTGTAAACATCGGTCACCTTGAGCTGGATTCCGGTAACCGTATTCCCGAGGTCAAGGAAATTCTGGGCCTCGGCAAGGGAGACATAGGCAAGGGTGCTATCGTACTCATACATACCGGTGTTGAATATCCCCACGACCCGGAACGGCTTAAGCTTCGGCACCATACCAAGAGGAGTGATGTTGCCGAGCGGGGAAACGACGTTGACCTTGTCCCCCACGTAAAGATTCAGGTTGCGCGACAGTTCCTTGCCGATGACAAGCCCCGGCAGCGGCGGCTCGCTGCTGGCAAACGGGGCGGGAACGGTGCTGTCCAGATTGGCCAGCGTTCCCTCCACTACTGCCTTGTGCAGATTGGTCACCTGAGCGTCGGTTCTGGTGTCGATGCCGCGCAGCACCACGCCGGAGACGTTCTTGCCGGTAGAGAGCATGACCTGGTTATAGATAAAGGGGGTCGCCGCCACAACTCCGGGAAACTTCTTGAGTCGCTTCATGACTGAAGGGTAGTCGTCGATGCCGCCGTTGGTCTTCAGCACCACGATATGGGCATTGGTCCCGAGTATCTTCTCCTTCAGGTCCTCCTCGAAGCCGGTCATGACCGCAAGGACGATGATCAGAGCCATCACCCCCAGGGCAACACCGGCCGTGGATATGACGGTAATAATGGATATGAAGGCCGACTTGCGCTTGGCCTTCAGATAGCGCAGTCCGATGAAAAGTTCGTAGGGCATAGATACCTGTGAAAGGTGAAAAGAGAAAGGTGAAAAGTAAACTGAAAGGCTATCTGCCCTTTCACTGTTTACTTTTTACTTTTCACACTCCTCACTTTTCCTTCTTGAGCTGGGGGAAAAGAATCACGTCCCTGATGGAGGGGGAATCGGTCAGGAGCATCACCAACCGGTCAATGCCGATCCCCTCTCCCGCGGTGGGGGGAAGGCCGTATTCGAGTGCCCTGATGTAATCTTCATCCATGTAGTGGGCTTCCTCGTCTCCCTTTTCCTTGGCTGCCACTTGGGCGAGGAATCTCTCCTTCTGGTCGATGGGGTCGTTCAGCTCCGAAAAGGCATTTGCCATCTCCCGGCCTGCACAGAAGAACTCGAAACGGTCGACAATATCCGGGTCCTGGTCGTTCTTGCGCGACAGGGGTGAGACCTCGGTCGGATAGGCGGTGATGAAGGTCGGCTGGATAAGCTTGCTCTCCGCCACCTCCTCGAAAATTTCGGTAACGAGCTTCCCATAGCCGATATCCTGGGGAAGCTCGAGTCCGATCTTGCAGGCGTAGGCATAAGCCAGATCGCGGTCTTCCAGGGATTTTGCGTCTATGTCACCGTACTCGAGGATCGCCTCCTTCACCGTCAGCCTTTTCCAGGGGCGGTTGAAGTTAATGTCAATCCCCTGGTAGGTGAATTCGAGGGTACCGAGCAGTTCCTGCGTCACATGGCAGAGCAGTTCCTCGGTCAGATCCATCAGGTCCTCGAAGGTCGCATAAGCCTGATAGAATTCCATCATGGTAAATTCAGGGTTATGACGGACGGAGATCCCCTCATTGCGGAAATTGCGGTTGATCTCGAACACCCGCTCGAAGCCCCCCACGACCAGCCGCTTCAGGTAGAGTTCGGGGGCGATGCGGAGGAACAGCTCCATGTCGAGGGCATTATGATGGGTAACGAAGGGTCGGGCCGTTGCGCCGCCGGGTATCCGATGCATCATCGGCGTTTCGACCTCGAGGAAATCCCGGCCGGTCATGAATTCGCGGATAAGAGTAATGACCCGGGAGCGCTTGAAGAATACATCACGCACCTCGGGGTTGACAATCAGGTCTACGTAACGCTGCCGGTAGCGGGTCTCCACGTCGGTAAGACCGTGAAATTTCTCAGGCAACGGAAGAAGCGATTTTGTCAGGAGACGGATCTCGCTCGCATGAAGGGAGAGTTCGCCGGTCTTGGTGCGGAACGGCTTACCCACAGCGCCGACTATGTCGCCTATATCGAAGGTTTCAAAACGTTCAAAGGCCTCGTCCCCAACGGAGTCCTTCTTCACGTAGAGTTGCATTCGCCCCTTCCTGTCCTGGAGCTGGACGAAGGCCGCCTTGCCGAAGGAACGACGGGCGATAATCCGGCCGGTCACCGTGAAGGTCGCAGGATTTTCCTCGATTTCCGTCACCTGACCGTAGGCATCCGCCAGGTCCCGGGAAGTATGGGTAGGTTTAAAATCATTGGGGAATGGATTTATCCCCGCTTCCCACATGGCATCCAGTTTGCGTCTCCGCTGCAACAGCAGCTCACTCAGCTCTTCCATTGACTGTTTCTACCCCTTGTCTCTGCGCTTTTCCCGCCAGTTTAACAAACTGGCAAATTAGCGTAAACAGGGGCGTTAAGTCAAGTAAAAAGGGGGGGAGCGAACGACTGTCAATGCATCATCGTCACCAGGGAAATCAGGAACCGGTAACCAGGGGACCGAAGAAAATGGACCTTCGGCAACAGGCATACGTGGGATAAAAATGAGGAGAGCCCCGGAATCATTTCCGAGGCTCTTTCTTTAAAAGCTTGGCGCTGACAGGGGCTCTTTATGCCAATCCGTCGGTGGCAACTTCTCCGGTTCCAATGCACACGCCCCGCTCAGGCCGTTTGCACCGGGTTACCAGCAGTTGCCCCTTTTTCAAGCGGTTGTTACGCGCCTGGCGGATGTCACACTACGCAATCCGCGTTGTCCCACGCAGCGCCAATTCCAGCTGAATATGCTCCAAGATGCCGTACAATCCTTGAACTCCTGACCTGTGTGCAGTGTTGGCCGGGAAGACGCTTCAGGCTTCCTTCTCCGCAGAGGGCTTGCTCACCACGCCCGGACCCGGCACCCCTTGCCGTGATTATCGACAGCGGCTCAAACGACAGGTACCTGCACCTCAGAGCACTTTTCAAAGAACACCTTCTTACGTTTTTAGTATACTCCTATCACAATTATTAAACAAATCTTATTTCTACCCAAAAGACATGTGTCTTTCGAGCATCCGTGTCGCAAGCAATCCCTGTCACGCCTTGACGAAGGCCCGTGCGGCGGTATTATCTTACAGTCGCTCAACCGACCAACTGGTCGCACCCACCATTTAAAAGGAGAACTCACATGGCACCAAAAATCCAGATTATATTCTACAGCATGTATGGGCACATCTACCAGATGGCCGAAGCGGTTGCGGCCGGAGCGCGGGAAGTAAACGGGGCCGACGTGAGCATCTACCAGGTAGCGGAACTGATGACCGATGAGGCTCTTGAAAAGAGCGGCGCCTGGGCGGCCCGGGCAACCTTCGCCCATATACCTGTTGCGGTTCAAGCACAGATGGCCGAGGCAGACGCCATCATCTTCGGCACCCCGACCCGGTTCGGCAATATGACCGCCCAGATGCGCAACTTCCTCGACCAGACGGGCGGGCTCTGGGTGAAGGGAACGCTGGTCGGCAAGATTGGAAGCGTCTTCACCAGCACCGGCACCCAGCACGGCGGCCAGGAAACCACCATCACCAGCTTCCACTCTACGCTCCTCCACCACGGCATGATCATCGTCGGGGTCCCCTACGCCGAGCAGCGGCTCACCGTCATGACCGAGATCACCGGCGGCACACCCTACGGCGCCTCCACCCTGGCGGCCGCCGACGGCTCCCGCCAGCCGTCCGAGAACGAGCTTGCCATCGCCCGCTATCAGGGGAGACACGTGGCAGAGATCGCTAAGAAACTGGTCGGCTAAATCAGCCCGTAGTTGAGAACAGAAAAGGCGGCACCGTTTGGTGTCGCCTTTTCTGCTTTAAGGCCTCAAGTTTACCGTTCTCGATCAGGGGAAATAGGTTACCGCAAAGTCGGCAAGCACCGGCGTGGAATACGGATTGCCGGATTGCAGTGTCAATTCCACCTCCAGCCATTGTGAAGTTGCCGTGGTGATACCGGAACGTGAAGTGAGGTAATAATCGGACCATGCGGCGCTGTCCAGGCCCGCTTCAGTATCTGCCCCCCTTGTTCTGTACTTGATCGTCGTATCAGGGAGAAGTGTGCTGCCATTCCAGTACACGCCCCCCCAGGTGGCGCTGAAGCCGGCATTCAGCTTGAACCCGGTGACCGTTCCGGGGCTCAGATACAGAGAATTGTATGCAAAGGGGCTCTGGATGCCGGAGATCGCAGAATTGGGGATTGGGGCACTATTTGCCCCGTTTACACCACCGACGATCACACCAAACAGGCTATATCCCCAGGCAGAAAGCGTTCCATCAGCCTCTAAGGATTGGAAAATCGACTCTCCTGCACTCACCGCAATTACACCCGAATTTGCCCCCAGGCCTGACACCGGCACAGGGGTTGTCCTTAGGGTTGTCGTAGTGTCCCCCAGTTGCCCCGAACTATTCTCCCCCCAGGCCCAAACAGAACCATCGTCTTTTAATAGCAAAGAGCTGTGCCTTGCCGCAGCTACAGCGCTCGCTCCGGAGCCAGGCGCTATTACCTGGACAGGAGAATTTTTGTCGCTTCCTGGACCATAAGAACCATCACCAAGCTGGCCGTAATAATTGTATCCCCACGCCCACACAGTGCCGTCAACCTTTACAGCCAGGCTATGGGAATATCCGCCGGCAAGGGCAATAACACCTGACCCGGGGCCCATGGTTGAAACCTGCACAGGAGAAGATGCAGATGAGTGGGAACCATCCCCCAACTCACCGTAGCCATTGTAGCCCCAGGCCCACACAGAGCCATCGGCCTTTACTGCAAAGGAATGGAGTCCGCCGGCGACTATGGCAACACCCCCCGTCAGTCCTGACACTCTCACGGGCACGGATTTTTGGGTGCCTGTACCATCGCCAAGCTGATAATAGGCATTATCCCCCCAAGCCCAGACAGTGCCATCTGATTTCAAGGCCAGAAAGTGTTGTCTCCCTGCCGCTATTGCAATAACACCCGAACCGGCACCCAACCCCGTTACTGTCACTGGAGTTGGCTTGTCCACTTTGGTACCATCTCCAAGTTGGCCGAAATTATTATGTCCCCAGGCAAGTACAGACCCATCGGACTTTAATGCCAATGAACTATCATATGTCGCCACTACCGATATTACTCCGGAACCGGCACCCAGTCCCGAAACTTGCACTGGTGTCGGTTTTTCTGCGCTATTACCGCTTGTCCCATCCCCCAGTTGCCCATAGTAGTTATATCCCCAGGCCCAGACAGACCCGTCCGGTTTCACCGCCAGTGCATGATTATATCCGGCGGCAACTGTCGGGTTTCTCCATTTATGTGAAGACTGAGACAGAGTAATGCCGGCATCGTCTGTCTGGTTGGTGCCTGATACAAAGACCTCGCTCCTGGTGGTTGGCGTACCTGTTGTCGAGGCATTGTTTTCAAAATCCCCCTTGGTCGTCCAGGTGGCCCTGGAGACCGGAACGTTCAATGTGGTGAACGAGCGTGCAGGTGCGGTGTAGGGGGTTTCATTGAGCGCCTTGTCCCTGGCCTTGACACGCCAGTAATAGGTTGTTCCGGCTTCGAGAAGAGGCGCGTAACTCGTACCTGTCTGCCAGTCGCTGCTCTCTAGGCCAGTGGTGAATCCACTATCTTTGGCTATCTGGAAGAGATACTGCACCGACCCGCTGACGGAGTCCATGGCAACAGTCGAACTGAGCACTGTAGTGACCGCCAGATCGGCTGCCCCATTCGCCGGAGACGCAAATGCCAGTCCTGTGGGAGGGGTGACGTCATAAAAATAGGGGCCATAGAGTTTTTGCCACGAATACTGAGATGGCACATCATCCTTGTTGTAAGACCAGACATGCAGATACCAGTTTCCTTCGGAGGCGGGTGTTAGTGTCAGTTGGCCGCTCCCCCACGCCGGCGTGTTGCCCCAATAGGATGGGAAAGGTTCCTGGCCCCAAAGGTAGCGGTAATACTCCACCGTGCCCGCGCCAAAACCCAAACTGTTGGTAAAGGTTATGGGCGCATTCCCCCACGTGGAAACAGCCTTGTCAGAGGTAACGTCCGGAGGGAGAGCCAGGGTGTATCTGCTGAGAGACTGGCTTGGCCCACTCTCTCCATTTGCGTTATAGGCGTGCACATGCCGTGTGTACTGTGTATTGGCTGTCAGTCCGTATTCATCGAAATAGGTGGAGGTAGTCGTGCCTTTAACAACATGGTCCGGATCATGCAGTCTGAACCCGGTTTCATTGTCGGAATTGTCGACAAAAGACCACCGCATCCAACTGTAATAGGTGGATGAAGCACTCACCAGTGTGGGGGGGGCCACGACGGTATCAGACGCGGTAAAGGTCCAGGCCGGCGAAACAAGTTCATGTCCGACCGCATCCTTTACGCTGAACCTCCACGTTATGACCTCGTTGTTGCCGTAGGGAGCATCCGGTTTTACTGTTACAACATAGCTTGCATCAGAACCTGTCTTGGTGACGATGGTTGTATCGGCAGCTGTATAGTTCTTCGCATACCCCAAGTTGCCGCTGATCTGAACAGTTATCGACGCCCAGTTAATGCCTGAGACCGCATCGGAAATGGTGAAGATCAGAGGATTGGTGATCGCTCCGGTCCCTCCGTCTGCAGGAATTGGAGCAGACACCGTCGGCGCGGTACTGTCATATTTATTAAAATTACTCCAGAGCGAATAATTGCCACTGACGTTGTCTCCGTTGTACGACTTGAGATACAGATACCAAATGCCATCGGCCGTGGCGGTAGTGGTCAGGGTGCCGCTGTCCCAGATAGTTTCGTTGTCAGTGAACGTGTAGGAGGCGTTCTGCGTCCAGGCGTAACGATAATGGTCCACACCCCCTGGCCCGAAGCCGGCAGTATTGGTAAAGGTGAAATCCGGCGTACTGTGCAAGTAAGTGTCGGATGACACGTTCGGGTATGTCGGCCAGGTATAGATGCTGACATCCCCACTGGGTAAACTGTCTCCCAGGGCGTTATAGGCGTGGAGATGACGTGTGTACCTGGTGTTTGCGGCCAATCCCGTCTCGTCTATATATGTGCTTTTTGCATTAACGTTGCTAACTTTGAGGGTATTGCCGCTGTCATGCAGATGGTATCCGTCATAGTCATTGGCCGTATCGGCATAGTTCCACCGCACAGAGGTCGAAGAAAGTGAGCCAGGTTGCCCAAGCACCGGAGGGACAGGTGGAGCGGGCGGGTTGACAGCCCATGGGGTGAGCTCGTTCCATTGCTGGTCACTGCTGTTCCCTTCGTGACAGGCTATCCCGTACCCCTGGAACCCCGGCTTGTCCCCCCCCCAGCTACCTGGGAAGCGACCGGAACCTGAACCTCCGAATGCCAGCGAACCCGCACGACTCAAACACCAGCGCGTGGCGCTGTCGACGGCGCCGAATTCGGCGGCGGCACCGCTGCAAGCACCACCATATGTTTTCCAACCATTGTCCGCCAGAACCGGCGTAGGATTGTTGCCGGTACGCCCCTTGTGCTTGCTGTCGAGACAGTTGGTCACCATCAGCTTGGGTAGAGATGAATTGTTATGGGGGGAGTGGCACTTGGAGCAGGAATAATTATGCTGTATCGTCCCGTTAGCGGTTTTCCACCCCTTGACCGATTCGTGAATCCGGTTCTTGCTCTTCCAGGTGTGGGTCACGCCATCGGTCAGGCTCTCTTTCGAATGACAACCGAGACACAGCCCTTCCGACTGGCTCTCCGTCTGGCTGATACCCGTGACCGTATCCTTGATATTTGACCCGAAGGTATTCTGGTCGATATTGTACGGCACCCCTTCGCGGTCAATATCCTTGCGGTTGGTGAAGTTGGTATTGTTCGCCGGTGCCGTATCCTCCTTGTAAGGGGAGGTAAGCCAGGTTCCCTTCAGAAGTGGCACTGCATACTGCTGGTCGGCACCCAAGGTCGGGCTTACCCCGTGGGGGTCGTGACAGGGGGTGCAGAGTCCGTCGATGGATGACATGGGGGTGCTGGACAGGGGGGACGAGGCTCCGAAGTGGCCACCCATCACGGGGTTCTTCTTCTTGAAGGAAAATCTCTGTTCGGCGCCGGAGGTGCTGTAATCCTTGTATCTCGGCGCATCCCAGTAGCCGAGGATGGCCTGGGTCGCTCCGTAGGTGGAGCCGTATCCCCAGGGGGTGCTGGTTGCCGTCTGGTTGAGGTGGCAGTCCAGACAGATGCTGGCGCCGGGATTGCGTACATTCCTGTCCGCTGCGCTCCCCCCCGCCTGGGGCTTGTAGGTGGTGGCATAGCCACCCACACCGTTGACGATCTCCTTCAGCAGCCCGCCCCGCTTGTTACCCGTGGCGCTGGAGTAGCGGCTGGTGATCCCCGCCACGCTGGAGCCGTGGG